>FZPS01000133.1_pt57 | contig 212765 bp, 191 predicted proteins | sample 1817821 | NCBI WGS metagenome assembly FZPS01 (sample SAMEA104158645, study PRJEB21678) | metagenome | place: Germany | collected 2015-04-21 | reverse complement strand
TGTGGTGACTTTATTCTAATGGAATTTTCTATTTTGCTCTACATTTTTTTATACTTTTCATTAAAAAAATGTTGAAGTGTTTTTACACACCCCAACATTTATTATAGAACCTTTTTACTGTTGATCGCTATTCCTATGCCTTTTTTCTTACTTTGAAATGTACTGACTCAGAGACTCACATAACTCCTCGGCAGGAAGATTGGGAGAAGAACAATAAATCTTTCCTTCAGATGACTGCCAAACGACAACCTCTTCAATGTTGGTGCATTCAATGACATAATAATTTCCAGGGATATCTGGATTCTTTTCTTTTTCTGCCTTTGTAACTGCAACAACATTCAACCTCGGAGATTTCGTAATTCCGGTCAATTCATGACCTCTGTATGCGGCAATCCCATAATGTTTTAGGTACTCCCTATACTCATCAGAGAATGACAGACCAAGCTCGGTTTCAGCAGCGAGGATTTCTTCATCAGAAACGCCGTTTCCATGAAGAAGCCGTTTCATTTCTTCAAACACATCAATGATTTCACTCATAAATTGTCTCCTTTCAATCAGGGAACAAGAAATTCTGCAAGTGAGATCCAGAATTCTTCTCTTTGTAACGTCCACTCTGCATCAGAAAGCAGACTGTGAACTCCAGCACCATTTGCTATATTAACATCGTGCAGAATAGGATTGTTTCCACCGCCAGTGTGTTCAAATTGAGTCAGAATTGCCAACGGAGAATCTACACTCTGTCCGATATGGTGAAGCTGAAATGCTTCTCCTGTAACTGGATCAATGGCAGCATAACCTTGACGCATCCGCTCGAGGTTCGTAACCGTTTGACCAGCGAGTTCACTTTCATAGGTTAAGTCAATGGTACGGATCAATGCCGCCTGCCCATTAATCGTTTCCGAAACTAAGCCAGCCTGTTCAAAATAAATGACGCCTTCCTCTGTTGTTCGGAAAAGTTCTACGAGTTCAAGAGGGTATCCCGTCGTCATACAGATAGCCGCCATATCCTGAATAGCCAAACCGCCATTTTCTGCAATCTCTAATAACGCATAATACTCATCCATAGAATGAATCTGTCTGACAAAGTTTGCAGGAAGATTTGTTTCCTGAATAATCATTGCTGCTTCGTTCAACGTAAGGCCGCCCTTGGCTGCTGTTTTTAGCATTACAAGCTCTGATCCACCTCCGAAAATACTTCCGGTGATTGCTCCCCACTTGAATGACTCGCTGCCTGCCAAAGCACCTGCTTTTAACGCTTCGTTGAAATCGCCCGTTTGCATACCAGTCACAGTTCCGGATATGACTGCGCTGAATGCCCCCGATGATGCTGCAAAAATAGCACCTGATTTTGCTGATGCCGCGAAAATCATGCTCACTGCCGGAGCTCCAACTCCACCAGAGACTACCGAAACAGTAACACAAACAAGGATAACTCCAGTCCCTATTGCAACATTCTTGATAACCTTCTCGTATGTGTCATCATAGGCTTCAAAAGGAACAACGGTCGTTTCCCCATCATCGTCCAATGTAAATACATACCTAGTTCCCTGAAACTGTGCATCAAGGTCAGCGAGGCTGTAACCAAAGAATACATTGGTCTGAGAATTGTATGCCAGTTCTTCAAGATATTCTTTCGAGATATAGGTTGAACTCACATTATCAATTCTGTATTGTGTGGGATCCAGCTGCGCTGTCAGGTCTGCATAGACCGCATTTTCAAAATCGCTTAACAAATTAGGATCATTCAGCCCAGTATAAGTAGGAGCCACAGGAATATTCTTTGATGGTGACGGTGCATGAATATCCCAATCAGCTTCTGGTGCAACAGTACTTTCTCCCGATGATTCTGACGCAGCAGTACTTTCCTCTGGCGTTTTTGCTTCAGTTGATGCCTCAGAAGTGTCATTCGTTGTCTGTTCTATCTCTGTCTGATTCGAACTTGGTGCTTCAGATGAAGGTGCCTGTGTCGAAGGAGTACTCGAAGCACATCCTGATAACAGCAATGAACACGCAAGTATAATAGCAATGATTCGTTTCATTCACTCCGGCCTCCTTTATTCACCCTTCTTTTTTCTTTTTGACATCGTTACTCCACCAATGCCAGCAGCAGCAACAAGACCAATAACTACGGGTACCGCAGGACTGCTTTTCTTTTCTGTAGTACCTTCTTCGATGTTTTCTTCGGTAGACTGAGTTCCTGTAGATTCATTCTTAGGTTCTGTAGCCTCCGAAGCTTCTGAAGATGCCTCTGCTGTAGGTTCTGGCTTGGATTCAGGTTCTGATGTTTCTTCCGTTGTTGTCGGTTCCGGTTCTGTCGTTGACTCAAGTTCTGTCGTTGGTTCAGGCATTGTCAGTTTACCGTCATTTCCAATCGTTGCCCCTTGGCTAACCTGAGCATTAAGTTCCGTCACAGAAATCTTGTTAACGGAAAGCGCCCTCATATATCCAGTATTTCCAACATATATCGTTTTAGTCGTGTTTTCTCCAGTATAAAGGTTCTTTACACTAAATGTATAGATTCCTTCGTCAACATACTGATCACCGTCTTTTGCCGGTCGATTGAAACGAACATCCTCAACATAACCATTGGCACCTTCTGTAACTACTGACCGCTGAACATCAATCGTCAGATATCTTGATTTTGCCATGTCCAGTTTGAATCCATTAGGTGTAATCGCCTCATCTGTTAATTCTGTTCCTGTCGAAACATCAAAAGGATAAACCATGCAGTTACCGTTACGGATTGAAAATCTGAAATAAATTCTGTAATTAGTATATTCGGGTACAATTTCAACTCCGACCACTTGGCGAGGAGTATTCTTGATTTCATAATCAAGTGCAACCTCGTAATCACCCTCTTCAAAAAATTTGACTATGGTATCCGCACTTGTAGTCGCATTTGCCTCAAGATAATTCGTATATATCTCCGGCTCATGAGCTATTCCTTGATGATCCGTATAGCGAATTATCAGTGTACCTCGTCCCATGTCTGTTTTTCCAGTCTGGAAATACTGATCATAACCGTTACTGTCATCATTGATGCTGAGCTTACTGTCTCCGTTTAACTGGTTAATATCTTGCTTTAAGTTAAACCAAAGAGTTACCTCATCACCAACATTCTTTAGAAAAACGGGAATCTGAGAATTATTAGGATCAACGGTCTCACGAGTATATCCGCTAACGAAGAATTGCCCGAGAGTCCATCCATAATGTGGATCCTTAATTGTAAGTGCATCAGAGCCGGAATAGCCGTTATCCTTGCCGGTATTTACAACGGAACCCAGGTTCTTTGTCATTGTAACTTCGCCGCTTCTTGCATCGCTATTGATGTCATAAAGGTAAAACTCGTAAATCTCAGTGTTTTTCTTGTAATCAAACTGTTCTGTCTTTATTGGTCCAATTTTCTTCTCGCCGGTTTTTATGCCTGTTTCATAGACAACAATCAAACGGAAAAAGGTACCATTAGTCATCTGAAGTTCTTTTGTTGTATAGAAAGAGGAGGACTGAGCCGGTGTTTCAGAAAACACGTTTGTGATCGTTTTGTCCGTCACCCAAGTTTTACAATCTTTTGATGACTGCAAAATGATTGCTCCGAACCCAATCTTAGAATCGAGCTTGAGTGAATCGATCTTTTTCCCATTATCTTCTACCAAATGCCACTGATCTGCTGCAGCATTCAGCAATGCGTCAGTATAGGAATAAGTGAAATCTACTGAGCCTCCATTTATTCCGTAAGCAATAATATTGTCCTTTTTTCCTTCATTTGAGATATTTCCGGATATCTTGAAGGTGCCGTATGTATTCGCCCCCGATGTGGAGGCATAGACTTCAGAAGAAGAGTACTCATAGTCACTCTTCTCATCAAACTCATATACAGATCCCTCAATAGTTTTGCTCGTTCCCGCAGCAAAAGCCGTAATTGCGGTTCCGTTGATCAGATAGCAAAAACATGTCAGTATTAAACCAACCAACAGTACCTTCTTGATGCGCTTCATTAGAGTAATCCTCCCTTTATTTCTGTATCATTATTATGATAACTAATGACCTGTCCATAAAAACGGACAGCATCAAAAAACTGCTTCAAGTCACGAATTCGTGACCTAATTTTCCGAAGTAATCTCCATAATGTCATCAATGGTACAATCCAGAACTCCACATATTTTCACAAGTACATCGACACGTACAGATTCATTCTTGCTCATATGTGCCATCGCATTTGTGCTGATTTTTGCTTTTCCAATCAGTTCTGTTTTGGTCATATTCCTATCAATCAGAATATGCCATAATTTGTTGTAGTTGACTGCCATAAGATATCTCCCATTATAGCTATTAAACAGATACTGATGAGTACAACTCACCAATGCTATTGTATCATCAATGCGCCAGATTTTCAATATTAATTTGAATTACTCAAATTGATCATGCAATAGATAATCCGTATTACAGTCAGCTATGGGACGAAGGAATATTGTTGGGCATCTCAGTTTGGAAAACAGTAAAGCTCACTAAATTGATCGCCGGTGACCTTCGTGGTTCACCGGCGATTATGACTTATCATATCAGTTTTCGATTTGACTATGTTCGCATCCAGCGGAAAGGTATTCTTTCAGGCCGGTGCTCAATACAAGCTGGGCATATTCCAACGGCTTATTGTAAATCAGCCAGTCCAACTCGCTGCGTTGAAACCGATTTTCCGCAAACTGATTTTCAATGCCTATCGTATCAATCGCAATCTTTGATCCGCCTGCATAGCAAAGCTCGACACAGGCATTATCCATATTGTACTCGCAAGAAATAAGCTGTTCCATTGTTCGCCTCCCGTTATATCATCCCGAAATGCCTGAAAGCATCCAGGATCGCGTCTTCCTTCTCCTTTGTACAGTTCGGCTGTTTGGAATCCTCTGACTTAGGCAGATTATAATTCTCCCTTTCGATAATCCCGCATTTCCGCTTTATCTGTGCGATATTCAGGTTAGAAACCTTCAAGCCTGTATGCTCCATCACGTAATCTATGATCTGCTCATAGGTTGCCTGGCCGCGCTTATCCTGCACCAGTTCTTCCACATCCACATCAATGTTGACATGGGTTACGGGATTTCTCAGAACTAAGAGACATACCGTCTCAACATGATAAGTTTGAGGGAACAAATCTACACATTGTACCTTGCTGACCTTGTAGCCGTTGTCAATGAAAACCGGCAGGTCGTTTTTTAGGGATGTAGGTTTGCAAGAAATGTAGATGAAGGTTTCCGGTTTATAGTCAATTATTTTTTGTATTGCCTTTGGATGGATACCTTCGCGGGGAGGGTCCAGAACTATTATGTCCGGTTTGTCACTAAGCTCATCTATTTTCTTTAGGACATCTCCTGCAATGAAGGTGCAGTTGGTTAAATTGTTGAGTTTTGCATTTTCGTTTGCTTTTTCGACTGCTTCTTCGACTATTTCTATACCTATTACCTTTTTTGCCGCTGGGGCGAGTATTTGCCCGATGGTTCCAGTTCCTGAATACAGGTCAAATATTACTTTGTCTTTTGTGGTCCCGATGAAATCTCTTACGATTGAGTACAATTTTTCTGCTGCTGAGGAGTTTGTTTGAAAGAAGGAAAATGATGAGATGTTGAAATTAAGTCCCAACAATTCTTCCCTTATCTTATCTTCGCCGTAAAGGATTTTCATGGTGTCGGCCTTTGCAACATCCGCTACTCCGTCAAATATTGAATGTGCAATGCATTTTATTTCTCCCTGGAGGTTCATGGATAAAATCAAACCAACAAACTCTTCTTCATTCAATTTACCTTGGCTTGTTGTGATTAAATTAATTAAAATTTCTCCTGTTTTTTCTGCTTTTCTCACCAATAAGTATCTTAAGAAACCAATTTTTGTGGTTTTATGATAATAGGTTTGACTATTTCCACGGAAATACTCTAATATCCGACATAATATTTGTCGAAAATCTTCATCGACGATTTGACACCCATGAGTTTCAACTATGCTGTGAAAGCTGTTTCTTTTATGCATTCCCAGTGTCAGAGGACCGCCCTTTATTTCGTCGCCGAATGAAAATTCCATTTTATTTCTGTACCCGGTCTTTTTAGGGCTTGGAACTATAGGTGAAAATTCGTAATTTTCTGTCAAAATTTCATCTATAATCTTTTTAACCTGTTGAGATTTTATTTCAAGCTGCTTTTCATAGGGGACTGTTTGATAGGAACATCCTCCGCATGAGTCAGAATGCTCACATGCCGATTCTTGCTCGTAAGATGCACTTTCCAGTACTTCAACCACTTTGGCTTCTGCCTTGTCTTTTCGTGACCGTACCACTCTTGCCCTCACTTTTTGTCCGGGGAGGGTGTTTTTGAGTTTTATAATTTTGTCTTCGAAAATTGTTATTCCTATGTTAGGGAATTCTAAATCGTTTATCGTTACTTCAATAATGTCGTTTTTTTTCATTGTTACTCCTTGTCTATGAGATTCTTCGCTGGCGCTCAGAATGACACTGCGTGCTCAAATGGGATTCTTTACTGGCGCTCAGAATGACACCTTTCCGGAATAATATGGGGACAGGCCTTAACTATTACAGATAAAAGGAATGTCCCCATTAGTGCTATTTTGCCGTTTGGCCTTAGATTTATATAGTATCATCCCAATATGGATACTTCTTGCTTATTGCTGCCTTCTTCTGATTTTGCATGTTTTTAGGCAGTTTTCATTTTCATCGGCAAACAAGCAGCTTAAGTATTCTTCTACTTCAAGTGCGTTTTCCATATCCAGGGTGCTTTTGGCTATTATCTCCATGTCTTTTTTATTTATATTTCTAACAATATATCTTGCCCTGAGGATTGAAGGAGAATTCATGCTGAATTCGTCTAATCCCATTCCTATGAATACCGGTATGAGCTTGGGGTCGCCGGCTGCTTCGCCGCACATGCCCACCCAGATGCCTGCCTTGTGGGCATTGTCTATTATTCCCTTTATTAATCTTAAAAGGGCAGGGTGATATTGGCTGTATAGATATGATAATTTAGAATTCAACCTGTCAACAGCCATGGTGTATTGAATTAAATCGTTGGTTCCTATGCTGAAAAAGTCTACTTCCTTTGCCAGAAGGTCTGATATTATTGCAGCTGAAGGGGTTTCAATCATAACGCCGATTTCTATGTCGTCCTTAAACTTTATTCCTTCCCTGAGTAATTCATCCTTAGCCTGCTGGAGGACTTTTTTCGAGTCCTTTAATTCCTTCATGGTTGAAATCATGGGAATCATTATTTTAACATTGCCGTAAACACTGGCTCTCAGGATTGCTCTTAATTGAGTTCTGAAAACCTCTACGTTTCCGAGACACAATCTTATTGCCCTGTAGCCTAAAAATGGATTCATTTCTTTCGGCATGTCAAGGTAAGGGACGCATTTATCTCCTCCGATGTCCAGGGTCCTTATTATTACCGGCTTATCTCCCATTCTTACCAGGACTTCCTTATACTGCTCAAACTGTTCGTCTTCGGTGGGCTGGTGTTCCCTGTTCATGAAAATAAATTCGCTTCTGAAAAGGCCGATTCCTTCCGCATCATTTTCCAATGCCATATCAACGTCATTGGGAACTCCTATGTTAGCTGACAGGTTAACTTTAAATCCGTCCAATGTCACTGAAGGAAGTCCGGCTTGATTTCTTAATTCTTTATTTATTTCATCTTCCCTAATCTTTTTCTTGTTATAGAAGAATAATTGTTTTGCATTGGGGTTTATAATGACCTTGCCGGTTCTCCCGTCGCAGATTACGGTATCGCCGGGTTTAATTTTGTCGGTTATATTGTTTAATCCTACCACGGTAGGAATGCCCATTATTCTTGCAATTATTGCGGCATGGGATGTTTTGCCTCCCATTTCGGTAATCATGGCTGCTACTTTGGTCCTGTCCAGCTGGGCAGTATCCGAGGGAGTCAAGTCTTTGGCAACAATGATGGAGTTATTTTCTAAAGCGGAATAATCAAAGCTGTTAATCCCCATCATGAGCCTTATGACCCTATCCATTACATCTCTTATGTCTTCTGATCTTTCTCTCAGATATTCATTTTCAATATTTTGAAACATTTTTATATAAGCATTGGAGGTTTCACTCAATGCAAATTCGGCATTGACGCCTTCGGCTATTATCTTGTTTTTCACATCTGAAATGAAGGTATCATCTTCAAGCATCATTTCATGAGATTTAAAGATTTGAGCTTCTTTTTCGCCTAACTCGTCTATTGTTGAATTGTACAAGTCATTAAGCTGTGTTTTAGCGGTTTCAAGAGCCGTCATAAGCCTGTCTAATTCTTTACCAACGTCATCCACGAGTATTTTCTTTATGTCGATTAGTCCTCTGTCTATAATAAAAGCTTTACCTATACCAATACCCGGTGAGACTCCCAAACCTCTCATAATTTCACAACCTTTCAGCTAAACCCGCTCTTGGATTTATCATTTTAAAGATAATACGTCAATTCAAAGATATATAATTATATTATAACTTGCATGTTATTGTCAATCGAAAATATTGCAATTTCAACATTTTAGGATAAGGTTTTCATGGAAAAAGGTCCCTCGGCGGCTGGTGCCGCGGGACCTTTTTGTATTTAATTTTTGATGACTTGTGTTTGAAAAAAGCACAGTCAGCACCAAATGTACCCTATCATTTAATGGGTATGTGCAGTTTATTGTTATCTGCATTTTGATCCTTAATCATTCCCATTATATATTCTTGTATGAAGCATTCCCCCAAACCTTCGACAATTTGAAATCCTTCGCTTTCTATATATTCCTTCAGCGCTTCATTCCTGTATCCCGAGAAGTATTTTTTATTCATTTCAACCACCGTGTTGAATACTTCCTGCTTTTCCTCATCCGAAAGCTCCAAGAGCCTTATGCTTTCCTTATGCTTCCTGCATAAATTATTGATGAAGAACTCCTCGGAATATTTATTGAATGAGAGTAAATTCTCATCCTTCAGATTATTTTCCAAAGCATATTTTTCCACGTTAAGCTTTATTGTCTGGTAATCATAGCCCTTGGAAGGTGAGTAGGTAAGCTGTCCGTATTGATGATTGTATACGGGCAGGCTGCTTGTTGCAATATCATATACGGTATGACCTGTTTCCACTGATGTATGTGATTTAATATCCTGGATATGTATATGCCCCGACAAGACAACCTGTATGCCGATTTCATGGAATGTATTGAGGACACTGGTGTTGTTGTCCACCGTGTAGTCTTCCCATATAATATCGCTGTGGTCCAGGAGGTTGTGGTGCATTACAACTATAATTTCAGCATCTTCTTCCTTTGCCATTTCCGAGCATGATACAATCCAATTCAGAGTATCTCTGTTTATATACCCGCCCGGCTCCGGATAATCCTTTGTGGTGTCAAGCATCAAAAGCCACAGATTCTTATAGGGCTTGGCTAAATAGCTAAGGGTGTTTTCATCTCTTGATATAGCTTCCCCATATCCGTAGTCTTTGTAAATTTTAACGAACTCGTCTTCGTTTATGCTTTCAGTCAATTGTAATTGATCATCTTTGAAATACAATGCTTTTTCGTTATTGATATCATGGTTTCCCGGAACAACATAAATCTTTGTTCCGGTTGATTTCATCCTTTCCAACCGCTTTTCAAATTCAAGGTGGTTGACTCTTGAGCCGTTATTAGTCAAATCTCCGGGAAAAACAACAATGTCAGGTTGATTCTTTTTAATTTCGTCTTCCACTATATCAAGAAAAACACCGGTATATTTCATCATCCTGTCAACTGTATCCAAGTAGTTAATGAAGGTTTTGCTGTCATCCGTCAATTTTTCCGACATATAATGGGGGTCAGCAACTATATACATGTTAATACTCTCATCAATACTAATCATAGGTACTTCCCGAGGCTTGAGGCAGGCTGTTGCAAGAAAGAATATTAATACTAATATTCCTATTACAGCAGATGTTTTTTTCATAAGCTGCCCTCCGGTTTTTTAGATATATACATTATACTTTAAAACCATAAATATAACAATGATTTTTATTCGGGCATAAAAATAAAAACAGGGGACATCGAAGTGTGTCCCCTATAGTTGTATTTATCGGTTTACTTTTTCCAATTTCATTCCCGTATCAATGCCGTTTAAGTTTTGAACTTCCATTCCTTCTTCATTTGATACAATAATTGCATCTGCCAATGTTTCTTCTTTGATGTAATCTTGGAAATCCTTAACGGCTTTATCAATTTCAGGCGAAGATGTGTAGAATATTTTTATTCTGTCCATCATTTCGTATCCGTTATTCTTTCTCATCTGCTGGACCTTGGATATGAATTCACGGGCATACCCTTCATTTAACAATTCATCGCTTAAATTTGTGTCAATTATGGTAAATAAATTGTATCCTGTTGCAACATCATAGCCTTCCTTTGCCGAAATCCTGATATCCAGCAATTGGTCATCCAGCTCGAGGATTTGACCCTTGACATCCAATTCATATTTTTCGCCTGACTGAATTTTTGTGATTATCTCAAGGGCATCTGCCTTTGCCAAAATGCCTGTAAATTCCTTTACCTTGCTTCCAAGCATGGGGCCTGCCACCTTGAAGTTGGGTTTCAGGGTAAAGTCCATGAATTCGTTCAAGTCATGCTCAAACACAACTTCCTTGACATTTAATTCTTCCTTTATCAAGGGTACCAAGTCATCGATTAATTCCTGGTATTTTCCGTCAATATGGATTTTTTGAATCGGCTGTCTTACCTTGATCTTTGCATTTTCCCTGGATGCCCTTCCCAGGCTTACTATGTCTTTTACCAAATCCATTCTCTTTTCGATATTTTCATCTATCAGGTCCTCGTTTGTCTTGGGATAATAGCTTAAGTGAACAGATTCTTCTCCTGTCAAATTCCTGTATAACTCTTCAGACAAATAAGGAGCAAAAGGAGCTATCAATTGTGAAAGGCCGACCAAAACTTCATAGGTGGTGTTATAAACAGCCTTTTTGTCTTCAGTTAGCTCAGTTTCCCAGAATCTTCTCCTTGACCGCCTTATATACCAGTTGGACAAGTCCTCGTTAACAAAATTCTGGATAGCCCTTACTGACTTGTTATGGTCGTATACATCCATGCTTTCAGTAACGTATTTAACCAAATTGTTGTACTTGGACAAAATCCATCTGTCCAGCTCCGGTCTGTCCCCGTATTCCACGAAGAAGTCCTGCGGTTTGATTGAATCAGTATTTGCATACAAGGCAAAGAAGGTATACACGTTTTTAATCGTGCCTATAAATTTGCTCAGTACTTCCTTTAAGCCGTCTTCGTCAAAACGAGTAGGTGTCCACACGGGAGATACGTACAGGAGGTACCACCTTAATGCGTCAACCCCGTATCTATCAAAAAGATCCATGGGTTCAACAGTATTCCCTCGAGATTTAGACATTTTCTTCCCGTATTTGTCAAGAACCAGGTCGTTTACCAAGACATTCTTGTAGGGTGCCTTGCCCGTAACAAGGGTTGAAACGGCAATCAATGAATAGAACCATCCCCTGGTCTGGTCAATGCCTTCATTTATGAAATCAGCCGGGAACAATTCATCAAATCTTTCTTTGTTTTCAAATGGATAGTGCCACTGGGCGAAAGGCATGGAGCCTGAATCAAACCAGCAGTCGATAACATCCTTCACCCTTGTCATATGCTTTCCGCATTTTGGACAAACAATGTGGACTTCATCCACATAGGGTCTGTGAAGTTCGATTGTTTCATCTATATCTTCCACTGCTTTTTCAACTAATTCTTTTCTGGAGCCTATGCTTTCCAAGTGACCGCATTCGCATCTCCAAATGGGCAGAGGGGTTCCCCAGTAACGGCTTCTTGAAATTGCCCAGTCATTTACATTTTCCAGCCAGTTGCCAAAACGCTTCTCACCCACATAATCGGGATACCAGTTAACCGTGTTGTTATTTTCAACAAGGAGGTCCTTTAATTTTGTCATTTGAATGTACCAGCTCGGTCTTGCATAGTACAAGAGGGGGGTGTGGCATCTCCAGCAATGGGGATAATTGTGAAGGACAAGTTCCTTCTTATATAACTTCCCGTTTTCCTTCAACCATTTCAATATGGGCTGGTCTGCGTCCATTACAAACATTTCCGACCAAGGGGTGCCTCTGAACCTTCCCGTATCATCAACAGGATTTAAAACGGGCAAATCGTATTTCATTCCCGTGTTGTAGTCATCTTCACCAAAGGCAGGTGCAGTGTGAACAACACCAGTACCGTCTTCAACGGTAACATAATCCGCCAAGGTTACAAAGAATGCTTTTTTCCCTGCAGGTGCTTCGACATAAGGTAAGAGCTGTTCGTATTCAACATACTCCAAATCCTTGCCCTTCATTTCTTCCAACACTTCATATTCTTCGCTTATTACCTTGTCTGCCAAAGGCTTCGCAAGGATATAGGTTTCGCCTTTTACGTCTTCTTTATCCTTAGTTCTTATTTTTACATAGTCAACATCAGGGTGGACTGTCAGGGAAACATTGGATAACAAAGTCCACGGGGTTGTTGTCCATGCAAGAAAGTATGCATCTTCATCCTTCTTCTTAAATTTCGCATAGGCGGTCATGGTCTTGATTTCTTCATAACCTTGTGCTACCTCGTGGGAAGCTAAGCCTGTTCCGCACCTGGGGCAGTAGGGAAGGATTTTATGGCCTTCATAAATCAAGCCTTCTTTAAAGACCTTATCCAGTATCCACCATTCTGTTTCGATAAAGTCATTTTCAAGGGTTATATAGGGGTCATCCATGTCAATTAAAAAGGCCATGCGCTCAGTCATTTCACGCCATAAGGCTTCATAGCTGAATACCGATTCCCGGCACTTTTTATTGAATTCGGCAATTCCGTAATCCTCTATTTCTTGTTTGGTGGACAAGCCTAATTGTTTTTCAACTTCGATTTCAACCGGAAGTCCGTGGGTATCCCAGCCTGCCTTTCTCTTGACCTTGAAGCCCTGCATGGTTTTGTACCTGCAAACGGAGTCTTTCAAGGTTCTTGAAATAACGTGGTGGATGCCGGGCCTTCCGTTTGCTGTAGGCGGACCTTCATAAAAAATAAAGGATGGCTTATCGTTTCTTGTTTCGATGCTTTTCTTCAACAGGTCGATTTCATTCCAGTATTTTGATATTTCGTGCTCATTATTCTTATAATCATCCTTGGATATATCTTTGAATAATTTCATTTTTTCCCTCCTATATGTCATTGTTTATATTTTAATTGGTAAGGCTGTTAAATTAAAAGTCCCATGTCAAAAGACATGGGACGAATTTCGCGGTACCACCCAAATTACATATAATATAATAAAGAATTATATGTCACTCGAAAATTTAACGCATTTTTACGTAATTTCTTACTGGTATTTCAGAAATTAAACTCCCGGATGATCTTCCCTGCATTCAGATTTATAATCTCCCACCAAATGATTATATCTCTTTGAATCCTACTGCAAGTACTCTTCCATTCACAGTCTTTACGGTCTTGGTCTTTACAGTTTTTATTCTGTATTATGATATACGAATTTTTTGATAAAGTCAAGGAATAAATTGAAATAATTAAGATACAATAATCATTGATAATATAATATGGAGACACCTCTAAAAATGCGACTTTTGGGGGATAGGCCCCGGAGGAAGGTTCCCCATTACGAAAATAACAGGAAAAGAGGTAATTATGGAATATCCGAGACGTTCATACTGGCATGATTCAGCTGAAGGTATAAAAAAGGCCTTTGGTGATAGTATTGAGGTAAAAGATAAAAAATTCGACATTTTACTTATAGGCGGAGGGATTACCGGGCTTACAACCGCATACCTATTAAAGGATTGCGGCTTTAATATAGGAATAATTGAAGCCACCAATGCGGGATACGGTGTGACCGGTTATACGACGGCAAAAATTACAATCCAGCACGACTTGTTTTATGACAACTTAATAAACAACTTCAGTCTTGCAGAAGCAAAACAATACTTAAAAGCAAATGAAGAAGGAATTCAACTGATTAGAAATATTATAAAGGAAAACAAGATCCAATGCGATTACAAGGAGCAAACAGCATATGTTTACGCAGCCTCCATGGATGAAGTTGATGATTTGCAGAAAGAGTTAAAGGCCTATGAAAAATTGGGTATAGACGGCTTTTATACGGAAACAGTCCCCTTGCCCAATAAGGTTTACGGAGCAATCGGGGTGCGAAACCAAGGCCAGTTCAATCCCTTAAAATATTTATACAGCCTTTACAATATTTTGATTAACTCCAATGTAAAGATATATGAGAATGTAAGAGCCTTGGATATTAACCCTCACGATGACCATGTGGATGTGGAAACAGAAAAAGGGACAATTCATGCCCACAAGGTGATAGTTGCATCCCATTATCCCTTTGACAACAGCTTTGGTCTTTATTTTCTGAGGCTTTATCAGGAAAAGGCATATGTCATTGCTGCAAGAACAAAGGAAGAGCCCTTTGAAGGTATGTATATAAATGTAAAAGACCCGATACACTCCATGAGATACCAGTTTTCAGACAAGGAAAGCCTGTTGATTTTAGCGGGAGGCAACCACAGGTCCGGGGAAAAAGATGATGAAAATGAATCCTACGAGGAATTGGAAAGATTCCTTTTCAGCTCTTTCAAAAATCCGGAAATTGTGTCTAAATGGTCTACCCAGGACTGCATGACCTACGATAAAATTCCATACATAGGAAGGTATACGGACAGCATAGATAATTTATACTTAGCAACCGGATTTAAAAAATGGGGAATGTCACATTCTGCTGCTGCAGCCCTAATTTTAAAAAATAAAATACTAAACATTGAAGATGATTATTCAGGCATATTCAATCCTTCGAGGTTTACCCCTTTTCAGTCGTCAAAGGAATTTGCATCTTCGGTTAAAAGTATTGCCATGGGTTTTTTGAACAGATTGGCTGAAGACTTGGAAGAATTTTCGGATGTAAATCCCGGAGAAGGCAAAATAATCGACTATTACGGGAAAAAGGTTGGAGTATATAAAAATGAAGCAGGCGAATACTATTGCATTAATCCGGTCTGCTCCCACCTGAAGTGCGCCCTTTCATTTAATGAAGCCGAGAAAACATGGGATTGTCCATGCCACGGGTCCCGTTTCGACATAAAGGGTAATATTTTGGAAGGACCTGCGGTCCGCCCCATCGATAAAATCAAAATATGACAAGGGGACGGGGGTAGTGTCATCAAATTTGACCATCCTCCATCCCGTAAATTTTGTAGACATCTTCGGTATAACTCCCCTCATCATCATAAATATATAGGGGTGGGTCGAATTTTAATTCGGGATTTCCGTTTTTGGACGCCCGGATTAAAATCATGTTGGGCTTTGCCTTAACCTTAGGGTGAACAAAGCGAATTTGTTTGGGCTCTAATTTATACTTTCTTAAGAAGCACATTATATCTGCTAATCTGTCAGGCCTGTGAACCATGTAGAATCTGCCGTATTGTTTCAGCAATTGAGAAGCAGTTGATATTACATCCTCCAAGGTGCATTTAATCTCGTGTCTGGAAATTGCTTTTTTGTCATCCGAATTGATTATACCGGTATTGTTAAGCTTATAGGGGGGATTTGAAATTACGGCATCAAAGGAACCGGCATCCAGGTATTCCAAAGCATCTTTTAAATCAATGTTCAATATCTCTATCTTGTCCTGGAGATTATTCAGCTTTACGCTTCTTTCAGCCATTTCGGCAACTTCGGCCTGTATTTCCACCCCGTAGGCCTTGGAATAATTTCTTTTGCCGCTTAAAAGTATGGGTATTATTCCTGTCCCGGTACCTAAATCAACAATTTTGGAAGAATTTTTTATATCGCAGTAATTGGTCAAAAGGACAGCATCCATACCAAAACAGAACCATTTCTTGTTTTGGATGATTTTCAAACCCTTGCACTGTAAATCTTCTATTCTTTCATTTTCTTTCAGTGTGATTTCCATATGTATACCTTTCATTAGTAATAATGACACTACCCCCGTCCCCTTGTCATCTAGATAAATGCGCTTTCTATGAGTTTTTTGGTGTAGTCTTGTTTGGGGTGCAAAAGAACTTCTTTTGCAGGTCCCCTTTCCACAATAGTTCCGTTATGCATGACTAAGATTGTATCAGACATATAGTTTACTACCCCGATATCGTGAGATATAAATATATATGAAATATTTAGGTCTCTTTGAAGTTCCCTCAGCAAATTCAGTATCTGGGCCTGAACGGAAATATCCAGGGCGGAAACAGGCTCATCGCAGACAATGACCTTGGGATTAAAAAGCAAGGCCCTCGCTATTGCTGCCCTCTGGCACTGGCCTCCGCTTATTTCGGCAGGGTATTTGTTTTTTATGCTGCTATCGAGACCTACCTCAGAGAGCATTTCATCGGCCATTTTCTCGGCTTCTTTTTTATTCTTGGCAATTTTCGCAGTCAATAAGGGCATGGTTAAGATATCGGTGATTTTATAGTTGGGGTCCATAGACCCCTTAGGGTCTTGAAAAATAAACTGGACGCTTTTCCTGTAGTCCCGGTATTCTTCATCGGACAGGTCCTTGATATTTTTGCCGTAATAAAGGACATTACCGAATGTAGGTTCCTGAAGCCCTCCCACAATTTCTCCTATGGTGGATTTACCGCTGCCCGATTCCCCCACAATGCCCACTGTCTTTCCTTCTTCTATGTCAAAAGAAGCAAGTTTTACGGCAACATATTTTTCCTTGACCTTGCCTGTCATGAAATGCCTTTTGGTCACATATTCTTTTCTTATATTTACTGCAGAAATAACGATCTTGCTTTCCATTTTTGCCTCTATTCCAAATTACACCTGTAATAATGGTCTCCTGTATCATCTGTGTGCTCTTTGACACCCTCTTTGCATATATCCATCGCCTTGGGACACCTGCAGTAAAACAAGCATCCCTTGGAATCTCTGTCCTTATCCTTAACAAATCCCGGGATTTCAGTCAAAGGTTCATTCTTTTTCATTTTCAAAGAAGGAATAATTTTAATCAATAGCCGGGTGTAGGGGTGGCCGGGTTCATTGAAAACTGTCTCAGTACATCCGGATTCCACAATCTGGCCGGCATACATTACCCCTAAGCTGTGGCTGTACCGCTTCACCAGACCTAAATCATGAGAAATCAACAGTATAGAAAGTTTCATTTCTTCATTTATGGACTTGAAGAGCTCCATGACCTGCTTTTGAACTGTAGTGTCCAAGGCGGTTGTAGGCTCATCCGCAATGATAAGCTTAGGGTCATTCATCAAGGCCATGGCAATGTTGCACCTTTGGCGCATGCCCCCGCTGAGCTGCCATGGATAGTAATTAAGGACAGTTTTCGGAGATTTAAACCCTACCTTGCTTAAGAGGACTTCTGCCTTTTCCAAAGCTTCCTTCTTTGTTTTATGCATATGTTGAATATATCCGTCCCCGATTTGGTTTTTTATTTTAATCAGGGGATGGAGGTAAAATACCGTATTTTGAGGTATGTAACCGATTTTTTTGCCAATATGGTCTCTTTTTTCTTCATCTGAAGCAGTAAGCATATCTTTTCCGGCAGTTATTATTTTATCGGCAGTATAGGTTAATCCTTCAGGGAGCAAATCAATAATGGCTTTGGCTGTAAGAGTTTTTCCGGAGCCCGATTCGCCCACCAACCCGAAGATTTCCCCTTCCTTAACGGTCAGAGAAACATTATTAACCAATGTATTGTTGCCGGCCTTTATATGGAGGTTCTTGAGTTCAACCGGATTATTCATCATTGGACCTCCTGCTTATAAGAATATCGTTCAGCCCGTCTCCCATGAGATTGAATCCCAGTACGGTAATTATTATTGCAATACCCGGCGCAACCGCTAAGTAGGGATAAACCAAAAAAAACTGTCTTGCTTCGCTGAGCATCAAGCCCCAGCTGGCAAAGGGAGGCTGGATGCCAAGTCCCAAAAATGAAAGGGATGTTTCAATCATTACGGCAGACCCCATGGATGAGCTGAACTGGGTAACCAGTCTCGGAAGCATGGCAGGAATGTAATGCTTGAAAAATATTTGTCCTTTTGAGCTTCCATAGCTTTTAGCCGCCTTTATATACAAGAGGTTTTCGGTATCTAATATCATAGAATATACGAGCCTTGAAAATACCGGTACCATAAAAATGCTTATGGCTGCAATTGAGCCTTTGATGCCCCTTTCCAAGACAGCCACCAGCATCATTGCAAGCAGGATACCGGGGAATGCCATGAGGCCGTCCATGATCCTCATAATTATTTTTTCTGTCAAACCTTTAAGGATGGCGGCAAGAGCTCCCAAAAATATCCCGACCAAACTGCCGAGTGTTACAGAGACTAGGGCAACCAAGAGTACATTTCTTGAGCCGTACATTATCCGGCTCAATATGTCCCTGCCGAAATTATCCGTACCCAAGATATAATCCGAGTCAAAACCGGGCCTTAAAAACCTGTTTGAAATGTTCATTTCATTTGGATTATAAGGCATGTGAACAAAGGACAGGACCCAAATTCCTATGATAATAAAAACTAAAATTATTCCTAAAATCAAGCTTATATTCTTTTTCATCATTCCCCCCGGTGGAAGGACTTAATCCTTGGGTTTAAAAACATGACCAAAATATCAACAATCAGGGTGACGATAACTACCGTTGAAGTGATGAACATAACCAAGCCCTGCAAAAGAACTATGTCCCTGTGCTCAACGGCAGTAAGAACCAACCTCCCCAGTCCCGGAAGAGCAAATATTGTTTCAACAACAGTGGTCCCTCCGGCAAGCTTGGCTAACTGCATTCCTATTATTGTCAGAGGGGCGGTAAGAGCACCTCTTAAGGCATATTTAATATATATTGTACCTGCGCTGAGTCCCTTTACCCTGGCCATGTCCATGTAATCCTGTTTCAAGGAATCTAACATGGAACTTCTTACAATTCTTAAAAGGGTCCCCACTTCACCAATAGCTAAAACGAGGGAGGGCAAAAAAATACTTTTCATGAAGTCGGCAAAGCCCCGGTCAATGGGTACAAAACCTGAAACAGGCAGTACTTTAAGCCTAACCCCAAAATATACAATAAGAACCATCCCTATCCAGAAGGAAGGGATGGCTGTTCCAAGCTGCATCAAACTTCTTGAAAAATAGTCGATTATGCTGTTTTTTTTGATTGCCGAAAGCATTCCGAAAAGGAAGGCGATAAAAACTGCCATAGCCATAGCAAATATTGATATTGAAAAAGTAACGGGAATGCTTCTTCCTATTAAGGTAGTGACCGATTCTCCGTAGACATAGGATTTGCCCATGTCAAGTTTAAAGAGGTCCAAAAGCCAGCTTAAGTACCGCTGATACAAAGGCTTGTCAAGTCCCATGGCAGAACTGAGCTCAGCTATGGCTTCAGGGGTCGCATCTGTTCCCAATATTAACTGCGCCGGGTTTCCCGGTATTATCATCAATACAAAAAACGTAATAATCGACACAACAAACAAAACAAGTATAGAGCTTTTTAATCTATCTAAAACATAACTTAACATATCCACCTCATAAGGAGGTATATCTCTTACTCGGTAAAATATACTTCCTTAAAATCATAAATGTCAATCGGGAATATTTCCATGCCTTCTACATTTTTCTGCAGGGCAAACATTGTGTGGGGAGTCTGCAGGTAAATGGCAGGAAGCTTATTTGCTAAAATTATCTGTATCTCCTTGTAAATTTCCTTCCTCTTTCCTTCATCCAATTCATTAAGGGCTCTATCCAACAACTCGTCAACTTCTCCCGTGGTCAGGCTTATGTAATCATTGCTGTTGGATTTATATCTTGAAAGGAAGGCATATGAATCAAGTCTGCCCGTGTGGCCGACAACAGTGGTTTCAAAATTCTTTTCTCCATATACCTCGCTCAGCCATGTTCCCCATTCAATCAGCTGAATGTTCACATCTATGCCTATTTTGCCCAACTGGTCCGCAATTACCTGGCCTGCATCCACATGAAGCTGGTAATTCTTAGGCAGGGCCATATCTATTTCAAATCCGTCCCCATAGCCTGCTTCCTTCAAAAGGTCCTTGGCCTTCTCGGGATTGTATTCAATAATATTGTTGGTATCAAAGTAATCCGGTGAGGTCGGAGGTAAGTGGGACCCGATTTTAGCCCCGTATCCAAACATTGATGCTTCGATGACCTCTTCCTTATTAATAGCCATAGCCATTGCCTGTCTTACCTTTTCATTGGACAGGTATTGGTTTTTTGTGTTAAGTGACATTATTTGCACAGCATTCATGGGCTCGGAAAGAACCTTGAAATTTTCGTTTCCCTCTACCATTGTTACCTGGTCCCCGGTTAAGGGAATAATATCAAGGTTTCCCACCTGGAAACCTGCCATCATGCTCGTAGCATCCGGTATCAAAACCAACTTAACGGTTTCTATCTTTACTTCATCTCCATAATAATTATCATTTCTTCTAAGGGTCAAATGCTGCTGGGGAACCCATTCTTCCAAAATAAATGCCCCTGTTCCCACAGGCTTGGTTTTTAAATTTGCAACATCTTCCTCGGGAACAACGGCTGCCCACGGGTAGACAAAGCTCTTTAAAAGCTCAACATCCAAGGTTTCGGTAGTAAACTTTATTTCATAGTCGCTCAAAACTTCAATTTTAACTATATTTATATAATCTCTCGCCCTGGGGCTTTCGGCATCCTTGAGCCTGTTGAAGGAGTACTCTACATCTTTTGCTGTCATTTGTCTTCCGTTATGAAAATATACATCATCTCTCAAGGCGAATGTAATTTCCATCCCGTCATCAGATAAAACCCATTTTTCAGCAAGTCTGGGCACAATTTGCCAATCAGGAGTAACTCCTACAAGGGTGTCGTATATGTTGTTGGTTACGGCAAAGGTGGAAGCTGCAGCAGTTCTGTGGGGGTCAAGGCCTTCCGGCTCCGTAGTGTAGCCCATGGTGAGGTCAGTCTTGACTTCTGCTTCAGGTGTGGTTTCTTGAGGTGTGCATGCTGAAATAAGCATGACTGTTAAAAGTATTAAAAAAAGTGTCCTTTTTTTCATTTTTCTTTTCCTTTCAGTTAATAAAATTTCAATAGAATATCTTTTACTGAAAACCATCATTGATAATATACCCTTTTTCAACTTCCTATAATCAGATCTAAGGTACCTGTTATATCATTGAAAACATATTACCAATAACCTCTATCTTTTTCATGTTTAACACATTATTAATGAAAAGTCAATAGAACATTTGGTTAGTGTCCACCGGGGACGGTGCTCCGTGGACAATTGATGACACTACCCCCGTCCCCTTGACATCACCTTGGCAGTTACAAATTTGTTCGTTGAAAAAATCAGCGGGAAGTGATAATATTATGGGAGAAAACGAGGTGAAAAAATGTACGAATTACGACAACAACAACGAAAAGAGTTAAGAGAAAAAAAATGGTTTTATTATGCTATATTGGCAATAGGTATTTTTGTATTTTCCCAAGGCTGCTCTTTGATGTCCAGAAAACCGGAATATGCGGCAACTGCAGCAATTATGGGCCTTTTGCTCCACAATGCAAGTGTTGATAAAATATATATGAGCATTTTCAATCATGATGCTCACAAAAATGCAAAGATTTCAATGCTGATTATCCTATGTATAGTTGCTGTTTTCAGCTATTTTAAGAGACTTGGATTTCCACTTTTTGTACTGTTGGATTTGGCTTCCATCCTTGTATTTACAATAATAGCATTTATATATCAAAAATTAATAAAACACCAGGAGTAAAAAATGCTTAAAAAGTTTATATCATACTATAAACCCGTGCGGTTAATTTTTATTACCGACATGGTTTGTGCTTTTGCGGTGGCTGTATGTGATTTGTTTTATCCGATGATTACAAGAAATATCATCAATATTTATGTTCCCAACCAGCAGTTCGAGCTCATGATTAAGTGGCTTCTAATTTTAGGCGGCATATATGTGCTGAAATTCGGACTTAATTATTATATTACATATTACGGTCACATCATGGGTGTAAAAATGCAGGCCAATATGAGAAAAGACATATTTGAACACCTGCAGGACCTGCCTTTTGTATTTTTTGACGAGAATAAAACAGGAAGCCTGTCATCCAGAATAATAAATGATTTAATGGATATATCCGAGCTGGCCCATCACGGACCCGAAGACTTATTCATATCCACAGTGATGCTCATAGGCTCCTTTATTATGCTGAGCAGGATCAACCTGCCCCTTTCCCTGATCGTGTTTTCGATTGTTCCTCTTTTGATACTTGTTGCAATGAAGCTTAGAATCAAAATGGAAGATGCCTTCATGGAGACAAGAGAAACCATTGGAGAAGTAAATGCAACCATTGAGAACAGCATATCGGGTATAAGGGTTTCCAAGGCATTCAGCAACAAAGAGATAGAAATAGAAAAATTCAACAAAAATAACAGCAAATTTCAGGAAGCCAGAAGAAAGGCCTACAAGGTAATGGCGGAATTCCACGTGGGCTCGTCGTTCATTATAGATATTTTAAACATTGTTGTCTTAAGTGCGGGAGCAATATTCTTTTTCAAGGGAAGAATTAACTTTGGTGATTTTGCGGCATTTTTATTGTATATCGGAAACTTTTTAAACCCCATAAGAAAGTTAGTCAATTTTGTTGAGCAATACCAATCAGGAATATCAGGATTTAAACGATTTGCCGAAATAATGGAAAAGGACGTAGAAAAGGATGACCCCGGTGCAGAGGATATTTTTGAAGTAAGGGGAGATATAAGCTTCAATAAGGTGACCTTCGCTTATGATGACAATAAGGAAATACTAAAGGATATAAGCTTTGATATTGAAGCCGGTGAGACAGTTGCCTTAGTAGGTCCCTCAGGAGGAGGCAAAACAACCCTATGTCATTTAATTCCCCGTTTCTATGAGATAGAAGAGGGCAGTATATCTATTGATAATATTGACATAAGAAAGTTTACCCGCAGGTCCCTGAGAAAAAATATAGGGATTGTTCAGCAGGATGTATTTCTTTTTACGGGGACAATTTATGAAAATATTCAATGCGGGAAATTTGACGCAAGCCGGGAAGAAGTTTATGAAGCGGCAAAAAAAGCCAATATTCATGATTTCATAATGTCACTGCCTGAAGGGTTTGATACCTATGTGGGGGAAAGGGGAGTAAAACTGTCGGGCGGACAAAAGCAAAGAATCTCCATAGCAAGGGTCTTCCTGAAAAACCCGCCCATATTAGTATTGGATGAAGCCACTTCGGCCCTTGATAATGCTACGGAGCTCTTGATACAAAAGTCCCTGGAAGAGTTATCAAGGGGACGAACCACTGTGGTTGTAGCCCACAGGTTATCTACCATTAAAAATGCCGATGAAATTATCGTATTAACGGAAAAAGGCATACAAGAAAAGGGAAGTCATGAAGAGCTTTTAGAGAAAAAAGGCATCTATGCGGAATTATATAATTCGCAATTCATAAATTAAGAAGGAGAAACAATGAAGGTAACAATAATCGGCCATTGGGGAGGATTCCCAAAGGCAAGGGAAGCAAGTTCCGGATACCTGATAGAGCACGATGGTTATAAGCTCCTTTTGGAATGCGGCAGCGGAGTCGTAAGCTCTGTCCAGGAAGTAACGGATATTAAGGATATTGATGCGGTTTTGATAACCCATTATCATTATGACCACTGCTGTGACATAGGACCCTTACAGTATGCAAGACAAATAAAAACACAGCTTAAGGAAATCTCTGCCCCCCTGCCCATCTATGGGCCCCAAGGAGAATTTTTTAGGCTTCTTAAATGGGAGGATTACACCTATGGAGTGGGCTTTGATGAAAACAGCAATTTAACCCTGGGACCCTTTGAAATAAGTTTCATTAAAAATATTCATCCCCTGGAAGCATACAGCGCACGAATAAAATGCAAAGATAAAGTATTATCCTATACCTCTGATACTTCCTATTTCGAAGACCTGGCAGGCTTCTTTAAAGGGTCTGATTTGTTGATTTGCGAATGCAGCTTTTATTCAGATATGGACGGCACTAAGGCAGGCCACCTCACCAGCTCCCAGGCAGGCCTCCTGGCAGAGAAGGCAAGGGTTAGGAAGCTTATACTTACACACCTGCCTCATTTCGGAGACTTGAATAATTTGTTGGCTGAAGCAAGGGAGTATTACGAGGGAGAAATAGAATTAGCTTCATATATGAAGGAAATAAATATTTAAGCACAGGAAGTGAAATCATGATAGCTGTAAAGGGCAGGAGAAAATGCGCAAATTGCGGTAAAAGATACAATTATACCTATGCAAAGGGCGAAGAAGCTTCAAGGAAGGTCAAATTTAAGGGTAAAGAGGAGAATTTAAGCACTGTTACCAAGGTAACAGTGCTTTCCATGCATACCTATGAAGTGACTGCTGTTTGTCCGGAATGCGGTTATGAAGAGGTTTTTTTATATAATGATTGACATCCCTATGTCATCCGGGGTACCTATATCAAATGTCATCCTGAGCGAAAGCGAAGGATCTCATGATAACACCCTGCGTATTTATTCGTAGCGATAAGTATTCGATGAATACTTTGTCATCAATTTAAGCAAGGCTTCAACGCTTGCTTTTTTTCTTTCTTCACCTTTTAAATCCATCACAAGGGTTCCGGAATCCATCATTATGGTCCGTGTTCCCATGCTTAAGGCAGAACCTATGTTATGGGTTATCATCAGGGTCGTGATATTATTTTCCGCAACTATTTTCCTTGTGAGATAAGTAACGGTTTTTGCACTGGCTGGGTCCAGGGCTGCCGTATGTTCATCCAGCAATAAAAGCTTCGGTTTAACCAGGGTTGCCATCACCAGGGTAACTGCCTGTCTCTGTCCTCCTGAAAGCAAGCCGATTTTTGTATTCATCCTGTTTTCAAGTCCAAGGTTGAGAGATGCAAGACGGCTTCTTATATAGTCTTTTTCTTTCCTAGACGGAACTCCCATCATGTTGCGGTTTATGCTCCGCATATAGGCTATTGTCAGATTTTCTCCTACCGTCATATTTGGAGCTGTTCCCCTCATAGGATCTTGGAAAACCCGCCCTATAAAGGATGCTCTCTTGTGTTCAGGCATGTAAGTGATATCTTGGCCGTCCAAGATTATTTTTCCCGAATCACATAAGACAGACCCTGATATGGCATTGAACAAGGTAGATTTACCTGCCCCGTTACCTCCGATAACAGTTACAAATTCTCCCTCCGCAAGGTGGAGGTTTACATTGTCCAAAGCCTTATATTCATCTAAGCTGTTTTTGTTGAAGGTCTTATTGACCGAGTTAAGCTTCAGCATTTTTTCTCACCTTTCCTTTTAAGGTCGGTATTGACAAGGCAGTTATTACCACTAAGGCAGAAATCAGCTTCAAATATGAAGGAGGAAAATTAGTGGTTAAAATCATTGCAATTATTAACCTGTATACAATCGAGCCAATAACGACCGACAATAATCCCATAGTAATGTTTTTATTTTTAATGATTGCACTCCCTATAATCAATGAAGCAAAGCTTATGACTACCATACCGGACCCCATATTCACATCTGCGGACTGCTGCATTTGAGCTAGGAGGGCTCCCGACAGGGCAACTATTGAGTTTGACAGTGCAAATCCCACAATTTTAACTAAATCCGTATTTATGGAGGAAGCCTTGCACATGTCTTCATTATCGCCTGTTGCCCTTATGGAAAGTCCCAGAAGGGTTCTGAAAAACCAGTTAAGGAGCATGAAAATAAGTGTTATGATTGCTGTAAGCACTATTATTTTATAAGCCCTTCCTCCGAAGTTTTCGGCAGGGGTAAAAATATTTGTGTTGTTTAAAAGGGGAATATTTGCCTTTCCCCCCATTACCATGAGGTTGATGGAATAAAGTCCCGTCATTGTCAAAATCCCCGCCAAAATGGGCTGTATCCCCATCTTAGTCTGCAACAAGGCCGTAATGACACCGGCTATGGCTCCTGCGGCCATGGCAGCCAAAATTCCTGCAAAAGGCATGCCTTCAAGGGTCAGCATGGCAGATGCAGCCGCCCCGAGGACAAAGCTTCCGTCCACAGTCAGGTCTGCAACCCTAAGGATCCTGTAAGATATAAAGGTTCCAAAGGCGAGCAGTGAATAAACAAGTCCTAATTCCATTGACCCGATAAATGCCGTTAAACTCATAATTTCCTCCTAAAAATTCCATAATGTCATATGCTATTCTACGATTTGAAATCTCTTCAATTGCTCTTCCGATAAGTCGACCCCTATTTTTTCCGCTGTACTTTTATTTACTATGGCTGAATATTCGCTGAGGGTTTCGGTTGGAATATTTGAAATTTCCTCACCCTCTATGACTTTCTTAACCATTTTGGCAACCTGTCTTCCAAGAACCGTGTAGTCGATTCCCACTGTCGCAAACCCTCCATCGATTATCATTGAATCTGCTCCGGTATAAACGGGGATTCCTGCCTTTTGAGCTTCAGCCGAGAGGATGGGCATGGCAGTAGCAACGGTATTGTCTGTGGGAGTGAAGATTGCATCGGTTCTTTCAACCAGTGATTGGGCAGCCTGGAGCAATTCGCTTGAATTGGTAATTGTTGCTTCTGCATATTTTATACCCTTGGTTTTGCAGTATTCCTTAGCTTTATTGATTGCAGAAACCGAATTAGTTTCTCCGGTGTTGTAAATAAAGCCAAAGGTCTCTATATTGGGAGTTAATTCAAAGGCTAAGTCAAAAATCTGCTCCACATCTATTGCATCTGAAACTCCCGTAACATTTGCTTCCGGCTTGTTTACATCCTTCACCAATCCTGCATCAACAGGATAGCTGACCGCCGCAAAGATTATGGGAATTTCCTTTGTTGCGGCCGCAGCACTTTGAGAAGCACCTGTGCCTATAGGAACAATAATATCCATTTCATCTCCAACAAACTGTGAAACTATGGTATTGATATTGGAAGGGTCTCCCTGTGCATCCTTATAGGTTATTTCAACCCTGTCCTTGAGGCCTTCCTCTTCTAAGCCGATTATTATATATTCTCTGATTTGGTTTAATGACGGATGCTCTACAGGCTGGACTATGCCAATTTTTATCTTTTCATTGCCATTTGCCGCATCCTCCCGGTCCGCTGCCAAACCTTCAGTGTCTTTTGTTTTTGCATCTGTTACACATGCCGTCAATACTGACACCATTGCCAAAATTGCGATAATTGCTAATACTTTTTTCATTTTTCCTTCTCCTGTATTTTATTTACAAAAACAAAAAACCCGTCCTAATAAAAGGACAGGCATCACCTGCGGTACCACCTTAATTGACTGATAACATATCAATCCGCTCTAACAAAAATGCTAACACATTTTCTGCCCTGTAACGTAAGCACACGTCTCAGATACTAAGGTTTTACCCCGTTCACCTCACCCTCGGCGATCCATTTGTCTGTACTGCGTTCTGCAGGGCTCTCATCCTCCCCCGCTCTCTGTAAGGGCACGTATCAGTTTAATCTTCGCCTCATCGGTTTTGTTTTTGTATTATTGAAAGTGAGTTTACCATTAATCATCATCCTTGTCAACCGTTTTTTGCAAGCCATATATATAATTTAGCAAAACATCCTTCTTATTCTCTAATTTTCCTTCAATTACTTCGCCCAATACTTTATTTAAAACCATGCCTATTCTTCTTCCCTTGGGTATGCCTGCATCAAGCAGGTCTTGACCGTTGACGGCCAATGTTTTCAAACTGTAGCATTGGTTGGACGCAAGTATTTCTTCCATAATCGCCTGGGATTTTGTCAATTTTTCATATTCCTTATCAAACAAGGCCTTCTTAATCTTAATCAGGCTGGCCAGATTTTCATAATCTAATTTGTTCAGCCATTTTTTAATGGTCACGGGATCGGGATGTATTTTTTCATTTATATTTTCAGTAAGGAGCTTAACTGTTTTAACAGTTTTGTTGTCATATTTTAAATTCATCAAAATTTTATCTGTTGGCTCCATTCCGTGTAAAAGCAGGGCCAGGCGCAAGGTTAATGAATTTAATGCCTTCATTGAATACAGCCTGTACTCTAATTCTTGATTTGTAAGATCCTTGATTTCCGGCAAAAAAACCTCGATTATTTGCCTGTAATTCAAAAGTATGCTTTGATAATTGCTTCCCATTATCAGCTTATTAAACTCCATGTTAATCCGCTCCGTAGAAATATCGTTCAGGAGGCCTTTGTTTCTATAAATGCTGTCAGCCGTTTGGTCATCAATACTGAAATCTAAAACGGAAGCAAAGCGAAGTGCCCTTAATATTCTTAAGCCGTCTTCATTGAACCTTTCATCCGGATATCCTACGCATTTGACAATTTTGTTTTCGATGTCATGGAGGCCGCCGAATAAGTCTATTATTCCATTTTTGTTGTATGCTAAAGAATTTATAGTAAAATCTCGTCGCATTAAATCAAGCTCTATTTTATCGGTAAATGTAACATGATCGGGATGTCTCTTGTCGCTGTACTCTCCGTCTATTCTATAGGTTGTAATCTCAATCTGCATTTTCTTGACAATTACGGTTACCGTACCGTGCTTGAGTCCCGTTTCAATGGTTCTGAATTTATTAAAGGACCACAAAATTTCTTCCGGCTTTGCAGATGTTGCAATATCCCAGTCGGAAGGAGTTTTGCCCATAATGCTGTCCCTGACACAGCCGCCTACAATATATGCCTCAAAACCTCTATTATGCAAAGTGCTTAATGCGGTTTCAACTTCATCCGGAATTTTTATCATCATAAGAACCCTTCTTTTTACCTTTTTATATAATTATAACCAATAAGACAAATTTAACAAGAAAAAGTTGTGAAAAGGTGACAGTACCCCCGCCTCCTTGTCATATGACAGTACCCCCGTCCCCTTGTCACGTCCCCTTGTCATACTTGTCAGAGATATTTATAAATAAAATTTTAAATGTCTGTCATAATAAAGAGAAGGGATTGGTGATATGAAGAAATTTGAAAATATACGGGCAATGGTAAATGATACCCCCATGCTTGAGATTTCTTTAAAATTTCAAGGGATTGAGCGGAGGGTTTACGCTAAGGCGGAGCATTACAACTTTACGGGAAGCATTAAGGACAGGATTGCTTACTATATATTGAAAAGGTCCTATGAAGCAGGTTTAATTAAAAAAGGAGATATAATTGCAGAGGCATCAAGCGGCAACACCGGCATTGCCCTTTCTGCCATGGGTGCATATTTAGGAAACCCGGTCCATATTTTTATGCCGGATTGGATGAGTAAGGAAAGAAAGAAACTGTTGGAAAGCTTGGGTGCAAGAATCCACTTGGTTGCAAAGGAAGAGGGAGGCTTCAAAGGGTCAATCGAATCAGCAAATAAGTTTGGAGCAGAAAACAAGGCATTCTTACCCCATCAGTTTTCAAATCACTTAAATATCGAAACCCATTATAAAACAACCGGCCGGGAAATTCTTAGGCAGCTTGATGCTTTAGGCAAGAAACCGGATGGTTTCGCAGCAGGGGTAGGGACAGGGGGAACCATTATGGGGGTCAAGAAGGCCATCCGGGATATATATCCTGAATGCAAGGTATTTCCTCTTGAACCTGTGCAGTCACCCGCCATGTTATCAGGTGGTACAATTTCAGGCTCCCATAGGATTGACGGAATCGGTGATGGGATTATTCCGGAGATTGTAGAATTAAATGAGCTGGATGATATTATTTGCGTGGATGACGGTGATGCAATCAATATGGCAAGAAAAATAGCATCAGGCTTGGGAATCGGTGTTGGTATTTCTTCCGGTGCCAATTTAATTGGTGTCCTTAAGGCTCAAAATATCCTCAATAATCCTAATGCTGTCATTGTGACGGTTTTCCCCGATGACAATAAAAAATACCTGTCTACGGACCTTATGAAAGAGCAAAAAATAAAGCCGGATTACATATCCAAGGATGTTGAACTCTTGGGATTTATAGCAGTAAAATGAGATCCTTCGCTTCTCTCAGGATGACAAATCTCCGATTTGTGTCATTACTATGGATACACGTCAGTGCCATTCTTATGAATAACTCACAAACTGTCATTCTGAGAGCTTTGGCTCGAAGAATCTCATGAAAGCCTTCACATACAATCAGGATGAAATGTTTACATAATAAAACCATGAAGGGTATTTTTCTTCATCAAGGGATTTGAAATTTATATCTTTTCCTTTCAAGAGGCCTGCTTGTTTTCTTGCCTGTTCCAAATACTTGTTGAATTCATCCTTAAAATCTTCTTCTTTCTCTATCGCCCTGCAATTATTGCCGATATATTTCAAGCTTTCTTTAATGCCGAAATTCTCAACAAGTATAGGTGTTTTATTATAAGACTTGTGATACCAATTGCCGGTTTTTACATCCAAAACATATTCTGATAAAAATAAGTATCCATATTCGGCAATAAATTCAATAGCGTCAAGTATGAAATCTACTTCATCTTCACTCATCAGGTAATGAATATTAAACCTTATCCAACCCGGTTTGACAGATGTAATTTCTTCTTTTATAAAATGTCTGAAGAGACGGGAGGCCTCCTCGCTTATATCCAATAATCTGTGGCCGTAAGGAGCAGCGCAGGCACAGCCTGCCCTGGTTTGTATGCCAAATAAATCATTTATCAGTTTGGCTGCAAATTTAGGATGAATATATTTATCCTTATGTTTAATTTTAATCGAAAATATGGGCAGCCTGTTATTTTCATCGGAAGGACCTAAAATTTCAATGTTTTCTGCGGACTTTAGCCTTTGAAAGGCTTTATTTGTATAATATCTTTCTTTTTCTTCAATACCTTTCAGTCCTATTAAATCCTTCAATTCAATAGCTAATGCAGCTTTGAATATTTGAAGTATCCCCGGGGTTCCCGCCATTTCCCTCAATTGAACGTTTTCTATATAATCATAGGCATAGGGGCTGACATAGCTTACCGTTCCTCCGCCTGAAACCGTCGGAGGAAGGGTATCGTCATATATTTTTTTATTGATTACCAATATGCCTGAAGACCCGGGCCCTCCGACAAACTTATGAGGAGACAGGTATACTGCATCAAAATACTCCGTCCTGCTTTTATTCATGTTTATCTCCACATAGGGAGCGGATGCTGCAAAATCAAAACAAGCATAAGCATTATTTTCATGGAGAATTTTTGCTACTTCATATACGGGTGTAATTATTCCGGTTACATTGGAAGCTGCCGAAAAAGAACCGATTTTAAATCTGTCCTTATACCTTTCATCGGATAATTTGTTTTTCAAATCATCCAAGTCAATAGTTCCATCTTCTTTGAGGCCTATTTCCACTAATTCCGCAATGCCTTCCTTCCACATCAGTATGTTCGAATGATGCTCATAAGGCCCGATAAACACTACAGGCACATGTTTTAAACATATTTCCTGTCTGATAATGTCATCAAGGCTTTTACTGTCTTTATTATATTCTTTTATAATATTGTCAATGGTTCTTTTAGTAGCGGGAGGAATATATATGCCCGCAATTTTAGCCAGACATTCTATTGCACCGGTTGCACCTGTGCCTGCGGGTATTACATAACAAGATTCGCCCCCCTTTACATGGGCTTTTATAGTTTCTAAGGATTTATGGAGAATTTTAGTCATAACTTCGCCGGTCATATCGTCTTCTGTATGGGTATTTGCATATGATTTTTCAAGTTCAAGCAAATATTTTTCTATAAAGTTCAAACCCCTTGCAGAGGCGGTAAAATCTGCATAAGTCAACAATCTTTCCCCATAGGGAGTTTCAAACTTTAAACCTCTTCCGATTAATTCATCCCGCAAGGCTTCAAAGCTTACCATAAATAATGTCCTTTCAATGAATTAATCTTATTATTGCCAAAAACCATCTATTTATTTTTGGGGACGGTTCTTTTTGTTCTCGAAATGAGAATGGAAAGAACCATCCCCTAAAATAAAAAGACGAGTTGCGAACGAAAAGAACAGTCCCTGAAAACTGAAAACTTATAGGTTTACATAAAAATATTTATAACCCTATTGCAACAACTTGGCTTTTCGATATATACCGACAGATTTTGGAGAACGAAAAGAACCGTCCCCCAAGACAATAACTTGGTTTTTCGATATGTACCGACAAATTTTGGAGAACGAAAAGAACCGTCCCTAAAATTATAGGGACGGTATGATTTCATTTGCGATCATGTGCTCATAGGTTTGTCTTTTTACTATTACTTGTGATTTTCCTTCCTTGACCAACACGGTTGCCAGCATGGGGTTTTTGTTGTAGTTGCTTGCCATGGCATAACAGTATGCCCCTGTTGAAAAGACAGCAAGAATATCTCCTCTTTCTGCTTTAGGCAAATATATATCCTTGATTAGAATGTCTCCGGATTCACAGCATTTTCCGCTTATGGTGACCAAATCATTCCTCGGCTCGCCTGCCTTATTGGCTATAAGGCCTTCATACTTGGCCTGGTATAATGCAGGTCTTATATTGTCAGTCATTCCTCCGTCAACAGACACATATTTTCTTACCCCTTTAATATCCTTTATCGTTCCTATCGTATAAAGGGTTATTCCTGCTTCTCCCACTATGCTCCTACCCGGTTCAACGACAACATCAGGTCTTGTAATGTTCATATTTTTTGAGAATTCTTCGATTTGCTCCATTATAGGGTCTAAGAAATATGCATAGGGTTTTCTATCATCTGCATCCGTATATCTTATTCCGTATCCTCCGCCTACATTTAATTCTTTTATCACGTAATCATATCTTTCAATTAGGTCTTTTATTAGTTTTAATGTGATATTCAGTGCCTTTAAATGTGATTCATTGGTATGAAGCTGGGAGCCTACATGAAAATGCAGGCCTAAAAAATTTACATAGGGTGAATTTATTGCCTTTTCAATTGCAGGAAATATGACATCATCATCCAAGGGAAAGCCAAACTTGGAATCCTTTTTCCCTGTTACTATGTAATCATGGGAATCACTCTTAACTCCCGGTGTTATCCTGTAAAGTATATTGGTTTTCTTGCCTTTTTTCCTGCAAATATCTTCAATTATGTCTAATTCATCAAAACCATCCACTATTATTCTTCCTATATTGTAATCAATGGCAAGCTCCAATTCCTCAAGGGATTTGTTATTGCCGTTGAATTCAATTCTTTCTGCCGGAAAATCCGCCTTTATGGCAGTATACAGTTCGCCTCCGGAAACCACATCCAGACAAAGGCCCTCCCTTTCAATTATTTTGCACATGGCAAGGGTTAAAAATGCTTTTGAAGCATAGGCAGCTCTCGTTCTTTCATATTTGTTCAAAAATGTCTCTTTTATTTCTCTGCACCTTTCAACTATGGCTGTTTCACTCAATACATAGAGGGGGGTTCCGTAGCTTTTTGCCAATTCGACCGTATTGCATCCATCAAAATACAATATGTTATCTTTTATCCTCAGCACAATGATTTCTCCTTTATATGTTGATTAATCGTTTTATTAATTATAATAAAAAAACTTTACAACAAATGCAAGCATAAAAATTCAATAATACAAATATTAAAAATAAATTCTGCATGGTTGCAAAAAGAATCCTTTTATGATTATTTAGGATCCTTATTTTTCAAGTATTCTGCTAATTTTCGTTCATCTTCCAGTTCCAGATGCCTTTCCCCGGCCATGGATTCAAGATGATGAAGAAATTCGTGTTTAATGACTGACCTTAGTTTATTTTTGAGCATCCTTCTTGAAAGTCTGCCGTAAAGCTTTTCTACGGAGCCGTAATACACGACTATATACCTTCCGGAAATCCTCTCATTGCGGTATTCGCCCAAAACATACAGGTCATCATCCACGCTTTTTTTATGCAGCTTAACCTGGGGCAGCAAAACAATGCCGCCGTTAAGGTCCTTGTAAATTTCTGCAGGCAACTCTTCAGCTATTTCATCCAATATTATTTGTACTTCTTCTATTGTAGCCATGACAGTACCTTATCATAATAGTATTTTTAACTTAATTCCTTTGAGGTATGCCTATATCCTCAACTATAATCTCTCCGGCATAACCACCGCAGTTTATCAAACCCTTTTTCACGGCATGGAATGTAATGGTTTTTGCAGCCCTTACACCTATACCCATCGCTTCTCCGGTGTCTCCGTTTATACCTGACGGAATATCAACCGCTATGATTTGCTTTGACCAATCATTCATGATTTTTATTATATCATAGTAAATACCCTCAATATTCCTTTTTAAACCAATCCCGAACAGGGCATCTATTGTGAACTGGCTGACTTGTAAATCCTCTTTCAAAGCGGTTAGTTCCTTTTCACCTTGGATATAAGTTATGTCGGCCTTGAGGTTTTTTAAAATATTCAAATTTGTATTGAAATCATCCGTACCGCTGCCAATACTGCCTGCAATATAAACCTTGACTCTTTTATTCTTTAAAATAAGATGACGGGCAACAGCAAGTCCGTCACCTCCGTTGTTTCCTTTGCCACATACAACCGTATAATGACTTAAGTTTAAGTCTATGTTTTTTATGACCTTAAGTGCCGCATTTTCCATTAAAACAATACCGGGGATACCGATTTTCTCAATGGCATGGCTGTCAATCTCTTTCATTTCCCGGCAGCTTATGGGCTTCATAGCAATACCTCCTCTGTTCCTGATACCCTAAGTTTCGATTTCAATTAAACTGATATTTTTTAATATCATAACATAAATTGAGAATTTTCCCAAATACTAATATTTATTTTTAAATATAAAGAATGCAAATAAAAACAGCCCTATTACAATAAGATAGGGCATTAAATATTGAAATTTCAATTGGCGGAGAGATGGGGATTTGAACCCCAGATACAGTTTCCCGTACACACGCTTTCCAGGCGTGCTCCTTAAGCCACTCGGACATCTCTCCACAGTGCTTACAGCAAAGTACATTATAACTGAAAACCAACGTAAATGTCAATGGTATTTTAAGTATTTTAAGTTATAGCAGAATTACCTTTCTAAGAGAAGTTAAACATATGTGATGCAACATAAATTCATACACTCGCATACAGGTGTGCTCAATATGTTTCAAAATACTATTTAAACATAGAACATGGGCAGTTTAGCTTAAATTCTCCTAACAGCCCATGTTAATAATTCTGATACATTATATGATGTTAGTATCTTATAACCCTATAGAACCGATATTTTTCAATACAGATTCTACTGCAAGAAGAACTGACTTATCACTGGCGTTTCTTGTATAATAACCGATATGAGGAGTTGCTATAACATTTGGCAAATCAGAAATTCTGTAGTCTGCAGGCGGTTCGCTGTCATAAACATCAATGGCGGCACCAGCAATTTTATTCTTTATAAGCATTTCATATAGGGCATCATTGTCTACAAGCTCTGCCCTGGCAACATTTATAAATAAGGCATTCTTTTTCATTTTTTGCAGTAAGGCTTTACCGATAATTTTTTCATTTTCTTTTGTTGCCTTCATGTGTACTGATACTATATCTGCTTGTTGAAAAATTTCATCCATTGAAACATATTTAATTCCGTATTTTGTTTTTAGTTCATCTGATTCGTATATATCGCATGCAATAACATGAGCTCCCAGCAGCTTAGCTTTTTTTGCTACTAAAGCGCCAATATTACCTGTACCTATTACTCCAAAAACAGACCCTTCTATTTCGATTCCCTCTAAATTTTCTATGGTCCATCTTCTTTCCTTCATTAAGTTGTTTGCAAGTGTAATTCTTCTTGCAAGGGAAAAGGCACAGCTTAAAGCAAATTCAGCAACGGCATTATTCCCGTAACCTTCTATGTTTAATACCTTTATACCCTTGGATTCGGCATATTCCACATCTACAAAATTCCACACACCCGTTCCGATGAACTGTAGAATCTTTAAGTTAGGCAGCCTGTCTAACATCTCATTTGTAAATTGCATGAGACCGAATAAAATTATATCTGAATCCTTTGCCCGTCTTACCACCTCATCGGTACTTTCGGGTATACCGTCATATAAAGCAAGATCTCCTATTTTTTTTAAATCTTCTACCATACTTTCATCAGAAATAAAACACTTTGAATCAATTATGCAGATTTTCATTTTTTCCCTTCTTCCGTAAATTATCAGATAACCATAATTTCTGTTCCGCTGTAAATTACTCCTATTTTACAGTCGGGATTTTGCATTATATAATTATCAATGTATTCCTGAAGATTATTTATTTTTTGAAAATTAATCCTGTTGAGTAAATCCTCATCCAAATCCCGGCTATAAAGGCATATGTTATTTTTATTTATAATCTTTAGGACATCTATCGCTACAGCAGCCCCTGCAATATCCGGTGTCTTTTTTTCACTTATTGCCTTCTCCGTTGCCTCCAAACCCTTAATCAAGGATTCTATCAATACGGGATGGTCGGGAGAAAACCCCTTATAGCACGGACTGACCAAGACTAAGTCCCCTCCTTCCTTAACAAGGGGGACGGCAGCTGATACAGCTTTCCCTGCCTGCCAAAAATCCTCATCGGCAGGATAAGAGCTGATTAGTATTAAGTCAGCCTTTTGAGTATTTTTATCTACTGTAAATATTTTCTCTGCTATTTCTACACCTTTTCTGTGGGCATGGACAAAATTACCTGCTACAGCATCAATCAGGTTTTGATTTTCATCTACAATAACATTCAAGATAAAATCAAGCCCTGTCCTGCCGGCAATATCTTCCATAGCCTTTCTCACAATATTGTCGACTTTACCTTTTAGTTTGTCTTTGTTTTTTGTGCTGGCAAGATGAAATTTTTCTACGGTTTCTTTGCCACATATACCGGGGACTATTATTTTGGCCCCTCCTGACCATACTACATCAACGTGGGGGATTATCTTACCAATGGCAATTTTAATGTCTGATTCCAAATAGATTTTATTAATCCAAATCGGTATCTCTAAATCTACCCTGCCATAATATGATAGGTTTTCATAATTATTGTAATCATGTTGCAAAATTCTATATTTATCGAAAATATCACGGCCGCATTTCTCGATTATCTCACCTTTGGTCATTTCATTATGAGTACCCAATGCAATAAGGATGACAATTTTATTATCTTGTATGCCTGCCGTTTTTAGTTGATTAATCACTTTAGGAAGGATTATATCCGTCGGAGTATTTCTTGTTTTGTCATCAATAATTATCAGAGCATTATTCCTTCCTCTTGCTAAGTCTTGAATTTTTAGCGAGTTCACGGGATTTTCCAGTGCCCTGTCGATGCAATTAGGGTCGCTGCTACCTGATTTGGGTCCTTTTTCCCAAATCAGGTTGCTGCAAGGTATAGATACATTAACATGACTTTTGCCATATGGTATTGTTATTTCTCTAAATTTCATATTTTAAGCTTCCTCTGAAACTGTAAGTACTCTTTTTGATTTGCTTCCTCCGGTCAAGTATGACACTATATAGACAAATATAGATGATATTATTAAACCTGTAAATGCCGGGTCTCCGCCTAATCCCATAACTCCGCCTATATACATGCCGATTACTACCACGGCACCCGATACAACACCGAGAGTAATTCCCCATTTTGTTGCTTTTTCCCAGTATAATGTCGCTAATAAAGGTGCTAAGAATGCACCTGTTACCAAAGAGAATATAAAATACATTGCTGACAGCATTGAAGGTAATTTTAAAGCTACAAATAATCCTATAGAGCCTAAGATAATAACTCCGATTCTAAGCCCCTTATTCAGTTGTTTGTCACTTGCGCCCGGTTTTATTACACTTCCAACATCGTATACAAGGCTTGTTGATGCCATGAGAAGCATTGAGTCAAGGGTTGATAGGATTGCTGATATAACTGCAGCAATCATAAACCCTTTCATGCCAGTCGGGAAGTAATTCAGAACAAATATTGGGAAAACAGCTTCTGATGTTCCGTATCTTTCAACCAAGTCGGGGATAAGATAAGCACCGCCGGCTCCGATAATCAATATTCCGATACCGAATAGTATTGCAGATACTCCTGCTATAAAAAATGATTTCTTAGCAGACTTTCCGCTTACAGAAGCCATAGCCCTTTGGGGAACCGTAGGATCTCCCCAGGTCGCACTGAACATTATGAGCATAATTGAAAGAATGCTTACTATATTGTTTCCCTGGAAGGGATTATAGAGAGAAACACCGTTAGATTGCATGAAATCTGCTATAATACCTATACCTCCGCTCTCAATTATAGAAACCGCCGGTCCTATAATAATTATTCCGGAAGCCATAATCAGGAACTGAATTACATCAGCCCACACATCTGCATACAATCCGCCTAAAGTTGTGTATATAATTGCAATAAGAGTTGTAACAATTGTAGCGGTTTCAATAGATACACCCCAAGGTTCGGCCACATATACAATTATGCTTGACATCCCTCTTATACAGATTGTCGCCGAACCCATGCAGTAAATTGCGCACAAAACTGCTACGATAACCCTGGGAGTGTTTCCAAATTCCCCTGCTATTAAGGTTGATAGGGATTGTTTCTTTGCTCCTCTGATTCTTGGAGATATTATTGAAAAACATATGAGCCCAAGTCCAAACCCTACATACTGCCATACTGCAAAAGCACCTACATTAACAACATCACCGGCAACTCCCATTGTCATCCCCGCCCCGGTTAAAGTAGCCATAAGTGATGCCCAATTCCGGTGCTGATGTTATTCCTTCAATCAATGATTTACCTGGCCTTCTTACAATTACATTCTTAAACATTTTCTATACTCCTTTAATATATATTTAATTAAGGAATTTCCTTAATTATTAGACTGATAACCTTTTTGATACAGACTAAAACCTTTGCTCATACAAGCAGGTAGCTTGTTAGAGTATAATATATATTGTATACATTATATATTATACTCTATTTTTTTATAAATGCAAGCGTTTTTATATAATATTTTGTATTCGAACCTATAGGGGCCTAAAATAGGAGTATGTTCATAAGAATATAAAAAATCGGGCAGTCATATTTGACTGCCCGATTACCGTTTTAAGATTGGCTTGCCTATCTTTCTTTACCTAAGAAAAACAGTGAAATTGCACCTTGGCCGGTGTGGGACCCGATTACGGGGCCCATGAAATTCAGGATTACTTCTTTAACCGGGAGCTTCTCCTTAATTAAATCTGCCAGATATTGGGTCTCCTCCAAGCAATCGGCATGGCTGATGAAGATTGTCTGGCCTTCCGGTTTATCACAGAGCTCCTGCATGTGCTCAAATAAAGCAATTATGGATTTCCTGCGTCCTCTCACTTTATGTACGGGTATTAAGTGGCCTTCATTGTCCGTATGAAGAATCGGTTTTACATTTAAAGCGCTGCCTAAGGTCGCAGCCATGGTACTGACTCTTCCTCCCCTCTTCAAATGATTCAAATCATCCACCGTAAACCACTGGCAAAGGTTTAGTCTCTTGTCAAGTACCCATTGACTTACTTCATCGATGCTTTTGCCTTCCTGTTTAAGTTTAGCAGCATAATATACCAGCAGTCCTTCTCCCATGGATGCTGCCAAGGTATCTATACATACAATTTTTGCATCCGGATATTTTTGTCTTGATTCCTCAGCTGCTATTAATGAAGAAGCAAAAGTTCCGCTTAAACCCGATGAAAATCCTATATATAGAATATCATTGCCTGATTGTAATATCGGTTCGAAATATTCTTTAAAGGTATTGGCATTGACTAATGCTGTCGTTGACCTTTCTCCGTTTTTTATTCTTTCATAAAATTTATGTATATCTAATTCTCTGAAATCAGGATAGTTTAAATAGCTTTCGCTTCCAAAGCTAAAAGCCATGGGAATAACCCTTATTCCTAATTCATCTACCATATCCTGTGAAAGATCAGATGTAGATTCCGTTATTATGGAATAGTCTTTCATCTTATTTTCCCCTTTTGCAAATATTTAGTAATATTATTCTCCGTTAATAAAATTCTATCACATAAAAAATTCCAATACAATAGCTATTTGGTTATAGGCATTAAAGATTTAAAATTGTTTAATTTGATTATTTGGGGGTATTATATGTAATGCAAAGTTTAATAATAATAGGAGGAAATAAAATGACAAAAATAGCTATAATTTTAGGAAGCACTAAACCCGGACGCAATGGTGAAGCAGTTGCAAAATGGGTTAATGATATAGCACAACAAAGAGAAGATGCACAATTTGAATTGGTAGATGTGAAGGATTTCGACCTGCCATTATATGATGAGCCATATCCTGCAATGATGCAGCAATACACAAAGGAGCATACAAAAAAATGGTCGAAAAAAATAAGTGAATTTGACGGGTATGTATTTGTTACTGCCGAGTACAACCATGCCATTCCCGGAGCATTAAAAAATGCAATCGACTATTTAAATGTAGAATGGAAGAATAAATCCGCAGGGTTTGTAAGCTACGGCAGTGCCGGAGGTGCACGTGCGGTTGAGCAGTTGAGGCTTGTAGCAGCTGAACTTCAAATGGCGGATGTAAGAGCCCAGGTGATGCTTTCATTGTTTACGGATTTTGAAGATATGAGTGTATTCAAACCGGACCCCCGCCACGAGGCTGAAGTACATACCATGCTGGACCAGGTTATTGCATGGGCTGATGCTTTAAAACCCCTTAGGCAGAAATAAAGGACACAGGCCCAAGGCAGTACGGAAGCACGCTTTAGCGTATCACACCGGCCAATGGTTGGTGTTTTATATAGATAGACCCTTGCATGCTTAGTATAGAGTCGAGTTATGCAAGGGTCTTATCGATTATAGAAAGAGGTGATATTAATGAGCAGAATTAAAAATTTTATGAATAATATGGTTTACAATCTAAAGGCAACAACTGCCAGATTTCCTGTGACTATACTTTTCTTAGCTTCTTTGTCTGCGGTCATGTACTTGATAATTGAAGATTATTCAACCTTGGATATAGATTTATTGTCGAGATATATGTTTGCAGGTATCTTTGGTGCATTTTTGGCCACGGCTGTCCGCTTTATGGCGGAAAGGTTTGAAAATTATAAAAATTTACTTTTATTGTACGTTTTGACTATTTTACTTACGGCAGCTTATTTTTATTTCATGACTGATGATAAGGTTAACAGCAAAATGCTTATACACCTGCTGGTAATTTCCTTTGCATTGTTTGCAGGATATTTGTATTTACCATCATCAAAAAATGCTTTTAATTTTGGAAACGTGGCACTTGCCCATTTCAAATCTGCCTTTACGGCTATTCTCTACGGAATAGTATTATACATTGGCATTGCTGCAATAATAGGGGCTGTTGACATATTGCTCTACGATGTAGATTATAAGTCTTATGCCCATGCAGCCAATATTATATTTATTTTCTTTACGCCTTTATATTATTTATCCTTGCTCCCAAATTTCAATTCAAGGGATGCATATGATGATGCAAATAAGGAAATTTCTTTCATGTATCCGAAATTTTTGGATATTTTGGTTTCATATATAACGATTCCGCTTATTACTGCTTTTACGGCAGTCTTGATAATATACTTCATTAAGATACTGGTAACCGGAGTGTGGCCTGTCGGCCAAGTTGGACCCATGGTTTTGGGGTATTCTGCAACCGGTTATTTCATCTACATTTTAAGTTCAAACTTAAATAACAAATTTTCTGCCTTTTACAGAAAATTCTTCCCCTTTGTTCTGATACCTCTGGTTGTAATGCAGATGGTTTCCTCATATATACGTATTGATGCATATGGGATTACAGAATCAAGGTATTATGTGGTCTTGTTCGGGATATTTTCAATCGTATGTGCTTTAGTCCTAATATTGGGCAAAAAGAAAAATCCAAATATAATTGTTCTCTTGTCTGCAATCTTTGCTCTGATATCGATAATTCCACCGGTTGATGCGTTTACGGTTTCAAAAAACAGCCAGGAAAGACGGCTGACTGAAATACTTTATCGAAATAATATGCTGATAGACGGTGAAATTGTCAAGAAAAATGATGTTTCTGCTGATGATAAGTATGAAATAACAAATATTTCAAACTATATGCATGAAATGGGATACTTAGATGACATGGACTGGTTCCCCGAACAATATGCCGATAATTACTACGGCAATTTCAGAAACATTTACGGATTCGACCAATATTATGACAGAGGAACTCCGGGACATGAAGAAATATATTATGTAAATGCTAGCCTGGATGAAAATGAAAAAATTAATATTGAGGATTATGATATCCTATTAAAAATATATATCCATAACAAGAGAGATCCTGAAGAAGATATAGGTGAATTCACGCTGAAAGGCAATACTTATAAGATTCGGCAGATGTCAGACGAAAAAGGTAATATAACAATTGCTGTTACAGACAATAGTGATTTGGTAATTGAAATACCAATGAAAGAATTTATAGAAGGCCTGTTTGAAAAAGCAAATGAACATAAAGGATTAATGAATCAGGAATCCCTTACTATTGAAAAGCAAAATGATGAATTAAAAGTTAAGCTGCTGGTAAATGATATAAGTGTCGATAAATATAATCCGGATGATGCTTATATATATGCAAATATTTTTGTGTTTGTGGCTGACTGATAAAAATATGATTAGAGGCCGGAAGCTGTCAGAGCTTCCGGCCTTGATTTATAATGAATCATAAATGGCTTTTTCTTTAGACCAATGCACATCTCTTATATATCGTTCCAATTCTTCCTTTTTCTTTTCTTTAAACAGCCTGATAATTTCATAATGCTCCTGGTTGGTTTCTTTTAATATCTCTATTTCTTCTTGGCTATGGCCAAAAACATAATATTTTCGCAAAAAGCTTCTTTTGAGTTGGTTCAATAGATTTATCATTTCTTGGTTTTTGCAAAGATTAATATATGTGTTATGAAAATCGACCTGAAGCTCATAATACCTGTTGCTAAGGTCCTGCTCTATAGCTGCCGTCATTGAATCTGCCAGGAATTCCATATTTCTTATATCTTCTTCACTAATTATATCTATTGTCAAGTAAGCAATCCTGCCATCTAATAAGCCTATTATTTCATACAGTTCTTTTGCCTTATTATAATCTAAATTTCTTACACGAAAGCCCTTTCGGGGTATACTTTCTAAATAACCCTCTGCCGCTAATTGTATCAGTGCTTCTCTAATAGGTGTCCTGCTTATTTCAAGGGCATCAGAAATTTGTTGTTCATTAATCTTATCCTCCGGTTTTAAAGAGCCGTCATTTATTTTTTCAGATATATAATTGTATACATGATCCTTCAGTGATAAGTATTGCGACATATCAATCTCCCATAATGTATATTTTCCTTATTATAGCATAAAATTATTCTTATTACAATATATTATATATTAAATATTTTGCGCCAATATACAAATACCCCTAATAATGCAAAAACCGGCAAAACTGCTTCCACTCGCAGCTTTACCGGTTTATATTACTGTCACCTGCTGTTAGCTTTACACTCTTAATAAGGGGGCTGTCAAGCAGGTTGGTCCCCCATTGCCGGGAAGTGATATGTGCCGGCCTTCATATTCATGAACCTCAACACCTTCCTTGATAAGTTTTTCTTTTATATCGGGATTTCCCTTTAGTATTACGACTTTTCGGGGCTCAACAGTGAGTACATTGCATCCCAAAGGCATATATTCATCATCAATTACTTCAATTAGTTTAATACCCTCTTTAATAAGCATTTGTCTGAAAAATACAGGCATAAACTTGGAGTATACCACTGCAAGATCCTTATCTATAGGACTTATAACCGACATTAAATGAAGGCATTCTTCTTCATTATTCCCGTGAGGCATGGGTACAACGATTACTTCATCAACAATATCTTTGACCAATTCCTTAAACTGTCTGATTCCCTCATCGTTAGTCCGGTATCCTCTTCCGATTGCAACCTTGTTATTTTCCAGCCACAGTACATCGCCGCCCTCAACTGTCCCTTCTCCGCTTATTTCTCCCAAAATTGGAACACCAAGGCTTTCCAGGTAAGCCCTCATAGCCTTTGGCTCATTTCTTCTGGCAGCTTTGCCCATATTTAAAATGATTGCACCCTTCTCCGTGAACTTAACGCTGTCATGGGCATAAATAGAATCAAGCCCGGCTTTTTCGTCTTTAGGCAGCATTTTCACATCAGGTACCAATTTTTTGATTAAAGCTTCAAAGGCATCATATTCTTCAACGCATTTGTCATAGTCGGGGCAAGAAAAAAAACCCCAGGCTTCCCAATTCTGATTTAAATATTCCTGGCTTACATATGCTTCCCTTGCATGCTTAATTACTATTGTTTCAATCTTGTTAACCATTGACCTGCTACCAACTTTCAACTATACTTCCTCCCTTTTCAGTATTATATTATGTATACAATATACTATATATTAATATTTATTATACTTTCAGATTTTATGCTTGTCAAGTATTAAAAAAAACCTTGCAATTCTTGGAATATCCAAGCATTGCAAGGGGTTTTCAAGTATGGGGCTTTATTTTTAGTCTATGGCTACTACTCCGCCTTCATAGGTATCGGCTATAAATTGTTTTACTTTATCGCTTTTTAAGGCTTCTATCAAGGCCTTGGTCTTTTCTGTTTCTTCATTTCCTTTCTTTACGCACAGGATATTAGCATATGTTTGTGCCGCCTCGGAATCCTGCTCTTCCTTTGCCAAGGCATCGGTTTGTACATTGAATCCTGCTTCAAGAGCATAGTTGCCGTTCAGGACAACAAAGTCTGTTTCCTTTACGACCCTTGCCACCTGTGCGGCTTCAAGTTCTACAATTTCAACATTGTGAGGATTTTCAACTATGTCTAATTTTGTCGCGGTAAGTCCCGCCCCTTCCTTAATCCTGATTACTCCGTTTGCTTCAAGCAACAGAAGTGCTCTCGCTTCATTGGTAGTATCATTCGGAACAGCTATTGCAGCCCCGTCGGGAATATTTGACAGGTCATTTGACTTTCCGGGATAGATTCCTAAGGGTTCAAAATGAATAGCGGCTACAGATACTAAGTTTGTTCCTCTTTCTTCATTGAAGTTGTCCAGGTAGGGTTTATGCTGGAAGAAGTTTGCATCTACGTCTCCTGCTTCCACAACCATATTGGGCTGTACATACTCAGAAAATTCAATAACTTCCAATTCAAATCCCTTTTCGGCTAAATCATCTTTTATTTGAACCAATATTTCAGCATGGGGTACGGGTGTAGCTGCTACCGTAATTTTTGTGAGGTCTCCTGTACCCGGTTCTTGGGGTGTTTCAGCCTGAGGTCCAGGTTCGTTGTTTCCGCATCCGAAAGCTGTTATAGCTAATCCTAATATTAAAACTACTAATAATAATCTATTTCTTTTTTTCATTTATCTTTCCTCTTTCTTTATTATATTTGAGAAATTTACCATGTGGTCAGATTGCTCTCTTATCTGTTTTTCTTGCTATTTTCATTCCTATGAATTGAATCAGCTGTACCAAAATTACCATAAGTACAACGGTAATGAGCATAATTTCGCCTTCATACCTGTAGAAGCCGTATCTTACGGCCACATCTCCCAGTCCGCCGCCTGCTACAAATCCTGCCATGGCAGAATAGCTCAATATTGTTCCTATAGCAATTGTGCCTCCCACCATCAGTGATGTTTTTGCTTCAGGTATCAGCACTTTAAAAATAATTGTTGATAGTGATGCTCCCATACTTTCTGCTGCTTCTATGACTCCTTGGTCAACTTCCTGCAGTGAAGATTCAATCAACCTTGCTATAAAGGGGGTGGCCGCAACCACTAATGGTACTATGGTTGCAGTTGAGCCGTAACTCTTGCCTACGATGAGCGTTGTCAGAGGCTGTATCGCAACCAGGAGTATCAGAAATGGTACCGACCGGCCAATGTTTACGATAATATCCAGCAACCTGTACAGGGATTTTAGCGGATATAAGCCGTCTTCTCTAGTTACAACCAAGACAACCCCTAATGGCATAGCAAGAATATATGCAAATAGTGTTGATACAAATGTCATATATAAGGTGTTCCCTGTTTCTTTTACCAGCATTGCCATGTGGTCTTGCAGGATATTTATTAAATCAGCTAACCACATAATCTATCAACTCCTCTACATTGACCTTTATAATATTTTTCAGATAATAAATTATTTTATCTGATAAGTCCTTATCCTCCGGAAGCTGCAAAACCATATGCCCGAAGGATTTTTCATTTATTTCTTTCAAATCTGCAAACAGAATATTAACATGTGCTTTAAATTCCATGACCAAGTTGGCTATTACCGGTTCATTGGAGGATTTTCCGTCAAATACTATGCGGATAATCCTTTTGCCCTTCATTTTTCTCACAATATTGGTATTGTTGAAAAAGAGTTTTTTTCCGGCTTCCGTCCTGGGATTTCTGAAAACATCTTCAACTTTTCCCACTTCCGCAAGCACTCCGTTGTCGATTATGGCAACATGGCTGCATATTTCTTCAACAACGGCCATTTCATGAGTTATGATAATTATTGTAATCCCAAATCTTTTATTTATATCCTTTAAGAGGGCAAGTATTGACCGGGTTGTGGTAGGGTCGAGAGCACTGGTGGCTTCGTCGCAGAGAAGAATCTGCGGGTTTGTGGCAAGAGCCCTTGCTATTGCAACTCTTTGTTTTTGACCCCCGCTCAGCTGTGAGGGGTAGGCCTTCCTTTTATCCGAAAGCCCTACAAGGTCCAAGAGTTCTCCTGCTCTTTTCCTGCCTTCCCTCTTGCTGTAACCTGCAATTTCCAAAGGGAAACTTATATTGTCCTCGACGGTTCTCTGCATCAGGAGGTTAAAGTGCTGAAAAATCATCCCGATATTCTGCCTAACCCCTCTGAGATCACTGTCGCTTAAGAGGGATAAATCCTTATCGCCTATGATGATGGTCCCCTTGGTAGGTCTTTCCAAGAAGTTTATGCACCTGACCAGGGTGCTTTTTCCGGCACCGCTCATGCCTATTATTCCGAAAATTGTGCCCTTATCAATATTCAGATTAATCCCTGAAAGGGCAGTCACCGTATCGTTTTTGCTTTTAAAATCCTTTTGTAAATCCTTTATCTGTATGAATGGTGTCGTCCCCACTGTCTTCCTCCTTATTATTTGGCTGCAATATCCTTGACAACCTCGCTTGCAATAATCAGCCCTGCTGCGGAAGGTACAAATGATACGCTTCCCGGTACAGCTCTCCTTTGGCTGCACTTTTTGACGGTTCCGGGAGGGCATATGCAGCTTTCCTTGCAGCTATCCTCTTCATCTAAAGGGGTTAAGGGTTTTTCTTTTGAATATACAACCTTTAAACTTTTTATCCCCCGTTTTTTTAATTCATGGCGCATTACCTTTGCCAGGGGGTCCACTGATGTCTTATAAATATCGGCAACTTCAAGGTCTGTAGGATTCAGCTTATTCCCCGCTCCCATGCTGCTGATGATGGGAATGTTGTTTTTTTTGGCTCTTATTATCAGTTCTATTTTAGCGGTTACCGTATCAATGGCATCCACGATGTAGTCATAGCCGGTTAAATCATATTCATCCGCATTTTCAGGCATGTAAAAAACCTGATGTGTTTCCACCCCGGCATTCGGATTGATTTCCTTAATCCTTTCTGCTGCCACTTCCACCTTAACTCTTCCGATGGTCTTTCTTGTGGCAATAATCTGCCTGTTTATATTTGTAAGGCAAACTTTATCGGCATCAAAGAGGGCAAAATTCCCTACCCCGCACCTTGCCAAAGCTTCGACAACATATGAGCCTACTCCTCCGATGCCGAAAACAGCTACCTTCGATGCCTTTAGCTTTTCCATTGCTTCCTTTCCCAATAAAAGCCGGGTTCTTGAAAATTCGTTTAACATTTCTTTCTCCTCTACAGTTTAGCAAATCATCAGGTCTATTCAGCATCACCAGTTTTTGCAGACATCAATCCAGGTGCTGCTGCCCGATATTTCTTCCAATTCCTTTAAGGTAAGCTCTATTGCAGAATTTCCGCTTCCACAGGCGGGAAACATGGTTTCGAATCTTTTCATGGATTCATCCAGGTAAACTTTTACATCATCCGGCAAGGCAAAGGGGCAGACTCCTCCAATAGGGTGTCCCGTGAATTTCACAGTATCCTCCGGGTTTAGCATTCTTGCCTTAAACCCAAAATAATCTTTGAATTTCCTGTTATCTATCTTTGCATCCCCTGCTACAACTATTACCATAGCACTGTCACCATTATAAAATGACAGTGATTTTGCTATTCTTGCTTCCTCCGTCCCTAAAGCCGATGCAGCCAGCTCCACGGTTGCCGTTGATTCGTCAAGTTCCTTTATATCATTTTCCTTGTTGAATTGTTTTAAATATTCTCTTACTCTTTCAATAGACATTTTATCCTCCTAAGAAAAAAACCTTCTCGAAGAGAAGGTATATGATTCTAACCGCCTCCTCATCTTCCAAAGTCTACACTTTGTCGGAATTAGCACCTTGCACAATGCTGCAGGTTGCCGAGACTTCATCGGGCCGTTCCCTCCGCCTCTCTCGATAAGAAGTTTTATCCAATTGTTAAATACTCTATACTATATAAATCCTTTTGTCAAGTAAATTTTCAATAAATCTTTTATGCCTTTTCCATAATTTCATTTATTTGTTCTTCTATATGCCTTACCATGAACTCTTCGGTTACTTTTTCTTCATATAATTTGGACATTGCCTTGTCTAATTGATTTTTTGTATTCTTTGCGGCATCCAAAGATTTGCTTATTCCCGCCTGAACTACCCAGTCAAAAATCAAGCTGTCAAAGAATAAATCCGAAAAATTTTCAAAAGCACCAACCGCTATTTCAGTCCCTGTCACCATAGTAATGTCTGATATTTCCTTCTTGAATTTTCCTAACATCCTGTGGGTTTGCTCGGCATACTCCCTGGCATCATTCATATTCTTATTTATATCGGGATTTTCAAAGTCTCCCGCAGCTTCCAATTTGGCTATTGTCTTTTCTATGGAATCCAAGGCCTTTTCTCCGAAACAGATGGCTTCATCAATTTCAATTATGTTGGCATTCATATTTTCTTTTCGTTTTATTAGACCTTTTAAATCCTGGCGGGTTTCATCATCATCTATGTAAATGGTTTCTACCTTTTTATTTATTAATTCTTCATATTCTTCATCGCAAACCTGCAGATTTGCAAGGGTATCCACTATCTTTTTTGTTTCGTCAACAAGATAATTCATGTTATTCTTGCACTGGTCATATACTAATCTTGCCTTTAGGAGCTTCTGCCTTTCTTTGCTGTTCTTTTCCTCATCCTTGCCAAGTATTGCATAAAACAACGAAATAATATCGCTTGATTCTATCTTTAATACTTCATGATTATCCTTCATCAATTCTGCCGAAATTTTGTTCAAGAGAAGTTTTTCTTTTATAATGTCCTGTTCTGTTTGTTTTAAAAGCATATTTAATTTATTCTTTTTTTGTATACACTTTTTCATGTCGCTGATTTTTTCATTGTATTTATTATGCATACTCTTGCTCCTGCCTTTTGCTATGTTTATATGCTGATTTGTTTTGATTATAGCACAAAAAATATATTGATTCAAATGATTTTTGGCCTCATAAGCAGGGAATACGTTTCTATTTCAACGAAAAATTAAACCTGCATAAATAAAAGGACAACTCATATACCTTGCATTTTTTCTCAATGAAATGTTGAAAATTGTTTTTTATTATTGTATAATGATTTATAATGCTTTTTTAATAATTTAGGAGGCCAGTTATGATTACAAAGGATATGACAATTCGTGAAGTGATTATGGCAAAACCGGAAGCTGCTGAAATACTGATGTCATTTGGTATGGGATGCGTCGGCTGTCCAAGCGCCCAAATGGAAACATTGGAAGAGGCTGCAGCAGTTCACGGGATGAATTTGGATAACCTGTTAGCTGAATTGAATAAATAGGAAGATCTACATAATCAATAAAGCAAAAACCGGCACAGGCCGGTTTTTTGTATTTATAATAATTCATCCAACTTGCTCTTATTAAATCCTACCACTACATCGTCATCAATCATGATTACCGGAACCCCCATGTAACCCATGCCGATTAACTCCTTTTTTGCTTCTTGATCGAGAGAAACATTTTTTTCCTCATAATCATATCCCTTTTCCTTTATGTATTCCTTTGCGGCAGTACAATTTGTACATGAGTTGCCGGAATATATTATAATCTTTTTCATCTTATCCTCCCCTTATTGATATGCCATAGTATGTTATTTGTTTATTACATATATTATCACATTGCCTTTCTTAATGCCATAAATATTTAACTTAATTTTTTCACAAAAACCCTTGCCTTGAATAATATGAATTAAATTACGTAGGAAAGGAAGGAAGTAAATGAAAGAATGCACCATATACATAGATGTGCCCGAAGTTTTTTTGAAAGGTGCAGGTATTCCCAATTCTCAATTTGTTCCCTCATACATATATCAAATTAAAATTATCCTCAAAAATAATACCCCTGTCGAAAAACTTTGCTCCTTCAGTGCAGCTTTAGGAAACGGGATAAGATATCTGGATAAGATAAGGCATGAAGGTCCGGATGACAAACTCTTAGATACCCTAAGCATTATGGAGCCCTGCAAGGAATTAAACAGCGACAATGTAATAATCTTTGGAAACAATTTTACCTTATCCCCTGATTCAACCAATGTTATAACCCTTGATGGAGCCCTGTGCGATAAGTATACGGTTGACAGCAGGGAGAATTCAGGCGATAAAATACCCCACAAGAGCAAAATCAAGTTTTATGCCCATTTAATCAATGAGGACAAAATTGATTCATGGTCTGCCTCGTCAACGGCAATGGATTATAATATGAGTGTTTCCTGCGATGATGAAAAGGCAAGTCCGGGCACCATAACCAAGTATTACGTTGACCTGTGCACGGGGCAATATGACCTGGCGAGAAAGGTTTATTTAAGGAGCATCCTGGATCCGGGACTTGAATACATAGGCGATTCATGCAATTTAGAGCCAAAAAATGTATATGAATATAAGGGCAAGACCATAATAAAATGGGATGTGGGAAGCCTTCAGCCTTCAGAAATCAAAAGAATCGGCTATAAGGTCAGGGTTAAGGATGATGCCAAAGGGAGGCTGACAAATAAACTTAATTCCAACTGTATAAACAATTCCACATATACTCAGTGTCCGGTAAGCAGAAAACATGTTATTGAGGCAGTATAAAAGAGGTGTGTCCCCACACCTCTATTTAAATATTAAATTATAGTAGTCCGTATCCAATATCATTGCCGAATATTTAAACTTTGATTTAACTTCTTCAAAGATTTCATTGATGTATGATTTTTCAATCTCCTCTCCGGTCAAGGATGTCACTTTATTTGTTTTAGCATTGTAAGATACCTTATCGGTTATAAAGCTCCTGTCCGAAAACATCACCAAGGGGTCCGAGTCGGATAATATATCCCTCCCCATAAGAAGTCTTGAATCATATTCCAAGCCCATAAGGTTTGATAGGGTAGGAATTATATCCAGGCTTGAACAGGCCTTGTCAACTTCAACAGGCTCCATTCCCTTGCTCCAAAGGAGAAAGATACCCCTTTCCAATTCAAGGTCTTTTTTTATTTCTTTATTGGCCAGTTCGCTTATCTCGCCAAGGGTCAAACCATAGGGGTAATGGTCGGGACTTATTGCAATAAGAGTGTCTTCAGCTATACCTCTTTTCTCCAGCTCCTGTATCAGCTTCTCCATTGCCCTATCTAATTCTATGTTGCAGGCCAAATATGCTTTTACCCTGTCGGAATAGGGAAGATTTTCAACCAAATCCCTGTTCTTGGCAGCAATATAATTACCCGTAAAGGTATACTGGAGGTGGCCGCTCACCGTCATGTAGTAGACATGGAAGGGCTGGTTGTCAATAAATTCAGGTATGGTCAGCTCTATCATCTCCAAGTCCGATTCCGGCCATGTTTCCGTTATATCAAGACCGTTTCCCAAACCCTTGTAGGCATATCCCATGTTGGGATGGGATAAGTGCCTGTAATAATAATCAAAGTAATGATTGTGGTAAGCTTTGGTCACGTAGCCTTCCTTTTTGAGCTGGTTCCCCATGGCAAAGGGCAAATAGTTATCGGACGACTTGTAAAAACTCCATATCCCTTCCTTTGGCAAAAGTCCCGTGCAGGCTACATATTCACCGTCGGTAGTGCTTACTCCCCACAAGGGAGTATAAAAATTCTTGAACTTGAAGCCTTCTTCCTGCATCTTATACAGGGTTGGCGTTAAATCCCTGTTTACAGCGTATGGTGAAAAACCCTCAGCCGTTATGAATATAAGGTTTTTGCCTTTATATTTTCCGGTGTACTCATTTTTCTTGCTTGGGTCCACCTTGGCGAAGTACTCATGCATACTCCTTATTGCTTCATTTTTTTCTCCCTCGATCAAGTCTTCAAAGGGAATATCCATGATATTGTATTCAACAACCTTCACCGGGTCTTCCACTTCCTCCGGTGGAGGCTCTTTTGGTTGGTTTGCCGGCGGTTCTTCAGATTCAACATATTCCCATGGCAGGGGCTCAAGAGCAAATACAACGGATTTCAACATGTTCCTTATGTCTAATCTCCCGGTTGTCAAAAGTCCGAACTTATCAACAGATTCTACTACCAAAAAGGTTTCTGAATACAGGTAGGAAGGGCTTAGTATTCCAACATCGGAAGAAAGGACACTAAAAACAATTGCCGACTGCATTATTGCTGCAGATACAGCAATTTTTATTATATAAGTTTTATTTGTCTTGTTGAATTCCAGTCTGTTTCGATAATAAACCAATAAAATCAGGGGGGCAAACACCACAATTAATTCGGGAATGTTATTAAGGAGAGCAGAGCCTATTATATCGGTAAAAGCCAAAGCTTTCCCTGTACCCACAAAAATGGAATAAAAGGTTGTAAAGGTATTAAATATCCTGAAATAAATTATTTGGGTGCCGTAATAGAGGGTCAAAAAAGTTACAATGGAATAAAAGAGAATTTTGTTTATTTTCTCATTGAATCCTGTTGCCAGCAAATAAAACAGCATTCCCAAGGGTACGGAAAATAAACACATATAAACATATCCTATATTAAATACGGTATCATATATAAAAACCTTTAAGACTGTCTCAAAATACAGTATTAATATTGGAAAAAACAACAGCTTGATAATATTCTTGTATTTATTCATTCATGATGCTTCTTTCTATAAATTGTCACTTTGAAGGCTTTATTGCGAAAGTTTCATATACTGCCATCCTGAGGGCTATAGGCCGTAAAATTTCAGGATGGCAGGGTTTGTCACATGGTCGCTAAATTACCACATTTGCCAATTTTTCGTTGTCAATGAATCTTTGGATATTGGCAATAATCAGGTCGGCAAGCCTCTTCTTATTTTCCTTCACTGTGCCGGATGCATGGGGAGTGATATACACATTTTCCAAGTCCCATAATTCATCCTCTTCAGGTAAGGGCTCTACTTCAAAAACATCCAGGCCGGCATAGCTGATTGTTTTATTCTTCAATGCCTCAGTCAAGTCGTTTTGGTTTATTATGCTTCCCCTCGCTATATTGATAATGGAAGCAGTCTCCTTCATCAACTTAAGATTAGCCTTATTAATCATATGATAGGTTTCCTTGTTTAAGTCCGCTGTTACAACTATGTAGTCGCTGTTTGACATCACATAGTCCAAACCTCTTTTACCCGAGTGAATTTCATCATAATAGGGTAATGTAGATACGGGATTTCTCTTATAGCCTATTATTTTTACTCCGAATCCCTGAAGCCTCTTAGCAATTTCCGTTGCAATCGAGCCGGTTCCTATCAAGCCTACCGTCTGGCCCTGAAGGTTTCTCCTCCTTTGGCTCAGGTCCCACTTGTGGTCTTTTTGGCTTTTTAAATAAGCAAAAGCATTTGTGTTGTGCATGAGTATTTTACAAATAACATCCTCTGCTATGGGAACGGAGTAAATGTCTTTTGCGTTGCAGAGTGTGATATTTCTTTTACGGATATATTCCAGATCCAAGGTGTTGTAGCCTGCCCAGAAGGATTGCAGCCACCTTAGCTTAGGCAGCTTATCAAGCTTTTCCGGCACAAAATCTTTAGCCTCACCGATGAGGGCTTCTGCTTCAGGGCATTCATCAATTTCGGTACAAAACTCAATATCGGGAAATTTTTCCGATACGATATCTAAATATTTTTCATGGATAATTATCTTCATCTTATGTTCCTCCTGTCAATTCTTAATTAAACAAGGCAATAAGCAACGATTTTATAATCGTCGGGTACCTTGTAGTCCTTTTCCGGTCTTCCGAATTTCCATGTTATGCCGGACAAGGTGCTTTCTATTATTGCATCAAAATACAGCATTATAACCGCAGTATCAATCTTTTCCTCATATTCCGTCACATATATGTCCTTTTTCAAGGCCAAGACAACTGTTCCCCGGTCTACGATAAACCTCCAAGGTTGACGGTTTTTGTAGGAAGGGGCCAGTATGCCGTAGAAAAAGCCTTCCAAAAGACCGTAGTTCACTAACTCATCTGGATCTGCCTTTTCTCCCCATTCATTGGTGAAAACCAGGTCTCTTATCCCGAGTCTTTCGCTTGTATTATCCTCGATAACCAAAACATTTGATGAAGTGTTGTATTTGCCCTTCTCATACAATACCTTGCTTTGGGGGTTCTCGTATCCCAAGGCTATTAAAGCGGCCAATTTTTTATCTGAATCAATACCGATTTTTTTCTTTATTTCTTCGCCGTCCCCAAAGGTTATCCAGCATGAAGCAATTCCTAAGCTCCACGCTTTCAGCATTAAGTCCTGTACCCTGTAGCCGGCATTCTCTATGTAATAGTCCTTTTCTTCGGATAAGAATACTAAGTAATGAGGAGCTTCAATCATCCTGTTGTTGTATCCGGCAGAATCTTTAAGCTGTTCATAGACTTCATCCCTGTTTTTCCTGATTACTTCCACTTCAATATCGTCGAAAAGTCTCTTGCCGCGGTCAAAGTATTCTAATAATTCTTTAAATAAACCTGGGTCCACATCCTCTTTTTTATAAAGTCTTACTGATTTGATTTCTGATATAATCTCTTTGTATTTCATAATAGTTACCTCCATTTAAGTATAAAGTAATTATACCCAACTTTTTGGCAAACTAACATAAATACTCCTAAAAAGCAATCACTATCCCGCCATCATAAGCATAAACGGTACTCAAACCTGCAGGATCAAATATTTTAATATCCTTAAAATTATATCTTGCTTTTATGGCATCTCTTAAGTTTTCAGCCTTTTCGAGACAATTCACATGGGTGATGCCCAAGACCGTGTTCTCAAAATCAATATTGTATTCTGCAAGCATATCAACCAATCTTGAAAATGCTTTCTTTTTGCCCCTTACCTTTTCTTTTAGGACTATTCTGCCTTCTCCGTCTTCCCCCATGATTGGAACAATATTCATTATGTTGGCAAGGGTTGCTTTAAAATTGCTGATCCTCCCGTTCTTTGCCAAGTTATCCAATGAATCTAATATAAAGAGGGTAGACAGCTTGGAAATATACTTTTCCGTCTGTTCAATAATCTCATGAGGCATTAAGTTTTCTTCAATCAATTGTTTAACCTTGATTGCAACCAAGGTTTCCCCTGCCGAAGCTGACTTGGAATCAAAAATGTGGACAAAGGTTTCGGGAAATTTCTCTTTTATTGTTTCCACAGCAACCATGGCGCTGTTGTAGGACCCGCTTAACTGGCTTGAAATCGTTATAATGAAATTATATGCCTGAGTTTTTATTTTGTTTATGAAGTCTTCCGGAGGAGCACATGCTGTTCTTATTTGAGATTTGCTGTTTTTCATTTTTCTTATGAGCTCTGTTATATCCGTATTCTCATCAATAATTTCTTCATCATCGATTAAAATCCTGAATGGTACTCTTGGAATGTTTTCGGTATCCCTGCCAAAATCAACACAAGTATCAACTATTATGTTTTTTTCCATATCGAAATCTCCTCTTCCTAAGGTATTATCATGATTATAACAAAAATGTTTATATCATACAATTTTAATTTTATTTATTTAAACAAAAACCGCCGGTGTTGACTTTATGTTTTTGATATATTACAATAAAGTAACAAAATCAGGAGGTCAATATGATAATCGGAATAATAGGCGCCATGGACATAGAGGTAAAGGAACTGATATCTTCCATGGCTGATATTAAAAAAGAAACTGTAAGCGGCATAGACTTTTATCAGGGAAAATTAGAGGATAAAAAGGTAGTGGTGGCAGAGTGCGGCATAGGTAAGGTGTATGCTGCTGTATGTGCCCAGACAATGATATTGAAATATGAGCCTGATATTATTATCAATACGGGGGTTGCAGGGAGTTTAAGCACCGACCTCCGCATCGGAGACATTGTAATATCAGACGGGGTGGTTCAACATGATTATGATGCTTCTCCCATTGGCATACCGCCCGGGATGATTTCCGGAATCAATTTAATAAAGGTCCCCTGCAATGAAGAATTGGTAAAAAAATTGGTACAAGCAGCCCAAGTCCTGAAGGATACAAATGTAGCCGCAGGAACCGTGGCTTCAGGGGACCAGTTTATCTGCAGCAAGGAAAAAAAGGATTGCATTGCAACTACCTTTGATGCTCTTTGTGTTGAAATGGAAGGTGCCGCCATCGGTCATGCCTGTTATATTAACAAGGTAGATTTCTGCATAATAAGAGCCATGTCTGACATGGCTGACGGTTCTGCCCATATGGACTTTGACACCTTTGTGGAAATTGCCGTAGAAAAAACAATTTTAATAATTAAGAATTTTTTAAGACAAATATAAATTGAGGACTAAGGAATCAATATATCTATTGCATTGTGGACCGAAGAAATTTCTGCAGGTGCATATCCTCCGGGATCTCCGTCTGTATCGATTACCATCTTGTTTTCAGGAATTATTTTAATATTTTCTGCCTGAAAATAATGAACCTTGGGATGGGTTATATGGAGGCCGTTAAATACCTTGGTAAATATTTGAAACAATTCCGCATTGCTTGTTTTTTCAAAAATGACTATGTCCAAGAGGCCGTCATTTAATTTTGCCTTGGGGCACAGGTACTTAAATCCGCCGGCCCCCGCAGAATTGAGCACAAGGAAAAGCAGGGTCTTATAATTATACTCCTTGCCGTCAATTACATAGTCGATGTTTTCACAAACCTCCAATTCCTCCGGGACATCAACCGCTGCCCGGTAGTAATAGGCATACTTACCTAATATTGTTTTGGCATCGATGGTTACCTTGTGGGCAATGGTTGTAAAGGCCCCTCCTCCCACAACATTTACAAAATAATTATCGTTTATTTTTCCCACATCGATTGTTCCGAATTTTTTTTGCATTAGAAGAGAAGCAAAATTATCCTGAGACTTAGGAAGACTAAGCTGTTCAGCAAAGTCATTGACCGTTCCTGCCGGCATTATGGCCAGCTTAGGCCTGTAGCTGCATTTCATCATGCCGTTTACAACTTCATTCACGGTTCCGTCCCCGCCGCAGGCTATGATCATATCAAACTTTAATTGACATGCTCTTTTGGCAGCTTCTTCCCCATCTCCTCTTTTTTTGGTCCCATAGAATAAAAACTCAGAATCCTCAATGTTCATCAGGGTTTCGGCAGCACCGAATACCTTATATCCGGCAAGTTCTTTGCCTGATGATGGATTGTAGATTACAAAATATCTGTTCATACTTACCACCTTTTCTTTTATATGATAATTATAGCACTAATGTAAATAATTTCAACTCTACAATATAGGTGCCAAAAGCCTGCAGATTGACTCCTTAAACCTTATTAAAAGACCCCTCTCCAAGTATAACTCCCTGGTGATTTCCGTAGAATAGTTTAAATCCTCCATGAAGATGTCATAGAGTATCCGGGAGGTTTTTGTATCATATATTATAGCATTGCATTCAAAGTTCAGCTTGAAGCTTCTTACGTCAAAATTCGCGGTACCCACGGATGATACGATTCCGTCTATAACCAAGGTTTTGGCATGCAAAAATCCAAATTCATAGGTATAAATCTTTACTCCGTACTTCAAAAGCCCCCCGCAATACCAATAGGTAGCCCAGTAAACAAAGGGATGGTCCGGTTTGCAGGGTATCATGATTTTGACATCAACCCCCGAAGCGGCAGCAATCTTTATAGCTTCATATACGGAGGCGTCGGGGACAAAATAAGGAGTTTGAATGAGGATGCTTTTTTTGGCTGAATTTATCAGCTTTACGTAATTATCCTTTATTGCCTCGTCTGATTTGTCGGGGCCGCTGCTGATAATTTGAATCCCTACCCTGCCCCGGGTGCCGTTATCGGGAAAATACTCGGGCAGGAACAAGAGCTCTTCCTTGGAAGCATGGCCCCAGTCCAGGAAAAACCTGGCCTGGAGATCTATTACCGCATCCCCTCTGATTTTCAAATGAGTGTCCCTCCAATAGCCCATTCCCTTATTTAAACCCAAATACTCGTCCCCTACGTTGAAGCCTCCCACAAAGCCTGTTATTCCGTCAATAACTACAATTTTTCTGTGATTTCTGTAGTTGATTTTAAAATTAAAAAAAGGGAAGGTGCTGCCAAAAAACACGGCAACTTTTACTCCGGACCTTCTCAGCATTTCAATTTGCTCCTTGCTTATATGCCTCCCCCCTACCGAATCGTACAAAAGTCTTACCTCCACCCCCTCCTTGGCTTTTTGGGAAAGGAGGTCAAAAAGATTTTTACCCGTAGAATCGTTTCTTAGTATGTAGTACTCCATATGTATGTGGTTCTTTGCACCTTCTATGGCTTTGAAGAGGTCTTCGAATTTCTTTTGGCCGTCGGTATAGATTTCCACTTCATTGTTCTGGGTATAGGAGAAACCGTGATAGAATAAGTTCATTTTTATTAAATCCTTGTAGTTTTCCACATTTTTATCGTTAAATATCAACCTGCCGGTTTCGAATAATTCTCTTTGCACCCTTATATAGTCGCCAAATGATTTCTTGGCATGTATTTTCATGATAAAAAGCTGCTTGCGGCTGAAATTTTGCGACAAAAGGAGGTAGAGCAAGAATCCGGCACCCGGGAATACCAGGAGGACCAGCACCCAGGCCAATGTCGCCGTGGGGTCTTTTCTTTCCAAAAATATTACTATCATTGCCATACAAATATTAATTGCGTAAATTATTGTAATGGAATTGAATAATTTCATGTCCGGCCTCCTTATCCCCCAGTCAACTACATTATAAAATATATGAACACCCTATGTCCCAGACTTATTTGCAATATTGAAAATATAAACACTTTATGGTAGTATTCATATTATCAACCTAAAAGGAAGAAATTATGAAAAAACCATCCAAGTACCTGATTCTTGCAGGAACATTTTTTACTTCTTTAGCTTCGATAATTATCAGATTTTCCCAGGCTCCGGCCTTGGTTATAGCAGCCTACAGAATGGTGTTTACCTGTGTGATGCTGTCCATACCTGTATATATAAAAAACAGAAGGGAATTTAAAAGCTTAAATAGAAGAGTCCTTGCCATGTGTATGATAAGCGGGATTTTTTTAGCCTTGCACTTCGCTTCCTGGATTCAGTCAATACAAATGACTACAATTGCTAATTCAACTATCCTTGTGTCTTGCAGCCCTGTTTTCGTAGCCGGGATTAATTATTTCCTCTTTAAAGAAAAAATAACCGGCAAAATGATTGCCGGTATTGTATTGTCCTTAATGGGCACAGTATTAATAGGAGCAGGGTCATCTCAGGGAAATGAAACAGGCATGATGGTTGGAAATTTCCTTGCCTTCATGGGTGCGGTATTTGTTGCCGGTTATTTTGTAATAGGGGGATATGCAAGGAAGACATTAAGCGCAGGAGTATATGTTTACCTTGTTTATTCCATATCGGCAATAACGTTGGTTGCCATGTGCCTCTTAACCGGCGCACCTCTTTATCCCTACCCCCCGAAGGAATATATCCTCTTCTTCCTCCTGGGTTTTTTCAGCTCTATACTCGGGCATACGACCTTCAATTATTTAATGAAGTATTATTCATCAACCTTGATTTCCGTAGCAACATTAATAGAGCCGATCTATGCAAGCCTTATGGCCTTTTTGGTATTTACGGAGATACCCTCCCTATTTACGATAATTGGCGGAATTATAATAATTACGGGTATATATTTCTGCCTCATAAGAAGTGATACCCCTTAATTGGGACACTGGGTGGTGGGACACTGGGGACGGTCCTTCTTGTCCCACTTCGATGACACTACCCCCGTCCCCTTGTCACTTCGATGACACTACCCCCGTCCCCTTGTCATCTTATTTCTTTAATTCTATGGAAGCTTTTATTAAGTTTTTAAATAAGGGATGGCTTCTTGTAGGCCTTGACTTAAATTCCGGATGGAACTGACAGCCCACAAACCAGGGATGGTCCTTTAATTCTATGATTTCAACCAATTTATTGTCAGGTGAAAGACCTGAAATGATGAGTCCCTTTTCTTGACATTCCTCCCTGAACTTATTATTGAATTCATACCTGTGGCGGTGTCTTTCATTAATCGTATCAAGGTCCCCATAGGCTGCCTTTGTCTTTGTGCCGTCAATAAGCTTGCAGGGGTAGCTGCCCAGTCTCATGGTTCCCCCCTTGCTTCCTATTTCCTTTTGCTCTTCCATTATATCGATAACGGCATGGTTTGATTTGGGATTAAATTCAGAGCTGTTTGCATCGGTATATCCCAAAACCGACCTGGCAAATTCAATGACTGCAATTTGCATGCCCAGGCAAATTCCCAAATAGGGCTTTTTATTCTCCCTGGCATACTTTGCCGCAAGAATTTTTCCTTCGATTCCCCTGTCTCCAAAGCCGCCGGGCACTAATATTCCGTCACAATCCTTAAGTACTTCTTCATAGTTTTCCTCATTCACATCTTCAGATTGTATCCATGCTATATCAACTTCGGCAGAATTATCAATACCGGCATGCTTAAGAGCTTCAGCGACAGACAAATAGGCATCCTTGAGCTCAACATACTTGCCCACAAGGCCTATGTTTACCTTGTGTTTTTGATTTTTAGCCCGCTTGGTCATATCGGTCCATTCGCTTAAATCAGGTTCCGAACATTTTATATTGAAGCGTTCGCATACTATCTTTGCAAGACCTTCTCTTTCCAACAAGAGGGGTATATCATATATGGAATCGGCATCTTCGTTTTGAATAACATTTTGTTTTTCCACATTGCAGAACAAGGCAATCTTAGCCTTAAGCTCTGCCGGGATTTCCCTTTCACTCCTGCATACCAGGATGTCCGGCTGAATTCCTATGCTTAAAAGCTCCTTGACACTGTGCTGGGTAGGTTTTGTCTTCAGCTCCCCTGCCTTTGTAAGGTAGGGAAGCAGGGTAACATGTATGTATAATACATTTTCTCTTCCAACCTCGTAACGGATTTGGCGTATAGCCTCCAAGAATGGGAGGCTCTCAATATCTCCCACGGTTCCGCCGATTTCGGTTATAACAATATCTACATCCTCAACCTCGGATACTCTTTTTAACATGCATTTGATTTCGTTGGTCACATGAGGGATAACCTGGACGGTACCGCCAAGGTAATCTCCCTTTCTTTCCTTATTGATTACGGCCCAGTATATCTTGCCTGATGTAATGCTGGAATACTGAGTTAAATCTATATCAACTATTCTTTCATAATGTCCCAAGTCCAAATCCGTTTCGGCTCCATCATCGGTAACAAACACTTCTCCATGCTGGTAGGGGCTCATGGTTCCCGGGTCCACATTTAAATAGGGGTCGAATTTCTGCATGGTCACTTTAAGCCCTCTGCTCTTCAAAAGTCTTCCCAAAGAGGCTGCAGTAATCCCTTTTCCTAATGAAGAAACAACTCCTCCCGTTACAAAAATATATTTTGGCATTTTCTCCTCCTGATATGATGACTATTATTACAAAAATCGGGCATATACCCCGCAATGAACCTTATAAATATAAAAAAGAGACAAAAAGGGTTTTTTTTTTAGTCTCTATCGTTTATAAAATATTATTCTGCTTATAAGTATAAGGCAGCGCCTTCAATCATATTACTCAACAATTTTATATTAAATACATTAAAAGGTCAATCTATTTTTATGATTTTTTAAAATTTTGTTTGGAAGTTGTACTATTGAAATTTAAAGAGCATATATATTTATAAAGAATAATGCGTAAGGCTCAAGAAACTTAAAGGAGGATTTACCTTGGTTAAAATAATTAATGATACATTTAATATTAATGAAATCATCGATTCGAATTCTACCGAAGTACTGTTGGAGAGCGAGTTCACCATTACTGATGACATGCCCGATATAGAAAGAATAGTAAATATCGAGGGAAAAACAAATCTTAATAATGTTGCAGTAACAAAAGATAATATTACAGTTGACGGCAGGCTCATATATAATATAATTTATCTCTCCGACAATGAGAATTCCACCATACATTCCATGACGGGAGAAATACCCTTCAGAGAAGAAATCGGGATAGAAGGCATAAGCGAAGACATGGAAGCTTTCACAGACATCTTTATAGATTACATTGATGCCGACCGGGTGACAGAAAGGAGTTTTTTAGTTAAAGCAGTTTTAATATTGGATACTGATATCTACATGAAAAGACCCGTTACATATGTATCTGATTTAGAGTCGGACGGAAGCATCCAAGCTAAAGCTAAAAATATATCTTTTTCTGATACTGCAGCAGTCTTATCCGAAGAAGTGAATATTAATGATGCGGTGGAGCTCAGCAAGGGTTCAGATGAAATAGAAAAAATCATTAAGGCAGATGCCGATGTCTATATGACAAACTTGGATGTATTAAATGACAAAATGCTGGTAGAAGGAATATGCAAGGTCGGATTTTTGTTTACTGAGAATAACGACCTCCACACCGTGGGTTATGTGTCGGAAGAATTTCCCTTCACCCACTATCTTGAGTTTGAAGATTTAAACGAAAACATGCTGAAAGATATAAGTATAGAAGTAAAGGATATGACATATTCAACTGGGGATAACTTTGATGATGAGAAAAAGCTTATTGAATTTGCCTTGCCCTTTACCGTAAGTGCAACATTTTACAGCAATATCAAAAAAAACATAATCACGGACTGCTATTCAACGGATTATGAATTAGACCTCCTGTCGGAAAAAATCAACTTATCATCAATAAAGAAAATAACAGATGAACTTGTCCCTTATGAAAACAGCTTCGAAGTACCTGCAGGGTCAATAAGAGATGTTTATTCGGCAGATGTAAGCCCCAAGGTTTCGGAAAAGAGGATCGCCGGCAACAAATACATTATAGACGGATTCTTAGATGTAAATGTGCTTTACTTGAACGGTGATATGAATAAAATGGATAAAGCATTCGCCTCCCTGCCCTTTACCGCCTCTTTCCCCATAGATGAAGAGGATGCATTAAGCAAGATTTATTCTGATCTGAGAGTTCACAAGTGCAATGCCTACAGGAAGGGGAACAAGTCGGTAAATATAAGCTGTGAGATAAATGTAGGGTTAAAATTCAAAGATGATGACGAAATTACCGTAATAAAGGATATCGCAGAAAGAGAACCGGTAGACAGAAGCAAGATGCCAAGCCTCATATTCAGGGTTGTCCAATCCGGAGAAAGCCTGTGGGATATAGCCAAGAATTATAATCTGTCAATAAACTACTTGAAAGAGTTGAATGACTTATCCGAAGACCAGGCTCTCGAGGCAGGAACAAAAATAATAATAGCAAGAAGTGTTTAACTTTGATAATTATTGAATATTACAATTAGCATTAATAAATAAGAGCTGCGGACTTTTGAGTCTCAGCTCTTTTCTTATGCTGTTTTGCTTACTTCTGTATGTTTCCAAACTTTGTATATTGGCCTATCCACGCTAATTCAACGGTTCCTACGGGACCGTTTCTTTGCTTGGTTATAATTACATCCGTTATGCCCTTTTTCTCGGACTCTTCCTTGTTGTAATACTCGTCCCTGTAAAGCATGATCACTACGTCTGCATCCTGCTCAATGGCCCCGGATTCTCTCAAGTCCGACATGACCGGCCTGTGGTCATTTCTAAGCTCGGGTGCACGAGAAAGCTGGGACAGGGCCAATACGGGGCAATTCAGCTCCCTGGCCAAGGTTTTTAATCCCCGTGATATGTTGGAAATCTCCTGCTGCCTGTTATCCGTACGTCCTCCGTCAGACATGAGCTGGAGGTAGTCCACCACTATTAAATCCAGCCCCTTTTCAATCTTAAGCCTCCTGCATTTAGACATCATCTCAAACAAGGTAACAGACGGGGTGTCATCTATAAATATTTTACAGTCTGAAATCAAGCTCATGGTATTAATAACCCTTGTCCAATCATCATCGTCCAAAGAGCCTGTCCTCAGCTTTGTGCTGTCAACCATGGCTTCCTGGCTTATAATCCTTTGAACATATTGTTCTTTTGACATTTCAAGGCTGAAAAGGGCAACGGAAGCTCCGTTCTTTACCACATTCATGGCAATGTTTAAGGCAAGGGCGGTTTTTCCCATTGACGGCCTTGCGGCTATCAATATCAAATCAGATTTCTGAAGTCCCGAAGTCATCCTGTCCAAGTCGGTGTAGCCGGTTGCAAGACCTGTTATCCCTCCCCCGGACTTGGCCCTTTCTTCAAGCTGATTAAATACATTCATGAGGACTTCTTTAATTTCTGAAAAAGAATTGATGCTCCTGTTCTGGGAAATGGAAAAAACTCTTTGCTCGGCCAGTTCTATGATTTTTTGAACATCATCATCTTCCTTATAGGACTTCTCGATAATTTCCTGTGAAGCGCTTATAAGCTTTCTCAAGGTAGATTTTTCCCTAATGATGTTACAGTATGCTTCCACATTTTTAGATGTTATTATGTTTTCGGTCAGGGTCGCTAAATATTCAAACCCGCCGATATAGTCTATTTTGCCTCTTTTCTTCAGCTCCTCAAAAACAGTGACAGCATCGACGGGTATATTTTGCATATGGATTTGTTTTATGCTGTCATATATCTCCTTATTGGCCTCATAATAAAAATCATCATAGCTCAAGAGATTGACCACCTTTTCGACAGCTGTGTGGTCAATCATACAAGAAGCTAATACAGTCTGTTCAGCCTCCGCATTATGTGGCGGTACTTTTCCAAAATTAATATGCTCAGACATTTCTACCCCTTTATTTTTCCGTAACTATCACTTTTAATTCGGCACTTACCTGAGGATGAAGCTTTATTTTAACCTTGTACTCGCCCACGGTCTTTATTGGCTCTTCCAAATCAAATTTCTTTTTATCTATCGAAATCTTATGGTCTTTCTCTAAGATATCCGCTATTTCTTTAGTTGTAATGGAACCGAAAAGCTTTCCCTGTTCACCGGTTTTTGCTTTAATGACTATGGTTTTTTTCTGCAATTCTTCTTCAAGTGCCTTGGCTTCCTGCAAGAGTTCATTTTCCTTTTCTTCTTTTCTCCTTTTTGCCGCTTCTAAGCTTCTTAAATTCGCTTCTGTGGCTTCTATGGCTAACTTTTTCGGAAAAAGATAATTGCGGGCATATCCGTCTTTAGCGTTGATAATTTCACCCTTTTTACCGATATTCTTAACATCTTCCAACAGTATTACCTTCATTGCTTGTTCTCCTTTCTATATTGGGCTATTGCTTCATATAGTTTAGCTTTTGCGACCTCCATGTCTTCAGTGTGTATTTGAGCCCCGGCCATGTTCAAATGGCCTCCTCCTCCCAAATATTCCAATATTACCTGAACATTTACTTCACCTAAAGACCGGCCGCTGATATTTATATAATCTTTGTTTCTGACAAGGACAAAACTTGCTTTTACATCCTTTATGGTGAGCAGCTCATCCGCACATTGGGCTGCTGCAACGTTTGAATCATCCGAGTAATCATCGATAAAAGATACAACCATATCATCAAAAACAATTTCGCTTTTTTCTATAATCTCAGTCTTTTTCTTCATAAAGTCGATGCTTTCATTGAAGAGTTCTTTTACTTCAACATTGTCGGCACCCTTTCCTTTTAAGAAGGCTGCTGCTTCAAAGGTCCTCATGCCTGTTTTGAAGGTAAATGAATTTGTATCCACCACTATTCCTGCCATTAGGGCATCCGCATCAAACTTTGTAAGCTTGATATGGTCTTCCATGTATTGGATTAATTCCGCCACAAGCTCACAGGTTGAAGAGGCATATGGCTCAATATAGTCTAATAAGGTGTTTTCGATATATTCTTCGCCCCTCCTGTGATGGTCTATCAATACTACCTTATCAATTTGGTCAAAGAGTTCCGGAGCTTCCGTATAGCTTTTTCTGTGAGTATCCAAAACTACAAGGAGGGTGTTTTGATCGGCAAGCTCCATTGCCTTCTCGGTGGTAATAATGGATTCAATATAGTGGCCTTCCTCTTTTTTCATCCTTTCATACATATTTTTTAAAGCATGGTTGACTTTGTTTAATACTATGTATGATTTTTTGCCCCTGCTTCTTGCAATGCTGTAAAGGCCTATGGAGGCACCTAAGCTGTCCATATCTCCCACCCTGTGCCCCATTATTATTACATTTGAGCTTTGGTCGATTATCTGTCTCAAGGCATATGATATTATTCTTGCCCTGACCTTTGTCCTTTTCTCTACCGCCTTGCTTTTGCCTCCGTAAAATTTTACCGAATTAATCCTTTTAACAACAACCTGGTCTCCCCCTCTGCCTAAGGCTACATCCAAGGCTCCCTTGGAGTATTCCATAAGCTGGCTTAAATTTTTGGCCATGGCGCCTGTACCTATGCTGAGGGTAAAGTTAAAATCATTGGTCCCTTTTATTGACTTGACATCATCCAGCATGGAAAATTTTTTCTCTTCCAAGCTTTCAAGAAATTTGTTTTCAATCATCATGAAGAATTTATGGTTGTCATATTTCAGAACAAATCCATTCATTTCCGTAGCATATTTATTGAGAATCTTTTCTATCTGGGCAACCATTGATGATTTTTCACCCAGTTCCAATTTCTCGGATATTTCGTCATAATTATCTATTTGAATAAGCATAGTGATGGGTCGTTCATCATTATATTTATTTCTCAGGGTGACAAATGCCGTGCTTTCATTCCAATAGCAGACATAGGAGTGTCCTTCCCCGAACCGTCCCTCTTCAAGCTCATAATACAAGACATTGAAACTTCTGCCCGTTCCCGGAATCTCAATGTTGCTTAAGGTACCTTCCTTATTCCCTTCCATTAAATTCATAGGAAATCCTTCGATAAATTCTTCTATGTTTTCAATAAGATCCGAATCACCTTGGAGGAGCTCCTTAAATTTGTTGTTGAACCAGAACATTTTCCCGTTCAACCCGATTATACATATGGGAAGGGGTGAATAGTAAAAAGAGTTTACCGATAAGTTTTCCAGATTTTTTGTATAGTTTATGATATAGTTTTTTAATTCTCTTTTCCGCAAAATCTGTTTTCTTAAGGTATAGGCTGTAATCAATACTAATACAAGTCCGGCTGCGGCAGCATAAATAAACATACCTTCGATTAAAAAAACTATTATCAACAACAAGATAACTATAAAGTAAATAAAGCTGTCGTCCTTTAAAAACACCGGGTTTTTATTATCCATATTGCCTCCTTCGACTATTGGGCTCTGTTTAATTTTCTTATATTTACGGTTAAATCAACTAATCCGATAAGGGCATAAATCACGCTGAAATTTATTATCATGTATACAATCACAATCATTATTACAGTTCTCACAAATTTACCGAAACCTCTTTTATCTATATAAAATTTTATTACGGCAATACCCTGCAACAGCATAGCCATAAAAACGATAATAAACAGATTCAGCTGGATTATTTCTATATTGATATTTAACAATCCCAACAAATATGATAAAAGCAGCAAGCCTGCCATTGCAATCATAAAGCTTCTTGGAAAGGAAAAATGGCTTATTCCCTCGTGCTCTTTAATACTTATTGAAAACCGTCTTCCAATCCTGCTTGCGACTATATAATTGATGTAGGATGTGATAATGGATGCTCCTATCAGGACGGCAGGGAATATATTGGTTACAAGAGTCCTCATCATCCCGGCCATTTCTTCAAAATTCTTTATGGACTCTTCAAATTGGCCGGTTCTCATACCTTCAGGAACACTATCAAACAAAGCTTTCGTCATTTCAAAGCTTTCCTCATACAATAGGGCAACTCTTTCGACAAAATTGATTCCCATAATAAAATTAAAAAAGAGTATAAATGCCACAAAGGAAATCATATAAGCTGCCGACCCGAACAAAATTGTTTTGTTGGCATCTTCGTCGCTGCAAACTCCATATGTAAGGGCAAGTGCAAAAGGTGTATATAATAAGAAAAATATAAGCCCCGTTTGTAATCCCAAGAGCATGGAAATTATTAAATCCGATGCTGTTAAGGCTAAAGCCGAATATTTAAGCCCCTTCCTTTTGCCTAAAATAATTGCGGGAGTGGGATAAAAAAACATTACAATTGTAATAAATGATGATAGATAAGCAATTATAACCAGCATACCGGTTATCATTGCCGCTTCTGTAATATTTGATGTTTTTGGGTTTCTGTTCATTATAACCTCACATGTCTGATTACAGTATTTTACCCTATAATCAGCTTAAAGTCAAAAACTTATTCTAACTTTCTGTATAAGGTTGCAATGCTTATGCCCAGCTGCCTGGCAGCCTCCTTCTTGGATTCCAAATCACCGCCCAATTCCTGAATCTTATTGCTAATGACAGATTTTTCATAGAGCCTTGTCAATTCGGATAATTTTAAATTCCTGCCGGAAGACGGGGCAACTTTCTTCCTCAGATTCTCGGCCCCTATATAAGAGCCTTCTTCAAAAATAACTGCGTATTCTATTAAATTTCTCAGCTCCCTGATGTTTCCCGGAAACTTGTACCCCATCAATAACTGTTCTGCTTCGGTTGTAAAGCCCTTAAACTGCTTCTTGTAAATATTGTTGAACCTGTTAAGGAAATACCTGGACAGTATAATCACATCATATCCTCGTTCCCTTAATGGAGGCAGATAAATCGGAACTACATTGAGCCTGTAATACAAATCATCCCTGAATAGGTTTTTTTCAACCATAGAAGCCAGGGATCGGTGGGTAGCGGAAATTATCCTTGGGTTAACCTTTATGGGGGTGTTTCCTCCCACTCTCAGTATTTCCTTCTCTTCAAGAACCCTGTTCAATTTTACCTGCATGGATAAGGGAAGGTCCCCTATTTCATCCAAAAACAGGGTCCCGTCCTTGCATATTTCGAACTTGCCGGGATTACCCCTGACATTTGCACCCGTAAAGGACCCTTTTTCATAGCCGAAAAGCTCGCTTTCAATCAGGTTTTCCGGGATTGCGCCGCAGTTTATGGCCATGAAGACTTCATTTTTCCTGGCGGACAAATTATGAATCGCACGGGCAAATACTTCCTTGCCGGTACCGGTTTCGCCCAGGATTAAAACAGGTACATCGGAGTCAGCCACTTGCATGGCTTCTCTTCGTGCCTGCTTCAAAAGCTCGCTTTCCCCTACAATATCGTCAAAGGTCACCATGTCCTTCTTCCTGCTGAATTCGATAACCGATTCCTTCATTTTGTCAAAATCGGACAAGACCAATACTGTTCCTTCCCTCTTGTCTTTTACCATTATAGGGTTGGCATTTATGACAAATTCCTTGTTATTAAGCTTAACCGGGCCCACTTCTCCTGTAAAATCCTTGTCAACAAAGGCATTGTAGACCTTTTCCGAAAGTAAATTCCATATATCCGGAATACTATAAGTATCTATGTTCAGTTTATCGTTTGCATACTTGTTTGTATTTATGATTTCATGATTATTGTTTATGATGATGATTCCTTCATTCAATGAATTAATCAGGGTCATCAATTCAGACGATGAATATTCCAGCATTTTCATAATCTTTTTTTCACTGAGAACGGTAGATATTATATGAACCAACTGGCTTTCAAAATTCATGAAGCTTTCGCGATTCATTAAAAGATTCTGCCTTGCCTTTTCATCATAGGCGCACATTCCTATCACGCCTATTATTTTCCCGCTGAACTTGATGGGAATGCAAAGCTCGACCAATTCCATGCAGTTTTCTATATTTACGCATTCGGAACACAAGGGGTCCTCTTTTGGATTTTCCAAAAAATACTGGTCTCCCGTAATTATGCATTTATGAAAGGCAGAGTAAATAGGGGCCTTGGCTCCAAGGCTAAAGCCTTCATCAACAGTGGAGGCAATCCTTTGAAGATCTTCATCCACAATGGTAATATCAACATTTGTCACGGCATGCATAGCTTCGATGATATGTTGGAGTTCCTGTTTAACACTCATCAGAATATTCATAATATCAACCTTCCTTATTTATATTATAATACAAGACCCCCTTTTATTCTATAGAAATTTTATATTGATTGAATAATTTATCATATTTGATAAAAAGTCTGCAAATTTGATAAACGTTTGAGATGTTCGAATTATTTAACTCTATATTAATTTATATTTTTTGTTATCATTTTTGATAACCATTTAGGGGCTTTTTTTACAAAAATGGCTGTTTTTCAACTAATTCTTTCATCCCTTTCCTTGGCATGTTTCATGCATGTAAATTTTTGATAGACCTTTGCATTGGTATGAATGACACTGACATGTATTCATCGCTATGATACCCTGCGGGTTATTCATTGCAATGACAAAGTATAAAAAAGAAGAGGAGATATGCCATGAAAACTGACTTATTGACAGATATATTAAAAAATCAGGTTACTCCCGCATTAGGCTGCACCGAGCCCGGAGCCGTAGCCTATGCAACAGCAAGAGCAAAAGAATTATTGGGGGCTGAAGTCAAAAAGCTAAATATTGAAGTAGACAAAAATATATTAAAAAACGGAGCCAGTGTCGGTATCCCGGGCACAAAGGAGCATGGGATAGTATTTGCGGCAGCCTTGTCACTAATTATAGGTAAATCGGAGTATGCATTGGAAGTACTGAAGGACGTGGATGAAGAAAGCATAGCTGAAGCATTGAAAATTGTTGATGCCGGTATTATAGACCTGAAGTTGAATCCCATTACCCAAGGCTTGTATATAAAGGCGGAGGCCTTAGGCGATAAAGATAGTGCAACTGTGATAATTCGAGATGCTCACACCAATATTGTTTTCGAAAGAAAAAATGATGAGGTCTTATTAGACAGTAACAATGCCCTTTCGGGTGAGAAAAAAGCAAGTAATGAAATAAAATATGAAATAAAAAAATTTACCATTGATGACCTTATTGATTATGTCAACCGGGTACCGGCAGAAGAACTTGCCTTTATTCAAAAAGGAATCGACATGAATATGAAAATTGCCAAGGCAGGCTTGAGGGAAGAAACAGGAGTCGGTTTAGGAAATTATATGTTTAATAAGGCAGAGGATGTTTTCGCCATGGCTAAGGCATATACGGCAGCCGCTTCGGAAGCCAGGATGTCGGGATACCTTTTGCCGGTAATGAGCAGTGCAGGCTCAGGCAATCACGGTTTGGTTGCAATCATTCCCATAGCCTATATTGGCGGTGAAATGGAAATTCTCAGTGAAAAGGTATTGAGGTCGGTTGCCTTAAGCCATTTAATTACCATTTATGTAAAGGTGTATTTGGGAGCACTTTCACCGGTTTGCGGCTGCGGGGTGGCTGCCGGGGTGGGCTGTGCCGCCGGCCTTACATACATGTTAGGGGGCGACAATGACCAGATTAAAGGGTCCATAAACAACATGATAGCAGGTATATCCGGCATGCTCTGTGACGGGGCAAAGCTAAGCTGTGCCTATAAACTGTCAATATCGGTGGATGCCGCTGTTGATGCCGCAAAAATGGCCCTGGAAAAAATATATATACCCGAAAACAACGGAATTTTAGGCTCCACGCCGGAAATGTCAATACAAAATTTAGCTAAGGTTTCAAACTTGGGCATGGACCATACGGATGAAGTAATACTTGATGTTATCATTAATAAGTGCTAACATAAGGATAACCTATTCATACTAAAAAGTTGAGGTGCATTATGAAAAGAAAAGTCAGCCTTATGTTAATTGTTTTAATCTTGTGTTTTTCATTTACCCCCGTAGGGGCTGTTGAAATCGACCGGGAAAAATTCAGTGAAGATTTAGAATTTATGAAAAATGTGATATATTTCGTCCTTGACAGATACCAGTACGAAGTCAGCCCGGAAGATATCATGAATGGCCTGTATGACGGGTTTTTCAGCATCTTGGATGATTACAGCACCTATTACACACCCAAGGAATATGATGCCTTGCTTGAAGATACGGCAGGAGAATTCTCAGGCATAGGCGTTCAAATTATGGATATAAACGGGCAAGTTGTTGTAGTGACTCCCCTGCCCGGCTCACCTGCAATTGAGGCAGGAATTAAGGCAGGTGATATAATAAAATTCGTTGACGGTTATGACATAACAGGCGCTACTTCCAGCCAGGCATCTCTTCTTATAAGGGGAGAAGAAGGAACACCCGTAAAAATAGGAATTTTGCGCGGCAAGGAAAGCCTGACCTTTGATTTAATAAGGAGGGCTATAGTAATAAACAATGTTGAAGGAAAAATACTGGAAGACAAGATAGGATATTTGAAAGTTACCGGTTTTTCCGACAATACTAAAGACCTTGTTGAAAAGCAATTAGAGTCCTTTGATGAGCATGATGTTAAAAAAATTATAATAGATATGCGTAACAACGGGGGAGGAACCTTACAGTCGGCAGTTGATTTGTTAAATCTTTTTGTTACGGAAGGACCCCTGGTATATGTAAAATATGCAGCCGGCAAGGAAGATATTTATGAAAGCAGACTAAAGGAGCAAAAATACGAAATTGCCGTGTTGATTAACGAAGGAAGCGCCAGCGCAACGGAAATATTTGCAGGTGCAGTAAAGTATAAAAATGAAGGAATCATCGTTGGAACAAATTCTTACGGCAAGGGTGTTGTTCAGTCCCTGTATCGTTTAATTGACGGCAGCGGAGTGAAATTTACCACTGCAGAATATTTTTCCGTAGACAGAAAACCTGTACATAAGGTTGGAATAAGCCCGGATATTGTAGTAGAAAATGAAAAACCGGATATTTCCAAATATCCACGGTTCAGCAAAGAACAAAAACCCGAGTTGGGAAATGTCAGCCTTGATGTTTTAGCAGCCGAAATGATACTTATGGAATTAGGTTATGAAATCGACAAGGCAGACGGAGTATATGACCATGCATCCTTTAAGCAAGTTATGAAGTTCCAGGAAGATAATTTATTGTTTCCATACGGAACCATAGATTTTGCCACCCAGGATGCCTTGTATAACGCTTTGATAAAATATTTGGAAACCAACACGGAAGACTTGCAGCTTAAAGCTGCCATAGAAGCTTTGAAATAAATATGCCTGAAATTGAAATTGTCACTCTGAGCGTATGCGAAGGATCTCATGAGATTCTTCACTGTGTTCAGAATTATCACGTGTTATCCACACCACAATAAATGAATACGCTTTGTCATCCTAAGCGTATGCGAAGGATCTCATGAGATTCTTCGAGCTAAAGCTCTCAGAATGACAGTTTCTGAGTTATTCATAGCAATGACAACCTGCGGTTTATTAACCGCCATATAAACATGTTACAAGCTGCTTATTGAAGCTTGATTAAGACCTTGGGATGTATTCATCCTGCAAGCATTTAATACTCCTCGGCAGATTGTTTCCGCCATCTCATAAATAAGAGAAAGCCTTGTGTCTTGAACCAGATCCTGAAACCCCTTGTCACCGGAATTTACGATTCCTACTATGGATATATCTCCGATTTCCGGAAGAAATTTTCCTATGCCCTTTCCCGGTGTAATCGGGCCTTCTCTTACTTCTATTATTCCTTGATTCTTCTTGTTGCTTAAGCAGGCGTCCACTGCTATTATGCAGTCATAATTCTTGCTTCTCAAGTTTTTTATATACTCATCTATGTTCATTGCATGAACGGGTTTTTCCAAAGTACCGTAAATATCAGCCTTGATTTTTTCCTTCATTAGCAAAGTCCCTGTTAAGGGGCCCAAGCTGTCGATGATGCATTTATCGGTCCCTATGCATACTAAAGCCGCATTATTCATGTAATCAGCCAAAAAATGCCCTATTTTAATAGGTGCAAAGCTGTTCTTGTAATGTACTTCTATCGGATTCAAAGGAAACACCCCCTATGTGTTAGTATATACACACAGGGGGCCTTTTATGCTTTATTCTTCCCAATAATAATCATCATATCCCGTATAGCCGCCATTAAGGCCTAAATCTTCAGCAGTGCAATACCCTAAGTCTATGGCAGTCTGTCTGAGCACCAGGTAAAGCTGGGCTTCGGTTGCATTGTAGTAAGGGTTTACAAATAAAACTCCTACCCCTAAGGCCAAGACTCCAAGTAAGTACCATCCCAAAAATGACAGCTCCATCACAAATAAGGCAAATTTATTGCCGTCCATCATTTTTCTGCTTAAAGTTATGGCCTTATCCGCACCCAAATGTGGATTGTCCGCCAAGAGATACGGAACCATCCGATAGGCATAGGATTTTATTATTCCGGGTATAATCAACAGTAAGGACCAGAGAAAAACATATATAGACCTTAAGAGCATGGTTGAAATTATTCCACTGAAATTTTCTAAATCAAAAGCAAAATTGTAACAGCCCTTGTCGTTCTTGTATTGAGCCGACTGTATAAAAAATTTCCTCGAGCCCACTTCCAGAGAATAACCTATTAGTATTCTAAAGGCAATCACAAGAATTATCGCAGCTATAATAATTGTAATATATTCAGAAAAATCTAACCATTCACCCAATCCGTCGATTCTTTCCCTGGCACTCCCGCCGCCGGATGACCCTCCGCCACGGCTGTCTCCACCTGATAAAAGTAAAACCAAACTGATTAAAAATGATTTCCAATATTTGTTCTTTAAAACTTCCTTGGCTTTAGTCTTAAGCTCAACCCTGTCCCACATGGTCCCTCCTTGTTTAATCTTCTATTATTAAAAAAACTACTATATTTTATGACACTACCCCCGTCCCCTTGTCATTTGATGACACTACCCCCGTCCCCTTGTCATCCCCTTGTCATCTCAGATGTAGAATGAAAGGGCGCAGTAGACTAAGAGGAGCGCCATTATTACATTGACGGTTTTGTGGTTTTTAACTAAGAATTTTTGAAATACGGCACCGAAGGCTGCCCAGCTGCAGGTGGACATAAAACTTACGGATGCCAAAAACAATGAAAACATGCTTAAGATAAAAACAGATTTGTAATATGGGGCAATAAAGGTGGATACTATGGTAATGCAATATATTATGACCTTTACGTTGACAAATTGAAGCAGTATTCCGGCCGTAAAGGTATTGGTAGCCTTCCTTTCATCCCTGTCGTGGGGGTCGCTCTTATATGTTTTCCATGCAAGCCACAATATGTAAGAAGCCCCTATAAAGGTCATGAAAGGTTTTATTGCGGGAATTAAGCTGTACAGGGTAAAACTTAAAAAACTGCTTAGCACCATAATAATCAAAAATCCGCAAAAAACCCCTGCATTAAATACTATGCTCTTTTTAAATCCGTACCTGCCTGCATTAGACATGGCCATTATATTATTTGGTCCCGGTGTAAAGGTAGTTATGAAAACATAAGATAAAAAAGCTGCAAAATTGGGCATGGTTCACCTCATACATTCGTATGAAATAATAATACAGCTTGTACCCGGTTTAGTCAATGAATATAAAATATCAAAAGGACCTGCACTTCTCCAAGAATATTTTTATATTTTTTCTTTCTTTTACTCCATCTGCATTTGTCCTTCCCATCCTGTCACAAAAGCCCAATAAAGCAATTTCATAGATATCTGTTTCTTCTGTCATGGTTTTAATGTCAGCAAAGGGCATGTTATTCACCACATGGAGTATTTGCATATGCCACCTGACAAGCCCCCTGACCTTGTTAATCATTTTTTTATCCGTCGTAAACTCCTCAAGGAATTTTACACATAAATCAGCCCCCACTGATTCGTGGTTATAAGCTGTTATTTTGCCTTTTTTGTTTTTTGTAGTTTCAGCCTTTCCTATATCGTGAAGGAGGGCTGCCCACATAAATACTTTTTCATCCTTGCTTTTATTTCTTTGACTTGCCCCTTGATCTACAACCAGGAGGGTATGGTTCCAGACATTGCCTTCAGGATGATGGATGGGGGACTGGTCTGTTTCCTTAAGTTTATAAAGCATGGAAAAAGGATATTTTTTAAAAATCTCGGTATCCGATATGGAGTCAAGAAAGAGGGATGGTTTTTCATCCAGTAAAATATGATTGTTTATTTCATTAAAGACCAGCAATTTATTGTCGTCACTTATTATGTTAAAATCTATTTTCTTTTGTTTGAGTTGCATGTTTACTCCTGTCTGAATTCCTGTGTTAACTTAAGTTTCCACCTGAAATAAAGAAATATTCTGTCAATTTTTACATCCCTTTGGTAATAAATAATATGGATTTCTTCTTTTTATCGAATAATATGTATGGTATAATTAATACAAAATGAACCAATCTTGCGATGAATCCCCGGTTCAGGGTTAATCTTAAATTTTGAAAAAGGAGCGGACATGAATTTTAGAAATCTTATTATTAATCTCTTAAAGATGATAAAAAAGCCTGATGGTTTTCAAAACTATGATTTCAATAATCAAGATCTTCAGGCTGAGAGCAAACCTTCCCCAAAGCCCGGGAAGTTAAAATTTTTGTTGATCTTACCCGTACTGCTCATTGCAGGCAGCATAATACTGTCTTGTCAGTACACGGTTGAGGAAACAGAACAGGCGGTGGTTACGACACTTGGCAAGGTGACCGGCGTGGAATCGGCAGGACTCCATTTTAAACTGCCTTATCCCATTCAAGGGGTGACTAAGGTGGCAGTAAATAAAACACAAAAATTACAAATAGGCTACCTGAGCGACAGCGAGTATGAAAGTTATTCAGCTACATCCATAGCGGATGAAGCAAAAATGATAACGGGAGACTTTAACATTGTAAATATAGACTTCTTTATCGAATGGAAAATTTCAGACCCCGTAAAATACTTATATAATTCTGATGAACCTGCAAAAATATTGAAGATGATATCCCAATCATCTGCAAGAAGCGTAATCGGTTCAAAGAATGTAGACGGGGTATTGACGACCGAAAAGTCTATAATTCAGGCGGAAATAAAGGAAAAAATAGTCAACAAGCTTGAAAACTACGATTTGGGAATCCAGCTCCTGGATGTTAAGATTCAAGACAGTGAGCCCCCTACGGAAGAAGTAATCCAGGCCTTCAAGGAAGTCGAAACTGCAAAGCAGGAAAAGGAAACAAGGATAAACGAAGCCTTGGCTTACAGAAATAAAACCCTGCCTGAAGCCGAAAGCAAGGCGGATAAATTGGTAAGGGAGGCAGAGTCCTACAGGGAATCCAAAATCAATGAAGCAAAAGGCGATGTGGCAAGATTTAACGCAATGTATGAGGAGTACGCTAAAAACAAGGATATAACCAGGACCAGGATGTATTTGGAGACCATAGAGGAAATACTTCCCGGTGTAAGAGTATATGTTGATTCATCAGAAGGCGGAGTTCAAAAACTCCTGCCTTTGGAAAGCTTTAATACAGACTCAGGAAACGGGGGTGGAAACTGATGCAGGAAACAAAAAAGAAAAGTAAATTAGGGTTTTTAGTAAAATTAACAATATTGGTTTTATTGGTAATATCGATTACCAACTCAGCCTATATCGTAAAAGAAAACGAATATGCTTACGTTACCAGGTTTTCAAAGTTTGTGAAAATTCAAGATACTGCAGGACTGCATTTCAAACTCCCCCTCTTGGATAAAATCGAGAAGCTGCCCAAGTACAGGATGATGTATGACATACCTCCCTCGGAGGTCCTGACCGGTGACAAAAAAACCTTGGTGGTGGATAATTTTACGGTATGGCAGATAGATGACCCCTACACCTTCATGAGGACTGTATCGAGGATATCTGAAATGGAAAATCGTATCGATGCGATAGTTTACAATGCGGTTAAAAACACCTTGGGAACAATGGACCAAACCGCCATCATCAATTCCGACACCAGCTCCATAGATGATGTTAATGAAAAAATTACAGATTTGGTAAATGCCCAGCTGAAAAACTACGGTGTATCCACGGTAGCGGTCGAAATTAAAAGATTGGACCTTCCCAGGGACAATGAATCCGCTGTATTTAACAGGATGATTTCCGAAAGAAGACAAATGGCTGAAAGCTTCAGGGCAGAAGGTAATTTGGAAGCAAGCAAGATAGTCAATGAAACCGATAAGGATGTGGGAATACTTCTGTCTCAGGCTTCCGCAAGAGCAGAGGAGCTAAAGGGCCAGGGTGAAGGTGAATACATGAAAATTATAGCCGAAGCTTATTCCACGGAAGACAGGAGAAGTTATTATGAATTTATAAGAAGCTTAGAATCCCTAAAATTGGCCATGAAAGGCGAAAAAACCCTGATTCTTCCTGCAGACAGCTATATTGTAAGAGTGTTAAACGGCTTTTAAGATAAAGGGCCTTAAAGTAAAAACAGCTCATTCCTTCCGGATGAGCTGTTTCTGTTTTAATAGCCACAAATAATATAACAAAGTATTTTTAACTATGATATAATCATGATATTAAGCTTGGGAGTAAGAGAATGAATAAAAAAGATATATTGCTGTCAACTATATTGGTAACCTTGTGGGGTGTCAATTTTACCGTCATTAAGTTAGGTTTGGACGGGGTTCCATCTATGCTGCTGGTTTCGTTACGCTACCTGCTTACATCATTTCCTGCAGTATTTTTTGTAAAAAAACCAAAAACAGATATGAAGTATGTCGTCTTATACGGATTGACAGTGGGTGTGGGTCAGTTTGCCTGTTTGTTTTATGCCATGCAAATAGGAATACCTGCAGGCATAGCTTCAGTTGTACTTCAAATACAAGCTTTTATATCGCCCCTCATGGCCATGTTCTTTTTAAAGGAAAAAATAAATTCAAAACAAATATCGGGATTTATAATATCGGCCGCAGGTCTGATACTGATAGCAACAGCTTCGACCGGGGACAGCATCAACAGGGTGCCTGTCTCAGCCTTCATACTAATGTTAGCGGCACCCTGCTTTTGGGCTGCTTCAAATATGATTGCAAGGATTGCTTCCGACAAGGCAGCTTTAAAGGGTGAAAGGCTTAATATGATAAGCTTGGTCGTTTGGTCGGGATTAGTTCCCCCGGTCCCCATGATGGGCTTGGCATTAATTCTGGACAAACCGGAGACCATCCTTAATGTATTATTAAATCTAAATAGTGTCTCAATATTTGCGGTCTTTTATTTAGCTTATGCGGCAACACTAATCGGATACGGTATTTGGAGCATACTCATAGCATCCTACCCAATGAGCAAGGTTGCCCCAATTCCCCTTTTGGTTCCAATAGTGGCACTCTTGTCAGCAAGAATAGTTCTTTCGGAGCAGCTATCCCCATTGCAGTGGACCGGATTTATTGTTATCCTATCCGGTCTTGTAATCGCCAATACTAAATTATTTAATATTTTCTCCAAGAACAAAATTTAATCTTTGTATTTATGTTCCAGTCCGGGAATGGACCTGTCAGTTGCCTAATATTATAGAAATTGCCTTGTTAATGATTCTTGGCGTTCTTACATATAAGTCTTCTTTGTTGACTCTTTCGGTCAGCTTGTGAAAATCCTTGCCCCAGGGACCTATATTGATGCAGGGCATGGATATTTTTTCTATGAGTTCTACGGGAACTTCATAAAAATCTCCCAGCAAGGGCATGGATTCCTTCAGGGCTGCATATATTTCCTCGCTTTTTTCAATGCTTGAATAGCTTAAATCCGATATGCCGGTGTAAAAATATTCAGTCTTGTAGTCCTGGTTGAATTCTTCCCCGGTAAATTTAATCAGCTTATCACTTAATCCGGCCACATCCTCACCCAAATCATCCATAAATAAATTTGACACATTGGGATAATACGGAGGTATGAGGCCGTATACTATTCTTGGCATTATATCGTCTATATAACCGTAAATAAATTCAATCAAGTCAAAGTTGCAATCGATTATAGAAGCTTCATTTCGATACTTACTTGCAAGCTCATCCAATTTTTTCTTATATTCCGTAACAAATTCTTGGCCATGGGCAGCTTCTGCTTCCCTGTAAAGGTCCTGAAAATTAACTACCCTCGATTCCCATTGGAGGTATTTTAGGGGAAGGCCGGTTGCTTTTGCAAACCTTCTAAAGCTGTTATTCATATCATCAATAACCTCATCGAAGGACTCCCGGCAAACATTTTTGACTTTTTCCAGTATGCTTTGGGGGGTTTGATTCAAGGTCAAGATGCTGAAACAGCCCTTTACGCTCAGAGGCATGGAAACATCATATTTGTCCTTGCTGTCTTTTAAATACAGCCATGTTGGAGGGGGTGCTGCTTCCTTACCTGCCACATCGCTGAAGTCCATGTTTAATTCCGTCTTGCTGACAATCTTACTCATTACATGAATAGGGTTCAATCCTTCAAAGACTTTTCCGGCATGGGCCAGGTATCCGCGGACATAAATAAAAGGCATTATCTTTCCTACGGAACCTTCCGAAAAAATTCCTGTTTCATCATCTTTTCTCTGGTGGGGCTCTGAATTAATCATGAGCTTATAATTTAAACCATACCTGTCCTGCAATTCACTTAATAATTTTACGGCTGCCCGCATGCCTGCAGAGAGATTTTCCTCATCAGGTAATGCCAGCAAAACAATATTTCCCTTGAAGTTTTCCAATTGGCTGTACCTTTTCAAGAGGGCGATTTGTATTGAGCCGCCCCCCTTCATGTCGCAGATGCCTCTGCCGAAGAGGAAGGTATCATCCTCTAAATCCTTTTTTGCATCCCGGCTGAGGGTGTCTTTTATCTTGGTTAATTGTGTCTTTAATTCATCCGGTGAAAAGGCATACTTCTTTAAGAGCTTAAAGTCCTCTATTCCTGCAATATCGTTGTGGTGAATAAAGACGACCGTGTCCGGACCCCTGCCTTTTAAAAATGCATAGGATACATTTCTGTCAAGGGCATCATTTTCTATTTTATAAAGGCCGTAAGAATCCGGTGTATTTTTAAAGTAGGGAATCTTAGAAAAATAATTGATGAAAAACTCTTCTGCCTGCTTTTCATTCCTTGTATTGGTAAAGCTTTCGGTTTTTATGTATTCATATAAAATTTCCTCTATTTCCTTTTCAATGCCCTTCAATATGTTATCCATTTGGTCTGTCATAAGTCTTCCTCCTCTCGGTATTACTCAAGGCTTTTTATAAGTCTGAGTATGTTGTCTACAGTTGCTTGTAAATTCTCCTTGGATTTGTGCCTGCTTATTTCAAAGTCCTCAGGCAGCCTGTTTATCGTAAATATTGAACTTATCCCCATATCATATGCTTTTTCGATATTTGTATCAGCTCCTCCGGTTATGACGGTTACGGGGATATTTTTACTCTTTGCCCGTTTCCCCACTCCGACAACAACCTTGCCCCTTAAGCTCTGAGTATCAAACCGGCCTTCACCGGTAAAAATCATATCGGCACCGGCAATTATTTCATCAAATTTTACCGTATCCAGGACGGTTTCAATCCCCATTTGAAGGACCGAATCAAAAAAAGCAATCATGCCGGCCCCCATGGCACCTGCCGCCCCGGTGCCGGGTACATCCTTCAAATTCCTTCTCGTTTCTCTTTCTATCAACCGGCAGAGATGTTCTAATCCCCTGTCAAGGTCAATAACCATCTTTTCATCCGCCCCTTTTTGGGGACCAAATACAAAAGCAGCTCCTTCAGGTCCGTACATGGGGTTGTCTATGTCGCACATGGTTATTATTTCAATCTTGTTCAATTCCCTCGCCCTGTGGGTCAAATCGATTCTATCTATATCTATCAGGGTTTTACCGACCGGTATGAATTCTTTTCCTTGCCTGTCATAAAATTTCACGCCTGCAGCCGCTGCCGCTCCGCAGCCACCGTCATTTGTGCTTGAGCCTCCCAAGCCTACTATTATTTTTTTGCATCCCCTTTTTGCAGCTGCCATAATTAACTGGCCTACTCCGTAGCTCGTGGTGAGACTTGGGTTTTTCCTGCCCTCCACAAGGGGTAAACCTGCACAGGCAGCCATTTCAATTACGGCAGTATCCCCTATCAAGCCATAGAAGGCTTCCATATCCTCAAAGTAGGGTGAGCTTACTCTTTCAAAGACTTTTTGGCCGCCCAAGGCCGCCAAAAAACAATCTACGCTCCCTTCGCCTCCATCGGCAACCGGTATGGACACTATTCGGCAATGGGGAAAATGCATCTTTATTTTATCTGAAATAATGGCGCAGATTTCTCTTGATGTCAGAGTCCCCTTAAAGGAATCGGGAATTATCACTGCCTTTTTCAATTTCCTTCCTCCTATAATCAATCTTCGACTCTCTTAATTTTCGCCCCTAAGTTCATGAACTTATTTTCTATATGCTCATAGCCCCTGTCAATATGCTTTATATCTCTCACTTCAGTTAACCCTTCGGCAATCAGGCCTGCGATGATTAAGGCAGCTCCTGCCCTTAAATCGGTAGCTTGTACCACTGTTCCCTTCAATTTATCGGTACCCTTTATTTTAGCCTGCTTCTTTGTGAATTCTATGCAGGCACCCATCTTTATCAGCTCCTCCACATATCTGAACCTATCCTCGGATACCCCTTCAACAACTGTGCTTTCACCGGACAAAGAAGATAAAAGGACGGTCATAGGCTGCTGCAAATCCGTGGGAAATCCCGGATAGGGTAGGGTCTGAATGTTGACGGGAACCAATTCCCTATAATGGTAAACCCGCATGGAATCTCCGTACTCTTCTATCCCCATTCCCATTTCCTTCAGCTTAGCGGTTATGGGTTCCATATGTTTTGGAATTATATCATCTATAATTATATCTCCTTTTGTGGCAGCGGCAGCAATCATGTAGGTACCGGCTTCGATTTGGTCCGGTATCACCTTATAAGTGCAGCCTCTTAATTCCTTTACGCCGTTTATCCGTATAACGTCCGTTCCCGCCCCCTTTATGTCTGCCCCCATGGAATTTAAAAAGTTGGCAGCATCAACTATATGAGGCTCCTTTGCGGCATTTTCTATGGTTGTCCTGCCTTCGGCGTATACTGCTGCCAGCATAATATTTATGGTGGCACCTACGCTTACGACATCAAGATAAATTTTTGCCCCCGTCAGTTTATCGGCTTGTACATTTATTCTTCCGTCCGGGGTGATATCCACCTTTGCTCCTAAGGCCTCAAACCCCTTTATATGCTGGTCGATAGGCCTTTCACCTATGTCACAGCCCCCGGGCATCAAGGTGGATGCCCTTTTAAATCTTCCCAGACCTGCTCCAAGAACATAATAAGATGCCCTCATTTTTTTTGACAAGCCGTTTTCTAAATAACAAGTCTTTATATTTGTTGCATCCACATATAATGAGCTATTATCCAAATAATCTGCGTCTGCTCCTAATTCTCTCAATATTTCCAAAAAAACATCGACATCCTGAATTTTTGGTATATTTCCTATAATGCACTTCCCGGGACAGAGTATGGTGGCCGGAATAATTGCAACTGCTGCATTCTTAAATCCTCCTATGTTTACTTTTCCTTTAAGCCTGGTGCCGCCTTCAATAATAAATTTTGACATAGTATTCCTCTCAGTTCTTATTTTTTAATCAATTCCCGGCAGATGTACTTGTGTACCATCGCTAAAAATAACTTTCCAAGTGGGATCTGAATTTATTCTTTCAATATTGTGCCAATTTTCATCTTCAACGCTATAATATGTCATTTCAATTTTCGTAATTCCCTTGTTTTTTATTCCGGGATAGGTCAGAATCCGAGGTAATGCTTCAATTGCATTTATGGTGCGGACTTTTTCGGTAATTTCCGAAACTGTACTTATCCTTTGCATCTCAAATTTGTAAATTCCTTCATTATCAACAAAAAAATACATGTAAGAATTATCCAGGGGATAGTCATTATAGCTTAAGGTATACATGTAAAGAGCTTCATCTTCCCAAATATGGACGTAGCTTTCAACATATCCGTCATCATCGATATTTTTTTGCTTTAAAAATTCATCTATTTCTTCTTTTATGTCTTCCTTGACCAATTTATCATTAACCTTGCTCCGCAAGGTGAGTACCAGCTTTTTACCGTCTTTTATTTCTAAGCTTTCGCCTTTGGAGTTGGTGTATTTGTACACATCATCCACAGGCTGAATTCTTTCATTTAAGAAGTTTTCAAGAAGATTTGAGTCTATATTAATGATTTCATACTCTGTTTCCAAAACAGGAAGTACATAGGTTTCATCAGGTATTTGAGTGTTTATTCTTATGTTTTGACCCATTAAGAGATTTGCCACCTCTTGGACAAACTCCTTGTCATCAGCCGGACCATAGCCGGTATTTAACATATCCTTGGACGATACAAAAAGAAAAACATTTAAAATTATGAAAGCTGTTATTAAAATGGTGCTTATTTTATTCCAATCCATTTGATTCTCCTGTTACCATTCTTCAATTAAGGCTCCTGATATGGCATTAAAGATAAATGTTTTTTCATTTGTTTCTATCACCCATACTACCCTTAAAACCTGCTCCCTTGAAATTCTGGACAAATCAAAATAACCAAGATAAATATTGTTTATTTCTTTTATCATTTCCTGCTTTATGGGCTTGAGGCGGTCAGGTTCCTGTCCGCTTTCCTCCTCATTTGACGGGATATCAAGATTGTCTGTTATTACATCCATTGCCGGCAGGACCTCTATCTGGGCCATTTTATCCATTTGTCTGTCATCAATATTTCTTATGAACCTTTTATATGAAATTACATTGTTTCCCACTACATCGATCTGAAGGGCAGCATTTGCTCTGACCTTGCTGAAGAGTATGGGTCTTTCCAACAAGCTGTAAGAAAAAGTAAACCTGTAACCTCCATTCCCCTCCAAGATGATATTTTCAACTTGGCTGAGGTAGCCGTTTTCAGGAAAACCAAGAAATTTCTCGGTGAAATTAACGGCTGCCACGAAACTCTTATAAACATCAGACCTGGCTTCCGGCTCAATTGACGCATCATAAAAGTCCAAAAGGCCGTCCTCATTAATTTTCAGTATCTTTTCCGTCCTGTAAACATATACTAAATTTCCGCTTACTTCAACGGATTTTCTCACGTAATCATAATCTTTTTTGAAATAGTTCTTAGCTATTTCATTTATTCTGTCAATATCAAACACATCCAGCTCCGACTGAACAAATACCGGGTTAAGCGCCGTCTTCTCCAGGGGTACCGGCACCTGTATCGTTTCATCCCCTATTTTTTCCCCGGTAGAATATTTTGTTTTGGTTTCAAAGTCTATTGAGTCCACTAAGTCTGTCAATTTTTTGGAATTAACCTGCCGGCTGCTGATTTTTACATTATTTTCGCCGTTGTATATATAGATGGTATCATTGTTTTTTAAGTCAATAATGACATTCTTTACATTTTTTACGGTTTCATTAATATTATCGTCCTCAGCTTTCATATGGTTAGTAAATATCTCAACCGGAATATTAGTATTGAAATCAAATTTCAAATATTCAGCAGGGAAGGCCGCCGTTTCCGCAACAATCCCATCGGGAGAATTGAAGGCATCATTTAATACATTTAATGCTTCTTCCCACAGGCCAATCCCGTCTGAATACAAGACGGTGTAATTGTCATTATATTTAATTACGCTTTTAACGGGTTTCAATATTTTCCATATGTCCGCTTCAGCATCTTCAAGGTCATTGTCCTCATATGCATCAGGGCTGATAAAGCCGGGAAGCCTCAACCATACATTGCTGCTTAAATGTAAGCATATGAGTATCATGACAAACAAAATTATATTTTTAATTTTAACTTTTAACATATTTTCCTCTTTATCGGGGAATGGTAATAATCATTTCAGTTCCTTTGTTAACTTGACTCTTGACGGTAATTGCAGAGTTGTGAGCTTCGGCAATCTGTTTGGCTATTGACAGTCCCAGACCGGTTCCCCCCATGCCTCTTGCCCTTGCTTTTTCCACACGATAAAATCTTTCAAAAATCCTGTCCTGGTCTTCCTTGGGGATACCGAACCCGTCATCCTTAATACTTACCAAAACATTCTTTTCGGTTGTTTTTGCATCAATCCATACATTCCCCTTTTCAGGCGTATACTTAACTGCATTGCCTGCTATGTTCAATAAGATTTGCTCAAATCCGTCCCTGTCAAACAAAATATCTATATCATCCGGAACCCTTACGTGGATGCTGATATTCTTTTCCTTTATCTGCATCTGCAGTTTTTTTACAACTATATTAACCATGTCCTGAAGATTAATACTTTCTTTATACCAGTTAGTCTGCTCATAGTCCATCCTGGAAAGACGGAGCAAATCGGTTACCAGCCTTGACATCCTGTCACTTTCGGAATTTATGACATTCAAAAATTCTTCGGCTGTTTCCTTTTCTTCCAATGCGCCGTCCAAGAGAGTTTCCGCATAGCTCTTTATTGTTGTGATGGGTGTTTTTAATTCATGGGATACATTTGCTACGAACTCTTTTTGAAGCCTGTCAATCCTATGCTGCTCTGTTATATTTTTAAATACAAGAATCACGCCCCCTACCTCATTTTTGTTATTCATGAAGGGTGCGTAATCTATGTTGTAGGTTTCTCCGTTTTTTTCGACCAGGTCTCTGCCGTGATAATCCCTGGACTTGATATAATCAATGGATATGGTATCTTTTAAGTTCACTATTACGTCATTGAATTTCTCGTCGCTACTCTTAATTGAGAGAATCCTTTTTGCAACGGGATTTGCATGTATGATATTGCCTGCCAAATCAACAGTCAAGACTCCGTCTGCCATATAGGTCAAGGTAGTTTCCATCTTGCTCTTTTCCTGCTGGAGGCTTGACATTGACCTTTTCAGCTGGTCAATCAGGAAATTGAACATGTTGCCCAATTGACCTATCTCGTCATCCGATTTCACGCTTACCTTCTGGTCAAAATCGCCCAAGGACATTTGCCTTGCCTTCATGGTAAGCTCTTTGATTGGCCCTGTTATGCTGGTTGAAAGTATCAAGCCTAAGAATACCGTAATCGTCAAGGCAATTATGGTAGCCTGAGTCTGTATCTGCCTTGATTCATTTACCGTATCATAAATATAATCAATATTATTGATTAAATATATATATCCTCTGATGGTACCCTCTGTCTGAACAGGATAGGACATATGATAATAGAACCTTTGGTTTTCACTATCTTCAAATTGTTCTGCCGGTGCAGTGTGGTGGGAATTTCCATCCATTGATTTGGTCAGTATATAATTGTTTATTTTATTGTAGTTAAAAGCGCTGAGTCCGATGGATTCTTCCACGCTGCCTGCAATTATCGTCCTGTTGTTATCGTTTAAAATCACATATATGTTTTCGTTATATCCTACCTGGACACTGCTTATGCTTTTTTGGATTTCTTCAATGTTATCATCCCATACACCGGATTTTAGCGAGCTGTAGGAATCAATAATCGAACGAATTCGAGCTTCCATGTTTTTTATATTCATGTCAAGCTGAATTTTCTCAAGCTGGTTGACTATATAGATGCCCACAATGGACATAGCAAGAAATACCAACAAAAAATAAATTAAGATAAATTTCCACCTGATACTTTTAAACATAGTCTCTCCCGGGGGACATTCCGCTATTTGCTTTTAAAGTAATATCCCGTTCCTCGTTTAGTGATTATATATTTATCATCTTCCGTCTCAATTTTTTCTCTCAGCCTTCTCACTGTTACATCGACTGTTCTTAAATCTCCAAATTCATATCCCCACACTTCCTTAAGGAGGTGTTCCCTGTTAAATACCCTGTCAGAGTTTTGAAACAAATATTTTAATAAATCAAATTCCCTGTTTGTGAGATCTATTATTTGGCCATCCCGGCTCACTTCATAAGTGTTCATGTCAATGGTTAGATTTCCGACGGAAATAATCTTAGCCTTCATTTCTTCTTCTACCCTTGAAAGCTGAACCCTTCTCAGATTGGCTTTAACTCTGGCTATCAATTCCTTGTTGCTGAAAGGCTTGGTTATATAATCATCCGCTCCCAGCTCAAGGCCCGTAACCTTGTCATTTTCTTCCTCTTTTGCAGTCAGCATGATTACGGGCATCACGTATTCCATGCGTATTTCTTTCAGCACATCAAATCCGCTTTTCTTAGGAAGCATGATGTCAAGTATTATCAATTCCGGCTGAAATTGGTGAACTGCTTTTATGGCTTCATCTCCGTCATAGGCAGTCCTTACTTCAAAACCTTCCTTTTGAAGGTTGTATTTAATTATTTCGGCTATGGGTCTTTCATCATCAACCACTAATATTTTAGGCATCAAATCACCTCTGTTTCATTGCTTTTCAACACTATTCATGATTATTATAACATGTTTTTCAAAAATGAACACCATCTTTATTTAAAAGCATAAATTAATTTAGGTAGGTGAATATAATGAAAAATAATATAGATTTAAGTAAAGTATGTCCCGTTATAAAAGGGCGGCTTTCATCAAGCAGCAATAATTCAATGCCCGTCATTGTCACTTATAAGTCCGACAAGAAAATAAAGGAGGGGCAAGTAATCTCATTAGCCGAAAAATATAAGGACACCCTTCCCATCATCAACGGGTGCGCATGTGAAATGAACATTGACTCAATCCTAAGATTAACAGCCGACCCGGATGTTGATTTTATATCCTATGATTCAAAAGTATTTGCGGTGATGGATGAAGCAAGAAAAACAATAGGAGCTGATTATTCGTTAAATACCAGGTACACGGGAAAAGGTGTCACTGTTGCGATAATAGATACGGGAATCGCACCTCATGCTGACCTGATATATCCTTCAAACAGAATAATCGGCTTTAAGGATTTTGTGAACAATCACACCAAATTTTACGATGATAACGGTCATGGCACCCACTGCGCCGGCATACTTGCCGGGAGCGGTTATTCATCCAAGGGAAGATACAAAGGAATAGCACCGGAAACCAATATATTATCGATTAAGGTCCTGGATGAGAAAGGAAACGGAAACACTTCGGATATTCTGTCAACAGTTCAATGGATTATTGAAAACAAGGAGGTTTATAAAACTAAAATAATCAACTTTTCTTTAGGGGCAATCGCTCAATATAAGGAAAGAAGAGACCCCTTGGTAAAGGCAGCAAACAGGGCCATCGAAGAAAACCTGATAGTTGTAGCTGCAGTAGGAAATTCCGGACCCATGCACAATACTATTTTGTCACCTGCAACCGGCAGGTATGTAATTTCCGTCGGCTCGTTAAACGACAGGGGGAGGCCTTATTCCAAAGGAGGAACAATTGCCGAATTTTCCAGCAGGGGGCCAACCCTGGACAGAATCCGGAAGCCTGACCTGATAGCTCCGGGAGTTGATATAATGTCCTTATCCAACAGAAACTTAAGCGGCTACACCACACTGAGCGGAACGTCCATGTCCGCACCCATGATATCGGGAGCCGCCGCTTTGCTTTTAAATGAAAACCCCAATTACACCCACTTTGACATCAAGAGAATACTCCTTAATTCATGCTCAAAAATCAAAGCATCTGCCTTTGAGCAAGGGGCAGGGGTTTTAAATATGAAAAGAATTTTTTCATGATAAAGGGAGCTTAAGCTCCCTTATGACAACATTATTCCTTTTCCCATGGCTTGAGCCTTTTTCAGAAGATTTTCGCCCTTTTCAATGAATACTTCCAATTTTTCGCCCCTGTATTCCACAAGAGCTCCGCTCACCTGGATATTTTTATTGCTTATATTTAAGTCATACCTGTTGATTTCGGTTTTTACTTTTTCAACAATTATTCTTGCTATATCAAGCTCAACATTGTTCAATATCATTATAAATTTATCATTTCCGTATCTGCCTACGACATCTATTTTTCTTGCGGCTAAACTGAGTATGGCGGCTAAATCCCGCAAAACCAAATCTCCGGTTTCCATACCGTACTTAAGATTGAATTCCGTAAAATCGTCTATATCCATCAAGAAGACGCAAAAGGCGGTCCCTTCTTCTTTATAGCTTTGTATGCTGTGTTTAATGCAGTCGGTAATAAACTGAAAGTTATATAAATTGGTGAGAGGTTCGATGCTGGCCCTTGACTTCAGCTCCTTTTCCAAATGCTCAATCTGCCTGTCCTTTTCAAGAATCAGTCTTCTTATTTCTCTTTTGTGGGTTAAATCCTGTATTGTCAGGTAAAATTTATCGTCCTTAAAGCCGAATATATTAAACTTAACATATTTCTCAAAGGCATTCACATATTGCTCAATAACCGTATGCTCATTGGTCATTGCAGCTTCACACAATATTTTCGGCCAGTCAAAAATTGAATCGGTTAGTTCAGGGAATACTTCAGTCATATTATATCCGATTATTTGGTCCAATGTTTTATTGGTGATTTTCTCCAGCTGCTTGTTGGCATAGATAGCCTTAATATCAAATTTGCCCTCATGATAAACCATTGTGCAGTGTACAAAGGCATCCGATATGTAATCAGCAAATTCTTTCATATGTACCCCCCTTTAACAGATATCATCGAAATCAGTATTTATAAGCTTCCTTACCGTTTTATTCACCGTATCATATTCAAAGCCCCTTCCTATCAAATAGTTCGACAGCTTGGCCATCTTTTTACGGGTATCATTTTCTCTTATGTTTGAAAGCTTCTTTTCTCCTAAAATATAGGCTCTTTCTTCTTCGCTCTCCGGTGTAATGATCTTTATCTTTTCTTCTATGATTTCTTTGGCTATTCCTTTTTGATATAAGGCTTCCTTTATTTTGCGGACACCGTAATTGGAAAGGTTGATTTTGTCCCTTATGTACATTTCGCAATATTTTTCATCATCTATGTATTTGTGGTCCTTAAGGGCGCTTATGGCCCTGTCGATTAAGATGGGCTCAAAACCTTTTATTTGCATTTTAAGCCTTAGTTCGTACTCGGTCCTGGCACATCTCGAAAGGACGGAAATTCCGTAATTATAAACACTTATTTTTTCCTCCGCCCTAAGGATGTCTTCAATGAGGCCATCATCCAAGACCATGCCCTTTTTAAGGGAATAGTCAATCATTATGCTTATATCAACCGAAAACCCGTATTCATCATTTAGGTAAATATTAAATCTTTCTTTATTATTTTTCTGGTACTCGATTTTTGTAATTTCTTTCATTTTTCCCTCACTATCATGTTAACACAGAAAGACAAGTATTTCAATATTATTGTGGGGTAAAAGGAAGAAAGGGCTCAAAAATTGCAAAAAACTTGGATTAACCAAGTTTTTTGCATAAGGTCAGCTTCATGACATTCTTTGTTCGTTCTTAGTAAAGGTAGCGCAATCCGTCTCTTCCGATGTGGATGCGTTCCTCTTTTGCACTTCGATCTTCTGAGCTTTGCAATGATCCCCGTCGGCATAATAGTAGCATGTGTTCACGACGCATTTGATGCCGGGATTATAGTTTTCCGATTTTGGTACTTTGCCTTGCATATGATGTCTCCTTATTTATTTTTGAAAGTTGCCTTTCAGAACTATTATGCCCTTGAAAAATTTTTTTATAATAGGTTTTTATTTGCAAAACTCTTCAGCAATCTTAGTATATATTTCCACATAATTTACCAAATCGGCAACCGGTATTTTCTCGTCCTTTGCATGAGACCACTTAATGTGGCCCGGACCTGTAACAACAGTGGGAATCTTCCCGTATGTGGAAAGAAGTCCGGCATCCGTCCACCCTCTTTGCATCAATTCAGGCTCCTTACCTGTAAATTGGCTCAAAACTTTATAAACTGTTTTTGCAATCATTGAATCAGGCTCAGGTATTAAGGGGGCATGGTCAAAATCATACATTAGGTTTTCTTCCATCCTGATTATTTCCGCATTGAATTCCGGGTCTTCAGCCTTTAATTCATCTATGATATCCTGATAGTCTTTGACAACATCATCAACTGTCTGCCCCGGAGTATACCTTCTGTCAAATTGCAGGATACAGGTGTCAGCAACAAAGCTTGGTGCATTTCCTCCGTGAATATAACCAAAATTCATGATGTCCGGCCCCATATAGTCATTTTTTCTCTCCTTCAGCTTGGGCATAAGGTCGGTTTCTACCTTTTGTATGAATTTGGACGCCTTGGATATGGCGTTTATTCCTAATTCAGGAGTAGCGCCGTGGGCTCGTTTTCCTATGAATTTTATTTCAATCCATTCAAGTCCTCTATGTCCCAATGAATACCCGTAGTTTGACGGCTCCCCTTCGATTGCCCCGTCCGCGGTAATTCCGCTTTTCACGACTAAGGCTGTTCCGTCACTTTTTTCTTCTTCTCCTGCTACGGCCGCAAGTATTATGTCTCCTCCCAAGACCTTCCCCTTATTCTTGATATTGACCATGGCGGTAATCATGCATGCCACTGCACCCTTCATGTCGTTGCAGCCTCTTCCCAGCAAATGCCCGTCAACAATATCACCGGAGTAGGGGTCATCATATACCATATCATAAGGGGGGACGGTATCAATATGCCCGCTCAGCATCAGAGTCTTACCTGTTCCATTTCCTCTTAGCCTGGCGATTACATTTCGCCTTTTTCCCTCAACTACTTGGTATTCCACCTCAAGACCTTTTTCCTTACAATAAGCATATATAAATTCCGCAACTTTAGATTCCCTGTCTTCTACGTCCTTATGGCTTGGAATCCTTACCAATTCCTGAGTGAGCAGCACCGCTTCATTATAATCCATATCCTTAGAATACTGCCTCATAACTCCTCCTTGTTTTATCTGAAATTTTTTTTAAAAAGGTCCATAGTTAATTGCCATTCCTATTATACAGAATATTCCTCCCAAAATCAACCATCCTACTATCAAAGGCCAGGACCATTTCATCCATTTCTCATAAGATATTTTTGCCACCGACAAGGCCCCCATGCAGGATGCAGCCGTAGGTATGAAAGAGTTTGATATTCCGTCGCCAAACTGATAAGTAAGTACTGCTACCTGCCTGTTTATTTCCAAAACATCAGACAAGGGTATCATTATAGGCATGGTTGTTGCCGCAAGACCGCTTCCGGAAGGTATTATTATGCTGAGGATTACCTGAACCACATACATGCCTAATATGGATATTGACCTTGGCAGTGACTGAATTAAGATTGCAAGTGCATTAACAATCGTATCCATTATCATACCGTCCTTCATAACCATCAGTATCCCTCTTGCTATACCTACAACCAATGCTCCAAATACTATATCTTTGGCACCTAAAATAAACTCCTTGGCTACGTCGCTGGGTCCCATTTTACCGAAAAATCCGCTGAAAACGCCCATGGCTAAGAAGGCTGCCGAAATTTCGGTTATGTACCACCCATCTTTAAATACGCCGTATATTATCGCAATAAACCCTGCAAGCATGGTCAGCATTACAAAAACATGGGATTTTGTCATTTCCTTCAGGTTGCTCAAGTCAACCTTAGTATCCTTCTCCGCGATTTCTAATTCATAAACAGCACTCTTGCTAGGGTCTGCTTTTACTTTAGCCCCATATCTTAAAATAAATATACTAGTGAAAATAACAAATACAAACCATATTACTATCCTTAGTTCAATTCCGGAATACAAAGGCAGCTGGGCCAGTCCTTGTGCAACTCCTACCGTAAACGAATTCATAAACCCGGATGTAAAACCGCATGCGCATCCTAAAAGAATCATGGATGTTCCCACTATGGCATCATACCCTAAGGCTCTGGATAAGACAATCCCCAAGGGGATAAATATCATTGCCTCTTCCGCCATACCTATGGTACCTCCGAATATAGAAAAGATGAAGACAATCATGGGCACCATGATTTTATCCTTGCCTTGAAGTGCTAATGCCACCCTGCTTATGAAGGCTTCGATGGCCCCCGTTGACTGAATAACGCCAAATGAGCCTGAGATAATAAACATAAAGAAAATTATTGATGCTGCATCAACCATTCCCCTGGGTACTGCCTTCCATAATTCAAAGAAGGTTGTCGGATTCTGGTCAACAGGATGATAAGATGCAGGGTCAATTACAGTCCTTCCCGTAGCCTCATCTTGAATTCTGTCAAATTCCCCTGCGGGGATAATATAGGTCAGGATAGCCATAATCAAAACAATTGTAAATATGATTACGTAAGTGTGTGGTACCTTGAACTTCTTTTTTTCTTTAATTTTTGCAGTTTGCTCTGACATAATACCTCCTATTATATAAATAATATTAATATATTTATTTATGTTCATACTTATGCCCATATTTATCTAAAAAAGTTAATGCAATTGACGTGCCAACTAAAGCAAAATAAAAGCAAGCAATTTTTGTTATCTTTGCTTGCTTTTTATAGAAAAAATCAAAAGGCATACTTTATTTTGTTAATAATTTAAAATGGATGTTAATTTTTTAAACAAGCTCTCCCATTTCTTTTAGTTTCTTCCACAAGGTTGTCCTGCTAATACCCAATTTATCAGCTAACATAGTTTTATCACCCTTGTACCTTTTGGCTGCTTCCAATATTATCTTGTTCTCCATATCTTTAATATCGCCGATTTCAATTTGTATCAGGTTGTTTTTGCTGTCGCCGGAATATTTCTTGCCCAAACTTCTTGCTAAATTATGATTAATAATATTTTCTATGTCATTTATATCTATATATGTATGATCTTCAAGCAAGACAAACATTCTTTGAGCAAAATTTTCTATTTCTCTCACATTACCTTTCCAATCATATTCCAAAATCCAATTCATGGCTTCTTTGCTGAAATTTTTTACTCTTATTCTGCTGCCCATTCTCCTGAAACAATTATCCAGCAGTAAGGGTATATCTTGCTTTCTTTCCCTGACAGGAGGTATATACAAATCAAGAACATTAATCCTAAAAAATAAATCCTCCCTGAAACTGCCCTTAACAACCTTATCAAATAAGTCTTTATTGGAAGCTACTATTATTCTTATATCCACATTAACTACCGAATCACCGCCGACTCTTTGTATTTCCTTCTCTTGGAGAACCCTTAAGAGTCTTCCCTGGAGCCCCAAAGGAATTTCACTGATTTCATCAAGAAAGATAGTTCCCTTGTGGGCAAGTTCAAACATGCCGATTTTACCGCCTCTTTTTGCTCCCGTAAACGCTCCTTCTTCATAGCCGAATAGTTCGCTTTCCAGAAGGTTTTCAGGGAGTGCCGCACAGTTTACGGCAACAAAGGGACCTCCCATCCTCCTGCTTAAATTGTGCATGCTTTGTGCAAACAATTCTTTGCCGCAGCCCGTTTCTGCCGTTATTAAAACCGTACTGTTCGTTCTTCCGATTTTCTTTGCCTTATTGACGGTTTCCTTTATAATGTCGCTATCTCCTATTATATCTGAAAATGTGTGCTTGGCTACAAATCCCTTGCGGTAAAGCTCAGCTCTCAAATTCCTCTCAATTTTTTGAATATTGGAGGTCTCCTGAATATTTACCACTACGCTCAAGGTATCATTGTCGATGATTATGGGGATTCTGTTGACTAAAACCTGTTTACCGTTTATTTTTGTGAGCTTATTACATAATTCGCTGCCATCTCCAAGGAGGACTTTAAAATCATTGCTGACCGCTCCCATATCCATGTTTATAACATCATTGTATTTTACACCCAATATCTTTTCTGCCGTTGCATTTATGGAAGTTACCTTGTTGCTTTTATCAAATGAGATTATTCCTTCTCCCGAATAATCAAGTATGGTCTGATACCTCTTTGCTCTTTCCTTATCGCTTCTTGTCAGCTCACATATGTTGGCGGCGTTGATGAGGGCGTTTCTTACGCTTTTTTCACTGCTTTTAATTATAATATAATTCAAATTGTGCTCAATGGCCGTCTCCTTGATGCACCCTCCAATACCGACCAGGGTAAGCTTTCCTGATGAGGTGGCGGCATTTAACTTGTCGATAATTTCACTTTTGGTTTCATATTCAAATATTTCACAGTCTAAATTTATGAAATCCTTCAGCTTATATAATTGGGCGAGCTCATCATTCTTATATACCACCATGCCTATTTTATCTTTGAATTTTTTTGCTTCATAAATGGCATAGAGGATATCTGCCACGCTTATTTCCACCGAAACCACAGGTTTGTTTACAATATTTCTGATAGCTTCGGCAGTACCCCCGCTGCTGATAATTACGTCATACTTATGCGAATTCTCCCTGGCATATAAATGCCCATCCTTGGTAATTCCTCCTTCATACAGGTCATAATTGATATTGAGGCCCTTAGATACCTTGTCAGCTAATTTGGTAAGCTCATCATTTGATGAGACCAATAGTATTCTGTTCGGCATAATTCCAACCTTCTTTTATTGTGTTTGTTATAATTATATTGTATAAAAGAAGAAATTACAAATATATAAATTAAATTGTTTACTTATGAACACATATATCATTATTATGAATGACCTATATGAAGTATTTATAGCAATTACAATTTATGGGCTGGTATTTTTTTATTAAACAAGATTCCCAGGACAAGAATAATGACATTGACCCCAATACCGATGAATAGTGGGTCCAGACCCCCGGGCAGGATTAATTTGCCGGCCAAAACCGAAAGAGGGCTTAATAGTACGCCGGCTAACACAAATTCTTTGCTAATGCATCCCTTTAGAAAAAAGACGGTGCACAAGGGTACAAAAACGCTAGCTCCCCTTAATCCCATCGACATAAAGCTCCATTCCAATATATAGGACTTCAGATTTCCAGCTGTAAAAATAACGGCTGCCGCCAAGACCACAACAATGGCCAGTCTTGAAATATTTAACAGCTTTGATTCATCCTGATTTTTTCTTATGTAGTTTTTATATATATCCTTAGTGATAACCGTACTTATTCCCAATGCTAAACCCGCCCCGGTACCTACTACCGTTACCAGCAAGGCTGCCATAATGATTCCTGAGACAAAGGGAGGCATATGGCTCAGCACAAATTGGGGTAATGCAGATGACGGTACAATCTGAGGGTAATTCAACTTCATATACATCCCTATAAATATTCCTGCTATACCAATAGGGGGTATCAGAAGAGCGCTAAGCAGCGCTCCTTTTTGTGAAGTTGCCCTGTCTTTTCCGCTCAAAACCGCCTGTATATATGTTTGAGTCGACAAGACACCAACTATCAGGGACAAGCCTGCTCCTAAATCAATACTCTTGCCTCTGGCAAATAGATTAAAATATTGGTCTGCCGGCAAGGCTTCTAAAAAATGGGAAACACCTCCTCCTAATTTCAAAGCCATGCTTCCTCCGATTATTACAGATATATACAAGAGTAAGAGCTTAACAATTCCAACTATGCCGGTACTCCATACGCCGCCGAACACAACATAAACAACCATCAGTAAAGCGGCAAGAGATGAGGCGGCAATGCCCGTAATCTTAAACATAGAGCTTATGATTGCCACTGCCGAAAGTATTTGAGCCACAATATTGATAAACATGCCTATAGATACAAAAACCGATGAAATCAATCCTACTTTTTCTCCGTATTCTTCAGCCAAAATTTGAGAAATTGTTTCATCACCGGTGCGGTATATGGGCTTTACAAATATTAACCCTAAGAGCAAACATCCCAAACCGGCTCCCAAGGTAAACCACCATGCCGAAAATCCGTAAGAATAGGCTAATTCAGAAGTTCCGACGGTTGAAGCACCTCCGACAAGGGTCCCCGTGATGGTTCCTGCAATAAATAAATACCCGACCTTGCGGCCACCTACAGAAAAATCATATGAGCTGCTTACTTTTTTCCCTGAATATATTCCTGCGGCTAAAATCAAGGTCAGAGCGAAAAACATGCCTAAATATAAAAACACACTCATGACAGTCTCCTTAAGGTGCTCCTTTTGTTCATTTTATTAACTGTGATGTTAACTTTTATTGTGTAATTTAATTTTAATGGCCGTAATTAATAAATAATCACTTAAATTTTGTCAGGTTTTCAATAATGTAAAGGACTTAAGCAATAATGATGTATTAACCATTTATAGTCTTATTTGCAATTAACGTGCCATTATATAAAATGATTAATTTGCTTAACAAGTCTTAATGGCCTTCATATAATAAATTATATTTTCCAAGGAGGTTTCAAATGAAAGAAAAACATATTTTTGCCGGCAACAACACTTCTGAAGGATTTTTCAGCTATTTTGACCACCTGTTAAAACCTGAGGAAGCCGACCACATTTATATACTTAAAGGAGGACCGGGAGTAGGCAAAAATTATTTCATGAAAAAGATTGGGGAAAAAATGGCTGAAAATAATCTCTTTATTGAATACATACACTGTTCAAGCGACGATTTAAGCCTTGACGGCTTAGTGATACCTGAACTTAAGCTTTTTTTTGTTGACGGGACGGACCCCCATATCATAGACCCCGTCCTTCCGGGAGCTATTGATGAAATAATTAATCTTGGAGCCTTTTTAGATGTTCATAAGCTCAATAAGCATAAGAATACCATAATCCAAACCAATAAAGCCAAATCAAACCTATACGAGAGTGCTTACAGGTATTTAAGGGCTGCAGGTATTATTTATGATGAAATCAGCTCAATCTACGATTTATATGTAGATAGCGATAAATTTAATCAAATGTGTGAAAAAGCCCTAAGTATGCTGTTTACTTATTCAAAGGGGACAAAGGAAGGCAGTGTCAGGAAGATGTTTACGGAAGCCTTTACGGCAAAGGGGTATATAAGTTATACGGATCTCTTCTTTGAAGAAAATGAAGTGTGGGCAATTGCAGGCAATGATACAAACTATTCTTCAGTGTTTTTAGACAGAATACTAAAGGAGGCAGTAAAAAAGGGCTATAGGGCGGAATGCTGCTACAGGCCCTTGAGTCCAAAAAAGCTACAGCACCTGTACTTACCGGAAAAGAAGCTCATAATCGTCACCGCGGAAACCCCCATCCATGTAAAATATGATAAGGTTTTTGATATTAACGGCATAATGGATGTTGACGGCATAAGGACCCATATTTCAGAAATCGAAAGAAATCTCCATTTGTACGGCATGTTGATAAACAATGCCCTGGATAAACTTTCCGAAACAAAAAAACTCCACGATATTTTAGAAGTAATCTATTCTAACTCCATGGATTTTGATGCTGCCGAAGAGGTAATGGAAAAGTACCTGGGCAGTCACTCATTACAAGATAAAATGGCAGGGATAATTTCATAGATTGTCACCCGGCCCAATACCGGAAAAGAGGACGTTCCTTGTCATAAGACCATGAAACGTCCTCTTCTTACTTCAATACTTTTTTCAAATACAGGCCCGTGTATGAGCTTTTTACCCTTGCCACTTCTTCGGGAGTTCCTTGTGCTACGATTGTACCCCCTCCGTCTCCTCCTTCGGGACCTAAGTCTATAATGTAATCTGCAGTTTTAATTACATCTAAATTATGCTCTATCACAACAACTGAATTTCCTGCTTCCACAAGCCTGTTTAAGACTTCGATGAGCATGTGAATATCTGCCGTGTGGAGGCCGGTAGTAGGCTCATCCAATACATAGACGGTTTTGCCGGTTCCTCTCTTGCTAAGCTCATAGGCTAACTTGACCCTCTGGGCTTCTCCTCCGGAAAGTTCAGGGGAAGGCTGGCCTAATTTCACATAGCCTAAGCCAACATCCTGCAATGTTTTTATCTTATTTTGAATTTTCGGTATATTTTCAAAGAATTCCAAGGCTTCATCCACTGTCATGTCCAAAACATCAGCTATGTTTTTTCCCTTGTACTTTACTTCCAAGGTTTCTCTGTTGTACCTCTTTCCCTTGCACACATCACAAGGAACATAGACATCGGAAAGAAAGTGCATTTCGATTTTTAAAATTCCGTCTCCCCGGCATGCTTCGCACCTGCCTCCCTTGACATTGAAGCTGAACCTTCCTTTTTTGTAGCCTCTTTCCTTGGCTTCAAGGGTCATGGAGTAAACATCCCTGATGTAGTCGAAGACTCCTGTGTAGGTAGCAGGGTTAGACCTTGGTGTCCTCCCTATGGGGGACTGGTCGATGGTAATTATTTTATCTACATTCTCTATGCCCAGCATTTCATCGAACTTACCGGGACGGTTGGTATTTCTGAATAATTTCTGGTGGAGGCCCTTAGCAAGTATTTCGTTTATCAGGGAGCTTTTCCCGGAGCCGGAAACACCGGTTACGCAGCACATAACCCCTAAGGGTATCTTCACGTCTATGTTCTTAAGGTTATTTTCCCTGGCACCCTTTATTTCAATATACTTTTCAGCCTTTCTTCTTATGGACGGAACCTCTATTTTTTTCTTCCCGCTCAAATATTGTCCGGTAATTGAATTGGGATTGTTCTTGATTTCATCAATTGGTCCGAATCCTACTATTTCTCCCCCGTGGATTCCCGCACCCGGCCCTATGTCCAGAATATAGTCCGCATTTTCCATCGTTTCTTCATCATGCTCGACCACAATAAGAGTATTGCCCAAATCCGTTAAACTTCGCAGAGTTTTGATAAGCATGGAATTGTCCCTTTGGTGGAGGCCTATGCTGGGCTCATCCAAGACATATAAAACCCCTACGAGGCTTGAACCTATTTGGGTTGCCAACCTTATGCGCTGGGATTCGCCTCCGGACAGGGTAGCTGCATTTCTTGCCAATGTCAGATAATTAAGTCCCACATCCGATAAAAATTGCAGCCTGTCTTTTATTTCTTTGATTATCTGACTGCCTATAATTCTATGCATGGGGCTCAAGTCGAGCTCGTCAAAAAACTTAAGGCTGTCTGAAACCGAAAGCCGGGACACTTCATATATGTTTTTGTTTCCGATTTTTACGGCCAGGCTTATGGGATTAAGCCTGGCTCCCTTGCATGCGGGACAAGGGCTTTCATACATGTATTCTCCTATCCACTCCCGCATTCCGGGAGACATGGTTTCCGTGTACCTCCTTTGGAGGTTGTTTACAACTCCTTCAAAGTCCCTGGTATATTCTCTGGGTCCTTGAAATTTGCTGATAAAACTTACGGTAACTTCCCTTCCTCCTGTACCGTACAGAATTTCATCAATCAGTTCCGGGGGAGCTTCCGATAGAGGCTTGCTTATGTCAAAATTATGGTATTTTGCCAAAGCTGCAAACATTTGATAATAATATCCGTCTTCCTCAGCTCCGAAGGGGGTAATTGCCCTCTCACCTATTGATTTGGAATAATCCGGAATTACCAAATCAACATCTATTTCCATTTTCACACCCAGACCCTTGCATGTTTCGCATGCCCCCAAGGGATTGTTGAAGGAAAACATCCTGGGCGATATTTCTCCGAAACCTATGCCGCAGTCAGTGCAGGCAAACTTGGTGCTCATCAAAAGCTCTTCCTGCCCTATTACATCGATAAGAACCATCCCGCCGGACAGTGACAGGGCGGTTTCCACCGAATCAACAAGTCTTTTTTGAATTCCCTCTCTTACTATGAGCCTGTCGACAACTACCTCTATGGTATGCTTCTTATTTTTATCCAATACTATGTCGTCCTCTAACTCGGCCATGGTACCGTCAACCCTCACTCTTACGAAACCTTCTTTCTTCAGGTCCTCCAATAATTTTTTGTGGGTTCCTTTAGCCCCTCTGACCATGGGAGCCATGATTTGAATTCTTGTTGATTCTTCATATTCCAAAACCTTGTCGATAATCTGGTCCACTGTCTGAGTTGTTATGGGTTTGCCGCACTTGGGGCAGTGGGGCACTCCTATCCTTGCAAACAAAAGCCTGTAATAGTCATAAATCTCCGTGATGGTACCTACGGTTGAACGGGGGTTCCTGCTGGTTGATTTTTGGTCTATGGATATTGCAGGCGACAAGCCTTCAATTGATTCCACATCCGGTTTATCCATCTGGCCCAGAAACATTCTTGCATAAGAGGACAAGCTTTCTATATAACGTCTTTGTCCTTCCGCATATATGGTATCAAAAGCAAGGGAAGTTTTCCCCGAGCCGCTGACCCCCGTAAAAACAATAAATTTGTTTCTCGGAAGTTCAAGGCTGATATTTTTCAGGTTGTTTTCCTTTGCTCCCTTAATAATTATTTTGTCCATTATTTTTCCTCAGTTCCTTTATTTGGTCTCTGTAATATGCTGCTTTTTCAAACTCTAAATTCTCTGCAGCTAACCGCATTTCTTTTTCCAATTCTATGATGTATTCGGAAATACTGATATCCTTATCCTTAGTTTTATATTTGCCTTCTTCCTCTGCCGCCTTGGTAGCTTCTATTACGTCCCGGACACCCTTAATGACGGATTTAGGGGTAATGTTATGCTGTTTGTTGTACCTGTCCTGAATTTCCCTTCTCCTGTTTGTTTCCTTGATTGCCCTTTCCATGGAGCCGGTTATTTTGTCGGCATACATGACAACTCTTCCGTCAATATTCCGGGCTGCCCTTCCCACTGTCTGGATGAGAGAAGTCTCCGAGCGGAGGAAGCCTTCCTTGTCAGCATCAAGTATTGCCACCAAGGATACTTCAGGCAAATCCAGCCCTTCCCTCAAAAGATTTATTCCCACAAGGACATCAAATTCGCCAATACGGAGGTCCCTTATTATTTCCATCCTTTCTAAGGTATCCACGTCGGAATGGAGATACCTTACCTTAATTCCGGTACTCTTTAAGTAAGCAGTCAAGTCTTCAGCCATTTTCTTGGTAAGTGTCGTAACCAAAACCCTTTGATTCTTATCGGTCGATTTCTTGATTTCACTAATAAGATCGTCTATTTGGTTCTCCACCGGCCTTACATATATGGGGGGGTCTATGAGCCCCGTAGGGCGGATAATCTGCTCTGCAACATTTTGAGAATGGTCTGCTTCATAGGGGCCCGGAGTTGCGCTCGTAAAAATAACCTGGTTGATGAGACCCTCAAATTCATCGAACCTCAGAGGCCTGTTATCAAGAGCCGAGGGCAGCCTGAACCCGTATTCCACCAAGGTTGTTTTCCTCGCCCTGTCGCCGTTGTACATGCCCCTTATCTGAGGAATTGACATGTGAGACTCATCTATTATCATTAAAAAGTCCTTGGGAAAATAATCAAGCAGGGTATAGGGCCTCGCTCCGGGCTCAAGATTGTTTATATGTCTTGAATAGTTTTCAATCCCGTTACAGTAGCCCATTTCCTGCAGCATTTCAATATCATAGTTGGTTCTTTGCTCTAAGCGCTGCATTTCAAGGAGCTTGTTTTCTCTTTCAAGTTCCTTCAATCTTTCCTCAAGCTCTGCCTTGATACTATCAACAGCCCTGGCCACATTTTCCTCTGTGGTGGCATAGTGGCTTGCAGGAAATATTGAAACATGATTTCTCCTCCCTAAGACCTCGCCTGTTATAGTGTTTATTTCTGTAATTCTGTCGATTTCATCCCCGAAAAACTCCACCCTTATGGCATTTTCGGAAGATGATGCGGGGAAGATTTCAACCGTATCTCCCCTTACCCGGAAGGTTCCTCTGGTGAAAGCTATATCATTTCTTTTATACTGAATTTCTACAAGCTTTCTGATTGTTTCATCCCTGTCCTTAACCATTCCCGGCCTTAAGGATAAAACCAGATTTTCATAATCTATAGGGCTTCCCAGCCCGTAAATGCAGGAAACACTGGCAACAATTATAACATCTCTTCTTTCAAAAAGTGACGCGGTTGCCGAGTGTCTCAATTTATCTATTTCATCATTTATGGATGCATCCTTCTCTATATAGGTATCGCTGCTGGGAACATATGCCTCCGGCTGGTAATAATCATAATAGGACACAAAATATTCAACAGCATTATCGGGAAAGAATTCCTTGAATTCCGAGCAAAGCTGGGCTGCCAATGTTTTGTTGTGGGCTATGACAAGGGTGGGTTTTTGCACTCTTTCAATTATATTGGCCATGGTGAAGGTTTTTCCGGACCCGGTAACTCCAAGAAGGGTTTGATACTTGTAATTCTTCTCCAATCCTTCAACTATTTTTTCTATTGCTTCAGGCTGGTCCCCTGTCGGGACATAGTCAGACTTAATCTTAAATTCACCCATGATTGCTCCTTTTATCAAAACGTATGTTCGCTTCATTATATAACTTTTGATATCTTAAGTCAACAAAAAAACTGCAAGCAAAAAACCTGAGGGCCTCCCTCTTAGGCTCAGGATAACACTCAAGTTTTTAATCTTCCAAGGGAACTAATCTGCTCTTTAGGACCCCTTGGGTTATTTCTATTATGCCGAAGCTTGCCTTGCCGTCCTTTGGGAAGATAGTACTACCCGGATTAAAAAATAATATATTGTCGATCATTTGGTTTTGGGCCTTATGGGTATGGCCGTATACTACGACATCCGCCTTGTTTTTCTTGGCATAAGCCCTGATTTTGGTTAAATCCGTTTTTACATGATGGGTATGGCCGTGGGTAATTAAAAATTTCCTGCCTTCAATTTCCTGCATTATATTTGCTTTAGTACCTAAGATATTATAATTGTAATCACAGTTTCCCGGTACCTTCAAAACTTTTCTCATATTTAATTTTTGGGCAAACCGACCCGCATCATCATATTTATCTCCGCAATGAATCAGAAGGTCAAAGGGTCCTTCCTTTTTAACAGCTTCAATCATTGAATCCAAAATTACATTGTGGCTGTCACTGATTACCAAAATCTTCAAGAGCTTCCTCCAACTTAATTCTTAAATGCTTCAAGGCATTTGACCTGTGACTTATCTTGTTTTTTTCTTCCTCGGACATTTCCGCAAATGATTTGTCATTTCCTTCAGGTACAAACAAGGGGTCATATCCAAAACCTCTGTTACCTCTTTCCTGACTTGCTATATGTCCCTTGCAGATACCTTCTACCGTCATTTTGCTTCCATCTTCAAATACTATGGCAATAACAGTCTTAAAATAAGCGGTTCTCTTTTCCATGGGAACATTTCTTAACTTATTTAAAAGCTTTTTGTTGTTATCCGCATAGGTGGCATCTTCTCCTGCATATCTTGCGGAGTACACACCCGGTTCCCCCTTTATAGCATCTACATATAAACCCGTATCATCGGCTATGACTATCCCCTTTGTGAGTTTATGAAGTTCCTCTGCTTTTTTTAGCGCATTCTCTTCCAAGGTGGATCCATCTTCCTCCACATCAAAGTCTTCATAGCCTAAATCATTTTTGGATACCACCTCAAAAGGCAGGTCCTTTAATATGCTTTTAATTTCCTTTACCTTATGCGCATTTCCGCTTGACAGGATTATTCTTTTCTTCATTCTTATTATATCCTCAATGTATAAATTTAACAATTTTATATGGTTACTTCATCCAATTCTTTTAAACCATATCTGTTTATTATGTTGATAAGCTTGACTGCATACAGAGAGTCCGTTGCATATCCGCATCTCTTAAGCTCCCAGGCTCCCTTGGTGCTGTCATACATGACTTCCCTGAAAGGCGCGTACCTGTCTCTCAGGAGCAATAAGTCCTTATGGTCCTGCCAGCTCTCCTTGACATTGTTGTAGGCTCTGAATTCCGCATCTATTCTGAATGCAACCCCGTTGTATTCCTCCCAGGTGTTGGAGGTTACAGACCCCTTGGTACCTTCACCTTTTATTCCAAAAAGATTGTAGGAAAACTTGCCGTCATACTTGTCTACGGGCACACTTTGGCCCCAGCCTGTTTCCAATATGGCCTGGGCTACCTGCAGGGCTGCAGACATGCCTGTTGTCTTTCTTGTTTCCACGGCTAAACCGGAAACCAGGTCCTGGTATTTGTCTTTTTCAATGACAGGTTTTGCCGAATAGAGAGGTCCTGTATATATGCTGAATCTAACCTCTTCGCTTTTAATTGTTTTACCGCCGTATGACCCTTGAGCTCTTACGGTCCATGGGCCGTCATCGCCTTCTTCGGGTATTATTACTGCCGTGCTTTTCTCCGAGATGACAATCTCCCAGCCTGTCCTTGCATTGGTCAGGATGTATCTGATTGTGTCTAAATCTACATTTGTTTTGATATTCAAGCTAATTGCTTCCGTCAAAACTTGTCCGGGTCCTATTCCCTGCAATAATAGTTTGGGATTACCCGTTACATTGACTGTAACCCTGTCGCTCACATGAGTAATGCCTGCCGTATCCGTTACCTTCACATACAGGTCTTTGCTTCCTGCATCTTCCGGTCCGGGGAACCAAGTGTATGAGCCGTAGGCTGCTTTGTGGAGGAGGGTTTCATTGCCGGTCGCCCTGTCTACGAGATAATATTCCGTATCGGTCACATTGAAGTTTCTTTGAGCCAGCAAGGTTACACTGCCGTCAATGGCTTGTCCCTGTTTAACTCCTCCTAAATACAAGTATCTGTCAACATCAATTCCAATGTTTACATATTGGCCGTAGTATGGATTGCCCTGAGTGTCATATGCAATGACCCTCACGGACATATTGCCGTTATCTTCCATTACGGGAATCATGGTGAACGGCTTCTCAGGGTCAACTTCTGGAGAAATGTAATATGCCCCGTTATCCGGATTTATCATTTCATACTTTACATATGCAGCAGAAAAATTCAATTCAGTGGTCAAGGGTACCGAATGAGCCGTAATCAACTGGCCTTCCACTATTCCGTTAAGTTTTATCCGGGGCTGTATTCTCACCGTAACCGGTATGGAATCCCCCGCTAAGAAATTGCCTCTTGCGTCATAAAATGCTGCCACAAGAATTTTCCGCCCGTTGTCTTCCATGGCAGGAACCCATTCATGAGCTTGAGCCGGGTCTCCTGCAGCAATAACAAATCCTTTTGCGGTATCCCTGTCCAAGAGGAGGTATTTAATTTCTTTTGTACCCTTGGGAACCCCCTGCAATGTTTCCGTGTAGAGCCGGCTTGTCCCGGTGATGGTTTGTCCGGCTTTTACCGATGATATTTCCACATCAAAAAATTTAGTGAACTCCGAACTTTCCGACGAATCCACATATACCGCCCTTTCCTCGCTATCCCATTCTATCCCCACGCCCAGGGCATTGCTTATTAAACGTAAGGGAACAAAGGTACGGTCTTCGCTTATCTCGGGAGCTACATCCATAAGAGCATAAGTTGTTTCATTGTCAAGAGTGTACTCAACCAGGTAACTGTCTATCCTGAGTACCAAATGCATATCTTCCTTTGATATGCGGACTTCCCTTTTTTCACCGTCCCATTCCACAAGAGAATCCAGTTCTTCACTGATTACCCTTATGGGGACCAAGGTCCTGTCATTCTTTATATAAGGATCCACATCGGATTTTATTCTTTTGCCGTCTATTACTATTTTAATGTTATTTTCGGCATATGCATCCGGTGCAGAGTATTGAACCAAAGAAATCATTAACAATAATGAAATAAGGATTGGCCATTTTAAAAATTTTATTCGCATCATCCACCTCTTTATTTCTTTTTTTACATTATACCATGAATACCGACATAATAAACATTAACATTAGGTTACAATTTACCCCGCCAAACTCATTTGCCTATGAGGTCACTTCCAAAAGGGAAACCCCTACCCACAGCTTTAAAACATCCGACAGCACAAGCTTCTTGACGGTTAATTGATACTCTGCCTCATCAAACCTCAATATTCTTTTGTCTATAACCTGTACCAGTATATCGGCATCCAAATTCTTGACTTCCTTGCCTAAGGATGACGCATATTTTTCTTTTATGGCTTTTTCGATTTCAATGTTGTCTATAAGGTCTGCCTGTTCATCGCTTAAATCATTAAATTCCAGGATTACGAATACATCCTTCAAAACAATGCTCGCATTGTTGATTGACTTTTCCAACTTATCCAATTTTTCATTTTTATCTTGGATGGTATGCTCCAAATATGCTATCTTTTCGTGAAATTCGTCGATTTTATGACTGACTAAGATGCTTATGCCCAAGGAACCCGCCAGTGCACCCCAAAGCAAGCCGCTTATAAAGCAAACAAAATATTTATACCCCTTAGAAGCTTTAAAATCTTTTCTTTTCATCATTTCCCCCATATACCGCCGCACCTTTGAAGGAGTCTGACGAATTCGTAGCCTGCATTTGCGCCGGTTAATGAAATCAGAATAAAAAAGGCCTGCCTTATCAGTGTTCGAATCTCACCCTCAAACAGTCCCTTTTCAATTACGGCAAAGGACGAAAAGGTACCCCCTAAGGAGGCTGCGATTGCCCATATCTTTATCGAGGCTGCCACATCAGTCATAACCTTCAAGGGAGGCTTGTCGGTTATGAGGGCTCCCAGTCCCGAAAACAAACTGGCTCCAATAACCACCCCGAATGCAATTAAAAAGTTTTGAATAAAATTAGAATAAAAAGAAGACATTTTATCACCATACCTTCATAATAAAGTATGAATGAAAAATGTCTTTATGATTCTTTATGATATTTGTTTATTCTTATCCTATTCCTGTTCCTTAATCAAACCTAACCTGTATGCATCCAGGAGCATTTCCAAATCTTTAATCTTAGCCTTCATTACTATACCTTCATCGGTATCCTTGACTCTTTTTCTTTCCACTTCCTTTTCCAAAACCATGGTAGTCGAATGAATATCCTTTTCTTCTTCTATGGCTTTTTGGGTTGATTCAAAGGGGTCGTGAGATATCAAGAGGAGTCCGTAGGAATTATATATGAGGGTATAGCCTGCAATTCCGGTAGTGCTTTGATATGCTCTTGAAAAGCCTCCGTCTATAACTATTAATTTCCCGTTTGCTTTTATGGGGCTTTCCCCGCTCTTGCTTTTAACCGGCACGTGGCCGTTAATAATGTGAGAGCATTCCGGGTCTAAACCGAATTCCTCGAAAATTCTCCTACACATTTCTTCACTGTCTTCTAACTTAAAATAGTGATTTTTATTTTCCTTGTGTGTTTTCTTATCATCTACGAAATACCTTTCGAAGGTAGTCATCCTGTCTTTGCCGAACAAAGGAGAATCAGGACCGGTCCACAGGTACCAGGTGACATCCATACCGTATTGTTGAGCATCAGGATTGTTTTTGTGAAAATATCCTTCCCTGACTAATATCTCAAGCCTGTCAAAATACTCTTTTCCGCTGTATTCCTTGCCGGTACGGCCGATTTTTACCTTCTTGAAGGTACCGTCTTCATTGACGGGAATACATCCGTGATATAAGAGGTTGGAATTGTATTTGAGATACATGCTTCCCTTGGCCAGCAAAAACCTGATATGTTTCTGTAACTTTTCGCTGTTTAAGAAAGATGATTTCAATTTTTCAATCAGTTCTTCCTCATCCTTATTGAGTGCATAGGGGTTTTTAGGGTCGATGGTCGGGAAGTTGGTATCATTCAAGGGATAAGTTTTGCCGTATAAATCAATGGTCCCTTCTTCATAGTTAATTTTCTCAAGGAGGAGTCGGTCATCCATCTTAAAATAGGGACGCCTTTTAATTATGTGACCTTCCAATTTAAACTGAATGATGGCAATTGCTTTGTGCATCTTGGCAATTAGTCTTAAATCCTTGTCTGAATAAACAATGTCGCTTTCCACCTTAGGTTTAAACTGAACACATTCATCATCGCCGTAATAATCCAATGCAAAGGTTGCTAAAGGAAGGATATTTATGCCGTATCCGTCTTCTATTATGTCTAAATTTGCATATCTTGCGCATATCCTCAATACGGTTGCAATGCAAGCTTCGCTTCCTGCAGCGGCACCCATCCACAAAACATCATGATTTCCCCACTGTATATCCACAGTGTGATAGTTCATAAGAGTATCCATCACCTTGTCGGCACCGGGACCCCTGTCAAAAATATCACCTACTATATGGAGTCTGTCTATGACCAATCTTTGTATGAGCTTTGCCATAGCTATGATGAATTCATCCGCCCTGCCTGTTCTTATGATAGTGTTTATTATTTCGCTGTAGTATTCTTCCTTATCCTCTTCGGGTCCCTTGTGCATAAGTTCATCGATTATGTAGGCAAATTCTTCCGGAAGGGCTTTTCTTACCTTCATACGGGTATATTTGAAGGCTGCCTTTCTGCATATTACCACAAGCCTGAAGATAGTTATCCTGTACCAGTCTTCAATGTCGTCTTCTTGCTTACGGATTATTTCAAGCTTCTGTTCGGGGTAATAAATCAAGGTGGCAAGGCTTTTGATTTCCTTTTCACTCATAATATCCCCGTAAACTTCGGTAATTTTACGCTTTATATTGCCTGAACCGTTTCTCAGTACATGGTTAAATGATTCATATTCACCATGTATATCCGAAAGGAAGTGCTCCGTCCCTTTCGGGAGGTTTAAAATAGCCTGTAAGTTAATAATCTCTGTACATGCGGAAGCAATAGTCGGATATTGTTTGGATAATAGCTTTAAATATCTGAGCTCCTCTTCTAACATACGAATTGCTTCACCATTACATTCAGCCATGATACTTCTCCTTTTAAAATATTTCCACAAGGGATGATATCCTATTAATAGTTTATAATAAAAAACTAATAAATTCCATCTATTTTTGAATTATTATGCCATCCGGGAATTGCTATTTTCATTTTATTGTTTTAACAATATTCCTATATGCGTTTACAAGCACGGCAATATCCGTGCTTATTGCAACGGAATCAAAACCCATTTCAAAATTCTTTGAGGCGCTTTCCGTATCATTTGCAAATATAAAGGTAAATTTGCCTGCCTTTTTGCAAGCTTTCACTATTCTGTCGAGGGCGTTAATAAGGATATCTGAATTAAATTGACCGGGTATGCCTAAGGCTATTGACAAATCATAAGGTCCGACAAAGATTCCGTCGACACCGTCTATAGATGCAATCTCTTCAATATTTTCCAAGCAACCTGATGTTTCACATTGAGGTATTATCATAGTCTCATAATTACATTTATCCGTATATTCATCCAAGTTTTTTGCAAAGTCTTCAAATCCATACCCTGCAGCCCTTCCGTAGAAAAAGCCCCTTTCTCCCACCGGAGCATACTTGCCGTATTTCACAAGGGCCTTAACCTCGTCTACAGTTTTAACATACGGGACAATCAAGCCCTCAGCTCCGATATCCAGCATTCTAAGAACCGCAGCCCTGGAGACTTCTTTTATCCTGGCAAAGGGGGAAAGTTTGCTCAATTTAGCGGCCCTGATAAATTCCATGGCACTTTCTTCACCATAAGGACCATGTTCAGTGTCGATTATTATATAGTCTAATCCGCTGTATCCAAGACCCTCCACCGCATTTGCCGTTCCCAGTTCAAAAAAGGTACCTATGGTCTTTTGACCCTTTAACATTTTTTGTTTCGTGTAATTAATCATAGCATTGCTTCCTTCCTGGTTTTTTGTTGAATTTTATTCAAATTTTCCTTCACGCTCTAATTATAACCTATAATTCAAAGAATTCAAATGATTTGTAGTATTTTTATCAAGACTGCCTCACCTTATATAGGTTTGTAACACGTTTTGAATCATTTCTTGAGACCTTTAGATATGTCTTTAGACTAAAAAGGCACCAACTATTGAAGTTGGTGCCTCTCGTCAAGTGGTTAATTACATATTGCTGACTTTTTCCTGGCTCTGTGCTTCTTTATATTTTAAGCGTGTGGCTTTACCTCCCCTTATGTGTCTTTCAGACTTATTTTTAAGCAAGACTTTTTTGACTTCATTTGCAGCTGGAGGGTTCAGTTTGGGAAGACGCTCTGTTACATCCTTATGAACTGTGCTTTTGCTGACACCGAATTTTTTAGCCGTCTGTCTTACGGTGGATTGAGTACTTATAATGTATTCCGCAATCTCCATGGCCCTGCGTTCTATGTAATCTTTCATTTTTAACCCCCTTTGGCATTATACCGTCTTATTTACATTTTTATGCGTTCCTTTGTCCCATTAGAACCTTATTTTGCTATTCAATGGTAATATAGTCCAAAGGATTTACCTGCTGGCCGTCAACAATCACTTCAAAGTGCAGATGGGCGCTGTCTGTGGCCTCAATACTGACCGTTCTTCCCAGATTTCCAATAACCTGACCCTGCTCTACCGTATCCCCTACTTTGACATTTGCCGACACTAAATTACTGTACAAGGTTTTTACATTGTTTCCGTGGTCAATAATAATTTCCGTTGCTGTAATCTCCGAATTGTTTACAGCTTCTACCTTCCCTGCTAAAGCGGATTCAATCAATAGGGTATCCTTAGGTTTTATATCAATTCCCTTATGTACCCTCCATTCACCAATTGCCTCATAGTATACCAAGTCATCAATGGTATATTCCCTTATTACCTCCCCGGATAAGGGTGCAGACATAGACTTTAAATCTGTTTCTTGAGTTTTAACCCCGTCATCATCATCTTCGTCATCATCTTCTGCATTTTGAAAATCATCAATGATGCCTTGTACATATTCTTCATAAGGATCTTCATGGACCATGATATCGCCGTCCGGTGTTTCTTCTGCCAAATCGCCCTGGCCCTTATCGGGTCTCGCAGAATACCTCCATACTACCGCCGTTGCTAAAAGCATTATGCACAAGGCAATTATTAAGAAGCTTGTATCCTTATTTCTAAATTTAATAAAGAATTCTTTTATTTTAGATTTTGCTCTTGCAAATCTGTTGTTTTTCATGTAACCCCTCCTATTTAATGCTTCTTTATTATTTGAAGATAGTGTGTCCCATTTTTTAAATTTAATACAAATTTGTTCTAAATATTTCTATATTTCATAGAATATTTAAAGAAACTTATGATAAAGGGGTTGATTTTTTATGTTAAACCGTCTGATTTATGCTTTTGTTGTGTTTGCCATGCTCTTGACCATTCCAAATATATCCTTGAATTTCTTTGAGAAAAAGATTAATTTCACCGGTGAAGCCATAGTCAAGGACAAGGATTCGAAGAATCCGGACATCAAAGCTGAAGAAAAACAGGCAAGGGACACTTATGAGTCTGAATTAATCAAGGTTTACAACAACAAAACAAATGATGTGATGGTTATTGATTTTGAAGAATACTTAAAGGGAGTGGTTGCTTCGGAAATGCCTGTTGAATTTGACATTGAAGCTCTCAAGGCTCAGGCAGTTGCAGCAAGAACCTATTTATTGTACCGGTTAAAGAAATATCCCGAGGGGCAGGAGGAACATCCGAAAGCACCTGTCTGCACCGGGGTTCATTGCCAGGCATGGCATTCAAAGGATGAATTAATCGCTTCCCATTACCAGGGATGGTATGATGAAAACTGGGATAAAATTGAAAGTGCTGTTGAATCAACCAGGGGACAGATTTTAACCTATGAGGGAAAAATAATTGAGCCCTTGTATCATTCCACCAGCGGGGGAAGGACAGAAAATTCCGAGGACGTGTTTTCTTTGGCAGTTCCTTATTTAAGAAGCGTTGAGAGCCCTTATGAAGGGGACTCCCCGAAATTAAACGGCTCGGTGAAGGTGTCTACAAGTGAATTCATTGAGAAAATCGAATCGGTTTACGGGGATATGGACATAAGAGAAGATAATTTAGAAGAAAAAATCCTGCTTGGTGAAGTCAGCGAAGGGGGCAGAATCAAAACAATAATAATAGACAATAAGGAGATTTCGGGCCGTGAAATAAGGTCCTTATTCAATTTGAACTCAACGAATTTCAGCTTTATACAATCGGGTAACGAAATTGAAATCTTAACTACCGGATATGGCCACGGAGTCGGCATGAGCCAATGGGGTGCTGAAGGTATGGCCAGGGAAGGGTGCAATTATCAGGAAATTTTGAAGCACTATTATACGGGGGTTGAAATTGTAAAAATGAAATAAATGAATGTGCTTTGTCATCTTAAGTAAAACGAAGGACCCTATGAAATTCGAAAGGATGAGATTCTTCACTGCGTTCAGAATGACACCCTGCGGGTTATTCATTGCACACCCGGCGGGTTATCATAGGAATGACACTTACATATAATGATAAAAATTATTTGCCTTGAAGTTCCAAATTATATATACAAGCCATGGTTTTTGTGATATCATTGTAGGGTAAAATTCAATGAAAGGAAAGTACAATGATATTTATAGACGATACAGCTTATAAGGAGTTTAAAGAGCTCTTGGATAATGCCAACGTAGACTCCTACAATGTGAGAATAGCTATTGACCGGGTGGGGTGCAGCGGACCGATCTTCGGCGTATTTATTGATGAAGCCGATGAAAATGATGAGGTTGAAGTTATTAAAGATATTACCTTCATATCCGAAAAATCAATAATCAAGGAATACGGCGGATTCATATTTGTGTCCAGTGAGGAAAATAACGGCATGGGCCTAGGAATGAAGCCTGTTGTTAGTCCGTCTTCCGGATGCGGCAGCTGCAGCGGATGCCATTAAAATAAATGAAATTCTTCGGGCTAAGCTAAAGCTCTCAGAATGACACGATATGAGATACTCATTGCTGTAACATTAGAGAAACTGCAAAATAAAAAGGATTTATGTTTGTGCATAAATCCTTAATTTTTTTGTGTTATTCTGCTACATATGGGAGCAAGGCAATTGATCTTGCTCTTTTAATAGCTCTTGTCACCATTCTTTGGTGCTTGGCGCAAGCGCCGGTAATTCTTCTCGGTAAAATCTTGCCTCTTTCAGTTGTGTATTTCTTTAACTTACCAAGGTCTTTGTAATCTATATGTGTTGCCTTTTCCTGACAGAATTGGCATACCTTTTTACGGGGTCTTTTTCTCTGGCTGTATCTTTCATTTTTGTCAGCCGCATCTTTTCCGCCTTGTCTGGAACTCATTCTTCTCCTCCTTCCGCTATTGTTTATTAAAATGGAATATCTTCGTCATCTACGGGTTCAAACAAATCATTGTCTTCATCGGGGAAGTCATTGAAAAAACTGCTATCCGGCTGTACTGCATTTCCCTGATTCATTGAAGACTGGTCTCTTGAGCCGATAAATTCCACTCTGTCTGCTATGACATCCGTAGTATATCTTTTTTCTCCCGTTTGTGTAGTATAACTTCCTGTCTGTATCCTGCCTTGAATAGCGCACTGTCTGCCTTTTGCAAGATAATTAGCGCATAATTCAGCAGTTTTTCCAAATACGGTTATATTTATGAAATCTGCTGTCTGTTTTCCCTGACTAATTGCTTCCTGTTTCTTTTCTCTTGACATTTCTCTATCAACTGCCAATGCGAATTTTGCAACAGCCATACCGGTAGTCGGTATGAATCTCAGGTCGGGATCTCTTGTCAGTCTTCCTATTAACACAACATTATTCATCATACTACCCCTTTTATTATTCTTCTTCCTGAACCGTAATCATATGTCTGATAAAATTGTCGCTTATCTTACAAATTCTGTCTACTTCATCAACAGCATCTGCACCTGCGGTAAATTCAATAAAAACATAATAACCTTCTCTTTTTTTATCGATTTCATAAGCAAGTCTTCTCAGTCCCCACTCATTAACCTTTTCAACTGTTCCCTGCCGCTCGGTTATTATGTTTTGAATTTTTTCAATTTCTGCCTTCCTTACATCTTCCTCCAAATTGGACAGTAAGATAAAAGCACCTTCATATTTTTTCATTTGTTCACCTCCTTCGGACTTTCGGCCCTTGTTCCCCAAGGGCAGGATAGCTTATACATTATAGCACCGTGAAAAACATAGTTCAAGTATTATTTTATTAAATATTCAGCGGTTTTTTGGCAATAAGCGCATTTTTCTTCTTTATTTGCTTTATTTAATTGGGGAGCAGCTTCCATGCAATTCACATAATCGTCAATCGCCCGGTCCACATGCTCCATGCATGCAAGTATTTCATACTTTTCACTCATGGCTCACCTATATTTCATATACCTTGCTTGCCCGGTCCCTATATGTTAAATCAAGGCAAACTCCGGGATTTACATCAATAGAATTCTCCACCAATATGGATTCCACAGTTTTGTAGGCTAGTTCCGGAAAGTTGTTTTCCCTGCTTAAGTGGCCGAGCAAAACTATTTCCGTCCCCTTTCTAATAACCTCTGCTATTAAGCGGCCTGCCGCCTCATTGGACATGTGGCCGTATTCGCCCAGCACCCTTCTTTTGAGAGGCCAGGGATAAGGTCCTATGATTACCATGTCTTCATCATGGTTGGATTCTACCAGCAATAAATCCGAATCCGCAATGCTGGTTATAATTGTTCCGTTAGCCCGTCCTGTATCAGTGACCAGGCTTATTTTTTTATTTTTGTAGAATATGTTGAATCCTACAGGATGGGCAGCGTCATGGGATATGTCAAACGGTTTTATTGTTAAATCTCCAATCTGTGTACAATCATCCAGGATCTTTATATTGTGAGATTTAATGTTTCCAATGCAGGGGCTCATGGCTTCCCATGTTTTTTCGTTGGCATAGATGGGAATGTTTAAACGCCTCGACATTATGCCTGCCCCTTGAATATGGTCAACATGTTCATGTGTTATGAATATGGCATCTATTTTGTTGGGGTCTTCGCCGATATTTGCAATTTCCCCTTGTATTCTTTTACCGCTCAAGCCCGCATCGACAATAATAGTTGCGTTTTGCGACTTAATGTATTGGCAGTTTCCGCTGCTTCCGCTGTATAATGAACAAAATTTAAGCTTCATCCGTCCTCCCCGTTACATGAACATCTAATCAGTCAACTCATACTATCATGTTTTATAAGTTCTAACAAGATGCAATTTGCATATTATTAATAATGTACAGGGGACACCTGTCAGGCAAAAAATCCCGGAACCCTTGTTTTGAGGTAATTATGATCATTAAAATAAAATTGAAATCATTATTGATTATCCTTGCTCTTATACTTTTTATAGGGGCAGTTTATACATTGATAAACCGTGCCCAATCTGTTTCTGCAGACGAAAAAAAAGATTTTATCAAGTGGGTTGATTTCAGGGTTTCCTATGAAGCCATGGACAAAGCCTTAAGGGCTGATATAAACAGCATCGACGAAGAAGTTAAATTGGATTGGATTGAAATATTAGCCTATCTGGGAACACGGTACGGGGGTGATTTTTTTTCAAGATATAAGGCCAAGGACATGGACAATTTGATAAGCAGGCTAAAAAACGGTGAAAGCATCGAAAGCATGACCAAAGACCTGAAGCATTACGATTACTACTATGAGGCATACAAGGCTGTCTTAGAAGGATTTGCAGGCCCCTTTGAAATTCAGGTGAAGGATGAAGAGACAGGAGATTTGGTCTGGGTTAAAAAATACGGCTTAAAAGCATTTTCACCCATTGCGGCAGGATATTATTACGGACACTTTGATGATTTTGGAAACTCCCGCAACTATGGCTTCAGAAGGGTTCATTTGGGCAATGACTTAATCGGCTCTATAGGAACTCCGATTATTGCCGTTGAGTCCGGCAGGGTTGAGGCCTTGGGCTGGAACCAATACGGGGGATGGCGAATCGGGATAAGGAGCCTGGACAACAAAAGATATTACTATTATGCCCACCTGCGCAAAGACCACCCTTATGTGAAAACCCTCAAGGAAGGAGATATTGTATTGGCAGGAGATGTCATCGGATATTTGGGGATGACCGGGTATTCAAGAAAGGAAAATGTCAATAATATAAGGACTCCCCACCTTCATTTTGGAATGCAGCTGATATTTGATGAATCTCAAAAGGAAGCCTTGGCGGAAATATGGATTGATGTTTACAGGATTGTGAAGCTCCTTAACAGAAACAGGTCCCAGGTGGCATATAACAAGGAAACAAAGGAATTTGAAAGGATTTATGACATAAGGTTTCACAATATTGAAAGAAGTAAGCAGGAATAGAATAATTTGTCATCCTGAGCGAAGCGAAGGATCTCATGGGATTCTTCACTGCGTTCAGAATGACAGTTTGTGAGTTATTCATAACAATGACAGTCGTGATTTTTTGTGTTTTATGACACAAATTTTTTTATTAGGTTAGACATGATGACAGCTGTTTCTGCTCTGGTTAAGTATTCATCAGGACAAAATGCTTTTATGCTTTTACCGGATACTATGCCGTTTAAATAGGCTTTTTTAACTGCTGAAATTTCTTCTTCTCTAAGCCCTTCTAAGTCTGAAAATATGAGTTTTATATCTATCCGGTCATATTCATCGCTGCTTGCCAGGATATCTTCAATCAGCACGGCGGCTTTCTTTCGCTCTATTATTTCCAAAGGGTCAATATCTTTCAACAATCCCCTCTCATATATATCCTTCATATAATCCAAAGCCCATGAATGTGCCCTTGTAAAATCATAAAATAAAATTCTTTTCCCTGTCTGCATTTTGCTTTGCCGGTTGGTATTTTCCGTATAATTCAAGGTCCTGCTTAAAAATATACAAAATTCTTCAAATGTGACCGGCTTATCGGGATTAAATAAAGCTGCCTTGCTCACTATCCCCTTGCCGTACATATCCATTATGGTTTTTCTTGCCCAGTGAAAGGGTATATCCTCATATATATACTTACCGTATTGTGTATCTCCGGTCCTGAGAAGCCAATTCCTTTCTATCCAGCCTTCTTTCGTACCATCTACGCAGACCTTATACCAATAAAACCCCTTTTTTAAAAGGGGGCCTTCGGTAATTACCCCCAACTGGCCAAGGCTCAGCTCATAAATATAATTCCCTGCCGGTGCATCTCTCAGATAATATGCTCCCCTGATACCGTCTGTTATTACATAATCTCCTTTTTCATAGAGAATGATATTGCCGGATGAGAAATTATCGGGTGTCGGAACTATCAATGACCTGCTTGGGTTGCTTTCCCTGGGCAGGTATGAAAAGTCTATATTATGTATTTTTTTACCGTATTCTTTTTCTATCACATCGTAAATAAGCTGTTGATAGGTGTATTTCTTGGCATAGGGTGACACCGGATTGTTACCCACTGACCAGCCGTTATAGGCCCATAAAGCAAAATACCAGTTTTCCAAAATATTAGGGTCCATGTTTCCTACGCTCGATACCTTGTTGTATGAGCTCATACTCCATTTGCTCAGGAGTACATCCGCACCGGCTTCTATATTATAGATTATGTCATGTTTAAGCTTGTAGTTGTCATAACCCCCGTATATATTGTTAATCTGCATAAGGCCTATGCTGGTACCGCATATTTTAGGGCTTCCGTCGCTGTTGAAATGTTTAAAAACAGACTCGACCCTTGCTATTCCCTTTAAAAGTATTGCGGGTATGCCTCTTTTTATGGCAACCCGATCTATCATTGCTTCAATTTCATCCCTTGAGGGGTTTACTCCCGCAAATACAGTCGTGTTAAAAACCAGTAAAAATATTACTATCACTATAATTTTCCGGCTTATGGCTTTCAATATTCACACCTCTTTGTCGTCAAGCTGCTTTTTCTTGTTTGATAATGTAAATATTCCCATAATATTGAAAATTATACCTGTTTTTTTCCTTTGGAAGAAGGCATGCCTTTATCAGGCAATCAAAAGGGACAGTACTTTTTTCAAGTACTATCCCATAGGTTGCTGACAAGTCCCAATATATGTCATCCTGAGGGTATCGAAGGATCTTATGAGATTCTTCGAGCTAAAGCTCTCAGAATGACAGTTTGTGGGTTATTCATAACAATGACACCCTTCGGGTTATTCATAATAATGACATTATGTTTTCAAAAGGATATATCCGAAATCTTAGCCATTATTGCGGCCGCTTCAGCCCTGGTTAAAAACGAGTCCGGACTGAATATTCCCGAGCCCTTGCCGGACATTATACCGTTTGTGTATACGGTTTTTATTGCATTAATTTCTTCTTCATTCAAATTATCTATATCCGTGAAAAGGGTTTTTACATCCAATGAAGAGAATTCTTCGCTGATTTCAAACAGTTTGGCAATAATGACACCTGCTTCTTTTCGCGTTAAATTTTCCGGAGGATTAATTGTATCGTCCACTAATCCCAGCTCATAAACATCTTCTACATACTCTAGAGCCCAGGGATTAATGTCCTCAATGTTTTTCAATAAAGCAGGCGATTCTTCGGATTCCGTTGAAGCTTCTTCAAGCTCCGATGCTGTTTCTTCAGGTTCCGGTGTTGATTCTTCGGCTTCTTTTTCCGGTTCCATGGCTTCTTCCTCATCCGGGGACTCTATAGCTTCATCATAACCGGTATAGTCCAAGGTTTTGCTTAAGAGTATACAGAACTCTTCTTTGGTTATATAATTGTCAGGATTGAAATATTCGGCTTCACCGACAATACCCTTACCAAATAAGTCCATGATTATTTTTCTGGCCCAATGGAAAGAAATGTCTTCGAATGCATATATGCCGTGTTCGATATCTCCGGTCCGGAGGAGGAAGTTTCTTTCTATCCAGCCTTGGGTATTTTCATCAATATATACCTTGTACCAATAGTAACCGTTTTGCAATACGGGTCCTTCATCTATAAGACCCAGCTGATTGGGAGAAAGGCCATGGACATAATTGCCTGCAGGGGCATCCCTTACATAAAACTTATCTCTTAGGCCATCGGTCTTCACATAATCTCCCTTTTCATAAAATACTATGCCTCCGGTATGGTTATACTCCGGTGTAGGAACCGTCAAAGACCGGCTGGGTTTTCCTGTTGCAGGCAGATATGAAAAATCAATATTGTGAATTTTCCCGCCGTATTCTTTTTCAATTACATCATAGATAAGCTGCTGATAGGTATGTTTTTTTGCAGAGGATGAAACCGTGTGGGGGTTGTTGCTCCCCACCCATCCATTGTAAGCCCAGAGGGCAAAATACCAGTTTTCCAAAATGTTGGGGTCCATATTTCCCACACTTGAAACCTTTTTGCTGGAACTCATGTTCCATTTGCTGAGAAGCACGTCTGCTCCTGCCTCAATATTGTACATGATATCATATTTAAGCCTTTCGGTGTCATATCCCCCGCTTCTGTTGTTTATCTGCATGAGGCCGATGCTTGTACCGGTTATCTTGGGACTGCCGTCCTTTTTGTAATGCTCATAACAAGATTCAACTCTTGCAATGGCTTTTAAAAGAATGGAAGGGACTGCTCTTTTTTGGGCAACCCGCTCAATCATATCCTCTAATTCTTCCCTTGTCGGATTAACTCCGGCATAAGCAAATGTGTTTATAACAAATACTAAAATAAAAATTATCAAAATAATTTTTGGGGTTCCGGTATTAAATATTTTCATATTTAACCTCCCTCATAGATTTAGTCTTAACCTAAATTAATTTGTATGCGGTCAATCATATTTAATACTTCATTTTTGATTTTTTCCAGGTTTTCGGCTGCTTCGTCCTTACTTTTCCCATTGATTGAAAAATATACCTTTAACTTAGGTTCTGTCCCTGATGGTCTCAATACAAGCCAGGACCCGTCCTCAAAAGAGAATTTCAAAACATCGGATTTAGGATAAGATATTCTTTCCGTTGTTCCATTAATCAGATCGCATGAAATGCTCAGCTTATAATCGATAATGGCGGGTATCTTTTTCCCGGCCAGGGAATTCAGTTTGTTTTCTCTGAAATATTCCATGATGGCTTTCATTTTGCTTTGGCCTGCAAGGCCGGAGAAAGTCAATGAAATGGTCTCTTCAATATAATAACCGTGCTCATCATATATTTCAGCCAAAACATCCACCAAGGTCTTGCCTTGTCCTTTATAATATGCAGCCATTTCACAGATGAGCATGGAAGCAATCACCGCATCCTTATCTCGCACAAAGGTGCCTGCTAAATAGCCGTAGCTTTCTTCATATCCGAACAAGAAATTATATTCTTTTGTATCTTCGAATTTTTGCATCAATTCAGCTATATATTTAAAACCGGTCAAGGTATCGAAGGTCTTTACCTTATATTTATCTGCAATCCGGTCGGCAATCTCACTGGTTACCACTGTTTTAACAATAGCAGGTTTCGCCGGGATTCTTCCCTCTTCCTTTAAAGAAGCAAGCAGGTAATTTAAAAGCAAGGCCCCTGTTTGATTACCGTTTAAGGGCACAAATTCTCCCTCATGCCTTACCACTAACCCTACACGATCACAGTCAGGGTCTGTGCCTATTATTATTTCACCCTTGAGGTCCCCGGCCTTTTTAATTGCCAGGTCAAATGAGCTTATTTCCTCAGGGTTTGGTGATTTGACCGTTGAAAACCCCGGATCCGGATTTTCTTGCTCTTCAACGACAAATACATTTTTGTATCCCATTTCGTCCAAGACTCTTCTTACCGGTTTGTTTCCGGTCCCGTGAAGGGGGGTGAAAACAATTCTTATATCCTTGTCCACATCATTTCTCAAGCTTAGCCTTTTAATTTGATTTATGTAAGATGTATCCAGGTCATCTCCGATTATTTGAATTTTTGAATTCCCATCCGATTCTGCCGATTTTATGTCCTCTAATTTTACCTGGTTGATTTTTTCAATGATTTTATCGGCATCCTGAACAACCTGGCCTCCAAATTGGTCATATACCTTGTAGCCGTTGTATTCCGGAGGATTATGGCTTGCGGTAATTACAACCCCTGCCTTGCAATTATAATACCTCACAGCATAGGATAATACCGGAGTAGGTCTGAGGCTGTCAAAAAGATATACCTTTATATTGTTTGCAGCAAAAACACATGCTGCTTTTTCCGCAAATTCTTTTGACATGTTTCTTGAGTCATATGCGATTGCTGCAGAAATTTCTTCGCTTTTATATTTTTCAATTAAATAGTTTGCAATTCCTTGGGTTGCTTTAGCAACGGTCACCAAGTTCATTCGGTTTGTGCCTGCACCGATCTTGCCCCTCATGCCTCCGGTACCGAACTCCAAATCCTTGTAGAACCTGTCTTCAATTTCACTTTCAATTTTTTCGATTTCTTTTAATTCTTTTTTTAATTCATCATCTACGTATGGACTGTTAAGCCATATTTCATATTTTTTGTTGTACATATTATTCCTACCCCTTATTCTATATCAATTGTTTTCAAATGTTTTAATAAGCCTTCTCTAAGCTCGCCATTTTTCAGGGCGAAGTCAAGGTTAGCTTCAAGGAAGCCTAACTTGCTGCCTACATCATATCTTCTGCCTTCAAATACATAGGCATATATGTCATTAAGACTGCATAGTTTTTTCAACCCGTCCGTAAGCTGGATTTCCCCGTTAACACCGGCCTTTGTACTTTCAAGCATTTTAAATATTTCAGGAGTCAATATATACCTGCCTAATATTGCAATATTCGTAGGTGCCTCATCCTTGTCCGGCTTTTCCACCAAATCATTGACGCTGTAGATTCTCTCATTGATTTTAGCACCTGAAACTATGCCGTATTTATGGACTTGTTCCCATTCCACCGGCTGGACCCCAAGAATGGAGGCCTTGTATTCTTCATAAACTTCTAACATTTGTGCAAGACAGGGCTTTTTCGAATCCACCACATCATCGCCTAAGAGGACCGCAAAGGGTTCATTGCCCACAAAGGCTTTAGCGCAATAAACTGCGTGACCCAAACCTAAGGGGTCTTTTTGTCTTACCGTATGTATATTTATCATCTTAGAGATTTTTTTAATTTCTTTCAAAAGTTCTTCTTTATTTGTATTCTCTAAATTGTATTCAAGCTCTACCGCCCTGTCGAAATGCTCTTCAATTGAACTTTTGTTTCTTCCCGTAATTATTAATACATCTTCGATTCCGGAGGCAACAACTTCCTCCACTATGTATTGGATTGTCGGCTTATCCACAATGGGCAGCATTTCCTTAGGAATTGCTTTGGTTGCAGGCAAAAATCTGGTGCCCAAGCCTGCCGCAGGTATTACTGCCTTTCTAACTTTCATATCTGACCTCTTTCTAAATTTAAGGACATACCTCCTTTGAATATCCCGGAGAGGATATCCGAAAACAGAGGCGTGTCCCTATTCACTGACTATACCGATAACTATCCCACATTATAATTTGTTCTTATATTTTCCGTAAGCAGGGTATCTTTTAATACGTCCATATGCTCCAAGGACTGACCTGTCCCCTTGGCAACACAGGATACCGCATCCTCTGCTATGGTTACCTTTAATCCGGTTCTTTTTTCAAGGAGTTTATCCATTCCGTGGATAAGGCATCCGCCGCCTGTCATCATTATACCCTTTTCACTTATATCGGCGGCTAATTCAGGAGGAGTTTTTTCAAGAACCGAATGCACGGCATCTGCTATTGCTGTAAGTGTTTCCTCCATGGCTTCAAGCAAATCGGAAGACGAAATTGTCAAATTTACCGGCAGGCCGGTAACTAAGTTCCTGCCCCTTACTTCCATATATTTGTCTTCTTCGACAGGAAATGCGGTACCGATTTTTATTTTTATCTCTTCTGCACTTCTCAGGCCAATCATAACATTGTATTTTTTCCTTACGTACCTTACGATGGCATCATCGCATTTATCGCCGGCAATCTTTATGGACCTGCTTACAACGATCCCTCCTAAGGATATAACCGCTATATCCGTTGTACCTCCGCCCATGTCGATAACCATGTGGCCGGACGGCTTTGTTATGTCAAGACCTGCACCTATGGCAGCGGCAACCGGCTCTTCAATCAAATATGTCTTTTTTGCGCCTGCATTGTTGCTTGCTTCTAAAACCGCCCTTTTCTCAACCTCCGTCACCCCGCTGGGGACGCAGATAATTACCCTCGGTTTTATTAAGGAATTACCTACTGCCTTTTTTATGAAGTATTTCAACATTTTCTCCGTAATGTCGAAATCCGATATAACTCCATCCCTCAATGGTCTTATGGCTACGATATTGCCGGGAGTACGCCCAAGCATTTTTCTTGCTTCTTCTCCCACTTCAAGAATTTTGTTTGTATTAATATCAATAGCCACAACAGAAGGCTCATTAATAACAATTCCTTTACCTTTAATATAAACCAATACGCTGGCAGTGCCCAGGTCGATACCTATATCCATCCTCAGACCCATCTTTATCCTCCATGACTTTTTTCATATGCTTATCCAGAAATCATTAATGAAAGAATTATAACATACAAGCAAACTAATTTCAATTTTTTTTGCCCTCAGCTGATGCAAAAAAATGCCTGCCTGGCAGACATTTTTTATTGACTATTTTTTAAGTAATGTTTTGATTTTTTTAACCGGATCCAGCAATTCGCTCAAGGAATTGTCATAGTTTAAAGTATCTATGATATTGGCTATGTATTTTGACATGTCCACTTCCCCATACCAAGGCTTTTGCAGCAGCTCCGGTCTCCGGTAAATCATGTTTGTAGTGAAGACCTTGGTTATTATTCCGTCCCTGTAGGCCTTATCGAATTTCTCAAAGCCTTCGGTAAACAAGCCAAAGGACGCAAACACATATACGTTTTTTACCTTTCTTTCCTTAAGTTTACCGGCAACATCAATCATTGAATCTCCCGAAGCTATCATGTCGTCAACAACAATAACATCTTTTCCCTCTAAATTGCCTCCTAAGAATTCATGACCTATAACTGGATTCTTGCCGCTTACTACTACGGTATAATCCCTTCTCTTATAGAACATTCCCAAATCCAGCTCCATAACCGATGAATAATAAATGCACCTGGTCATGCCCCCTTCATCAGGAGATATTATCATCATGTGGTCCCTGTCAATTTTTGCATCAGGCACTGCTCTTACAAAGGCCTTTATCATTTGATAATATGGGTGAAAATCTTCAAAACCATGAAGAGGAATTGCATTTTGCACCCTCGGATCATGTATGTCAAAAGAGATAATATTTTCAACTCCCATTGATGTGAGCTCCTGCAATGCAAGGGCGCAATCCAATGATTCTCTTGTAGCCCTCTTATGCTGTCTGCCTTCATATAGCATGGGCATTATTACCGTTATGCGCTTAGCTTTACCGTTCATTGCGGCAATTATTCTTTTTAAGTCCTGGTAGTGCTCATCAGGGCTCATGGGCACTTCCATGCCGTACATTTTATAAGTTACGCCGTAATTAAAAACATCCGATATTATGAATATATCATGGCCTCTTACGGTTTCATTTATTACTCCCTTTGCTTCACCCGAACCAAATCTTGGACAAGCGGCATCCAATATAAAGGTGCCTTTGAAGTCAGAGCCGTTTGAATAAATGACACCATCCTTATCCTGCCTCCAGGCCTTTAAATAGTAGTCTATTCTTGCAGCTATCTCTTCGCATCCCTTCATTGCGATTATGGATAGTTTTCCGAATGGTTTGGGTTCTTCAAAAGTGTAATCGTTTATACTCATTTTTTCCTCCTGTTAAACTTATCATGTTTCATTCTATCAAAAAATTAATAATTGTCAAAATAATATCCTTCCTTTATTATTAAATTATCTTAACATATGGACACAAAAAAAGTCCTGTATTTGGACCTTATGGATAAAAGGCAGAGTGTCATTGAAACTCTCAGGGTGTCATTGATATGAACAACTCAGAAACTGCTGTCATTCTGAGACCTTTAGCTCGAAGAATCTCATGAGATCCTTCATTGCGTTGAAATAAATACACGTCAGGGTCATTCTGAACCCATGTGAAGAATCTCTTATAAATACAATTGAGCGATCTTTTCCGACAGGACCTCATGTGTAAAGGGCTTTTCAATAATCATGCTTCCTCTTCTCATAAGTTCTTCATATTCTGCCTCTTGGGCAAACCCGGTTATGAAAACAACCACTGCTTCTTCATTTATGATGGTCATTTTTTCATAGAGTTCTTTGCCGCCCAGCTCGGGCATTACTATATCAACCACTGAAAAAGCTATTTCCTTGTAATTATTTTCATAGTATTTTAATGCTTCAGGAGAAGAACTGAATTTTACCACATCATATCCTAAATCCTCCAACATTTCAGCTTCAATATCCAAAACACTTACTTCATCATCAACCAACATGACAGTATTGTTCCTTTCCTCCGTAGTTTTTATCTTGTCGGGCATACAGTGTTTTTTATGAATGGGAATAAATATTTCAAACCTTGTCCCTTGACCCGGACTGCTTGCAACATTCAGATAACCGCTGTGGGATTTCACCGTGCCGAATACAACGGATAAGCCTAAACCTGTTCCTTTTGATTTAGTTTTCGTGGTGAAATAGGGCTCAAATATCCTGTGCAGTATATCGTCGTTTATTCCTGAACCGTTATCTTCCACATAAATTTGTATATAATGGCCGGGTTTGATCTTTACATCGTGGCTCAAAGTCATTTCAGAAAAAACCACCGTATCCATGGTACCTATTTTAATTGTACCGTTATTGGTGATTGCATCCTTAGAATTCAATATCATGTTTACCAACATGCATTCAAGCTGGGACTCATCCCCCACTATAACTTCCACATTGGCATCATAACTGTATACCAGGTCTATTTCCTTACTGAGGATGAATTCCATCATCTTACATGTATTATCCATTATTTTCTTTAAATTCACGGGCTTGGCGGTACAGGGTTTTTTCTTGGAAAACATGAGAATTTTTTTAGTAAGTTCTGCTGCGCTTTGTGAAATATGAATAATCCTTTTGGAATAATCATAGATCTTATCCAAGTCTTTGGTTTTCATTATCATGGTTGCATTGCCGATTATGCTCATCAGGTGATTATTATAGTCATGAGCAATTCCTCCGGACAACTGACCTAAAGCAGCCATCTTCTCATTATGATTTTCAGCATTAATTGACACTTCCTCCCTGCCGGCATCATCATTTAAACCATATCCCCTCATAATTATACCCCTTTTTGATTTAATGCACATAATATATAATTTTTGTTCAATATAATTTGTTGAAATTTGTCGAAATGGCAAAAAATCCCTTCACAAAAAATTGCAGGCAAAAAAAAGCAACATCCAACGTCACGAAGATCGTCAAATGTTGTTTTATAATGGTGATCCATCGGCGATTCGAACGCCGGACACCTTGATTAAAAGTCAAGTGCTCTGCCTGCTGAGCTAATGGATCAGTAAATATTAACTTTTATATAATAATGTCTTTGTTGTATTTTGTCAACCACTTTTTAAAATCTTTTCTTGCATTGTCACCTTTAATAGGATTCCCTGAATTATTTGAGAATATGATCTCGTTGACTTATATTTTGTGAAATGTTAAAATTAAATAAAAAAACGAGGTGATAAGATGGCATTTAACATGGTTGCAGGGCATGCAAAGTGGCCGAAAGTAAATGATGCAATCTTTGGACTGGCAGCAAAGGCAAAAGAAGCAATAGACAAGTACGGGAAAGAAAATGTAATAGATTCAACCTTAGGGGCATTGGTTGACGATAAGGGAGACCTTATCTGCTTAAATACTGTTTATCAAGAATTGAAATCGATGCCTGATGCAGCAATTGCAGCATATGCCCAGGTAGCAGGCCAGCCTGATTTCTTGGAAACAGTGCCGAATATATGCTTCGGTAAATACAGGCCGGATGCACATATCAGGGCTGTAGCTACTCCCGGAGGTACAGGGTCCGTTAGACACTCAATATATAATTATACGGAACCGGGAGATTCCATCCTGATAAGCGACTGGTTCTGGAGCCCCTATATAACCATCTCTGAAGAATACGGCAGGAAAGCTACAACATTTGAGTTATTTAACAGCAAGAATGAATTTAACATGGAATCCTTTAAGGAAAAATTCGAAGAATTGCTGAATAAGCAAAAGAGACTTGTTACCATATTGAATACACCTGCCAACAATCCCACGGGATACAGCCTTTCAGATGAAGAGTGGGATGAAGTCTTAAACCTTGCTAAAGAAAATGCCAAGGACCCGGAAAATAGAATTATAATTGTTGTTGACTGCGCATATATAGACTATGCCGGCATAGGGGATGAAAGAAGAAAATTCTTTGCAAAATTCTCAGGCCTGCCGAAAAATATTTTAATTATCGCAGCATTCAGCATGTCCAAGGGGTACACGATGTATGGCATGCGTTCGGGTGCAGCAATCTGCATATCATCGGATGAAGAAATTGCCGAAGAATTTTATTATTCATGCCTGCATTCAAACAGGGCAAACTGGTCTAACGGTACAAGGGCAGCCATGGAAATAATGACCCGCATAGCTAAAGACCCTGAGAAAACCAAGGCTTACGAGGCGGAAGTCAAGGAAGCAAAGATGATGCTCAGAAAGCGAGCCGATGCTTTTGTTAAAGGGGCAAAGGAAGCCGGGTTGGAAATCTTACCTTACAGGGACGGTTTCTTTGTAAGTATACCATGCAAGGATGCCAAGAAGGCCTCTGATGAATTAATTAAGGAAAACCTCTTCGTTGTAGCCCTCAAGAAGGGGCTGCGGTTTGCAGTATGTGCTGTTTCGGAAGAAAAGTGCAAAACGGCTCCTGCTATAATCAAGAAGGTTTTAGACAGAATTGAGTAAAGGTCAGGAAAGGGGACACGGCTTTGTGTCCCCCTTTTTTATTAGTTTTCCAGCAGTTTTTGTGACTTTATTTTCCATTTGCCTGATATATAGTGGCTTCCCGTAATTGCCAATCCTAAGATCCATCCGGCCGGATAGCTGTAGAATAAGTATTCTTTGCCAAATTTTGCAGCTATATAATAGGCTGAAGGAATTCTGCCCAACCAAATAGATGCTAAGGAGCTGACCATGGGTATTACTGATTCTCCGGCTCCTCTTTCCACGGCATTTAAAATAAATACAGCAGAAAGCAAGACATAAAAAGGCATTACATTATTTAAATATATCATTCCCGAATCAATTACCTCGGGCTCCGAATTGAATAAGCCCAGCATAAAGGGCCCAAGAGGTATGATGATTAAAGCTAAGATACAGATTATTATTGAAACTGAAGCACCTGCAAGTGTTCCCTTATGGACCCTGTCTATTCTTCCTGCCCCTATATTCTGACCGGTATATGTGGTTACGGCATTTGAAATACTTTGAATCGGCATAAAGGCAAATGTATCTATCTTGTTTGCCGCATTAAAGCCTGCCATATAATCGGCACCATAACCGTTTACCAATGACTGCATGCTCATGATACCTACCGAGAACAAGGACATTTGTATTCCCGTTGGCAGGCCCAGTTTGAGTATTTTTTTGAATATTCCCTTATCAAAATAAAACTTGCTTATTTGGAATTTCAAAATATCATATTTCTTTTTCATGTAAATAATACCGAAAATCCACGAAAATATTTGGGCTATTACGGTTGCAGCCGCAACACCGGGCACATCCCACCCGAATACTACAACAAACAATAAGTCCAGGACTATGTTTATGACTGTTGCAATGACAAGAAACAAGAGGGATGACTTGCTGTCTCCAAAACCCTGGAGTATTCCCGCATTGATGTTATAACCTACACTTCCGATCGTCCCTGCAAATATTATCAGCATATATTGTTTTGCCATGGGCAAAACATCCAAAGGAGTGTTCATCAAAAGAAGTATTGGCTCGCAAAAAATCAAGCCGATTACTGATATGGGGATGGAGCTTAAAAGCATTGCGGTATAGATTGTCTGTGAAGTTTTCCTCACATTGTCGTAATCTTCGGCACCTATATATTGAGAAATTAATATAGTTGCTCCCATGCCCAGGCCGATGAACATTGAAGACATTAAAAATATTACGGGAAAGCCTGTCCCTACGGCGGCTAATGCCACTTTCCCCACATAGTTTCCCACCACGATGCTGTCAACCATATTGTAAAGCTGCTGAAAAATATTACCTATAAACATTGGGAAGGCAAAAGCAAGTATAAGTCTTAAAGGATTGCCTTCAGTCATTGCATTTATCATTTTGTTTCCATTATTGCCATTCAAGATTTTTATCCTCCTTTAGCCAAGCTTTATAAGTATACCATAAAGATAAATAAATGCAAAAGGGAATTTTTCATGGAAAAATTCCCTCAAAACACTAAAAATAATAAGCTTGGCAAGGGCACGCAACCTGTTGAAATTTAAATTACCCCTGTTGATTTATGATTATTGTTCATCTTGTTGTATGCCTTAATTTTGTAAGGCAGGCTGTATAAACGTATGAAGCCTGTTGCATCATTATGGTCATACAGGTCTCCGGTACAGAATGATGAAACAGATTCATTGTACAGGGCGTTTTGGGATGTCATTCCCGCAAACTTGATTGTACCCTTATAGAGCTTTAACTTCACTTTCCCTGATACTTTTTCCTGGGTTGAATCGATAAATGAGTCAAGGGCCTTCTTAAAATCGCTGTACCACATGCCGTTGTATACCAGGTCTGCGTATTTCTGTCCCACCATATCCTTGAAATGGGCTTCTTCTTTTTCCAGCACAAGGCTTTCAAGATATTTATGAGCCTCCAAAAGTATGGTGCCGCCGGGTGTTTCGTATATACCCCTTGATTTCATGCCCACCAGCCTGTTTTCCAATAAATCCAGTATTCCGATTCCGTGGGTTCCCCCAATTCTATTAAGAGCCTTAAGCATATTTTCCCCGTTTAATTTTTTATTGTTTAATTTAACAGGTATTCCCTTTTCAAATTCGATTTCCACGTATTCGGCCAAATCCGGAGCCTTCTCAACCGTATTGGTCATCAAAAGCAATTCATCAAAATCAGGCTCCTTGGCAGGGTCTTCAAGCATGCCCCCTTCATGGCTCACGTGCAGAAGATTCTGGTCCCTGGAATATATTTTTTCCTTGGTTATTCCCTTTAAATCAATATTTTTTGCCAGAGCGTAATCAATGGCTTCTTCCCTTGATTTTATATTCCAAATTCGCCAGGGGGCAATGATTTCAATAGTCGGATCCAAGGCTGCTATCCCTGTTTCTATTCGCACCTGGTCATTCCCTTTTCCTGTACAGCCGTGAGCAATATATTTTGCCCCTTCCTTGTGAGCAACATCAACTAATTTTTTTGCAATCAAAGGTCTTGCATAAGCCGTCCCCAAAAGATATTTACCTTCATATGCAGCATTTGCCTTAATTCCCTTGTAAACATATTCTTCAACAAATTCATTTACTGCATTTTCGATATATACCTTGCTTGCACCGGAAGATAAGGCCTTATTCTTAACAAATTCCATGTCATCTTCCTGGCCTACATTTACGCAGCAGGCTATAATATCCAAACCACTGTAGTTTTCCTTCAGCCATGGGATTATTATTGATGTGTCCAATCCTCCCGAATAAGCTAATACCACTTTTTCTTTTCCCATTTTCCATTCCTCCGAATTAATTAGATTAAATAAATGATTGCAATGTATATTTATAAGTGCATGAATATTATAAAATTTGCTTTTAAGCAAAAAAAAACCGCCTATAAAGAGGCAGTGTTAATACCGCGGTACCACTCTTTTATAAAGCAGCTGCTTCGCTCTTTCATTATAACGGTCTTTAACCGTATTCTCATACTGCTACTTCTGAGAATCTTTTCATGGATTCTTTTCGATTAAGCTAAACTGCCGGACTCACACTCTAAACCGGCTCGCTGAAGCTTCACTTAATGTACTCTTCCAATCATCAAATTATACATATCCAATCATTTTTACAAGATTATATGTCAGCTTTTATATTTTGTCAATATATTTTTTATTTTTTCTCGAAAATTTTTATTTTTATTCTTAGAAACTTTTGGGGACAAACTTTTGGGGACGGTTCTTTTCATTCTTGGGTACTCGCTCTTCTCAGGGACGGTTCTTTTTCTTCAGGGACGGTTCTTTCGTTTTCAAAACATCTGCCTCATTAAGAGTTTTCTCGGATGGTAATGGCTATATCTTTAAGAACCTTTATTTTTCTTTAGTTTTTTTAGTCTTCTTTAGGGACGGTACTTTTTGTTCTCAAAATATCTACCTCGTTCAGAGATTCTTGGAATGGTCCTGGTTATATCTTAAAGAAACTCTATTTGTATTTTTTTGAGGATGAAAAGAACTGTTCTAGAAAAAGTTTGTATCGTATTGAGAACGAAAAGAACCGTCCCTGAAGATGTCTTGAGAACGAAAAGAACCGTCCCCAAAAATGTGAAAAATCAAAATTGCGTCACTTTTTGTCTTTTTATGAATAATATGAAATAACTATATTCACAGGAAAGGAATGAAGAATTTGAACAGACAAGAAAGTAAAAAATATATACCCATGGTACCCTATATGCCTGAAAACCCAAGAGTGGGATACGGGTATGTACCCTATCAAATAAATCCTCGTTATTTCAACAATATAAATGAAGCATTTGTCCAAGGTACTGTATTTCCCGATTTGGTTACTCCATATTTAGAATATCTTCAAAGAGGGGTGTAATCATGGTTAATTATAACAGAACAGCTCAAGAATCACTTAGGCAGCAACAAGAAATGCTGCTGGAAGTACAAAAACTTCAATTTGCAGCATTAGATACTGCACTGTTTTTAGACACTCATCCCAATGACCCGGTCGCCTTATACAGGCATAAAATGTACATTGACCGGTTAAAAACGGTTAAAGACGCATATGAAATGCAATTCGGACCGATGACCATATTCGGCCGAGAGAACGGAGACTATTGGCGTTACGTAAACAGCCCCTGGCCTTGGGAAATGTAAGAATTTTTAATAGAAAGGAATGATAGCTATATGTTTATGTATGAGAAAAAATTACAGTATCCTGTAAGAGTATCAAATAAAGACGTGAGAATGGCTAAGGCTGTTTTAAACCAATATGGGGGCCCTGACGGCGAATTAAGCGCAAGCATGAATTATCTTACACAAAGATTCAGCATGCCTCTGAACGAGACAAAAGCAATCCTGACTGATATCGGAACCGAAGAATTAGGGCACATGGAGATGGTAGCCACCTTGTTTAAAAAGTTAATTAAAGGTGCTACTAAAGAAGAACTAATTGCAGCAGGAATGGGAGGATATTTCTCCAACCATGAAACATGCCCCTTCTTGGTTGATGCGGAAGGTGAGCACTGGGATTCAAAATTTACACAGGCGAAAGGAGATCCTATAGCAGATTTATACAACGACATGGCTGCCGAGCAAAAAGCAAGGGCAACCTACGAAAACTTGATCCTCTTAACCGATGACCCCCTCGTAAAAGATACCTTAAGGTGGTTGAGGGAACGTGAAATAATTCACTTCCAAAGATTCGGAGAAGGATTAAGATTAGTTGAAGAATATTCCAAGAGCAAGAGATATTATTAGTTGATGAAACAAATGGGGCGGTTCTTTTTGTTTTGTTTCTGAGAACAAAAAGAACCGTCCCTAAGGTTACTAAGGTTACAAGAAGGTTAGATTATTCTACATTAAATATTATGAAATAAATACCGATATAATAATTAATAGAATGAGTGGAGTGACAGAGTATGTATTCATCGTTTTTTCTTGTACTTTTTATTTCGGTATGCGTAATATCCATGGCCATTGGAATATTAGTGTTACAATATAATAGCAAAGCCCTGGTTAACAAGATTTTTTTTGCCTTGATAGTTGCTGTTAATATTTGGTCTATTGGTTTAGCCTTTGGAATGATTGCACCTGATATTATATCATGCTTATCCTGGCGACGTTTTGCGTCATTTGGTTGGGGAACAGCTTATGCAATTATCCTTCATTTTATATTAGTTGTAACAGGTCATGATGCTTCACTTAAAAAATGGTGGTCTCGCTCCTTACTCTATTTGCCTGCAGCTATATGTATACTCGCTTTTGGCATTCCATCCGGTCTGAATAGAAATCCTTATAACTTACACCTTACACAATTTGGCTGGATCAACATAGCCGAAAATAATTTTTGGGATTATTTTTTCTATGTTTACTATATAGGTTATACTGCCTTTGGGCTGGTGACGCTGCTAAAATGGGGCAAAAAATCTTCGGATAACAATGTAAAGATGCAATCACACTCTATTTTTTGGTCTTTTCTTGTTACTTTTACTCTCGCCTCATTTACCGATGTACTCCTTATAAATATTCCTCAAATTGCACCTATTATTTTTTTGATACCAATTATTGTGATATATCGCGCCATAACAAAATATGGCTTTATTTCTTCCAACATAGCCAGCAAAAGAAAGAGCCTTCTGCCTGTCATGGTCATTGTAATTTTATATATTTTTCTTTCTTTCTTGCAGATACGTATAACACTCTTAGGTGATGTAAAACACTTAGGATTTATGGATGGAAATACTCTGTTGGGATTAATAACGCAACTTCAAATGTTTTTATCAATATACTTGATAATTACTGAAGATAAAGCCGGATTAATAGCATCCGTTCTGATAAATAGTGTCACCCTTTTATCTTCTTTGTCTTCAATAATTCGAAGCAATTCATTTAAACCACTACCAGGGACTATTTCTCATTTAGTAACGTTTTTAATTATAGTGCTCATAGCGACGTATAAGAAGAAAACAGCTGAAAACATAAAAGAAATCAAGACTCAAAGGAATATTCTTGAAATATCTGAAAAAAGACTATTTCAAATGGCCTATTATGATTCCTTAACAGGACTTCATAATAAGGATATGTTTGAGGAACAACTGAACAAGTCAATCGATGAAGCGAAAAACATCTCAATGTTAGGGATTGTATTTCTTGACTTGGACTCATTTAAATCCGTCAACGATACCATGGGACACCCGACAGGCGATTATGTATTAAAGATAATTGCTAACCGCCTATCTTCCTGTTTAAGAGCTGAGGATACCATTGCGAGATTCGGTGGAGATGAGTTCTTAATATTGATTAAAAATATTAAAAGTTATGATGAGCTAAAAAAAGTCACAAGCAGGATTATGGATGTCTTCGAGGAACCTATGGTAGTTCAGGATATTGAATATTTTATTACTGCCAGTGCCGGTGTTTCAGTATATCCGGTTGATGGTGAAAATTCTGAAACACTGATAAAAAATGCTGATATTGCAATGTATCGAGCAAAAACCTGCGGAAAGAACCAATGTATTTATTGTTCACCAATGATTAAAGATGAAACTATAACAAAGATGAAATTAACAAACAGCTTGTACAGAGCGCTCGATAGAAATGAATTATATCTGAATTATCAACCTCAAATTAGTGCAGAAACCCAAGAAATAATAGGGTTCGAAGCACTTTTGCGCTGGAATAACAAAGAACATGGGTTAGTTTCACCGAATATCTTTATACCAATGGCAGAACAAACAGGTCTAATCAGACAGATTGGATTATGGACTATCAAAACGGCATGTGAAGACTTTAAATCGTTCAAGAAATGCTATGATAAAGATATCATCCTCTCAATAAATTTGTCAATCGAGCAATTAAAAGACAATAATATTGCTGAGAAGATTAACAAAATATTATTTGATACGGAAACCGATGCTAAAGATATACAAATTGAAATTACCGAATCAATTGCCTTTAATGAAGACCCAAATATTCTACAACGGTTAAAAGACATAAGAAATCTTGGCATTAAAATATCCATTGATGATTTTGGTAAAGGTTATTCATCATTTAACAGACTTAAGACCTTCCCAATTGACCTGCTAAAAATTGATATGGACTTTGTCCGTGGTATTACTGCCCCATCAAAAAAGGACAGAGCAATTATTAAGAGCATTATTCAAATCGCAAAAAACTTAAATATCGAAGTACTGGCAGAAGGCGTTGAAACAAAAGAACAGTACACATACTTAAAATATAACGGCTGTGATATGATTCAAGGTTATTACTTTTATAAACCTATGCCAGCAAATGAAATTGAAAGCTTAATAAGCAATCCGCCCGGAATTAAGATTAGTTGAGGAATATTCCAACCATAAGAGATATTTTAGTTGATGAAACAAATGGGACGGTTCTTTTTGTTCTGTTTCTGAGAACAAAAAGAACCGTCCCTAAAAATTTATTTTCGATATAATGATTTTCCGTCAATTCCGGTGAGGTTGTAGGCGCAGAAGGGAATTATCCGCTTATCGGGACTCACAATATTGATATAACAGTCCTTTAACCTATCTAAATCCAGATTCCATGCATCCTGAAAAGCCATGGCGGATACTGTCAGAGAATATTGCTGAATACGTTCAATAAAACCATCCAAGGTCTCGGGATTATTATTCCTTGGTGCTGCTTTTGCTTTATTGATTACTCCCCTCCACTTCCTGGAAACATACTGGCGGGCTTTTTCCGATTTGTTTTCGGATGGGCAGCAGCAGCTTTCTCTTTTACTGCGAATGGCTTTCAAGGTTTCATCGGGATTTAAAATGAATACCCCGTTGAAAGAACAATAGGAATTTTCTGCTGTAGCTGATTTAAAGTCTTCCACCTTCATTTTGCCCTTTGTCTGATTTTCTATATCTCTTAATAATTCGGGCAAGGTATAACGTTCCATTTTACCATGAGGATACCTTCCAAAAAAGCTCACGGGCTGAAAATGTACACCTCTTACAAAGGGCATTTTTTTAACGGCAAAATCTAAAATATAACCAATTTCATCCGTATTCAGGCCCTTAATCAAGGTGGGAACCAATACCACACCTAAACCATACTCAGCGCAGTTCTCTATAGCCCTGTCCTTGATGCTGAACAAGGCTTTTCCCCGAATCTTTTCCCACACTTCATCTCTCAAGGAGTCAAATTGCAGGTATACGCAATCAAGTCCCGCTTCTTTTAAACTTTTCACATAGTCTATGTCATCAGCAAGTCTTATGCCGTTGGTATTTAATTGGAAAAAGGGAAATCCCATATCTTTGCCCATTTTTATAATTTGGGGCACATCATCCCTGATGCTGGGCTCTCCTCCTGAAATCTGAATATTAAATGAACCTCCTGCTTCTTTAAGGAGTTTGTACCACTGTTCTATATCCTCCAGGGAAGGATCTTTTTCATTTAACTTCCCTGAAGATGCAAAGCATATGGGGCAGTGCAAATTGCACCTGTTGGTTATTTCCAAAAGGACACAGCATATATGCTGCCTGTGGTCAGGACATATACCGCAGTCATAGGGACATCCCCTGTTAACTTCTGTCAGAGTGTAAATATTTGAAGCAGCATCTTTTTTGCTTCCCCATGAAGTGTATGAAGGATCACCTTTCCATATAATTACGGAAAAGTCACCATGTTCTTTACATGTTTTTTTTAAATAAACATCATCCCCGTATTGCATTTTTTGAGCTTTTATCCTTGACAGGCAAAGGGGACATACGCTTTCTGTTTCACCAATCAAAATGCCATCTGACTTTTTCAATACACTCACCACTTTTCCTTTTAAAGAAATGCTCCTCATCCCAGTCTAAAACCGATAATGAAGAGCCTTCTTTGTTACGGAAGCGGTGGGATTCGAACCCACGTGCCCCGAAAGGCAACCGCATTTCGAGTGCGGCTCGTTATGACCACTTCGATACGCTTCCAAGCTGATTAGCCAGCTCTAATAGTTTATCCAATCTAAGTTATATTGTCAATGTAAAAAATTGAGATTCTTCACTGCGTTCAGAATGACGCCCGTGTGAGGCAAGAAAGTTCCTATTCTAACTCCTTGAATGTTTTTACAGCATGTTTCAGTTTTTCTACTATGGGGAGGTTGTAGGGGCACTTTCTTTCACATTTGCGGCATCGGACACATTGGTCAGCTTTAACTTCCAAGGAGTCATATCTGAGCTTGCCAAATTCCGGCATATTATATTTTATAACGTAGTTTTCATATACAAATATGTTGGGTATGTCGATTCCTTCGGGACAAGGCTTGCAATAGCCGCACCGCCTGCAGAATTCCGTTCCCAAGGCTTCAACTTCCCTGTTTATTATGTCCTCTTCTTCCTTTGTCAGGGCTTGTCCGTCTATTCCCACCCGAGCGTTTTCAATTACCTGGTCGATTGTGTCCATCCCGGGTATGGCAACCGTTATAAGGTTTGAATTCATAACATACTTCAAGGACAAGGAGGGGTTGTCAAAAGCGCCGCCTGCCAAGGGCTTCATTGCGATTGTTCCCATACCCTTGTCAAGTGCCTTCAGCAAAAGCTCCCTTCCCTGAGACTCAACGGGATTAAAGGGAAACTGTACGGTTTCAAATTCATCATTATCAATGGCCTCAATCAGGAGCTCCCTTATGTGGCCTGTTATTCCTATATGTTTAATCAAGCCTTGTGCCTTGGCTTCGACCAAAGCCTTCAGTCCCCCATTTTCCGAAAAAAGGGTATCAACCTGCTGTTTGGAGCTGATATTGTGGACTTGATACAAATCTATATAATCCAGCTCCATATCATTCAGACTTTGCTCGATTGAGCTTTTCATCGAATCATAATCAAAGCTCATGGCCTTGGTGGCAATGTAGAAATTCTCCCTGCCTGCTTCCTTGAGGGCCTTGCCTATATATTTTTCGCTGACTGTATAGGCCCTCGCCGTATCAATAAAATTAATCCCTTGTTTTTTGCATTCAAGTATTAAGTTTATTGCTTCTTTTTCACTTACATGCTGAATAGGGATTCCTCCGAATCCTATTACGGACACTTCCATGCCCGTATTGCCCAATAGTCTTTTTTTCATATTCTACCTCACGATTATTATTGAATTTATTATATATTAGATATTTATCCGAGTCAATGTAGAATGTCTTAGGCCGTGACTGCAGAAATCGACATTGAACCGCCAAATCCGGTTTCTTTGAAATTTCACGAAAGGTTTGGTTTTAAGGAGGTAGGAAAACAAGCAGTTGCAGGCGGCAAAAAGATTGTCTCCCTGCAAGCCGCTAAAATTGCAGGACATATATAAGGCAATTAAAGAAACATCCCGCAAAATTTAGGCGGGATGTTTTATATAATTTGGAAGAAGATAAAAAAGTATTATCGATAGAATTATCTCCATAAATTCATTAATTATACATATATTTTTGAAATATTTATATTAATGTTATAAGGTTGGGGACACACCGTAATAGTTTCCTTATGTGGTGATAATTTGAAAAAAAACAGTTTGATAATTTTGCCGATTTTTATACTTTATGCTGCGGTTTTTAGGTTCATATATTTGGAAAACGGCCTGTCGCTGATTATGCAGGCATGCTTTCCCATATTTGCCGGTGTGCTTTTGGCTGCAATTTTAAATCCTGTCTTGGTTTTTTTTGAAGTAAGATTAAAAATCCAAAACAGGTATCTTGCCCTTATAATGACTTATATGTTCATATTTTTGATGATATTTGTCGTGGTCAAAACCATCACCCCCAACATAATAAACAGCATCATTCAATTATCAAAGGATGTACCCGGGCTTTACCGGAAGGCAAATAATTTTCTGTCTCTTTTAAGTGATGACATAATAGTAAAACTTTATTTGGCTGAAATTGCACAAAAATTATCTTCCTTGTTGACCGCCCTGATAAACAATGCCCTGACAAAGGTAATAGATATTTTAACTGCCCTTGCCAACGGCTTGTTATCAATAATTATTTCTGTCTACATCCTGATAGATAAGAAGAGCATTGAAGACTGGTTCAAAGAGTTTTTAGGTCTCCTTGCCGGAAGGAAAACCGCAAATGATATGATTAAAATAATCCATATCCTTTACCGCAATGTTTCAAGCTACTTATCGGGGAAAGCAATCTCTTCCCTAATAATGGCCTTGTTAATCTTTGCAGGTTCAAAATATATAATAAAATGTCCCTACCCTATTATTGACTCAATGGTCATCGGTATTACCAATATGATTCCTTATTTCGGCACATTTATCGGGGCTGTTCCCCTAGTCTTAATCAATGCTTTGTACGAGCCCCAAAAAGGATTTCTCTTGTTTATTTTAATTTTGATGCTCCAGCAAGTCGAAAACCTCATTATTGACCCGAAAATATTAAGCAATCAATTGTCAATAAAACCTATATTGGTAATTATTTCGATAATAATAGGAGGCGGCCTGTTCGGCCCCTTGGGACTCTTTTTTGCTGTTCCTGTGGCCTCTTTGATAAAATCTGCAGCGGATGTTTATATGCGGAAAAAATCGAATAAAAACATGGATATTATAGATAAATCCCTTTAAATACCACCGCTTGTGGATTAAACTGTTGACAAGTGACAAAAAAGGCATAAAATTTGTGTATAACTCCTTATGATAAAAAATTTTAACTGTTAATAACTTTTACATAAACTAAGGCGGAATATGATGTGGAATGATAAAAGATACCATAGCTTGGATTATGAACTAAAGAAAATATTTGGCGAGAAAGCCATCAAGTTGTCAATCGATGGAAATTTTACCTGCCCCAACAGGGACGGCAAGGTAGGCCTCAGGGGCTGTATTTTTTGCAGCGAGAGAGGCTCCGGAGATTTTACAATCAGGGGAAAGACAATTACCGACCAGGTTGAGAAGCAAAAATCTCTCATGTCAAATAAGTGGAAAAGCTCTACCTATATTGCATATTTTCAAAATTACACCTCCACCTATGACACTGTTGACAATCTGAGAAAAAAATTCAATGAAGCCTTAAGCTGTGAGGATATTAAGGGTATTGCAATTGCCACCAGGCCTGACTGCATATCCCGGGAGGTTGCTGTTTTATTGGAGGAGCTCAATAAAAAAACCTTCCTCTGGGTGGAGCTGGGTCTGCAGACGATACACGATAAGACAGCTGATTTTATAAGAAGAGGTTTCACTTTAGACCGGTTTAACCGGGCAGTTGATATTTTAAACAATAAAAATATTAAGACCGTGGTTCATTTAATCATGGGCCTGCCCGGAGAATCCAGAGAGGACATGTTGGATTCGGTTAGATATGTTTCCGGTTTAAACATTTGGGGCGTGAAGATTCACATGCTCCACATCTTAAAAAATACCGATTTGGCTGTATTCTATGAAAAAAATCCTTTCAAGATTTTATCCCGGGAAGAATACGTGGATTTGGTTTGTGACGCTTTGGAATTATTAAAAAAGGACATCGTCATCCACAGGCTCACAGGTGACGGAAAAAAATCCGATTTGATAGAACCCAAATGGACCCTCCACAAGTTAAAAGTCTTGTCCGACATCGATAAAACATTGAAAATCAGGGAAAGTTTTCAAGGCAAAAATTTTCCATTGTAATGTTAATGTAATACTAATTAAATTGTTATAAGGTATAATAATATTAAGGAAATACTATTAATTATAGTATTTTTTTAATTGAAGGGTTTAAGGATTGATAACATGAAAAAAGTATTATTAATGATAATAATATTTATCTTGCTTGCATCTTTTGCAAATATATATGCTGCCGACTTTACGGACATAAAAAGAGATTACTATTTGGAAGAAGCTTTAGGTGTCTTGGCAGGCTATGAAGTTATTCAAGGCTATCCGGACAAGACCTTCAGGCCGGACAGAATTGTTACTCGTGCCGAGATGGCTAAAATTATAACTGTGGCAGCAGGTTTTAACGAGTTTTCCAAGAATATGACCACGGTTTATGAAGATATGCGGGGACACTGGGCTGAAAGTTATGTGGAGCTTGCAAATGTATTGGGCATAGTCAAAGGGATTTCACCATCTGCCTACGGTCCGGATAATCTTATAAAGTTTGAAGAAGCCTACACAATGATTTTGAGGCTTTTGGGATATACCGACGAATCTTTGGCCGGAACCTGGCCTTCCAATTATTATCAAAAGGCCTTGGAATTAAACTTGTTTGAAAATGTCAATATCCCTGCTGAATTTGCATCCAGAAGAGACATAACTATAATGCTGTATAACGCATTAGGGAAGAATTTAGTTACGGTTAAGGATAACAACACCCTCAGCCTTACAAATAAAACCCTTATTTCAAAATTAGGCAGGATTGCTACAAAAGAAATATCAATCAAAGATTTGAATGAAGATAATTTTGACTATACGGATTATTTGTTCAATAAGTGGGATGTTTACTATGACAACAAAGGAAATCCGGTACATCTTAACAACCCCCGGTACAATGAATTTTCAGGACTTGTAACCAGCCTCCTTTCAAACAGGGTTATCTTTGTAACGGATGATTACGGCAACGTGAGAGTTTTTAAAGTTCCTGATGTTCCCATAATCATCAACGGAGAAAAAGGCAGTTTTAACAGTTTAAGTGATGCAAGAATAAAAATTGTTTTTGAAGAGGATTCTTTTAAAGGTGAAGTTATAGGTATCATAGCCTATAAGGCAACCGACGTGATCGTGGTGGAGAGAGACGACCTGTATAAGGAAGGAAGCAGGCAATTTGCCGGTAAAAGCCTTCCATTAAGGAACTCGGAAATAAACCACAAAAAACTTCATATTAAAGGCGATGCCAAATCCTTGGATGAAATAACAGTTAATGACGTGGTATACTTTTACGAATCGAAGGACGGTAAAAATGCCCCCCTTACCATGCATGTGTTAAGGTCCAAGGTTGAAGGCGTCATTACAAATGTCGAAAGTGCAAACAACAATACTTTCTATACTATAAACAATATCACCTACATGACGGGAAAGGATTTTATTTTTACCGAAAAGGCAAGCATAAATGATTCGGTTACCTTAATATTGGATAAAAACAACAATATCATAAAGCTGTATATCAATAAATACGGCAAAAAACCTTCAACCTACGGCCTTGTAATAAGTTCCTCAAACAGCACCACCGGCAATGCCTCGGCCCGAATATTAGATGAGTACGGAGGACTCAAGACCTATTCCCTGGCAGATAATTCAAGTGTGGTAAGAGTGGTTGAAAATGATTCAGGTGTTTTGAAGCAAACCTTGATTAAGGCCAATGACCTGGTTATGTTTGACCCGGTATCAAGCGGAACATTAAAAATCATTAACTTGATGCCCGCAAGGAATATTGCGGCCTCTTACAACAGCCAGACTCAAGCTTTAGAAAACGGTTATTACATTTCAACCGATACATTTATCGTATACGGGAACAACAACCAGTATCAGCTCTTGTCACCGTCCCGGCTAAACGGGTATTTGGAAGGAAAAGCAGTTGTTAATTATTCGGGACATATAGATGCCCTATACCTTACAAAAGGATTGAAGGATTCCGCCGGCGTGACCATTACTAACGATGCCAATCAAAACTACAACGGAACCATATACGGCATAATAAAGGGGGTTACAAAGATAGATGATACAACAAGCCACCTGCAGTTTTTTAATGACAACAGCGTATTTTCCGTATCAAATACATCTGCGGCGGGCAAAAGTATTTCGTCAATGATGAACTCCTATGTCAGGGCGGTAATTGTCAACGGGGTGGTCTCAAGTATTGAAAAGGTAACTCCAGAAACATCAAGAATACAAATATCGCAAATTTATGCAAATCAAATGCTTATTGACGATATAACCTACTTGGAATACTCTCAGGACATAAAGGTATACATTTGCAGCCTGGATGGTTCAGGGAACATAAAAAGTTTTACGGAAGGCAGCAAGAAGGACATCAAGCCGGGCTCCACTGCCCAGCTCTACGACCTATACGGAGGTTTCGACGGAGTGATTGATGTAGTGCTTATATTTAAATAGACAGCAAAAAAGATGACTTTGGGGTCATCTTTTTTTTATTAAAAATATTATTGCTAATTTTTTTACAATTATTGATAAAATAATATTGGTTTGCTATAATTTATTCAGTAATTAATGTCAGGGGACATTCCTCTAAGCTGACTTTCAAGGCTTATCATCAATTAGAGGCATATCTCCATACCACTAAAGGAGGTTCGAATAAATGAACGAAAAACTTAGGCCTGCATGGGTTGAAGTGAACAGAGAAAAAGCTGTGCATAATTTTTTGGAAGTGAGAAGGGCAGTAGGTCCCAAGGTAAAAATATGTGCTGTTGTTAAAGCTGACAGCTATGGAATGGGATCTCTGGAAATGTCCAAGATGTATCTTGAAAATGGTGTGGATATGTTTGCGGTGGCAGTGATAGGTGAAGCTCTTGAACTGAGAAAAGAAATAAAAGATAAGGACATCCTGATACTGGGTTACACACCGGAAGAGTTTTATGAAGATGCAATAGAAAATAATATTACTTTGGCCCTTTATAACTACGACCATGCCGTAAGATTGAACGAGGCAGCAAAGAAATTGAACAAGAAGGCAAAGATTCACATCAAAGTTGAAACAGGCATGAACAGGTTAGGATTTTTACCTACAGAGGAAAATGCAGATAAGGTGGCAGAAATTGCAAAAATGGACAACATTAAAATCGAAGGTGCCTTTTCCCATCAGGCCAAGGCTGATGAAAGAGATAAAACAACTGCTCACATGCAGGCCGGAAGGTTTATAAAATTCATGGGAATGCTCGAAGAAAGAAATGTGGAGGTTCCCGTTAAGCATATAGCTAACAGTGCAACTATAATTGAAATGCCCGAGTATTATTTCGATATGGTAAGACCGGGCATTATATTGTCGGGATTCTATCCTTCCGATGAGGTGGATACCGAAAAATACAAATTCAAAATATGCGTTACCCTCAAGGCAAGGGTAGCAAATGTAAAAACAATCGATGCAGGCGAAGGTGTTGGATATGGTCATTTGTACAAGGCAGATAAGCCGGTAGTGGTAGGAACGATTCCGGTAGGATATGCCGACGGATATTCAAGGCTATTATCAAATAAGGGATATGTTGTAATAAAAGGTGTAAAATGCCCCATACTGGGAAAAGTATGCATGGATCAATTTATGGTTGATTTGTCCAAGGTGGATAACCCCCAGATAGGAGATGTAGCTATACTTTACGGAGATGGTACCGATGGGGCTATGACTGCAGAGGACGTAGCCAATATGAGAGGCACCATTTCCTATGAGGTGCTGACAAATTTGGCCGTAAGGAGACTTCCAAAAATCTACATTTAAGGAGAGTTTATGGATTACAAGCTGATAGAGAAAAATGATCATGAGCTATACAGCTGCATGATGGAAGAAAAGCAAAGGCAGGATATTAATATTGAGTTGATAGCATCCGAGAATTTTGTTTCCGATACGGTTTTGCAGGCTATAGGAAGCCATTTGACCAATAAGTATGCGGAAGGGTATCCCGGCAAAAGGTATTACGGAGGATGCCAATTCGTTGACAAGGTAGAAAACTTAGCCATAGAAAGGGCTAAGAAAATCTTTGGAGCAGACCATGTTAATGTACAGCCCCATTCAGGGTCAAGTGCTAACTTCGGGGTATACTTTTCGGTACTTAGACCCGGTGATAAAATATTAGGTATGGACTTAAGCCATGGAGGACACCTGACTCACGGGAGTCCCGTGAATATGTCAGGCTCATACTTCAAGGCAATCTTTTACGGTGTGAACAAGGAAACGGAAACAATTGATTATGATGAGGTTAGGGCGATCGCAAAAAAAGAAAAGCCGAAAATGATAGTGGCAGGGGCCAGTGCCTATTCCAGAACTATTGATTTTAAGGCATTCAGGGAAATTGCCCAGGAAGCCGGTGCCTACTTTATGGTGGATATGGCCCATATTGCAGGAATCATAGCCGCAGGTCTTCACCCTAATCCCGTAGAGTACGCAGACTTTGTTACCACCACTACCCATAAAACCCTGAGAGGGCCAAGGGGCGGTATGATTCTGTGCAGGCAGGAATTTGCTCAAAAAATAGATAAAGCAATTTTTCCGGGAATCCAGGGAGGTCCCTTGATGCATGTCATTGCTGCCAAAGCCGCATGCTTTAAGGAAGTTTTAGAGGATAGTTTTGTGGTCTATCAGCAGCAAGTTCTGAAAAACGCGAAAAAACTCTCGGAAGAACTCATGAAGAGGGGATTCAGAATAGTATCCGGCGGTACTGACAATCATTTGATGCTGGTTGATTTGAGGAACAAGAATTTAACCGGCAAGGAAGCCGAAGCAATACTTGATGAAATCCATATTACCACAAACAAAAACACTATTCCTTATGACCCTCAAGGTCCTTTTATCACCAGCGGACTCAGAATAGGGACACCGGCAGTGACCACTAAGGGCATGAAGGAAGCTGAAATGGAAGAATTAGCGGACATTATCGATTCAGCACTCACTAAGAGACAGGAAAACAAGTTATTAAGAGAACGTGTACTTGAGTTGACTTCAAAATTTAATTAAGCATAAAACAGACAATCTTTAATATAATTTAATAGGTTGTCTGTTTTTTCCTGCACCTACTTCCAAAATAAAGTCAAAAAGTGTTTTTTGCACGCGTATAGCGGACGGTTGTGTGTTGGAAGGAGAAAATTTTCTTGCAAAAAAATATTTTCGGTGTTATAATCATAGAAATTTATAATAATGAGGAGAGAGTGTATGAAAAGAGTATTATCTTTATTATTGAGCCTATTGATGGTACTGACTTTGTTCACGGCTTGCAGCCCGGCCGCCAGCAATGGAGAGCCGGAAGCAGAAGAAGAGCCGGGTCCGGCAGAAGATGCCGATGTTATTAAAATCGGTGTGTTTGAACCCCTTACAGGCATGAATGGAGGCGGGGGGCTTCAGGAACTTGGCGGCATCGAATATGCAAATAAAGTGTATCCTGAAGTGTTAGGCAAAAAAATCCAATTGGTTGTTGTTGATAACAAGAGCGACAAGGGAGAGGCAACTACCGCAGTGACACGTCTCATCGAAAAGGACAAGGTTGTTGCAATAATCGGCTCATACGGTTCAGCTGTTTCCATTGCAGCGGGTGATATCATAAAGAATGCACAGATTCCTGCAATGGGCGCTTCTTGTACAAACCCCATGGTAACCCAGGGCAATGAATTTTACTTCCGCGCATGCTTCCTTGACCCCTTCCAAGGCAAGGTAATGGCTACCTACGCTATAGAGCAGGGAGCAAAGACAGCGGCTGTAATCATGCAGAATGGAGATGACTACTCTGTAGGTCTCGCTAACTTCTTTATAGATGCATTTAAAAACTTGACGGGAGACGAGAACAGCATAGTTGATGTTTCTGAATTCCAGTTGAATGAATCTGACTTTAACGCAATTCTTACAAACATCAAGGCAAAGAATCCTGATGTAATATTTGCTCCAAGTGCAGCAACTACAGCTCCCTTAATAATTAAGCAGGCAAGAGACCTTGGAATCGATGCCTTGATAATGGGCGGAGATACTTGGGAAAATCCTGCCATCATAGATGTTGCAGGAGAAGATGCGGAAGGTATAGTTCTTTCAACATTCTTTGATGAAAATGACCCGGCCACGGAAGAAGCCCAGAAATTTGTTGAAGGCTACAAAAAAGAATTAGCAGGCAAGGAGCCGATAATCCCAGCAGTTGCAGCATTAGGATATGATGCATACATCTTGTTGAGAGATGCAATCGAAAGGGCAGGTTCAACAGACGGTGTTGCAATAAGGGATGCCTTGAGAGAAACAAAAGATTTTGAAGGCGTAACAGGAATTATTAACTTTACCGAAGAGGGAGATGCCGATAAAAACTTAGCCGTAATTAAGACGGTAAAAGACGGACAATTCGTATTTGTTGATTCGGTAGAAGTAAAATAACTCATTTAAACTTTCAAGGGCGAACTGTTCGTTCGCCCTTTTGCAGTTAATTGATTTGGAGGAAAAAATATGACTGGTCAACTATTCTTGCAGCAGCTTGCCAACGGCATTTCCTTAGGAAGCCTGTATGCCCTCTTGGCAATAGGATATACGATGGTTTACGGTATCTTAAGACTTATTAATTTTGCCCATGGGGATATTTTTATGATGGCAGCTTATTTTATGATCTTCAGCATTATTACCTTCAAACTCCCATGGTTTGTTGCAATAATAATAGTGATAACAGCAACGGTTGCCTTAGGCGTTTTGGTAGAAAAAACTGCCTATAAGCCCTTAAGGAATGCTCCTCGTATGTCTATAATGATTTCTGCCATAGGGGCGTCATTCCTTTTGGAAAACTTGGCAACCTATTTGTTTACCGGCGTTCCAAGGGGGTTTCCGGACATCAAGGTATTGACGACAACAGTGAAAATAGGGGGTCTTTCATTGACTATAGCCACCTTAATCACACCCTTCGTCACCCTCATTCTCTTATATGCCGTGCTTTTCATAACCAACAAGACTAAAATCGGTATGGCAATGAGGGCAGTTTCGAAGGATTTTGAAACTGCCAAACTTATGGGAATTAATATCAATAAGGTAATATCATCTACCTTTATAATCGGTTCATCCTTGGCTGCAATCGGAGCAATTCTCTGGGGCTCCAGATATCCTTCCATAATGCCTCTCACGGGTGTTATGCCGGGGCTCAAATGTTTTATAGCAGCTGTATTGGGGGGTATCGGCAATACTGCAGGGGCGGTTTTGGGAGGATTTATATTAGGTATGGCAGAAATCATGCTCATAACCTTTCTGCCGGCCTTTACCGGTTACAGAGATGCAATGGCATTTGTTATATTGATAGTTGTATTATTGGTTAAACCCACGGGACTACTTGGAGAGAAGGTGACAGATAAGGTATGATGAATAAAATTAATAATAAGAAGACGAGTTTATACTTAAATATTCTGCTTATAGTAATATTTGCGGCAGTAATAACGCTTTTAGATACAAATGTAATAGGTGATGCCTATGTAAGGCGTATTTTGAATCTATCTGCCATTTATGCGATTGTGAGTGTCTCAATGAACTTAGTCAACGGCTTTACGGGTTTGTTTTCTTTGGGACAGGCCGGTTTTATGGCAATCGGGGCTTATTCGGTGGCGATATTTACTGTTCCTTTGGCTGAAAGGGCTAAAATATTCTATATTACCCCTCAGAATCCTGTTTTGGCGCAAATTGAGCTGCCCTTTGTGGCAGCCCTGCTATTGGGAGGATTCTTGGCAGCCTTGGTGGCAATTATGATAGGGGTCCCGGTTCTCAGATTAAAAAGCGACTACTTAGCTATAGCGACCTTAGGCTTTTCGGAAATAATACGAATTGTTTTTACAAATATTAAATCAATAACCAACGGTGCATTGGGAATTAAAAATATACCTACAATGCCTACCATGTGGGTTTTCTTCGGAATAGCCATAATTTCCATCGGCTTTATGCGGCTCCTGATAACCTCCAGCTACGGCAGGGCCTTTAAAGCCATAAGAGAGGATGAAGTGGCGGCAGAAGCAATGGGTATTAATTTATTTAAGCATAAAGTAATGTCATTCAGCATAGGAGCTTTCTTTGCCGGAATCGGAGGCGGACTTTTAGCGACCCTGTTTGCTACTGTAGACCCTAATCAATTCTATTTCCCTGTTACCTACAACTTTCTTTTGATTATAGTTTTAGGCGGAATGGGAAGCATATCAGGCACTATAATAGCATCCTTCGTGGTTACGGCAGGACTTGAGATACTGAGATTCTTCGATGAGCCTTTAACCTTGTTCGGAATAAGTATCCCCTTGTTCCGTCCGGGCTTGAGGATGGTAATATTCTCAATCCTCTTGATGCTCTTGGTGCTCTTCTTCAGAAACGGTCTTTTAGGCCAGAAGGAATTATCCTGGAAGTTGATTATTGACCTCCTTTCCGGGAAATTACCAAGAAAGAAGACCGGTGAAGGAGGTGGTGTACAATGAGTATTCTGAAAATTGACAATGTCACGATGAAATTCGGGGGAGTTACTGCTGTCAACAACCTTAACATCGAAATTCAGGAGGGACGAATCGAAGCCTTGATAGGTCCTAACGGGGCAGGAAAAACAACCGCCTTCAATGTTATTACCGGCGTTTATATGCCCACCCAAGGAAGTGTCTACTACAAAGGTGAAAAAATTACAGGCCTCACACCCGACAAAATAACCAAAAAAGGTATTGCACGAACCTTTCAGAATATAAGATTGTTTAAAAACTTAACCGTATTTGAAAACATACTGATTGCCAACCACCTGAGATTAAATTCTAATTTCTTGTCCGGCACCCTGAGGCTTCCCTGGTACAGCAAGGAAGAAAGGCAGATGCGGGAAAAATCGGAAATGCTCTTAGACAAATTGGATTTGTTAAGATTAAAAAATGAAATAGCTCACTCCCTTCCGTATGGTGAGCAGAGAAAATTAGAAATAGCAAGGGCTCTTGCAACGGATGCAGACCTTCTGCTCCTGGATGAGCCTGCAGCAGGCATGAATCCTTCAGAAACGATGGAGCTGTCAGAGTTCATCCACACCATTAGAGATGAGTTTAAGCTTACGATTTTTATGATTGAGCATCATATGGATTTGGTTATGGAAATATCGGAAAAAATCTACGTCTTGGATTTTGGCCAGCTGATAGCTCAAGGAACAGCAGATGAGGTTAAAAACGACCAAAGAGTTATAGAGGCTTACTTGGGGGTGGAAGAAGATGCTTAAAATTAATGATTTGCATGTAAATTACGGAGGAATATCCGCAGTTAAAGGTATTAGCATGCATGTTCCGGAAAAATCAATCGTAACATTAATAGGAGCTAACGGTGCCGGTAAAAGCACCACCCTTAAAGCTATAGCAGGCCTTGTTAAGGCAAGAAACGGCGAAATTTTGTTCCAGGGAGAAAACATACTTGGGAAAGACGCCATAGATATTGTTGCAAGGGGAGTCACCATGATTCCGGAAGGAAGAAAAGTATTCGTCAACCTGTCGGTACTGGAAAACCTGAAAGTAGGTGCTTACCTTAGAAAAGACAATATTGAAGATGACATAAAGAGGGTTTACGATTTATTTCCCATACTGAAGCAAAGGGCATGGCAATTGGCCGGTACCCTATCGGGAGGGGAGCAGCAAATGCTGGCTGTAGGAAGGGCCTTAATGGCCAGGCCTAAGTTGATTATGATGGATGAGCCTTCCTTAGGATTGGCACCCTTAATAGTTAATGCCATATTTGATATAATAAAGGAAATAAACAAACAGGGAACTACAATTTTATTGATTGAGCAAAATGCCAACAAGGCACTCAAGGTTGCCGATTACGGCTATGTCCTGGAAACAGGCAGAATAACCATGGAAGGAAAAGGAATGGACCTTCTGAAAAACGAGAAAATCATAGAAGCTTATTTAGGATCATCCAAAAAATAAAAAACGGGACAGTGGGGACGTACCTTACTGTCCCGCTCTTGTTACATCCATATCATTTCCTAAATTAAAAAACTTTGTGTGACAGCGAGGTACGTCCCTATTGTCTCTGATGTGGGACAACAAGGTACGTCCCCAATGTCTCTTATATAAGCATTTGGATCAAGAATCCTGCTAATACGGAAAAAACATATATGTAAGAGATTATCTTGACATTTTCTTTGATGTTGCGATTCATCCTAAACAAGACCAAGAGCCCTGCACCGGCCCCCGTGGAAAGTCCCGCAATGGCAGAACCGAAGCTTATACTTCCCTCTATGTAAAGCCGGGTGAGTATTATGGATGCGGCACAATTTGGAATGAGTCCTATCATACCTGCCAAGGCCGGCTGGAAAATGCTGTCCCTAAGTAAGATTTCGGACAAATTTTCCTCACCTGCCAGTCCTATAAGAAAATTCAAAAATAAATTAGTAAAAAACAAGAATATAAATATATTGACCGTATGCTTCAGTGCAGGTTTTAATATGCCTTCCTCCCCATGACACCCGCAGTCCGTACAGACGTGACGATGGATGGAGCTCGCAATTCCTTCCTTGATTTTAACCTTAAAAAGGCCTGCAAATACGGAATCGGCCATAAGCCCGGCCATGGCAGCAAGTACAATTTTTACCGCTATAAGGGATAATATCAGTTTAAAATCAGCCTTGCTCGACAGTAATATGGGTATTGCTTCATCGGATGTGGATATGAACACTGCAGCCAAGGTTCCCGCCGAGATTATCCTTCCTGCATATAGATTTGATGCAGCTACGGAAAACCCGCACTGGGGAACACTCCCAAGGACTGCTCCTCCCACGACTCCAAACTTCCTAAGACCTTCCACCAACTTATCGGATGACTTATGCTCAATATATTCAAGTGTTAAATAGGCTGTAAATAAAAACGGCAGCATCTTTAAAGAGTCCATAAGAGCATCTTCAAGAAATTCCCACATAGTTCCTCCCCTGCAGCTTACAAGAAGCACTGCGGATAAGTACCTGAATTCATGAATGTATGAGGGGATATCACCTGTGATATCCCCTAATTTGTGTCTATTTATTAACTGCTTCTTTTAACGATTTTCCTGCCTTGAATACCGGTGCTTTCGATGCAGGAATATCTATTGTTTCGCCGGGATTTCTTGGATTTCTTCCCTGTCTTTCTTTTCTGTCTCTAACTTCAAATGTTCCAAACCCAACTAATTGAACCTTTCCACCTGCTACCAGTTCTTCTTTTATTGTTTCCATAAATCCGTTTAATGCTTTTTCAGCATCCTTTTTAGTAAATCCGGTCTTTTCAGCAACACTAGCAATTAATTCAGCCTTATTCATAAAACCCTCCTTATAAAAAATGTTTTTTATTTAATTTTATCTAAATTCCTATTGGAACTTTGATTTTTCCCACAACTCATCCATTTCTTTCAGAGTCATTTGTTTTAGGTCCTTGCCTGAATTTTTCTCTATGTAGTCAAAGCGGTCAATGAATTTATTGATGGTTTTATTCAGTGCAATATCGGGATTAATCTTCTCAAACCTTGCAAAATTAACAAGTGCAAACAACAAGTCTCCGAACTCTTCTTCCATGTTATCAATGTTGCGATTGTTGTAGGCTTCAATGAATTCCAAGAGTTCTTCTTTTATTTTCAATATCGGTCCCCGGGCATCGGACCAGTCAAAACCGACTTCCGCAGCCCTCTTCTGAACCTTATAGCTCCTGCTTAAGGTTGATAAGGCCTTGGGAACATTTCTCAAATTATCGGTATAGGTGGTAAAATTCTTTTCCTTCAGCTTGGAATTTTCCCAGCTGGTCAATGCTTCCTCAACATTGTCTGCCTTCACATCTCCAAATACATGGGGATGCCTGAAATACATCTTCTTACAAACCTTGGTCACCACATCGTTAAAGTTGAAATAACCTTCCTCAGAAGCTAATTCAGCGTGAAATACAACCTGGAAGAGTAAATCTCCAAGTTCCTCAACTAAATTGTCCACATCATCATTGTCAATTGCATCCACAACCTCATAAGCTTCTTCAATCACATGCTGCCTGATTGAATGATGAGTTTGCTTTTTGTCCCAAGGGCACCCGTCAGGCCCCCTCAGTTCTTTTACTATTCTCAAAAGATTAGATACATTATACACTCTATTGTTTGAAATTTCAATAGGGAGAATGCAAAAATATGTTGAAAATCCGTAATTTTTTTCTTGGTCAAGCAAAAAAACCGGTATTTTCCTTACATTATTTTCCAAAACATCAATAACCAGCGCATCTGCCTCTTCCGGGTATGTTTCCATAAGTGAAAGCTTAAGCATGGATGCAAGTTCCTTGTCATAAACTTGCGTAATAATATTGAGAGAATTAACATCAAATGAAAACTCATCCGCTTCCAAGCAGTCTAATACTTTAATATTCTTATAATCGGCATAGGCGGAAAGCTTTATGCATTTATCAAGAAAACTCATTCCATCAATTATTATTGTATTAATTTGGCCTTTGTATTCATTTATAAGCTTTTTTGTTACAATATCGCCGTAATGAGGGCTTCCCGCAGTGCAGTAGTTAATTTTCCCGTGTTTTTTTGCTTCCTCAATAAGGGTATGTAGGATGGCTTCATATACTTGGTCAAAGGTTTCATATTTCTCGAAATATTCATCAAAGCTTACAATATCTATACTTTTTCTTAAGTGATCCACTAAGGGGTGGCGGTCCGTCCTTACAAATGTCGGAATTTTCTCCGAAAGAGCCTTATTGGCCCTCAATGTCAGGTCGTCTTCACCGCCGGCTCCCAATCCGATTATTTGAATTGTGTTCATATTATTTCCTCACAAACCTGCTTAATTTTTCTCCCTTTGGTATTAGTTCAAGGTCTTCCCGAGTAATCGCTCCCGTTACAAAGAGGCATACCCCATAAACTATCACTGCCGCGCCTATGGAGCCTAAGGTTGCTAAATTTTGACTTCCCAGGGCTGATAATAAAAATCCGAAAGATATCCATACGGAAACTGCCATCACTGCAGAGGATAAAAGTACCCTTGAAGAAACCTTGATTAAAGAAATTTTAATTTTGGTTTTATTTATGTCTACCAAGTTAAAAACAGCTACAAACAAATATGCAACAGTAGTACTTATTGCAGCCCCCTTTATATTTACCTCCGGTATCCCGATTAGGATGTAGGATAGAAATACTTTGACAACCATGCCCAGGGCTAAGTTTTTAACAGGGTGAAATTGTTTGTTTACAGACTGAAGTATGGCTGTAAAGGCTTGAACCAAGGTCAGGAAAATTACCCCTATTGACATTATCTCCAAAAGGGCGCCGGAACTTGCATGTTTTGCAGGCCCTATGGACGGATAAAGGAGGGCAATTATGGGCTCTGCCAGCATAAATAAGCCGATACCGCACGGCAGCCCTATGATTAAGGACATTTTAACCCCGGCATTGGCGGTTTGGTTTAACCTTTTAACCTGCTTTTTGGTAAATGCTTCAGTAATCGAAGGAACCAGACTCATAGCCACGGCTGTCGAAAAAACCTGGGGGAAATTTATCAGGGTCTGGGCCGTTCCGCTCAATTCACCGAACATATCCGTATATTCTTCAACTGTATAGCCGATTGCAGCAAGCCGGTTTGAAACTATGAATGAATCCATATTCCCCATGAGGGGTGCAATTGATGCCCCTATGGTTATGGGAAGGGCAATGTATAAAAGACTTCTGATAACATCTTGCACCGGCTCTGTTTTATTATTTTTAGATAAAATAATTTCTTCCTTAACATTCTTTTTGCTTAAGAAAAACATTGTATAAATAAGTATAAGTGCTGCTATAGCACCTGCAGATGCACCGAAGGTAGCTCCGGCAGCCGCTTCTTCAAGGCCTGTATCTACAAAAGCATAAGCCAGGTATAAACCGACGGCAACCCTGAAAATTTGCTCAATGAGCTGGGACAGGGCAATCGGGGTCATATTCTGCATTCCTTGAAAAAATCCCCTGTAGACGGATAATAGGGGTACCGCAAACAAGGCCGGAACCAATGACAGCATGGAATAGTAAGAGCCGGGAAAGCCTAAAAAAGTAACTAAATTGCGGGCAAACAGAAGGACAAAAGCAGATGAAACAAGTCCTATCAAGAACAAACCCCATCTTGCTATCTTGTAAACCTGGTATGCCCCTTGGTAATTGTTGAGGGCTCTTCTTTCCGAAACCATCTTGGCAATTGCCGTGGGAAACCCGGACAAGGACACCACCAACAAAAGATTATAGATATTATAAGCCGGCTGGTAGTGACCTATACCCTCCGTGCCTATCAGATTTGTCAGGGGTATTCTGTAAACCGCCCCCAATATCTTTACAAGCAGGCCTGCTATACTTAGTATTGCAGCACCCTTAATAAAATTTTCCTTAGACATGTTTCTCCCTTTCTTGCAAGTATATAATGAATTTACTGATATTCCACTATCTCTTAAAGACCCTAACTTAAAAAGAGGTATATCCCTCTCAATTCGGGGACCTTCCTTAATGCCCGGGCCAAAGACTTTGACAACATTAAGGTGAGTCCCCATACCTTATTAAAATTCAGTTTATCACAGTTTATAATTCTTTTAAAGAGAAAATTACTGCTTTTATAATAGATTTTATTGATTTGCCAAGATGAGACCTTTTTATTATTTTCAACAGCTTTAAACAAGAACTTTCTATACCCTAAAAGTATTTTTATGGTATAATTTTATCATTACAATTGGTTTATATTCCTTTTACTTAAGACCTTATAAGGAGAATCTGATGGAAAGTCTGAAGGGCTCAATAGTTGAAACTATTTTTAGAAACGATGAAAACGGATACACAGTAGCTTTGCTGGAAACAGCAGATGAAGTAATAACCCTGACAGGAACTTTCGCCGGGGATATTTCCGGCGAAAGTATTGAAGTCTTTGGAAAAAGAGTAAAGCATCCCAAATACGGGGAACAGTTTCAGGTTGAAATGTATACTACCCTCCTCCCCACAGGCCTTGACCAGATAGAAAACTACCTTTCCTCAGGTTTGATTAAGGGTGTGGGCAAACATACGGCAAAAAAAATTGTGGAAGCCTTCAAGGAAGATACCTTTGACATCATTCAGAAGACTCCGGAAAAACTGACCTTAGTGGAAGGAATCGGCGAAAAAAAGGCTCAGATGATAGCAAAAAGCTTTCAAGACCAAGCCGACCTGAAAGAAATCATGATGTTTTTGCAAAACCACAACATCAGCACCAATTACAGCATTAAAATATATAAGGAATACGGCAAAAACACAATAAATGTAATAAAGGATAACCCCTACAGGTTGGCTGAAGATATATATGGGATAGGATTTAAGTTAGCCGATAAAATAGCTTCATCCTTAGGTGTTGAGAAGGATTCCCCGTATAGAATATCGTCCGGAGTCAAATATGTGCTTCTTGAATATGCTCTCAGAGGACATACCTATGCTCCTTACAAGTCATTGGTAAAAGCAACAGGAGACCTTCTTGAAACTTCAATTGAAAATATTGAAGATGAAATTAGGAACATGGCTTTTACCGATAAAATTCACATTGAAACCCTCGATTCGGAACCGGTAGTATATTACCTGCCCTACCACACCGCCGAAGTAAATGTATGTAAAAAGTTAATAAATTTAGCAAGTATTGACCCTGTCATTTCAGAAGAAGAAGTATTGAAATGTCTGGAAGCTGATGAGGACAAGACCATTAGCTTAACCGACATGCAGAAGGAAGCCGTAGTCCAGGCCGTGATAAACGGTGTAACGGTAATAACGGGGGGTCCCGGAACCGGGAAAACCACCATAATCTTATCAATCATAAAAATATTTGAAAGGATGAATGAAAAGGTCCTTCTTTGTGCCCCGACGGGTAGGGCCGCAAAGCGGATAACCGAGTCCACGGGGAGGGAGGCAAAAACCATCCACCGGCTCTTGGAATATGCATACGGGGAAGATGACAGTAACTTGACATTCAGTAAAAATGAAAACTCCCCCTTGGACTGCCATGCTATAATCGTTGATGAAATGTCCATGGTAGACATATTGTTGATGAACAATCTGCTCAAAGCCTTGAAAAGGGGTACAAAGCTGATAATGGTGGGAGACGTGGACCAGCTGCCTTCCGTGGGGCCGGGCAATGTTTTGGCTGATATAATTAAAAGCAATACCGTAAGAACAATAAGGCTTGACATGATTTTCAGGCAGTCCCAAGGAAGCATGATCGTTCAGAACGCCCATGCCGTAAATAAGGGAATCCTGCCCATTTTAAACAAAAAAGATTCCGACTTTTATTTTATCAGAGCAAACAATATCAGCAATATCTCCGACTTGATAGTTGACCTCTATATTAACCGTCTGCCTTCCAAGTACGGTTTTGTTCCCATAAGGGATATACAGGTGCTTTCTCCCATGAAAAAGGGGGATACCGGCGTAATAGAGCTGAATAAGAAAATTCAGGCAGCGGTTAACCCTCCTTCCAAGTTTAAAAAGGAAAAAGCATTCGGCAAGTACACCTTCCGTACCGGGGACAAGGTTATGCAGGTAAAAAACAATTATCAGGCAGAATGGAAGCTTGCGGATAACAGTCTTGTCAGGGGACAAGGCATATACAACGGGGATATAGGAAGTATTATATTCATAGATGATAATGAGCAAGAAATGCATGTTTTGTTTGATGATGAAAAAGAAGTTGTATATCCCTTCAGCCAATTGGATGAATTGATACTTGCCTATGCAACTACGGTGCATAAGAGCCAGGGAAGCGAGTTTCCCGCCATAGTCATGCCCCTTGTATGGGGGCCTCCCATGCTGCTTACGCGGAATTTGTTCTATACGGCCATAACAAGGGCAAAAGAATTGGTTGTTTTGGTAGGCCAGGAAAAATACATGGAAGAAATGATTGAAAACAATAGAATCAATAAGCGTTTCTCGTCACTTGACCAGAGGCTGAGGGCTGCAGCGGAAGGATTGTAAAATGAAAGAATATCTTGAATCGTTTTTGGAATTGTTATATCCTGAAAAAAACACCTGCTTCATATGTAATGTTTATGATGAATCCATAAATGACAGGTATATTTGTCCTGATTGTGAAAGAAAACTTATAAAAACCCAGCCTCCCTTATGCGCTAAATGTTCCAAACCAATTGATTATGAAGCATCTGAATCCCTTTGTCCGGACTGCACCGCATATGAAAAAAGCTTTGAAACGGCTAAGTCTCCCTTTTCTTATGAAGGTATCATAAAAGACAGCATCTATAGCTTCAAATATTATAACAAGCCTTATTTTTATAAATTTTTCGGAAGCTGCCTCATAAGTTATATGAAAGAAAATGATTACACCAACTTTGACTATATAACATCGGTGCCCCTCCACAGGTCTAAAATGCGCAAAAGGGGCTATAATCAAGCAGAGTTGCTGGCAAAATTTGTCAGCGGAAGCTTGTCCATTCCCTATGTCGACGTCTTGAAAAGGACTAAAAAAACTACCAAGCAAAGCCAGAAAACCAAAGACGACAGGAGAACCAACCTTATTGGTGCATTTGCCATCAAATCTCCCCATAAAAACCAAGGCATAAAAAAAAGCAGGGTCCTGCTTGTAGATGATGTGTACACAACAGGCTCCACTGCCGATGAATGCGCCAAAACCCTTCTGGACTTCGGTGTATCACAGGTCTATGTCCTTACCATAGCAAGATGACTCCGTAATTATCATATCCATTTTTACATCGTGGTCCTCTGCGGGTATTTCATCCAACACTTGAAAATCATGAGCTACGGCTATTTTTTTTGCGGAAGGCTTCAAGTTTTTTAATATCCTGTCATAGTATCCCTTACCAAATCCTATCCTGTTTAAATTTTTATCAAAAACTACTCCGGGAACAATGACCAAATCAATTTCTTCCGGACTGACCGGCAAAATCTCTTTCGGCTCATAATAACCGAAGGAATTAAGCTGTAGGTCGGCTTCCTCGGTTATTTCGGAAGGAATTATAAGGGTGTTTACCGTATCCGTATAGGGTATGACAACACGTTTTTTCTCAGCTAACATGTGTCTGATAAGATTTGACGTCATCACTTCCTTATTGAAATCCATGTAGATGAAAATAACCTTGCTTTGTTTATAAGCCTTTAGGCCCACAATTTTATCCATTATAAGCTTACTGTTATTTTCCACTTCTTCCTTTTCCATCTTGTTTCTGATGGTGAGTATCTTTTTTCTCAATTCTTTTTTACTTTCCATTCTTCACCTAAAAAAATATAGAAATTAAAAACCTATAGAGGAGACTGATAACAGGACCTATTATTATTCCTATTTTTCTGAATACAATCAAGAGAAGCAAGATAAACCTCAAATGCTCCCTGTATGTGAAATAAAAATTCCAAACCTTTGGCCCTCCTATGCTGCCCAGAATATGGTGGCCGTCTAAGGGAGGTATGGGCAAAAGGTTGAATACCATCAGGACTAAATTAATGTGTACGGTGCTTCTTAAAACTTCAAATATTATTTGGCCCAATAAGGTAACAGGCAAAAACATGTCTGCTAATTTCATGAATCCCGTAAACAAAAATGCAATCAAAAAATTTGATACAGGACCTGCCAATGACACGATTGCGTCATCTCGCACCGGGTCCTTAAAGTTTCTCGGATTTATCATAACAGGCTTAGCCCATCCGAAGCCAAACAGCAACAAACACAAAAAACCGAGGGGGTCTAAATGCCTTATGGGATTTAAAGTTAACCTCCCATGTAGTCTTGCGGTATTATCACCTAATCTGTCTGCAGCTAAGCCGTGTGAAAATTCATGAACGGATATTCCAAGCAATATACCGGGCAGGAATAATAATCTGCCTACTAAATAATCCATATTTCCTCCTTCTCCGTATACAAGCTCTCACCTCTTGTCTTCTCCACCTTGGCCGGTTATCTTGTATACTGTAGCTGTTTCAAGCCTTCTGCCCTTAATTTCCTCTACGATGATTCTGAGTCCGAAGTCTTCCAATTCCAAGGTGCTGCCATCCTCGGGGATTATTCCCAATATGCCGAAAACAAGCCCCCCAAAGGTATCGAAGTCTTCATCGGGCAAACTCACTTGCAGTTCCTTGGACACATCGTCCAAATATGCCGACCCCTTAATTCTCCAGGTATTTTCATCTATTTTTACGATTTCCTCTTCCTCCGGGCTTGAGTAATCATCGTCTATATCACCTACTATCTGCTCGAGCAAATCATTCATGGTAATAATTCCGCTCATTCCTCCATATTCATCAAAGACAACGGCAAAATGATTCCTGTTCTTTTTCATGTTTTGAAAGAGCACGTCCGTTCTCACTGTTTCAGGAACATAATAAGCAGGCTTTATAATATTCTTCATAATGTTTTCTCTGCTTCTGTCTTCTAATCTGAAATAATCCTTAACATGCAAGACTCCCACAACATTATCCGCACTTCCGTCACAAACCGGATATTTAGAGTGCCTGCTTTGGGATATTTTTTCATCCCATTCATCTTCTGTTTCATCCAGCCACAGAATCACTGCTTCTGTTCTGTGGGTCATTACTTCTTCGGCTGTTTTATTGTTAAATTCAAAAACATTTTGAATCATTTCTTTTTCGTTTTCATTTATGGACCCCTTTTCGCTCCCAACATCAACCATCATCCGGATATCTTCTTCCGTTACTTCATCATCAACTGCGTCCGGGTCTATCCCTATCAGCCGCAAGACGCTGTTTGTAGACACTGTCAAAAGCCATACCAGGGGAGCAAAGAGTTTTGCTATAAAATATAAAAGTCCCGATAAGGACAAGGCTAATCGTTCCGCGTTTTTCATTGCCACCCTCTTAGGAACAAGCTCGCCTGTTACAAGTGTTACATATGCTAACAAGACCGTTATTAATACTACCGATATGGGATTCAAAACCGAATATGGCATGTTCAAGCCTAATCTTATTAATAGGTTGGTAAGCCTGCTTGCAAAGTTTTCTGCGGCAAAGGCGCCACCCAAAAGGGATGCTAAAGTTATGGCGATTTGGATGATGGAAAGAAATTGTGATGAATCTTCCGTAAGCTTTGTAAGCCTGATAGCACGCTTGTCACCCTCAAGGGTAAGTTTTGCTATCCTGTTGTCATTCATAGATATGACCGCAATCTCGGCAGATGCGAAAACAGCGTTGATAAATAATAATATGACTTGTAAAATAAGCGGACCCCATAACGAGCCTTCTTCTAACAAAGTATAAAACCTCCCGAATCAATAATTAAATGAATAATAACATAGATATTTTAACCCGTCAATATTCATTTATCAATGCTGATTTTACTAAATGCAAGAAAGAGGCCAATAATAATTTTTAATTCTTATTATTATGTAGAAGTGTTCCTTTTTTTGTCAATTGTGGTTGCCATAATACAATAAATATTGTAATATTATTATAACTCTATGAAATGGAGGCAATTATGTTTTTAGAAGCTTTAATTCTCGGTATTTTAGTCGGCTACATCAGGAGAGGAAAGATAAGCAGGCTGTCATATGTTAATTTCAGTTTCAAACCCTTGATTTATATTTCAGCTTTATTATACTTAGGCATAATTATTGTAAATTTAGGTCTGTATGATTATGAATCCTTTTTATACTCTGCCTTCCTCATCGGTTCGATGATTTTAACCGGCTTGTTCTTAATAGCAAATCTCAGCATAAAGTATATGTTTATCCCCTTGGTCGGTCTCGGTTTAAACCTCTTATCATTTTTTTCCAATAGATTTAAATTTCCCTTGTCTCCTCAGGCCGCAGAACAAATATACGGCCAGGAAGCGGCAGAATTGCTAAACAAGGGCAAACTCTTGTTCTTCACTTCTTCGGAAACCGCAACCCTCAGCTACTTAGGCAATATTATTCCCATAGGAAACTGGTTCGTGGTAAGCATCGGTGATATTATAGCCGCTATAGGACTTATATTGGTTGTCCAGTGCATCATGGCCGACAAGTTTATTCAAACCCGCAGTAAGATAACCTTTTCAAAGGATATATTCAGATAAAAAACAGGGACACCTTTCGGTGTCCCGATTTATTCTTCCTTAATTGTTTCGGTTATAGCTTTTGAAAGTCCCGCAAGCCCCTGGATTTCCGAAGGTATAATTATCTTTGTCGCCTGACCGTTTGCAGCCTTTTCGAAGGATTCAAAGCTCTTGAATGTCAGAACTTCCTTGTCAAGCCCCACATCCTTAATCATCTTCAAACCTTCGGCGGTTGCTTTTTGAATGCTTAATATAGCTTCAGCTTCACCTTCAGCCTCCCTTATGGAAGCTTCTTTCTTGGCTTCTGCCCTTAAAATGGCCGCCTGCTTTTCTGCTTCCGCCTGTAGTATCATGGATTCCTTGTTGCCTTGAGCTACCAATATGGCAGAACTTTTTTGCCCTTCGGCTATGAGTATGGATTCTCTCTTTTCACGCTCGGCCTTCATTTGCTTTTCCATTGCTGTTTGTATTTCTTTAGGGGGCAAAATATTTTTGACCTCAACACGATTAATCTTTATACCCCAAGGGTCGGTAGCCTCATCCAGAACCACGCGCATTTTTGTATTTATAATTTCTCTTGAAGTCAATGTTTCATCAAGCTCCAAATCACCGATAATATTTCTTAAAGTAGTTTGAGTCAAATAGTCAATTGCTGATATGGGCCTCTCAACTCCGTAAGTATAATATTTGGGGTCGGTAATCTGGAAAAATATAACCGTATCTATCTGCATTGTTACATTATCCTTGGTAATGACAGGCTGGGGGGGGAAATCAATCACCTGCTCCTTAAGAGATACTTTCTTTACAACCCTGTCAATCAAGGGAACCTTCACATGTACTCCCACGCTCCATGTTGCCTGATATGCTCCCAAGCGCTCAATAACATAAGCCTGTGCCTGGGGCACTATTCTTATATTTGCTGCCAGCAATGCCACTACTAATGCCAACAGTATAACAAATCCTAAATATTCCATATTTCCTCCTTATTTTTTTCAACTATGAGCTTAACGCCTACAATATTTCTTACCACTACAATTTCATCCTTTTCTATCACCCGGTCATCGAGGGACCTGGCAGACCAAATTTGTCCATTCACCTTAACCGTTCCGGTGTTGTTAATATTGTCTATTCTTGATTCCACTTTAAAAGACCGGCCAATCAAGGATTCGGCATTGGTCTTGAATCTTCCAACCTTGAATTTCTTCATTGCTATGGGCCTCGTAAATATGAGACATACTATGGAAACAAGCAAGAATACCACTATTTGTGCTTCAATTTCCAAACCGGTCAAATGAACCAGCCAGGCAACAAGAGCGCCGACAGCAAACCATATAGTTGTCAAACTCACGGTCAATGCTTCAATAATAACGCAGGCAACAACTAATCCAAGCCAGGCATATCCTACATACTCCATGGAAACCTCCTCATGCTTTATATTAATAGTATACCACAAAACAAGATATGGCAAACAGTTTTAATCAATTATACCGCTTAAGGTTTGGTATGGATTCACATAGGTGTTGTATATGCTCACCGCATAATGCAAATGAGGTCCGGTTGAAAATCCTGTGGAACCTACGGTTCCGATGACATCACCCTTTGTGACCTCATCACCCTTTTCCACCCCTATGGTATCCAAATGGTAATAAGATGTAAAAAGCCCCATTCCGTGGTCTATAACAACCGTATTGCCGGGAGAAAGAAGTCCTTTCATGGCAAAGGTAACAAAACCGTTATTGGGAGCCAGGACTGGAGTACCCTTGGGAGCAGCCAAATCAAGTCCCGAATGTCTTGATGAAGAGGGCTCATTGTTCACATACCTTATTTCGGCGAAATCCGTTGTCAATTCTCCTTCGACGGGCATGATAAATTTCCCTTCCCAAAGCTTTTCTTTTGCAGAAAGGGTTCTGGCAGGCTTCACGAGCTGGGCAAATTCATATATTGCAGCATTGTCATTGTGGGTTTCGTTCATCTCTTCACTGACCGTAAGGTATTGGGTCTTAAAGCTCCTATTTAACACTGTCAAGGTTTTTTCAAAGCTGTATTCATTTTCGGTACCTTCATTTATAAGGGCTGTAAGCTTATAATCACCGGGATGGGCATACAGGTCTATGGGAATCATGTAGTATTGTTTATCCTTGTAGGCATAAATATCATTGTCAATTGTTACGGCATCCGTAATCAATCTAACACTTTCATCAGCATTTAGGTTTTCGATAGAAATCAACAAAATATTGCCGGGATAGTTTTCTTTTGTGATTATCTCAATATCTGGAGGCACATCAACAAATGCCGTAAACCTTAATGTTTTCTTTCCATAGGAGGAAGAATCTTCCTTAAAATGCCACTGGCTTTCACATTCGACCAGGTATTCACCGTCGCCTTTTATATTCCTGATGAGATCCTGCACATTTTTTCCCGTATTTATCAGGGTCCCCCGGTCATAAATCCTTATTGTCTGGTTATCCGGCTGTTTTTCATGTTTAATATCCAAGTAATCATTTGGTGATAAGGAAATCTTAGTATCTTCGTATTTTCCCGATTCTATCCCCCGGTTGTTTACAAAATGCCCCTCTATATTTTTGCTGTTCCAGTTATATTCAAGATAAGGCCTGAATTCTTCCCCTTTTAGCTCAATGTATGAATCATACATTGCCGAAACATATATGTAGGAAAAGGCATGGCTTAAAAACAAGGGCTTTGCGGCACTGTCCCTGATTTTATACAAGGCTTCTCCCTTTTTCAGGTATGCGGTTTGGTCTTCCAAATCAAAGAAAAGGGTATAAACATCTTCTTGTTTATCATCTTTTTTAAGAGTAATTTGGTAATTCAACAAGGATGACACATCTTTATTTGTCCGGTCCTTTTTACTCACCGCATTTAAAATAAGGTCTGCATCCTTGTTTCCTTTTGAAATTGCTAAAGTATCACCGTTTTGTAAATTTACCGCTTCAATTTCGGAAACATGGCTAACTTCGGAGCAGCCTGTCAAAAATAATAATAAAATGACAATAAACAATATTTTTCTCATTTTAGCTTCCTCTATAGTAGTTTTTGATTATAACCAAGTATTATGCATTATAAGGCGTAAATATACCAATGAAAAGAGCCCCGGGGTATCTTCCCGGGGACTGTGGCAATCTATCTTTCTTCTCTGTAATAGTTAACCCCGCAGCTTGCCGGCTGCTGGTTTTCTTTTGATTTTCTGATTGAAGTCATCACTAAAACCAAGGCAGTGATAACGAAAGGAAGCATATCATACAATGCATTTGGAAGGGTTATGATTGTTTTTGGAAAATAATATTTCAAGATGTTGAAGGCTCCGAATATGAATGAGCCGAAAATTGCCCTGTAAGGCTTCCAGGAAGCAAATATAACGAGTGCCACTGCTATCCATCCCTGGCCGTTTACGGGATTGTTCATCCATACGCCCCCGTTGATTATCATGGAACAGTATGCTCCTCCTAAGCCGCATATGCCTCCGCCTGCAAGCACATTGATATATTTTAGTTTTGTTACCTTTATTCCCGCTGCATCTGCCGCCCCGGGATTCTCTCCGATTGCCCTCACATTGAGGCCCGTCTTTGTGTTATTGTAGTATATGCCGCAAGTTACGGCGATTAATACAGCTAAGTATACAAAAATATTGTACTGGAAGAACAAGGGTCCCAAAACCGGCACGGTGGTCAGGCCAGGTATGTTTATATTGCTTATTTGTGCAGTTATTTGTTCAGGAAGCTTCAATGTATTGGAAGCAGAATTTACCAGCATAAATTCCCCTGCAAAATTTGATATTCCTACACCGAATATAGAAAGGGTAAGACCTGTAACATTTTGATTTGCCATGAAGGTTATGGTTAGAAGAGCATAAATTAATGCCCCTAACATGCCTGCCAAAAAAGCTGCCAAAAGAGCAATAAGAATACTGTCATAAAAGTATCCTGCCATGAATCCCGCACATGCCCCCATGGCCATCATTCCTTCAACCCCTAAGTTAAGATGGCCTGCTTTTTCATTCATCATTTCGCCGGTTGTTCCAAATAGGAGGGGAGTTCCTGCAAATACCGCAGCATTTAAGAATTTTACAAACATATCACCTGCCTCCTTTTCTGCTAACTACAAATTTATATCTTATGAAAAATTCGCATCCTAAAATAAAAAACAGTATAATCCCCTGGAGGACACTTGCAAAGTAGGTTGACAATCCATAGGCGGATTGCATGACACTGCTGCCTTTTTCAAGAACGCTGAACAAAAATGAAACCAATAGGATTCCGAAAGGATTCAGATATGCCAGCCAGGATACTATTATGGCGGTAAATCCCACCCCTCCTGCAACAGAAGAGGCCAAGGTCATGTCAGAGCCTGCTGCCTGAATCATTCCCGTAATTCCGCAGATGCCCCCGCTTATAGCCATGGTTCGAAGTATAATTTTTCTTACATCCATACCTGCATATTTGGCAGTAGATTTGCTTTCACCTACCACGCTTATTTCATATCCGTGTTTGGTATACCTAAGATATATAAATACAATGAAAACAAGAATCAAAGCAATAATCCATCCGAAATGAACACCCAATATCTTGTCCAGCTGGGCGTTAGGAGCAAATCGGGCAATTTTGGGGAATCCCGAGGAACCCGGGTCCTTCCAGGGACCGTCTCTCAGGTAGGTAATGATGTGTAAGGCTATGTAATTGAGCATCAAGGTAAAAAGGGTCTCGTTAGTGTCGTATTTCGACTTAAAATAAGCCGGTATTAAGCCCCACAGGCCTCCTCCTAGGGCTCCGGCAGCAAACATGACAAGCAATAATAAAAAGTGAGGCCAGGTATCGTGGAAGAGGGCAAAATATGAAGCACAGACAGCTCCCACAATTATCTGCCCTTCAGCTCCTATATTCCAAAACCTCATTTTAAATGCCATGGCAACACCTAAGGATGACATCAACAGGGGTATCATAAATCTGATTGTTGCCTGAAATGCCATCTTGCTACGAAAGGCTCCGGATATAATGGTTCCGTACAATTCTATGGGATTATATCCCAGAAACAATATAAAGAGGCCTCCTGCCGCAAGTGCCGATATAAAGGCAGCTATTCTGATCTTAAGAGTATCCTTGCCGGAGCGCTCGGATATTTTTACGATCCTGATAAAGGGTACATGACCTTTCTTATTCATCCGAATCAGCTCCTTCCATCTTTTTCCCCGCCATCATGAGTCCTATTTCTTCCTTGCTTGTATTTTTCGCATCTACAATCCCCATTACTTCACCATGGCACAATACCATGATCCTGTCGGACAGCTCCAAAAGAACATCCAAATCTTCCCCTATAAACAGTATTGCAACATTCTTTTTCTTTTGTTCGTTCAATAAGTCGTAAATTATATAGGATGAGTTAATATCAAGGCCTCTCACGGGATATGCGGTAATGAGAACATTGGGCTCCGATTCGATTTCTCTTCCCAAGAGCACCTTCTGAACATTTCCTCCGGACAGCATCCTCACCGGAGTTTCGATGCCGGGGGTTATGATGCTGAGTTTTTCAACCAATTCTTCCGCTAACTTCCTGGATGGCTTCTTGTCGATTATGAAACCCTTGTTTTTTTTGTATGATTTAAGGAGCATATTGTCTACCATATCCATAGACCCTACCAAGCCCATCCCCAACCTGTCCTCGGGAACAAAAGACATGCTAATGCCTAAATTTATGATTTCATCGGGAGTCTTCCCTATGATATTTTCTTTGTTATATAATATTGCGCCGGTCTTAGCTTCCATAAGACCTGCTATTGTTTCGCACAATTCCCTTTGGCCGCTGCCTGCTACACCTGCAACTCCTAATATTTCTCCGCTTTTTAACTTGAAGTTCACATTCTTCAAGCCTCTTGTACCGTCTTCATTAACCACGGAAAGGTCTACCACCTTCAAAACGGTTTTTTTGCTTGTGGTTTCGGGACGGTTTATTTCAAGGCTGACGGGTCTGCCCACCATCAGCTCGGCAAGCTCTTTCTCATTTGTTTCCCCGGTCTTAACCGTACCGACAACCCGGCCCTTTCGAAGTATGGCAACCCTGTCGCTTATGGCCAATACTTCATGAAGCTTATGGGTGATGATGATTATTGCATTCCCCCGGTCTTTCATCCTGCGAAGTATGGCAAAGAGTTTTGCCGTTTCCTGGGGCGTGAGAACCGATGTGGGTTCGTCTAATATTAATATCTTAGCCCCCCTGTAGAGGACCTTCATTATTTCAACGGTTTGTTTTTCGCTGACTGACATGTTGTAGACCTTTTTGTCAGGCTCTGTTTCCAAACCGAATTTTTTGCTCATTTCAAGAATTTCTTCTTTTAAGGCGCTGTTTTTTACATACCTTCCCCTTGTACCCAAAACAATATTATCCATGGCACTGAATACTTCAACCAGCTTAAAATGCTGGTGAATCATCCCTATGCCCAGATTTATCGCTTCGTGGGGATTTGTTATGAAAACTTCTTTTCCGTCAATGTAAACAGAACCCTCGTCCGCATAGTAAATACCTGATAAAATATTCATCAATGTAGTTTTTCCGGACCCGTTTTCTCCTAATAGGGCAAGTATTTCTCCGTATTTGATACTTAGGTTGACATTTTCGTTGGCAACTACCCTGCCAAAGGTTTTTGTAATCCCCTTAAGTTCTATTGCGTAATTTGTATCATTTGCTCTCAACATAATCTCCTATTTGACCTTGTACTAAGGGGTTGGCAGCCACCAACCCCCTTGAATTATTTCTCCACTACTGTTTTAAAATACCAGTTAATTCCGCCCGTAATGGTTGCATCATCAAGTGTTTTCCCTTCTTCCCCAACTGTTGACCCGTCATTTGTTTCAATTACTCCGTCAAACACATTGAAGGTGCCATCCATCATGGATTGTCTTGCTTCTTCGATTTTTTCGGCGGTGCCTTCCGCGGCAATACCTTCGTTTATGGGTGAAATATCAACCATGCCTTCTTTCATTCCGCCATAGTAGTTTTCACTCTTCCATGTTCCGTTTATTACATTTTCAACTGCCCATGTATAATAAGCTCCCCAATTCCATACAGCCGATGTAATAGTTGCCTTTGGAGCATCCTTGGACATATCTGAGTTATAGCCTATACCAAAAACTCCTGCTTTCTCTGCTTCCAATTGGGGGTTGGGAGTGTCGCAATGCTGGGCTATTACGTCACAGCCTTCGGCAATCAGAGCTTTTGCCGCATTTGTTTCTTCTTCCGGTGAATACCAGCTGTTTGTAACCTTTACATAAACCTTTGCATCAGGGTTGACTGAATATGCTCCCATGGCAAATGCATTAAGACCTCCTGTCACCTCTGAATTATCCTTGCCCATGGCTGCCACATATCCAAGCTTATTAGTTTTTGTCTTTAAGCCCGCTGCTATACCTGTCAGGTATCTGGCCTGATAGATTCTTCCGAAATAGTTGTTAAAGTTTCTGTCATTGCTTTTATATCCTGACCCGTGGGAAAATAACACATCAGGATATTCCTGGGCCAATGCTTCCATTGTATCCATGTAACCCCAGCTGGTTCCAAAAATGATGTTCGCCCCTTCCTCGATGCATTCAAGCATTGCTGCTTCGGTAGCTGTAGGGTCTGTATCATTGACATTGTTTTTACGAATTATCTGGCTGTCGCTGAGGCCTAAGGCCTTCTGCATGGCTACTATCCCCTGATCGTGTGCATAGGAATAACCTGAACCGTCGGCAGGATTTCCTATGTGTATCACTCCAACCTTGATATCTTCCTTGGCAATTGCAGGAAAAATTCCTTCTCCCGAAGCTTCCTTTCCCTCAGATACAGGTTGTTGCCCTTCATTATTCCCGCATGAAGTCAAGAGTGTAAGTGCCAGCATCAGCACTAAAATGATGCTTAATAGTTTTTTCATTAGATTCCTCCTATTTTTTTACTCTGCACCAAGAAAGTAAAAATGCGAACAGTAATAACTACTCGCACCAATAGAATAATAGTATCAATAGTCAAACAATTTACGGTTGTTTGGTAGAAACTATGGAACCATATTATCCACATTATATTGATGCAGTTTATATTTAATTAATATAATTATAGCTTAAGCTATGACAATAATCAACAGATTATTTTGCAAATACCCTAAGGGGAGACGCTGAAAAAATTATCGTTGAAAATTAATTGTCCATATGCTAAAATATTGTCAAAGTTAAACGATTTCATCAGTCAAGGGAGAGGTATATGCAAGGTTTAGTTTCAAACAAGGAAGAAATAATATTAAGCAGACGCTCTCATTTTTTAATTCTTTTAATCCTGCCTCTGACTTTTTTGGCATTAGCCTTTATTTTTGACACACCGGCAAATATATTTTCAGGTCTTGACAAAATAATTTGGGCACCTGATATTCTGCTGACGGATTACCTGGCAGTAGGCGGATTTGGTGCTGCCTTGTTCAATGTGTCCTTAATTGTTCTTATAAATATCTTTATCATATATAAACTGAAGGTAAAAATAAACGGCGCAATCATTGCTGCCATATTCACCTTGGCCGGGTTTTCCTTTTTTGGCAAAACCCTTTTTAATATATGGCCCATGTATTTAGGCGGGGTTTTATATGCCAAATACAAAAAAATATCTTTTGAGCAGGTCCTTGTTGTGACTATGTTTTCAACATGCCTGGCACCGGTGGTAAGCCAGCTGGCATTTTCGGCAGACCTCCCCCTCCATTACGGTATTATCATAGGCATCCTGTTAGGTACCGCCGGAGGCTTCATAATTACACCTCTTGCTTCAAATATGTCCAAACTCCACGGCGGGTATAGCTTATATAATGCGGGGTTTACCGCAGGCCTGCTTGGCACCTTGGTATTCTCCCTAATGAAAAGCTTTGGATTAAACATTGAGCAGCAGCTCATACTATCTTCCCAATATAATATTTTTTTCAGAAACCTCTTGCTTATATATTGTCTTTTATTGATTGGCATAGGGTATTTATTAAACAATAAAACATTTAAAGGATACGGAAAAATTTTTCGTTATTCGGGAAAATTAGTAACAGATTTCACACAATTGATGGGATACGGCCTTACCCTGATCAACATGGGCATAATGGGTTTGATATCCATGTTTTTTGTATATTTCACCAGCGGGGAATTCAACGGTCCCATAATAGGTGGTATTCTCACTGTTGTGGGATTCTCAGCCTTTGGCAATCATCCAGGAAACTCAATCCCCATAATGGTCGGAGTATTCTTTGGAGGGGTCCTTAAGGTCTGGGATATTCAGACAACACCCACCATAATTGCCGGATTATTCGGCACAACCTTAGCCCCCATAGCCGGCAGGTACGGTGCATATGCAGGGGTTCTTGCAGGTTTTCTCCACCTGTCCATGGTAATGAATATCGGGGTGGTACATGGAGGAACCAATCTTTATAACAACGGATTTTCCGGAGGCTTGATAGCTTCTATATTGGTTCCCGTATTTGAATGTTTCAGAAAAGAGGAATAAAATATAAAAACCGTTGGTAAATCAACGGTTTAGATTTATGACACAGGGTTTTGTCTGAAATGAGATGATCAGTCTTGCATGTCACACCTGAGCTGTCCGCTCATTCCGAAGTTTTCAAATTCCATTTCTCTTATAATGATTCTTACGGCTTCCTTTGGACAATTTGCGGTTCTTGATACGACTTCCGTCATTTCTTTGACCATTTGTCTCTTTTGCTCTATGGTCCTTCCCTTAAGCATATCCACCTGAATAATTGGCATTAATCCACCTCCTCCTTCAATATATAGTAAATATTCAATACTTAATTATTTTTTTATGTACATAATCCGACAAGGAGGTCATCAGCATAGCTTGATACAAAATATTGAATTCAACTATATCCCCCAATTTATATTGGCTTTTACAGTCATGAATATCCAAAATGGTATGGTCGCTGCTGGCCCCTAAAACAATCATATCCTTGTCCTTGGGAACCAACCTTGACGAATCTCCTAAATCCTGGTTTCCCAATGCAACAATTGCCCTCTTTCTTATTCCCCTGTCATCGTAATGAGGCAGGTCCCCAAATGCATTCACCATCAACTGTCCTATTGGGTGGGTAGGCTTTTCATTCAATTCCACTATTTGAGCCTTTAAGACAAACACATCCGGGTCTAATCCTTCTATATTTGTATCCCAGTAAAGGGGCAGGTCCTGGGTATTGTTTATTCCCTCTCCGATTCTAAGGTGGTTTATTTTCTTTGGAACTCCTCCCCTTACCAAAAGAGGCAAGGTTGTTGTTCCCCCTCCGGATACAATGTTCAGATTTCGGTTAAGCTTTTCTTCTATTTCTGTTGCTGCCTCCGCTAAACGGTTTAAATTCTCCGTACTTGGAGCTACCGAGCCGTAGCAGCTTAAGTTTGTCCCTATACCTTCAAGGTAAAGATTATTCAGGTCGTATTCAACGTATAGGGCTAACTTAATGAGGTCTTCTTTTAAGAATACTCCTTCCCTTAAATCTCCCAAATCATACATAAGGACAACCCCATATACCTTGTCTTGTTTTTTTGCTTCCGAATTCAATAAATCTAAGGTTTCCTTTTCAGATACCAAGGATAAGTCGCTGTATTTAACAACATCTTCTATTTCGCACATCATGGGGATTCTCACCAATAGGAGGGGCACATCGAATCCTCGCTCCTTTAAAACCCTCAGCTGGTCAATTCTTGAGCTGCCTATCTGATAGCAGCCTCCTTTTGCCATTTCTTCAGCCCCTTCCGGGATTCCACCGAATCCTTTGATTATACCTGCAACCTTAATCCCGTAGTTTTCACATAGTTTTGTAACTATTTCGGTATTGTGGTAAAGCTTTTTTAAATTAAACTCAAGCAAGGGATACCTATCCATGATTAACCTCCTTATTCTTTCGAAGCCCTGCAAAAAATTCCTTTAATAGCTTAGAACATTCTTCCTCTAAGATGCCGAACTTAACCTCCGGCTGATGATTCAGCATTTTATTGTTTGTAATATCTAAAACGGACCCGCAGGCACCGGTTTTCAAATCCTTGGCTCCTATAACCAACCTGTCGATTCTTGAATTGACTATTGCACCCGCACACATGGGGCAGGGCTCCAAGGTCACATACATGGTGCATCCGGGAAGGCGCCATCCTCCCAAATTATTGCATGCTTCCTTAATGGCTGTTATTTCAGAATGGAGGGTTGCATCTTTCAGGCTTTCTTTTTGATTGAACCCTCTGCCGACAATTTCTCCATCCTTAACTATCACCGCACCTATGGGAACCTCATTTATTTCATATGCCTTATGTGCTTCTTTCAAGGCTTCCCTCATAAATACTTCATCCATGGCTCTTCCTTGTTTCTTTTATTTTTAATTATAGTTTATTTTCTGCATTTAAGTCAACAAGAATGTCCTTAAGCAAATCTTAAGAGGCTCACCTGATATTACCTGTTTACTTTCTTCCAAGAAAAATATAGAATGATTAGGGGTATAGGGGAACAAATGTTGACCCCGTTCAGTCTAATACAGAAAAGGAGGTAATATGAAAAATATTATAAAAAAAACAACAGCTTTCTGCCTGTGTGCATTAATGGCAGTCAGCATGAATTTAGAGGTTTATGCCGGTGTCCTTGATGATATTTTAGGAAACGACCCCATTGAAAATACCGACACTGCTGAAGATACAGAAGATACTGAAAATAATCCGGTTTCAGACACAGCCGATGAAACTGAGGATGTTGAAAATATATACACGGCACAAGATACTTACAACACTATTTTGTTTACTGACATCAGCAGCCATTGGGCAAAAGATTGGATTAATAAAGCAGTCAATATGGGTTTTGTATCCGGCTATGAGGATGGAACATTTAAACCGGACAGGACTATTACAAGGGCTGAATTTTCAACTATGCTGAATAAGGCAATACAGGTTGAAACAAGCCAAGAAATAGACTTTTACGATGTAAGCGCCAAGGACTGGTTTTATAATGAGGTCCGAAAATCCGTAGCCGCAGGTTTTTTCTCCGGATATGATGATAATACCTTCAAACCCAACAATCCCATCAAACGACAAGAAGCAGCAAAGGTTGTGGCAGGTGCCATAACAACGGGAAATATTGACGGTGAAGGGGCTACATTGTTAAAGGATTACAACACCATCCAGGAGTGGGCCAGGGAAAGCGTAAATACCGTTTATAACAAGGGATACATATTGGGCTATCCCGACAAAACCTACCAACCCTCCAAGGCCTTAACCCGGGGTGAAGCCGTAAAAATCATCTATGAAATAATCGATAATGAAAATATTGAATATGGGTTTAATATTACAAATTACGATGAAACCTACACCAGTGCAGTTGTAGTCGGCAATTTAAATGTTTTGGATTCCGTGGGCAGGGGGAATGTCAATATTAAAAATGTGGTAGTCTTAGGGGATATCGTGATTTCTGCGAAAAATGTCAAGTCCGTGGTCCTCACGGATGTCAAGGCAAGAAACATTATAGTTGAAAGCGATACGAATCCCGTAAAGATAGTGTACAACGACAATGTCACCATAGGAAATAGTTCCTTGCCGGCAATAGTGACGGTTCAAAAATAAGTGACAAGGGGACGGGGGTAGTGTCATCTTTTCGATGACACTACCCCCGTCCCCTCGTCACCTTAATTTAGGTTTTCAAAGGTGCTTACAAAACTTTTATTTAAATACAACTCTTCTAAGTAGACCATATCCTCATCCGATATTTTTTCATATATTTCCACAAGGTATCCCCTGTCATTTTCAACGATTGGTTTAGACCGCATATTATTCATTAAAAGTTCAGCGAAAGAAGTATCATCAAAATAAAGGTTATCTATGTCTTCTTTAAGCATATCTCTTAATTCATTTAAGTCTATTTCTTCAATGACTGTATTGTAATCTTTCATGCTTCTAACTTTGGCGTAAAGACTTCTTCCCTCGTAATACCTTTCATCGTAGAGGTAATAATACCTTTGTTTTTTGTATTCATAAGAGCTTAAAAGTTTATTGGCCGTTTCATTTTTACCTTCGTGGTCTTTTTCAAACTCTGTCTCCGGTGTCAGCCTGTAATCTCTTATGATGGCAGTCCCGTCCTTCATCCAGTAAGCCACCACAAAACTGTCGGTCTCGTAATAATCCGGATTGATATAATATGTCTGGTCCTTTAAAACTTTCTTGTGCAGGTCTGTAATAGCCTCAATGCTGTCAATATCATCATAGATTATCATGCCTCGATTTCTTTTCCATTCGGCAAATGATAGGTCCTCCCGGGACCCGCCCTCCAAGAAGTCATCCACGGAGTTAACGGACCAGATTTGATTGCCCGCATATGCCATCTCAACATCTTCCGGCCGGGGAACCATGTTTTCATAATGGCTGGCAACCAATATGGTGGTTCCCGTCACTGCCGCAAATAATACCATGCTCACTCCGAACACCTTGATTGAGGACTTTGATATCCTAAAGGATTTTTCAATAAATGCTGTTATTATATAATAGGACAGAATGGCCAATAAGGCTGAAATAACCAACCTGCTGCCAATACCCGTGTACCTTGAAAAGCTTATGGAAAAAGATGCAGGTATTATCAGGCATGCAAGGACTGCCACAAAGTATTTAAATCCATCGAATACTATAAAACCCGTATTTTCATTTTTTCTCCTCTTAATGAATCGGATGAGCAAAAGGCCAATAAATATTAAGATGATCGGCAGGAGAAGGATATATACCAAGTCTATGGACGTATCCACATACCTTGTGAAATATAAGTAATCAAGCTTATATATATTCTTGGTAAAGTAATCATTTAAAACATCGGCACTGAATCCTATCACCACATTTTCCAATATTGTAAATATAAACATGGTTACCAGGAGTATAATCAGGGGCAGGCAAAAGTTAAATATTGTAATTGCACCTGCCATCAAGGTGTTTCCCGACAAGACCGAGGACAGGGATGAGAGAAGGATAATTGCCGAAAGCCAGGGAATAAGCATTTTGAATACTCTGAGTATTTCATTGTCAACATCTTGTATAAGTACGGAAACTATGATAAGAACCAATAAATATACCGTAAAAACCGTATTTGCCACTATATTTATCATAATCTGCCTGCTTAAGGGCACCGGTTTTGACATGTAATAGGTCAGCTTTGATTCATTGTGGAGAAAACTGTTATCCACCAGGCAATTAATTAAAATTAGGACAAACAGCTCAAATATTCCAAACATTATGAAGAATTCATTATCCGCTCTCAAAATATAGGGTATTACCAAGGTTGTCAGAAAGATTATAACAGTCGATAAAAGCACCCAGTTTTTCTTTTCCTTGATTGAATATATGAGTAAGGGCATAAAGTTATTTTTCTTTTCCATAACCTGCACCTCCTAATTCCGTGATGAATATTTCCTCAAGACTCATTGACAGCTTATCAAACAATAAGAGCTTGTGTTTATTCCTTAAATACTCTTCAAGGTCTTCCGTGTTACCCGTCAATGTCATGATGTATACACTGCCGATTTTTGCATACTGGAGGATACCAAACTCTTTCAGGTCTTCCGGATCAAATTCACCCTCCACCGCAAACTGAACCCTCTTAATGTCTTCCTTCATCTTTTCAAGGTTCTCTTCCCGCAAAATCCTGCCTTCATGCATGATGCCCACCTTATCGCAAATATTATCCAATTCCTTCAGGTCATGGGAAGAAATAATGACCGTCATTTGATTATCCATTACTTCCTTAATGAGAACATCCCAAAACTTTCTTTTTATAACGGCATCCAGCCCATCAACAATTTCATCAAGCAAAAGGAGTTTAGGCTGAGCAGCTATGGATAAAACAAAGGCTGCCTGCTTTTTTTGACCTTTTGACATTTTATTCAACACTTTGTTTTTATCTATGTCAAAGTATTTCACTAAGTATTCGAATTTTTCTTCAGACATGTCGTACATGAGCTTTTCGTAGCGGAATAATTTGCTCAGGCTGTACTGATAGGGGAAATACAAGGTGTCTTGAACATAATAGAAATCTTTAATAAGGTCCGAATTTTTATCAACCTCTTCTTCGTCAAAAGCTATGTAACCCTCATCTTGTTTGTAAACCTGCATAATATGCTTTAAAATAGTTGTTTTTCCGCAGCCGTTTGAACCTACCAGACCATATATCTGGTTTTTCTCGGCATTTATGTTTATATTTTTCAAAACTTGAAAGTCTCCGAATTTCTTGCTTAAGTTACTTACCCTTAACATCAGTGCCTCCTTTTATGGTTGGATTTAATACTTCCTTAACCATTTCAAGTATCCTCTCATCCCTGAATCCCAGGTCTTTTAAGGATTTGATTACCTTGTATAATTCATCCTTGGTATTTCTTACATGCAGATTTCTCAATTCATCGGCATCCTTTACAAAGTTTCCTACACCCTTTACGCTGTAGATGTAATTGTCTTCTTCCAAGTATTTATATGCTTTTTGAATGGTGTTTGGGTTGATTCTGATCATTGATGCCAATTCTCTCACGGAAGGGAGTTTTTCATCAGGTTTTAACGACTTGGAAAATATAAGCCTGATTATTTCATCATAAATCTGCTCATATATGGGTTTTGGGCTTTCATTATCAATACGAATCAATTTATCACCTCCACCTGGACCCCGGCAGCGACAGCCTTATTACTCACATATTCATGGAGGCGGCCTTCGTAAACAGGTTTGAGATTCAAATTATTGTAATCATCCGGAGTTATCAGTGATATTTCCTTATTGAAGGGTATAATTCCATTTAACAAATATGATACAAAGCTTGAGCAGACATAATGATATTTCCTTTCAAAGGGTATGTTGAAGCGGATTAAAAAAACATTCAAAAAACTGTACCTGTACCTTTCCGGCCTTGAGATAAAATCATTGAGTCTCTTTAAAATAATATCATAATCTTCGTCAGTCACTTCAAACTTATATATTTTACATTTGGTATCAGGAAACATTTTAAATATCCCGCTCTTTATATCCTCTTTTACGAATCCTCCTATCAGGGGAAACCAGGTGATCTTCCTTCCAAAGCTGAACATGGTGGAGCAGTCGTCCTCAAAGGATATTGAAATATGGTTGTATGGTTTTTTTGAAAAGAGTTTTAATGTTCTGCATATAACCGTATTTGTCTGGGTTAATACAATTTTTATCTCCTTCATAGCCTTCTCCCTAAAATCTCCGTTATATGTGTGTTAGTACACTTAGTACAGTAGCTGTATTATATACCTTAGTACACTTCTTGTCAATATCTTTTTAAATAAAAAAAAATGCACCTGAGAGGAATCGAACCCCCGACACATGCCTTAGGAGGGCACTGCTCTATCCTTCTGAGCTACAGGTGCACATCATTTTTAAATGTTACACCATTTTTATCATTTTGTCAATATTTTTAGTCCCCTTTTCATTGACTTGTTGATAAAGCAATTTTTTTATTGTATACTAAGTAATGCCGGTGCAGGCGCCGGAGGCGGCTAGCCGATATAAAATTAATGAGGCAGGAAGGATATGAATATATTTGACGGACATTCCGACATATGGACAGACCTTATAATTAAAACCGAAAAAGGGGAAAGTGATATTTTAAGAAAATATCATTTGAATAAGTTAAGGGAAGGCCAGATTACAGGCAGCATATTTGCTATATGGATTGACCCCCCTTATACGGATGACCCCTATAAAAGAACAATCCAAATTTTTGACTCAATCAAAAATGAAATGGAGTATTGCAGGGATTCGGTTCTTTTGGCCAAATCATACGGAGATATTGAAAGGGCCTTAAAGGATAATAAATTTTATATTTTCATAGGCTTGGAAGGTCTGAGCAGTATAGGAGAAAATTTGGACATACTTGATTTTTATTATGAATTTGGAGCAAGGCATGCAAGTCTCACTTGGAACGAGGAAAATGCCTTAGCTACCGGTGTAAGAGGAAACCCCGCCAGGGGTTTGTCAGACCTTGGCAAAAAGGCAGTAAAGAAGTTAAATGATAAGAATATGATACTGGATGTTTCCCATTTAAATGATAAGTCCTTTTGGGATGTAATGGGAACCACTGATAAACCGGTAATTGCTTCCCACTCTAACTGCAGGAAATTATGCGATCATCCGAGAAATTTAACAGACCGGCAATTAAAAGCTATTGCCGAAACCAATGGCTTGATAGGTTTAAATTCATTCAATGAGTTTGTTCATAAGGATATAGGTAAAAAAAATGTAAAAATGCTTGCTAAGCATGCAGTATATATGGCTGACCTCATTGGGGTTAATCATATCGGATTGGGATTGGACTATCTTGATTTCTTAGATGACAGGTCTACAGACAGCTTCAGGTCACAAAAAAAATCCTTCACAGGGGAACTCGAAGACGCATCAAAAACACCCAACCTTATCAGGGAATTGGAAAATGAAGGATTTTCAAAAGTTGAAATTGAAAAAATCACCCACGGAAATTTTTACAGGGTAATTAAGGATGTAATAAAATAACAGGATAAAAAAAATGCCTCGGTGAGGCATTTTTTAATTAAATAAGTTTTTAAAAAATCTTCCTATCCTGACTAAAATATTAGCCTTTTCTATATTTTCGCCGACTCTTGCATCAACCTTTTCAATCTCTTGTCCATTGACAAAAACACTTATGGTTCCTATTACATCCCCCTCTGCCAGGGGAGCTTTGACAGTTTCCTTGTAGCTAATCTTTGTTGTTACCACATCTTCCGTTTTTATCACCCTGGTCAGGTCTGATGCGGGATAAACATTCACCTTTTCATTTTTGGAATTGGATATATAAACCTTGTCAACAGGTTCCGATACATCGGTCAGCTTTAATTTAATAAAGCTATCCTTCCCGTAGTTCAAGAGCTCGATTGTCTTATTCAGCCTGTCTTCATGGGTTTGGGCCCCCAATATTATCCCGATGAGCCTGAAATCTTTGTTTTCCCCTTTAACCGGCATTGTTGAAACCAAACAAATTCCGGCCTTGTCGGTATATCCCGTCTTCAGACCGTCAGCCCCTTCAACCACTCCAAGTATAGGGTTGGTTGCGGCCCTGCGGAAATTCCTTTCAACAATAATCAGCTCAGGCTGCTTTGTGATTTCTAATATTTCGGGATAGGTATTCAGTACATACCTGACCATCTTGAACAAATCAGAAACAGACATATAGTTCTGTCCAGTTTCCTCATCATTTATAGGCAGGCCGTGAGGATTGATAAAGCTTGCAGATAAAAGACCCAGCTCTGATGCTTTGGCATTCATCATAGAAACAAAATTATCCTGGGTTTTTCCCACATGTTCTGCTATTGCAGTTGCACAATCATTTCCTGAGGTAATTAGCATTCCGTTTACCAAGGTTCTAAGCTTAATTGTTTCACCGGACAGAAGTCCAAAATTGCTGCCTTCGGTAGCAGCTGCATGGCCGCTTATTACTACATCATCATCAAGAGATATCTCACCTTGGGAAACCTTGTCCATCATGACGGTATAGGTCATCAGCTTTGAAATGCTGGCGATTGCCAGCTGCTGGTTAATATTGTATTCATAAAGTACCTGGCCTGTTTCCAAATCACCCAGCAAGGCACCCTTGATGTTGTCATTTATGTTTATATTTGCAAATACGACAGTATTTGTTAGCACAATGATTAATAAACACAGGGAAAGTGTTTTTCTGATTTTCTTCATAAAAGCCTCCAAACCATTATGCTATAATTATATAATATTTTACAAATAAATGCATTACCAAATTAAAAAATTTGTAGAATTATTTGGTAATATGTCGTATTTTCAAATTCTCTCCCTTATCCACATCAAAATATCCCGGTAGATGGTTTCTTTATCCGATTCATTCAGGATTTCATGCCTGTCGTCCTTGTAAAGCTTGCATGTAACATCAGTCATTTTTATTTTATGAAGGTCATAGAGTCTTCTTACATCCCTGCCAAAATTTCCTACAGGGTCCTTGTCTCCCGATAAAAATATCATGGGCAGGTTTCTTGGTATTTTGTCCATGTAGTCCTTGTCATACAAATACAGCATACCTTTAAACATGTAATAAAAAGCATTAAGGGTAAAGATAAAATCAATTCTCTCATCCTTTATATAGGCGTCTACAATCTTTTCATCCTTAGTCAGCCAATCAGACTTAGTTCTGGCAGGCTTAAAATATTTGTTGTTGCCTCCGATTGTCAGCTTATTTATAAACCTGCTCCTGTATCTCCACCCTTTAAATGCTGCCATTAACTTACACATTATTAAGCCCGACTTTACGGCTATGAATGGTTTGTGTCCGGTTCCTACAATCAGGGCTCCTTCCAAGTCATCATATAATGAAATATACTGCCTTACAAGAAATGAGCCCATGCTGTGGCCCAATAAAAAAAATGGCAGGTCCTGGTATTCTTCCTTCAATATATCTCTTAATTTACGCATATCCTCTATCAGGGTTTTGTTTCCGTCACCTTGGCCGAAATAACCCCGGTCCTCTTGGCTAAGAAGGGATAGGCCATGGCCCAGATGGTCGTTACCTGCTACTAAAATACCTTTTGAAGCCATAAATGAGGCAAAATTATCATACCTGTCAATATGTTCAAGCATACCGTGGGCAATTTGAAGAAGACCCTTTATTTCGATTTCAGGTCTCCATATAAAGGCATGAATCTTTGTTTTTCCATCAGCCGAATCATAAAAAATTTCTTCCTTTATTGCCATTTCATCCTCCATCAGCTTACGGATTTCGTTATTTTGAAGTATTCATTAATTATTAAATCACCCATCTTATTCAGAGGGTTTTTTTGCAGAAAGTCAACAAATTCCTTGGAGAAGTTGGATGTGGCGTTCACATCGACGATATTGGGCCCCCGGTTACTAATGATTAAGTCAATACCCCCCATTCTGATATTTAAGATGTCTAAGGTGTCTATCACCAGGTCTTCAATATGTTTGTCCAATTTAAAATCTTTTTCGTAAACAGCCCCCCTGTGATAGGACGAAATACCGTTTTCATCCATGCTTCTTTTAACGGCGGAAAATACTTCCCCGTTGATTGCTTCAATCCTCAGTGTATAATTGTCTATGGATTTGATATATTCCTGAAAAATAAATTCAATGGGGGGCAAGGTTTTCAAGAATTCCAATAATTCATCGGGATTTTCAACCTTTGCCGTGCACCTGGACCTGCCGCCGCTGTTTGGCTTTACAATGCATGGAAATTTAATTTTATCCAGAGAAAAATCCTTAGTTGTGCAGTAAATTTCAGGAGTGTTTATTTTGTTATCACGGAGGGTATTACAAACCAGCCGCTTATCAAAGTCATACATTAAAGCTTCAAAAGAATTAATCATGGGAATTCCTTTTTTATTTATTTCTCTCAAAAAGTCGATACCCTTAAAATAAGTTTTCAAGTGTCCTCTGAAATATGAGCTGGGAAAAATCCTGTTGACAAGCAAGGCTGCCGAATCAAAAAAAGCCGCATTTAATACAGCTTTCTCAAAGTTAACAAACATTACTTCACAACCCTTATCCCTGATGTAATCTCTTAAATAAATATTCGACCATTCTTCCGATTCATACAATATTGCTATAGTCATAAGCCCACTCCTCATCTTTCCGGGCAGATTACACTTAATTTCCCGGTCCTAAAAATTCCGATATCTTTGTAAGAAGCTCATCAACGCTGTCTGCTTCCAGGGATAAGCTTTCTATGGGACACATTCCCGACAGGTCGCGGTTTTTTATGTATGGAACCAATTTTTCATATTCATATACTATAGAAGTATTGTTTAAAAACTCTATGGCTTTTCCTGAAATAAGCTTAGTGCTTAATTCCTTGATACCTGCGTGTTGGCAGATCATAGCTGCTGCCCTGCCGATAACCTTATCCGCCACGCTTGAGCCCTGAAGCCGGTCCTTAAATTCCTTTAGGGCAGTGTATATGGGTTTAATTCCCTTGCCCTCGCTTGAAAAAATCACCTTTCCGTCCTTGACAATCACAATTGCCTTTTCTTCATTATCCAATAATTTCTTTGCCAGTTCAATATCCTTCATCGCCATCTCCAAATTGTAAGTGATATCATTATAAAATAATCTTTATCTATTTGCAATAAAAAAAACCGGCCTAGGCCGGCATTATATTTCTACAAATTATTTCATTTTTCTACATGCATCAAGGGATGCACGGGTTTACCCGTGCATGTCTTATAATGTTATTTTTTCCATTCCTCCCATATAGGGCTTTAAGGCTTCCGGAATTGTGACGGACCCATCTTCGTTCTGATAGTTTTCAAGAATTGCAGCAAATGTTCTTCCCACTGCCAATCCTGAACCGTTCAGTGTATGAATGTACTCTAACCTGCCTTTTCCTTCAGGTCTGTATTTGATATTGGCCCTTCTGGCCTGGAAGTCTTCAAAGTTTGAGCATGAAGAGATTTCCACATACCTGTTGTAGCTCGGCATCCATACCTCCAAGTCATAGGTCTTTGCAGAACTGAAACCGATGTCTCCGGTGCAGAGCTCTACAACCCTGTATGGAAGATTCAAACCCTTTAATATTGCTTCTGCAAAATTAGTAAGTTTTTCGAGCTGGGCATAGGAATCTTCAGGTTTTGCATACATAACCATTTCAACTTTGTCAAACTGATGGTTTCTTATCAAACCCCTGGTATCTCTTCCGGCCGAACCTGCTTCCGCCCTGAAGCAGGGTGTGTAAGCAGTCATGTACATGGGAAGGTCCTTTTCATCCAATACTTCATTGCGGTAAATATTGGTTACGGGTACTTCGGCTGTCGGAATCAGATAATAATCTCTTTGATTCAGTTTAAACATATCCTCTTCAAATTTTGGCAGCTGTCCTGTTCCAATCATACTATCCCTGTTAACCATAAAGGGAGGAGATATTTCCGTAAACCCGTGTTCCGAAGTATGCTTGTCAAGCATGTAGGCTATAAGTGCCCTTTCCAGCTTAGCTCCCGGTCCCTTAAACATTGAGAAACGGGTTCCAGTAATTTTTGTAGCCCTTTCAAAATCAAGGATATTCAAGTCTACTCCCAGATCCCAATGGGCCTTTAATTCAAAATCAAACTTTCTTGGCTCCCCCCATCTTCTTATTTCCTTGTTGTCTTCATCTGAAGCACCGATGGTTATGTGGGGATTTGGGGTGTTTGGAATATTCAAGAGCTCTACTTCGATTTTTTCATCGATTTCTTTTACCTGGCCGTCCAAAATCTTTACTTTTTCTGATAGTTCTTTCATTTCCTGAAGAATTGCCGTCACATCTTTTCCTTCCTTTTTAAGGAGAGGAACCTGCTTGGATGCCTTGTTTTGTTTTGCCTTCATATTTTCAACTTCAACAAGCTTTTCTCTCCTTGCCCGGTCTAATTCAAGAACCTTATCCAGGCTAAGGTCCGGATTTCTCCTTTTTAAAAGTTCTTCCACCTCTTTGGGATTGTTTCTGATTCTCTTGATATCTAACATTTTAACCTCCATATATAAAAACTCCCGCCTCTTTTAGAGACGAGAGATACTCGCGGTGCCACCCTAATTACTATGCCGGAAAGCATAATCACTTTTAGAAGTTAACGCCTTCAACGTCTGAGTTTTTTACCCCCAGATGCTCCGGAACGGATTCAACAATCATTATGCCGCCTCCCACCAACCGCCGGCTCTCTGAAATAATTCTCTTGTTTACTTCTTTCCATCATTGCATATTTGGATGATATAATAAGATATTGGTTTTGTCAAGCCTTATTTAGTGGATTGAAGGCGATATGATGCACAGTACTTCCGAGGTATCGGAATTCCCGTTATAGAACAAGTGATTGCTGTTCTCAGGAATAAAAATGCTGTCACCCCTTGAAACCGAGTATACTTTCCCTCCTGCATGGCATTCTATTTCACCCTGTATAACATAGATGTATTCCTTGGAACCATGCGTGATGCTGTGGTTGCTTATCCAGGAATTAGGGTTGAGCTTGAAAATAAAGGCTTCAAACTCCGGTTTTTTTTCATCATTTTTCATTATTGGAGTTATAAATTCCAATTCTACATTAATATTGCTCAATTTAAGTTTAGTTCTTTCATCTCGAGGTATTGTTACAACATCATTTGATGATTCCTCTAAAAACAATACCGAAATAGGTACCTCCAGCGCCTGGGACAATCTTTTTAAAACCGCTAAGGAAGGAGAAATTAAATCTCTCTCAATCTGTGATATATATCCTGAAGTTACGTTGATTTTCTCAGCCAGTTCAACAATTGTCATATTCTTGCTCTTTCTGATGCTCCTTATCTTTTTCCCTATCATCCTATACCCCCCTTTTTTACTTCTCTATAACAATATTATACACAAAATAAAGCTTATGTCACGCCCATATTTACAAATTTTGTCATTATTATACAGGCGCCCCTTCTCCGGTCTTATTTTTGACAGGCAAAAAAGGAAAAATTCAGCCTACCCCCCATGTAAATCTTCAGCCGGGCTAGACCCTCCTTTCGATTTCCATGGTATAAAATGATATTTGGCTTTTCATACAGGGTCAAATATGATATAATTATCTATTAATACTTTATAATCATACATTAATGTGCAAGGGGATATGAAAATGGCAGATAATAGCAAGTATTCTGAAGAAGTAAAATATTTGGAAGATATTACGGCTTTGCTGGAATCCATGTTGGAATATGAAAAAAGGCAGCTTGAAAATCAAAAAGCCGACTTGATTGAATCAAGAAGAGAAATGTGGGAAAACACAACCCACACATCTGCCGATTTTGAAAAGCTTACTGATTTAAACCAGTATTTGAGTGTCCTTCAAGCTCAAACCTTGTCCTATGCCGAGCTAGCAAAACGGATTTCAAAGCATGAAAGGATGCTTGATAACCCATATTTTGCAAGGATAGATTTCACGGAAGAGGGTTACGATGATACTGAAAAAATCTATATAGGGCTTTTTAATTTAATGGACGATGAAAGCCATGAAATTAAAGTCTATGATTGGCGGGCTCCCATATCAAGCTTATACTACAGAAACGAAATAGGTCCCGTAGAATACCGGGCTCCGGCCGGTTTAATAAAAGGCCTTGTTTCATTAAAAAGGCAATTCAAGATAACAAAGGGAAAATTGGAATACTTCATTGACAGCAACATTAACATCCTTGATGAAATGCTTATGGTTGCCCTCTCAAAAAACATGACCTCTAAGATGAAGACAATTGTTGAAACAATACAAAAGCAGCAGGACTTAATAATAAGGGACCTGTATAATGACTTATTGGTTGTTCAAGGGGTTGCAGGCAGCGGCAAATCATCTGTAGCCTTACACCGGATTGCATATCTGATGTATCAAGGTTTAAACTTAAATTTAAAAGCAAACAATATTATTGTCATTTCACCGAATCCTTTGTTTTCAAAATATATATCCAATGTTCTCCCGGAATTGGGAGAAGAAAGCATTGATGAATATACCTTTGAAAATATTTTTGTGAAATTATTCGGCAATAAAATTTCAATGAAAACAAAAAGCGAGAACTTTGAAAACATTATTACCGCCGAAACCGAAGGCAGGAGGGATTTTTTCAGGTCTTATGATGAATTCAAAGGCTCACTGGTTTTTTCAAAAATCTTGGACAGGTTTATGGAGTATTGTGAGCGTAAGCTCATACCCTTCGAAGATGTGTACTATAACGGAAAAATAATTGAAAAGCGAGAGCTTTTAAAAGCCTTGCTCTTAAGCAGCAAGTTAAACATGCCTACGGCCAAAAAACTTAAAATAATCGAAAGCCGCATATTGGAAAAAGTTCGGGACAAGAGAACCGAAAGGCGGAACAAAATTGAGAAGGCAGTAAACAAATTAAATAACCATGAATTTGAGACCATGTCTTTCACGAGACTGATAGCAGCCAAGGAAACTATAGCCTTGAAGGAAAGGCTGAAGAAATTTACGGACCTTGATGTCTTTCAACTTTATAAAAGGCTCTTTTCGGATGTTAATTTATTCAAAAGCATATCCAAGGGCTTGGACCTACCGGATAATATTGATGAAATAATAAGCTATACTAATAAGGCTTTAAGGGATCCCTACAATCTTCCCCATGCCGATGGAATAGGACTGATTTATCTGAAAATCAAAGCGGAAGGACCTTCTCTCTTCACAGACATAAAGCAGGTTGTCGTTGATGAAGCCCAGGATTATTATCCCATTCATTATCAAATTCTAAAGGATTTATACAAGTATGCAAGGTTTACGGTAGTAGGCGATATTAATCAATCAATTGAAAAAACCACCGATATATCCTTGTACGACGACATTATTTCTATTTTTGATTTTGAAAAAAGCAACAAGGTATTCCTGAACAAGAGCTACAGAAGCTCATATGAAATAGGCAGGTTCAGTGCAAGGCTGTTGGGGGACGAAAATTATGCGGAGTTTTTTAAAAGAAATGAAGAAGAACCCCTTATCTTCAAAGCAAAAGACGAGTCCGGCCTCCTGGATGAAATTATTAAAACCATCGAAAAATATAAAAGGGAAGGTTTTAGTTCAATAGCCCTGATATGTAAAAACAGAAAAGAAGCATCTGACTTGTATTTTAAACTGAGTAATAAAATCAAGATAAAATTCATTGACTATTTAGATTATGACAGTGTTTTGGAAGGTACCATGATACTTCCGGTTTATTTGGCAAAAGGACTGGAATTTGACGCTGTCATAGTATATGAAGCAAACGATGAAAAATACAAGAGCGAATTTGATAAAAAACTGTTATATATAGCATGTACGAGAGCACTTCACAGGTTATCCCTCTTTTATACGGGAAGGTTAACAAGATTTTTGGAGTAGGTTTGCAAGACATAAGAAAATCCGCTTGAGCTTTAAGCGGATTTTTATTGCCCTTAAGGGCAATAACAAGCGGATGATGGGAATCGAACCCACACAGCCGGCTTGGGAAGCCGGAACTCTGCCACTAAGCTACACCCGCATATAATGGAGATAAGGGGTCTCGAACCCCTGGCCTCTTGAATGCCATTCAAGCACTCTCCCAACTGAGCTATATCCCCTGATTGAATGGTTTACACCAGCATATATAATTTAATACATTTTCATGGATTTGTAAAGAGCAAAAATAGGAAGCTGGCAGAGAGATTCGAACTCTCGATCTGCTGATTACGAATCAGCTGCTCTACCTCTGAGCCATGCCAGCAAATTTGGTCATTGTTAGCCAGGCTACAGTACATATTAATACTTTTTTCTCTTTTTGTAAATAAGAAATTTAAATATCTTTGGATTTAACAAATTTTACCTGTGAATTTACGTAAAAATTATGCGTAACATAAGGGTTTGTAACACATATATTGTAATATATAAATCTTGTATAAAGGAGAGTATATATGGACAATAACAACCGGTATTATAATAAGGACCCCATGTTTTATGATGACGATATAAATAATGAAGTATTCAGCTCCAGATATGATTTCGATGACAGGAGATATGACTCAAGATTCGATAGGAGGTTTGACCCCAGGTATGACAGGAATTTCTATGACCGGATGAGATATTACCGGTTCCCCTTCTGCGACAGGTACGGAAGATGTGAAAATCCTATTTGGTGGATGTTCTGGCCTTTCTTTTTCCTCTAACAGGCTTTAAGGAGCAAGTGGGACGCGAAGCGTCCCTAAAATTTTCTGCTTCCCGGTTTTACCGGTTTTGAGCCTTCTCTGCACATGGGACAAGCTTCTTCATCATAGGTATCAAAGTATAAGTCTGCTGCGCTGTAGAGAGGCAAGGGAATCTCACTTACTTTTCTGTCCACTATGCATCCGATTCCCACAACTATGCCGCCAAGACTTTCAAGAACCCCGGCTGTTTCCATGGATGATTTTCCGGTTGTGACAACATCCTCCATTATGAGAATCCTGTCACCGGCCTTTATTTCAAAACCCCTCCTGAGAGTCATAACATTATTTTCCCTTTCGGTAAATATTGCTTTTATGCCTAATTGTCTGGCAAGCTCATAAGCAGCTGTTATTCCCCCCATGGCAGGTCCTGCAATCACGTCCAAATCAAGGGAAGAGACCTTGTTTTTCACGATTGAAATCACTTTTTCCGCCTTATCCGGGTATTGAAGAAGCTTTGCGCACTGGCAGTACCTGTTGCTGTGTTTGCCCGATGAAAGCAGGAAGTGACCTTCAAGCAGGGCATTGCACTCTTTCAGTATTTCAAGTGTATCCATATTTCTAACCTCTCAAATTTCATATTATCCCCCTTATTTCATCCAGGGATTTAATGTTTTCACGGTCCAATAATTCTTCCAAGTCCCTTATTATGTCATAAGCTATATCAGGTTTAATAAAGTTTGCTGTTCCGATTTGAACTAAGGCAGCTCCCACCATTATGAATTCAATCACATCAGTTGCATTCATTATGCCTCCCAAACCGCATATGGGAATTTTTACCACCTTGGCGGCCTGGTGAACCATCCGAAGGGCTATGGGCTTTAAGCAGGGTCCCGAAAGGCCTGCATAAATATTGTCAAATACGGCTTTTTTGTTTTTAACATCAACTGCCATGGCTTGAATGGTATTAATGAGTGAGATTCCGTCTGCCCCGGCTGCTTCGCAGGCAAGAGCCATGTCCGGAATATTTTCCGCATTTGGTGACAGTTTAACCATGAGGGGCTTTTTGCAGATTTTTCGAATTTTTGATACTATATCATAGGCAGAAGATGCCTTCACGCCAAAAGCCATGCCGCCACTTTTAACATTGGGGCAGGAAATATTAAGCTCAATAGCATCTACCCTCGTATCGTTTAATTTACGGATACCTTCAAAATAGTCTTCCTCGCAATGTCCCCCCAGATTAGCAAAAATTATGGTATCATATCTTTTCATTCTTGGGAGTTCTTCCCCTATAAATTTATCAAGGCCCGGATTTTCAAGTCCTATGCTGTTCATAAGCCCCATTGGTGTTTCCCAAAGTCTGATTCCTTTGTTCCCGCTTTTTGGATTTAAGGTAAGGCCCTTGCTGCAAATTCCTCCAAGAATTGATAAATCGTAAAGTAAAGAAAATTCTTCCCCGAAACCAAAGGTTCCGGATGCAGCTATTAGCGGATTTTTAAACTCAAGACCCATTACCTTGGTTTTTAAATTTGCCATACTTCTCCCCTATATTAGTTCTTCACTGTCGAAGACGGGACCATCCTTGCAGACTCTTTTGTTTCCTGCCTTCGTTTCTATGGTGCACCCTAAACAAGCCCCCATGCCGCAAGCCATCCTCCTCTCCAAGGATAAATAGCACTTAATATTTTGAGTTTTACAAATATGGGCTATCTTATTCATCATAATCTCAGGTCCGCAGGCTGCAACTGCATCATAGTGTTCATAATCCACATAATCAGTCACATAACCTTTTTCCCCATAACTTCCGTCTTCCGTAACAATGACGCACCTGCCGGCTAAGGATTTAAACTCATCAAATATATACATGTTTTCTGAATCCTTATAGCCTAAATATACATCTGCCTTCTTGCCCAATACTTTACACAGATACAAGAGGGGAGCTACTCCTATGCCCCCTCCTATCACCGCAGTTTTTCCTTTCAGGTTACTGATATCAAAACCCTTACCTAAGGGGCCAAAAACCTGGATTTTGTCATTTTCATGCAGGCTGCTTATTGTTTTTGTTCCCTTGCCTTCGATTCTGTATAGGAAGGAAACTATATTACCATTCACGTCATTGACACTCAGGGGTCTTGGAAGCAAAAATGCATCATCTGTGGTTTTCAGCATAAAGAATTGTCCGGGTTTTATTTCCAAATCGAATTCTACCGACAACCTGCAGATATTTTTCGAAATATGGTCGTTTTTCACGACTGAAGTGACCAAAACTTTCATTCTTTTCTCCACTTAATTTACCCCTTATTTCTTTTCATAGGCCGTATCGCAGTATATGCACCTGTATATTCCCTTTTCCTTGTCGGCAAGCCTGAATTTATGGACTATTTCCTGCTCTATCGAGCTTATGCACCTGGGGTTTTTGCATTTAACAACATTTTCGACTTCCCGGGGAAGTTCTAAATTTATTTTGTCTATTATCACAGAATCATCTATTATGTTGATTGTTATGTTGGGGTCGATAAAACCAAGGACCTTAAAATCCATATCAATGTTGTTTTCTATTTTTATTATGTCTTTTTTCCCGTATTTCTTACTTTTTGCATTTTTTATTATAGCAACGCTGCAATCCATCTTGTCAAGGTTAAGATAATGATATATTTCCATGGCCTTGCCTGCCTTAATATGGTCAATCACCAGGCCTTTTTCCACACTGTCTATGTTAAGCATCATTCCACCCCCAATAATTTCATTATTAAAGCCATTCTTACATACATCCCGCATTTAGCCTGGGTAAAGTATGCCGCTCTCGGGTCATTGTCAACTTCTACCGCTATTTCATTGACTCTTGGAAGGGGATGCATGAGAATCATATCCTCTTTTGCCTTTGACATTTTTTTATTGTCCACGATATAGGAGTCCTTGAGTCTTATATAGTCTGCTTCATTGAAAAACCTTTCTTTTTGAACCCTCGTCATATAGAGAACATCTAAGGTTTCAATAACATTTTCTAATCTTTCCACTTCGATAAAATCAATGCCTTTTTTTATAAGAACTTCTTCCCTGATATATTCCGGTACCCTCAATTCATCCGGTGATATAAGAACAAATTTTATATTTTCGTACCTTGATAAAGCCTTTATCAAGGAATGAACCGTACGTCCGAATTTCAAGTCCCCGCAAAGGCCAATGGTAAAATTATTCAACCTGCCCTTTAAGGTTTTTATAGTCAGCAGGTCTGTCAAGGTTTGAGTAGGGTGCTGATGTCCTCCGTCTCCCGCGTTTATGACAGGTATGTTTGCATGCATTGCGGCAACTAAGGGGGCTCCCTCTTTTGGATGACGCATTGCTGCTATATCTGCGTAGCATGCAACCGTCCTTATGGTATCGGCAACACTTTCTCCCTTTGCAACGGAACTTGATTCAGCTGATGAAAAGCCCGTTACGCTCCCTCCCAGCCTCAGCATTGCTGATTCAAAGCTCAGTCTTGTCCTTGTGCTGGGCTCATAAAACAAGGTGGCTAACACCTTTCCCTTACACTTATCCGCATATGCGGCAGGGTTTTGGATTATTTTATCTGCCAAATCCAAGATTTGGTCCGACTCTGCCGGGGTTAAATCCATGGGTTCGATTAAAGATCTTCCCTTTAACATATTTCCTCCTTTTTAGCCTCACAGGACTAATTTAAAGTTTCATCAATCTCCTTTCATTTTGGACCTCTGAAGAATTTGGGCCAGGCATACAAAAATCTTCCTGAGCGCACAGCAAAGGAAGACCTTATATATAAGTTTATGTTTCCCTTCCCAGCCTCTCTGTGCCAGATTAAAGGTTATTGATTTCAATTAATATTATTATATTTTCACCCGGATGTCAATATTTTTTATTGGTCTTCAAAAATTTCATCATCAACCTGGTAGACTATTTTTGTTATCCTTCTTTCTACTTCGCTGCGGGGAAGCCATACCTGCCTGTTGCAGGTAGTGCATTTGATCCTGAAATCTGCTCCGATTCTCAGTATCTCCCAATCATAACCGCCGCAGGGATGTTTTTTCTTTAATTTCACAATATCTCCAACATTTAATTTCATCGGCATGGCTCTTCTCCTATATGGTTATTGTATTGGCCGAACTTGAAATCGTATCCGCGATATCATACATATTTGATATAGATCCAACCTTTAATTTGCTCTTAATTTCAAAGAAATCAAGACATGTTCCACATGAAACAATTTCTACGCCCCCTTCTTCCAGCTTCATTAAATCATCAATTGATTCAGAGCCTTCAGTGGTGAGTTTAACTCCTGAATTTAAGAATATCATGAAGCAGGGATATGGTTTTTTCTCTGATAAGGTATAGAGAAAACTTTTCATCAGGATTCTGCCTAAGTCGTCTGAACCCTTTCCCAACTTATCCGTGGTAATTAAATAGCCAAAGGCCTCATTTAGGACTCCGGCAGGTACTTCAGGCATTATTTTGCTTTCCGTATCCTTTTTTAGCAATATGTAAATACCATCTTCTTTGTTTTGACTGGTTACCCTATATTTTGCTTGAATTCCGAATTTTCTGACATTTTCTTTTGCAATTTCATTGTCTACAATAACCGTAATTTCATCTGCCCCTTCATCGGCTTCTTTTTTTGTCATAATAACCGGCTGGGGACATGCCTTTTTTCTTGCATCAACAATTTTCATTTTTTCCTCCTTTAATTATCATAAAAACCTTTATAGGATAAATAGTTTAATATAATATTGTTATCGTAAAATACTTTGCTTGATTGAGAATTTAATACTTCCCGTACCCAGGGTTTGTCCTGCATGAAGCTGAGGATTGGTGCCGACAGTGCAAAAATTAAATACAGGAGTACGACACCCTTTAATATTCCCATAAAGGCCCCGAATACTCTGTTTGTAATATTCAATACAGGCAATTTCATTATAATGTTTATGATAGCCGTTAAAAGAAGCAAGGCCGCGTAGATTGCCAAAAATGTAATGACAAAGCTTATGGAGCGAATTATGAGCAAACTCAGATTATCTACAAAAATTGCATAGGAGTCGGAAACTTCGGCTGCCATTATATTATTTACAAACTTCTGGAGTTCAACGGGAATTTTGCTCATCTTCTCTAGATCATTGATTGAAAGAGCGGTTTCAAAATAGTCATGGAGCTTCACAAACAATTTTGTATTATTGAGTAAAAAGTCCTCTGCATAATAGTAAAACCTCTTGCTTAAGAAAAAGGAGATTATTAGTCCCAAGGTATCAAAGACAGTTAATATGAACCCCTTTCTGTAACCCTGGAAACATAAATATCCTGCGAACAGTACTACAATTATATCTACAGCCATAAGATCCCCCTTAAAATTATTTTATTTGTCCTTTTATCAGCTTGTTTTTGAACAAAATATATATGTTGTTTCCATCAACCCTTATATCTTCAAATCTATCGGTTTCCTCAAATATTTTATCTGATTTATTGTTGTGGAGCAAATATATTGAATTGTTATTATATACAAATACTTTGTTATCTGCTGTTATAAGTCTTTTTGCTTCCGGAGGGGCCGGTTGGATTTCCATGACCTTCCCTTCAAAATTATAGGTAATCAATTCATTCTGCCGGTCCTTTTCAAATAGTATGCTTATTTGATCCTGTAATATTTCATAATCAAGTATTTTATTGTAGATGCTGTTCTTCCACATCAGTTTCCCGTTATTATTATAAGAGTATATATTCTCCGTCCCGATAACTATTACATTGTTGTTTATAACCTTTGTTTTAATAATTATTTCGTTTTCTATCGACGAACTCCATAATTCTACATCATCTACCAGGTAGTACAAGTTATTTACCGGCATTCCCTTTTCAAAATTCAAAGTTATCAGGGCATAAGCTTTAGATTTGTCATTTATTGATATACCTGTTATGGTATCTTTGAATTTCTTGTTATCCACAACAACTTCATTGTTTTCATCAATTATATAAAGAGCTTGTTCGCTTCCTTTCACCACCATGCCGGTTTTTCCGTTTTCACGTGAAACATTTATAATATTCCCGTCAATTTCAGCTATTATGTACTCCTGATTATTTTTGTCCACCGTTATTACATTGTTATTTGTCTGCTTAAAAATATTAGTATCTGTCACAAATACCTTGTTAGAGAATTCCGTATTTTGATTTTCCCATAAAACATTATTATTGAAATCCAAATATACAATTTTTTGACTGTTATAGGTAAGGATACCCTTATCAAAAAACTTAAACTCTTCAAGGGTATTAATTTCCGTAAGTTTTATGTTTTCCATCTTATATATCTTTTTTTCGTCCAATGTTTCAAAAAACTCTTTGAAGTATGGAGAATAAAAAACGGTAATTATAAAAATTATTATTATAATAATTAATGATAATACTTTTTTCATAAATCACCTGCATCTTTGTTAAACAATTATAACAAATTTTAAGTGGGTTTGCATTAATAAATTATTAGAATTTCATTTAGAAAGCATTTAAACAAATACAAGGAATGCCCCCTGCAATCCGAGGACATTCCCCTCACCCAAAGACCGGACCTAACCTGCTAATTCCTTCAAGGCTTTAACTGCTGCCATTATATCTTTCTTTTTATTAAAGGGGCCTACTCCAAATCTTACTGCCCCTAATTTTTCCGTGCCTATTGCCTTGTGGGCCAAGGGAGCACAATGAAGACCCGGCCTCACCGCAATTCCGTATTCCCTGTCCAAAATATTTGCCACCTCGGATGAATCCATGCCTTCTATGTTTATGGGAACAACACCTATTCTGTCCTCTATGGATTCGGGGCCGTAAATTTTGATTTTAGGGTTTTTTTTCAATTCAGTGATGAATATATCCAAAAGATTTTTTTCGTGGCTGTAAATCGATTCTGTGCCCCTTTTTAAAATATACTTTAGTCCTGCGTTTAATCCGGCGATACCCGGCAAATTGTGGGTACCTGCTTCCAATTTATCAGGATAAAAATTCGGGTGGTCCAAGCTGGCGGACTGGCTGCCGGTACCCCCCTCTTTTAATTGTTTAACTTCTATATCACTATTTATCAAAAGAGCTCCCGTCCCCTGGGGGCCTAACAATCCCTTATGACCGGGTACTGCCAAAAAGCTGATGTTATATTTTTTCATATCAATTGTCAAAACCCCTGCACTTTGCGAAGCATCCAATAAATATGGGATCTTGTATGCCCTGCATACTTTTCCGATTTCTTCTGCCGGGAAAATTGTGCCCGTTAAATTTGAAACATGAGTTGTCACAATCAGCTTAGTATTATCTCTTATGGCCTTTTCCAAATCATATACATTTATAGACCCGTCCGTACCACATTTTACGATTGTATTTTCCACGCCTGATTTTTCCAGTTCTTTAATAGGTCTCAATACCGAGTTATGCTCCATTTCCGTAGTAACCACGTGGTCCCCTCTTTTTAATATGCCTTTAATGGCCATATTTAAACTGTCTGTTGCGTTAAATGTGAAAATGACTCTCAAGGGATCGTCTAAATTGAAAAGGTCAGCTAAGAGCTCCCTTGTTTCGTAAATAATTCTTGCACCTTCAATTGCCATTGCATGGCTTCCCCTGCCCGGATTCGCCCCGTAAACCTTCATTGCTTTCATCACGCTTTCATACACCGATGAGGGCTTGGGAAAGCTTGTAGCTGCATTATCCAAATATATCATAAAATCACCTGCTGTTATTTTTTCAATTTCATTATATGTAAATTAATGGATTTGGATATTATTTATCTTCATACACAACCTTCCCCCTGCATAGGGTATATTTTACTTTACCGTATAATTCCCTTCCTAAAAAGGGAGAATTGCTTGATTTTGACCGGAAATCTACAATCCATTTTTCATAAATGTCAAATATTACCAAATCACACACCATGCCTTCTTTTATACCCGTTTGTAAATTATAAAGTCTTGCAGGATTTACCGTCATTTTTTTCAAAAGCTCCATTATGGTAAGGTGGTTGTTTTTTACCAAATAAGTAATACCTAAGGATAAGGCGGTTTCCAAACCTATGATTCCGCTGGGTGCCTTGGTGAATTCCCTGTTTTTTTCGTCCTTAGTGTGAGGAGCATGGTCACTGGCAATAATATCAATTGTTCCGTCCTTCAAACCCTCAATTATTTTTATCCTGTCACTTTCCCTCCTTAAAGGAGGATTCATCTTTGCATTTGTGCCATATTCAAGCACATCCTCCTCCGTCATGGAAAAATGGTGGGGGGCAGCTTCAGCGGTTATATTTGCCCCCATTGATTTGGCCCACCTGATTATATCAACGGATAAACCCGAGCTTATGTGCTGAAAGTTGACCCTTGCACCTGTTTTTAAGGCAATTATGCAATCCCTGGCCACCATCACATCTTCAGCAAGGTGTGATGCTCCTTTGATACCTAACTTTTGTGATATCCTGCCTTCATTAATTCCCGGATTCTCTATAAAACCAGGATCTTCCTCATGAAGACTTATGGGTAAATCCAGCTTTTTAGCTTCTGTCATCGCCTTCATTAACAGGCCCGGATCCATTATGGGAATTCCGTCATCAGAAAACCCGGCTGCTCCGTGGTCCTTCAATTCTTTCATGTTCACAAGCTCACCGCCCCTTAAACCCTTTGAAAGGGCTGCGACTTGAAGAACATTTATCGGCGAATGTTTCTTTATACCATTTATACATTTGAGAGTATCGATATTATCTACCGGGGGATTAGTGTTTGCCATGCAGACAACACTTGTAAACCCTCCTCTTGCAGCTGCCCTTGAACCAGATAAAATATCTTCCTTATACTCTGCCCCCGGCTCTCTGAAATGAACATGAACATCAATAAGTCCCGGGGCTAGGATTTTACCTTCTGCATTAATAATCGCATCATCCTTATTGATATTCTTGCCAATCTTTTTTATAATGCCTTCCTCGATCAATATATCTGCAACTTCGTCCCTGTTTGTTTCCGGGTCTACTATTCTTCCGTTTTTTATCAGCATCTTCCGCCTTGTCTCCTTGCTTTTGCTTCTTTAGTTGCACTCATTATAGCACAGGATGGATTAAATGTTTACAAATAAAAATATCCTCTGTTTTCACAGAGAATATTTTTATTTTGCCTTATTTCAAATTTTCCATTAATTTTTCAAATTCTTCCTCTTGAGCAAGCTCATAAGGAGTACGCTTATAATAATGTGTGTGAAGATATTTGTGTGAAATGTGGCCGTTAGGTTCCTTCAAGAATTCTTCATACAGTTTTATAACTTCAGGATTCTTGTGGGACTTCCTCAGAGGCAGGGACCTGTCAAGCTCATATAATGCATCTGCACGTTTTGCCTTTGGATTAACATCAAGCCTTTTCTTAGCCGATACGTGAGACTGGCCTCCTCCGTGAACACATCCTCCCGGACAAGCCATAACTTCTATGAAATGATACTCTTTCTCACCTCTCTTCACGGCATCCAATACCTTGGCAGCATTGGCTGTTCCGTGGGCAACGGCAACTTTCACTTCAGTATCTTTTCCGTCAATGGGAAGTACTACCGATGCTTCCTTTACTCCTTCAAGGCCTCTTACATCACTATATTCGAAATTCTCCAAATCCTTGCCAGTCAGTATGTCTGCAACCGTACGGAGGGCTGCTTCCATTACGCCGCCTGTAGCTCCGAAGATTGCGCCGGCTCCCGTATATTGGCCTAATATGCTGTCAGGCTCTTCATCCGGCAGGTCGACAAAATTAATTCTTGCTTGTTTAATCATGTCTCCTAATTCTCTTGTAGTCAATGACACATCTACGTCTCTCAGTCCATCTACTTCCATTTCGGGCCTGTTTGCTTCCGTTTTCTTTGACGTACATGGCATTACGGAAACAGAGAATATCTTTTTGGGATCTATTCCTTCTTTTTGGGCATAGTATGACTTCACCATGGCACCAAACATTTGCTGGGGTGACTTGCATGTTGATAAATTATCCAGGAATTCCGGATAGTTGTATTCGCAGAAACGAATCCATCCCGGTGAGCATGAGGTTATCATAGGCAGTTTGCCGCCGTTTTTCACCCTGTTTAACAGCTCTGTACCTTCTTCCAAGATTGTAAGGTCTGCCGAGAAATTCGTATCAAATACTTTATCAAAACCTATTCTTTTAAGTGCAGCAACCATTCTTCCCGTCACGTCCGTTCCCACAGGCAGGCCGAATTCTTCGCCAAGTGATGCTCGAACTCCCGGAGCTGTCTGGACAACCACGAATGTATCGGGATCGTCAATTGCATCCCATACGTCATCAATATAGGTTCTTTCCCTCAAAGCTGCAACCGGGCATGCCTGGATGCATTGACCGCAATATACGCAGGGTACATCTTTCATGCTGTAATCAAATGCCGGAGCAACCTCTGTAACAAATCCCCTCTTTGTAAAATCCAAAATGCCTATTTCTTGTACATCCCTGCAGGTACTTACGCACCTTCCGCAAAGAATGCACTTGCTTGTATCTCTAACGATGGAATATGACAAGTCGTCAATTTTTGCTTCTCTCTTTGCTCCTTGATACTCTATGTCCTTGATATTCATTTCATCACAGAGTTTTTGCAGCTCACAGGTACCGTTTCTCATGCAGGTTAAGCATTCCCTGTTGTGATTTGCCAGTATCAGCTCCAAGTTCATCCTTACTGCATTTCTTACTCTTTTGGTATTTGTCCTTACGTTCATGCCTTCTTGAACCTGAAGAACACAAGTGGCAGGCAGGTTTCTCATGGGAACCCCTTTTATATCCACTTCCGCAACACACAACCTGCATGCGGCTATTTCATTTATATCCTTTAAATAGCAGAGGGTAGGTATATCAATACCTGCTTCCTTAGCCGCCAAAAGCACCGTATAATCTTTTGGTACACTGACATTTACACCGTTTATAGTTAAATTTACTTTATCCATATTTGCACCAGCCTTTCTACTTCTTGATAATTGCATGGAAGGTACAAGCATCCATACAAGCGCCGCACTTAATACACTTATCCTGATTGATTACATGAACTTCCCTTACCTTGCCTTCAATTGCTCCTGCGGGACATATTCTTGCACACTTGGTACATCCTTTACAATCCATGGTTATTATATATTTCAATAGTGACTGGCAAACACCTGCCGGGCAGCGTTTTTCCTTAACATGGGCTTCATATTCGTCCCTGAAATATTTTAATGTTGATAATACAGGATTCGGTGCTGTTTGTCCCAAGCCGCAAAGGGAGGTTTCCTTGATGTTTATGGCAAGTCTCTCCAACTTATCCAGGTCTTCCATGGTTCCTTTTCCTTCAGCAATTTTATCTAACATTTCAAGCATGCGTTTTGTACCCTCCCTACAGGGTGTACACTTGCCGCAGGATTCATCAACCGTAAAATCAAGGAAAAATCGTGCAATATCAACCATGCAGTTATCTTCGTCCATTACGATCATACCGCCGGAGCCCATCATTGAGCCGGCTGCGGTAAGACTTTCATAGTCAATGGGAGTATCCAGGTGTTCCCTGGTGAGGCATCCGCCTGAAGGTCCTCCTGTTTGAACTGCTTTAAATTCTTTATTGTTAGGACAGCCGCCCCCTATATCATAAATAACCTCTCTTAAAGTTGTACCCATAGGTACTTCAACAAGGCCGGTATTATTGATTTTTCCGCCTAATGCAAATACTTTTGTACCCGGAGATTTTGGTGTTCCGAAACTTTTAAACCATTCGGGTCCCCTGAGTATTATTTGCGGAACGTTTGCCAAAGTTTCAACATTGTTTATTATCGTTGGTTTCCCCCACAAGCCTTTATTTGCCGGGAATGGAGGTTTATTCCTTGACATTCCTCTCTTGCCTTCTATCGATTGCAATAAAGCTGTTTCCTCGCCGCAAACAAAAGCACCGGCTCCCAATCTTAATTCTATATCAAAGTCAAAGCCGGAATTAAATAAATTTTTTCCTAAGAGACCTAATTCCCTGGCTTGTTGTATCGCTATTTTCAACCTGTGAACCGCTATAGGATATTCAGCCCTGATGTAGATGAAGCCTTTTGTTGCACCGATTGCATAACCTGCTATGGCCATAGCTTCTAAGACTGAATGGGGGTCTCCTTCCAAAACGCTTCTATCCATGAATGCACCCGGGTCCCCTTCGTCAGCATTGCATATTACGTATTTTTGGTCAGCCTTGTTTGGTGCCGCAAAACTCCATTTCATTCCCGTGGAGAATCCGGCTCCGCCTCTTCCCCTCAGTCCTGAATCCTTCACTAACTGTATTACCTCTTCGGGAGCCATTTCCGTGAGTACTTTTCCTAATGCCATATATCCGTCTCTTGCTATATACTCGTTAATGTTTTCCGGATTGATAAGACCACAGTTACGAAGGGCAACTCTCATTTGTTTACTGTAGAAATTAACTTCGCTCAGAGCTTTTAGTTTTTCGTCCTTTGCACTTTCATCATAGAGGTATTTTCTTACTATTCTTCCTTTCAATAGGTGCTCTTCAACTATTTCATCCACCCTGTCAACAGTCATTCGGGCATAGAATGAACCTTCAGGATATACAATTACAACCGGTCCTTCTTCACAAAGGCCGAAGCAGCCGGTACCTATAACCTGAACTTCATCATCCAAGTTTACTTCTTTTATTTTTTCTTTGAATCTTTCCCTTATAAGGGCTGAATTAGAAGAACTGCAGCCTGTCCCTCCGCAAACCAACACATGAGATCTGTAAATCTTCATAACCATCCTCACTTTCTCCTGTTACTCTACCGAGCCTATTGTATATTCTTTTACAACTCTGTTATTAACCAAATGTTCCGATACAATTTTTTTTGCCTTATCAGGGTCAACATGAATGTAAGTAACCTTTTCCTTGTCAGGAGTATAGATTTCTACTATTGGCTCATATGTGCACATTCCAATGCATCCGGTCTGCACTACCGAAACATTTTGTAAATTTCGTTTTGCCACTTCTTCTACAAATGTGGTCAGAACCGGTCTTGCTCCCGCAGATATTCCACAGGTTGCCATACCAACCACAACACGTACATCCTTTTCGGCATTTCGCAATTCAACGTTCTTAATAGCTTCATCTCTTAACTTTTTTAATTCTTCCAATGACTTCATAATATCCCCCTACTTATATTTTTCCAATATTTCAGGAATTCTTTTCGGCTCCAGTTTTCCGTACACATCCTGGTCTATCATCATAACAGGAGCTAAACCGCAGCAGCCTAAACAACGGGTGGCTTCAAGAGTAAATAAATTATCCGCTGTCGTCTGACCTACTTTAATGTTCAATTCCTTGGATAATTTGTCCATAATCAGTTGAGAGCCTTTTACATAACATGCCGTGCCCAGACAAACTCCGATTTTGTGCTTTCCTTTGGGCTCAATGGCGAATTGTGTATAAAATGTTGCCACACCATACACTTCAGCCAAGGGAACCCCTAATTCGGCGGAAATAAACTTTTGAACTTCTATCGGCAAGTATCCGAAAATGTCCTGGGCCGTATGCAAAACCTGCATTAAGGATCCGCTGGCGCCCTTAACTGAATCAATGTACTCTTTCAGCTCGATAAAGTTCTTTTCATTTGCCTTGATATCAAGTACTTTTGTCAAAATAATACCTCCTCATTGCATTTTTATATTTATTAACATTATATCTTTTCGTTAATAAATTGTCAATTCATTTGAAGAATATTGACTTATTCGCATACGTATTCAAGGATTTGGTTACTTTTGTTAATTAATACATAATTTTACCTTCAATAAGATTACTATAATTAATTACATTTTTTTAAATTTGTAAATATGTATATTCAATAAAAATTAAATTAGAATATAGTTTATTAATTATAGGAAAATCTTTTCAGTTGGATTGGTTTCTGGGATTTTCATAGGCGCAACAAGTTATCAGGTCATAAGGAATTTACTAATCTTCTATTTTTAAAATATCTAGTATTCTGTTTAAATCGTCTCCATCGGTGTATTCAATTTCGATTTTCCCCTTGTTTTTATTGCTTTTTATACTGACCCTTGCAGAAAACTTCTCTGTGAGCACCTCTTCCAAATAGGCTATATATTTGTCTTTTGCGGGTTTTTCCCTGCGTCTTGGTTTTTTTGAAGATCGGACTAATTTTTCTACATCTCTTACGCTTAAACCATCTTTTATAATAAGATCTGTCAGGCTTCTCTGCCTTTCCTTATCCAGGCTCAATATTGCACGACCGTGGCCTGCAGTGATAAAATTCTTTATGATTTTATCCTTTACATAATCGTCTAAATTGTTGAGTCTCATTATATTGGTAACATATACTCTTGACTTTCCGACGATTTTTGAAACCTCTTCCTGGGTTATACCGTATCTCTCCATTATAAATTCGTAAGCATTCGCTTCATCTATGGGATTTAAATCTTCCCTTTGAATATTTTCAATCAAGGCTATTTCGGAGGCATTCCTGTTTTCTATGTCTCTTACGATGGAAGGAATAGTCTTTATATTTGCATTTTTGCATGCCCTCCACCTTCTTTCTCCGGCAATTATGGTGTAGAGGTCCCCTTCCTTTCGTAGAATTATTGGCTGGATGACACCATATTTTTTTATGGACTCGGTAAGCTCATCCAATTTATCCTGCTCAAAAACCCTGCGGGGTTGGTTTGGATTAGGGGAAATCAAATCAATATCTATTTCACGGATTCTTTCATAGTCTTCCTTTTCCAAGTCTTCCGGTATTAATGCCGATAAGCCCTTTCCCAAGGCTTTTCTCTTGGCAGCCATATATATCCTCCTTAGTTGTTTTTAATTAATTCTTCAGACACTTTTATATAAGCAAGGCTTCCCTTAGACTTATCATCATACAGCATTATAGGCTGTCCAAAGCTGGGAGCTTCGGCAAGCCTTACGCTTCGAGGTATCACAGTCCTGTACACCTTATCTTTAAAATATTTTTTGACTTCCTCAACAACCTGGATGGAAAGGTTGGTTCTGCCGTCAAACATGTTTAAAATAACTCCTTCGATTTCAAGCTTAGGGTTCAGGTTTTTTCTTACTAATTTCACGGTATCGATAAGCTGTCCTACCCCTTCTAAAGAATAGTATTCGCACTGTATGGGTATCAGGACCGTATGGGATGCCGTAAGAGCATTTAATGACAATAAACCTAAAGAAGGGGGACAATCTATAATAATAAAATCATATTCCTTTTCAATTAAATTAATTTTCTCTCTCAAGGTTTTTTCCCTGTATCTTGCGTTGGTAAGCTCGATTTCGGCACCTGCCAGCTGGATATTGGCAGGAATAAGGTCTAAGTTTTCCAATTCCGTCTTAAGGATGACCTTGTTGATATCGTAATCTTCAATCAAAACATTGTAAATTGTATGTTCCAGCCGGTTCTTGTCAAATCCCAAACCGCTGGTGGAATTGCCCTGAGGGTCAATGTCAATGCTAAGTACCTTCTTTCCCTTTAAGGCCAATGCTGCGCAAAGGTTTACATTAGTCGTTGTCTTGCCAACCCCGCCTTTTTGATTGAAAATACTTATGACCTTGACCATTTTATCACCCCTGTATACTTTTCTTCGGAATCTTGACCATTATTTCAATGAAATCATCTGATTCCTTCTGCTCAAACTTAGCCTTGATGCCTGTCTTAACTATTTCATTATAAGCATTTTTTATGGTATTTATATATATTTTATAATTTATGAAGTTCCTGACATTACGCTTGTCCGCCTTTTTCCTGACCTTCAATTCATTAGCAATGGAATCTACCAGCTTTTCGGTTTCACTTACGTTTAAATCCTTTGATATTATCTTTTCAACAAGATTTAACAGGATTTCTTCATCTGTTATTTTTAATAAAGCCCTGCCGTGGCGCTCGGTTAAATTGCCTTCCCTCAACTTTTCTTTGACTGATTGGGGAAGTTTGAGAATTCTCATTTTGTTTGCAATTCCCGATTGAGATTTGCCCAGCTTCTCTGCCAATTGGGTCTGACTTAAGCCGAATTCACCTATCAGTCTCTCGTAGGCGGCTGCTTCTTCAATGTAATGCAAGTCTTCACGCTGCAAATTCTCGATTAAAGATATGGCTGCCGATTCTTCTTCTTTAGCTTCGATAATCACAGCGGGAATCGTATCCATCTTTAACATTTTAACAGCCCTGTAGCGTCTTTCCCCGGCTACGATCTCATAGATATCATCATAGATTTTTCTTACCGTAATAGGCTGTATGATCCCATAGTTTTCTATTGATTGGCTTAACTCTTTCAATGCTTTTTCATCAAAATTTTTTCTTGGCTGATTCTTGTTAGGTATGATTTTATTTACATCAATATGAACTATACTGTTAATCAATGTTCTCCCCCTTATTTTATCGGATCCTTGCCCGGTTTCCCTGCCTTTCTCGGATACCTGATATTTGTTTTTTCTATCTTCTCTATTATAACAATTTTTCTGTTAATATCAGTACCGGGTATAGAAATTTCTTTAATTTCCTTAATTTTTCCGCCAAGTTTTTTGATTGCATTGTCGGAATTTGATATTTCCTGGGAAATGTTGTCGCTCTTGTAGGCTGCAAAATACCCTCCCACCTTAACAAAAGGGATACAATATTCGCTTAAAACATTAAGGGGGGCTACGGCCCTTGAAACACAAATGTCGTAACTTTCTCTATACTTCTTGTTTTGTCCGTAATCTTCAGCCCTGCCGTGAATCAGTTCCACATTCTTCAAGTTTAATGCTTTTACCACTTCAGCCAAAAAGTCTATTCTCTTTCTCAAACTGTCCAAAAGGGTAATTCTGTAATTGTCATTGACAATTTTAAGGGGCAGGCCGGGAAAACCTCCTCCCGTACCAACGTCAATTATTGTTTTATTTTCGGCAGCATTATCTTCATTCAAGATAAGAAGGCTGTCTATGAAATGTTTGACATAAATATCCTCATCTTCTTCTATTGATGTGATATTTATTTTTTTATTCCATTCCTTTAACAAGTCTCTGTATACAATGAATTTTTCTTCAATTTCTTCGCTGTAGGGTAATTTAAGGTCCTTAAAACCTTTTTCCATTATCTCTATCAAGGTAAACTCCTTATTTTTGATTATGGGTCATCAAATAAACCAGCAGAACATTTATATCCGCAGGCGAAACTCCCGAAATCCTTGAAGCCTGGCCTATGGAGTCCGGCCTTATCTTGTTTAGCTTCTGCCTTGCTTCAATTCTGAGACTTTTTACATCATCGTAGTTTATATCTTTTGGTATTTTTCTGTTCTCTAACTTTTTAAACTGGTCAACCTGGGCTATCTGCTTTTGTATATAGCCTTCATATTTTATAATTGTTTCTACATAATCCTTTATTTCTTTTCTGAGATCAGGTCTCTCCGGATCCAAAAATAAGGTATTGTCGTAATTTAGCTCTGTCCGCTTCATTAAATCATAAAGGCTTGTTGGTATTTTTAAGGGTGTGCTCCCCATGTTTTCCAAAGCATCATTTATTTCGGGCTTGGGTGTTATCTTAATCTTCCTCAGCCTTTCAATTTCATTCTCTATTTTTTGTTTTTTATCCTTATATCTCCTATATCTTTCTTCCGTAACCAGGCCTATTTGGTAGCCCTTTTCCGTAAGTCTTTCATCGGCATTGTCCTGTCTTAAAAGAAGCCTGTACTCTGCCCTCGAAGTCATCATCCTGTAAGGTTCGTTTGTCCCCTTGGTCACCAAATCATCTATCAAGACACCTATATAGGCTTCCGACCGGTCTAAGATAAAGGGTTCCTTGTTGTTTAAGCTCAAATATGCATTTATGCCTGCCATCAAACCTTGTGCCGCAGCTTCTTCATATCCTGAGCTCCCGTTTATCTGACCGGCAAAAAACAAATTTTTAATGGTCATCAATTCAAGGTTTAGCTTAAGCTGGGTGGGGTCTATGGCATCATATTCTATAGCGTATGCAGGCCGCATAATTTGTGCATTTTCAAGGCCTGTCATGGACCGGTACATCTGAATCTGAACTTCGTAAGGCAAAGAGGTGGACATTCCCTGGATATACATTTCTTTTGTGTCAAGGCCTTCCGGCTCCACAAAGAGCTGATGTTTTTCTTTATCGGCAAATTTTACCACTTTGTCTTCCAATGATGGACAATACCTGGGTCCCACGCTTTTTATGACACCGGCGTAGAGGGGTGACCTGTGTAAATTTTCCCTGATTAATTCATGAGTCTCCCTTGTAGTATAGGTAATGTAGCAGGGTACCTGGTCAATCTTTATTTCATCATTCATAAATGAAAAAGGAATTATTTCATCATCACCGGTCTGGACTGCCATTTTCTCATAATCTATGGAATCCTTGTGTATTCTGGCAGGTGTCCCCGTCTTGAATCTGACCAGCTGAATTCCCAAGTCCATGAGGGACTTGGACAATTCGTTTGCGGGAGCCAAACCGTCCGGCCCTGATGAAAAATTCAATTCTCCGATATGAATTTTTCCCCTTAAATAGGTTCCCGTAGTAACTATGACGGCTCTTGCCCTGTAGTATGCCCCAAGCTTGGTATATACATTAAAGGTCTCATCTTCATTCACTGTTATTTTAGTTGCTTCTGTCTGTATCACCCTTAAGTTCTTCTGGTTTTCTATGACCTTTTTCATTTCTGTATGATACCTTTTCTTGTCGGCCTGAGCCCTTAAGGAATGTACCGCAGGCCCTTTTGACCGGTTCAACATCTTACATTGTATCATAGTTTTGTCTATATTTAAAGCCATTTCTCCGCCTAAAGCATCGATTTCCCTCACCAAGTGGCCTTTTGCCGTTCCTCCTATATTGGGATTGCATGGCATCATAGCTATTGAATCAAGACTTAAGGTCACCATTATGGTTTTTAAACCAAGACGGGCGGTGGCTAAGGCTGCTTCACACCCTGCGTGACCGGCTCCTATCACTAAAACGTCTACGCTTTCTTCTAGAAATTCTCTTACTCTGTCTTCCATTCTTGTTCCTTTCTACTTTCCTATACAAAATTCATCGAATATTTTATCAACCAAATCATCGCTGACTGATTTGCCTACAATCAGTCCTAAGTTTTCCATAGCTTCTTTTAAATCTATCTCTATCAGATCTATAGTCATGTTATTTTCAATGGATTTTAATACATCGTCCATATTTTTCTTAGCCTTTATCAATAAATTCTTGTGTCTCACATTGTTGATTATAAGCTCATCCGTCACATTTAAACGGCCTTCAAAAAACATAGAGCTTATTTTATCGATTATATCATCCAAACCTTGATTTTGCAAAATAGACACATTGATTATATCTTCTTCTATCTTTTTATAAGAAGATAAATCCAATTTGTTTTCCAGATCTGTTTTGTTCTTTATATAAATAACCTTTTTGTCTTTTATATAGTCTAATATTATTTCATCCTCTTTTTCAAGGCCCTTTGATGAATCAAAAATCATCATGACCAAGTCTGCAGCCCTTACTTTTTCCAAAGCTTTTTCAACGCCTATCCTCTCTACCATATCATCGGTTTCCCTGATGCCGGCAGTGTCTATTATTCTTAAAGGAACTCCCTTAATGTTTACGAATTCTTCTATGGTATCCCTGGTAGTTCCCGGAATCTCCGTTACAATTGCACGATTTTCATTCAGGAGAAAATTCATGAGAGATGATTTTCCCACATTGGGTTTCCCAAGTATTACGGTCTTTATGCCTTCCTTGAATATTTTTCCCGTATCGGCGGTTTTAATGAGTTTATCCAATTGAGGTCCTATTTTATCGCACAGGCTCTTAACCCTTTCAATGGTTATCTCATCCTCGTCGTATTCGGGAAAATCTATGTTTACTTCTATATTTGCCAGCAAATCCATTATTTCATCTATAACTGCGTTTATTTGTCTTGAAAGCCTGCCTTCCAAATGTTTCACGGAAATTTCATGACTTGAATCAGTCTTGGAATTTATTATGTCCAATACGGCTTCCGCTTGGGTTAAATCAATTCTCCCGTTGAGGAAAGCCCTCTTGGTAAACTCTCCCCTTTCCGCCGGCCTGCAGCCGTAACTCAGGACCGTATCCAATATTTTCTTTGCGGAAATAATTCCCCCGTGACAGTTAATTTCAATTATATCTTCCCTGGTATAGGTATTGGGTGCCTTCATGTATGATATCAGGACTTCATCGATTATCCTGTCATTTTCATCCCTTATATAGCCGTAATGGAGGTACCTGGCTTTAAAATTCGTAACTTTTTCTCTATTTTTATCGATAAATATCTTTAATGCAATATTTAGTGCGTCTTTTCCGCTCAATCTGATTATATTAATGCCCGCATTGCCGGGGAAAGTTGCAATTGCAGCTATTGTATCGTTAAACATCTCATCACCGCTTTCTAATACTGAAGATACCATATATTATATTCATTTTACCTTAATTCAATATAAAAGTACATAGATTTTATAGCATAAAAATAACCCTTTTTGAGGGTTATTTCTTATCTATGACTACTTTTCTGTAAGGCTCTTCCCCTTCGGAATAGGTTATGATATCTTCCTGGTCCTGTAAGGTTGAATGGATGATCCTTCTTTCGTAGGGATTCATGGGCTCCAACTTTACCTTACGTTTGTAATACCTGCACTTGTCTGCCATTTTAAAGGCTAATCTCTTTAAAGTATCCTCTCTCTTGGTTCTGTAATCTTCAACATTGAAAATTACCCTGACATAGTTTTCTCTTCCCTTATTAACCATCAAATTTAACAGAAACTGAATTTCATCTAAATTTTTGCCTCTTTTGCCGATCACTATTCCCTTATCGTCTTCTCCGATTTTTACTATGTCAACATTTAAGATATTGTCAGAATAACAAACTTCATAGTCAGCATCTATGCTCATTTTTTCAAGCAAAAGGTCCATAAATCTGCTTGCTCTTTCTTCAGGACCATTGGTAAGGGTAACTTTTACCTTTGCATCCTTGCTGCCGAGGCCAAAAAAACCTTTTGACGGCTCATTTATTATTTCAATTTCGACCTCGCTGTCCTCTGCATTGAGTTCTTCAAGCGCTGCGGCTATAGCTTCTTCAACGGTAGGTTTTTCAATTGTTACATTCTTCATCTATCATAATTCCTCCTTCGGATTTTTGGACGAATTTAAAACAATTAACTGCTGCACCAACTGGAATAAATTTGATACAACCCAATATAAGGCCAATCCTGCAGGAAATTGTATGGAGAATACAAATATCATAATCGGCATCATCGTATTCATGGTCCTTTGGGTTGAAGCCTGCTGTTCATTTAAGGAGGGCTGGGCTGTCAATTTTGTGGTAAGGTAGGTTGTAACACCTGAAATTACAGCTAATATTGGAAATGCATATCCTAAAAAGGGTAGAGACATGCCGCCCATGGACAAGCCGTTTACAAGTCCGCCATCAAATACATGGTTTTCTGTAAAACCTAAGTCTTTTATCCATAAAAATGACCTGTTTATGGTGTCAAACAGCACCTGGTCCCTGAAAACATATCTGACCGGGTCACGAATAACATAAAAAAATGCAATTATAATCGGAAATTGTATCAAGAGGGGCAGACATCCGGAAAAGGGGCTGTAATTTGCTTCCTTGTACAATTCCATTTGTTTTCTTTGTAGGGTTTGAGGATCTTTTCCGTATTTTTGCTGTAATTCCTGAAGCTTTGGACTCAATTCCTGCATTTTCTTCATGGATTTACTCTGCTTCAGGGTTAAAGGCAATACTATAAATTTAAATATTATGGTTGATATTATTATTGATATGGCATATGCCGATAAGTATTTGGAGTCAATGCCGGAAACCATGTTGTATATAAATCTTACCAGGGTCCCCATGGGCACCGCTAAAAAATCTAAATTCATTCTTTTCCTCCTAATTCAAAGGATCATATCCTCCGGGATTAAAGGGATGGCACCTCAATATCCTCCCTACGCCTAAGTATGAACCCTTAAAAAAACCGTATTTTTGTAATGCTTCAACAAAATATTGGGAGCAAGTTGGATAAAATCTGCAATGTCTGACTGCAGACCTTGAAGAAAATTTCTGATATATGCGTATGATAAAAATTAATACCTTGCTCAATTTACATACCCTTAAATAAGTTTTTTCTCTTCATCAGTTTCACGAAAGAGCTTTCAAGGCTTCTATAATCGGATTCAACGGCATTTACCCTTGCCATAAGGACAATATCGTAGCCTTCTTTTATTTTATGCTCCCTCTGCCTGACTATTTCTTTCAGTCTTCTTCTGATGAGATTGCGGTCAACTGCTTTTTTGATTTTTTTTGCAGCCGTAAATCCAAATCTGCTATACTTGTAATCATTTTTTTTTATAAAAATGACAAGGTTATAGTCTGATATGGAATTATTGCAATCATATACAGATTTGTAGTCTTTGTTTTTTTTTATTATTATCATTTCTTTTCCTTAAATGTATATATGGAATAAAAGGCCACTCATGCGGCCTTATGCTGACAATCTTTTTCTACCTTTTGCCCTTCTTCTCTTCAATACATTTCTACCGGATTTTGTACTCATTCTCTTTAAAAAGCCGTGTTCCCTGCTTCTTTGTCTTCTTTTCGGCTGATATGTTCTCTTCAAAACAGACACCTCCTTGTAACCAGATATATATATAAATATTTAAAATTTCATATTTTTTAATTATATTATTTTTAAATATTTATGTCAACACAGAAAATTTCATGGCCGGCAAACCTCCCATCCCGGAGATTACCTTTAATGCTATTGTAATATACTATATTTTTTGTCATATTGCAAATATTTTTTAAAATAT
>FZPS01000181.1_pt48 | contig 213489 bp, 152 predicted proteins | sample 1817821 | NCBI WGS metagenome assembly FZPS01 (sample SAMEA104158645, study PRJEB21678) | metagenome | place: Germany | collected 2015-04-21 | reverse complement strand
GGTGTGGTTGGCGAACCTACACTTATTATAACATTGGAGGTATTTTGCTTGAAGCTAAAGCTGACGGGTTCCACCTGCATAGCAGGTGGTTTTATTGAGATACAAAAACGAAAGACCCATCTTATGTGAGTCTTTCATATCCCCATATACCTGTTGCCAAAAAGTTGGCAATGTATTAGTAAATTGCAGTATTAACTATATTCCTATGTCTCTTACTGTTCGGTACATTTATATAATACAATATAAAGAATAAAATTGACATGTCATATACGGAAAACATTTAGATATTTTTTTCCAGATACGACATGTTGTTTTTGTATGCCATGTGATATAAGTCCTCTTAAGGTACAAAACCCATTTGGGTTCTAACAATCTGACTACAGTAAAAAAGGTTACTGCCTATTTTACTAGTAACTTATTTTAATTATTTCTACACATAAATGAAAGACCCATCTTACGTGAGTCTTTCATATCCCCATATACCCGTTGCCAAAAAGTTGGCAATGTATTAGTAAATTGCAGTATTGACTATGTGTCTTTCTCTTGCTGTTCAGTACATTTATTATAATACACCGTCAAATATAAAATAAACATGTCGTATATGGAAAACATTTAAATAAAATTTTCCATATACGACATGTTTATGTAAAATATAATGTATTATAATAAGATTACTTAATATTCTATAAAATCATACATAAAAAATCACTGAATAATAAATTCTTGACAAAAGTCCCTATATTAACAAGTGTTATTATTTTTAGGAGGTATTTATTATGAAAAAACTATTAAAGATCTTAATAGTCACCATGTTACTTTTTGCTTTTACTTTAGCACTTCCCCTTGGCGACAGTTTCAATAATACAAATGATATGATTGAAACTGCATATGGTCCTGCTACTGACCAAATTGAATTAGCTTATGGTCCTGCTACTGACCAAATCGAATTAGCTTATGGTCCTGCTACTGACCAAATCGAATTAGCTTATGGTCCTGCTACTGACCAAATCGAGTTGGCTTATGGTCCTGCTACTGACCAAATCGAATTAGCTTATACAAATAATAATTTTGATGTTATTAATATTGCATAAGTCTAAACATTTAAGTTAATACTATAATAATTCATCATATGATTATTAATAACTTTCATCATATATAACGATTGCATTGCTGATGCAATATAATAGGCTTTTCTAAGAGATTTAATACACTCTGTCTTATTATCTGGTGACAGTACCCCCTTTTCTATTAACTTCTCCTTATTCCAAGCATTATTATATAATAGAATGGGGAGTACACCACCAATTCTATTTCTTCTACATATTTCGATTCCTTCTATAATACAATCAGAAGACTCTTTATACTTATCTTCCATGCCATACCATTTAGATAGGTTAACTAGAATTCCAACCTTTGAAAACTCCCTCTGCTCCTTATCCATATAGCTACTATTTAATGCATTATATGCTTCTTTCAAAATCCTAATTCCATTATTATAATCACCCATTTCTGCATATGCAGTAGAAATATTCAATAATAATACGATTTCATTATATGTAAGTGGCCAATTTGATAAAGATATATTATCATACCTTGGAATAGTAATACGGATTGCTTCTAAAAGCTCCTGTAGAAACTCTTCTGTACTAATTCGTTCCAACCGATAGTTTACCAAGCCTTCTGCACGTACAATAAATTGCTTGTCAAGCTTTGTTTCCCCTATCTTTGATTTGATTTCCTCCAGTATATATTCTGCTCTCTGATAATCAAATACCTGAATACACCTTTCAAATAGTTGTTTTTTTTCAAAGATCTTAAAATCGGATACAGAAAGCATCGAATAGGCCCGATCTTTTATCCTACCCATACGCTCCATCAAAAGCTCATATACTTCCTTGCTAGGATTTTGTTTTCCACTCTCTACCCTTGATAAAGTCTCAATCGAACAGATACCTTCACTTAACTGTTCCTGGGTAATTGAAAGAGATTTCCTAGTCATTCGAATAATATCTCCTAATCTATATCTTCCCATTGATATTCCTCCCTTACATGCGCCTTTATCTTCTCCCCCTTATCCGAATCACCAAAGAAGTCAAATAGATAATATGCCTCTAGAAACAGCTTTAGGCATTCCTTTCTTGCGGCCTGGTCCTTTTTTCCTGACCGCTTTAATATTTTTTCAAGTATCTTGGCCTTATTATAAAGAAGATCACCAATATAATTTAACTTTGTAGTTGTTTTTTGCTTTTCAATTCCCCTATTACATATTTTTAATGCCTTATCCAAATCATTATGGTTCATGAAAAAAGAGCTGGCTAATACCGCAACCTTTGGGAAACGTCTACTGTTTTGTTCCATCTGTTCATATCTATTTAGGTAATAAATAATCTGATCCAATATCTTATATACCTGTTCTGTTTTATTAGTTACAATCATTTTATCTATGATATCTATTATTATATTGAACTCCATAGTGCTTAGAAAATGATTTGATATATCATTCGTATTAAAGTCAGGTACTGTACAACTAATTGCTTCGATTAAGATATCAATAGTTGTTTCACACTTTCCCCCTTTTAGCTCGTTTAGCTTACTCTTACATACCAAGACAAATTGCTTATGTGGTGTTCCTTTACCATCAGTCAATTGAGCGTATTTTTTTATTAATATATATGCTTCATCAATAGACTCTTCTTCGATAAGCTTATCAATTTCCTTTCGAATCAAGTACACCTCATAGTCAAAGTCAGTCACAATAAGTTCAAAATGATATGGCATCCTTCCCAATCGTTCTAAAAGATTCTCTAATATAAGAGCATCTACATCACGTTCACCAGCCTCTATTCTTGATAAGGTCGTTATAGAACATAAACCCTTACATAATTTTCTTTGTGAAATATTATAGCTTTCACGAAAATATAAAATAGCGGCTCCGATATAATTATTATCCTCAAATTGAATATCCTTATACATTTTTATACTCCTTAGTAAAACCCCTCTTACTATAATAATATCTAATAATATAAAAACTAGCAGATAACAAATATGAACCCAATTCATATTTTACATCATTTTGCATATTATTACAATTAGAATGATAACTAATTGTAAGTTCTTACTCCATTATACATAAATAAATAATTTATGTAAATATACGCTAAGAACAATCTGCATTAAACAAATTTCGCTCAAAAAAGAGCTAACCATACATTTTTGGATAGCTCTTTACAATTAAGAAGTTTGCTAACTAAGATCCTCTATTTTAAAAGCAGATATGAAAAAGAATTCTGTTAGTATTTATCCTTTCGTATTCCCACCTATTCCTTCTCCAACGGAAGCCCTCTATAAAATTTCTACTTGCGAAAACTGGATAAAACCAAAAATTGTTTCCATTGATCAACCATATATAGGTGAATCGGTTCATGCAGCTACGAAAATCTCTAGAAGGCCTTTGAAAGCCTATGAATGGGCCACCAGATGGTCCTCGAACATCCTGGCCAGCCTCTCGAGGTAGCTGAGGTATAAAGCTAGGTGGAGCTGATGGCGGCTGTCCGCTTGGTCTTCCAGGTGGTCTTTGACCAGGACTTGGACTTGGTCCTCCTGGAGGTCTTTGACCGGGACCGGGACTTGGTACTCCTGGGGGTCTTTGACCAGGACTTGGACTTGGTCCTCCTGGAGGTCTTTGACCAGGACTTGGACTTGGTACTCCTGGAGGTCTTTGACCGGGACCTGAACTTGGTACTCCTGGAGGTCTTTGGCCGGGACCTGAACTTGGTCCTCCTGGAGGTCTTTGACCAGGGCCTACTGGGGGAAAGTTAGGAACAAATTGCTGATATTTCATGGGATGCTGATTATCGTCAGTCCTTTGATTATCTTGATCTTTATTCAATAAATTTACCTCTTTCTGCATAGATGTTCACATATTATTTTATGAACAATAAGCAAAAAGGTGAAGTATCTAGAACTCCTTTTTTCGATATATCCTTAAGGATATGATGTAAGATATTCCTAAAATTAATAATATAAACAAAGGTACTATAATATATGCATTTTCTATTATGATATCTATGGTTTTAATTATTATCTCTGGAGGATTAGGATTATCTTTCTTAATTGATTTAAAAGCAAATGTTCCTAGTAAAAACAGCACCATATATACTAGGAAGAAATAAAGTCTAGCCTTTACTACTCCTAATTTTGTAATAATTGGAATCATAATAGAATAGAAAATAATAACTACAACAACTCCACCTACTGGCACTTCAAACTCATAAAAGAGACATTCAGATTTGAACATCCAATTAGCTAACAAAAGTAATGACCCATTAACTATAAAGCCCAATAAGGACAATATTATTAGCATTATATATTTACTTTGGACTATATTATCTCTTGTAACTGGCATAGTTAATACATAGTTATCCCAGTTAGCCATTTCGTCAAGAGAATAACTACCAAATAAAAGCATGGCAAATACTATCGTAAACGTTCCACTAAAAATGCTAGGGTTATCTAATACTAATGCAATCATTACATAGCATATAGCTAATGCACCAATCATATAAAAACTCTTACTTAAGTTAATGAACTCCTTGGTTATTAATCCCTTCATATATTAACCTTCCTTCCTCTACTAATAAAAAGCATTATCTCTTCAATTGTTGTTTTTTCGGTAATAAACTCTTTATATCTTCTTTTGAAAGAATTAAGCCCCTTAACCATAACCTCAGCTCCATATCTATTTTCTCTAATCCCAACAATATAACTAATAAGTTACAGACTAGGAGACGACACGCATAAGGACCTTATTAGCCTGATTATAATACAACAGACTAATAAGGTCCTCTAGTTATTCTTCGTATCTTTCCCTTAGAATTACATATAATATGATACTCCTGATTCGAATATATGTTGGTTCTGATTACCATAGATATTGATGGCAACAGATTTGCCTATCCTATCAGAGTGAGTCATCTTTCCAAATACTCTACCATCTGGACTTGTGATACCTTCTATTGCATAGTAAGATCCATTCGGATTATACTCTTCAACCATAGTAGGATTACCATCCATATCCACATACTGAGTAGCCACCTGACCATTAGCAAATAACTTATCTATACATTCTTGACTTGCTACAAAACGTCCTTCTCCATGAGAAGCAGGTGTAGTATAGACAGCTCCAAGCTCTGCCTTCATAAGCCATGGGGAAGCATTGCTTACAACCTTGGTATGAACATATGTTGATACATGTCTTCCTATATTATTGCCAGCCAAAGTAGGCGAATTTTCATCCTGCAGTCTAATTTCTCCATAAGGAACAAGTCCTAACTTGAGCAAGGTCTGGAAGCCATTACTTATACCAAGTACAAGTCCATCTCTATTGGTCAAGAGATTATTAATAGCATAAGCTAATTTTTCATTTCTTAAAGCTGTAGCCGCATACTTACCTGAACCTAGGGCCTCATCACCTGATGAAAATCCACTGGCTATTACAAGTATCTGTGCCTGATTAATAGCCTTTTCTAAGGCAACTACTGATTCACCAATGTTTTTAGGTGTAATGTTTGAAAATACAATTGACTCAACATCAGCTCCCGCATCTTCAAAGGCTTTTATAGTATCATACTCACTGTTAGTTCCTGTAAATAGTGGCATAAATACCTTTGGCTTTGCAATCTTACTTTTTGCCATGTATATTTTACTAGCATCATAAAGCTTTGTTTCAAATTGCTTTGAGTCATTATTTGTTCGGCTAGGATATACCTGGTCTAAGCTTTCTGACCAAGATGAAAGTGCCTCGTCTATAGCTATAACTTCATTACCATATCTAAAGGTCGCCTCATCAGTAACCTGACCTATAATATCATAATCCTCTGATGTGAATCCGTAATCTGCTAACCTTTGGGTATCATCTTTATCCATTTCCACTAGAATACTACCATAATCAGGGAGGAAAAGTTCTTTTTCATCAAGGTCTGAATTTAATGTAGCCCCAAGCTTATTACCAAATGCCATCTTGCTTACTGCTTCTACAAGCCCACTAGAGCCTATGGCAAAGGCTGATACAATCTTTTTATACTTCATTAATTTATTAATATATCTGTATAGGGATTTCACCTGGTCATATACTGGAAGTTCATAAGAATCCCTTTTTATTTTAAATCTAACAAGCATGTTACCAGGGTTCTTTAGCTCTGTTGATACTACATCCTTAGTTGTAGCTGTGTTTACTGCAAAGGATACCAAGGTTGGTGGTACATCTATATCATGGAAGCTACCAGACATACTATCTTTTCCACCAATTGAAGGAAGCTCAAGCTTCATCTGGGCATCATATGCACCAAGTAGTGCCACCATAGGCTCTCCCCAACGCTTAGGGTCATTTCCAAGTCTACGGAAGAACTCTTGGAATGATAGACGAATCTTAGAGTAATCTCCACCGGAGGATACTATCTTTGCAACTGAAGACAATACCGCATAAGCTGCACCATGGAAAGGTGACCAACTAGATAGGTATGGGTCATAACCATAGCTCATCATAGACACAGTAGTTGTCTCCCCAGAAAGCACCGGAATTTTTGCTATCATAGTCTGTATAGGAGATTGCTGATATTTTCCACCATAAGGCATTGTCACAGTTCCAGCGCCTATGGAGCTATCAAACATTTCGGCAAGTCCTTTTTTAGAGCAAATGTTAAGATCAGCTAAGACCTTTAACCATTTATCCTTTACACTTTTATTAGTCTCAAGCTTTAATGATCCGTTTTCAAAATAATTATCTTCCTTTGATGGAATATTTACATAGGCAGAGGCTTCCTGATGGGCTCCGTTGGTATCTAGAAATGCTCTTGAAAGGTTCACTATCTCCTTACCTCTCCATTTCATCACCAATCTTTTTTCTTCTGTAACCTCTGCTACAACTACTGCCTCAAGATTCTCCTCTTCAGCATAGGCTAGCATCTTGTCTACATCTTTAGAATCTACAACTATAGCCATTCTTTCTTGTGACTCTGATATGGCAAGCTCTGTTCCATCTAAACCCTCATATTTTACAGGAACCTTATCCAGATTAATATTGAGTCCATCTGCTAATTCACCAATTGCTACTGATACACCACCAGCACCAAAGTCATTACATTTTTTTATAAGGCTACTAACCTCTGGTTTTCTAAACAATCTTTGAAGATTGCGCTCTGTAGGGGGATTGCCCTTCTGAACCTCTGCACCACAAGTTTCAATTGATTCAGTAGTTTGTACCTTGGATGAGCCAGTTGCACCACCAAGACCATCACGTCCGGTTCTCCCGCCCATAAGTATAATAGCATCTCCTGGTTCTGAATTACCACGAACCACATACCTTCTAGGTGCCGCTCCAATAACTGCCCCTAGCTCCATTCTCTTAGCAACATAACCTGGGTGATATATCTCATCAACAAAACCTGCTGCCAATCCTATCTGATTTCCATAAGTACTGTAGCCTAGAGCCGCTTCAGTACAAATCTTTCTTTGAGGAAGTTTTCCTTCCAAAGTGGCATCAAGCGGCTGGGTAGGATCAGAAGCACCAGTAATTCTCATAGCCTGATATACATAGCCTCTTCCTGAAAGGGGATCACGAATTGCCCCACCAAGACAAGTAGCAGCACCTCCAAAAGGCTCAATCTCTGTAGGATGGTTATGGGTCTCATTTTTGAAGAAAAGAAGCCATTCCTCTATCTTACCATCAATATCCACAGGAACGATTATAGAGCAGGCATTAATCTCATCAGAAACCTCCATATCATCCAACTTACCATCGGCCCTTAGTTTCTTCATTGCCAAGGTAGCCATATCCATTAGGGAGATATATTTGTCATCTCTACCCTTATAAAGCTTTTCCCTATCTTCAAGATAAGTATTAAATACAGCCTTAATAGGCTCTGTATAATATCCTTCTTCAAACTTTATATCCTTTAACTCTGTAAGGAAGGTGGTGTGTCTGCAATGGTCAGACCAATAGGTGTCAAGAACACGAATCTCAGTCATTGAAGGATCTCTATTTTCTTCATTTTTAAAATATTTCTGTATATGCTTGAAGTCAGCCATAGTCATAGCAAGGCCTAATCTGCTTAGAAGGTCCTTAAGTCCATTCTCATCCAAATCCTTAAAACCTGTAAGTACTTCTACATCTTCAGGGTCAGCAAATTCTGTTATTAAGCTATCTGGCTTTTCTTCTTTTACCTCTCTGGAGTCTACGGGATTAATACAGTATGCTTTGATTTTATTAAAATCCTCATCAGACAGGTCTCCCGAAATAACATAGGTGGTTGCAGAACGAATTACTGGCTCTTCGTTTTCATTCAGAAGTTTTATGCACTTTACAGCTGAGTCGGCTCGTTGATCAAACTGTCCAGGAAGATATTCAGTGGAGAATACCTTATCTGCCGGACCAGTGACAAAATCCTCCTCATATAAATCTTCTACGGGAGCTTCCATAAATACGGTACTTAGAGAACGTCTATAAGTTTCATCACTTATGTTCTCTATCAAATATCTGTTTAGTATTCTAAGAGATTCTAATCCCTTGATTCCCAAAATGCTTTTAATATCTTGCTCTAATTTCCTTGCAGTAACAGCATAGGGCTCTTTCTTTTCAACATAAATCCTTCTTACCACACTCATTTGCAACACTCCTATTCTCTTTTTTTATGCCTTTAACTCCATCATTTTCTTGCATTATATCATAGCTTATCTTATAATTAAAATTAATATATATAAATCTTTTTATTAGCGAGTCTAATATATGCTTAACTAAAGGAGGAGCCGATTTGGATATAAATTATGAGCTATATAAAGTCTTCTATAATGTAGCAAAGTGCTTAAGCTTTTCAGAGGCTGCCGAGGCCTTATTCATCTCCCAGTCAGCGGTCAGCCAGTCCATAAAAACCTTAGAAAAAAGACTAAATCAGAAGCTATTTATACGTAGTACTAAGCGCGTATCTCTTACCAAGGAAGGAGAGCTTTTGCTAAAGCATATTGAGCCTGCCATAAACCTAATTACCCGAGGAGAAAACCAGCTTTGTGCAGACCCCAAGGTCGGTGTTCAATTAAGGATTGGCTCTACTGATACCATCTGTAGATATTACCTAGTGTCTTACCTTAATAATTTCCACAAAAAATACCCAAATATACACATTAAGGTTTCAAACGGAACTTCTATACAATGCGCCAAGATGCTAGAACGAAATGAAGTAGATGTTATCGTAACAAATTCACCCAACTCAGCCCTAAATGACTTAATGAATATTATACCACTTATGGATTTTAATGATGTCTTTATTGTAAAGAAGGATTCCCTTTCTCAATACGACCATCCCATCACCCTCCAGCAACTCCAAAAACATCCCATCCTAATGTTAGAAAAGCGAGCTACCACCAGCAAATTTCTGCATAATCTATTTTTGGAGAATTCACTGGATCTGGTACCCGCAATTGAGATAGCCAGTAATGATCTTTTAATAGATTTGGCTAGAATAGGTCTGGGAATAGCATTTGTTCCTGACTTTTGTATAAAGGATATGGATGACCTTGCTATAATAGATACGGTTCAAGAAATCCCTAAGCGGAAACTGGTTGCCGCCTATAACCTAGATATACCACTATCTGATGGAGCCAAATATTTTATTGATAGCCTTACTAAAGACTTAAGTTAAGTCATCCCTATACCTACTGTCTTAGACTAATAACTTTGCAAAACACAAAAAACCTTCCCACTACTTTAGCCAAGTTAGGGAAGGCCTTTTTCTTAAATACTATTTCTTCATTTCTCCAATTCGCCTATTAATTACTTTATTATAATTCAACACCTTTCTTTCATACTCCTCACTCATATATTGTGAGGTTATAAGAAAGTCAGCGGTGGCTCTATTATTGGCAATTGGTATGTCATATACTGCCGCAATTCTAAGCAATGCTTTAACATCAGGGTCATGGGGATGTGATTCTAATGGATCCCAGAAGAAAATAATGAAATCTATATTTCCTTCAACTATTCTAGAGCCTATCTGTTGATCTCCTCCTAGGGGACCACTATTATATGCCTTAACTGGAAGCTCTGTATATTCCGAAATCAGTCTAGCTGTAGTTCCTGTTCCACTTAAAAAATGATTTTTTAGTATATCTTGGTGTGTTTTAACCCACTCTATCATTTCATGCTTCTTACTGTCATGGGCTATAAGTGCAATTCGCTTTTGTTTCTTAATAGTAAAGCCTATATAATCATCCATTAGCATTTTACTTCCTCCTATTTAAGCGTTCATCTAATATGTCTATCATAGATTACCAGGGATTTAATTGCAAGATGAATCTAAACTCTCTAGCCTCTCCTTTACCTGGTTCATCATACCAGTGTACTTATCAAGTTTTGCTTTTTCCTCAGCTATCTTGCTTTCAGGAGCTTTAGAGATGAAATTAGGATTGGACAACATTCCCTGAACACGTTTTAGTTCTCCCTCAAGTCTCTGCTTTTCCTTAGAAAGACGCTCTATTTCCTTTTCTATATCCACAAGATCAGCAAAGGGAATATAGATTTGGGCTCCTGGTATTACTGTAGATACAGCATCATCACTTATGCCACTTTTATCTTTCTGTACTATAACCTCACTGGCAAAGCCTAAGCTTGCAAAGAATACCCTACTCTCTGTGAAAATTTCTCTAATTCTCTCGTTATCGGAAACCACGATAACTGATGCCTTCCTGCTTGGAGGAACATTCATTTCAGACCTTACATTTCGAATACCCTTAACTGCTGCCTTTATTAGCTCTATGCTTTCTCTATCCTTGGTAAATTCCCAAGCACGGTCAAAGCTAGGCCATGATGATATCATAATAGATTCTGTCTCCTTAAGTCCTGTCATCTCCTGAAGCGTGCAGAATATCTCCTCAGTCACAAATGGCATATATGGATGAAGAAGCTTTAAGGAATTAGCTAGCACCCTATGAAGAGTCCAAAGAGCAGCAGTCTTTGTCTCATCCTCATCATTATATAGTCTTGGTTTAACCATCTCGATATACCAGTCACAGAATTCCTCCCATATAAAGTCGTATATCTTCTGAGCTGCTACACCAAGTTCAAAAGTTTCAAGATTATCTGTAGCTTCCTTAACTAAGGTGTTTGATTTTGATAATATCCACCGGTCTGCAGAGGTAAGCTTACTCTCATCAAACTCCTCCTGAAGATTTGCTTTTTCCAGATTCATCATAATAAAACGAGATGCGTTCCACACCTTATTGGCAAAGTTCCTACTTGCCTCAACTCTCTCCCAGTAAAACCGCATATCATTTCCTGGAGCATTCCCTGTGATAAGGGTAAAACGAAGAGCATCAGCACCGTACTTATCTATTACATCAAGAGGATCAATACCATTACCAAGAGATTTACTCATCTTACGACCCTCAGAGTCTCTAACTAATCCGTGAAATAGGACTTTACTAAATGGTTTTTTCCCCATATGAGCGTAACCAGAAAATATCATTCTTATAACCCAGAAAAATATAATATCATATCCTGTTACAAGTACATCAGTGGGGTAAAAATAGTCTAAATCTTCAGTCTTTTCAGGCCAGCCTAGCGTCGAAAATGGCCACAGGGCTGATGAAAACCATGTATCAAGGGTATCCTCATCCTGCCTAAAGTTACTACTAGCACAAACCTGGCATCTAGATGGCTCTTTCTCTGAGACAACAAGCTCACCGCAGCTTTCACAATAATATGCTGGTATCCTATGGCCCCACCAAAGCTGTCTAGATATACACCAATCTCTAATATTATCTGTCCAGTTAAAATATATCTTCTCAAAACGCTCTGGAATAATCTCGATCTCACCTGATTTTACAGCTTCTATGGCAGGTTTGATTAATTCGTCCATCTTAACAAACCATTGTGGCTTAATCATAGGCTCTACAGTGGTATGGCAACGGTCATGAGTACCAACATTATGAGCATGATCCTCTATTTTTACTAAAAGACCAAGGCCTTGCAATTCTTTAACTATTTCTTTTCTTGCCTCATACCGGTCCATTCCTGCATATTTACCACCATTACTATTAATAGTGGCGTTATCGTTCATTATATTTATCTCAGGAAGATTATGACGTTTTCCTAACTCAAAATCATTAGGATCATGGGCTGGAGTAATCTTAACTACTCCTGTACCAAACTCCATATCCACATACTCATCAGCAACAACCGGTATTTCCTTATTCATAATAGGCAAGACTACATTTTTTCCTATCAAATGCTTATATCTTTCATCCTCTGGATGAACTGCAACAGCAGTGTCCCCAAGCATAGTCTCAGGTCTGGTAGTAGCAACTTCTACATATCCATCCTCACCCGCTACTGGGTACCTAATATGCCATAGATGGCCTGCCTGGTCTTCATGCTCAACCTCTGCATCTGATATAGATGTATGACAAATAGGGCACCAATTGATAATCCTCGAACCCTTATATATATGACCTTCTTCATATAGCTTTATAAATACTTTATTTACAGCATGAGAACAGCCCTCATCCATGGTGAATCTTTCTCTTTTCCAGTCACAAGATGACCCCAACTTCTTTAGCTGAGATATAATTGTGCCACCATACCGGTCCTTCCATTGCCATGCTCTTTCAAGGAAGCCTTCCCTGCCAAGGTCATCCTTTTCAATTCCTTCCTCTCTAAGCTGCTCTATAATCTTTACTTCTGTTGCAATACTAGCATGGTCGGTGCCTGGTTGCCAGAGGGTATTATAGCCTTGCATCCTCTTAAAGCGAATAATAATATCCTGCATAGTGTTATCTAAGGCATGGCCCATATGAAGCTGACCTGTAATATTTGGTGGTGGAATCACTATAGTAAAGGGTTTTTTACTCCTATCCACCTTGGCATGAAAGTAATCCTTATCTAACCACTTCTGATACAATTTATCTTCGATATCCTTAGGGTTATAAGTTTTTGCAAGTTCTCTCTCCATAATAATCTCTCCTATCATATTAAAATACCTATTTTCTCTAGTATATTCCTGTATAAATTATTGCAGATTTTTTCCTAGCCAGCCTGCTGGCAAAATACATAAAAAAGGTTCCTCATCTCAAAGGACGAAGAACCGTGGTACCACCTTTATTTGTAGCTTGCATTGTAGTATAAGTCATAAAATAATCTACTATACATAGCCACCTTATCTGTCTATAACGGGACTTCCCGGCATTTCCTACCCACAAAACAAAAATCATATTGCTTCAGAAACACTGCTACAAAGCTACCTTCAGTAAGACCGCTTAATGATCACCTTTCAGCCAGTGGATGACCCTCTCTGTTAAGTGTTACTTACCTACTCCTCTTTATCAAGGCATTTATCATTTTAAATATTAATACTATATTATGCAAAGCTATGAGATATGTCAAGGATATTTTATTAAACATTCCTATTGTCATGTTTTGGATTTTAAGATGATGTCATTATCAATCTGGTATTTCTTTAGAATATCTATAGCCTCTTTTTCAATGTCAGGATATGCTTTTACTAAAGAAATAATAGCTGCACTAGCAGCTTCTTTTTGCTTCTGACTTGTATCTATACGTTCTCTCAACTTCTGTCTACGGACATTGAGTCTATGTCTAACCTCGACCATTTCTCTATTGTCTAGAATCGCCGATGGTTGATATATCCAAACCTCTGAATCTGCAATATCATATTTTTTTAATTCCTTTATAAGAATATCATTATAGAACTCAAGAAGCTGTGAATTACTCTGGTATCTTTTGTTCTCATCCTTTAACTTGACATACTGCTCCCATAGCTTTTTCATTTCCTGATAATCATCCACTAGATACTTGCTATAGGTGTAATCAAGATAATTGCGATTATTCACTGATTTTATGGCAACCCTATTTGATAGGATTATAACCTTATTTAACTTTAGTTGAAGTATCTTTATATCGTGGACATTTTTCCTAGCCTCCATAAATATATAGAGAGCTGTCCCCATCCCCATCAATACAGTTAGTAAGAAGGGAAAACTCATACTAGTCCCTGTACTAGCTGTCAATCCAGCAAATATAATAAATAATACAATTACAATTATACATGTGGTTATAGCAATTCCTTTGAGAAAAGCCTGCTTATGGATTATTTCTTCCTCTTCATCTAAAAAGCTTTGCTTTTCATTTTCCAGTCGCCCTATATCTTCCTCTATCTTCTCTTGATAACTTTCAGCCTCCTTAAGGGAGGTTAATTCCTTAGGTATCTTAAGCTCATCTCGTTCAAATAACCTATATTGTATATCACTTATATCATATTGCCTAGTACGAAAACGATCTCTTTCCTTATTCAGATTAATAATATTTCTTGAGGCATCCTCTAAGGCCTGCCTTTGTAGCTTTGGAATCATATCTATCTTTTGCATATCTGTAAGATATGATGTTACAGCCTGATATTCTGCTTTCGCCTCCTTAATCTGCCGATAGGAGTCTAAGAGAATCTCACAGTTTTCTCTTATATATCCACTCATGTCGGTATACTTATTTAATCTAACTGTAGGAGCCTGGCTGCCATCTTTCAATTTTGTCACTTCTGGTTTTTTAAAAACCCTTTTTAACCATCCCATTATATATCTCCTGTAAGTAGGTGTAATTGCATAACCATTTTTAATGATTTCTTAATGCATATTCATATTAAGCTCTAACTTCTTCTATCCACCTATTAATTATTTGACTACACTTTTCTCTAACTTCTCTTCTTTCACCTGAACTTAATAGGTTTTTAAGTCTATATAATTCATCCATTTCCTTGCTTTGCAAAGCATCACTAGACAGTTGCTCCATCCTTAGAACAATTTCATCCCTAAGAATATTATTTACATGATACTCACTTAACTTTTTATCAAATTCTTCGTTATCACAACAAAGCCATAGGGTATATAGGTACTGTCTTAGACTCTCTTCCCTGCGGTTACGCTCATAGGCATGAAAAAATAGTTCTTGTGCCCTATCCGGCCCATATATATGTAAGGTTGCTATAGCCAAGTTATGGACCACATCACCATAATCCTTGGGGCTTAAGTCGCTTGCTTCCTTAGAAACTAAAAGGCTATCATATTCTGCTGCCGCCTCTTCATACTGCTTTCTTTTAAGATATGAATTTGCTCTTAGAAACCATCTTCTTGCAGGAGGCATGGCCCTAATCCCATCCACTTTTTGCAGAAGTTGCTTGATTTCCTGCTCAGTATAATAATTAGAACTACATAGGACCGCTGCCAGCAATGTTGTATAATCTGCTCCCTGCTTTATTAGCTGGTCCAGTTTCTCAGCCCTTGCCTCAAGTCCAAGCTCAGCCCCTATCCAATCAATCAATGAACTAGTAAAAAGGCTTTCATCAATAGAGTATATATTATTATAAATGTAATAACATAGTTCCTCAATAGAATAAGCCCTATAACCTATAACTGGCAGGACATATGGTCTATTTGTACTTTTGCCACTACATAGAATTAATTTTCCCATGTCTTATCCTCACTTTGCATTAAGTCAATAACTCCTTACAAATCCAGTATAAACTCAGCCACTTTACCTGTTGAAGGATAAATATCTCCAAATCCCATGTCTGTAATTGTAAGCTTTACTTGTAACTTATTAATACATACAATATTTATCTTAAGTCTAGTCATACGACTAGGTCTATCAGGTAGGTCTTGCAAAGGTATTCTTTCTCTAATTGTTTCCTTTGTCATAATATTTCGGAAAACCAGCTCCATATCTGAGGCCTCATCTAATATCACGTCTATATTACTACTTACCTCATACCAGGGCACTGCTGCATCAGTTATAAAAAGCTCTTTATTCATACCATCCATATATACCCTAATAGCTATAGAGGATATAATCATATCATTATTAAGCAATATAATGTTACTAAGACTTTTATCTCCAGCCAACTCCTTTGCAGCATAGCAAGCACCCATGGTAAATAGGTTTTGTCCCATAAACACTCTACGACCCGCGCATAGGCTCCTTACCACATCCTCTGCCCAGCCTCCATCAAAACCCCTGCCCGTAAAATACAGGGTGGAAATTATTTGCTTATACAATACAGTATTAGCTATATTGTCAAGGGTAAAGCCTAAATCTACATTCCTACTATTTAATAAGGAGTAATTTAAAGTATCTGTAAAGTCCTTTTTCTCCATACCTGCAATCATGGGGCTAACTCTTCTATTGACGCTAATCCTATAAAACTCAAGTCCCTCTTCATTAAAATCAAACAATCCCACATCATTTAGCCAAAGCCCCTTGTCCTGGCTAAGGGCATAGTGCATAAAGCTACTTCCATGGCTAATAACTGTTGCCCTATCCTTATCTATCCCTAGCATGGATAAGGTTTCATATACCCCCTCAACAAGAGTCCCATCCATCTCATGAAGAGTGACTACTATCTGTGTGATTCTTTCAGTGGGAAAATGGTTTTTAGTAAGAGTTAAAGTCTTTCTAAAAAACTTCTCAAGCAGTGATACTGCACTATATGTTTGTTCAAAAATTTCTACCTCTTCATGATTCTTAAGCTTGCTCAATAGTCTATCAATTAATATACCTGACCCATCTCTAGCACAGTCAATAGCCTCCTGACCATAAACCCAATTCCTTGAATCTTTTATAACAGAAAGGGTAGTAGGAATAAGGGTGTTATCATCATCAATGACTGGACTTATTGGTATTGGTTCAAAGGTCTTATAGCTATAACAGCTTATCTGCGAATAATCATCACAAAGATCATATCCAACAATCAGTTTCCTAGGATTGTCCATTCTCATTCTCCCTCATATCATATAATGTAATCATATCACGCCCATTCATTAAGGTAAGGGCTCATAACACTTACTTATTATATACTCTCTTTCAATATAATCGGCCATCATATTTAGCAGACCTTGTTCATCCTGCATATCAAGCTTATTTATCATATTATTTATTCGCTTATATTTGGAATCCTCCTTGGAACTATTCATATCCTCAACCTTAAGTCTATACCTATCAGACACATTAATCTCCTGGTCCCATTCCTCTGTAACATAATATTCAAGCTCTTCATTGTAAAAAAGGATAAAACTCTTCATATGAAATCCTAATAATACATTGGGCATAAGCTCGGTTATAAACTCCTCATTATCATTAAGCAAGCGGTAATGTAGAAAAACTTGTTTTTTAGGGTTTGAATAGTATTCCACATAGGACCTATCAGTTATTCGGTCAGACAACTTAACCAGTCCCTTATATTTCTTAAAAAAAGAAAATATAATTCCCTGTCTTTCAAACGTATCTATATGATAAGAAATAAAGTTTTTTTCATTTTCACTTAAATCGCTAACCCCTGCATTATGCTTTAGCCAAGCCAGTAAAGCAATTTTGTTTTCTTCATAATTCTGCTCCCTACGGACAATGGGAAAAAACCTATGGTCAATTTCCTCATTATGAACAAGGTATCTGTATGAATAATAAGTAATATAAGCGGCCACTAGTAAATGGTTAGTCACCTTACTGTAGTAATCAAAGAACACCTGAAAACCACCCTTATTATTACTCTCAGTAAATAGAATCTGTGTAAGTAGTCTCTCATCTAAATTATGAGTGTCCACATCAAAGTCTTTAGCTTGCTGCCATAAAACAAGCATGTCAGAACAAGGTCCATTATAATAATTCACCAGATAGCTTAGTATAGCATCATTATACTTTCCATGTGAAAAAATATAATAACAAAGATATACTAAGATATCCTCCTTTTTATCTATTCCTCCATTACTAATACACCCAGAGCAAAGCTTTAACAACCTCTTGATAGATATTCCCTCTATCCCAAAGCGTTTAAAAGCATCTAAAGCCTTTTCATAGTATCCACGTATAACCATATACTCTAGATATTTGATTCTATGACTTTCTTTTACCTTGGCTAAGTCTAGCTTTAAGAGATATTCTTCTAATAAGTCTGGATTATAGTTCTCATAATAGTGCTCTATTAGGGTTAATAAACATTCAATATAATAGGATTCTTTTAAACCAGAAACCGAAACAGCAAACCTTCTCAATTCTATAGAAGCCTCACTAACAACCCTATTTCTTTGGTAATGATCCAATAGATAAAGAAGTAGCTTAGGATGATGTTCATAATTCATTGACATTTCATGAAAATTTTCTGGCCCTAGCAAAGGTATTAACCTATAATCTACAGTGCTTACATAACGGTTACCATATGAGTCTATCAGAAAGATGTCAGCATCCTTGGTATAGACCTCTATATACGCTTTACCTTCTGTTAGAGATATGACTTCCTCTTCATCTAACTCCTTATGTACTATAGCCACGCTTACTATATTCGGATTATCACATTCTAGCTCATGAACAAATAAGACCTCTGGAAGATAGTCTGCATACAGCTTTTCCATACTGGGCTTATATTTAAAATGCTTATATAGTACTGCCATATTGGGACTTATCTTCTTAAGCTCTAGCTGTTTTTGAGTAAATACCTCCATCCGCTTATAATGTAATTGATATATATCTTCATTGATCTTTTGATTGTTTATAATATTTGCATACAGATATGCTCTTTTTTTATCATTAAGCCTGCTATTATAGATAAAATAAATCAATAAGGATTGAGGTAGGGGCTCCATCCTATCTTCATTAACAGAATACATATAATACTCATATAATTCTGTTATCCGTAACTGGGCATTTACCCCTAAGCTATACCATTCAAAATACTTATTATCCCGTTTGAAGCCCTTTATAAGTAGGCTACAAATAACAGAAAGTATCTCATCCTTTTTATAAAGCTCATAGAGCCTCTTTAACCCTCTAAATACTATAGGCTGATAATTCTTCAATCTACCAGCTAGGTAAGTGTATTGAAGTATCAATTCCATGGTCAAGCAATCGTTCTTTATGCCAAAGTTCATAACCTGGATTTCAAAATCATTTAAATCACGTAAAAGATAGGGCTCTTTATTATATACACAGATAGCTTCATAATATAAAACAGGCGAGTGACAGCCTCCGTCAAAATGGTCTTTAATGTCCTTAAGCTTATAACTTATGTTTCTATCATATCGTTTGTCTGTATAAAGTAAAAACCAAAGAATACGTGGGTCATAGTTTCCACCCAAATAATAATGCTTTATAATGTCGGTAACATATAAAGTGGTTTCCTCATCTTTCTTAAAAAGGGCTTGTAGATAAAGATAAGCACAATAATAATATGCTGGACCGGTGGAAAGTACATGCTCTTGGTCTGATAATTCACTAATGAGTTTACTTGCAAGCCGCTTATTATCTGAAAGTATGGCAAGATGTAAGTTCACCAGTGTTTCTATAATCCTATCCTGAGATTTATCAATACCGGTAAGCCAGGTCTTAATCTCCTGTATATATCTTTCTATTTTAATTCTACCAATTCGAAAATCTAGATAGGATTTTGTAAAATCATACTTGAACTTCATCCTTTGGTCTAAAGGCTTAAGTTCGGCTGAAACTTTATTATGTTTTCTGCAAACCACATCTACAACAATGGTCTGATGAATAGTCTTTATCATTATCCTTCCATAATTATTGCCAGGTCTTAAATCTTTAGCACTTATGACAAAGGATATACTGTGTTTGTTTCCTATAAAACGATCAGACCAAAGAAACTTTTGTTCAAGTAAGATAAAGGGAGTATTAGTACTGACCCTAATCTCTGCATAACCCCATTGGTCCTTTGTAAGGACAAGTTTGTCCATAATATCTTCTTGTATATCATATTCTAACTGAGTTTTATCGATATCAATGGTGATCTTTGCCTTTTTATTGACTGCAATTAAAAACTCTTCCAAGGCTTGACTGGTTGAAATGCTCTTTAATAAATTGTGATAAATGATATGAAATCTTTTGTCGTTTTTTAATATAACTCGCTCAAACTCATCTGACCGAAAAACCTTCTTAGCCTCTGTCCAATCCATTCTGGCAAGATTAGCAAACTCAAACAAATTCTTTATCTTACCTATAGATGTATGTATAGTAGGAGCATCCACAGTTATAGTAAAAGGTAGGAGAAACTCACCACAATCACTAAGTATAGTAATATTACCCTTAAGGATATCAGATGATTTTAAGTATGAAGCATTAAATCTATACATTATAAGATTCTCTTTCCCCTTAAAGACATCACTATCAAAGCTAAGCAATGGGTTGGAGGAGTAAAGAATTCCTTTTATAGTTCGATTATTACTATTAGCTATAGTAAAGCTTCCTTCAAACTGCTTACCTGCCTCCACACTAATCTCTATCTTCTCTATAGAAAGATTTAGTGTCGGAAGTTCATATTCAAATTCTCCTATTGCAAATTGTTCTATCTTTTCCTTCAAGTTATCACCTCATGAATGGGAATCATTGCATTTTATTTAAAAATCGCTATAATAAATACAAACATATGATAAAACTGAATAATCTTGCATTTTTCGGTCTTTTTTAACTATAATAATTATAATCTATTGAGGAGAAAAAATCTAGCCCTAGCCCATAGCTACTAAAAATATCAGCACTATTACTGACTTATAGTATTTTTCTCTTGAACTAATGAGGGGCAAGTATTAACATTAACAGAATAACTATATCTTTCTAGGAGGTAATCATGATAAACAGTACTAGCCATTTTCACGGTAGTGATTTAGAAACTATAGAACAGGTTTATAATATACAAAAAGATGACATAGTAAGCTTTGCTGATAATGTCAATCCCTTAGGAATTTCCCCCAAGCTTAGGGAAACCCTATCTGACCGTATAGATTCCATTATGACCTATCCTGACAGGGAATACACATCCTTAAGAAACAAAATAGCCAGCTATGTAAAGGCCCAAGTCCAAGACATTATAGTGGGAAACGGAGCAACAGAACTTATATCCCTCTTTATCCAAATTATAAAACCAAAAAAGGCCATGATTGTTGGACCTACCTATTCAGAATATGAACGTGAAGTTTCTCTTGGAGGCGGGTGCACCCTATATTATAGGTTGGAAGAGAAAAATGATTTTAAGATAGATATAGATGCCTTAGACAAGGAATTAAACTCTGATATAGATCTTTTGGTAATCTGTAATCCCAACAACCCTACATCAACTGCCATATCTAGGCCTGATATGAGAAGGATACTTGATATATGCAAGAAAAAAGGAATATTTGTCATGGTGGATGAAACCTATGTAGAATTTACAGAGGATATTCATAACATTAGTTCTATACCATTAACAAAACATTACAATAACATAGTAATTTTGAGGGGAATTTCAAAGTTTTTTGCAGCACCTGGACTCCGCCTTGGCTATGCAGTCTGTGGAAATACCGACCTAATTAAGGAAATGAATCAAAGAAAAAATCCATGGACTATTAATAGTCTAGCAGCTATTGCAGGAGAAATAATGTTTACTGATGAAGAATATATTGCTAAAACAAGACACTTGATTTCTACAGAGCGAGATAGGGTATATAGACTACTTATGGATTGTCCAGATATTAAGGTCTATAAACCCACTGCTAATTTTGTACTTGTTCAGATACTTAAAGATGATATCAACTCAATGGATATATTTGAAGCTAGTGTAAAAAAGGGCTACTTAATAAGAGATTGCTCAACTTTTCCTTTTTTAAGTGATAGGTTTTTCCGCTTTTGCTTCATGACACCCAAACAAAATGACAGCCTACTTAGCATTTTATTTGAATCCTTAAGCAAATAGAAATAAGATTAAAAGTTTTTTAAACAGATAGGAATTCTATTGTTATTTATATGTAAATAACCTATAATTATGAAAATTAAATGCAACCCCACATAAGATAAACTAGGGCTGTTGAACATGCACAGTCCTTGATTTATTATGTAGATAATTTCGAAACTCACGAAAACCCTTGTTAATTTGTGCAAGTTAAACGAGGACCACAAGCAGGTACTCTGAGACCGTCGGTACTTAGCTGCCATACTTTGGTACCTTATGTACCGTTACGTGTCGAAGGTAGCAAAAGCGTGCCTGCCATGGTTTGTTAAACTTACACAAGATCATAAAAGTAGAGTTTAATAATTATCTATAGATTTTATTATGTGCAGAAAGGAAGATATATGCTAACAATATTGCGAAAACTAAAAAAATCTACAATTGCAATCTTATTTGTTATTATTTTATTATTTATACAGGCATACAGTGACCTGTCTCTGCCTGCATACACCTCTAATATAGTAAATATAGGTATTCTACAGGGTGGCATAGATAATACAGCCCCTGAGGTAATCAGGGCCTCCCAGCTAGACAAACTCTTATTATTTGTGGACCAAGAGAATAGGGATACTATCCTTTCACACTATAGCCTACTAGATAAGAGCAAACTTAGCCAAAAGGATTTAGACATCTATCTTGATAAATATCCCCTGTTAAGTGATGAAGCCCTATATATCTGGGATGGAAATCAAGAGGATATACTAAAGGATTTGCTTATTGAGCCCATTCTCATAAGCACCGCTCTGGAATATGGATTAGCTACAGGTGAAGAGTCAGATGAAACTCTTGAAAACATAGTGCCTCCTGAATTAGGATCAAGCGATATGGATATATTTACTATGCTAGAAAATATGTCTGACCAAGTTAGAAAACAAACAATCATTAAGATAAAAGATCAAATCAAACAGATGCCTGATTCCATCAAGGAACAGACCTTGGCCCATTATATAAAGGCAGAGTATGAATCTATAGGTGTAAATGTAGGACGTATTCAATCGAAGTATATTCTTATTATAGGACTTAAAATGCTAGGACTATCCTTACTTGCTATGGCCGCATCAATATTAGTAACCCTAGTATCATCTAGGATTGCCGCCCGTATGGGACGGGACCTTAGAAATGATGTCTTTAAAAAAGTCCTCTCATTTTCCAACAATGAGATGGATAAATTCTCTACCGCTTCCTTAATTACTAGGAGTACCAATGACATACAACAGATTCAGATGTCAGTTCTTATGATAATCCGTATAGTTGTTTATTCTCCTATACTTGCATTGGGTGGCATAATTAAAATTCTTAATACTAATTCATCAATGACCTGGACATTAGGGGTTGGTGTAGGAGCCGTATCCTCTGTAGTACTGCTTCTACTTATTGTGGCCATGCCTAAATTTAAGCTTATGCAAAAGTTGGTTGATAAGGTAAACCTTGCATTAAGGGAAGTGCTTACTGGATTACCAGTTATTCGCGCCTTTAGCAACGAGAAACATGAAGACAAGAGGTTTGACCAAGTAAATACAGACCTTACTAAGAACAGCCTTTTTATTGGTCGAGTCATGACCTTTATGATGCCCGCCCTTATGCTGATTATGAATTTAATATCCCTTCTAATCATATGGGTGGGAGCTGACAAGATTAATGCTGGCTCAATGCAAGTAGGAGATGTGATGGCATTTATACAATATACTATGCAGATAATAATGTCATTTTTAATGTTAACCATGGTATCCATCATATTACCAAGAGCCGCTGTATCAGCAAACCGAGTAAACGAAGTTCTTAATCAGGAACCCCAAATTCATGATCCAGAACAGGCACAAGCAATGGACTCTGATAAGAAGGGCCTACTTGAATTTAAGAATGTAAGTTTTCGTTATTCAAATGCCGAAGAGGATGTTCTTTCAGATATTAACTTCGTAGCAAGACCTGGTGAAATTACTGCAATTATTGGTAGCACCGGTAGTGGAAAAAGCACCTTAGCCAATCTTATTCCCAGATTCTATGACGTTACAGAAGGCCAAATCATTTTAAATGGTAGGGATATACGGAGCATTTCTCAACAGGACCTCAGAGAAAGACTGGGTTATGTACCACAAAAGGGAATACTTTTTTCAGGTACCATTGAATCAAATATAGGATTTGGCGTAAAAGATGCCTCAGCTGAAATTATAGAAAAGGCCGCAAAGATTGCACAAGCCAAGGATTTTATAGAGGAGAAAACCAGCAAGTATAAGGAACCTATCTCCCAAGGGGGAACCAATGTATCTGGGGGACAAAAACAAAGATTGTCTATTGCCAGAGCTATTGCTAAGGACCCTGAGATTTTCATCTTTGATGACAGCTTTTCAGCTCTTGATTATAAAACTGATAGTGATTTAAGAAAAGCCTTAAGTCAAGAGCTCACTGATAGTACGGTAATTATCATTGCTCAAAGAATTAGTACAATAATGAATGCTGACCAAATTCTAGTTCTGGATGCCGGTAAAATTGTAGGTAAGGGAAGCCATAAAAACCTATTAAAAGAATGTGAAGTATATAAACAGATAGCATCATCTCAATTATCAAAGGAGGAATTGGCTTATGAGTAATAAAGCACAAGGTCCCTCACAGACTAAACAAGGCCAAGGAAGAGGAAGTGGCCATGGCCCCGGAATGGGTGTACCTGTAGAAAAAGCCAAGGATTTTAAGGGTACCATGAAAAAGTTAATCGCACACCTTGGCGGATATAAATGGGGTTTTCTATTAGTACTAGTCTTTGCCATAGGTAGCACAATATTTACTATAGTTGGACCTACTATCCTTGGTAATGCTATAACTGAAATAGTAAATGGATTAATGGATAAAATCAATGGGGGAAAAGGAATTAACTTCAAAGCCCTAAGAGACATACTTCTTCTACTTTTAGGTCTCTATAGCCTATCCTCTTTGCTATCATTTGTTCAAGGCTTAATTACTACTGAAATTGCACAACGTGTATCCTATAATTTTAGAAAAAACATATTAAAGAAAATACACAGACTGCCTATGAACTATTTTGATACTATGACTCATGGAGAGATACTCTCAAGAGTTACTAACGATGTTGACACCCTAAGTCATAGCCTAAATCAAAGTCTAAGCCAATTTATTACCTCTATAGTAAGCATTGTTGGTATCTTTATTATGATGATTAGAATCAGTGTTCCCATGACGCTTTTTGCACTGCTGGTTATTCCTGCCTCGGCTGCTATAATGGCCTTAGTTGTTAAAAAGTCTCAGAAATATTTTAAGAAACAACAGGAGTATCTAGGCCATGTTAATGGGCTTGTAGAAGAGGTATATGGTGGACACAATATAGTCAAAGTCTTTAATAAGGAAGAAGATGTATTAAAGGAATTTGATGAGAAAAATAATACCCTGTATGAATCTGGATGGAAATCTCAATTTTTATCCGGACTTATGCACCCCATCATGCAATTTATAGGTAATATAGGTTACGTAGGTGTTGCTGTACTTGGTGGATATCTAACCGTAAAGGGTAAAATACAGATTGGGCAAATTCAATCCTTCTTTCAGTATATAAGGAACTTTACCTATCCTGTAACTCAGTTGGCACAGGTAGCAAATATGTTCCAATCAACTGCTGCTGCCGCCGAAAGAGTCTTTGAATTTATGGAAGCTGAAGAAGAAATAGCAGATACCGAGACTCCTATTACTACAGAGAATATTAAGGGAAATGTAGAATTTAAAAATGTAAGCTTTGGATATAACAAGGATAAAATAATAATAAATAACTTTAATACTAATGTATGCAATGGCAAAAAGGTTGCTATCGTAGGACCAACTGGAGCAGGTAAAACCACTATAGTTAAACTACTTATGAGGTTTTATGATGTAACAAGTGGTCAGATCCTAATTGATGGCCATGATATAAAAAATTATGACAGAAGTGACTTAAGAAGAATGTTTGGCATGGTATTACAGGATACATGGCTCTTTAATGGAAGTATAATGGATAATATACGCTATAGTAAGCTTGATGCTACTGATGAAGAGGTAATAAATGCTGCTAAGGCTGCACATGTTCATCACTTTATCAATACTCTGCCTGGTGGCTACGATATGGTATTGAACGAGGAAACCACAAATATATCACAGGGTCAGAAACAACTCTTAACTATAGCCCGAGCCATATTAGCAGATCCAAAGATGTTAATACTTGATGAAGCTACAAGCTCAGTTGATACCAGAACCGAAATCCTTATTCAAAAGGCTATGGATAACCTGATGAAGGGTAGAACTAGCTTTGTCATTGCCCATAGATTATCTACCATTAGGGATGCTGATATAATTCTTGTAATGAAGGATGGAGATATCGTAGAACAAGGAAACCATGAAGAACTACTTGCTAGGGGCGGCTTCTATGCAGAGCTATACAATTCCCAGTTTGACCATTCAGCATAATTCAAATAGTAGACTTCCTAGCATAAGCAAGTGAATATTATATTAATACATCTTTTGTGTAATAGGAGACACTTTCTATTACATAAAACAAATGCCAGATTGTACCGGTAGATACCGTCAATCTGGCATTTATGATCTATTAGACCAATAAATCTTATAATACAATCTCTATTCTGTTGCTTCTTAATATTTGTAGTTTTTTACGTAATCAAACTCATCCTGTATTTCCTGTGAAGGTTTCTTTGTAAACAATGATACAATCACAATCACCAGACAAGATAGAACAAATGCTGGAAACAGCTCATATATATCAAAATAACCTCCAAAAGGACGTATAAGTAGTTTCCATATAAATACCATGGCCCCTCCTGTTACCATACCTGCTATAGCACCAATTCTAGTTACTCTCTTCCAGAAGAGGGAGAACAACATAATTGGTCCAAAGGTGGCACCAAAGCCAGCCCAGGCAAAGGATACTACTGTAAAGATAACACTATTCTCATCCAATGCTATTATTGCAGCAATAACCGCAATTATGATTAATGTTATTCTTGACATAATAAGTACCTCTTTGTCTGTAGCATCCTTCTTAAGGATACCATGATAGATATTCTTAGAGAATGCTGATGCTGCAATCAAAAGATATGAATCCGAAGAACTTATGGTTGCAGCAAGAATTCCTGCCATTATAAGTCCAGCAAGAAGTGGCAAGAAGAAATTACTAGACAGTATTATAAATATACTCTCTGCGCTAGACTTAGTTAGTAATTCTGTTGGATATAGAATTCTACCTATAATACCAATAAATACAGCAGAAACCAGAGAAACTAAACACCAAACGGTTGCTACTCTTCTTGAAGTTTTAAGCTCATTAGGCTTCTCAATTGCCATGAATTTTAGAAGAACATGAGGCATACCAAAATAGCCTAGTCCCCATGATAGTGTTGAAATAATAGCCAATGTACTGAAACTTCCAGCAGCACCGAATATAGGCTTACCAAGCTCTGAAACTAGCTGTTTCTCATTCATACCAAGCTCAGGCTGGGCAAAACCAAAGAAATCAAGAAATCCTGGAATATCCTTAGCATTCTCTATAAGTTCAGAGATACCTCCTATCTTATTAAGGCCAAAAACAAGGACTGCAACTAGGGCGACAATCATTACTATTCCCTGCATAAAATCAGATGCACTCTCAGCAAGAAAGCCCCCAATAAAGGTATAAATAACAACAAACAAAGCACCTATAAGCATCATAGCTACATAACTAGTACCAAAGAGGGTGCTAAATAGCTTACCTACTGCTACAAAGCAGCTAGCTGCATATACACAGAAAAACACAAGAATAAATAAGGCTGCAATTGTAAGTATTATTTTCTTTTTTTCTCTAAAACGATTGCTTAAAAAGTCTGGTATGGTAATTGCATCTCCTGCTACATGTGAATAAGTACGCAGTCTTTTTGCAACAAATAACCAGTTCAAATATGTACCTATGAAAAGACCTATAGCTGTCCATATAGCTTCACCTACGCCCATCCAATAGGCTACACCAGGTAAGCCCATCAAAAGCCAACCACTCATGTCTGATGCTTCAGCAGCCATGGCAGTTACCCATGGACCCAATGACCTTCCTCCAATTAAGTAGTTATCTGCACTTTCACTTGCTTTTTCTGCATAATGAAAGCCAATTGCTATAACTGCACCAATATATACAGTCATTGCAATTAAATACTGTATCTTATCTGGTCCCATTTCTATCTCCCTTCCTATATATTATATGAAAATAATTATATTACTTATTGACACCTTTGTACAGTAAAAAACTAACGCGACAGCTCTTTACCATACGAAAGGAAGGATGTAAAAGTATCTTATGTGGTACTTCCAAATCCGCCGTTTCTTATATCTTCCACTTCATCATCTATAGTTATTCCATATTCTACAAATATACCCTGCATAAAGCCAGTCCCTTCATTAATTTCAACCAGCTTGTTCTCCTTACTGTCATTTGTCAGCTTGCAGAATATGTGGCCTTCATTATCAGAACCATAGTAATCACTATCAATGATACCAACTGTATTATTCAATTGAAGGCGAAATTTAAAGCCAAGACCACTTCTAGGATAACACTTCAGCACCCAACCATTTTTTATTTTTACTCTTATACCTGTTGGTATCTTTATAGTCTCTCCAGGCCTAAGGGTAAATGATAAGGGACTATAAAAATCATAACCTGCAGACCCCATGGTTGCTCTCCTTGGTAACTTCAAATTATTATATATAGTCTGGGCCTTTTTACTCAAGCTATCCATTAGGTCATCATGGTCTATATCCCCAAACTTTTTCTCTTCTTCAGATAAAAATGTCGCCAGCCAATCCTTTATAAATCTTTCCATGCTTACCTTCTCAAACTGTGCTATTCGCTTCATACTTCCTCCTAAATATACAAATATATTTATTATTAATTTCTATATATTATTAAGCATATCCAAAAGTCTCTTTGCAGCCTTAGATATGGGGTTTTGCTTGCTAGTGATAATGCAGATGTTTCTTTCAGGGATTTTTCTTTCAAACTCAAGTTCAAAAAGCTGGCCACTATTCAAAGCACTCTCTGCAAAATCCTTGACAACACAGCCCACTCCCAAATTCCTTATTGCAAATTTTACTATCATATCGCTGGTTGCCAGCTCAAATTCAGGATTAAGGACTACACCATTCTCTTGTAAAAATTCATTTAGGTATTTTCTTGTACTAGTATTACTTTCTAGGCAGATAATCGAAAGTTTTTCTAGGTCCCTATATTCCATAATCCTCCCCTTTAAATCAAGAAACCTACTGCTAGCTACAAAGATATCCCTAATCTTTTTTACCCTCTGACAGCTAATACCAGACTTAACTTGAAAGGGTTCGCTCACTAGTCCAAAATCAATCTGGCCATCATATAGACGTGTAATAGTATCTGGAGTAGGAGCATTTGTTACAACCACTTTTATACTGGGGTACTTTTCATGAAAGGCTTCCAAGTAGGGAAGAAGATAAAACTGCAGGGTCATATCACTGGCACCAATTCTTATTTCACCATTCTCCAAGTCTAGCATTTTTAGAAAGTGCTCTTCCCCTAATTTTATATATTCATAACCCCTTTTTACATAAGAAAATAAGGCCTCCCCTTCTGGAGTAAGCTTAACTCCCTTAGGTACTCTCATAAATAGCTTGGTACCTAGACTATCTTCTAAGAGCTTTATTGATTGGCTCACTGCTGGTTGGGATATAGAAAGTTCTTCTCCAGCCCGGGTAAAGCTTCCTGCCTTTGCTACATAATAAAAAATCTTGTAATATTCCAAATTTATATCCACATAATTTCTCCTTATGGATTTTGACTAGTGTCCATGGATTTAAGTATACCATATGAATGAAAAGCTGAACAGAATAATTGACCAGGATGGACAAATATGCTATTCTTTGTGTGGAATTATTTGTAGACGATCATAGTAACTTATATTTAAAATAAATAATTAAAAGTGATTATTGTCAGACACTCCAGTAAAGTGCTTAGATAATTGCGAAACTCTACTTTATGATTTTGTACTAGCTTAACAAGGGTTTTACAATTACCTAAATAAAATACTAGTGGAAAGGGGAATCAGGATATATGTCCATAATAGAAATAGATAAATTAACAAAGGATTATGGGGATAACAAGGGCATCTTTGACTTGACATTTGAGGTCAAGGAGGGTGAAGTATTTGGTTACTTAGGGCCTAATGGTGCAGGTAAGACCACAACAATAAGACATCTTATGGGGTTTTTGACTCCAGATAAAGGCTCTTCACAAATTCTTGGTATGGATTCTAGAACAAGAAGTGCCCATATTATGAAAGACTTGGGTTATCTACCAGGAGAGATAGCTTTTTTTGATGGGATGAAGGGATTTGAATTCTTAAATTTTATGTCAGAGATGAAAGGTCTTACAGATACAAGTCTCCGTGATAAACTTGTAGATATGTTCCAGCTAGACACTAGAGGTAAAATCCGCAAAATGTCCAAGGGTATGAAGCAGAAAATCGGGATTGTATGTGCATTTATGCATAATCCTAAGGTTCTTATCTTAGATGAACCAACCAGTGGACTAGATCCATTAATGCAGAAAACCTTTACCGACCTTATATTAGAGGAGAAATCCAAGGGTAAAACAATACTTATGTCCTCACACAGTTTTGAAGAAATAGAAAGAACCTGCGACAGGGTAGCTATAATTAGACAGGGACAACTAGTAGCCTTAGAAAATATACATGACTTGAGGAAAAAAAGAAGAAAAACCTATCTAGTAAGCTTCGATAGCCCTTCTTCAGCAGTCGAATTTAAAAGCTCTGGAAACTTCCATATCCTTGATGTAAACGAGAATACAGTTAAATTAAGTATTACCGGCAATATTACAGAATTAATCAAGGCTTTGGATGGCTATAATGTAATTGATTTAGACACAGAAAAAAGCAGTCTTGAAGACATCTTCATGCATTACTATAGTAACTGCCCTAACTAATAAAGCCAGATATAAAACAAAATAGAAGGGAGAAAATCAATGCTTTGTAAACCTCTATTAAAAGCAACAATAAAACAAAACTACATTGTTTTTATTTTAATATTATCCATTCTTATGTTGTATCTTCCAATCATCATAACCATGTACGATCCTGCCACACAGGAATCATTAAATCAAGTCTTAGATATGATGCCAAAGGGGTTGATAGCCGCTATGGGGTTTAGTGATATTGGGGGTAGTCTAGTTGAATTTATAGGTAGTTATTTTTATGGTTTTCTAATTCTTTTACTACCTATGATATATACTATTATTATTTGCAATAGATGCATCGCCAGCCATGTTGATAAAGGATCTATGGCTTACCTTTTATCTACACCTAATACAAGGGGTAAGATTGCTAAAACCCAGGCTTTTTTTATAATCCTAAGTACAACAATTATGATAGGCATTATAACATTAGTAGGAATAATTCTCAGTAATTCTTATTTTCCTGACCTACTAGACCTTAAATCCTTTTTGCTACTAAATCTTGGAGCTTTACTTCTTTACTTTGCAGTAACTGGCATTGGCTTCTTCGCATCCTGCCAATTCAACGATACAAAAAATTCACTTATGTTAGGGGCAGGTCTACCAGTTGTTTTTCTGGTAATACAGATGATATCCGATGTGGGGGATAAGACTAGGTTTTTAAAATACTTTACCCTGTTTAGCTTATATGATACAGATAAAATCATTAAGGGTGAAACTTATATACCACAATTTATTGCCCTAATATCTATTGCAGTGATTATGTACTCACTGGCTATATATCAATTTAAGAAAAGAGACCTACCCTTATAAATTAAGATTAAGAAAGACATGGTACCCTCCACTCATCTTCACAGATAAAGGGCCATGTCTTTTTCTATATCATCCTTATTCCTTGGGTATTTCGGTGGGATACTTACCTGTAAAGCATGCATCGCAATAACCCATATCCTTACCTATAAGATCATTCAATCGATCTATAGCAAGATATCCTAGCGAATCAGCACCAATTGTCTTACGGATTTGGTCAATGGTGTTGTTTCTTGCAATTAACTGATCACCTGTAGGTACATCTACACCATAATAACATGGGTATAAAAAGGGTGAAGAGCTTATCCTTACATGTACCTCAGTTGCTCCTGCCTTTTTTAGCATCTTAACTATCTTTGCACTGGTGGTTCCCCTTACTATTGAATCATCAATCATAACCACACGCTTGCCCTCTACCACCTCAGGAAGTACATTCAACTTAATTCTTACACCCGAAGCCCGCTGTGCTTGCTTTGGTTTGATAAAGGTTCTTCCAACATAGCTGTTTTTGACAAATGCCATCCCAAAGGGAATCCCTGATTCTAAGGCATATCCAAGGGCGGCAGCATTTCCTGAATCCGGTACACCTACCACAACATCCGCATCTACAGGGTGGGTTTGTGCCAGAATTCTTCCTGCCATTACTCTAGAATTATATACGCTAACCCCATCTATATGACTATCTGGACGGGCAAAGTAAATGTATTCAAAAATACATCTTGCATGGTTGTTAGTACAAAGGGATGTGTTAGAATGAATTCCCTCTTTATTAATCATTACTACCTCTCCAGGTAGTACATCTCTTATAAACTCTGCACCTATTGTATTCAGAGCTGATGTCTCTGAAGCTAAAATATATGTGCTTCCTCTTTTTCCTATACACAAAGGATGAAATCCAAAGGGATCTCTTGCACCAATTAGCTTTCTTGGGCTCATAATAACAAGAGAATAAGCTCCCCTTAACTTCTTCATAGCATTAGTAACTGCCTCTTCTGCGGTTTTTGATTTTAGTCTTTCCCTAGCAATATGATAAGCTATAACTTCAGTATCAATAGTTGTCTGAAAAATCGCCCCTGTATATTCCAATTCTTCTCTAAGCTCTTTCGTGTTTACTATAGAGCCATTTTGAGCAAGACATAGGGTCCCCTTTATATAGTTCAAAACAAGGGGCTGAATATTATGCATGCTATTTTCACCGGTTCTTGAATAACGGACATGACCTACTCCAATATCACCTTTTAGATTCTCCATATTTTCCTCGGTGCATACTTCGCTAATTAGCCCCATTCCCTTGCATGATTTCACTATTCCCTTGGGTCCATTTGTATCACTTACCGCTATACCACAACTTTCTTGGCCCCTGTGTTGAAGTGCAAAGAGTCCATAATATAAAGTTGATACTACATCTTCTCCCTTCGTATCATATGCACCTATGACCCCACACTCCTCATGCAGTTCTTGAGTAACATAAGAGTTGTCATCCATATTCATGAGTCTTTCATCCTTTCTAATTCAGATCCAGTTACTAGATTAAAAATATTCATAAATCACATATACTTAATTATGTAACATTCCAATCATTGACTTATTATATCTTTTATAGCATATTGATTTTAACAGAGTTGCGACAGGGTTGCAATAAAAAGTTCTGCCCTAAACTAAATATATATTTGTTTAGGGCAGATTTCTTTATATTTTTATCTTATTTACATAACCAGTAATATTTCGTTTTTATCCTTCATCATAGTCTCGGGGATGTAATTTTCCTCCATCTTTTCCCCATTTAGATATACTTCCTTATAACCGCTTTGTCCACCAGATTCATTCTTTACCTGGATATTAAGCATCTTACCACGGAAGACCTTGTCTAGGGAGAACTCCTTCCATTGGCTAGGGATACTAGGAGCAAGCCTCAGGCCTTCAAGATCTGGCCTTAAGCCTAAAATACCCTCTACACAACCCACCATAACCGTTGAGGCTGTACCTGTCAACCAATGAACATTTGCTCTTCCCTCAAATGGAGTGCCAGAGCTTTCTGTAAATTGTCCATGAACATATGGCTCAATAACACGGATTTCTGCCTTGTCGTTCATAGCTGCTGGACAAGATTCCATAAAATATTCAAATGCACGATCACCATGCCCCATCAGCGCTTCAGCAAGTATAATCCACCCCTGAGGCTGTGAAAAGATGCCGCCATTTTCTTTTGTTGCAGGATTGAATAATATTGCTAAGGCCCCGTCAAAGGCATGATCCACATAGGAAGGTGCCATAACCCTTACACCGTACTTAGTGTTAAGCTCACGATAGACACTTTCAAGAGCCTTTTCGGCTTGTTCTTTTGTAGCAAGCCCACTGATAACTGACCAGGATTGGGGATTAAGCCACATATTTGCCTCGGGATCCTTCTTTGATCCAATAACCTGACCATCCTCCTTAAATCCTCGGATAAACCGGTCATCCTCCCAGCAATTTTCATTTATTGTATCCTTAAGTTCCTTCTGTACCCTGTCTATATAGGAAGTATATTCACTATCTCCCTTATCTACACTAAAGCCACGGATAACAGACATAGCATAATACAGCTGAAGTGCAACAAAGGTTGATTCTCCCTTCTTTCCTAAACGTAGACAATCATTCCAATCTGCATGTAGTCCAGCCGGCATATTATGACTACTAAGTCTCTCCATAGAGAAGTTTATGGCTCTCTTTAAGTGGTCATATACACTTCCCTCGTCACGATTTGCATATGGAATTACCTCATCCAAAAATGCCTTGTCACCAGTCTCTGCCATATACTTATATATGGTAGGGAAGAGCCAAAGAGCATCATCAGCACGATAGGCTGGATGGCCTGTTGCCTGAACATATGAAGCATCATCAGGAGTATCCTCATGACCTGCATTATGATCAAACTTAACCAAAGGAAGTCCTCCTCCATTATCTACCTGGGCAGATAACATAAAGCGGATTTTATCCTTTGCCATTGCTGGATCTAGGTGAATTATTCCTTGAATATCCTGAACTGTATCCCTATAGCCATAACCATTACGTAGACCTGCATATATAAATGATGCCGCTCTTGACCATATAAAATTAATAAAGCATTGATATGCATTCCATGTATTTATCATTACATTAAATTCATCACTTGGGGTATTAACCTGGAGGCTTGAAAGCTTGCCATGCCAGTAAGTCTTTAACTCCTTAAGCTCCTTATCTATAACAGATAAATCAGAGTAGCCATCAAGAAGCTTGCTAGCCTCCTTGTCATTCTTTTGTCCAAGGAAGAAGGCAAATTCCTTACTTTCTCCTGGCTGCAATTCCATCTTAGTATGTAAGGCTCCACAAGCATTGGAGTTATAATTAAGGACATTATCACATTCGCCTCTCTCCACTGCAATAGGGTTGCCGTAGCTACGATAATTACCTATAAAAGAAGATTTACTACCGTTATAGGAATTTATAGGCGCTCCTACAAGTCCAAAGAAACGCTCACGGTTATTGCTACCCTCTTCATTCTTCATGTCGTTTTCATTTACAGTCTGAAGAATTTTATTACCCTTAAGATATGTTCTTGTTATAAATAAAGTGTATTGCAGATTAACCAAATCATTCTCATAAAAGCTGTCATTGGTAAATTCAATAAAACCAAAAGTAGATATCTTTCTGGGTCTATCACTATTGTTTGTTATCTTAACCTTCCAAACTTCATGTGTCTTATTCAAAGGAACATAATAGAGAACCTCTGATGATATCCCCTTATATTGCCCACTTATTGTGGTATAGGCTGTCCCATGACGGCATTCTCCCTGATACTCCCCATATCTTTTGCCTAAAGGTTTGCCTACAGGCTGCCATGATGCAGACCAGTAATCATTTTCTTCATCATCCCTAAGATAAACATATCTACCTGGTTTATCCTCATGATTAAAAATATAGCGGGATATTCGGCCATTGGCACCACTTTTTACGAAGCTGTATCCTCCTGCATTATTTGAGATAATTGCTCCATACTCTGGAGACCCTAGGTAGTTAGCCCAAGGGGCAGGAGTATCTGGCCTTGTTATAACATACTCCTTATTCATTTCATCAAAATAACCGTATTTCATTTATACTCTCCTTTATATATTAATTGTTTCTATTTCCATATCCTATATCTACCACTAAGGGATAATAAGGCAAATAGATACAAGCAATTGTCATAATAACGACGGTTCCCCTTCCTAAGTGGTGTTTCCCAAAACAAGTCCACACATTCCTTGATATTATCCATGCTGCTTGCCGCCAAAGATGCTACTGCATTAGTGGCGATAATTGCTACAGGATGAAGTGCCATTTCATCAAGGATAGTACCATCAATTTCATATACCCTGTCAATTTTCCCCTTTGCAGTCTTACAAAAGAAAGTCTGAATCCTATCAGCAATAGCTCTTTGCTCTTCATCTACCCCAAACCATGCAAAGTCCATACCTATGTTAGCAGCAACCCTGTATGAATCACTGTAATATCTATGTCTATTGTCCTTTGTAATCGGAGTACCATCATAATGAGCATATTCTGGAGCAAGACCTGTTACAGGGTGGCAGGCCAGATGAAGGTAATCTCTGCTGGCCTTGGCAGCTTCCTTCCAAAACTCCCTATCCTCTTCATTTGCCCATAAAGCAAACAATTCGTAAAAATGGGGCAGGTGATATGATGGATCAGTGAAATCACAATTTGGAACAAACTTTATTAATTTGTTACTAGGCTCCCACATAGGGCTTCCTGGTTTTCCATTACTCCCTTTATGAACACACTCATGGAGTATAGCCCTTGCTTCCTTAGAATAATTATATATGCCCTCTCCATCTCCCCAACGATTTGAGGCAAAGAATAGGGCCATTGCATAATACTCTTCACCATCAGGGGCTGGTCCATAAGAATTTTTAGTACCATCTGGCTGTACTGACCAGGCAAAATATCCACTATTATATCCATCTTCCATCCACATATAAGTCTTGGAGTACTTCCACAGACGGTCAAACTCCTCTTTCCAATCATTTTGAACACACATCATCATTCCATAAGACATACCCTCTGTCCTAGCATCAAAATTTCCTGTGTCTTCAAAATAAGCCATATCATCGCCTACTTCATTATATATACGGTCCTCCATGTGTCCGTAGAAAATGGTATGGTATGCGGACTCTATTTTTTTATTAACCTCCTCTTCACTATAGCCTAATTCCTTGAATATATTTCTATATTCACCAGTATAATAAGCACCCTTCATAAGCATTTCCTCCTATGTTTTATAAATAAAATAATATTCTATTAACTAATTATAATTATATAAATATATATATATTGTATAACGAAATAGATTAGATAACAATGGACTTAATTATTCTTTTTTAGCTTAAATCCCATAAACAGCGCATTAAGATTTTGCTCTTGAAAGCAGGTCTTCAAGCTCTTCTGTTGTGAAAACATAATGTTTACTGCAAAAATGACAGTTGACCTCAATAGGCTTTCTATCCTCAATCATTTCACTTATATCCTTTTTCCCTATGGATATTACAGCCTTTTCGACTCGGTCTTTACTACAATTACACTCAAATGCCGTTGTTTTTTTCTCTAAGAAGTCTATCCCAAAATCTCCAAGTAGCTGGTCTAATATCATCTCAGGTGTCATTTCTTTATCAAGAAGACTGGTAATCCCATTAATTTCACCAATCCTCTTCTCTAGCTTACTAATCACCTCTTCACTAGCAAAGGGCATAAGCTGAATTATAAAGCCTCCTGCCCTGCGTACCGTGTTGTCTCTATTCATTAATACCCCAAGGGCAACACTGGTTGGCAGCTGCTCGCTAACGGCATAATAATAAGTTATATCCTCTGCTATTTCACCAGATATAAGATTGGTCTGTCCTACATAAGGCTCCTTTAGACCCATGTCCTTAATTACAGTAAGCATCCCATTTCCTATGGCACCAGCCACATCTAACTTTCCTATAGGGCTGGCTGGAATTATTACCTCAGGATTATGAACATATCCCTTTACGCTTCCATTTGCGTCAGCAGTAACTACTATCCCTCCAATGGGGCCTGTCCCTTTTATCTGAAGGGTTAACAAATCCTTATCTCCCTTCATCATTATCCCCATCATAGCCCCGGCTGTTAAAAGTCTACCCAAAGATGCCGTTGCAACAGGGCTGGTATTATGAATATTTCTTGCATGCTCAACCAATTCTCTAGTTGTCGCTGCAAATGCTCGAACTTGGTTGTCTGCTGCACTTGCCCTTATAATATAATCTGCCATATATCAGTCATTCCTTTCAATTACACTTCTCATATACTCAAATGTCTTTAAATTGTTATATGTTTTTACTATCGATACATAAGGTATATATTTTTATGAGACTTACTTCTAATAGATTTATACATATTTCTTTTTGGAATTATATCTCTCCCTTGCTATTATATATACCCTTTCACTATCATCCCTTGGCTCATCCTTGGTCAACTCATGATATACCCCTATCATATCCATCCCTGCTTTATCTAGTAAATTCTTCACGACCTCCAGTTCATAGGCTCTTCTTATATGAGTCTCTTGATGTTTTCTATATGAACGATCCCCATTTTTAAGGAATAGGGTAAGATTAACCTCATTAATCATTTCATCAGGATAGAAGGTATTCTCCCATATAAAATCCCCTGCCTCATGACTCATCATGCTTGTGTTGTCTCCTAGCACCTCTTCATATAGATATAGGGTATCCATATCAAATATAAATAAGCCACCAGGATCAAGATAGTTAGCCACCAGCCTAAAGACCTTACTAAGCTCTTCCTCTGACATCATATAATTAATTGTATCACATACGCAAAAAATGGCGGCCACTGTTCCATATAGGTCAAATTCTCTCATGTCCTGGCAAAGATATAATATACCATCCTCCTTACCCTCACTTCTTTGTCTAGCAAGTGAAAGCATGTCCTCTGACATATCAATACCTATCATATCATAGCCCTTAGCAGCCATCCTTCTTGTCATGGCACCTGTCCCGCATCCAAGCTCTAATACAAGCCCATTATCAATGCCATCCTGTTTCAATATTTTTTCTATATAATCTGCCCATTCATCGTAGGGTATATGTCCCATCAATATATCATATACCGAGGCAAAGTCTGTATATTTATCCAAGCTCAAGGCTCCCTTCATTAACTAAACCATATTCCCTATTATATACCACAAGAAGTGAATTGTGAATAAGTTGTCTTTATATACTGGCAAAATTCTATTTATATACTGGCAAAATTCTAAACGCGGGAGTATCCATCCTTAGCAAAGCGTATTTTATAATAAGACGCAATTACCTATTACAATCGAGTAGGAGGCTAACCATTAGTTGATTAGCCGACCTCTCACACCACCGTGCATACCGTTCGGTACACGGCGGTTCTCTAGTTTTCACATATTTTCAGATAATAGTCAGTCATGGACATAAATCCCAGACTGGCTATTATTTTATTATTAAGGCTTCTTTTCAGTATTGGACTATTTGCTGTTCGCCAGTATCCCTTTCGGGTATTCGCGAATTCCCATGCTTTATAGTCGTTTATATTTACTACAGTTAATTCCGAGTAGTTATTGGACTTCGACTTGTTTGGCAGCCTTATCCTTAACTGTAGCCTGATGTGATTTCTTTCGTCAGACCAGAGATTTGCCATCCAGCTTCCTTCAGATTCGCAATCGCTCGCGACACCCTTGCCATTGGCTATGTCTTTCCCACTACTAGGGCAGACTAGGGACTTTAACCCACTAGATTGCGCCCATGCTGGGCGCACCATAAATAATAAGTGGAGGTTTGTACCCTCCACTTATTATATATTAATTCTTAGCTTATGAAAACACCTTAAATCTGCTTTTTATTGGGGCAAATTCCTTTTCACCTGGCTCATTAGTTGGAGTTCCAAATGGCATCTGGGCGAGAAGCTTCCATGAACTAGGTATAGACCAATTAGCCTTAACCTCATCATCAATCAAGGGATTGTAGTGCTGTAGTGATGCACCAAGGCCTGCTCCTTCTAATCTCACCCATACAGTATACTGTAGCATTCCAGAAGACTGAAGTGACCAGAGTGGGAAAACATCCTTATATAAAGGAAACTGTTCTTGAAGACCTTCAATAACAGCATCATCCTCAAAGAATAGTACTGTTCCATATCCCTTCTTAAATCCATCTATCTTAGCATCAGTAGATGAAAATGAATCGGCAGGAACTATCTTTCTTAGGGTCTCTCTTGTAATCTCCCATAACTTATCATGTTGGTCTCCAAAAAGAAGAACCACTCTACTACTTTGTGAATTAAAAGCTGATGGAACATAATTTATTGAATGCTCAACAATTTCCCTGATTTCTTCATCTGAGATAGGTGAAGTTTTATCAATTTCATAATAAGTCCGACGATTTTCTATTAGGTTTTTTATATCTTTCATATACATACTTCCTTCCTTCTATAAACTTGTTGTTTATTTATATTAGTTTCTTTTAGTTTAATAAATATATTGTTTGATAAATCATTAATTTTTATGTTATGAATTTAAGTATTAATCGATGTATCAATTGTTTACAATTTAATTTTACACTATTTTTGCGTTTTGTCAAGTATATTTTGCTTTTTAATTGACATTTTTAAAATAATTGTATAAAATTAAATTGTACGATATGTCAATATAAACAAATCATTGGATTTTCACTTATATATACTTGACTATAAAATAGGCAATTGCGAAACTCGCAATTATCTATTAACCATACAAAATAGAAAGGGATGGTATTATGAATACTAACACAAGACAAGATGACAATAAAAATAAATATGATATCCTAAGATTAGATAATCAACTTTGCTTTTCACTGTATGTCTGTTCAAAAGAAATTATTCGAAAATATAAATCTTTACTGGATCCATATAATCTGACCTACACTGGATATATTATTATGATGGCCTTATGGGAGGAGGACAAGATTACCATTAAGGAACTTGGTAAAAAACTATTTTTGGATTCTGGTACCCTAACTCCTCTTTTGAAGAAATTAGAAGCCCAAGAATATATATCTAGAAATCGTAGTAAAGAGGATGAACGAAATGTTTATATTAGCCTTACTAAGAAGGGAAGAGACTTTCAAGATGAAGCTTTAAGTATACCTGAAAAACTTATATGCAACCTGAACTTAGACCTTAAGGATGGTGCTCGTCTTTTAGAGGAGCTTCATAAAATGATGAATACTTTGGTCCTATCAGAGGATAAGGAATAATAGTCTTAATGTGCTTATAGGGCTAGGCCTAGGTATTAGATTACCTAGACTTAGCCCTATTTATATTATACTAAACTATAATCCTCATCATATCCCAGCATAAGATTCATATTTTGAATGGCAGCACCAGAGGCTCCCTTACCTAAATTATCTAGCCTAGTTATTATCATAGACTTAGCATTAGCATCATTTCCTAATACAAATATTTCAGCCATATTTGTATTATTACATGCTGTTATATCTAGACCACCATCAAAGATATAATCACTACTATCCATCAAGCTTTCTTCATCTATATATGGCATAACTTTTACAAACCTTTGACCCTTATAGTGGTCTTCTAGAACACTATGCAACTGCCTTCCAGTAAGCTGCTTATTAAGAAGCCTGGTGTGAATAGGAATTATAGTTGCCAATCCCTTGTAATAATCTGCTACTATAGGAAGGAATAAGGGACTTTCAGCTAGTCCTGAATGAACCATCATTTCCTTAAGATGCTTATGATTAAGGCCTAGACTATAAGGTCTTGGTGCCTTGGTATATGGATTGTCCTTACTATCATCCTCATATTTTCCGATCAAGCCTTTCCCACCACCGCTATATCCAGTAATGCTTTGGCATGATACAGGATAATTATCTGCCATAATCTTATGATATACAAGAGGATATATGGAAAGGGTAAATGCACTAGCATGACAGCCTGGATTAGTCAACCTCTTACTACTTATTATAGCTTCCCTATGAGAAGGGGAAAGCTCCGGAAGTCCGTAAGTCCATCCAGCCGAAGTCCTATGGGCAGTACTAGCATCGATTATCTTGGTTTTCGGATTAGTAACCAAGGAAGCAGATTCCCTAGCAGCATCATCTGGTAGACATAAAAACACCAAATCAGCCTCGTTAATGATTCTTTGACGTTCTTTCACATCACGACGTTTATCATAATCGATCTTAATAATCTCAATATCCTTATATTTGGATAATCGTTCATTAATCTCAAGCCCGGTTGTTCCACTTAATCCATCTACAAATACACTTTTCTTCATACTAACATCACCTCTATTTTTATTAACTGCTTATTAAATAAGCATAATGTTTATGTATATTTATTCATATCTACTTGTTATTATACACTATATCTGTCAATCTGTCAACTAGTAAAAAATTAGTAGACTAAACCCCCTATGAAAATTTTTTATGTAATAGGACCAACTTTCATATTACATAAAAACAAGAGCACGCTATGCTAGGATACTTCCTTGCAATATACATGCTCATGCTTTAGGAGTTGTAATAACTAAACCATATTAAGTTGGGCTAGTCGTTCGTTAATTATAAGCTCAATTTCGTCCTTATCCATGTCCATTACAATGGAAAGTTCTCCATAAAGACAATCCTCTGCAATACCAAGATATTTCTCATCTGTGAATGTAAGCTTTTTACCCTGGGCTATCCGCTCCTGCTTTCTTATATATAGGGTCTTGATTATTCTTGCCCAATCTAAACAATCTCGATCTTTTAAGGCTTGCTTATATGCCTCTTCTCTTTGCTTGTCATTTTCCACCCAAAGCACGGGAATGTCAGGAATCTGTTCTATTAGTTCCTTAGCTTCTTCATTGCTAATCACTTTTCTCATGGATACTTTATCGTTGTCTACAGGAGTATATAAGGTACTTGATTTTGAAAATACAGGTTGAAGGGTATAACATTCTACACTCTTATCAATGCCAGATATATCAAGGCTACCAATATCCTCCACCCTACACACACCGTGGTTACTGTAAATAATATAGTCACCTATTTCATACATTTAATACCTCCTATTTCATTGTAAAAACTCTAGTTGCAAAACATCTTCTAGTAAACTTTAGTCTATAAATCATTCGCCTAAACAAACACAAGCTAAAAAACAAGCAATTAATTATTCTATCTATAATATATTATAGCAGAAAAACCACCACTTTGTCAGTGCTTTTACAGACTTTTGTTAAAACTGTAGTATTTCATGATGATAACCCATATTATGTTAGTGTATATTCACAACAATTATTTCCAATTAAGGGTATTTACCTTGCTAATAGGATTAAAGGGTTGCCATTTTTTGACAACCCTTTTCATAAGTACATATATATTATTCTATTTTATCCAATTACTGTCCATCCTATTCCTTTGCAGATGGGTCAATAGCATCTCTAAGAGCATCTCCAACAAAATTAATACTTACAACCAGTAATATAATTACTACACCTGCCGGAACCCATAACCAGAACTTACTTGTAAGTATAGTTATTGATTCAGCCCCGTTTAATATATTTCCTAGACTAGCCATAGGAGGCTGGACCCCCATACCAAGAAAACTAAGGGCTGCCTCATCAAGTATTGATAAGGCAAATACAGATGTAGAATATACTAAGGCTGGACCTATAGTATTTGGTAATATTTCTGAGAAAATAATATATCTATTAGGCATTCCTGCCACTATGTTTCCTTTTACAAAATTGGTCTCCCGTATAGATAATACATTTCCCCGGACCAATCTAGCAGCACCTGGCCAATCTACAAAACTAAGAATCAGTATTATATTCCATAAACCCGGCTTAAATATAGCCGCTGCCACAAGCACAAGAAGTATATATGGAAATGACATGATCGTATCTGTAATACGCATAATTATAATATCAGCCAGTCCTCCAAAATAGCCAGCTACTAGTCCCAGAATGACTCCAATTATTGAAGATAAAATAGTAGTAGCAAATCCAACAAATAAAGATACCCTTGTAGCATACAAAAGCCTACTGAGCATATCCCTACCAATTTGATCAGTACCAAACCAATGCTTTAATGAAGGTGGCTTTGAAAATGATGTACTTACTTGATTTGGATCATAGGGGGCAATCCAGGGGGCTAATATGGCCAGTATCGTTATAATTATTAGAAAATATAGACTAGCTACCGCCAGCCTGTGCTTACGAAAACGCTTAATTATCATCTTTAGGCTAGAATTTCTATATTGTGATGGTTCGGAAATTTGCTTCATTGTTTACTCCATTTCCTTACTTCTTATAAGTCTTCATCAATAACGTATTGTAGGGTCGACTAGTGCGTATATAACATCCGTAATCAGATTTGCAAATAGGACAACTACAGCTGTTAAGAGAGCAACTCCCATAATTACTGGATAATCTCTGGCCATTATTGCATTCATTGTAATAAGCCCTAGACCTGGCCAACTAAAAACCTGTTCAACGATAACTGCTCCCCCAAAAAGAGTTGGAATCTGCATTCCTATTACTGTTACAATTGGTATCAAAGCATTTCGCAGTGCATGCTTATTAATAGTCAAAAAAGGGCCGATCCCCTTTGATTTTGCTGTACGTACATAATCTTTTTGTAGTATTTCTAGTACAGCACTTCTTACATACCTGATATTTGAACCAGCAATAGATATAGCAAGAACCATTACGGGCATGACCATATGTTTAATCAGATCAACTACTCCACCCTTAGCTCCGGCTGTTCTCATACCGCTAGAAGGAAGCCATCCAAGCTTTACTGTAAATAAGTAAATTAAAATTAAAGAAAGGAAAAAGCTTGGTATACTGGTTCCAAAAAAAGATAAGGTTACAAAGGTGTAGTCTCTCTTTGTATACCTATTAACAGCACTATAAATACCTATAGGTATGGCAATAGCCAATCCTACAAACATTGACGTCCCCATCAATAATAATGTAGGCCCTATATGGCTACCTATAATCTGGCTTACTGGCTGGTAGCTTTTTATTGAATAACCCAGATTACCCTGTAATACATTTTTAAGCCATACAAAATACTGAATATAAAATGGTTTATCAAGGCCAAGCTGTATCTCTTTAGCTTTTAGGACTGCCTCGGTGGTCTTTGGACCTAGCATCATTTCTAATGGACTGCCGGCAAGACTCATAATTGCATAATCGAGAATAGTAATACCAATAAGTACTGGCAGGGCTATTAATATTCTTTTTAGGATATATTTAACCATTATATTCTCCGTTCCTTGTTTCTTTTGGCATAAGTACTGGACAAGCGGCCAAATGTTCACTATCTGGCCTTATAGGTAAAAGCATAGGATCATTCACCCTGCAGGATTCAAGAGCATAAGGGCATCTTGTATGAAATCTACAGCCACTTGGAGGATTCACTGAAGATGGAAGTTCTCCCTTCAGTACTATCCGGTCCCGTCCCCTAAGCCTAGGAGCTGGTAAGGGTGCCGCATCAAAAAGAGCTTGGGTATAAGGATGAATTGGATTTTCGAATAATTCATCTGTATTTGCAATTTCTACGATTCTGCCCAGATACATTATAGCTATCCTGTTACTCACATAACGAACCGCTCCAAGACCATGGGCAATAAATACATAGGTTAATTTAAGCTCATCCTGTAGTTGCTTTAGGAGATTTAATATTTGTGCTTGAACCGAAACATCCAAGGCACTGACTGGCTCATCACATACCACCAGCCTTGGCCTAACTAACAGGGCCTTTGCAATCCCGATTCTTTGCCTTTGACCTCCTGAAAATTCATGGGGATACCTGTATTTCATTGATTTAGGCAAACCCACAAGTTCTAGAAGCCTATTAATTTCCTGATCCAGTGTCTCCTTATCTACTATCTTATGATAAAGCATTGGACCAGCTAATATATCAAATACCTGCTTCCTGGGGTTTAAAGAAGATGTTGAATCCTGAAACACCATTTGTAACTCAGTTCTGATTTTTCTAAGGCGACTATGAGACATATGAGAAATCGACCTTCCCTGGTATAGGACATGTCCTGAAGTGGGCTTTTCTAGACCTACAAGTTGCCGTCCTATGGTAGACTTGCCACAACCAGATTCTCCTACAATACCAAGAGTTTCTCCCTCGTATATCTCAAAATCAACTCCATCTACTGCATGGACAAAAGGCTTATTCTCTCTTACAGTGGTTCCCTTTACTGGGTAGAATTTTTTCAAACCTTCTACCTTCATTAAGGGTTTATTCTTATCATTCTGACTCAAAGGGAATTTCCCCCTTTCCAACCCTGTGGCATCTTACCAAATGCCCAGGCTCTAGCTCAAAGTAGACCTGGTCTTTGCTACAAGTTGGTTTAGCATAAGGACAGCGTCCAGAAAACCTACATCCTTCTATCTCATAATAATTCTCTGGTACAGTCCCAGGAATTGAAGTAAGCTTTTTATCAGGATCGTCATATATACTTGGAACAGATCCTAATAATGCACGAGTATATGGGTGTCCCGCTTGGTCAAATAACTTGTAGACCGTGGCCTCCTCAATACATTGGCCAGCATACATAATGATTACCCTATCGGCAAGCTCTGCAACAAGGCCAATATCATGGGTAATCAATATAATTGACATATGAAATTCCTTCTGAAGCTCAACCAAAAGCTTCATAATCTGCAACTGTATAGTAACATCTAAGGCTGTAGTTGGCTCATCAGCTATAATTAGCTTGGGCTCACATGCTAGAGCCATAGCAATCATTATCCTCTGCTGTTGTCCACCTGATAACATATGTGGATATTTCTTCATCACTGCTGAAGGATCTGCAAGACCTACCTTTTTTATCATTTCAATAGCATATTCTTTGGCTTTTCTCTTATCATAGCCCATATGAGCACTGATAATCTCAGTCAGCTGATTACCAATTGTAAGTACAGGATTTAGGCTATTCATTACATCCTGAAATACCATTGTAACCTCATTGCCGCGAATCTCATCCAATTCCTTGCTATTCATTTTCAGAAGATCTTTACCCTCGAATATAATGCTACCGCTTTTAACCCTAGCATTAGGACTTAGTAATCCAAGGATGGATAAGGCAGTTACACTTTTACCACAGCCAGATTCACCTACAATACATAAAACCTCTCCAGGCTCTACAGAGAAACTAACATTATCTACCACAACAGTCTCTGTTTTGTCCTCTACAAAGGCTACCGACAGGTCATTTACCTGTAATAATGGTTCCATCTGCCTTATCCTCCTTCACTTAGTCATATTAGTTTATTTATTATTAATTTCCCATTCGTGAACATTAATAAATGTTCCATATACATCAGGTACTGCATTTTCAAGACGATTATTCACTGCTCCTAGAGCGCTAATAATATATACAGAAATCATTGGTGCCTCCTCCTGTACATAATCTGTAACAATACGATATTGCCTTATAGCTTCATCCATATCATTGGTTACTTGAGTAATATGAAGAGCATTAGCAATTTCTTCTCTATAATATCTTGTCCATCCTCCCTCAGACAAGAGCCAGCTTATATCTGTATAAGGGTCTACAGGAGTGTAGGTATACTGAACGGCCAAAAGATCAAAATCGCCAGTACCTGCTGTGGACAATAAAGATGAAATATCAACAGTATTTACTTGTATATTAAGACCAAGCTCACCAAGAGTGGAAGCTATATAACTTGCTATCTGTACAAAGGTTGTGTCACCACTATTAACATAGAATGTAAGCTGAGTAGACTTATCCCAACCATCGGCCTCCGCCTCACTAAGAAGCTGGACTGCTTTTTCTGGATCATAAGGAATTGGTGTGACATTTTCATCATAGAAGGGACCTGCACTGGCAAAAAAGCCTTCAACAACCTCTCCTTGACCCTTCATCAGATCATTCAATATAGTCTGACGGTCAATTCCATACAATATAGCCAGACGAACTCTTGGGTCAGTTACCCTCTCTGTATTAAAAAAGATTGACTGATTGGTTACTGGAGTTCCATCATATACTTTAATATTATCAAGTTTTCTTACTGAATCATAATCCTCTTGAAGTATAGCTCCTGTTGTCTGCTGTACTAGGTCTATTTCAGAAGACCTAAGACCTGCTAGTAGCTGACTGGCTGTAACAACCTTGATATTAAGATTCTTAATTTTAGGTGCTCCCAAAAAGAAATTTTCATTAGCTTCCATTGTCACATAATGATTCAAATCCACATCCTTAATAAAATATGGACCACTTACAACCGTAGGAGCATTAAACCATTCATATGAAAGCAGATTCTCCCTTGGTACATCACGAAGAATATGCTCTGGCAATGTTAAAATATAACGACCGAAAATGTTTTTAAAGGAATGCAAGGCCATCTCTGTTTTTGTGGTTATCTGTACTCTATGTTCATCCAGCGCCACAACACCACTAATAGAGCTTGCACCCTGGGGGGCATACCCATCATCTCCAGTTCCTTCAATCTTCTCCATAGACATACCTACGCTTCCGATTTCAGGACTAGTCCATAGTAAATAAGTAAAAACCACATCCTCAGATGTAACCTTCTCACCATCAGACCAAACTGCATCTTCATTCAAATGTATGATAAATGTCTTGTTGTCCTCTGTTGTAATATCCTTAGCAAGCTGACCTACAAATTCCAAATCCTTATTCAGCTCCACTAGGGGCAAAAATTGCAAAGATGTTGTGTATTTAACTACTTCAGTTCCATCCTGTAATAGAGGGTTGACTGAACTTAATGAATCAGTTACACCTATATTAACAATATCAGATGATGAGTCCTTGTCATTATTCCTATCAACATTCCCATCATCATTCTTAGAGCATGCAGTAAATGATACTGCCAACATTAGGGCAAACAAGCCCATTATTATAAATCTTCTTACGTTTTTCATATAATCACCTGTCCTTTATAATTAATCAATGATAAATCATATTACCTTATAAAATACCTCTTACCTAATAATTATTTTGTAAGCTGCATCTATCATATAGTTTTTAGGATGCTTTCATACTATTTTGATATGCTTACTATAATATTATTCCCTGATACATTTGTCAAATATTATTTCTAAGCTAAACCAGCTTTTGATAAGCTATTCTCTCGGTTCCATCTTCAACATAAATAATACCACACCTGTCAAATCCATTCTTACTTAGAAACTTTTGCATGATAAGATTGTCTTTATGAGTATCAATTCGGATATTTCCACATTGGTTCAAAGCCCAATTTATAGAGAAAGAGGCAACCCCCTTCTGTCGACTTGAGGAAGCTATTCTATGAACCACTCCATAGCTTTCATCATCATTAATCCAGCTACCTTCATAGATTTCCATGACCTTATCAAAATCCTCTATATTTGTTTTTCTTATCTCCATTAGTTTTCTCCTTGCTGCTGATTACTGCCTACATTTTTTATCTTTGTTTCAAACCTTCTTCCATTTGCTTTAACCTTATTAATTCAAAAACAATAAATAAAATCGATACTAGACTGGCTATACCATCTGATATTGCATTACTTATATAAATGCCCTTAACTCCAAGCCTTGGCCCTAATATAAGTATAGCTGGAATAATGATAATACCATACCTGAAAAATGCTAATACGCTGCTAAGCTTGGATTTACCAACCACCTGAAAATATTGTGAACTGACAGTCTGTGGCCCGATAACAGGAAGCATACACAGATAATATCTTAATGCCTCTGAGGTCATCTCTACTAACTGTTGGTTGTCTGAAAATATGGCCACCAAGATTCTAGGAAATAGTATAATCAGCAAAAACAAACATGTTGATAGGAAAAAGGAATAAAACAATGCTAGTCCCAAGGATTTTCTAACTCGCCCATATTGCTTTGCCCCTAGATTGTAACCACATATAGAATTGTTTCCTTGGACAATCCCTACCACTACCATATGATAAAAACTATAAATGCTTGACATGATTGTAACCGCGGCTATATCAAGATCAGTTCCAAACTTAAGTAAGCTCCTATTTAAGAATAGGCTCACTCCTGCTGCTAATATCTGCACATAGAAGGAAGGCAAACCCATTTTCAGGCTATCTCTTAATAAAGCAAACTCTTCACTTACCCTTCTTAGCCTTAACTTTATTACAAAATCCTCTCGCTTAACAAATGCATGTATTATATAAATCGTCAAGGTGGTCTGGGAAATCACTGTGGCTATTGCCGCCCCTCCTATTCCCAGTTTAAAAATAAATATAAATATGGGGTCCAGTATAATATTCATAATAGAGGTAATCACAATTATCTTCATCGATACCCCTGCCTTACCTATAGAACGCAGGGAATTGTTTAAACAGTAACCTGGGATTCCTATAATTGAGCCAAGAATAATGATTACTATATATTCCTTGGCATATGGTAGTACCTCATCCGATATAGACAGTATATTTAGTATAGGGTCTAAAAAAATCATAAATAAAGTAGCAAAGGCTATTAAAAAAATAAGAATATACTTTAGGGCAAGATATAAAATATCCTCAGCCTCATCCAGCTTTCCCTCACCCAGCTTTATGGAAATCAAGGAGGAGGTTCCTATTCCCACTAGTAATATAAATGCCATCTGAATTATTTGTACAGGCATGGTTATTCCTACTGCAGTTAAGGCATCAGAATTGATTTTGCCTACAAATATTCTATCAACTATATTAAAAATGGCACTGCTTAACATTCCAAGGATTGCGGGAATACTTAGCTTCCACAATAATTTTGATATCTTTTCTGTTCCAAGATTCAATATATGTCCCTCACTTTAATCGCCTTAATTCATGGTTTTTACTCTTAATATCCTATATAAAATTTTATACCCTATCATTCTACTATGAATTAAACCTAAACTCAACAAAAGATTTGCCCTCTAGCACATAAATAAGAAAACATTAAAAATACCTCCAAGTAGAAAATCTAATTATAATTAATTAGACTGTCCACTTTGGAAGTATCATATCATTTTAGACTAAGATCTTATTATGTTTTAGGATTCAGAATCAAACTTACTCACTTTTTATTTTTTATTACTACAAGGAAAATAATACCCAAAACTTTAATCTAATGAATTAAGATAGATGTTTCTTTAGCAGACTATTGATAAGCTGTGGATTTGCTTTGCCTCCTAGCTTTCTCATGGTCTGGCCTACTAGAAAACCAAACACCTTTTGATTTCCCTCTTTATATTCTTCAACAGATTTTGAAAATTCTACAAGGACCTCCTGTACGACCTTGTCAATCATGTCAGTATCGCTAATCATGCCAAGCTTGTTTTCCTCTACATATTTCTCGGGATCAATATCTTCTGTCAGGACTAGTGATAGGAGGTCTTTACCAACATTACGATTAATAACCTTGCTGTCAACAAGCTCCATTAGTTTTGCAAATTTCTTGCAATCAATTTTTACATCATCCTCGCCTTTATTATCACCCTTAGCTATGCTTAAGAGTTCGACAATAATCCAATTGGCGACCTCCTTGGGCTTGCTAAAGTACTCCATAGTCTTATCAAATATATCAGAAAGATTTTTACTTCCTGTAATAATGTTACTGTCATATTCGGATAAGCCCAATTTCTCAGTTAATCTTAGAAATCTGTCATGGGCGGCTTCAGGAAGATTAGCACGAACCTCTTCTATCCATTTATCTTCAATAGATATGGGCATAAGCTCTGTATTTGGAAAATAACGATAGTCTGTAGCATCCTCCTTCTGACGCATGGAAAATGTTTGGCCTTTACTATCATCCCATCTACGGGTTTCTTGGACTAATTCCTCACTAGCAGTTTCTAATGCATCAATTTGTCTCTGCGCCTCATAATTAATAGCTGCTGCAATAGCCTTTAAGGAGTTCATGTTCTTAATCTCGGTACGGACTCCATATTCAGTCGCACCTTTTTCCATTACTGAGATATTTACATCACATCTCATTGAACCCTCCTGCATTTTGCAGTCAGAAACGTTAGCAAAGCTTAAAAGCTGTCGAAGCTTTTCTAAATATGCCACAACCTCTTCGGCTGAGCGAAAATCAGGATTACTTACAATCTCAATCAAGGGCACACTGGCACGATTATAGTCAATTAATGATGTATCAGTGCGATTATCATGAACCAACTTACCCGCATCTGCTTCAATATGAATCTGACTTAAGGTGATTTTCTTTTTACCTTTTTCTGTTTCAATCTCAACCCATCCATTTTTACAAATTGGTGCGAATAATTGGGTAACTTGGTATCCTGTAGGCAGGTCAGGATAAAAGTAATTCTTTTTATCAAAGCTTATGGTCTTTGTAATCTCACTATTTGTGACAAGACCAGCTGCAATACCTAGCTCAATTGCTCTCTTATTGGTAACAGCGGGCATTCCAGGCATCCCTAGGCATGCTGGACATACATTTTCATTTGGCTCTGCCCCGAATTTTGAAGAGCAGGCACAGAATAATTTGGAGTTTGTGGATAGCTCCACATGAACCTCTAAGCCCATTACTACTTCATATTTCATTTCATGCACACCTCCCAGGCTGTTAATAAAGAGCTTTCCTTTCTTACATTTGCAATCAGTTGTATGCCTTGTCCCTTATATGAAAATGATACAGAAGGTAGGCCAGCCAGATTGGCAAGTGAATATAGGGAAAGATTATCATATGGGTCTTTACCTATATCACAAGGAAGCACAATGATATCATATCCTTCAAATGAAACCCCATCCTTAATAAGACGACGTAGCTTCATAGCTTTATCATAATAGGTTTTATAGTTGTTCTCTGTTAGTACCATTGTTCCCATTATTGCTGTAAGCTTGGCATGGTATCCAAAGCCCTCTGTACGGCTATTAGTGTAAAGCTCATCAATATTGGTGTAATTAGATGTTCGATAGCCAAAATTCACACCATCATAGCGACTTATGTTGTTACTAATCTCAGCACAGCTTAGGATATACATTACCTGCTTATACACATTAAAATGTTCTAGGTCTAGACTTGTAGTTTTAAAGTTCTTGGCAAAGTCCCCTATTGCATCCTGAACATTTTTATCTGCCATTCTTATTACCGAATCAGGAATAGCCAAGGTTAGGTCCTGTTCATTATTATCATAAGAGTATGACTTTTCAGAAAACATTGCACCGTCTTTTTCATCATTTCCTGCAATAAGTGAAAGTAGCTTAAAGCCCTCCCTCATGTCTTTACATACAATACCTATCTGGTCCATAGAAGAAGCCACAGGAACTAATCCATATCTGGATACGGTCCCATAGGTGGGATGAATGTAACAAAGCTTATTATCGGCAGCTTGCTTTCGGTACTTGCCAAACACATCATTACATAGGGAGAAAGATACAGCATTATCTACAACTGCCTTAATTGCTCCTGATATTTCATCCGATTCTCCTGAAAAGAAACTAGGAATACCAAATTCATCCATGACTGTTTTTCCAGCGATTTTATATTCATTAGATAACTTGTCAACGACTGTAGCATTTATAGGTGCAATAAAATTATCAAGCATTTTAGAGCCTGCTGTAATAGGTCTACCCTTTTGCATTATACTATCTTCAAGTGCAAGGGTGTTTTGCCCTTCCACATTATAATCTATAATAAAGTAATCCATGGTTTCCCTCCTCTAATCAATAGTTTTTGGAACCTGAAAATACCCATCTGATTGTTCTGGGGCATAAGATAAAAGCTCTTCCCTAGTCGTAAACTTTCTGGGTATATCCTCCCTTAAAATATTACTTTCATTCAATACACTTATAAGGGGGCTAGCATTATCTACATTGATTTTTTCCAGTTCATCAAAGCTTTTTACCAATATATCAGCATGGTCAGATATCCTAGCTCTTTCAGATTCACTTAAAGATAATTTCGCCATTGATTGGTAGCGATTAATATCAATCATATATACGACCTCCTTATCTGATCTTTATATGAACTTCACGTAGTTGCATCTCCGAAACCGTGCCAGGAGCACCAAGTAGTACATCCTGAGCATTTGAATTCATAGGGAATGCTATAACCTCCCTGATACTCTCTTGCTCAGTAAGAAGCATAACCATTCTATCAACTCCTGGAGCCATACCAGCATGAGGTGGAGCACCATAATGGAAGGCATTAAACAAGGCTGGGAATTTACTTTCTATATCCTCTTTTGTATATCCAGCTATTTCAAATGCTTTTAGCATAATGTCAGGACGATGGTTTCTGACTGCTCCTGAGGAAAGCTCAACACCATTACATACAATATCATATTGATATGCTTTAATATCTAATGGATCCATTTCCTCTAAGGCCTTCATCTCACCTTGTGGCATAGAAAATGGATTGTGGGTAAACTCTATAGCCCCAGTATCTTCATTCTTACCATACATAGGGAAATCTACAATAAAACACATTTCAAATGAGTCTTTATCAATAATATCAAGACGTTTGCCAAGCTCAGTCCTAATTTGTCCAGCAAATGTGTCTACAAATTTAGAAACATCACTTATAAAGAACAGCGTATCATTTTCCTTTAAGTTAAGTCTTGTAATCATTTCCTTTTGCTGTTCTTCTGATAGGAATTTAACTATAGGACCCTTTAGTGCCATGTCAGAAAGAACTGAGATATATCCTAGTCCCTTCATTCCAATCTCCGTTGCAAAATCAAGCATCTTATCAAAAAAGGACCTAGGCTGACTAGCACAATTAGGAGCAACTATTCCCCTAACTGGCTTGTTTTTAAATGGTGCAAAATCTACATTTGCAAAAAAATCTGTTAAGTCTTCAATTATTAAAGGATTACGTAAATCAGGCTTATCCGTTCCATATCTTAGCATACTTTCTGAATAAGGTATTCTCTTAAAGGGTGCAGGACTAACCTTTTTATTTGAAAACTTTGTAAATGTATCATATAGTACCTTCTCTGCCACCTCAAAAACATCCTCTTGTGTGGCAAATGACATCTCAAAGTCTAATTGATAAAACTCACCAGGTGACCGGTCAGCTCTGGCGTCTTCATCTCTAAAACAGGGGGCAATCTGATAATACTTATCAAAGCCAGATACCATTAGGAGCTGCTTAAATATCTGTGGCGCTTGTGGTAAAGCATAAAACATCCCATGATGCTTCCTGCTTGGCACCAGGTAGTCTCTTGCCCCTTCAGGTGATGATGATGTTAAAATAGGTGTTTGAATTTCAAGAAATCCAAGCTTTTCCATAGAATTTCTTAAATGGCTTATGATATTAGCCCGTGCTACTATATTTTTTTGTACATTAGGATTGCGCAAATCTAAAAATCTGTATTTTAGACGAACTTCCTCACGGGTTTGAGTAGATTCATTAATATCAAAAGGAAGATGTGAAGCAGCTTTACTTAAAACTTCAAGACTACTTACCTTTAACTCAACCTCTCCTGTGGCTAATTTGGGATTAACGTTTTCACTGGATCTTTCCTGTAAAATTCCCTCTACTGAAATGACAGCTTCCCTACCAAGACCCATAATTAGTGAATCGTCATCAATTACAACCTGTGTTATACCATAACTATCTCTTAAATCAATAAATATTACTCCTCCATGATCACGGATAGTATCAATCCATCCTGCTAGTCTGACCTGCTGACCAACATTATCCTTCCTCAACTCATCACAATTATGTGTCCTATACATGTTCATTTCCATTCCTCCTATTATATAAAAAAATAGTCCCTCAAAAACAAAAATGTTTCTGAGGGACGAGAATTCTCCCGCGGTGCCACCCACATTGGCGCAAATACGCCCTACTCATTAATAAAGAGTTCTATACAATTTTGTACAGGAGAAGTGTTGCTCAATCTACTACTCTCTTAATCAGTGCTTACAGCCACGACACTGAATCTCTGTTAAGATTTCCAAAAAGATGAGGTCTTCGCCCTTAATTCTATAATGACCTTAAATATAACATAATATGTTTTATATATCAAGAAGTTTTTTTAGTCTCTAAAGCAGATGATTTCTTTATATAATGTAATAGCCTCAAGAATTACTGCCTGCGTAGCAGACTATAAGAATTCATTTTCATGTGATTTAAAAAAGTCATAATAGCTACGGACATTTTCCAACTCTGTCCAAGACTCTACAGTAACAGGATTCTCATCAAGGTTGTATATTCTAGCCCCTCGTATGGCTAGTAAAAACGGAGAATGTGTAGATATAATAAATTGACATCCAAAAAATCGTGCTGAATCCTCAAGGAACTTCACCAATTCAAGTTGACGTTTTGGTGAAAGACTATTTTCTGGCTCATCCAATAAATAGAGCCCATTGTCCTGGATTTTTTCAGTAAAATAAAGAAATGCACTTTCTCCGTTAGAATATTCACGCACATTGTCTACCAGTTGACTTCTAACATAACGTGACTGTGTCTTTCTTCTAGCATTATTTACTTTTTTTAGCTGTTCATAATCAGCCAATGATTCCATCTTGAAACTCGAGTATTTAGCATCCAGATATTCATCGAATATCTTATCCCTCTTCAAATCGATACCTTCATTTAAGTTTCGAATATTCAACATATAGTCAAATACATCATCACTTGTAATGATCCTACTTCCTTCTGGTATATCATCCTCTTCATTCATATTGCATAAATTGACATAGTCGGGAAAAAAGTTGGATTTATTAAAAATAGAATCACGAGTAATACCAGTCTTTTCAGCAATTACATTAAGTGCTGTTGATTTCCCCGAGCCATTGCCCCCATATAGAATAGTAACCACATCAAAGTCCAATCTATGAAGATCATTACGAGATAATATCTTGAATGGATAATATGAGTCATAGCAAGTTCTTTTGATAGAAAGAATAAAATCGTACTCCAAATCAGCATTTGGAAATGTAAAGGATTTTAAGTATATCATTTTTTCTCCTAATCTTAATCTTTGTAAAAATAAGATAACAAGCTCATAATTTATTAATATCGCTAAAACCTAACTTCGCTTTATCTTTATCTGCTTTTTTCTACCTTTCTTATAATATATAATAGTTTGTGAATATCTTCAAGCCCAAATGCTCCCAAATTTATTACTAACCAATTATAAATTTACTGTCAATCCATCATATGCAATATTATAGTTGTGTGCTTTTGCTAAAGTCAGCATATTTTCATGTGTATCATTGCCTTCGTGTGAAATATGAGTAGCAAATATAAGTGTATCATCTGTTACAGTACCCATAATTCTTAGCCTATCCACTATCTCAATAAGTTGACCAGCATCTAAATGACCAGAGCCATAAAAACACCCTACCACTTTTACATGATAGGGTGCTCTATTATTTCTTCGCTATTATTCAATACAACCTAACCTAAGTCAGACCACCTGAAAACGTTGAAATCTCAACTATTTTGCCTGATTTAACACCGCCTGAGCTGCTGCAAGTCTTGCGATAGGTACTCTAAATGGTGAGCAGGATACATAATCTAATCCTACTTTGTAGCAGAACTCAACGGTTGAAGGATCTCCGCCGTGCTCTCCGCAGATACCAAGCTTAAGATTAGGCTTAGTTGCACGTCCTTTTTCAGCTGCCATCTTAACAAGCTGGCCTACGCCTTCCTGGTCAAGTCTTGCAAATGGATCAGACTCATAAATCTTATTCTCATAATAAGCATCTAAGAATCCACCAGCATCATCTCTAGAGAAACCAAATGTCATCTGAGTTAAGTCATTGGTTCCAAAGGAGAAGAATTCAGCCTCATCAGCAATCTCATCAGCTAATAAGCAAGCACGAGGAATCTCTATCATAGTACCTACTTGGTATGAGATGTCAGAATTCATTTCTTTCTTCACAGCTTCTGCTGTCTCTACTACAACATCCTTAACATATTTAAGTTCTCTCTTTTCACCTACAAGAGGGATCATGATTTCAGGAACGATATCGAATCCTTTTTCTTTCTTTACTTCTATAGCAGCTTCCATAACCGCTCTGGTCTGCATTCTAGCGATTTCAGGATAAGTAACTGCTAGACGGCATCCTCTGTGACCCATCATAGGGTTAAATTCATGTAATGACTCACATGTAGCTTTAACCTCTTCAAATGTTAAGCCCATTTCCTTAGCTAGTGCCTCAATATCAGCATCTGCTGTAGGAACGAACTCATGTAGAGGAGGATCTAAGAAACGGATAGTAACAGGTCTTCCTTCCATAACCTCATAGATACCCTTAAAGTCATTTTTCTGGAAAGGAATTAATTCCTCTAATGCAGCTTCTCTTTCTTCTGCAGTCTTGGATAAGATCATCTTTCTAATCTTAGGAATCCTGTCAGGCTCGAAGAACATATGCTCTGTACGAGTCAGACCAATACCTTCTGCTCCAAATTCAATAGCCTTTGCAGCATCTGCAGGTGTATCTGCATTAGTTCTAACCTTCATGGTTCTGATTTCATCAGCCCATGACATAATTGTATCAAAATCTCCACTGATTTCTGCATCAACAGTTGGAATGTCCCCTAAGTAGATATTACCTGCTGTTCCATCAAGTGAGATGTATTCACCTTCTTTAATTGTATTACCGTTTAATGTAAAGTATTTGCCCTCTTCATTAATCTGAATAGCTTCACAACCGGATACACATGCAACACCCATACCACGAGCAACAACTGCTGCGTGAGATGTCATACCACCACGAGCTGTTAAGATACCCTCTGCTGCGTGCATACCTTCGATATCTTCTGGAGAAGTCTCAAGACGAACTAGAATTACTCTTTCACCTCTATCGCCTGCTTCCTTTGCAGTCTTTGCTGTAAAGTATACTTTACCTGCTGCCGCGCCAGGAGATGCTGGTAGAGCATTTCCGATTGGTGTAGAAGCCTTTAGTACTTTTTCGTCAAATCCTGGATGAAGTAATTGGTCTAATGCTTTAGCATCAATTCTTGCAATTGCTTCTTCCTTAGTAATTAAACCATCTTCAACTAGCTCGCATGCGATTCTTAAAGCAGCAGTAGCTGTTCTCTTACCACTACGAGTCTGAAGAATGTATAGTTTCTTATCTTCAACTGTGAATTCCATGTCTTGCATATCTTTATAATGCTTCTCTAATTGATCTGCAATTCTAATGAAATCTTCATAAGCTTCTGGTAGTTCTTCTTCCATCATGGAGATATGATGAGGAGTTCTAATACCTGCAACAACGTCTTCACCCTGTGCATTGATTAAGTACTCACCATACATTTTATTCTCACCAGTAGATGGATTACGTGTGAATGCAACACCTGTACCAGATGTATCACCCATGTTACCAAATACCATAGCCTGAACGTTAACTGCAGTACCCCAACTTCCTGGAATGTCGTTCATTCTTCTGTAGTAAATAGCACGAGGGTTGTCCCATGAACGGAATACAGCTGTAATAGATGCTATTAACTGCTCACGAGGATCTTGAGGGAAGTCCTCTCCAAGTTCATTCTTATAAACTTCTTTAAATCCTTTAACTATTTCTTTTAAGTCATCTGCTGTCAAATCTGTATCTAATTCAATTCCTTTTTTCTCTTTAACAGCGTCAAATACTACATCAAACTTCTCTTTGCTAACTTCCATAACAACGTCAGCATACATCTGAATAAATCTTCTATAGGAGTCATATGCAAATCTTGGGTTCCCTGTTCTTGCTGCAAAACCTTCTACTGCAACATCAGTTAAACCTAAGTTAAGAACTGTATCCATCATACCTGGCATAGATGCTCTTGCACCTGAACGAATAGAAACTAATAATGGATTCTCATTATCTCCAAATTTCTTACCTTGTTCTTTTTCTAACTCAGCTAAAGCATCAAAAATCTGTGCTTTAACTTCATCAGCAACCTGCTTGCCTCTATCATAATAGTCATTACAAGCTTCCGTTGTAACAATAAATCCTTGTGGGATTGGAAGACCTAATTTAGTCATCTCAGCAAGGTTGGCACCCTTTCCACCAAGTAGATTTCTCATGGAAGCGTCGCCTTCTTTAAACAAATAAACCCATTTTGTCATCTTGTATAAAACCTCCTAAAAATTATTTTATAATCCGTCTCTCACAATAAATATTAGGACGGATACATTTACCAGTATAAAATCACTATAAATTTTTCTAGTCCCCTTAGTCCAAAAAGCATTATAGCACATTTGCTTCATATAAGGAAAGCCTTTTTTCTAAAATCTGAACTTATTCTCAAAATATGCCTTTAAATCAGCTATCTTTATTCTCTCCTGCTCCATAGTATCTCTATCACGGACAGTAACGCTTTCATCTGTTTCTGAATCAAAATCATATGTGATACAGTAGGGTGTACCTATCTCATCTTGTCTGCGATAACGCTTACCGATATTACCTCTATCATCAAACTCACAGTTATAATACTTAATAAGGTCTAGATAGATTTTCTCTGCCTTATCAGACAGTTTTTTAGACAAGGGCAGTACACCTATCTTAATAGGAGCAATAGCAGGATGGAAATGAAGTACTGTTCTGACATCCCCCTCACCTATCTCTTCTTCATCATAAGCAGCACATAAAAATGCCAATGTAACACGATCTGCACCAAGAGATGGCTCAACTACATAAGGAATATACTTAGTTTTCTTTTCATCATCAAAGTAACTCATATCAACCTTGGAATGATTTTGATGCTGTGTTAAATCATAATCAGTACGATCTGCTATTCCCCAAAGCTCACCCCATCCAAATGGGAATAAGAATTCAATATCCGTAGTAGCCTTGCTATAGAAGGAAAGCTCTTCAGGACCATGATCTCTTACCCTAAGCTCTTCATCTTTTAGACCCAGATTTTTCAACCAATCAATACAAAATTGCTTCCAATATGCAAACCACTCTAAGTCTGTACCCGGCTCACAGAAAAACTGTAATTCCATCTGTTCAAATTCTCTTATACGGAAGATAAAGTTACCAGGCGTTATTTCATTACGGAAGGACTTACCTATCTGTCCTATACCAAAGGGTATCTTCTTACGGGATGTTCTTTGCACATTTTTAAAGTTAACGAATATACCCTGTGCTGTTTCAGGTCTTAAATATACTACATTTTTGGAGTCCTCAGTAACCCCTTGGTGTGTCTTGAACATTAAATTAAACTGACGTATATCAGTAAAATTACGCTTACCACAGCTTGGGCAAGCAATGTTATTATCATCAATATATTTTTTCATGTCTTCATTAGACCAGGCATCTACAGCCTCTTCTGATTCTATCTCTTGGCCTGCCATGTAATCTTCAATAATTTTATCTGCACGGAAACGTTCATGACATTCCTTACAATCCATCAAGGGATCTGCAAATCCTGAAAGATGACCAGATGCTTCCCATGTCTGGGTATTCATTAAGATAGCACTGTCTATACCTACGTTATAGGGATTCTCCTGGATAAACTTTTGCCACCATGCCCTTTTTATATTGTTCTTAAGTTCAACTCCAAGATTACCATAATCCCAAGAGTTAGCTAAACCTCCGTATATCTCTGAACCAGGATATACAAAGCCTCTCGCTTTTGCTAAAGCTACAATTTTGTCCATTGTTATTTGCATAATCTCATCCTCACATAATCATTTATACTATAATATTTCATTTACATAGGCTTGTATATAACAACTGTCATATCTTCACTAGCACTATGAATTTTATTTTCTTCAATATATGTTGCATTCTCACTATAGAACCTTACTTTACCCTCTAATATTATATCGAAGGGCTCATACACAACTAAGACTTGATCCTTTTTACTTTTAAATGCATCCTCCTTGCTTACTAAGGTTTCCTTTTTTGCATTAATGTATTGTGCTGGGAGGTCTAAATCTACATTATCTGTATCTGCACTAAAATACGCTACTTGTATATTGTTAAATGCACTGTAATGGGCCATCTTGCTATATCTAATAATCATTACTGCCTTATCATTTTTTATCTCCAGTGATTCTAAGCTTACCTCATCACTACCAACCTCATCATTATATGCTTTAACTTCCTTTGAAACAAATTCATTAAGTTCACTGAGGTTATAATGGCTTTTATCAAAATCCTCAACTATAGCTACATATATACTTCCATCTCTTTTTACTAACATAGTATTAAATGCAACATCTTCTGTTGTAATAAATATTTCTTCCTTACTACAGCTAGTAAAAGCCAAAATACCAAAAAGCATTATAAATATTAGAATCCCTCTCTTCATATCCATCCCTCCATTACTAGGTACTGAGTTCATATCATTTTAACCCTAAAGATTAATTATTTCAACTCATATTTATAAAATCGTTTTCATCATGTCTGACTTTATATAAAATTAATAATATTCGACACCTAATTGCTTTTATTTTAGTAAGAAATCTTTTATAGGCTTCCTATTAATTCAGCCGATTTAAATTCATGGTCTATATGATGCCTCAAGTATTGTCTCACACAAAATATAAGCTCATTAAGAACCTCCTTACTAACCTTAAAAGTATATAATTTTTCCACATCCCTAGATATTATGTATTGTAAGGTATAAATGGATGAAGTGGTTAATCTGATGGACTTGGGATCATATACCTTACATTCTTCACATAGGAGTCCTCCTGCATCTGCAGAAAATCTATATCCCTCTTCTGATTTTCCACATTTTACACATTCAAAAACCTGGGCTGCAAGTCCACTGAGTGACAAAGCCTTAAATTCAAATACTAGGCGAATTAAAGCTAGGTCTATTGTTTTTTTTGCCACCGCCCGAAGTGTCTGATATAAAAGTTTTAGTATTTCCTTTTCATCATTAGCTTCCCTAGTAATGTAATCTACAAATTCGCAAAAGTATATTCCATAATACATGCTTTCTATATCATCCCTTAGTTCTGAAAAGTAATTAGAAATATCAGCTGACCTTATAGTGTATGAATTTCTACCAGAATACAGGTCAAACTTTCCAAAGGAAAAGGGTTGGCTACATGCCAATAAGGCGCTATTAGGTCTCCTAGCGCCTTTAGCAAATGCCGATATCTTTCCTGTCTCCTTTGTCAAAATAACTAAACGCTTGTCATAATCTCCAACCGGCATGGCTGATAGAACTATTCCCGTCACATTTATTAATGCCGGCATGAAAACCACCCTCTTTTTCTCTGTTTACATCTTGCCTATAATCACTAATTTCTTCCTTAGTACATGCGATGTAATTTAAGTAATCATCAATTTTACCAGTTTTGATAAAATCACTCCAATAATCATAATTGTTCATAAATGAGCCCCCTAACCATGATAATATGTTCGTCTTACAGGTTGAGTATTTATAACCTATAAGTAAAGACAGAATCTTGCTTGTCTTCTTACCTTTTAGGTTTCCCATCTAATAACTTTCTAAACTGGTTAGAATATCCCATTTTTATTTTAATATTCAGTCTTGACAATTTTTAAAAAACAAGCTATATAGACTTTTGTAGTTTTTTTCTTTTCTATATCATATCCTTATTATTATAACCATAATTCTTCAGTAAAAAATCACTATCTCTCCAATCCTTTTTTACCTTGACCCAAAGCTGGAGATTAACCTGGCAATCTAGAAGATTCTCTATCTCCTGTCTAGCTTGGCTACCTATCTTTTTCAACATAGCTCCACCCTTGCCTATAATGATTCCCTTATGGCTATCCCTCTCACAGATAATTGTGGCATGAATATCTATAATATCTCCAGACTGATTTTTGCCATAACTTCGTTCCTTCATCTGTTCTATACTCACAGCCACTCCATGGGGTATTTCTTCTTCCAGGTTGCGAAGGGCTTTCTCTCTAATTAGCTCAGCTACAATCTGTCTTTCCGGCTGGTCAGTTATGGTATCCTCATCAAAATATTTTGGTCCAAAGGGGAGATATTTAAAGATAGCATCCATAAGCTCCTTGGTATTCTCACCCTTTAAAGCAGATACTGGAATAATTTCAGCAAAATCTAGTATATCCTTATATGCTTCAATAAATTTTAAAATCTCATTTTTATTAACCTTATCAATCTTATTAATTATCAGAAAAACCGGAGTCTTTATCTTAGCAAGCTGGTCTCCTATATGACGTTCACCAGCACCTATAAAGGTACTAGGCTCCACAAGCCAAAGTACGACATCAACCTCCCTCAATGTCCTTTCTGCCACGTTAACCATATACTCTCCTAGCTTATTCTTAGCCTTATGAATACCGGGCGTATCAATAAATATAATCTGACCTCGCTCATCTGTATGGACCGTCTGTATCTTATTCCTAGTTGTTTGAGGCTTGTTGGAGGTTATGGCTATTTTTTGTCCTATCAAATGATTCATAAGGGTGGACTTTCCAACATTGGGCCTCCCTATTAAGGTTACAAAACCCGATTTTGTATTATTATCCTGCATATTATCCTCATTCCTGTTTAAATTTTATATTATTTCACCAAATTCTTTACTTCCTTAAATAAGTCTCTATCCTCTTCAATCTTACTCTCATTACCGATAACACAAATGTGGCCTTGATCAAGAACAGCTTCCACCAATCTGGCAAGTTCTCGGATATCCTCTTGAGTCACATTAATAATCTCATCTCTTTCCCTCTTAATGTCCTCATAGCTTAGGCCAGAAAGATATAGACTTAAAGACCTATACCCCATTGACTGCGGAGTTAAAGGCATATCAAGACTACTAATAGTTCCTATTACGCTCTTTGTTATATCCCGTTCATCTGCTGTAAAATTCCTTATAAATTCAGGTATCCTTTCATATACAAGGTTAGTATTTCTCAGGTTAGGGTCACGATATGATGTAAAATATACATCCCCATCCACTCCTGAAAATCCACACATACATCCATAAGCTCCGCCCTTTACTCTTAGGTTCTGCCACAGATAATCATAACTCAAAATCGTTCTAAGAACCTTAAGTGCACCAGTGTATTTATAGCCTGCTTTTAGAAAATTACCTGCCCTAGCAACATACTGAACCTGCATGGCTGCCTTAAAGCCTTCATTTAAACTCTTCGGCGTTAAAGGCCTATTATCATATGCTGCAAAAAGTCTTTCAGAAGCCTTCTCTGGCAAGCCTTCCATAAAGGATGAAAGATTCTGTGAAACCAAGTCATAACCAGCCTTATCAGCCGTAATACTTACCATAAGCTTGTTTTTCACAAATATCATACCTATTAATTCTTTAAGCTTGTTAATAACTATATCCTTCTTCTCCCCATAGTTTAAGGTAAGGTCCTCTAAGAACTGATAAAATCCTATTCCCTGAGTAAGCTCATTGAACATAGCGTGAGCAGAATAATAGGACATAGCCCTACCTACAGCCACACTATGGCCAGAGCTTTGTAGGCTCATCTGGAGTCTTGACTTTATCTCATCAATAATTTCCTTAAGTCGCTTATAATCCTTTAAGTCTGTACGATATAGCATCTCCTCTAACAATCTAAAGGCTTCAGGAAGCTTATCATATAATACCTTAGTTCCAATCTCAAATACAGGTAAATACTCTTGATAGCTACCAAGCTTAGAAAAACTTGTTAGATTCTGATAAATACCACCCGTATGAAGATTAACCTCATTAGTATATTCAAGATAGGTATAATTATCTGTATCCACATAGCCTAAAACTAAAGATAGTAAAGACATATATGGAAGTAAGTCGTTTGGAATCTCCTTAACATCAAACAATAGACGTATATAAGCTATTTCATTAGTAAAAACCTCATGATGTATTAGCTTAACACCGTCTATGAGTTTTTCTTCATTATATATGGGCAAAGGATTAGGCCCAATATCCTCTCTGGTAAGCAAGGGTATAGCTTCTATCTCCTCCTTTGTGGAAGGAGTCTCCTGATACTCTAGTAACCTCTTACTATCACTTATAATTTTTTGAAGCTCTTTACTAGATAAGCTTTCCTTATATCTAGCTAGTTTTTCCTTGGTCTCTTCCTCTCGGATTTTATTAAGTCCAGCCTTAGGCTTTAGAACCACAATCGAAGCATGGTTGTTATTTAAAATATAATCCTTAATTAGGTTTTCAAAATATCCAGTTTCAATATATCTCTTCATATTATCGTAATAGATAGTATCCCTTAGATTTGAAAAAGGCTTATCATCATCATATAACCAGCTACCCATAATACGGAGACCATACATCAAACCCTTAGGATATCTTCCATAATCAGCCTCACGGTACCTAAATTCAAAGTAGTTAATAGCCGCCTGTAGAGACTTTTTATTGAGTCCTTCCTTAACTAAGTCCTCTAAGGTATTTCGTATTACTGACAGAAACTCTTGCTTTTTATCCTCATCAGAATTCTTTGCCACTATAGAAAGCACCGGCTGAATATATTCATTGTTAGCCTGACTAAGGATATCCTTGCCTATGCCCGTATTAAGTAGAGCCTGCTTAACAGGTGCACCAGGTGCCTCAAAAAGCACATAATCAAGTATCTGTAAACCAAGAGTAAGTTCATTTGTTTTTTCTTCTCCTAGGACTATATTTAAGCTAAGATAGGTATTCTCTTTAGGATCTTCTTCCTCTCCAATAGAATAAAAGGATTCAACCTCCTTTATTGAATCAAAGCCCTTTTGAACTAAAATCTCAGACTCCACCTTCAGGTAATCAAATTTAGATAAATATTCCCTATCAAGCCACTCTAAACGTTCAGTAAAATCCATATCACCATACAAATAAATATAGCTGTTGGAGGGATGATAATAGGTTCTATGAAAATCTAAGAACTCCTCATAGGATAGGTCGGGTATAAAATCAGGATCACCACCAGATTCCACCCCATAGGCAGTATCAGGAAATAGGGAGTTAAGATTAAGCCTAAATAACTGCTGCTCAGGGGATGAGAAAGCTCCCTTCATTTCATTATAAACCACTCCATTAATCTCTAAGTCTTCTCCCTCATCCTTTAGATCATAATGCCATCCCTCTTGTTCAAAAATTTCTCTCCTATTATATATATTAGGATAAAAGACTGAATCCAAATAAACATGCATTAGGTTTTTAAAATCCTTATCATTTTGACTTGCCACAGGATAAACAGTTCTATCAGAATAAGTCATTGCATTTAGAAAGGTATTAAGCGAACCCTTTGCTAGCTCAATAAAAGGATCCTTTGCAGGAAAATTTTTAGATCCACATAAAACCGAATGTTCTAATATATGAGCTACTCCGGTACTGTTTTTGGGTGGTGTTCTAAATCCAATAGAAAAGACTTTATTGGAATCATCATTTTTTATCAAAACTATTCTTGCTGCAGTTTTAATATGAACAAGATAGGCTCCCCATCCGTCCAAATCATCTAGCCTTTCATCAAGAACTAATTTGTACCCAGAAGGTATATTTAATGTCATATAATTTCCTCCAATTCTTTGAATTTTATATGTCTAAAATATGTTTTATACTTAATATAATAAGTATGGCAATTTCTAGTAAGCGCTTATTCATAATAACATATAATTATTTATTTGTCATTTCATAAGCATATAAAAATATTAAGAAAATATTACAAAACTCGCGAAAGAAGGTTTGACTTTTTTGTGTATTTGTGGTAAGTTTAGGCTACCATAACTAATTATGGCAACACTAATATATTCTAGTTTTAGGAGGCATTTTGTATGAAAAAGGGTACAGTAAAATGGTTTAATGCAAAAAAGGGGTTTGGTTTTTTATCTGATGAAGAAGGAAACGATGTATTCGTTCATTTTTCAGCTCTTCTTATGGACGGCTTCAAGGTTCTTGAAGAAGGCGACAATGTAGAATTTGAAGTAGTAGAAGGCGATAAGGGCCCTCAGGCTGCTAACGTAACAAAGTTATAATCAAAACTATATAATTATTTTTATATATTTATATAAAATATTAGATGTAGATTGTAACGAAAATGCGGTATGAATTAAAAATTCATACCGCTTATTTTATCTCTATTCTAATGTTTAAAATGTCTCATATTTGTAAATATCATAGTCACTCCATATTCATTACACTTTTTAATTGAATCCTCGTCACGAATAGCTCCACCTGGCTGAATAATTGCGGTTATTCCTGCCTTATAAGCAGCCTCTACACAATCATCAAAAGGGAAGAATGCATCGGAAGCAAGTACTGCACCCTTACAAGCATCAGGGTCAATTAATTCAGCGGCATGGTCTATAGCCTGCTTTGTAGCCCATATCCTATTAACCTGGCCAGGTCCTATACCAACTGTCTGCATATCCTTTGCAATAGCTATACCATTAGACTTGACGAACTTGACAACCTTCCAAGCAAAGAGCAGGTCTTTCATTTCTTTTTCAGATGGCTCACGATCAGTCACCACCCTCAGCTCATCCATATTTAAAAGCTTATTATCAACAGATTGTACAATTAATCCGCCATTAATCTTCTTTAGGTCGTAGGCATTGTCATCCTGACCTACCTCTATATCAGCTAGCTCTAGAACTCTAATATTCTTCTTTTTCTGAAGAAGGTCCAAGGCTTCCTTTTCATAAGAAGGTGCAACAACTACCTCTAAGTATATTTCACTCATCTCCTTGGCTATCTCTAGGGTTAGCTCACGGTTAAGTACTACTATTCCTCCAAATATTGATACCTTATCTGCCATGAATGCCTTACTCCATGCAGTGTATATATCATCTCCGCTGCCAACGCCACATGGATTGCCATGCTTACAAGCTACTACTGTTGGTTCAGTAAATTCCTTAAGTAGCTCTAAGGCCCCATTAGTATCATTTATATTATTAAAGGACAATTCCTTTCCATTTAACTGCTTAGCATCTGTAATTGAACCCCTTTTATTGCTGATTTCTCTATAAAATGCTGCTATCTGATGAGGGTTCTCACCATATCTCATATCCTGTATCTTTTCAAAGGTCATGGTAAGGGTCTCAGGAAGGGAGCTATCATTTCTTTCCTTCTTCAAGTAGTCTGCAATCAGGGTATCATAAGCAGATGTATGCATAAACACCTTCTGCATTAAATAAAGCTTGGTGTCAAGACTAACCTCTTTTTGTGTCTTAAGCTCAGACAAGACCTTGTCGTAATCCTCTGGATCTACAACCACGGCTACATCCTGATAGTTCTTTGCAGCTGAGCGAAGCATGGTAGGTCCACCAATATCTATATTCTCTACAGCCTCTGCTCTTGTTACCCCTTCCTTTAATACTGTAGCCTTAAATGGATAAAGATTTACAACAACTAGGTCAATTGGTTTAATATTAAGGTCAGCAAGCTGTTTCATATGAGAAGGATTGCTTCTCATAGCAAGTAATCCTCCATGTACCACAGGATGCAAGGTTTTAACCCGTCCATCTAAGCATTCCGGAAAGCCAGTAAGTTCTGAAACCTCAATTGCTGGAATCTCAGCTTCCTTTAGCTTACTATAAGTTCCACCTGTTGAAATAATTTCAATACCAAGTGATACTAGGTCTCTGGCAAACTCAACAATACCACTCTTATCTGATACACTGATTAATGCTCTCATGCCTACACTCCTTTTTATTATTATATAAAAATATTAACCTACCTAATTTTTAAAAACAATTCATTATTTCTAATCTGTCTTATTACACCCACTTATGACTAGGGCAAAAAGATTTTCAGTTGCAAACCAGCTTAAATTGTACTATAATTCCTATGATATGGGTTAAAGTATAATCAATAAATTAATTACTAAGATTAGCCAGTCTATAAACCCTACAAAGTATAGCATTAGGAGAAATACATGAAAAGACTTAAAAGGTTCAAATTAAGCGACCTATTAATTGGAGTCCTATTTGCCCTACTGTTTATATCTCTTGGCCTTATATTTACCATTAATTTTAGGCCCTTATATTACATGGATGTAAAATTACTGAATATAGCCGAGAATACAGGGTACCCAAAGGATGATATCATTAAAAATTATAATGCATTAATAGACTATTCATCTCCATTTTATAAAGGAGAACTTTCCTTCCCAACCTTAGATGCATCCCCATCAGGCCTTCAACATTTTAAGGAAGTAAAGGATATTTTTATATTTTTTTATGGCCTTTGTGCCGTAAGTATAATATTTTTAGTCCCAATTATAATAATAAAATATAGAAAGAGAGATATAAGCTATTTGCTCATATCCTCTATAACTGCAATTGTACTTCCCTTAATCGTCGGTTTGTTTTTAGCAATAGATTTTGATAAGTCCTTTATAGTTTTTCACAAATTGTTTTTCAACAATGACTATTGGATTTTTGATCCAATTACTGATCCCATAATTAATATACTACCGGCGACTTTTTTCTTACATTGTGCCATATCAATTATTTTATTTGTAATTTTAGCTAGCCTTGTTTTATATTTGATATATCTATATCTAAAACGACGCTCAGGAATCAGATATCGCAAAAGTAATGGTATCAAGATATAATTTACCTAGTCCTTAAGCATCCTAGTATAGAATATCTTTTGAATAAATTTAATACAACATTGACTCAAAATAGAGATCAAAAGGAAATGGAGAGTAATATGAGAAAAACAAAGATTATTTGCACCCTTGGCCCAGCAACAGATAAGAACGGAATTATAAAAGACTTAATACTTCAGGGAATGGATGTGGCCAGATTTAATTTTTCCCATGGAGACCATAATGAACATTTACAAAGACTTAAAAAAGTACAAAAGCTAAGGGATGAACTAAATATCCCTGTGGCTACTCTTATGGACACTAAGGGGCCTGAGGTGCGTATCGGTAACTTTAAAGAAAAAAAGGTGCAACTTAAGGCTGGTCAGTTGTTTTCATTAACAACCAGGGATGTTGAAGGTGACGAAAACCAGGTTTCCATTAGCTACAATAGCTTGATTTATGATGTAGACCCTGGTATAAAAATATTAATAGATGATGGCCTAGTTGAGATGACTGTTGAAGAGGTAACTACTACCGATATTATCTGTAGGGTTAAAAACAATGGAACTATCTCTGATAGAAAGGGAGTTAATATACCTGGTGTCCATTTGTCAATGCCATATATCAGCGAAAGGGATAGATTGGATATTCTGTTTGCATTAGAGCAGAAATTTGATTTTATAGCAGCTTCCTTTGTAAGAACAGCCGAGGATGTTCGTGAAATTCGTAAGATGATAACTAAGCATCAATCTCAGACAAAAATAATTGCAAAAATCGAGAATCTCCAGGGAGTTCATAATATTGATGAAATAATAAACGAAGCAGATGGAATAATGATAGCTAGAGGTGATATGGGAGTAGAGATTCCTTATGAGGAATTACCTGCACTTCAAAAGAAGATTATCAGAAAAGTATATAAAAGTGGTAAGATAGTTATAACCGCTACCCAAATGTTAGACTCAATGGTTAAGAATCCCAGACCGACCAGGGCTGAAATAACAGACGTAGCTAATGCTATCTATGATGGCACTAGCGCTATTATGCTATCGGGAGAAACCGCCGCAGGTGACCACCCTATAGAATCTTTACAGGCCATGGTCAAAATAACCCTTAAAACCGAAGCAGATATAGATTACAAAAAACGTTTTGTTCTTCGTGAGAACATAACAAATCTAGATGTGACTGATGCTATATCCCGTGCCACGGTTACTATTGCCCATGACTTGGATGCCAGAATGATTGTAACCGTTACTACTTCAGGTAAAACTGCCCGTATGATATCTAGGTTCCGACCTCAATGTCATATTATGGGCTGCACCACTGATCCTGTTGTATTCAGACAATTAAATATGTCCTGGGGTGTTACTCCTCTCCTAATAGCTACAGAGCATGACACCTTCGAATTATTCGACCATGCATTAGAAGCTGTTGAAAAATCCGATTATATTAACAAAGGAGAGCTTGCTGTAATGACGGCTGGAGTACCCCTTGGTATAGCTGGAACCACAAATATTATAAAAGTACAAGTAGCAGGTGAAACCCATTAAATAGTAGATGAAGCAAGTTCTATAATACAAAGGATAATAACAAATTGGAGGGTCTGTATATGAAGAGAAAAGATTATATAAAATGGGATGAATATTTTATGGGTATTGCTCTTTTATCAACCGAACGAAGCAAGGATCCAAGCACAAGTGTAGGTGCCTGTATCGTTAGCGAGGATAACAAAATCCTCTCTGTAGGATATAACGGAATGCCCATTGGTTGTTCCGACGATGAATTTCCATGGAACAGGGAAGGTGACCCCCTAGAATCAAAGTATCTATATGTATGCCATGCTGAACTTAATGCCATTCTTAATTATAATGGTGGCAATATTAAGGGAGCAAAGATTTATACAACCCTATTTCCTTGTAATGAATGCACAAAGGCAATTATTCAAAAGGGTGTCAAAGAAATCATCTATATGGATGATAAGTACGCTGAAACTGATTCAGTAATCGCTTCAAAGCGAATGCTAGATGCCTCCAATGTAGCCTATCGCCAGTATAAGCCTGTAGGCAAAGATATTATTCTTTCATTATAATTTAATTGATTTAGCTTGCAAAACTCTCGCTCCGAGTCTGCCAGCTTGCTGGCAATATACCAAACTCGAGAGTGCCTATTAAAAAACACAGGTTGTTTCGATAACCTGTGTTTTTCTTATATACAATATCTTCAATACTATTCTTCTACACTATAATTAGGTGCTTCCTTTGTAATATGAATATCATGTGGATGACTTTCTCTAAGGGATGCAGCTGTTATTTTCACGAACTTGCCGGTTTTTTGTAAGGTTTCTATGTTATGGGCTCCGCAATAACCCATACCAGATCTTAAGCCACCAATTAGCTGGAATACTGTATCCTCAACTGTACCCTTATATGCTACCCGTCCTTCAACACCCTCTGGAACAAGCTTCTTAGCATCAGCCTGGAAGTAACGATCCTTACTTCCCTTTTCCATTGCAGCAATTGATCCCATGCCACGGTAAACCTTATACTTTCTTCCCTGGAATAATTCGTAGGTTCCTGGACTTTCGTCACAGCCTGCAAAGATACTTCCCATCATACATACATTTGCTCCTGCAGCCAATGATTTTGTAATGTCGCCAGAATACTTTATTCCACCATCTGCTATTATTGGTATTCCATAATTCTTTGCCACATCATAGGCATTCATGATGGCAGTAACCTGAGGTACACCTATACCAGCAACAACCCTTGTAGTACAGATAGAGCCTGGTCCTATTCCAACCTTTACCGCATCTACTCCAGCCTTAATTAGGTCCTCGGTAGCTTCTCCTGTTGCCACATTCCCAGCAATAATTTGAATATCAGGATAAGCATCTCTGACCTCCTTAACAACCCTTAACACATTAGCAGAATGGCCATGAGCAGTATCAATAACTATAGCATCAACCTTGGCTTTAATTAGGGCATCAACACGGTCCATAATATTGTTTGTAATTCCTACAGCAGCAGCACAAAGCAATCTTCCCTGTGAGTCCTTGGCTGAATTAGGATACTTAATCTGCTTCTCTATATCCTTAATAGTAATAAGCCCTTTTAGGTTTCCTTCATCATCAACAAGGGGGAGTTTTTCCTTTCTTGCCGCACTTAATATACGCTTTGCCTCATCTAGGGTAATTCCTTCTTTAGCAGTAATTAAGCCCTCAGAGGTCATAGATTCCTTTATTTTCTTGGTAAAATCTTCTTCAAACTTTAAATCACGGTTAGTTATAATACCTACCAACTTCTTACCTACAGTAATTGGAACTCCTGATATTCTATACTTTGCCATAAGTTCATTGGCGTCCTGCAGAGTATGGTCAGGAGATAAATAAAATGGGTCTGTTATTACCCCATGCTCCGATCTTTTTACCTTATCTACTTCCTCTGCTTGCTTTTCTATTGACATGTTTTTATGGATAACACCGATTCCCCCTTGCCTTGCCATAGCAATAGCCATACGGTTTTCAGTTACAGTATCCATACCAGCACTCATCAAAGGGATATTCAACCTAATCTTTTTTGTCAGCTGCACTGATAGATCCACCTGGTTTGGTAACACTTCGGAAAAGGCAGGCACCAGTAAAACGTCATCAAATGTAATTCCTTCACCAACGATTTGACCCATTATAATATTCCTCTCTTTCTTTTTTGTAGGTAGTTTTATGTTCTAAATATTTTTAAAAGTATATCTAATTATTTAAGCATTGTCAACATGAAAGGCTAGGCGTTTCATAGTTTACCCTAATCTAAGGGGGTTATCGATATTCTTACAAACAAAAATACCAATAACCCCTTATAAAATTCATTTTAAGTCATGCCATATTATCATATATCATAATTAATATGTGACGAGTTTTCTTGCGTTTTTCTGCTTAATAATATCAACCATCTTTTCACTAGGCTCAAATATAATTCTCATTTTTTTATTATCTGAGCTGGCAATGATAACATATGGCTTACTATCCTTGCTAAGAGAAGAAAAATCCCTTTTTTCAAGCTGCATGTTTTTATAGCTATCTAAAGCTGAAGAATCACTGGGAGCCATGATTTCTACCTGTTCAAAGTCTATTCGAAGCATTGTTTTCCGCTTAGATTTTCCTGTAATCCTATCAAAGTCAATCTGCCCATCTACATATATATATTCATAATCTATGTGTAGCTTTGGAAAAAGAAAAAACACTCCTACTCCAATAGCCACTCCTACATAGCCAAATATACCACGTACTATTATTACCAAGAACAAAGCAATAAACACTCCAAGTATCATTAATACCTTGATAGCCATAGTGGCCAGAGTATCTTGTCTTTTAACTCCAGCTTCCGCATACTGTTGATTCATATCAATACCTGTACCTTTCCTCTTTTAATATATAATAATACATAAATTTTAGGTATGCAAGTATTACTCAACTTCAATTGTCCAGTTATGGACATCAGTGACTTCTCCAAGCTGTATACCAGTCAGCTTATCATACAATTTTTGACTCAAGTCACCTATACCTCCATCATTAACCTGCATAACCTCATCCTTCCAACGAAGATGGCCAACAGGTGATATTACAGCGGCTGTCCCTGTACCAAACACCTCTTCAAGAATACCATTTTTATAAGCCTCATATACTTCATCTATGGAGATTATACGTTCCTCCACCTCAATACCCCAATCTTTACAAAGCTTTATAACTGAATCTCTTGTAACCCCAGGAAGTATACTTCCATTTAACATTGGAGTAACTACCCTGCCCCCTATTTTAAAGAATATATTCATAGCTCCAACTTCTTCAATGTATTTTCTATAGATACCATCTAACCATAATACCTGAGAATAACCCTCCTCATTGGCCTTTACCTGAGCTCTAAGGGATGCCACATAGTTTCCACCAGCCTTAGCCTCTCCTATGCCACCCTTGACCGCTCTTACATACTCATCCTCAATCCAAATCTTAACTGGGTTAAGTCCTTCAGGATAATAGGCCCCTACTGGAGATAGGATAATAATAAACTTATATGTATGAGACGCTCTTACACCTAAAAAAGGAGATGTTGCAATTATAAAGGGTCTGATATAAAGAGATGTTCCCTCTTTAGTGGGAATCCAAGTCTTGTCAATGCCTACCAGCTCCTTGATGGCCTGAACAAAATCCTCCTCAGGTATTTCAGGCATGCAGAGTCTTTCACAGGTTCTGTTAGTTCGTTTAGCATTCATGTCTGGACGGAATAGGAGTATCCTTCCATCCCTGGCTTTATATGCCTTAAGTCCTTCAAACATTTCCTGTCCATAATGAAATACCATAGCTGAGGGCTCTAAGCTTAGGGGCTGATATGGTATTATTCTAGGATCATACCAACCCTCACCTAATTTATAGTCCATAACAAACATATGATCAGTAAAGATCTTTCCAAATAATAATGGGTCATCCTTATCCGGTAAAGCCTTTGGTGCCTTAGTCCTTTCAATTTTAATGTCTAACATACTCTCATCCTTCTTTCCTTCTTATTCCTATAAAATAAATTACTTAGAACCAGCCAGCTATATATTAATTAGCCTTTGCCTTATTATGTTTTATCTATAATATTCCTTTTTTATATTTTTTTCAAGTCCTTGTCAGTATTTTCTCTTTTTTCATATTTATAGAAGGTGTATATAAGGTCATGATAGGTTTGTTCATCAGATTCTCCTGTTATGACCCAGTCCTCCATCTCATCCAAATTTGGAAAATATGTATCTGCCCTATATTCATAATCTATCTTTGTAACATGGGCGGTATCACAAAGGGAAAGCATCTGTCGATAGATACTTTCACCTCCTATAACATATATATCCTGAGAATCATAATCCTTAACTGCTTCCAGAGCTTTATCTATACTATTTACCACTACAGCATCCTTCACATAATAATTAGGATCTGATGTAATAACTACATTTAATCGGTCCTTTAAGGGTTGGCCTCCCGGAAAGCTCTCCAAGGTCTTTCTTCCCATAATAACCGCCTTATTTATTGTTTCACTTCGAAAGAAACGCTGGTCCTCAGGTATTCTAACTAGTAACTTATTTTGATACCCAATTGCCCAGTTACTATCAACTGCTACAATAAGATTCATATTATTCACCTCTTCATATAATATATCAAGATAATTCCTAAATAGCCACTGGTATGTTCTTCACCTGAGGTCCATGTTTATAATTTCTCAATTCAAAATCATCTACCGTAAACTGATAAAAATCCTTAATCTCTGGATTAATATAAAACTCTGGAGCTTCATAAGTAGGCCTGGCAATTAGGTCTTCTACAATTGGAATATGCCTGTCATAAATATGGGCATCCGCTATTACATGAACTAGCTCTCCAACCTGATAACCACATACCTGTGCAAGCATATGGACCAATACTGCGTATTGGCATACATTCCAGTTGTTGGCTGTAAGAATATCACTTGACCTTTGATTAAGAATTGCATTCAATATAAGCTTGTCCGCCTTCTTAGTAACATTGAATGTAAGGCTATAAGCACAAGGATATAGGTTCATCTCATGAAGATCTTGATGTACATAAAGATTTGTAATAATTCTTCTACTATAAGGATTGTTTTTTAGGTCATATATTAATCTATCTACCTGGTCCATATCTCCTTCTTTATATCTATGCTTAACAGACATCTGATAGCCATAAGCCTTTCCAATAGACCCATCCTCATCAGCCCAACTATCCCATATATGACTTTTTAGGTCATTTATATTGTTTGATTTCTTCTGCCATATCCACAGCAATTCATCAATACAGCTTTTAAATGCTAGTCTCCTTAAGCTTAAGGCTGGAAATTCCTTGGACAGGTCATAGCGGTTTATGACACCAAACTGTTTGATTGTATAAGCAAAGGAACCATCGTCCCATTTTGGTCTAACCTTCTCTCCCTCGGTACTGGTTCCATTATCTAATATATCTCTACACATATTTATAAATATTTGGTCAGCTACACTCATCCTATTACCTCCAACTTTATTTACTGATTATTATTGTACATCACATGCCTTAGCTAGGCAAGTCTTTATTAAAAACAAGATGTGTCCTTGCTAGCAAAAATAAGCCAAAAAAATCTGCATGCAAAAACATTTTATCGCTTCTGCATGCAGAGTTTTATCTTTATAATCTAATAAGCTCTTCCTCAACAAACTTCTTAATATTTGAAGCATTAGGGTACTTACTAACCACTCCATTTTTAATCTCAACCAAGGTAGGTGCTTGGAGAATCTTATATTCCATTGCAAGATTAGGATTTTCCTCTGCATCTACTAGGTTATAGGAAATGCCTTTTAAATATTCCCTAGCAATATTACAGTTTGGACAGGTCTTTGTGGTAAATAGATATAGTCCATCTCCCATATTAGTACCATCTAAATCCATCTGACTCTCACTGCTATTTCCGATTCCTACAGACATTTCTCTAGATTTGACAATATCATAAAGTCTTCTATTTTTATATTCCTGCGTCTTGCCCTCGTTCCAATTCTGTACAGGACGGTAATAACCAGTAATACGGCTATAAACTTCTGCCCTACCTCCACATTCAGGACAGGTAAAGTGCTCTCCATTTAAATACCCATGGGTACTACATACTGAGTAAGTTGGTGAAAGTGTATAGTATGGAAGCTTATAGTTCTCTGCTATAGTTCTAACAAGCTTTGATGCAGCCTGCCAATCGGGAAGCTTTTCACCTAAGAAGGCATGGAATACAGTACCAGAGGTGTATAAGGTCTGAAGTTCATCCTGTATATCAAGAGCCTCAAATATATCCTCTGTATATCCTACAGGAAGATGAGAGCTATTAGTGTAATAAGGAGTCTCTCCATCCTTACCAGCCGCCTTAATATCTGGATAATGCTTTCTATCATGCTTTGCAAGACGATAACTAGTAGACTCTGCAGGGGTTGCCTCCAAATTATATAAATCACCATACTCTTCCTGATAATCAGAAAGACGTTCTCTCATATGATTAAGAACCTTAACGCTAAATTCCTTTGTCTCCTCATGTGCCATATCATTGCCAAGCCATTTGGCATTAAGACCAACCTCGTTCATTCCAAGTAGTCCAATGGTTGAGAAATGATTCTCAAATGTACCAAGATAGCGTCTTGTATATGGATAGAGACCTTCCTTTAATAGCTTAGTAATTACATTCCTTTTCACCTTTAGGGAACGGGCGGAAATATCCATCATCCTATTAAGGCGTGTAAAAAACTCCTCTTCGCTTTCAGATAAATATGCAATTCTTGGCATGTTTATAGTAACAACACCTATGGATCCAGTGCTTTCACCTGCTCCAAAGAAACCTCCACTCTTCTTTCTAAGCTCACGCAAATCAAGACGAAGTCTACAGCACATGGAACGAACATCACTAGGCTCCATATCACTATTAATGTAATTTGAAAAATAAGGTGTTCCGTATTTTGCAGTCATTTCAAAAAGCAAGCGATTATTCTCTGTATCAGACCAATCAAAATCTTTAGTTATTGAATATGTAGGAATAGGATACTGGAAGCCTCTTCCATTGGCATCGCCCTCTATCATAATTTCAATAAAGGCTTTATTAACCATATCCATCTCTTTCTTACAATCCTTATATTTAAAGTCCATTTCCCTACCACCAACTATACATGGCAGTTCTGCCAAATCATCAGGAACTGTCCAGTCAAGTGTTATGTTTGAAAATGGAGCCTGAGTACCCCAACGACTAGGCGTATTAACCCCATACACAAAGGATTGTATGCACTGCTTTACTTCTTTATATGTAAGATTATCTACCCTGACAAAGGGTGCCAAATATGAATCAAAGGATGAAAACGCCTGTGCCCCAGCCCATTCATTTTGCATGATTCCAAGGAAGTTAACCATCTGGTTACAAAGGGTAGATAAATGACTTGCAGGAGAAGATGTAATCTTACCTGGTATACCACCTAAGCCTTCCTTTATTAGCTGCTTTAAGGACCAGCCAGCACAATAACCTGTTAACATGGATAAGTCATGAATGTGAATGTCTGCATTTCTATGAGCATTTCCGATTTCTTCATCATATATTTCAGACAACCAATAATTAGCTGTAACTTTTCCTGAGTTATGTAAAATCAAACCACCTACAGAATATGTAACAGTAGAGTTCTCCTTAACTCTCCAGTCTTCTTCCTTAACATAACTATTAATTGTTTCCTTATAGTCAAGGATTGTAGACTTAATATTACGCATTTTTTCTCTATTTTTACGGTAAAGGATATATGCCTTAGCCACATCAGTATAACCGGATTGCTCAAGTACCCGCTCGACACTATCCTGTATATCCTCTACATGGACCTTACTATCCTTAATCTTATCCTGGAAGTCCGCTGTAACACGTAATGCTAGTAAGTTAATAATCTCATCAGTATAGATTTTCTCTGTTGCAGTAAAAGCTTTTGTAATTGCGTCACCGATTTTCTTCAATGTAAAATCTGCAACCTGTCCATCCCTTTTTAAAACGCTAATCATCATACGTAACAATCTCCCTTTCTTTTCTTTTTATCAGAGAATTTTTCCCGTTCTTCTTCATGAATTCATACTATCAGAATTCAATTCCTAAGTCAATAACAAAATACTAGATATATGTAAGTTTTTTAACCTCTACACTATATCTAGTATTTATAGTAATTAATGCCTATTAATTTATTTTAATGTAAGTCGACAAAAGTCAGTCGACTAAAGATTAAGCTTTTTAGCCTATATACTCCTTAACAGGTCCTTTGAGATATAAGCCTTAACTAAAATCCCATCCTCCCTATACTCCTCATCAATAAGCTGTCCATACTTACGAATAGCTTGAATCTTTCCTGCCTCATTATATGAGAATAGTTCCTCTATTAAAATCTTTTGCTCCATTAATACCTTCTCAATAGTATCTAAAAGCTTATCTACACCCTTACCTGTCTTGGCAGAAATCCTTACGGTATAATCTGCTTTAAAATCCTTTAAGACTTGATCTGTCTCTAGCATATCCTGCTTATTAAATACTGTAATAATTGTTTTATCCCGTATTCCAAGCTCAGCCAAAGCCTCATACACTATATGCATCTGCTTATAGGCGTCAGGATTAACACTATCAACCACATGAAGAATTATATCAGAGTATTTTGCCTCCTCTAAGGTACTACGAAAGGCATTAATTAAATGATGAGGAAGCTTACGAATAAATCCAACCGTGTCCGTAAATAGGATCTGTTGTCCACTTTCCATGGTATAGGTCCTTGTTGTAGGATCAAGTGTAGCAAATAACTTATCCTCCTCTAGAACACCTGCATCGGTTAGGTGGTTTAATAAGGTGGACTTTCCTGCATTGGTATAGCCAACTATAGCTATCACTGGAATATGGCTTCTGCTTCTTAGACTCCTAGTAGTCTCTCTGTTTTTCTCTAAGCTTTCTAACTCACGCTTTAGTTGTGACAGACGTTCCCTAATACGGCGACGGTCTACCTCTAACTTCCTCTCACCTGGCCCCCTTGTTCCAATTCCACCACCAAGTCTTGATAAAACATTACCTAAGCCAACTAGCCTAGTAGATCTATATCTTAATTGGGCCATCTCTACTTGAAGCTTACCTTCCTTTGTAGTGGCCCGTTCTGCAAAAATATCTAAAATAAGAATAGTCCTATCTAAAACAGCTGTTTGAAGTGCCTCTTCAAGATTTCTAAGTTGGGCAGGAGATAGCTCATCATCACAAATCACACCAGTAGCCTTTGTCTGAGATATTAGGTCCCTTACTTCTTCTATCTTTCCCTTACCAATATAGGTTGATGGATGTATTCTCTCCCTGTTCTGTATCACCTTACCTACCGTTAACCCTCCTGCTGTATCTACCAGCTCACTTAATTCTTCAAGGGATTCCTGTGTATCATCATTATCAGAAACAGCCACACCTATAAGTATGAACCTTTGCTCCTGATTATCTAATTCAAATAGATTTGTCATAACTACTCCAATCTCGATTTAATAAAGGCCAGTTCTCTTTTTGCTTCCTCATCCTTAGGATAAGTAGCTACATAGGCTTGAAGCTTATTTAAGGCCTTGTCAAACATACCAAGGTATTCATAAACTATAATTTCATTTTTCTGTAATACCCGCATTACATTGTTTTGTCTAGTATTTTTATATAGGCTTATTCCCTCCTCTAGGTAGGGTAAGGCCTGGTCATAGTCTTCCATCTTTATAAGCAAGGAAGCAATTTGATTATATGCTGAAGGATTAATTGCTCCTCCTTCTTCAATATATGTTTCATAATAATACTTTGCAGTAGAATAATCTTTCTTTTCATTATAAATTTCACCAATATACAGATATGACTCACTAAAACCATCAGTAAAACTTTCACCAAGTTCAGCTAGGGCCTGGTCATAAAGTCCCTGATAAAAATGTATCTTGGCCAAATTAAACTTATCAGACTTAGTATCTATCTTTATCTCTGCCGCACGCCTCAAAACCTCTTGGGCATCATGGTGCCTATCCAAGTCTTTAAGCAGATAGTATTTACCAAAATAATAGTCAAAATTATCATCTTCAAGGGCAATAGCCTTATCAAAGTCATCTAGCCCTTTTTCATACTCACCAATTTTTTGGTATGTATATGCCCGCTCTCCTAATACCTGAGCATCCTCTCCAAACTCTTCAATAAGCTTTGTATAGGTATCTATAGCACCATTATAATCTCCAATAGCCATAAGTGCTTTTCCCTTATAATACAATATGTCCATATTAAGTTCGGATAATACACTAATATCTAATGCCTTATCGAACTGATTGATGGCTTCCCTATAATTACTCATGCTAAAGTAGGCAATGCCTCTTCCTCGTAAAGCCTGTTTATTATTTTGAAGTACCATTAAAATCTTTTTATCCATAATAACTTGGTCAAACTGACTAATTGCTTCATCATATCTTCCTTGTCCAATCAGGGCCATACCATAGTCAATATAGTAGTTTGCTCGATTGGGATTTTCTGAAATAGCCGACATTAAATACTTGGCCGCCTCTTCATAGTCTCCACTAGCCAAGGATTTTCTTCCATTATTATAATATCCCCCTGCCTTACTACAGCCGGACAAGACACCTGTTATAAATACAAATAATATAATGGATATCAGTTTTTTCAAAATAGTCGCCTCCATAAAGTAGTGATTCACCACTATATATTGTGCTTTTCTTACATTATACATCACCATCCCCCATATGGCAACATTTCCAAGCATTATAGTATGATATATTTTATAGATATTTATATCCTATAAAAACAAGTAATATGGGTATGTTTTCAACTGTCACAGCTAAAAGGAGACACTGTAATTATCAGTGTCTCCTTTTGAAATATATGTATTAATATTTATAATCTATTTAGAAGATTGAGAATGTCAAAAATAGAGTTGCCAACATGGATGCTACTAATGTAACCACAGTAATCTGAGTATTTATTGAAGGGCCTGCTGTATCCTTGAATGGATCACCTACAGTATCACCCACAACACCAGCTTTGTGGGCCTCAGAATTCTTACCACCATTATTCCCGGCTTCAATATACTTCTTAGTATTATCCCATAGACCACCTGAGTTGGACATAAACAAGGCGAAAATCAATCCACTAACGATATTACCTGTTATAAATCCTCCTACAGCATTAACTCCACCAACAAATCCCACAATTAAGGTTGACACTATGGCCATCAGACCTGCTGGAACAAGCTCCTTCAAAGCACCCTCAGTTGCTATTTCTATACATTTATCATATTCTGGCTCAACTCCAGGCTTTCCTTCCTTTAAGCCAACTATCTCTTTGAACTGACGGTGGATTTCAGCTATCATACGCTGGGCATTACGGTCAACTCCAAGCATAAGCATGGCAGAAAATACTGGAGGGATAGCAGCACCAACAAGTAATCCGAAGAATACTATAGGGTCAGTTACGTCAAATCCAGTAATCTTCTCAACACTCTTTCCAAATGCATCAACCGCATTAGCTCCACCCAATGCTTCAATTGCATCATTAACTTCAGTGATAAAGGCTCCCAGTAGGGCTATAACCGTAAGTCCTGCAGCACCAATGGAAAATCCCTTTGTTACTGCTTTAACTGTATTACCTGCACTATCTAAGGAGTCAGTTATTTCAAGGGCCTCGTCTCCAAGATCCCCCATCTCAACAAGTCCACGAGCATTGTCAACTATAGGGCCATAGGCGTCGTTTGAAATAATCATACCAACTATTGACAACATTCCAACTGCAGCCATAGAGATACCAAACATACCATAGGCAACCTCATTACCACCCACTCCAAGAGGTGCAACAATCTTATATGCTGCAAGAGCAGATATTCCGATACCAATCATTGCAGGAAGAGTACTTAATAGGCCGTATGACACACCTGATGTAATGGTAAATGCAGGACCTGATTCACAAGCCTTTGCAACCATACGAACAGGTTTTTTCTTGTCATTGGTAAAGTAATCTGTTGCAACACCGATTATGGTACCTACAAAAAGACCTATAGCACTGGCACCCCAAATTCGCCAGTTAAAATCAAAGGCATAAGTCGCTATGGCAGTTAAAACACCATATAGAAGAGTTGTTACATATGTATTAGTATTAAGAGCTCTAGTAGGATCCCCGCCTTCCTTCATATTAGCTGTAAATACTCCAATGATAGAAGCAAGTAATCCGATTCCTGCATAGCATAGAACCATCTTCATGTTTTCCTCAGGATTTCCAAGAGATGCTGCCATAACCAAGGCTGCTGCCATAGAAGCAACATTAGAGTCAAACAAGTCAGCACCCATACCAGCCACGTCACCTACATTATCACCTACATTATCTGCGATAACAGCTGGATTTCTAGGGTCATCCTCGGGTATACCTAGTTCAACCTTACCTGCAAGGTCAGCACTTACGTCTGCGGTCTTTGTAAATATTCCACCACCTGCCTTAGCAAAAAGAGCAAGAGAGCTAGCACCAAATGAGAAGCCTAATAGTGCAGTAGTGTTACCAGTAATAAGAAGAACAAGGGTTACGCCTAGTAAACTAGAGCCTACAACAGCCATACCCATAACAGCACCACCACGATAGCCTGCCATAAAGGATGGTTTAATTCCCTTAGTAGCTGCTTCTGCAGATTTCACATTTGCAATTGTAGCAATACTTATACCTATTTTACCTGCTATCCCAGAAAATACTGTTCCAAATATGTAGGATAAGGCCATAGTAATATTAATAACAGGATCTCCCTTCCAAATCGGCGAAGGTAAGAATACAAGTATTAGTAATACAGCTACTATACTAAAACGTAGTAAAGCCTTGTACTCCTTGGCAAGGAATGTATTAGCACCTCTTTTAATTAATTGGCCAACCTCCGCAACCCTTTTATTGGATGATGGTTGTGAAACAACCCAACGGTATAGCCAAACCGCTGTTGCAAAGGCTAAGACTGAAATAACAATAGATGCTACATGGAAAAAAGTTAAATCAAATCTCATTTTTCTCAACTCCCTATTATAATAATTTTTTGACTTATATAACTACATTTCTGATAGTAACATGTTAGGTGGTTTTGTGCAAGTATAAAGTTATATATGATAATTCTTGGTGACTTATCACAAGTACTGTCGACACATTGTACAATATATCTACATAATACAGCATATTCTTTATATAATTTGCACTAAGTAGTATTGTTCTTAAAACTTGTGATTAATATTCTTTAATTCTTGCCAGTTTCTTTAGAATCATCATTGACATATACATTCATTTTGGGCTACAATTATATCGATTTCATTAAATTTCTATGGGCATGATTTATAGAATCTGTGGACAAGTTTTTTCATATCAACCACAGCTTTTGTTTTGTCTTGCTTAAAGTAGGAAATGCAGATCGACTAAGGAGGATTTATGTTATGGAATTTTTATTTGAAGGGTTTTTGGCCATTACCTGGCAACAATGGGTAATGTACGCCGTCGGCCTACTACTCATTTATCTAGCAATAGCTAGGGGTTTTGAACCTTCCCTTCTTCTACCAATGGGCTTCGGAGCTATCTTGGTTAACCTTCCCTATACCGGAGTATTGGATCAACCACTTACTGGATTAGGTGAAAATGCCCCTGGTATTATTCAGTGGTTGTTTGAAGTAGGTATTGATGCATCAGAGGCACTACCTATATTACTTTTTATAGGTATCGGAGCTATGATTGACTTCGGCCCCCTTTTATCAAATCCTAAGATGTTCCTATTTGGTGCAGCAGCACAGTTTGGTATTTTTGCTACAATTCTTTTAGCTGCCGCCATAGGATTTGATCTAAATGATGCCGCTTCAATCGGAATCATAGGAGCAGCAGATGGTCCTACATCAATTTTGGTAGCAAAGATTTTAAAATCTCAGTATATGGGTGCTATAGCCGTAGCCGCATATTCTTATATGGCATTAGTACCAATCGTTCAGCCCTTTGCTATCAAACTTGTTACAACAAAGAAAGAACGACTAATCCGTATGGATTACAATCCAAAATCAGTTACTAAAACCACCCGAATTCTATTTCCTATTATAGTTTCCTTTATAGCTGGACTTGTTGCCCCAACTTCAGTGGCTTTAGTAGGATTCTTGATGTTTGGTAACCTTATCCGAGAATGTGGTGTTCTAAATGCACTATCTGAGACTGCACAAAACACCTTAGCTAACCTCATCACCTTACTGCTTGGTATTACAATTTCATTTAGTATGCAGGCCGAGCATTTTGTTAACAAAGAGACTGTACTGATTATGTGCTTAGGATTGATTGCCTTCGTATTTGATACTATTGGTGGTGTTTTATTTGCCAAATTACTTAATCTATTCTTGAAGAAAGGCAAAAAAATCAACCCTATGGTTGGAGCAGCAGGCATCTCTGCATTTCCTATGTCAGCTAGAGTTGTTCAGAAAATGGGATTAAAAGAAGATCCATCAAACCACCTTTTAATGCATGCCATTAGCGCTAATGTTTCAGGACAAATAGCCTCCGTTGTTGCGGGTGGTGCAATCATAAAAATTGTCGTCGAAATATTAAGTAACATGGCATAAGGAAAGGAGCTATTATGAACGAAAATGTTATGTACGCCTTAGAAATAATGGGCAAGGGTATGGCTAGTATCTTTGCGGTTATTTTCCTTCTTACCTTGATTGTTATGCTTATGGCTAAATTAGCAGATAATAAGACCAAGGACATAGACCAGGATGAGGCATAATCAATAGATTCAATATTACTAAAATATAAGAGTGCACCCATATTTCTCTTTTCAAAAAAGATATTGGTGCACTCTATTTATACTTTCCAGATTATTTAAGTGAATCTTTCTAGATAAAAAACTTCTACTTGCTGCAAATATAAGTTATCCAATTACCTTGTTTTTTTACATCAACTTCATTAAAACCAACTTCATTCATTAGTAGTTTAAAATCCTCAGGATTACTATACATTGGAGTATAGTAATCTATCTTATCCATTTCACATGTTATTAGTAGCTTCCCACTATCGTCAAGTACTCTATATATTTCACTCAAACCTTTTTTCAACTCATCCCAGTAGATATGGGTCTGCATAGCTGTAACAAGAGAAAAACTTTCAGAGTCATAGGGAAGGTCAGCAACATCTGCTACCTCTAAAGCAACACGGCCTTCTTTTATATACTTCTTATTAACCTTAGTAGAAGTTTTGATTGCTTCCTTAGAAATATCTATGCCATAAACCTTAGATGTTTTATTTTGTCCTGCCATATATTTAATTGTGGCTCCTCCACCACAACCAACATCTAATATCATATCATAGTCCTCAAGCTTAATTTGTTCTAATCCCCAAGCATTCATATCATCAAAATAGTCATTCCATATGTAAGTCATAAATTTACCTACTATGCCGCTAGGGTTTTTTGCTTGACCTATTAAATAATTTACAATTTGATTATAGAATATGATAAAACAGAATAATAATACAAGAACTATACCTAATAATATTTTTCCTATTCTTTTCTTCTTCATACTATTTCTTCCTTTCTATTTTTACTAATTGCGTTTTATCATAATCTGTATTTTGTAAAAAGGATAAGATGGTTTTATTGAAAACCTCTGCATTTGTTCTCGGTAGGTTCTGGTTAGCATTCTTTACCAAAAAGCCTATGCTGTTAGGAATCAACTTAGTAAGCTTTATAGTCGATTGAATATTGGCTTTTAAGTCCTCGGCCCCAACAATCACTAGCACAGGTAACTCAATTCTTTCTATTCCCTTTAAACTAATATCCTTGATGAGACCCTCAGTAATAAGTTCCACTAACTTCTCAGGATTATAATTAAACATGTCTTCCAAGTAATTACTCCTATATTCCTCACTTACTCCATAAGCTTTACATGCTGTGATCTGAAAGTCTGGATTTTGAAGCTTTGCATATTTTTTATTAAATTCATTTAGAATGATTTTTTTTGGTAGAATCTTATGAAATAAGGCTTCTTTAACAGATTTAATCATAATACCCGATAAGATTGCCTTTTTGACCAGATCCTCACGCTTGTTTAATAATGAAAGTACAATTCTTGCACCCATCTCATGTCCGATAAGAATAGCCTTTTTCTCTTTGGTGCTATTTTCTATAATTTCAATTATGCTATTAACAGAGTTTTCTATGGTAAATCTGCCTTGGTTTAGATTTAGTCCATGCTCCTGCATATCAAGAAAAATACATCTGTATTCCTCCATAAAACACTTCTGCCCATACCACATCCAACTACTAACTCCACATGCATGTATGAATATTATTGTTTCCCCTTCTTTATTCCCCGATTCCTGGTATATTAACCCCATTAATCTCCACTCCTTTTTTGTATGTTACGCCATAATACACTGTAATAATAAATATTATGACTGCAGTTATAACAAACGGAATTGCAGGATTCATCCATTTGAAGATAAGTCCATATATAAACTGCCCAATTGGAATTGATGACATAATTAATGCAAGTACTAATGAAGAGATTCTTCCTAGCATCTCAGGCTTAATTTCCTTTTGCAACTCTGATTGGAAGGAAATTGTTATATTTATAGAAGCAATACCCAATAACAAATACAATCCTAACATAAAATAGAATGCTAGTTTCGCAGATAGAAATCCCATGCAAACTACAGAAATAGAAAAGAAGCAAATTGAAATTAATCCTAACATTCTTACAAATAATTTATCACTCGAAATTCCCTTTTGCATTAATCCAGAGAATAAAGCTCCTAATATTACACCAAAGACAACTACTACTTCAATCATTGCATATTCATTATTAGTTACATTAAAAACAGTTTTTGCCACAAATGGTATACCTACTGTTGTAGCACCATTAAAAAATGCATTTTGTATGAAAATACATACTATAATTTTTACTATCCGCTTTTCATTCCAGATATATTTGAAACCATCTACTAAATCTGATTTAAATCGACCTAATGACTTTATCTTATCCTCTACAGCAAATTTATCTACTTTAATAAATAAATTAAATAGACCACCAATTAAAAAGCTAAGAGCATTAAAGATTAATGTCACCCTAATTCCTGCTGCAGTATATAAAATTGCACCAAGTATTGGTCCTATGATATTACCTAATGATGATACAATCATATTAATCGCGTTTCCAGATTGTAAGTTTTCCTTGCTTACAATTGAAGGCATTATTGCCATTGTCGTAGGCTCATCCATAGCATTAATAATTCCTAATAGCATACATATAAATGCAATCATGGCAACTGATAGATCATTACCTACGGTCAATCCAATTAACAGTAGAATACCTCCACTAATTACATCCAGAAAAATTAAGAGCTTCTTTCGGTCAAACCAATCCACTAATACGCCGCATAAGGGACTAAGAATCACCTTAGGAATAAGAGTAGCCATTAATATAGAAGCAAATAGCATACTATCTTGCGTTTTATCAATAACATATAGGGCAAATGCTGTGCTTTGAACAAAGGTTCCTATTAATGAAGTAAATTTTGAAATTAATAAAAATATAAAACTTTTATTTTTTAATACATTTGACTTTTCCTTTTCCATATATCCCTTTCGTATGATTATTTATAATCAATATCATACATTCTCCTTTTCAATGTTTTTTCATATTACTTGAGAAAAATATTAAAAGATTGCTTATTATGCAAAAAATCATATCGGTTAGCCAAAGCAAATCCACACTCTTGCATGATCTCATATATTCTTTTTTCATCTGTACAATGTCCTGTTCTACTCTCCTTGCTTCTTCCATTGTTGAGAAAATCAATCACCGCCACTCGTCCTCTTGGTTTAGTTGCACGATAAACATTAGTAAAATAATCAAATGGCTCTAAAATATCATGAAAAGTATCTCTTAAAAAGAATAGATCAACTGACTCATCAGGTAACTGGAGATAGCCTCCACTGGCTAATACAGGACATATATTATTCACTTGCTTTCCACTTGCTTTTTTAATTACATAGTCTAAATATTTTTGCTCAACGTCTACAGCATAAACTAATCCTTTTTTTCCTACAGCTTCTGCAAATCGAAGAGAATAATAACCTCCACCAGAACCAATATCTGCTACTATATCGCCTTCTTTGAGTGATAACTTTTCCATGATGAGGTCAGGCCTACTTTTTTTTGAGGAAGCCTGTATATTTAAAACTTCAAGTAAAATCGATGTTAAGATACCACTTTACCTCCTTCCTTCTATAGTGAAAAAACTCTTCATAATCCCATACTCAACCATATTGTAAATCTGCTTGGCTGAAACAGCCTTCCATTGAAAGTCCAGCTCCTTCAAAATACTATCAGTAAGTGCACTTGATAAGATAAAATCTGTCTGGCTTTCGGATCTAGTGAAATTTGAGTGAATTAATAGCATATCTACTAATTCATTCACCTCTTGCCGGTCATAATCACTTATTATTTCATCTAGAAACTGTCTATAATCTACTAAATCAATGTCATAACCATTTTCATCTAGTAAGTTATACAAGTCTATATAACTTATATTATTAGGATTGAATACATGATAATTTTTGTTTTTCGATATACTTCTGTCGAAAAGTATTCTGATAGCTTTAGCTGTTTCATCAACGAAGGAGAATTCAAGCTCCTTAGAGTCAGAGGCAGGTATTTTGCCCAAACCTATCAAGGCTCTTATCCGTTGATAGAAGGCATTTCCCTCTATATTAATCTGGAAACGTCCTGTTTCAGATTGAAACACTAAATTACCAACGCGAATGATGGTGATATCCATACCTTCCTCACGTAATTTATTTAGATACTCCTCTGCTTCGAGCTTACTCCTAACATAGTTGTTCTCCACAATCTGACCTAAACTCATATCATACTCAGTGAAAAGCTGTACTGACCGTTTTTCTATTTCTCCACTTCCTATGCTAGTAGTAGAAATATGGGTAAGTAACTTTTTCTTTGATTGTCTGCAAAATTCAGCCAGGTTCTTAACAGAAAGTACATTGCTTATATAGAACTGCTCATATTCACCGAAATGTCTAACATCAGCAGCCGCATTTATTACACACTCACACTGACTTGCTAGTTTTTTATATAATTTCTTATCAAGACCTAACCACTCTTTTGTGATGTCACAATTATATATCTCTACTCTATCCCGATAATCTATTAGCGATTTATCAAAATAAAACTTGATTCTTTCAGAAACTTTTTTTGAAGCTTCTTCAACAGATTTTCCTCGAATTAATAGATGCAGTTTATATTCGGTGTTTTCCAACAACTCTCTTAATATATGTGCACCTAAGTATCCGGTTCCACCACATAGAAGAACATCTTTAATATCCTCTCTCTGATTTAAATCTGATCTTCTTATGACCTCTTTAATTTTTCTTTGATAAGCCTCTTTCTGTATCTTTATGTCTTGTGGAGCTTCTTTAATTACATTTTTACTTTCTTTGTCCAAGTTACTGCGTATATTCCTTAGGACTGCTAATGAATCCTCCTTGCTTTTTGTTACTACTTTTGCCATCTCTGTAATGTATGGGTTTTTTATAACTTGGGAATAGGAAAGTTCATATACTGACCTAATTCGCTGAATAAATCTCATTACATTTAATGAATTAGCGCCAAATTCAAAGATATTATCCCTTACCCCTAATTGGTCTATACCTAGAATATTTGATAGTTCCTTTAATAGGAATTCTTCAGTAGGATTTTGAGGAGGATCGATCTTTCGTTTGAATTCAACATTAATACTTGTAAGCTTCTGTACATCCACCTTACCATTATCCATCATTGGAATTTTCTCCATAGTTATAAAGATAGATGGTATCATGTACTCTGGAAGGTAATTGTGTAAGCTACTTCTAATCTCACTTTGACTCATCTCCTCACTACTCCATTCAAGGAATGCACAAAGGTATTGATTGTCTTCCTTATTCTTCAATAACACCTTGGCTTTTTTTACGCCATTAAGTTTTAGAAGTACCTCTTCAATTTCCCCAAGCTCTATTCGATAGCCACGTAACTTAACCTGATTATCTGCCCTGCCAATGAATTCAACCTTTCCATCCTTTGTCCATCTCACGCAGTCGCCAGTTTTATAAATTCTATCCCCTTTAACAAATGGGTTATCAATAAAACGCTCCTTAGTAAGATCATCACGATTAAAATAATCTCTTCCTACTCCTTCACCTCCGATATACAGTTCCCCAGTAACCTTGGGGGGAACTGGAATTAAGAATTCATCAAGAATATATATCTGTGTATTAGCAATTGCCCTACCGATGGTGATATTGCTCGGATCTATAATCTCCTCAACCATAGACCAAACAGTAGTCTCAGTTGGTCCATACATATTCATAAGACGAAGTCCTTGTATACTTTTTAGCTTTTCAGCCATGTGTGATGTGAGAGGTTCACCACCTATTAATGCCATTTTAAGAGTTTTTGCAGCCTCCTCAAATTTAGGATCACCAAGTAATATCCCCCACCTAGAAGGTGTACTTTGGACAATTTCTATCTTGTTATTATGAATTAACTCTGCTATCCGATTACCATCAATATCTTCATTCGCCGAAGTTAAAACTATCTTCATACCAAACATAAGTGGAACCAATGTCTCAAGTACAAATATGTCAAATGACATTGTGGTAATACATAGAATTGTGTGATACCTATCCATATCTATCGCATTCTTCATAGCATATGCAAAATTAACTACATTACGATTTTCTATACGCACACCCTTAGGTCTACCAGTTGAACCCGAAGTATAGATTACATAGGCTAATCTCTTTGCCGCTTCTATCTGAGGCTTCTCTTCATCTTCATTCACAAGTCTCACCTTTATCTTGATTTCTCCTGACGCTTCACCATCTAATATCAGATATTTTGAACAGCTATCATCAAGAATATAACTGATGCGATCATTTGGATAAGTTGGGTCGATTGGTAGATAAGCTGCACCAACATTTAGAACACCTAAAATCGCAGCTATCATCTTGAGTGATCGATTCATCTTAACAGCAACCAAGTCTTCTTCTTTAACCCCTGCTTCAATCAGTAATTCAGATATTTTGTTAACCTCATCTTTAAGTTCTCCATAACTTATAGATAAATCGTTAAAGACCAAGGCTTCTCTACAAGGATATTGATTCATAGTATCTTCTATACAGTCCATAATAGTTTTTTCCCTTGGATAATCAAGATAAGTGTCATTATATTGATGTAAAATAGCATGTATACTCTTTGCATCCATAAGGTTTATACTACTAAGGACTTGATCAGTATCCTCAACAATCTTATATAGTATGTTTTTCATATAAGTAGAATATTGTTGAATGGTCTCCTTTTTAAATAAGGAGCTTGCATAACTAAAGCATAAGGCAATACCCTTGTTTTCCTGGGTTGCGGTTAAAGTAAGATCATATTTTTCAGTTTCCTGCTGTAATTTAACTGACGATAATTTAAGACTGGATGACCCCATATCCTCTATATGCATGTTCTGCATTATAAACATCACATCAAACAATGGACTTCTAGATTGATTAGTGCTTATGTTAAGATCATTAATAAGCTTATCAAACTGATAGGTCTGATTATCATATGCTCCCAGTATCTTTCCTCTAGTATATTCCAAATATTCCCTATATGTGAGATTATAATCTATCTGTGCATGAATTGCAATAGAGTTAATAAACACACCAAATATTTTCTCAAGCTGTGGTATTGTTCTTCCAGCTATGGGGCTACCAACCACCAAATCCTTTTGCCCGCTAAGCTTTGATAACATAAGCGTAAAAGCTGATAACAATACCATATATAGTGTGGTATTTGTATCTCTAGAAAGCTCCATAAGCTTTTTTGTTAAAACTTCATCCAAGAAAATTGTTACTTCTGCCCCATAATAATCTTTAATAGCTGGTCTTTGGAAATCAGCTGGCAGGTTAAGTGCTGGAATATCCCCCTCAAACTCTTTAATCCAGTACTCTTTTTGACTCTGGACTACTTTAGTATCATTTCGTATACTCCATTCAGAATAATCCTTATATTGGTAAATTGCCGGCTCTAGCTCTTTGCCATCATATATTTGTATAAATTCCTCTGAAAATAATCCCATGGATACACCGTCGGAAACAATATGATGCATATCGATAAAGAGATATTTTTTCTCTTCCATATTTAGAATTGCGGCCCGCATAAGGGGAGCTTTAGTTAAGTCGAAGGGCTTGACTATTTCTCTAGCAGCCTTTTCAATATTATTGTCGAAAACAGTAATATTTTCCAGGTCAAATTCTTTTGTTTGATGGATTCTCTGAACAATTTGCTCCTTGCAAATATAAAAACTGGTTCTTAATGCCTCATGTCTTTTCATCATATCGATAAATACATTTTTTAATTTTTCTTCATCTAATAATCCCTGTATTTCGAAAAGCAATGGCATATTATAAGCTGTTGTATCTGGGTTGGCCTGGCATTCAATAAAGATTCTCCTTTGCTGAGAAGACACTTCATATTCATATTGAATGTCTGCTTTTCTAAACTCAATATTATTAACTAAGCCCCTACTTTGAATGAGATTAGCCAATCCCTTAACTGTCGGATTTGTAAACAAATCCTTTAAGGAAATTTTAAATCCCAGCTCTTTCGCTACCCTACCCAACATAAATGTTGCATTCAGTGAATGTCCTCCAAGTTCAAAGAAATTGTTCTCCGTTCCAATCCTTGAAATAGATAATACTTCCTTCCACATATGCAATAAGCTTTCTTCAATGTCATTTGCCGGTTCAATATAATCAATACCTGTATGGATATCGCCTTTTGGTTCAGGAAGTGCCTTACGATTAACCTTGCCATTTGCCGTTAGTGGAATTTTTTCTAATTTTACAAAATAGCTTGGGATCATATAGGCTGGCAAAAACTTAAGTAGGTGCTCTCTAAGCTCATGTACATCGTATTCATCATCAGCAACATAATAAGCACAAAGAAATTGTCCGTCCTGACGCTCCTTCATAACTACAATTGCATCAGTTATATTTGAGTACTGTAGCAGATTAAGCTGTATTTCTTCTAGCTCGATTCTGTGGCCACGAAGTTTTACCTGAAAATCTAGTCTACCAAGAAACTCTATATACCCATGTGAAGTGAATACTCCCTTGTCACCCGTACGATAGATTCTTCCAAACTTATGATGATCGATAAAGCTGTAATTAGTCTTTTCTGGATCATTGATATATCCTTTAGCCACACCTACACCACCGATACAGATTTCACCAGGAACTCCTATCGGCTGTTGATTAAATCCTTCATCTAAAACATACATCTTTTGGTTGGCTAGAGGATAACCATAAGGAATTGATGTCCATTCCTTATTTACTTTGTCAATAGGGTAATAAATAGACCATATTGACCCCTCTGTAGCACCTCCTAGGCTGGTTATATCCGCCATAGGAAAAGCTTTACGGATTTTATCCGGTAAACTTAAGGGTATCCAATCCCCGCTTAAAAGTACATTCTTCAGGTGATAATTCTGATATCCCCTTTCTAAACTATTACAGAGCATATCCATGAATGCAGGAACCGAGTTCCACAAAGTTATACAATGAGTGTCTAATAGATATGATAGTTCATCCATGTTTTTAGAATCACTAGATATCACTACTTTTGCACCACTTGATAATGCTCCAAACACATCGTAAACAGATAAGTCAAAACCTATGGAGGAAACCATCAAAATCGAATCTGTTTCACTAACCTGAAAACGCTGATTGATATCAAGAATTGTATTTATACATGCTTGATGCGTAATAATTACACCCTTTGGAACTCCAGTACTTCCAGAGGTAAATATAATATAAGCAATATCTTCAGGTTCATTTATAGTGTCTGGATTCTTGTGACATTTTCCTCGCATAAATCCTTCATTAATAATGACTACTTCGATATCTACAAGCTTTTCCAGCAACTCCTCATCAGTTAGTATTAACTTTAGCTCACCGGCTTTTACTATGTTTTTTATTCTTTCAATTGGGTAATCTACCTCAATAGGAACATAAGCTGCTCCAACTTTAAGAATTGCTACAATTCCTATAATTAAGTCTACAGATCGCTGTATTTTTATTCCTACGTGACTATGCCTTCCAATTCCTCTCTTTTGCAAGATTTCTGCCAGATGATTTGCCCTCTCATTTAACTGCTGATAGCTAAGTTCCTCTCCATTAGCAACAACTGCTATTAGGTCTGGGGTTTTTTGTACCTGGTCTTCAATTAATACTTTAAGTGATTTTTTCATTTGCAACATACAATCACTATTGTTATAATTTTCGTTTATTAGAGTCTTTTCATCCTCAGTAATTAGTTCAATATCCTTCACGCAAATATCTGTATTTTCTAAAATTGTATTAAGTATTTTTTGATAATGCAGTGTCATTCTTTGTATCGTTTCAGCCTTAAAAAGTGAAGTTGCATATCCGAAACTTATCTGAATATTTTCTTCGCTTTCATAACACTCGATAGTCATATCAAACTTTTCTATTGAATAGGTGGAAGAATATTTTTCAATATTAAGCCCTTCAGCCTTAAATTCACCCTCTTTATTATTTTGAAGTAAAAACATGACGTCAAAGATTGCATTCCGATCAGTCCTACGGGGAATATTTAGCTTTTCCACCAAGGATTCGAAAGGATACTCTTGATTATCATATGCTTGTAAGGTTTTTTCTTTAACATTTTCAACAATTTCACTAAATTTCATTCCAGAACCAATATTGCTTCGAATAACAATGGTATTAACGAACATACCCTGAAGTTTTTCAATTTCAGGATGATTTCTTCCATTGATTGGGCTTCCAATAATAATATCCTCTTGCCCTGAATATTTAGATAATAGTACATTTACTGCCGACAACAATATCATATACATTGAACTTCCGGTTTTTTTGGCATATTCTTTAAGCTTGCTAGTAAGCTCTCGATCAAGTTCAAGCACTTCATGATTTCCTTTAAAGTCTCTAACTTTTGGCCTCTTATAATCTGTTGGTAATTCAAGTAAGGGAAGGTCGCCTTCTAGCTCATTAAGCCAATACAACTCTTGCTGCTTCATAATGGGCTTATGTCTCCTTATCTCAGCCCAACTTGCATAATCCTTGTATTGCAGTGTAGTAGTTTCTAGTTCTTTATCATTATACAAATCACCAAGTTCAGTAATGAACATATTTAGTGAGGCTCCATCTGAGGCAATATGATGAATATCAATCATCAATATCCACCTATAATCATTTACCTTAGCTAGGCATATCCTTATTGGTATTTCAGTATTCAAGTTAAAGGGCCTGATAAAATCATTAAACTTCTTTTCAATATCCTCCTCATTTATTTCATGAAGCTGCAGAGAAAATTTTATTTCTTCTATAGGTAAGACTTTTTGAACAATTTCATTTGATTTAGTTTCATAAATCGTTCTTAGTATTTCATGTCTTTCAAGCATACTGTAAAGTGCTTTTTCCATTCTATTTGGGTCTAATCTACCTGAGAAGACAAAATAGTATGGAATATTATATGCACAGCTTTCAGGATCAAACTGCTGAATAAGATATAACCTTTTTTGAGCTGGAGAAGTCTCATATTGATTGGCCTTGTCTACCCTTGGTATTCTTTCATAACTAATTGCCTCTTCAGTGTTTAAAAATTCGGCTATTCTTCTTATTGTTTGGAACTTAAAGATATCACGAATTTTTATTTCTTTTCCCAATGCTTCAAATATCCTATATGATATAATTGTTGCATTAAGGGAATGCCCTCCAATATCAAAGAAATTATCTGTCATGCTGATACGACTTATACCTAGAACATCCGAAAAGATATTATGAAGAATCCCCTCAAGCTCACTTTCTGCCGCTTCATACTTTGCATTACTTACAAATTCTTTTTTTGGTTCTGGTAATTCCTTAATACTAATCTTGCCATTTTTATTTAATGGAAACTTATCCATTTGAATAAAATATGTTGGTACCATATAATTAGGCAATCTTTCTTCTATCTTTTGCCTAAGCAAATTAACATTCAAAGAAGTCTTAGCAGTAAAATACGCACATAAGACTTTCTCGCCTTGTTCTTTCTGTCGCACTGTTATAACACAATCTTCAATTTCCTTTAACCCACGAATTTGATTTTCTACTGCCCTAAGTTCAATTCGATAACCTCTTATTTTAACTTGGCTATCTATTCTTCCAGCAAACTCAAGGATTCCATCTTTATTCCAGCGTACCAAATCCCCAGTTTTGTACATTATTTCACCCTTGCAATAAGGATTGTGTATAAATTTTTCTGCTGTCAATTTCGGATCAAAAATATATCCTCTAGAAAGTCCATCTCCGCCAAGGTACAACTCTCCGTATACGCCCTTAGGAACCAGTCGTTGTTTATGATCCAGTACGTATGCTGTCGAATTGCTGATTGGTATTCCAATAGGTATATCATGGTCATATATTTTTGGTATTTGATAACAGACAGAGAATGTAGTGTTCTCGGTAGGTCCATAACCATTTACAATCTGAACTCTAGGGCATTCTTTCATTACCTTAGCTATATGCATAGGTGATAGTCTGTCGCCTCCAACCAGAAGATAAGACAAATTACGGAATATAGAGGCTTTCTGCTCTGCAAGCTGGTTAAACAATGGTGATGTCAACCACAGGATGGTAATTTTCTTATCAATCAACTCTTTTTCTAGTGAATAAGCAAGAAGAAGATTATCCTTTTCTACCATGAAAAGTTCTATTCCATTTAAAAGTGCTCCCCAGACCTCAAAAGTTGTTGCATCAAATGATGGTGCCCCCGTCTGAAGAATACGATCTCCGTCTTTAAAGGTAATATAGTTAGTATTTTTAACAAGGCGTACGATATTTCTATGAATTACACCTACTCCCTTTGGATTACCTGTTGATCCAGAAGTATACATAATGTAACATAGAGAATCAGCATTACTTCTTAAGGGTAAGTCTTTTTCCGTTTTAATAGCTAGTTGACTTAAATTTAATATACTTACTTTTGGTAACAAAATGTCTGCGGTACTATCTTCGACAAGTACAATTGATACATTACCATCCTCTATCATATGTCTCTTGTTCTCCAAAGGAAAACTTGGATCTATTGGTAGGTATGCTGCACCTGCCTTGAGAATGCCTAAGATACCAACTATCATCTGGCATGTACGCTCTGTCATAATACCTACCACTTGCTCTTTTTCTATTCCTTTATCAAGCAATTTATTTGCCAATAAATTTGCCTGCCAGTTAAGCTCCTCATAATTCATAGAGCCTTTGCTATCAGTAACAGCAGTCTGTTTAGGTGATTTTTGAACCTGTTCTTCAAAAAGTTCAATTACAGAAGCCTCACTGGGATATTGTGACCAATGATCATTTAATTCTACTAGTAACTCAACCTTGTCTTCTTCATTCAATATGTCAATATCATTTAACCTTATAAGTGTGTTCTCTAATATAATGTCAATTATATTCTGATAATGCTGGGTCATGGCTTCTATGGTGGTCTTATCAAATAACAGCACTGCAAAACTGAAGATAAACTCCAATTGCCCTTCGACTTCTCTTACATTAACTGTAAGATCCATCTTTTCTACTGGCGGAGCCCACTCAATCTCCTTTATGGTTATTTCCCCAATATTATGTTCAATATTATCCATATTTTGCAATACAAACATTACATCAAACACAGGATTACGATTAAACTGACGTTCAACATTTAACTCTTTCACCATCTCCTCAAAAGGATACTCCTGATTTTCTAAAGCAAGCAATACGTTTGTCTTAATCTCTTTAAGGAATTCATTAAAGGTAAGTTCTTCCTTTATTTGATTCTTTAATGCTAAGGTATTAACAAACATACCTATAATATTTTCCACTTCTTTTCTTGTTCTTCCCGCCACCGCAGTACCGACAGTAATTGTATTCTGCCCACTATAGCGTGATAAGAGGATATAAAAGCATGATAATAAGACCATATAAAGGGTACTATTTTGCTCACGGGCCAAATTATTAAGCTTTTCTGTTTTATACTTATCCAAAACAAAGCGTACAAGGTCACCCTTCATATCCTGTTTTTCAGCTCTCGGATAATCTAAAGGAAGAGTGAGTACTGGTATATCATCTTTAAATGTCTCTAACCAATATCTCTTTTGCCTTTCTACGATTTCACTACTTTGCCTCCTGTACTGCCAATCAGCATAATCCTTGTATTGGATATCTATTTGTTCTGCCATCAAACCAGAATATATATTAGCAAATTCTCTTATTAAAATACCGAGAGATACTCCATCTGTTATAATGTGATGTGTATCTAAGAAAAGAAGGAATTTCTCCGCTTCAATTCGTGCAATACCCACTCTTAACAAAAGGTCTTTTTTAAAATCAAAAGGCCTTACAAAACCCTTCATGATATTCTCTAGGTCTGATATGTCGCTTAATTTTATTTTCTCAATATTAATATCAACCTGGCTCATTGGTGTAATCTTCTGAACTATTTCATTATTTATTACATCGAATGTGGTACGAAGAGCCTCTTGGCAGGAAATCAAGTCCATAAATGTATTTCTTAGACGTTCTTCATCCAAAACACCTTTAATTTCAACAACCCCACTAATATTATAGGAAGTATTCTTTGGATTGAAGTTTTGAAGTATATAAATGCGCTTTTGTGCAGCTGATACTACATAAAAATCTTCATCTTGGAGCTTTGGTATTTCTTCCTCAACCATATGAGTTTGTAGTGATAAGTAGTCTGCTAATTTTTTGATAGTATAATTATCAAACAAGTCTTTAACAGAGATATTCAAGCCTAATTCCTTATGAATTCTGCCTACCATCCTTGCTGCCTTAAGCGAGTGTCCACCAATTTCAAAAAAATCGTCATTGACACCTATTTTGGGCAAGTTTAGAATAGACATCCATATATTCTGTAATTTAGTCTCAAGTTCATTGGATGGTGCCATATATTCTAGTTCTTTATTAATAATAGGCTCAGGCAAGGCTCTCCTATCGACCTTTCCATTTTTAGTATAAGGTATTTTATCTAAACTGATAAAATATGATGGTATCATGTAGTCAGGAAGATATTTGGCTAATTCACTCTTTATGTCTTCCACTAGGCACTTTTCAGCAACATAATAGCAGGCAAGATATTTCTCACCTTCCTGTTTCTTAACTGTTACAATTGCGTCCTTGATCATATCAATTTTTAGTACGGCATTTTGTACCTCTCCTACCTCAACACGGAAACCTCGAATTTTAACTTGATCGTCAATTCTTCCCAGATACTCAATGTTGCCATCCTCCAACCATTTTCCCAAGTCCCCAGTTTTATACATCTTCTGGCCCTTACAGAATGGGTTATTTACAAATTTTTCAGCAGTTAATTCCTGATTATTAATATAGCCGTCTGCCAAGCAATCACCAGCTAGATATATTTCACCCAGCATACCAGAAGGAACTATCTTCCCTTCTTTATCTAATATATATACCTGCGAATTACATATTGGTTTACCAATCGGAGGTAAACCGCTACTATCTGCATCAAGTGTATAAGTAGTTACAACATGTGATTCTGTAGGACCATAGTGATTATGTAAAATAGTATTATTCTTTGCTAAATAAGAAGGAACATGATTCTCAATTACTAGCTGCTCTCCTGCAACTATGACATGCTCAACAAACTTAACTAATTTCCTCAAATAATCATCTTCAGAGGCAATTAATTTAAAATAAGCAGTGGGCAGAAAAACTGTAGGTATTTTTCGCTCATTAATAAAATTCAAAAGATAAGATACATCTTTTCTTTTTTCAAAATCTATAAGCTCTAAAGTTCCTCCAGACAGCAAGGTAGACCATATTTCTTGTGAGCCTACATCGAAAGTTATTGTGGCAAATTGTAGTACTTTGTCATCAAGCTTAATTGATGTAAACTTATTTTGGAACTCTACAAGATTAGTCATGGCCCTATTTACAAACATAACACCCTTAGGCTTTCCTGTAGTTCCTGACGTATAGATGATATAGAGTCTGCTTGACCCATCTCCTACTGGATCCATATTCTTTGTAGAATAAGCTGACACATCAGTAAGGTCCATAAAGATTTGTTCTATTGTGGTATCAACAACCCCCTTAAGGGAAGACTGAGTAAGCATTAATTTGCTATTACTATCATTGAGCATATAGCTTATACGATCTTTCGGAAAGTCAGGCTCTATCGGCATATATGCCGCTCCAGCCTTATTAATAGCAAGGAGGGCAACAATCATATCTAAAGATCGTTCCATCATAACAGCTACTATACTCTCTGCCCCTACACCCTTTTCCCGTAAAAGATGTGCATATGAATTGGCCTTGTCATTAATCTGACCATAAGTTAATTCTTTATCATAAAATCGTACTGCCACCTTATCTGGATTTTCTTTTACTCTTTCTTCAAATAACTGACTTAGCTTTTTATCACGCTGATATTCAGAAACAGTACCACTATATTTATTTATAATCATATCTCTTTCCCGCTCTGACGTGATTTCAAATTCGGATAGTTTCATATCTGGATTGAAAATCGCCTGTTTAACCAATACATGATAAGTCTGAAGTATCTGCCTAATAAGTGTCTCCGAATACTTACTGCTGTCATAGTAAACATCCAAGCTTAATTCCTGATCAGACTTTACTAGGAAAGCTAAGTCTAAACTCGAAGACAAAAGAAAGATATCTATATCCTCTTTATCCTGTAATCCATGCATAAGGAAGCTGATGGAAAACAGGTCTTCCATTTCCTTATCATTAAACAACTTATTTAAGGGATACATTTGATTTTTGTAACATTCTAGTAGCTTTTCTCGATTCATCATTAAAAATTCACGATATGACATCTCATTATCAATCTCTAAAAAGTATACAAGTCCATTATTCTCTTTACCTTCTACTTTTTGCTTATAATAAACAGGTATAGCAAAACTAATATTCTCACTGCTACTATATTTATATAGGAGAATTTCAAACACTGACATAAGTATTGTATACTTACTAAGTTTATCCCCACCCGATATAAGATTCACTCTGTCACTTATTTCTTTATTAAATTCATAAGAAATCATCTGAGTAGCCTTCTTCTTACCATATAAATCTCTAGTAATATCCATTTTGCTAGGCTGATATGAGTAAATTGTTTTCCAATATTCTTTTGCCGCTTTCATAATGTCAGATGAATGTATAACTAAATCCTCTACTATCATTTATATCCCTCTCTTTCCTCTTTTGCCCTCTAACTAAAATATAAATTCTATTGTATGCTGTGAATTTAATTGTTCACTGACTAGCTCATCTTGCAAGGCCTTAAGTCTTATATCATCTTCTAATAAATTTATGTCTCCTATACTTGTCTTACAGTTTTCAATAACCTCTTTCATAACAGCCTCAAAATGCCTTCCTATGTTTTCAATATATGACTCAGAATATTTATTTTGGTTATATAAGAATTTAATTGTCATTTCCTTCTGAACGCTGATAATTAGAGTTAAATCAAAATTTGTTTCTTCCATAAAATCATAGTGACTAATCTGAAATCCAGCATCATCAAATTCTTTATGCAACTGTTCCAAATCCAAAGGGTAATTTTCAAATACCATAAGGGTTTGAATAAGGTTATTTCTCAACTCAGATTGTGCTTGAATGTCGGCTAATGGATAATAATCATAGGGTTGATTGTATAATAAAGTATGATTAACTTCTTTTAATAATTTATCAAAGCCTAATTTGTCATTACTCTTAATTCGCATCGGTATGGTATTAATAAACAGACCTGTCATCCGATCCATATCATCGACTTCAGCTACTCGTCCGGATACTGTATACCCAAATACAATATCATCAAGCTGGCAATATTTTTGAAGTATAACCACCCATACAGACTGTAATAATGTATTCATAGTTACTTGCTTCTCCTTAGCCAGTGCAATTGCTTTATCCTTAAGCGAATTATCTATGGTAACTATAAGGGAGGCATTGCTAAAACCATCTTTCCTAACATCATATGGAAGAGTTACATTATTACTTAAGCCTTGTAGGTATTGCTTCCAATACTCTTTAGTTTCCATATCATTTTTACTTTCCAACCATTTATAATATGATTCACAAGAGGCTACAGGTTGCAAAGTATTCGATTCCTGTCTTAAAATCAAATTATATAGCTTAAACAAATCTAGTAGTATCAGCCCTGTACTCCATCCATCCATCAAAATATGATGATTGCTAAGTATAAACTTATACCTATCATCAGCTATTTGTAGTAGCTTAAGACGAATCAGCATACCTTTCCTAAAATCATAGGGAATTTCACGCTCTTTTTTTATCTCCTCATTAACCATCTCGGTCAAGCAATCTCCATAGATTCTAAAATCAAGGTATTCAACATTTACTTCTTTCTTACGATAAACAATCTGCATCATATCTTGGAAAGAATCCACATCAAAGTTGCTTCGCAAAATATCATAACGGTCTACTAATGCCTCAAAAGCCTTCTGCATCGTTTCTACACAAAAATCCCCATTTAGGTCTAATACCATTGTCTCATGATATGCTGTAGAACTTTCTCCGTTCATTGAAAGATATAGAATTCCTCTTTGCATTGGAAATACCTTTCTAATCTCTTGAATATTAGGCCATTCTTTCTTATATGTATCCAGTTCTTTAATTGTTATATTTTCCTTACTAAAGTCTGTAACACTATAAACAGGTGTAGTCACTGTCTGGCAGTGCCTAAGAATTGCAATAAGGTTATTGAGATAAGCCTTTAGTATATTCTCTGCAGTATTCTCATCATATTTTTGGCTATTATAATATAGCTTAATGGTTAGTTGATCGTTTTGAATTATTACAGAAAAATCAAGAGAATAATTTATTTGATTTTCCTTGCCTATCATAGTACCAGTTGATAAGCCAGACAATTCAAACAAACCATTATCATCCGCCACTTTTGCCTGTCCAAGATAATTAAAGCAAATATCAGGATCAATATTTTTATTCAGAGGTGAATTTTCAGTCAAATACCGAAGGATACCGTATCCAATTCCATTTTGCGGTATACTACGAAGTGTATCCTTAACTATTCTTATAATCTCAGATAAATCTTTTACTTCACCCGTGTCAAATAGGACAGGATATAGAGCAGTGAACCATCCAACAGTTCTGCTGATATCAACACCCTTTAATACCTCTTCTCTGCCGTGAGATTCAAGGGCAATCAATAATTGCTCATTATGGAAAAATACAGTCAGCGTCTTCACTAGTGCGGATAGCATCAGTTCCTCTACATCTGTACGGTAAGCATTATTAGCTCCCTTTATTAAATATAGGGTCTCCTCCCTAGTAAGGATTGTCTCAATTGTTTTAATATTACTTCTAAGAGTCATTGAATCTGAATGGTCTTCAGCTTCAATACTTATTTTGTTCTGCATATTTAACCAGTAATTAGCTTCTGCCTTTACATGTGGTAGCTGTGCATAGTCCCTAAGCTTCATGGTCCAATCACCGAAGGCCGTTGTTTTTTTTGGCAAGTGAATTACCTCACCTTTATCAATGCTATGGTAAGCAGTGGTAAAGTCTTCTAGGATGATTCTCCAAGATACTCCGTCAATAACCAGATGATGTATAATAAAAGCTAGGTAATCACCAAAATTAGTATGAACAAGCACTAGTCTCACTAAAGGACCCTTTTCTAAATCTATCTTACTCTGGATTAAATCACAGAATTCTTGTACATATTGCTCGATATCCTTACTAGTCTCTGCTTTTATTTCAAAATAATCTAAGAGAAAAAGCTTTTCTTCAATACCTCTATTGTATAATGATCCATCTCTAAGGATAATACGGAGGGCATCATGATGGCTTGCGACCTTTTCAAATGCTTGAGCGACTATATTCTTCTTCATCCCATCCTGCTTATAGAGCAATAATGATTGATTCCAGTGTTCCTTATTTAAGAAACCTTGTTCAAAAAACCATTTTTGGATGGGGGACAATTCCACCTCTCCTTGATATATACCTTGTCCTATATCTAGGTTATCCTCTTCAACATACTCACTAATCTGAGCAATAGTAGGATAATCAAACAATTGTTTCATCTTGATTAGGTAACCGGACTTTTTAACCTGTGAAATCAATTGTATTCCCTTTATTGAGTCTCCGCCAAGGCTGAAGAAATTATCCCGAATACCAACCTTCTCAATATCTAATACCTTTTGCCATGCCTCTGCTAATACTATTTCCACATCATTTCTAGGAGCCTCATATTTTACACCAGTATAAATAGCATGATCCGGCTCAGGAAGCTTACTCCTATCAATTTTCCCATTATTATTGGACGGTATCTGCTTCATATTAATAAAATAGGATGGTATCATATATTCTGGAAGAATCTTTGATAAATGACTACGAACATTATCCACAGCAGGTTCAATATCTGTTTCTAGATATGCACAAAGATACTTGTTACCCAACTTGTCAGTTTTATCAATCACTACCGCTGCTTTTACACCCTCATAGGTTAGTAATGCGCTTTCTATTTCTCCAAGCTCAATCCTAAAACCTCGTATTTTAACCTGATGATCTAATCTACCCAAATACTCAATGTTTCCATCTGCTAGCCATCTTACAAGATCCCCAGTTTTATAAAGTTTTGTTCCCTCCTCAAATGGATTATCAATAAATTTTTCTTTTGTAAGTTCTTCATTTGCCAGATAGCCTTTTGCCAACTGAAGACCACCAATATATAGCTCTCCAGGAACACCAATTGGTTGTAGATGATTATTATTTACAACATAAAATTCTACATTATTAATAGGAATTCCAATTGGTACACTCTGGTAATCCTTCATATTAGAGCAGTTAAAATAGGATACCTCCACAGTAGCTTCTGTAGGACCATACAAATTAAGCAATTGGCAATTGATGTTTTTAAATACTTGGTTAAACTTATTCACATGATCCTTTGTTAATGCTTCACCACTTGAAAATACGTACTCTATTCCCTTTAGCTCGTCCTGTAAATTATTAAGACTAATATACTCTAAGAACATATTTAGCATAGAGGGAACAAAATGTATCTTTGTTATCTCAAATTTCTTAATAGCTTCAAGTATTGCTTCAGGGCTTTTCTCGTCTCCTTGATTTAAGAAGCATAGTTTTGCTCCTTCAAAATACCACCAAAAAAGTTCCCATACAGATACATCAAAAGTATATGGGGTCTTCTGAAGTATATTATCCTCTTCCTTCAAAGGGTGGATTCCCTGCATCCAGTAAAGTCTGTTAATGACTGCAGTTTGCCTTACCATTACGCCCTTGGGCTTACCCGTTGAGCCAGAAGTAAAGAGTATATAGGCTAAATCGCTAGGCTTATTAACCTTTGGAAGATTTTCCTTGTTCTCGTCATAACTATCCTCCATATTTAAATCAAGTATCATTCCCTCAAATGTAATTTGATTTAATAAGTTTGTTTTTGTTAAGAGAATGGTAACTTTGGCATTCTCAAGCATATAGTTTACACGATCCTCTGGATAGTTTGGATCTATGGGAAGATATGCGGCTCCAGCCTTAAGTATACCTAGTATACCTACCATCATCTCAAGGGAACGTTCTAACATAATCCCAACAATATGATTTGGTTTTATACCATTCTTACGCAGCTTCCAAGCAAGCTGATTAGACTTTATATTTAACTCCTTATAAGTCATGGATAAATCGCCACAGGCTATAGCTGTCTTCATAGCATACTTTTCAGCGGATACTTCCATCATTTCATGTAGTAACAAATGATCAGGGTAGGGCGCCTTAGTATTATTGAATTCTTTGAGAATTTCTTTTTCGCTATCAGACATTATATCTATATCGTCAATACTTACACTAATGTCATTTACAATACTTTTAATAATATTAGATAGATGTTGTGCCATTCTTATAATAGTAGCCTCTTTATATAATGATCTTGCATAACTTATACTAAAATCAATTCCATCTGATTTCTCCCTAGCTTCAAAAGTCAGATCAAACTTTTCTTCAGCTTGTTTTCTTTCATAAATCGAAAAACTCAATCCATCTGCACTAAAGTGATTATTATTTAAGCTCTGAAGAGTAAACATAGTGTCAAAAATCGGATTTCTACTAATATCACGTTCTAAATTCAATTTCTCAACCAAGTCTTCAAATTGATATTCTTGATTGGAGTATGCACCTAAACATTTTTCCCTTGTCAATAAGAGTAAATCTTCAAAACTCATACCTTTAGTTAACTGGGTTCGTATTGGTAATGTGTTTACAAACATACCAAATACTCTCTCTAAATCATGGTGAGTTCTACCCGAAATTGGGGTTCCAACTACCAAGTCACTTTGGTTTGTATAACGATAAAGAAGAATGTTAATCGCTGATAGGAGGCTCATAAAGAGCGTAGTTCCAGTATGGTTGGAAATATTATAAAGTTTTTCTAATGTTTCCTTGCCAATACTAAAGTAAACCTTATCTCCATCATATTGCTTCTCCCTAGGCCTGGAATAATCCATGGGCATATTTAGTAATGGTATATCATCATTAAATTCATTCAGCCAGTATGCTTCTTTATCCATATACTCTTTCTTCATTTTCTGATCATGCAACCAATAAGTATAATCCTTATATTGAATTTTTGGATCCTCAAGAACTTCACCAGCATATAGTTTATTAAATTCCTGGATCATTAATTCTGCGCTAAAACCATCCATTGCAATATGATGTGTTTCAAAAAGCAAGACATAGTCTTTGTCATCTCTTTTCTTTAGTTCCGTTCGCAGCATAATATCTCTTTGCAGGTCAAACGGGCGAATAAAGGAAGAAAGTAAGTCTTTCAGATTCACCTGACTACCAATATCACAAACTGTCAAACGATAATCTATCTCTTCTGCCGGATTAATAATCTGTACAATATCCTCATCCATTGGACAATATATAGTTCTTAGAATTTCATGACGTTCAATAAGCCTTTTGAAGCACTTCTCTACAAGTTCAATGTTTAAATCTCCCTTTATTTCAATTGCCCCAGATATATTATAAGCAGTACTAAGGGGGTTGATTTCCTGGATTAGATACATTCTCTTTTGCGCAGAGGACAGCATATAATAGGGGGCTTCCTTGGCAGGTAGTATTTTGGTATGTTCCTTGGCTTCACAAGTTTCAATAAATTTACAAAGTTTCCTAACAGACTTTAAAGAAAAGATATCCTGAAATGAAATTTCTACTCCAAATTCTTCAGAAATCATCCCACATAATAAAGTTGCTTTCAGCGAATGTCCACCAAGTTCAAAAAAGCTAGCATTCACATTAACACTGGATATATTAAGAACTTGTTTAAATAGTAATGACATGCGCTTTTCTGTTTTAGTAACCGCATTATCCTGGCCTGTATTAGGGCTTTCAGGAATCTCTATTTTTTCTAAAGCTACTCTATCAATCTTACCGTTTGCTGTTAAAGGTATAGAGGGTAATTTAATAATCTGTGTAGGAATCATATAATCAGGAAGCTTAACAGATAGAATATCTTTGATTTTATCGGCTACTAACTCTGCCTTTGCAGTGTAAAAACCGCAAAGATATATTTCCCCATCGCGTTTTTTAACAATAACTGCTACATCTTTAACTCCTGGAATCTCAAGAAAATTCTTTTCAATCTCTTCCAATTCAATTCGAAAACCACGTAGTTTAATTTGTGAATCAATCCGTCCTAGATAAACTAGGTTGCCATCTGGAAGCCATTTAGCCAAATCACCTGTATGGTATATTTTTTTATTATCTACATATGAACTTGTAAGAAATTTCTCCTGGGTTAATTGGTCATTAGCAAGGTAGCCATGGGCTATACCTTTTCCTGCTATACATAGTTCTCCAGCAACACCCATTGGCAGTAGAGTTCCTGTCTTTGATAAAATCAGCACCTTTGTATTATCAATTGGCTTACCAATTGGAATATTGTCCCATTCCCTGGTTACCTCAGTAGATGTAGTAACTACAGTATATTCAGTAGGGCCATAATTATTGTAGATTTTGTAGCTTTTATCCTTATAAAGTTTTAGCTTTTCCGCACCAGTAAGCAAGCATCTTAAGCTCTTATTCTCCAATTGAATAAATTGCTCAAATACAGCAGTTGGTAAAAAAGCAATTGAAACATTATTTTCTTCAAATCTTAAATTAATCTTATCTACATCTAACCTTATTCTTTCTGGTATAGCATAAATTGTTGCTCCTATTGTAATATATGGGAAGAGTTCCCATACACTAGCATCAAATCCAAGACCGGCATATTTTCCTGCTATATCACTTTCATTAACCTGATAATAGTCATTGTGCCAGTTAACCAAATTAAGTAACGACTCCTGTCCAACACATACCCCTTTAGGTTTTCCAGTCGTACCAGAAGTGTATATGATATAAGCAGGATCCTTTTTATCTATATATATATTAGGATTGTCTGTATCCTTTGAATAAGATGACTCATCATCAAGGTATACTTTTCTTATAGAAGATGAACTTACCATTCCCTTAGTGGCTTCATGTAAAAGAACAAATGAACTTTTACTATCTTCAATAATATAATTAACTCTCTGCTCTGGATATGAAGGATCAATTGGTAGATAGCAAGCACCAGATTTCATAACCGCAAGGATACCTACATACATTTCAGGAGAATCATGTAGGAGAATTGATATAATCGAATTCTTCTCTACCCCATACTCCACTAATCTATGTGCCAGACGGTTTGCCCTTTCATTTAACTCCCCATATGTCAGGCTCCAAGAATCAGAAAATAATGCTAGCTTGCTACCATGAATAGCTGCTGTTTTCTCAATCTGTTTTAACACCAACTCCTTGGGAAGACTCTTACTTGCCCCTGCGAATGTATTAAGAAGTAATTCCTTTTCTTTTACATTAATTACTTCCACATCCCTAACTAGAATTGATGCATCCTCAAGCATATTAGCAAGTACATTAGAAAATGCTCTATATATGATATCTAGATACTGGCTGTTAATACCATTTGAAGCGTATAAGTCTAAAATAAGAGAATCTGCTTTCATATCAAATAAAAATGTAATATCCATTCCCATCTGATTTACAATCTCCATTATGGACTCTAAAGCATGAACATCTATCATTCCAATATATAAATTTACTTTTTCCTTACAATTATTCTGTTCCATCAATTCTAATGTAGGGTAAAATTGATGTAATAGAAGCTCATTGAATGCCCCTTTTTCCAATTGCAGAAGCTCCTTGATAGACCAGGTCTCATTTAGATTATTTGAGTATGATATCAAAAGTTGTCTATTTTTTTTCAGGTCCATAGTACACTGTGGCATTCCAATAAAGAATTCGCTTTGATACATTTTATAGGCAAACACTTTTAAAGCAGCCTGCAGTAAGACCAATCCCATTTCCTTGCTTCCTTTTGTAATCTTATTAAATAATAAGAAGCTATTATTTGAAATAGTAAAGGTTTTTTTATAAGTACCTTCTAATTGGCTTTCCTTTTCAAAATCAACTTTTTTAACATTCTGAGAAAGGATTTTACTCCAGTAATCATTGGCTCTCTTCATCTGTATATCCATAATAATTTCATCTCCCCTTATATACGAATTATTTAAAAATCAAAATCATCATCAATCTGTGTGACAGCTGATTGGCATGAGTAATAATTGTTCATTTCATCGCTAGTAAAGAAATGAATATCCTTAAGCTTACATTCTATATTCTCAGTTATAGCTGTTAAGAGAGCCATATATCTCTCTACCATTATCATGATTGAATCTAAGTCAAATAAATTATCATTATAGGTTAGAGAAAACTGTATTCGATCTTCTAAAAGACTTGCTACAAATGACAAATCAAACAAAGAATAATTTGTATCATATATATACTCCTCAAATCTGATGTCTTCCATGTTTAGATTAGGAGGATTTTGTAGTACAAACATCACATTAAACAAAGGATTTCTGCCCGAATCATGCTCAATATTCAGCTCCTCAACAAGTTCCTCAAACTGGTACTCCTGATTATCATAGGCCTGTAATACTTTTTTCCTAACCTCCTGTAAATATTGCTTAAAGCTCAGATCTGGTATAGGCTGTGTCCTAATCACAATAGTATTCATCATAATCCCTAAAATCTCATGTAAATCCGACTGATTTCTACAAGCAATCGGACAACCAATTGTTATGTCTTCCTGGCCAGATAATTTTGACATTAGCAAGCTAACTACAGAAAGCAGTAGCATATGTAAGGTCGTATTACTTGCATAAGACAAGGATTGCAACTTGTTCTTTAGGTCTAGCTCAATGTTAAAGCAATAAGAAGATCCTCTTAAATCATTTTTTTCATGATATGAGTAATCAGTTGGAAGCATTAGAGGATGTGGAACTGTTTTAAACTCATTAAGCCAATACTGTCTTTGCCTATTATATATATCACTAGCTTGTCTTTCTAATATCCAATAAGTATAATCCCTATACTGGAATTTGGGGTTTTCTAATATCTCCCCTCTATATAATCTTCCTAGCTCATTAGTAAATATATAGAAAGAACTTATATCACAAATAATATGATGACTGTCTAGCATAAAATAAGTTTTTTTACTATTATCAGTGATAAGCATTACTCTAAAAAGTGGGGCCTGATCTAATTCAAATGGACGTATTAGTTCCAGTATGGCATCTTTCAAATCTCTATTCTGTTCTAGATATATTTCTGAAAAATCAAGTAATTCTTTATCAAATGGAAGAATTCGTTGTACTAGTTCTCCTTCATGTATTTCAAATACAGTTCTCAGTATCTCATGACGTTCAATTAAGGAAAGAAATGCATCTCGAAATCTATCCTTATCCAAAGTCCCCTTGATTTCAAAAACAGAGTTGACATTATAAGCACAACTCATTTTATTCATTGATTGAAGAATGTACATTTTACGTTGTCCAGGAGATACTTGATAATATGCTTTATCATCTACTCGAGTAAGTTGTTTTTTATCTGGAATTATTTTTTCTGAGTCTGCAATTACTAAAGCTAGTTTTGCAATGGTACTATTTTCAAAAAAATGCTCCATTTCAACTGCTACATCTTGTTCCTGTAACTGGACCTTGATTTTAGCAAAGGCAATAGAATCACATCCCATTTCATAAAAACTTTTATTTACATTAATCTCTTCATATCCTAAAACCTTTCCTATTACACTGGCTAAGAGCTCCTCATCCTGAGTATATAATTCTCCTTCTTTTTTTCCCTTAAGAGTGATTCTTTTCTCATCTGCTTTAGGGTTGTTTTTATAAGACTCTTGATCCTTGGATCTTTCTGCTTCTTTAATCTCATACCAGCACCTTATCCTTTCAAAAGGATATGTAGGAAGTGCTAAAGTGCGGCACTGTGTACAATCATATATCTCATTCCATGCAATTCTCATGCCTTCAACATATTGAAGGGCTAAAGACTTCATGGCTTCCATTCGATTTGTTCTTAGTTGTTCTCTAATACTCATAAGTGAATTATTTTCATTGTTAATAGTCTTATTTATAAAACCACTTCTATACACGCCATCTATTTCTATCTCTGCTTCAGGATTATTGCTAAGAAGCATAAGACGTTCTCTTAGCTGGTCCATTGTACTAGCTAATATTGCAATACGATAGGAGTAGTGTTTACGTCCTACAGCTGCTGTATAACACATATCTTTAAGCTTCACCCTATCGTTTTCTGATACGTAACGGTGATACTTTTGAATAAGTCTTATTAATGCCGTAGGTGTTTTTGCTGAAAATACCAACAACTCCAGGTCCTTATCTTTATCTGAAACTCTAGAAAGAACTGGAGGCTCTTGAAGAATCATATGGCAATTAGTTCCGCTAAATCCAAAAGAGCTGATTCCAGCTATTCTAGCTGACTCTACCTCCCAAGGAATCAGTCGGTTATTTAAGTAAACAGGTGATTCTTCAAAACTAATCTCCTGGTTTGGCTTATTAAAATGCAGAGTAGGTGTAATTTTTTTATGTTGCATTGATAAAACAGTTCTAATTAAACCTATAATACCTGCCGCTTCAAGTAAGTGTCCTATATTGCTCTTTACAGAACTAATCGCACAAAACTGTTTTTTATTTGTAAAGCTTTGAAAGGCTTTTGTAATTGCATCTATCTCTATTGGATCACCAATCTTTGTACCTGTCCCATGAGTCTCGATAAAGGATATTTCTTCAGGATTAATACCTGCATTCTCCCATGCATCTATAAGAACATCTCGTTGAGCAAATAGATTAGGAGCTGTGATTCCTGCAGAAGCACCGTCTTGATTAATAGCACTTCCTAAAATAGTTGCATAGATATTGTCTCCATCATCAATTGCCTTGCTAAGAGGCTTTAGCATTACAACTCCTACTCCCTCGCCGAATCCTGTACCATCTGAAGATTCGTCAAAAGGCTTTGTTTTCCCAGTAGAAGATTCAATACCAATTTTTTCTTCAACTTGGAAAGGCATAAGATCTAATCTGATACTGCCAGCAAGTGCCATATCACAGTTACCCATCATAAGACTTTCACAGGCCATATGAATCGCCACCAAAGATGATGAACAGGCAGTATCAATTAACATAGAAGGGCCTCTTAAATCGAGTAGATATGATATTCTACTCGGTAGTATAGATGCTAGATTACCTGGGATTGACATAGCACTAGTGCCCTCTGTACCTTGAATACATTGTTTATAGTGGTAACCCTCATAATCAGCAATATAACCTACAAATACTCCCGTTTTACTTCCTTCAATCCTCTCTCCAGCATAGCCAGCGTTTTCAATTGCCTCCCATGCCTTCTCAAGAAAAATCCGTTGGCGAGGGTTGGATAATGCTGCTTCCTTGGGAGTAATTCTAAAGAATTTTGGATCAAACTTATCAATTTCAGATAAATATGACCCCTCCTTATATACGATACTCTGCTTATCACCGCCTATGTAATCTATATATTCTTCAATGTCTTTCTTTCTTCTAGTTGATACTTCTCGAATACAATCCTCACCTGAAGCCATCAGATCCCAAAATTCATCTAAGCTATCAGCCCCATTGACTTTGACAGACATACCAATAATTGCTATGTCATCCTTTATCATTCCTTTCTTTTTCTCACACAAGGGCTCCTCTGCAGCTATATGTTCAAACTCAAATCCTTCAAATAAATCACTCATACCTCATCCCCCACACATTCATATCCTTGTCTGACCCAAATGGGACTTCGCATAATTATTTCGTCTATACGTTTTTCCTGTTCTATTTCTGGTACATCTTTAGCTATAAATATCTGCCGCAGCAGCTTTACCCCCTCGACATAGTATTGATCCTGTACTTCATCTCTAGCATTTATCTTATATAAAATCTCCTGCAATTTTGCGAATGGCTTTAACACTCCTTCTATATATCTAGCATTTTCTTTTGTTCGATTTTTTGTGCAGACTGCTTCTCTAATACAAGCAGTTATATATTCCTCTAACTGCTTATTCCCACTCACCTTGCAATAACAAGATTTAAATTTTTCTCGGTCTTCTTGTCTGTCATAGGCATATAAACTAAGTCCGATTGTGTTTTTTTCCAACATTTTTACTAATTTGTTTTTAGGCCCCATCTCAATAAATGTACTTACTCCATGTCCCATTATTCTTTTTATAATATCCCACCAAAGAACTGGACTTACTATCTGTTGTGATAATAGTTCTGCATAATTTGAATTGTTATCATATAAATTACCAGTAACATTTGAAAATACTGGGATACAACTGCGCTTAAATGTATACTTTAATAATTCTTCACGAAAAGCATTGGCAGCTTCCTCCATGTACTTAGAATGAAATGGAGCAGATACTTGTAACCTAGTAACTCTTGCACCTTCTTTCTTTAACATATCACTTATGATAGAAATCCCCTTCTTTGAACCAGATACTACAATTTGATCTCTACTGTTAAAGTTTGACAAGGCTACTTCGTTTTTTAGATTGTAAGAATATAGCATTTCTTTTAACACATCTAAACATATATTACTAATAGCTATCATACCGCCCTCTACAGACTTTGATGCCTCCTGCATCAAGCTTCCTCTTTTTCGGACAAGATGAAGTCCATCTTCAAAGTCAAGCCTTCCCGAACAAACAAGTGCACTAATCTCCCCAAGACTATGACCAGCCATAAAGGCAGGCTCTAGCCCTGTTTCTTCTTGAAGGACCTTAAATTGTGCAAGACTATTTATTAAGATGGCTGGCTGTGCATTTTCAGTTTTAATAAGCTCCTTTTGATCGCCATTAAAACATAAATCAGATAAATGAAATCCTATAATATCATCTGCCACCTTATATAATTTTTTTACCATATCATACTCTTCATACAGTTTCTTTCCCATTCCTATGTACTGGGACCCCTGTCCCGTAAATAAGAGAGCTGGCATACTCATCATCATAATACCCCTTTATTTCGCAATCATTTTATTAAGTAGCTTCTCATAATTAAATATCAATTCTTTTATGGTGTTTATCCGAACTTTAAGACTATCGTAACAAAAGGATAATTTCACCAAGTCGGCCTCTTCTTCAATTGTTAATCTCAGGTCTAGTTCCTTATACCGATCCTTATTATCTAGATAAATATCCATGTCTTTCACAGAAGCATTTTCATTAAACTGTGGCCCTACAGACCCTATATTTTTTACTTGTTCTTGTATGTTATGAAAAAAATCATCCATCTTACTAAATGCTTCAGTATCAACTATTAGGGATTTAGATTCATCTTGCTTTGTCTGAACTATCAAAGGTATTACTGATTCCTTTAGAATATATTTTAAAGTATAGCAATATACTCCAATTACAATTGTTTCTTTTAATACATCAATTTCTCTTGCCAACGTTTTAACAGCCTCTTTCTCAATAGAAATAAAGTCTGTTTTATATCTACTTTCTATGAATTCGTTATCTTCATCTTGGTCAATATACTCAGCTAACTTTCGAATTGTACAATAAGCAAAAAAGTCAGAAGTTTTTATTTTCTTATTAAATATTTCATTAAGATATTGTGTAAGCTGAGTGATAACTATAGAACTTATACCGTAATTCAAAAAGTTATCATCTACCCCAATATCATAGGCGTTAAAAAACTTGCCACAAACTCTCTTAAGCTCTATCTCGGTCTGTGTTAAATCACCAACTCCATTACAGTTTTTTCTAGAACTTAATAAACTATCAAGCTTAGTCTTTACAGCATCCATTTCTCCACTTTCAAAATCTTTTGACAGCTGTACTCTCTTGATTTTTCCACTGGAGGTTTTAGGGATTTTCTTAATAGGTAAAATATAATCCAATACTATTCCCATTTTTTCATTAATATATTTTTTTAATTGCTCATATACTGGGACAAAATCTTCTATTATACCTTCATATTGAACACATCCTAATATTTCTTCTCTGTTTTTTCCCTGTTTATTAACTCCACATACAGCAATATTTCCTTCTCCTACTAGCTCTAATTTCTCAGCTACTCTTTCTATATCATAAGGATATAGGTTATGACCATTTATTATAATGACCTCTTTAGAACGCCCCATAATAACAAGTTTCTGCTTTCGTAAGAATCCCAAATCGCCAGTATTAAGCCAGCCATCCTCAGTAAATAGATTTGAGCTGTCTTTCTCATTGTTATAATAACCCGAAGTTACGCTTCTACCTTTTAATTGGATGTAACCATAGTAATCTTCCTGTAAAATATTATTATTACTATCCACAATACGAACTTGTGTATCCCCTATTGGATAACCTACATCTAGTAATTCGATATACCTTGAATCCCCTTCACTAGCATATTTAACCTTCTCTCCAACACTTAAACTAGAGCTATTAAGTCGTACTACCCCCATTGGCTCTAAGGGTTTTGAAACACAAGCTGCAACAGTATATTCGGCCAACCCATACCCACTTACTATTACTCTAGAATTAAGCTTGTATGGCTTCATCCTTTTCAAAAACTCCTGACACATGCTAACATTAGTAGGCTCTGCTCCTGTAACAATCATTCGTAAACAAGACAGGTCCCAGTCATTTGCCATCTTATCTTGAAAATTCATAAGAAAATGCTTAATTCCAAAATTAGGAGACATGACAGCATCAATTCTATAAGTATTTATTTTTTGAAACCATAATACAGGATTAGCAATAAAAAGGCTGGTAGGCATATGATATTGATTCATGCCAACCAATACTGAAGTCAAATAGCATGCAATCATCCCCATATTATGAGTTAATGTTATCCAATTTAGCAGCTTATCCTTATTGGTCCAATTAAGTCTTGATGCAAGTGCCTGAGAATTTGCTAAAATGTTTTTATGACTAAGAAGAACTCCCTTTGGGTTACCAGTTGAACCAGAAGAAAACTGAATCATAGCTATATCCTCAGATGAAGATTCGAAAATCCTTCCATTATCTTCATACAGATCTTGAAGTTCATCTACACGGATAATTTTATCCACTAGGCTAGATAATTGAAGTTCTTCAGGATATTTAATTATATGGTCTTCAATTACTTTAGAACCCGTTTCATCTGCAATGATATAAGGATTACTAAGTAGGTCCATTATTTTTTGTAACTTTATTTTATGTTCTTCATTGTTTTCAATACTTACTGGTACAGGAACTATTCCACCTAAAACACAAGCCCAAAAGCTTACAATAAAACTTTTAATATTCATTATTTGAAAAACCGCTTCATCTTTGGCCTTTAGACCTTTTTTTTGAAGATGATAAAGTAGCTTTCTAGCTTGCTCATATAACTCTCCATAGCTAAGGAATTCCTCTATATCTTCTTCAAAAATAAAAGTAGTACCCTTTTCCTTTACTCCTTCATAGGTTTGAATCAAGTCTACAAGCGTAGATACATCTCTTTTATTAGCAATCATCTTATTCCCCCTCAAATAGTATTAATATATTTTCATTATTGCATTTCTAAATTCTAACAAGCTGATGTTTTCCTATTCTGTCATTAATTAATTCAGCCACTTCTTTTATATGACTAAGTACAAAAAAATGATCCCCTTCAAATTCAACTATTTCAAACTCCATAGTACAGTAGTTTTCCCATTCAATTAGTTCATTTATCGTATACTTATCAGACCTTCCGCTTAAAACAGATAAATTTGATTGAAATGGCTGTTCTAGTCCCTTATACTCAAATTCTTCTATTATACGAAAATCATTTCGAATAATTGGTAAGAACAAATTAACCAATTCTTTATTCATAAAGAATTCTGGTGGCGTTCCCCCCATATGTTTTAGCTCATCTAGAAATTCCTCATCAGATAAGTGGTGTAAAACAGGCTCTAAATATCTATTATGAATTGGTTTATTACCAGATAAAAAAACATGTATAGGTAATGGTATGTTTTTTTTAGTCATTAGTTTCATTACTACTTCCTCAGCTATCCAACATCCCATGCTATGACCAAAAATTGCATACTGGTCAGATGGTTCGATGCTATTTAATATTATCTCAAACACATCATTAACAGCCTGATTAAAATCATAATAAAATGGCTCATTATAACGCTTCCCTCGACCTGCAAGCTCAACCGGATATAATTCAATACCAGGGTCTAGGTATGGACGATATTTCATATATATCATTGCTGACCCTCCTGCATATGGTAAGCAAAATAATTTTATTTTTTTCATGTTTTCTCCCCTCTCAGACATCCCTTAGAAATTCGATCTATTTTCAAATATATCCAACTCATTGGCAAACCTTTTTTTGTATAACAAAAAAAGATGTTATAATTCTCCAGCTCATTATAGCATCTTTTTACATTTTTTATATGATTATGTAATAATGCGACAAAAATATGTAATATTAGTCTCTTTATGTCACCCAAAGGCTTGTCTCAATTTTAAAAGATTGATCTTCTATGAAAAAATCGATATTACTATTGTACTTTTTCGCTATACTTTCTACACTTTTTAGCCCTATTCCATGGTTGTTTTTATCACTCTTACTAGTCATCAAATTACTAACAAAACCATTAGTGCTATTCTTTACAGATAATATTAGAATTTGATTATAAAAGATAAGTGATAATGAAATATATCTTTCTTCTATCTTTACCTTCCTACACGCTTCAATTGCATTATCTAGCGTGTTCCCAAGCAAAATTCCAATATCCATAGAATTTATTTTTATATCCTCAGGCACCCATACATCAAATTTACAATTTATATTATCTTGTTTCGCTTCATTAAGCTTCACATTTAAAATTGTGTTAATAGCTCTGTTCTTTGTAAAATCTGTATTCTCAGTCATAGTAATATTTTTTATATGATTATCTATCATTATTTCCAAATCTTTATACCTTTTCTCGGTCAAATGACTTTTATAGATAATCAGCTCGTTTTTAAGATTGTGCCTAATCATCCTTATTTCTTGCTGATTTCTCTCGATTTTTCTATAATACTCATCCTTATTCTTTGCAATTTCCAATGATAAATACTTTTCTAATTTCTCCTGGTCAAGCTTATTCACATACTCGAAAAGTGCATAAATAAAACTGTTAATAAGAATTGTAGTAAAAATCAGAAAATAAAATTTTGCATAATCGTCTTTTTGTTCACGTATCATTTTACTAAAAATAACATATAATAAAACAATACTTGACATAGGTGTTAATGCAAGTAAAATATTACCTGAAAGGTTGCGGTGGTAGCTCCTCCTAGTTTTAAAATGATGCATTATGATAATTACCATTAGCTTTATTAAGTAATACAAAATCAAAGAGATATAGCAAAACAACTTATTATTATCCTCAGATTGAATTAGTTCGTTTGATGTGCATACCGAAATAGCTAGAACTACAATAATCTCAAGGGCCATACTGAATACTCCATAGTAGGCAGCTAGTAATACTTTAATCCCAAAATCCCCAACAAATAATAATTCAATATAAAAAATCATCCCTACTGATAGTATAAACTTTAGTATACTTAAAGGAAACATGGCATTATATATAGAAACTATTACAATAAGAAAAATTCCACCTACTACAAAAGCAATCTTTTTTCTAATTACCCTTCTTTCAATATAACTATCAATAAACTTATAAATTAAAAAAGCCTCTGTAATTGTAAATAAGTATTGAAATATCCAGTCTGCCATATTACCACATCCTTTTTAATATAAAGTCCCTATAACATTTATTAAAGTCTTTGATATATTTTTTACTAACTGGTATCATGCAATTATTTGTTAAAACCACAACATCTCCTTGAAGTATTTTCACATAGTTTAAATTAACTATAAATGAAGCATGAGTCTGTACAAACACAGACAAATTTAATTTTTTCATTAGGTTCTGCATTGTATCATAGTAGGAATATAGTTCTTTCTCAGTATGTACTTTTACTAACCTTTTATCACTTTCAAAATAAAGTATACTTTCATAGGGAATACAGTATTTGCTTTTCGATACCTGAAAGTAAAAAAGATTCCTACTGGAATTTATTTTATCAATTGCTTTTCTGATTATATGCTTTAACTCATTTTCATCCAATGGCTTAAGCAGAAAATAAAATGCTAATACATCAAATGCTTTTTGCATTAGTTGCTTATGGCTTGTTAAAAAAATAACAATAGCCTTGTCATCATTTTCTCTAATTATTTCTGCAACTTGGAGTCCATTTATACCAGGCATTTCTATGTCTAGTAAATAAATTTGATAAACTTTATTATCTGTTGATATTTTGTTTAACAAGTCATTTCCTGATAAGAATACATCACAATTCAATATCTCATGCTGTCTATTAATGCTTGTTTCTATAATAGTCTCCAATTGCCCTAATATTATTGGATTATCATCACATATAGCTATATTCATATCTTCTCCCAAAAACAAATAAGACTAAATTCTTTTCCATTTTTTTATATATTAGCATAAATATTATCATATTTCAACAATTTGTGGGCGTCATTTAGGCTATAGACCAATCAAACGAAAAGTTTCTTCTAAACATAAGGCACCATAACCCAAGGTTCTATTGGGATATACAGCCTCAATTCTAAGAGGTCTAGCTCCATCAATAAGGTAGACTTTCAATTTCTCACCGTATAGGTATGGATCATTTCCCTGTATAATCCCCCATTCCATCAAGAGCGCAGAAGCACCAGTAACAAAGGGGGTCGCCATGGAGGTTCCTGAACGGATAGAATAACCTCCTCCAGGGGAACAGGATGTAATATTAACACCTGGGGCAACAATATCAGGTTTTATTCGCATATCTCTTGTATACCCCCTTCCTGAAAATGGAGCATAGCTTCCAGTTAAGGCATTATATGCACCTACAGAAATAGGTCTATAAGCTGTTGAAGGAATTGTAAGGGTTGTATATTCAGAGGAAATCAAAAATCTTGTAGCTGGATTTTTCGCCCCTCCTGAAGGAAGCCACATATCATAGTTTCCAACTACAATTTTCTTTGGAACAAGCTCTATCCTCCATACACCTGCGTTTATATAATTAGCTGTTGGAATAAAATCTATATATATTTCCTGCTGCCCATTATATGGTGTGGGCTCACCATAGTATAATAAGATTCTGGTTTGAGCTATCTGAAATTGCTGGGTACCTAGGATAGACGGAATAGGGCCAACTCTCATCCCATTAGGTGCTATAATTGTAATGTCAAAATGGTCAAAATAGTTTTTCCATATCTGAAGGTTCAGTGAGAACTCAAATTCACTAACAGTAAACTCAACAATTTCTACTACTCCCATCTGAAGTATTCCTGCTGCATGATTTCCCTGTGCCCCTTCGTTCCCAGTTCCAATAACAATATTGGTTCTTCCCATATTAGAGATATCATTTATAAAGCTTTCTAAAAGTGACCTTCCTGTATGGGATCCGTAGTTATTACCAAAGCTAATGTTTACTGCCAAGGGTCTTGCCATGGATATTGCATATCGTACTACGAATTCTAAAGCTTCCATAAGCTGCGTTGTTCTTGGAAATGAGCCACCTATAGACTCTCCTAGCTTTACGATTATTAGATCACTCATGGAGGCTACTCCCCTATACAATCCATTACTGGCTCTTCCGTTGCCAGCTGCTATACCTGCCACATGGGTTCCGTGACCACTCAAGTCTGTACTTGGAACTATATCCAATCTCTGCGGCATGGGAGTTTGTAGCGCCTCATTAATCTGATCTCTAGTGTATAAACTACCTATGCGAAAGCCTTCTGGAGGATTTCCTGGAATTGTCTGATCCCAAAGTACTTCAATCCTAGTGGTCCCGTCCTCATTTCGAAAGTCTGGATGAGAATAATCGATACCAGAATCAATAACTCCTACCAATACCCCCTGTCCAAATAAGCTGAAAGGTGGTAATTGAACTGGATTAATACAGGAAGCCATTCTGCCTGTATTAACTTCATAAAATAACCTCTTTGGCTTTTCAATAAATTCAATCTGCTCATAAGTAGTCAGATTATCTATCAAATTCTCAGGTATGGTTATAATAGCATAGCCATGAGACAACTCCACCACACCTATATTTAAGTCTTCTATTATTTGCTCAAGGCTACCACTATACTTTACGATTAGCTCCCAGGTATTGGTCTCGGGATCATATCCAACATCAAGATCCATTGTACGTTCTCTTTCGCCTTCAGGCAGGTCTAAGGCCAGATTTAACTGATTATCAAGAATACCACTATCCATTCATAATCCTCCTACATATATTCACAGTTGATATAAGGGAGGATAGGTCCTCCCTTATATGCTTTACTTTATTATATGCATGAATATTATGGTGTAGAGTCGATGCTTATAATTAAAAATTTTGAGATTTTTTCTACTTCGACTAATGTACTCTTGTTTTTATGTTTCCTCCTTTATCTTGTTAATTCTGATTATAATACAAGTCTTTTATTCAAATCATTAATTGCTATTGGCAGCTTTTCAATAATATAATCAACATATTTCTTATCAATATTTAAAGCCTTCATTATCTTATCAGTATATATAAATGAACTATTATTTCCTAACAATCTTTCATAATAGTTAGTACTTATTGAGTCTGCCAGGTGAATAACTCTCACCTCATCAATAAATCTATCCACTACCATAGGATAGTGATGGTATCCTACTACAGATAACATTTCATCAGGCAATTTCCACTCTTTACATATCCACATACCAATCTCTGCATGAGTTATTCCACTTAATACAATTTTCTCAGCTGCAATCTGGTGCATCCCCTTTAACTGCATCTCATGGATCCTATCCAAATAATCTGGCAGGCAAATATCTAATACCGTTACTCCGATATCATGAATTAACCCATATGTAAACATCTTATCCTTATCACTTAGTCCCGTCTCCTCTGCAATCATATAAGCAGCAATTGAAGTTCCAAGACAATGCTTCCAATATCTCTTATTATCAAAAATCCTTGTTCTTCCTTTAGCATCCGGTAGTAAAAGCCTTGTAACATATGAGATTAAGATGATTTTTGCATTTTTTGCACCTAGATAATTAATAGCATCTTTAATTGTACGAATTTCACGACTTAAATCAAAATTATAATTTAAGACCTTTATCAGTATCTTTTCTAATTGAGGGAATCTTGAGAATCTATCAACACAAGAATCAATATCATATTCAATTGGTTCTAATAGCATATTTAATATCTCACCAAACTCTTGCGGTATATGTGGCAAAAGCCCTGAATCCTTAATCATACCTATTATTTTATGTTCACTCATACCTTCACCTCCAAATACATACCAGTTCATAACAATTAGTAACCATCTGATCTAAAAAATTAAGTGAGATCAATTGTCGAATAAGATTTGTTTATATTATACATTGGATAATGTTGCATTTACAACAACTTTATTGTCTTTAAGAGTTACCATTCATTATTTGCTATAAAAAAGCTTTTCCATATATTGATTATGGAATCTATTTATAAAAGTGTTACAATTAATGTTGGAATATGTAATATCATAGCACTTGGAGGCGTTTAAATGAGAAAGATAATGATTCCTGTAATGATTGCTCTAGTCATTATTCTAATAGGAGCAGGAGTATATAGTATTAATAAACCAAAACATGAAATGTCTTATCCTTTGTTTTTGGAAGCTGTAAGAGAAAATCGCGTATCTAAGGTTACAATGAACGAAGAAGGTAACAGTTTTGATGCTTATCTTATAGACGAGTCAGATATAAAATATACAGTTCCTAACCCTAAAACAGACAACTTTACGGAATTTTTATTAATTAATAATATAGACTTATCCTATCAAAATAATAGCCTTTCTGACATAGCAGGCCTAATTCTGGTGGCTATAATAGCTATAGGAATAATTTATTATACCCGAGCTGGAGGCCAAGCAAAAAACTTAATAAAAGACTCTAGCAAAAAGGATGGTACTTTTAGAATTACCTTAGATTCTGTAGCCGGAAATGTTGAAGCCAAATCCATGGTAAATGACATTATAGGTTTTATTAAAAATCCCACTCAGTATAGTAATGTAGGAGCCCGTATGCCCAAAGGACTTTTGTTCTATGGCCCTCCAGGAACAGGAAAAACCCTTATGGCCAAAGCTATTGCAGGAGAGGCAGATGTCCCCTTTTATGCTATGAGTGGCTCTGATTTCGTGCAAATGTATGTAGGCGTAGGTGCAAGCCGTATTAGGAGCCTATTTAATAAGGCTAAAAAGCATGAAAGAGCTGTAATATTTATAGATGAGATTGATGCTATTGGCAAAAAAAGAGCTCGTAATAGCTCTGCCAGCAATGACGAAAGAGACCAGACCCTAAATGCTTTGCTTACAGAGATGTCAGGCTTTCATGATAATCAGGGTATTGTAGTAATTGGGGCTACTAACCGCCTTGATACCTTAGATGAGGCCTTACTTCGTCCTGGAAGATTTGATAGGCAGATAGAGATAGGTCTCCCTGATGTGAATTCTCGCAATAAGATATTAGGTCTTCATATTAAAAACAAGCCAATATCCGACGATGTTAACTTAAATGCATTGTCAAAATCAACAGTAGGCTTCTCTGGAGCCATGCTAGAAAATCTACTAAATGAAGCCGCCATAACTGCTGCCAATGAACATGAGCCCATCATTAATCAAAGCCATATAGATAAAGCATTTTATACAGTCCTTGCAGGTGCACCTAAGACAGACCTCTCATATATATCAAATCGAGAGAGAGAAATTACAGCATACCATGAGGCAGGCCATGCCTTAGTAACAAAGCTTCTACTTCCTGAGAATTATATCTCTAAAGTAACCATTATACCCAGTGTCAAAGGTGCTGGTGGTTTTAACCTCTCCATTCCAAAGGACTCTATGTATCAAAGTGGAAGGCAAATCCTTGCTAACATTAAGATTCTCTTAGGAGGAAGGGCCGCCGAAGAACTTATATTTGGGGCTGATGAAATTACAACTGGGGCAAGCAATGATATTCAAAAAGCCTCTTCTCTTATAGTGGATTACATTAACAAGTACGGAATGGACCCTGATATGGGCTTGTTTAGCACCCAGGTGTTTCAAGAAGGAATAGATAGTGAGCTTGTAGAGAAATGTCGTAACCTAATTAACCTTCTCTACCAAGAAACAAAAGAATTGTTAAGTAATAATATCGAAGCCTTAAATACGCTTACAAAAGAACTCCTGATAAAAGAATCCCTTAGTGGTGAGGATATCGATAAATTAATTGGCTAAACCCATGACTTAGCCACACTATAGAGTTTGTATAAGAACTTTATTTTAGATGTTCATTGTCCAACTCTATAGTGTAGCTGAATACTCCTACATCAGAGGCTTGAATATCTTACACACCTTTCTATCGTATGTAAAAAGCCCATTCACCTCATCCTCAATATCAGAAAGCTGAGTATAGACCACCGCAGATATCCCCTCCTCCTTCAATCTGTTTATATCCTTCTGATAAAGACTTTGCAAAGCCTTTTCTAATTCATCAGTATTTGAATATAATCTATAACCATATACCATAGGCGAATATGAATGCTTAGGTATATAACAAGCATATCCCCCAAACTCTGATAATACAACTGCACGGTCATGCTTATCCGGCTTATAACTCAATGGGTGAAAATAATTATGTATACTCTTAAAATCTCCTCCCTTTTGGTCATACCAACCACTAGCCTGATCAATAAGTCTGCTATCATCAAGAGTTCTTATAAGCTCGGTAGTCTTATTAGCATCAAATTGTCCCCAGCCTTCATTAAATGGGACCCAGACTACTATAGATGGATTATTATAAAGAATCCTTACTGTTTCCTCACATTCCCTAGTCCATTCTTGTCTTCCCTCTGCATCTTTTCTTCCAAAAAGCCAATACTTCCTATCCCTTATACGACCTGAAATCCATGGAAATATTGTGGGAAGATATCCAACTATAAGCTTATTATATTTTCCCCCTCCATTGACCATATCCTGCCACACTAGCATACCCAGTCTATCACAGTGATAATACCAACGTAGAGGCTCTATCTTTATATGCTTCCTTAGCATATTAAATCCAAGGGCCTTAGCCTGCTTTATATCAAATATCATAGCCTCATCACTAGGCGGTGTATAAAGCCCATCTGGCCAGTATCCCTGGTCTAAAAGTCCATTTTGAAAATAGACTTGATTATTAAGATATATGCGACTTATACCTTTCTCATCCTTTTTTATCTCCACCTTACGCATTGCAAAATAGCTTTCAACCACATCCTCACCAGCTGTAATAACCATATCATATAGGTGAGGATTTTCCGGACTCCAATATGTAAAATTCTTAATAGGAATATTCATGATAGCTTGCTTAGAAATAAATGAATGAACCTTCTTCCCCCTATCATATATATCTACCCTAATCAACATCCCAGAGCTTCCCGATTCTTTCCTAGGTCTTTGGCTACCCCGCCTTTGTAAACCTGGCCTGACTTCTTGTTTCCTTCTGCCATCAAAAGAAACTTCCTTATAATTATTAGTTACTGATTTACTAAGCTTAACCTCTAGGCTTAAGATACTCTTTTCCACTAATGGGGTAATTCTTAATGAACTTATATATATTTCAGGGACCCATTCCATCCATACACTCTGCCATATTCCGCTCTGGGCAGTATAGAACATTCCACCACGCTTTAACTTCTGCTTACCCCTACTATGATAGGATGTATCGGACCTATCAACCACCTTTACAGTAAGAAGATTTCCACCCTCTATTACATAATCAGTTATATCTGCAGAGAAGGGAAGATATCCTCCCACATGATACATTACACTTTTGTAATTAATCAGCACCTCACACATATGGTCAACAGCCCCAAAATGTAGAATCAACCGCTTTCCCTTCTCCTTTGCATCAATAATCAAGGGTCTCTCATACCATAATATTTCATCAGGCTGAACTTGCCTGTTCACCCCCGACAGTATGCTTTCAGGGGAAAATGGCACTAAGATTTTACCATCATAATGGGGAGGCTTGACAGAATCCTTAGTAATATTATAGTTCCAATAGCCATTTAACATGGTGTAGTTGCTTCTTTTTAACTGGGGTCTAGGGTATTTGGACAAAACCCTATCAGGGTCTAGCCTTTCCCCCCATTCAGTATATAGCTTGTTAAAACTATTATCCTTCTTCTTAAATAATAAAGTCCGGACAGCATCCTTAAGCTTCAATTATAACACCCCTATCGACATTATTCTTACATATAGTTTAATTCATTGAAATTTTTGAATCAAGCTATTTGTCCATACTAATCCAATATATGAAAAGAACATTAAGCATATTCAGGTTCTAGTAAGGAAATACGCAATAAGTCTACTCCTATTTTATAATATCTGCTATAATTAAGTTGAGGATTTACTGATAATAAAGTTTAAGACTTTCTACATATTAAATTAATTTCACAAACTGAACACTACTAATTACATAATATTAATTACATAAGAAAGCGAGGAATAAGACATGAGTTTTACTAAAGATTTTATCTGGGGTGCTGCTTCTGCATCATATCAAATTGAAGGCGCTGCTTATGAAGGCGGAAGAGCTTTGTCTGTCTGGGATACATTTTCACACACTGATGGGAAAATTAAAAATAATGATAATGGAGACATTGCCTGTAATCACTACCACCTTTATAAAGAAGATGTACAGTTAATGAAAGAATTGGGCATAAAGGCATACCGTTTTTCAATCAGTTGGTCAAGAATCCTACCTAATGGGACTGGTAAGGTAAATGAAGAAGGCCTAAAATTCTATAGTGACTTGGTTGACGAACTTCTTAAGGCAGGAATCACTCCCTATATTACCCTGTTTCATTGGGACCTGCCACAGGCTATATACTACCAGGGAGGATGGCGTAACAGGGACATCGCTGACTGGTTTGCCCAGTACACAAAAGTAGTTGTAGATGCCTTATCAGATAGGGTAAGCCATTGGATAACCTTAAATGAACCAATGTGTCATATACTTCTTGGACATCATATAGGTAATCATGCTCCTGGGGAACAAAATTCAGTACGGGAAAGCTTCAGGTTACTTCATAATATGAATCTTGCCCATGGTAAGGCTGTCGAGACTATACGTAAGCATAGCAAAAGTCCAGCAACAATAGGTATTGCACCAAATCCACACCCCGGCGTTCCAGTTACAAATAAAAAAGAGGATATCGAAGCAGCTAGACTCTTTTCCTTAGGTGGCAATAACCGCGGTATATTTTCAAATGGTTGGTGGCTTGACCCTGTACTTCTTGGTAAATACCCTGAGGATGGAGTTAAGGCTATGGGTAAAGATTTTCCTTCAGAAATGATTCAAGACGGTGATATGGAGCTTATGAGCCCTAAACTAGATTTCTTAGGACTTAATTTATATTATGGAACTCTGATTAGACATGATGATACCCATGGATTTGCCACCTGTCCCCGTGAAATTGGCTATCCGCAAAATGCACTTAAATGGCATGTTCTTCCTGAGATTCTATATTACATGCCTAAGTTTCTATATGAAAAGTATAAACTTCCTATTATTATCACGGAAAATGGATTAACCCTTCCTGATTGGGTCAGCCTTGATGGTAAGGTACACGATCCTAACCGTATTGATTATATGCACCGATACCTAAAGGAGTTAAAAAAGGCCTCCAAGGAGGGTGTTGACATAAGAGGGTACTTTGCCTGGTCTATCCTAGATAACTTTGAATGGGCTGAAGGGTATAATGAGAGATTTGGACTTATCTATGTTGACTACCAGACACAAAAGCGCATACCAAAAGATTCCTATTATTGGTATAATAAGCTTATAGCTAGTAACGGAAAGGACCTATAGCAGAAGATTTCTTACCTTTTATAGCTAATTCTATTGTTTTTTAGTTATATTAATGATATTATTGCTAATAATAAGTAAAAAAAGTTCGTAATTGCTTATGCTTTATCTGTTTAATTATTATGTAAATAACAAAAGATAAAAACAGGAGGTATTTCCATATATGGCTGAGAATAAACAGAGCAATTTTAAAAAGGTGCTTTTTTTTACAACACTACTTATAATAGGATTATTATCAATCTTAACAATTATAGGATTCCTAAATAATTCAATTAATACTTTATTTGTTATAGGACTATTAATTGTATTAGTATTAAGCGGCTTCTTACTGTTTCTGATTCTAAGATTTTTCTATGCAATCAAATTGATAAACAGTAATGCGGAACAACTATCTAAAGGTAATCTTAATATTAATGATATTTTGGCCCACAAGACTCAAGGTCTAGAATCATTAACTATAGCCTTTAACGACATGAAGAGAAATCTCCTCAACTTCATTGAATCAACAAAAACGAATGTTATTGTTCTCTCTGATGCAGTATATAATATTACAAAAAGTCTAGATATGAGCTATAAGGGAAATGAACATATTGCTCAAAATATGAACCTTGTTGCGGAAAAAGCTCATGAACAACTTAATATTGTTAATAACACTCTTAAAAGCATCGAAGAGGTAGCTGGAAGAGCTACTAACATTACTAACTCCTTGGCAAGTATTGAAAAATTTGTTGAAAACACTGTAAAGATGACCGAAGATGGGTCACAAAATGTTGATAAATATAATGAGCAAATGGAGGTTATCTCAACTAATTTATCTGACACAGCAGCTTTTATAGAAGCACTTAATTCACATCTCAACGAAATTGACCAAGTTAATGGACTTATAATAAATATTACCGAGCAACTAAAACTTCTGTCACTAAACTCCTCTGTTGAGGCAGCCCGTGCAGGCGAAGCAGGAAAAGGCTTCGTAGTAGTAGCCCAAGAAATGAACAAGCTTTCCTCTGCTACCAGAGATAGCATAGGTCAAATTAATAAGCTACTAAATAATATCTTAAATAGTAACTCAAAGGTAAGTGAGAGTATCTCAAGCTGTGTTGAAAGTTTTGAGATTAGTAAGGAAATATTCAATTCTGTAAAGGAATCCTTCTATGCTATCAACAAAAATACATACATATTAAGTGATGATATGAAAAATGTTTATGAGGAGTCTCGTCAAATCAACGAAAATACTAAAAACATCAGTGATCAAGGCGAAATTCTTCATGAGGCTTCCAATGAAATATCATCTATTACCCAAGACGTTGCAGCTGTTACTCAGGAATCGCTTGCCGAGAACGAAGAGATTAATAACCAGGCCCTTTCTCTACAAAATATGCTCTCTGGTATAGAGAATCTGCTTAAGAGATATAGAACAGCCGTTGTACCAGTTGACCAAGACAGTCCTAAAAGATTAAAAATCGCCTTCTTAAGTCCCTTAGATAATATATTTTGGGAAAACGTAAGGCAGGGGGCATTATATGCACAGACTGAATTAAAAGCTAAAAATATCGATGTAGACTACATTGGCTTTCAGAAGATGGATAAAACTTTTAATGATACTATAATGGACAAAATAAATGAAGATTATGATGGTATTATCTTCCCAGGTCTTATTACAGGAATAGATAAGATTATCGCAGCTGCAAACAAAAAGAATATTGCATTAATGACTTTTAACTCAGATTTCAATAATAAAGATGGTCGTATCTCATATTTTGGGCCTGATCTTTATACATCTAGTATGGTAGCTGCTGAGGTTATGGTAGAAGCCTTGAATGGGGAAGGAAGTATTGCAGTAGTTCGTGGCTCTTTAGATATTGACGTCTACCGCGTCCGTAGAAATGCAATCTCTGAGACATTACAGAAGAAAAAGATGAAAATCAACACTGATATCGAAGTACCTAATGATGAGATTCTTATTTATAAAATGACAAAAGAAGCCCTACATAAGTTCCACAACCTAGCTGGTATAATCTCTATGTCTGGTGGAAATGAAGGTGTGGCTAGGGCTGTAGATGAAATGGGTCTTGCTGGCAAAGTGAAAATTGTATGCTTTGACTATGATGAAGAAGTTATAAAGCGAATCAAAAAGGGACATATACATGCTGCAATTGGTCAAGATCCATTTGGCCAAGGTCATGATCCTATCATACATATGTATAACTACCTAGTTACTGGTGAAAGACCTGATTCAGTTTGCCCTACCCGTTCAGAGGTTATTGATATAAGAAATGTAACTGAATATTAAATATAAGCCTTAATAATGAGAAACCGTAGGAATCATATCTAGTCCTGCGGTTTTTCTTATTCTATATTCTTATATCATTTTAACTCAAGTTTTTCGATTTCATAGTACCAATGATAGTAACTTGTAATATCAGGTGTTATAGTATCAATATTTATACGGTCTGTACTAACTATGACAAAATTCTGCCTTTGATAGTTAGGCAGCTCAACAGCCCAATCCATAATAATATCTAAAGCTAACTTATATGTAGCTTTTCTATATGATTGATTATCACTTGTTCTAGCTTCCATTATCAAGCTATCTAGGTCAGGATCAATTAGATGATAATAGTTACTACTCGTTCCACCCTTACCAACAATATTACTACTATGATATCTCTGATACATGTCAGGATCTATGGATACGGTCCATGCTAAACACCATAGCTCCTGTGTTCCAGCATTAAGTTTATCTGAAAGAATTTTTTGATCTGCAATATCAGTAACTCTTAACTTAAAACCTATTGTTTCTAAAGCTGCTGAAGCTTCAACAAGAATCATGTGTGCAGGATGGTTCCCATCACCGCCGCCAGGAATAATTATCTCATACTCCATCTTAGCACCTGGAGGGGCCTCTGTTATCTTACCATCAACCACTGTGTATCCCGCTGCCTCAAAAAAACCTAAAGATGCCTGTAATGCTGCAGCATACTTATCAATCAAGCTCATATTAGGTGTATAGATTGGATTTCCATCAACATCGTCTGAAAATGCCAGCTTATAGTCAGGGTCTGATATCTGAGGTGCAGCCCAAGATGTGTTTGATATAGGATAGTTAATAAGACTTGCGGAATCACCGTAATATGTATCAGTAGCCACATCACGATATACCGAAAGGACCGTTGCAATTGCTTTTCTTAAATTCTTTGAAGGCTCAGAACCAGGTTCTCCACTAACATTAACCAAAGCAGCATTTATGCCAATATAACCATAACCCATTTTATCAACAGAGCTTGTTATAATCTTGCTACCTGATAACTGACCATTACCATTAATCTTCCCAATCTGTTCAAATATAGTCTTGCTGCCACTACAATCAGTAATATCTATTGTACCTTGTTCTATACCTACTACTTTATCATTCTCTAAGGTCTCCTTTAGCTGAAGATATTTCGTCTTAGGTATATCCTTATAATAGTGTTCATTTGCTTCTAAATATACAATCTTATTTTCATATTTTATAAATTTATAGGGTCCCGCACCAAGAGGCTGGCTTGTCTTTTCTCTTATCTTGGACAAATCTCCTCTAGTAAATCCAAACATATTATTTTCATAGTCATATAGAGCTTCATCTCCATAATAGTGAAGGGGGGCTACTATTATGCCACCAATTTGATAAATCGATGTTGGATCGTATCCCTTTGTAACTACTTGCACCTCAGTATTGCTTATTTTCTTAATACCTTCAATATTATGAACATCATTTCCTTTGCCAGTTTTATTCATCTCATTAATAATAATTTTTTTTGCAATTTCCATTACATCCTTTTCAAAATAACTATCATCCCCTGCATAGATACTTCCTAATGTCTTGTAATCCATACCATATTGGCTACTTATATCCTCAATCACCCGACTATAATCAGAAATAGCATATGAGTCGTAATTTTCATCTAAACTATATAGACTAGCAAACAAATCCTTTTGTACAGGATGTTCTTGGGTAAGGCCAATATATTTCTCATTCTCATAAAGTTCAGATATCAAAAGATAGGCTTTCTCTAATGTAGGCTTAATTATTATTTCAGAAACCTGGTCATATAATTCTATGCTAGGATTTTCAAGCAATGCAAAAAGCTCTTCAACAGTAATATTTTCAGCTGCAGTACTATTATCACGGTAGTTTTGCATTCCAATTATAGGCTGAGAATACAAGGTTGAATTACCATCATAAGTTTTATCTGCTAATATGTAAAAAGTAAATATTATATCATCAGCGTCCATAACATGCCCGTCACTAAATTTAACATCATCCCTTATTTTAATATTATAAGTAGTTATTCCCGCTTCTTTGTTATAATCAACCTTGATGTTTGAAATTCCATTATAAGTATAGTTAACACCATTATAAGGTATAGTCTCTCCCTCAATTCCATTGAATACTATTCCACCAGTTCTATCAGTGGTAAATAAGCTGACTCCAGTTAACATTACTACATCCATGTCATATGTAGATACTGCGAAAAAGGGGTTGAAATTTCCATTAAAGGGTAAGTAGCCAACCACTAAGGGAACATCTTTTTTTACTAAGTTACTATCCTTCTCATTATCTATATTATTGTTATCAGTGAACTTATTTTCATTGTTAACTTGATTTATATCTTTGCCCTTGCTTGTACATGGTGATACTATTATTAACCCCACGAAAATCACAACGAGAAGATACAAAGCTCCTTTTGTTTCTCTCATTTTCTTCCCTCCTATTAACCTTTAAAAACTTCCCCTAAGTAAGTACTTGGATCTTTTAGATTAAAGTATGTTTTATAAAAGCACTACATAATAATATTATAATGTTTTTACAAAAAATACAAGTAAAAGACAATATAAGTTTAGTTTTAACTAATATTGTCGTTGTCTGGACAAAAAAAAGACTGTTCCAAAATGCACTATCAGGTATAAACCTAATTACATTTTGTCACAGTCTCAATTAATAAGTAATATCTAAAACCATATATAGACACAGAACATAATAAAGAGAAAAATGGCTGTCAAAAACACTAATCCGACTAGTAGTCCACCTAATGTTGCACTTAAGGTAATTCTTCGTAGTTCCTTCTTATCAAGCTCTTCTATAGGCTCATTACTTTCATTATATAGAGGCTCACCGGTCATACGTTTATTGTACATTTCCATTCCGTCAATATTCATATTAGCTATAACTCGGTTATCGTCCTCTACATTTATCTTTTTAAATTTTTTCTCTTTTTTCATATTCTACTCCATTAAAATATAGGACCAATTCTAGTACTATTCATATAAATGGCAGGCTACAAAATGATCTTTTTCAACTTCCTTCATCATAGGAACTTCCTTCTTGCATATATCCATGCAATGTCCACATCTTGTATGGAATTTACAACCCTTTGGGGGGTCTGCTGGTGAAGGAATACTGCCTTCAAGAATTATACGGTTCATCCTCACATCAGGGTTAGGTATAGGTACTGCACTTAATAATGCCTTTGTATAGGGATGCAAGGGATTCCTAAATATATCCTCTGTTTTGCCATACTCCACTAGGCTACCCAGATACATAACACCTACTATATCTGATATATGCTCAACCACAGATAAGTCATGAGAGATAAATAAATAAGTTAAGTTTCTTTCCTTTTGTAAATCCTTAAGCAGGTTAATAATCTGTGCCTGAATTGAAACATCAAGGGCTGATACTGGTTCATCACATACTATAAATTCTGGATTAACTGCCAAAGACCTTGCTATACATATTCTCTGCCTCTGTCCCCCAGAAAATTCATGAGGATAACGATCCTTATGAAAGGACTGGAGGCCGCATGAGGTCATAATATTATCTAGATATTCCTCATACTGGTCCTTTGGCACCAGGCCATGTTCTTTAACAGCTTCACCTATAATCTCTCCTACGGGAAGTCTGGGTGACAAGCTTGAATAAGGATCCTGAAATATAATCTGCATTTTAGTACGAAGTTCCCTAAGTTCATTTTTATCAAGACCATAAACATCCTTACCTTTAAATATTACTTCTCCAGATGTCTTTTCAATCAATCTTAATATAGTTCTACCTGTTGTTGACTTTCCACATCCTGACTCACCAACTAGACCCATAGTAGAACCCCGTTTTATCTTAAAGCTAATATCATCTACTGCTTTTACTTCACCCTTCTGCTTAGAGAATACACCTGCCTTGATAGGGAAGTATTTCTTCAGGTTCCTAACTTCTAATATAATATCATCAGAATCCTGATCCCTTATTGCTTTATCTTCCATTCTCTAACTCTCCTTTCTTCTCATCATATAGAAAACAAGAAACTCCATGGGTGGGTGTAAGATATATTTCCTCTGGATATTTGCTTTTGCATACATCCATCCTCTTATCACATCGGTCATAAAAATAACAATGGTTTGGCATGTTAACAGGGTTTGGCACCTTACCTGGTATGCTATATAGGCGGTCCACCTTCTTGCCTACTGTCGGCTTACTATTCATCAGGCCTATTGTATAAGGATGGCTGGGATTTTTAAATATCTCCTCCACTGTTCCCCTTTCAACTACCCTTCCTGCATACATAACAACTACAAAATCAGCCATTCCTGCAATTACTCCAAGGTCATGGGTAATAAGCATAATACTGCTGTTAATCTTATCCTTCAAACTACGAAGCAACTCAAGAATCTGAGCCTGTATGGTTACATCAAGGGCTGTTGTAGGCTCATCTGCAATGATAAGTCTTGGGCTACATGCAAGTCCCATAGCTATCATAACACGCTGCCTCATACCACCAGACAATTCATGAGGATACATCTTGTATACGCCTTCACTATTGGCAATTCCAACCAACTCCAGCATCTCTAAGGACCGTTGTTTCACCTTGTCCTTTGTCATATCCATATTATGAAGTTGGGTAACCTCATCAAGCTGAACACCTATTCTAAATACTGGGTTTAAGCTTGTCATTGGCTCCTGGAATATCATAGATATCATATTTCCTCTAAGTTTCTGCATCTCTGATGTGGGAGTTTTGGCAATATCATAGACTTCCTCACCTGTATTAAATCTTATTGAGCCTCCAACAATCTGACCCTGAGGTCTTTGTACTAGCTGCATTAGTGATAGGCTTGTAACAGACTTACCACACCCTGATTCTCCTACAACTCCAACAGTTTTTCCAGTAGGTATATTAAAGCTTACTCCATCAACTGCTTTAACTGTTCCTATATCTGTAAAGAAATAAGTATGAAGATCATCAAACTCTACAACATTATTAGGATCCTTCATCTGGGTAATATACTCTTCTCTAGGTATATTTTTGCGATTTCTTCTTTTTTCTATTTCATTAGTAATTCTTCTATTTTCCTTAGAAATATTTCTAGATTCCTTGGAGGAAATATAGTTTGAGTTTTTAATTTTATTTTTTTTAAATAGAGCCACTTAATTCACCTACCTCTTCATCTTAGGGTCAAATGCATCACGTAAACCATCACCGACAAAGTTAAATCCTAACACTGTAATTAATATCAGTAGTCCAGCCGGTATCCAGACAAACCAGAAGTTCGTCATAACATAGATATTATTTACAGCATTAATTATATTACCCCAAGATGCATATGGGAACTTAACACCAAGCCCCAGATAGCTTAGGGTAGCCTCTGTAAGAATAATGCCACCTAGGTTCATTGAACCAATAACTGTAAGCTGTGGTATTACATTGGGCACCAAATGTTTAAATATCCTTCTTCTTACACTAATGCCTAGAGCTTCAGTCGCAATCATAAATTCTTGTTCACGAAGAGACAATATCTGCCCTCGTACCATTCTTGCAATACCTGGCCAACCCAATAATGCTAGAATAATCATAAGCAAAAATATACGATACTGTGGATCTATCCTTAAGAAATCCATTATAGACCCCAAAATAATATATAAAGGCAAGGACGGAATACAATACACAACATCCACGGTACGCATTATAATATTGTCAACCCATCCTCCAAAATATCCAGCCAAGCCACCCAATATAACACCAATTAATATTTCAATTATTACTACCACAAATCCAATAATAAGTGAAATCCTTCCACCATACATCAATCGTGTAAGAATATCCATACCATTGCCGTCGGTGCCAAGTGGATGCTTTTTTGAAGGGCTTTCATATACATTGATTAGCTCTGTTTCAGTATGCTTTCTTATTGTATACTGCTCATTGTTACGAACCAACCTATAATTTACATCTATACCATCCTTATCAGCCATAGAAAAACTTGCTTCACCATTATAAATGGCATTAAGCACAGCCTCCCTATAATCTATTGATAAGAATTCCTTTTCTATAGAATTAATATTTATATTCGAAGCAAGTGAATACTCTATTCTATTATTTCCATCAATCTTGTAAAATATTGCCTTACTACTTGCTTCATCCAGTTCCATTTCATACTCTACTCCCTTTACTTCAAAGGTCAGAGTTTTTTCATTCATAGCCTTTTCTGCTGCATAGCAAAAATCATAATCTAGAACAACATCTTCTGAATAGGTGTTAAAAATCTTCTTAGTAGCTATACTAATGTCCTGAGCCCGGGAGATAGCTTTATTTCTACCTCTAGATATTATAGAATAATATACTTCTTCAAACTCGAAGCTATCTTCTCCTGCTAATAAAGCCTCTGTAGCTACTAGCTCTAATTCCTTGGAAAATGTTTCTCCATCTACAGGTGTAAATCTATTAACACCCTTCAGGTTTACTACAGTTGCAACATCCTGAAACTGTACAATACGATAGAAATCTTCACCTTCCTTTATTAAGGAATAGTCTAAATCTCTTGATGTAAAGGTGGTTTCGCCATTATTTATAGCCAGAACTAGCTGTGCCCTCCCTATACTAGGAAAGCTCTCACCCTCAGCGTCCATATACTGAAATTCATTGTTTATAGCAACTCCAGCATAATCCTTTTCAATACTCTCATAAATTTTAAATACCTGTGTTTCTCCATAGGGAGTTAATAGGCCCCCAACAAAGGAGAATAAAAACATTGAAACTAAAATCACAAGTCCAATAACTGCGAGTCTGTTTCTGAAAAATCTCTTAGTAACTAGCATCCCAGGCGACAAGACCCGGACCCTCTGTTCTTCATCTAAAACTTGGGAGGTGCTAATATTCTCGTTCTTATCATTCTTAGTCATCTCACACACCTCCTTAATTTACTCTTACTCTAGGGTCTACAACTGCATATAAAATATCTGCAATCAAGTTACCAAGTAGTGTAAGTATGGCCATAAATACAATGTAGAACATAGAAAAAGGGATATCCCCCGTAGTCATAGCCTGATACGCTGTATAACCTATTCCTTCAATTTGAAATAAGGTTTCCGTAATCATAGCCCCACCAAACAAGGCAGGAAGTGATCCTCCTATTATAGTTACAATAGGAATTAAGGTGTTACGAAATGCATGATAATTAATAACTCTTTTTTCTGCAAGTCCCTTAGCCCTAGCAGTTCTAATGTAATCCGAGTTTAAAACCTCTAACATGTTTGTTCTTGTATAACGCATTAAAGAACCTATACTTACAATAGTCAATGTAACTACAGGTAATACCATATGATGAGCCCTATCTAAAAACTTACCAAAAGGACTTAATTGCTCATGCATACGCCCAATCATGCCAAACAAATCAAACCATCCTAACTTTACAGAAAATATCCATTTTAATATAGTAGCAAAGAAAAATGAGGGTAATGAAATACCAATTAAAGCAAAAACACTAATAGCATAATCTGATTTACTATATTGTTTTTTTGCCGCTTTAATACCTAAGGGTATTGCAATAATAATCTGAAGTATAAATGATATGGCTCCTAATACAAATGAATCAAATATTACGGTTTTAAATTTTTGGGTAACAGGCACATTAAAGGCCCATGAGTCTCCAAAGTTGCCTCTTATAGCTTGTCCAAGCCAATGAAAAAAACCTCCTAGGATACCCTTATCAAGACCATAGGACTCATTTAGCTGTTCCAACCATTCTCTATATGATTTTCCTCCTGGAAGTGAGGCCTTCTCCCTAGCCATGTTCTCAACAAAGGAGGATGGCATACTGCGCATAATAGTATATATAATTAACGCTACAAAAAACAGTATCACAACGCTGACAGCCAACCTTCTTAATATAAATTTACGCATTGTCTATATCTCCTGATTTTCTAATTAGTATTTCCAAAATAACATCTTATTTATGCCAATCTATATACAGTCATTATATAAACCATATAAATGAGGTTTTATACCTTAAATTAATTCTAGCATTATTTTATGTGTTCGTATAGTTGTTTTTATTTAACAAATGTTTGCATATAGAATATTGTTATCTCATTATATTGAAATACATGCCATACTGGCATAAATTAGTAGTGTTTCTAATATAATGATAAGAATGCCATGAATATTCATGGCACTCTTATCTTAAACTGCCAAAGCAGGATTACTAGTTATTTTAATTCGAGATTCTCAATTTCAAGGAACCATTCGTAGAAGGTTGTAATATCAGGTGTAATTGTATCAACTTTCAAACGCTCTGCACTAAATACAACTGAGTTCTGTCTCTGGTAGTTAGGAACTTCAACAGCCCAATCCATTATAATATCTAAGGCCTGCTTATATGCAGTCTTTCTAAAGGTTTGATCATCGCTGGTTCTAGCCTCCATAATCAATGTATCAAGTTCAGAATCAGCAATATGATAATGGTTACTATCTGTACCACCCATACCAACTATATTGGTACTATAGTATATTTGATACATATCAGGATCAATGGTTGCTCCCCATGCAGCACACCATAGCTCCTGGGTACCAGCGTCAAGTCTATCCCAAAGAACATTTGCATCTGTAAGGTCATTAACATTCAGATTAAAGCCTATTGTTGCTAATGCAGCTGAAGCATCAGTTAAAATCATGAATGCAGGGTGATTACCATCACCATAAGCAGGAATAAGAATCTCATATTCCATCTTAGCTCCTTCTGGAGCGGCAGTTACCTTTCCATCAGATACAGTATATCCAGCCGCCTGGAAGTATCTCAAAGCCGCTTGTTTAGCTGCTTCATACTTATCATCAGAGCTCATATCAGCTGTATAGATAGGATTACCATCAACATCTTCTGAGTATGCTATCTTATAATCTGAATCCGATTTCTGAGGTGCAGCCCAGGATGTGTTTGATATTGGATAGTTTATTACGCTTGCGGCATCACCATAGTAGGTATCATTAGCAACATCACGATATACAGCAAGTACTGTTGCAATTGCCTTTCTCAAATTCTTTGAGGCTTGTGAATCAGGTTCTCCACCAACATTAACCTGATTAGCATTTATACCGATATAACCATAACCTAGGTTGTCAACAGTGCTTGTTAAAATTTTGCTGCCAGATAATTCACCGTTACCATTAATCTTACCAATCTGTTCAAATACAGTTTTACTTCCACTTGGATCTGTTATATCTATGGTACCCTGCTCAATACCTGTTACCTTATCCGCTTCTAAGGTTTCTTTTAATTGTACATATTTAATCTTAGGTTTTCCCTTATAGTAATGCTCATTTGCCTCTAAAAATACTACTTTATTCTCATATTTAACAAATTTGTATGGGCCTGCACCTAGAGGTTGTGTTGTCTTTGCTTTTACAATAGATAAATCCTCTCTAGGGAATCCAAATTTATTATTGTCGTAATCATACTGAGCTTCATCACCATAGTAGTGTAGAGGAGCTACAATTGTGCCACCGATCTGATAGATAGTTGTTGCATCATATCCCTTAGTAGTTACTTGGACCTCGGTATTACTTATTTTCTTAATACCTTCGATATTATGAACATCTTCTCCCTCGCCAGCTGCCTTCTTCACTTCAGTGATAATATCTCTAGCAATTGCTATAGCATCATTTTCGAAATAGCTTTCATCGCCTGCATAGCCACTTCCCAAGGCCTTATAATCAGCACCATACTGGGCTATTATGTCTTCAACAACCTGGTTCTCATCAGATACAGCATATGAATCATAGGTCTCATCTAAGTTGTAGAAGTTGGCAAATAAATCTTTTTGAGCAGGATGAGCATCAGTATAGGACTTATAAGCCTCATCTTCGTAAAGGCTAGCTACCCACTCATATTCAGACACTAATAAGGGTCTGATAAGTTTGTCGGAAAGTTCCTTAGCTAAGTCTTCGTTGGGATTTGCCAAGAAATCCATAACCTCTTCATCAGTAATCGACTCAGCAACGGTGCTATTAGCACGGTAATTTTGCATACCTATTATGGGCTGTGAGAACAAGGTTGAAGACCCATCATAAGTCTTGTCTGCTAATACATAAAAAGTAAATATAATATCATCAGCATCCATAACATGTCCATCACTAAATTTAACATCATCCCTAATCTTAATATCATAGGTGGTTATCCCAGCAGCTGTGTCATAGTTAACTTTAATGTCTGAAATTCCTTTATAGGTGTAATCCACACCATTGTAAGGGATTGTCTCACCCTCAATGGCGTTGTATACAATACCACCGGTTCTGTCAGTTGTATATAACATGACACCTGTCATTTCTGCTACGTCTTGATCATATCCAGTTGTTGCAAAAAACGGACTAAACTTCTCACTAAACGGCAAGTATCCAACCACTAAAGGAGTGTTGTCATTTTTTTTATCCTTCTTACCGCATGCTGAAAATGCCATTAATACCATGACAAGCACGATCAGAAGAGATATTGCTTTTTTTGTTTGTCTCATCTCTTTTCCTCCTCTAAATTCCATATTTGTCTAATACAAATAATACCTATTATCCCTGTAAAATAAACGGAAGAAGACCAAATTATAATTATTCACTATAATTCGTATCTTCCACCCTATAATTTACCTTCATTTGTAAAGAAAAAAACGCAATGCTTATTATTAATATAAGTAGCATAGAGCCAGTAAAAACCCCGTTAATCCAAGATCCAGCTTCATTATTATCGGATATTGTTAGCATTATATTTCCTATACCCGCCAGACTACTAAGAACCATCTGACAAATAGTAGAACGTTTTATCCTTAACTTTGTTTTAACATATTCTATTTGTTTTATTTTTATACCAGAAGATATAAAGTCTATTGTTCCTATAAAACTAATGGTAATGGGGATTAATAAGGAAACATAAGGTAATGCTACATAGGCCACTTTGCTACCAGGATTGTTGATGAGTCCTGCACCTATCGCAATGGTACCACTGCAAAGCACTAAAGCCAAATAGTAAAATTTATATCTTCTAAATTCTTTTGTAGTCAGCTGACATACATAATACTGTCCTATATACTCTGCTACCTGCTTAGTCTTTCCATTAGGTAGGGTTTTCCAAACCAATTTATAATCTTTATAGTTTTTTTTCATATTATTTCCTTCTATAAAGCATAAGACAATAAACCACTTCCTATAAGGTAAAAAATCGTCTATACAGACGACTTAATATGCCTCACGTGTATCATTTTGGCTATTCAACCTTTGTGATAATCTCTTGCTGATTACAAAAATGGGGATTTTTCGTATCACTTGTATCCTTTATTAAAATATCACAGATACATTTCCATGTCAAGCATTAGTAAGATCTTTCAATTATTTTCTACTTCATTTTGCAAATTATAACATTTTTATAAAGGTATTATAAACAAAGACTAAAGCACATTTTTTTACTTCAAATCATATAATGTCACATAAGGAGGGGATCAAGGTGTCGCATTTTAATAATATAGGTATCTTTGGCGGAGACAAACGCCAGGTTCATATTGCGTTATCCTTACTAGATAAAGGCTATTTTATATATTCTTATAGGCTGTATGATCAAATTTCACACAAAAACCATATTAGGGTCGGAGGACTAGACGAATTAATGAAGATGAGCAATGTATTAATAGGACCCATTCCCCTAACAAGGGATCTAGTAACAATATCCTCTAATACAGCCTGTGATTCAAGTAGTAAAACTATTGCCCACTTATTAAATAAGGATCATATGCTTCTAGGTGGTATGATTCCTACAGATATCACTGACTTATGTCAAACTAGGGGTATATTTTGTTATGATTTTATGAAATCAGATAAAATCGCAATAATGAATGCTATTGCTACAGCAGAGGGTAGTATTTTGGAAGCTATAAAAAATAGTGATAGGAATCTTCATCAAAGCTCTTGCCTTATTCTTGGCTATGGAAGATGTGGCAAGATACTTGCTAACAAGCTAAAAGGCCTAGATGCGATAGTTACAGTCGCAGCTCGTAATGAAGATGCCCTAGCCTATGCAACTGCTTCAGGTTTATCTACTGTTAAGCTTTGCAATATTAAGAATACATTAAGAAGCTACCAGTTTATATTCAATACAATTCCATCTCTTGTATTGGATCAGGAATGTCTTAAAAAGGTTTCACCAGATGTAGTAATAATTGATATCGCTTCTGCTCCTGGAGGAGTGGATTTTGAATATGCCCTGAATCATGGAATAAATGCAAAACTATGTCTTGGCCTTCCTGGTAAGGTTGCCCCAAGAAGCTCTGCCGATATATTAGTGACTGAAATTGAAGCTCTGATGAAAGAAAGAAGTGATTAAATGAATATTAGCGGAAAGAAAATAGGTGTCGCCTTTACAGGCTCATATTGCACCTTTGATAAAGTAATTCCTCAGATAGAAAGACTTGTAAAGGAAAATGTAGATGTGTATCCTATATTTTCTGAACAATCTAAAAGTACCGATACCCGCTTTGGTAAGGCAAGTGATTTTTTAAAGCGTGTTAAAGAAATAACTGGTAAGGACCCCATAATAACAATTACAGAGGCCGAAAAACTTGGTCCTAATAACATCCTCGATATTATCCTTGTTGCCCCCTGTACCGGTAATACCCTGGCCAAAATGGCTAATGCAATTACAGACTCTACTGTTCTTATGTCTGCAAAGGGTTTACTTAGAAACAATAAACCTGTAATCCTAGCTATCTCAACCAATGATGCCCTCAGTAATAACCTAAAAAATATTGGACTTTTAATAAATACTAAAAATATTTATTTTGTTCCCTTTGGTCAGGATAATTATAAGGCTAAACCCAATTCTATGATTGCACAATTTGATTTAATACCTTCTACAATAGAGCATGCCCTAGAAGGTAAACAACTACAACCAATTATACTGGCCCCAGCATAAAAAACTTAACACCTACTGTGATTTTCATGTATTAATCGGATTTAACTCCGATTAATTCAAAGCAACCACAGTAGGTGTTCATTTTATTAGTCTGCGTTTGTCTTCTCTATCTCTAGTATAGCACTCTTTTTCATGGGTATCCTACAATTCTTATTGTTACCGAATTCTACGATTACAACCTCATCCATAACATCTATTACAACTCCGTAAAAACCGCTATTAGTTAATACACTATCTCCCTTTTCTAGGGTTGAAAGCATAGCCTGCATTTGTTTTTGTTGCTTCTTTTGAGGACGAATTAGCATAAAATAGAATACCAATGCTAGAATAGCGAACCATCCTATAGTAAATATAAGATTGCCACCTGCAGGAACCTGTTCTGCTTTCTCTCCTCCTAATAAAATAAAATTATACATAATAATTACCTCCTGTTTTATGTTAAGAATCTATCTATCATCCCAAGTATATAGTAATTAAGCCACTTGGGTTAAAAACCCTTTATATCATTCCCCTCTTAAAAAACCTTCAAGCTTTTGCTTCTTGTATTGCTTATACTGTTTACTTCTAATAGCTTCCCTAATTTCCTCCATCATATTATTGTAAAAATACAGGTTATGAAGGACTAAAAGTCTCATACCAAGCATTTCTTTTGCTTTTAATAAATGCCTTATATAAGCCCTACTATAGGTTTGACATGCCAGACAAGCACATCCTTCTTCTATCGGCCTATCATCTAATTCATATTTTGCATTAAGTAAATTCATTTTTCCATGGTTAGTATAAGCATGTCCATGCCTTCCATTGCGGGAAGGATACACGCAATCAAAAAAGTCTACACCTCGCTCAACTGCTTCAAGTATATTGGCCGGTGTTCCTACTCCCATTAGGTAGACAGGCTTATTAAGAGGTAGGTAAGGAGTCGTCTCCTCAATTATATGATACATGTCCTCATGGCTTTCTCCTACTGCAAGACCGCCTATGGCATAGCCATCCAAATCCATATCTGAGATAACTTTTGCATGCTCTATACGTATATCTGCATAGGTTCCACCCTGATTAATACCAAATAACATCTGCTTCTTATTGATAGTATCAGAAAGACTATTTAACCTGTCCATCTCATTTTTGCATCTAACAAGCCACCTAGTAGTTCTATCTACTGAAGTCTGTATATATGCCCTGTCAGCCGGATGAGGTGGACATTCATCAAAGGCCATAGCGATAGTAGACGCCAGATTAGACTGTATCTGCATACTCTCCTCTGGACCCATGAAAATCTTCCTTCCATCTATATGAGAATTAAAATATACCCCTTCCTCTTTAATAGTTCTAAGCTTAGCCAGAGAAAACACCTGAAAGCCCCCGGAGTCAGTCAGTATTGGCTTATCCCATACCATAAATCTATGAAGCCCACCCATTTTCTTGATTAACTGATCACCAGGTCTTACATGAAGATGGTATGTGTTGGATAGCTGAACCTGGGTACCAATCTTATTAAGGTCTACTGTTGATACAGCCCCCTTAATGGCAGCCACAGTTCCTACATTCATAAAAACTGGCGTTTGTATAGTCCCATGTACGGTTTTAAGTTCTCCGCTTTTAGCACATCCATCTTGTTCTATTAATGTATACATAGTTCCTACTTTCTATATTAAGTCCTACAAATTATCTTTATATATATTCTCATTAATACTCATTTATAACATTACAAGTATAACTTGAAAACATATTATTTTCAACTATAAAATCATAAGCTATAAAACGATTATATTCCTATTTTTGGTTTGCAATATTTTGACAATTTTGGTAAGATGTATCTATATAGTCTTTTCATTTACATATAATACAGTCGGAGGTCTGTATAATGTCAATCAAAAAATCTCTTCGTACTATATTAATAATATTTTCTTTTATTCCTGTTGTTATTATTACAGTCATAGCGCAGGGCTTAATGTCTCATAGACTAGTTCAAACACATAAAACAAATCTGACAAAAGCTGCAGAACAAAATCTATTAGGTCTTAATGCAATGCTCGAAACTCATAAGACAGAGATTATTATGCTTTCCAATAATAATATTATTTTAGGTCTGCTTAAGGAAAGTAAGCCTATAAACCCTTCACCATATGATGAAGTCTATAATATATTTAACAACTTTATGGATATAAATTCTTATTGTTCTTCCCTTAGCTTATATAATAAAGATATGATTGCGGTTATAAGTACTGACCCTAATGAGCTAGGTCATAATGAGAGAATGGATATGGCCAAATCCCATCTTAGTAATATTAAAGATCCTACCATATATATCAATGATGGTCTTAAAGACGGAACCATCAGTATTGCTTTTCCTATTTTCAATGATAAATCAGAAGACTCTATATTAGGTTATATAGTAAGCAACTTGCAACTATCTTATTTTGATAATTTCCTTGATGCCCTAACTTTTGGGGACACAGGCTATGCCATTTTACTAGATAGTAAAGGTAATATTCTTTATCACCCAGATGAGCTTCTAATTGGAACAAAGATTGAGTCCCCCCGACTAGCCAATATTGCAAGTGATTATAATAATGGCATGATAGAATCTAAAGGAAGCTTTGATTATAGATATGAGAATGCAAATCAGATTTTTGCTTATGATATTATGCCAGATTCAAATTGGGTCTTACTAGTAAAGCAGGATTTTTCTGAGATATGGTCTTTGACAAGTATTATACTATTACTACTAATAATTATTAGTGCAATACTACTTGTATTAATTATAATATTTGCCCACTCTCTCTCACATAAATATACCAAACCTATAATAGCATTAAGAGATGCTATGCGTACAGCTTCTGAAGGCAATCTTTCGGTTAAGTCAAATATAAAAAGTAAAAACGAATTAGGGGAGCTATCAAAAAGCTTTAATAAAATGCTACATATCTTAAAAACAAACTATGAAGAGCTTACTGATATGCATAATAAGCTACTAGCTAACGAGGAACAGCTAAGGAGCAATTATGATCATATAGAGTATCTTGCCTATCATGATTCTTTGACTAATCTTCCTAATAAGCTTTCCTTTCTTGACTATGTAAATACCTCCCTGATTTCATCACCAGAAACTAATGTCTGCCACGCTGTCTATTTTATAGACATTGATAACTTTAAGACTATTAACGATACTCTTGGTCACGAATATGGGGATATCATACTAATGCAAACTGCTAAAAAGCTTATGCATTTTAATGAAAATGGAGTCCTATCACGAGCTGGAGGGGATGAATTTCTTATCTTTAGGGAAAGTATTTCTTCAAAAGATGAGGCCATTAACCATGCAGCAAAAATAATTGACAGCTTTAAGGAGCCTATAGACATTAATGGAGAATACGTCTACATAACCTTAAGTATTGGAATAGCCATATATCCATATAATGGTCTTTCACCTAATGCCCTAATAAAAAATGCCGATATTGCAATGTATAAATCTAAGGAAACGGGTAAAAACAAATATACTCTCTTTGACACAAAGATGGAGGATGAACTTAACCGTAATACAGCAATAATTGATATTCTTCGTAATGCAATAGACAACAAGGATATTTACATTCAATATCAACCACATTTTGAACTTGAAACAAATACAATAATAGGCTTTGAGGCACTTATGAGAATACGTAGTGATAACTTAGGCTTCTTGACCCCTAATGAATTTATACCGATTGCAGAAGAAAGTGGCCTAATCACAGACCTAAGTATTTGGTTGATTAAGGAAGCCTGCTACTTTAATAAAAGACTTATTGACCATGGGATTACGCCTAGGTATGTTTCCGTTAATATATCCTCTGTACAGATAAACCATCCTGGATTTGTAGAAACTATATCGGAAATCATAAAAGAGACCCGTATTCCACCAAAATATCTTATGTTAGAACTTACAGAAAGTACCCTTGTATCCTCCATATTAGATGCCACAGAACTATTACAAACCATTCAAAATCTGGGAGTAAGAATCTCTTTAGATGACTTTGGTACTGGATACTCCTCCTTAAATTACTTAACTAAAATGCCAATTAATATCTTAAAAATCGACAAATCCTTTGTTGACTATATATGTATAAGTAAAAAGGATGCACGTATAGCAAAATCTATTATAGGGCTTGCTCATAGCCTCAAAATAAAGGTAGTAGCTGAGGGAGTTGAATCAGAAGAGCAATTAACCATGCTTAAGAGAAACAACTGTGATATAGTACAAGGTTTTATATTCTCCCCGCCTCTACATCCTGAGGAGCTAGAAGATTTAATACGAAAAGAATAAAAAGAACCCTAACATGTATGTCTTAAACTAACATAAAATTCTACTAAGACCATACATATTAGGGTTCATTTTTTTATATAAATTCTTCACTTATAAGATCTAGACCATTTATTTATTAAGCCCTACCAGAACAACCTAGTACATTAACTATCTTATGCTTAACTAAAGTCTTAATGTTTTCTCTACCTACAGCTAGGTACTGTCTAGGATCAAAATGACCAGGGTTCTTGGCCAAATGTTCCCTTATTCCTGCTGTAAATGCAAGTCTTAAATCAGAGTCAATATTAATCTTACATACTGCCATACTTGCAGCCTTTCTTAACATTTCCTCAGGAATACCAATAGCATCATCAAGTTTACCACCATTCTCAGATATAATCTTAACAAATTCCTGAGATACAGATGAAGCTCCATGTAGTACGATAGGGAAATTAGGAAGTCTTCTTTCAATTTCCTCTAAAATATCAAAACGTAGCTTTGGTTTTTGACCTGGCTTGAATTTGAAAGCACCATGGCTTGTTCCTATTGCTATTGCAAGAGAGTCAACACCTGTACGCTCTACAAACTCTTCAACCTCTTCAGGTCTAGTAAATGTAGCATCCTCAGCACTTACATTTACATCATCCTCTATACCAGCTAACTTACCAAGCTCACCCTCTACTACAACTCCACGCTCGTGAGCATATTCTACTACCTTCTTTGTTAATGCAATGTTATCCTCAAAGCTATGCTGTGAACCGTCTATCATAACAGATGTAAATCCACCGTCTATACATGCCTTACATATTTCAAAATCATCACCATGATCAAGGTGAAGTGCGATTGGTAGGTCTGTTTCTAAAACGGCCGCCTCTACTAATTTAACAAGATAATTGTGATTTGCATATTTTCTTGCTCCTGCTGAAACCTGGAGAATAATAGGCGCGTTTTCTTCCTTAGCAGCCTCTGTAATTCCCTGAATAATCTCCATATTATTAACATTGAATGCACCTATTGCATAGCCGCCTTCATAGGCCTTTTTGAACATTTCTGTGGTTGTTACTAATGCCATACTTTAACCATTCCTTTCTAATTTGTAATAATATTAACAATGCTTTATCTATTATACCATAAATTATTTTATTGAAAAGTAATTTTTTCTAAATATGGCTGATTCCATATTTATTAGGAAACTCTTGATTATTATTTACTGACATTATAGAATAGCATATAGGCAAAGTGGGAGTTTTACGAAAATGGAGGAGTTTTATGAAAGCTAAACGAGTAGCAGAATCATTAACAGAACAGGTTCATATCGTTATGCCATCACATATAAGTGGTACTGACCGTCTTTTCGGAGGCCAACTACTAGCATGGATCGATGAAGTGGCCGCCGTTACGGCTATACGCCATTGTGAAAACAATGTAACTACTGCGGCTATTGATAATCTTCAATTCAAGGCTGGTGTATTTATAAACAACTTACTAGTACTTATTGGCCGTGTAACCTATGTGGGGAGGACCTCAATGGAAATACGGGTGGACACCTATGTAGAAGACCAACTTTCTGGTAGCCGTAAGGCTGTCAATAGAGCATATTTTGTAATGGTAGCCCTAGATAAAAATGAAAATCCAACAGAGGTTCCTCGCTTGATTCTCGAAACTGAATCCGAAAAAGGAGAATGGGAAGCAGGAATGCGTAGAAAGCAGCTACGAACTGAAAGACGAAGAGAAGGATTCTAAATTTAGAATCTCCTTAGGCCTTACTTCAATTGTATATTACCCTACCCCGTATAAATGCCTAACATAATAAAACATATACTGCTGCACAATTCCAGCATAACCTTGAAACTGATCAACATCAAATTCATTCTCATAAAATTCTTCAAGAACCCGCCTCATCCATACATCTATAGGAAAGGCTTCAATATGATGCAAACCAAAAAGAGATATACAATTTGCCACCTTATCACCAATTCCACGAATACTTTTTAATGTATTAACCGATTCCTGGTGGCTAGCTAGCATAAGAGCCCCCAGGTCTATATGACCTAAGACAACCGCACGAGAGGCAGCAATAATATATTCATCCCTATATCCCAACTTTAGTCTCCGAAGATCTTCCTTTTTAGCCTCAGCAAGTATATCAGGACCAGGAAATGTATAATAGACCTTACCAGATATATCATCCTCCATCTTATTGCCATAAGTCTCACATATTCTTTCAATACAAGCCTTTATAGATGGTATATTCTTATTCTGGGAAATAATAAAGCTTATAAGCATTTCAAAGGGATCCTGTCTTAATATCCGTATCCCACTCCCATAGCTGGCCGCCTTCCTCAAAAATTCATCTGGCCCCTCTAATAACTTATCTACAATTCTGCCATAGTCGTAATCAAGGTCAAAATAATTCTTCCATATCTGCTTATAATCTCCCTCATTGCAGGTTATATTAATTACATCCTCACTTACCTGCTCAAGCTCTATGTAGCGGTCTAATGCAATTAAGCCATAGGTATTATCTGATATCTGATTCATTCTAAAGCATTGGCCAGAGTCTGCAATCTGTTTTAAATTAAAATTTTTACTCTCTATTATCATAATAACCCCTTTTTATTTATTATATAACATACTTATTATAGATTCGATTATATATTTCTACAAGGACTTCCATATTTTTATTGCTAACTAAATATTAATAATAAGTGGAATTATATATAGATATTGACATTTTCCTTATAACAAGTATAAAATTAAGGATATAGTTTTCAATGCTTTACAGCGACAAAGCTTAGGCGCTGAATACAATATCATATAAAATAATCCAAGAAAGGTGAGGGAAACAATGGGACATACTTCATATAACCCTTATGAATCGGCAAAAAAACAATTTAATCAAGTAGCAGATCAAATCGGACTCGATAGCTCTACCCGTGAGCTTTTAAGTCAACCTAGTAGGGAATACCACTTTACTATTCCGGTAAAAATGGATGACGGAACTACAAAAACATTTAATGGTTACCGAATCCAACACAATGATGCTAGGGGACCAGCAAAAGGAGGAATACGTTTCCACCCTGAAGAAACTGTGGATACTATCCGTGCTCTTTCCATGTGGATGACATGGAAATGTGCAGTAGTAGATATACCCCTAGGAGGAGGCAAGGGAGGAATTATCTGCGATCCTCGAACCCTGTCTAAGGGAGAACAAGAAAGACTATGTCGTGGCTACATCAGACAGCTATCTAAAAACATAGGACCTAATCTAGACGTTCCTGCTCCTGATGTAATGTCAAATGGCCAACATATGCTTTGGATGCTTGACGAATATGAGACAATAACTGGAGCCCGTTATCCTGGGGCTATTACTGGTAAGCCTGTCGGTATGGGAGGTTCCCTGGGACGTACTGAGGCAACAGGCTATGGGGTGGTCTACAACTTAAGAGAGGCACTTAAGGAATTAAATATTGATATTGCAAAAACAACTGCAAGCCTACAAGGCTTTGGTAATGTGGCTGAGTATGCTGCTAGGCTTTATACAAGTATGGGTGGCAAGATTGTAGCTATCTCCTGTTGGGATAACAATGATAAAGCAGCATACACCTATAGAAAGCTAGATGGTCTAGATATTGATAAAATAGCTAGTATTAAGGATTCATTTGGAACAATTGACAAGCAAAAAGCAGTTGATATGGGATGTGAGCTACTTAAGGGTGATGAGTGGATTTCACAGGATGTTGATATTCTTCTTCCATGTGCCTTAGAAAACCAAATAACTCCTGATAGCTTTGTTAAGGTTAGTAAACAGGTAAAGGTAATCTGTGAAGGCGCCAATGGCCCTACAACTCCTGACTGTGATGAACTTATTAAGGAAAGAGGAATCTACCTAATACCTGATTTTCTATGTAATGCTGGTGGGGTAACCTGTAGTTACTTCGAACAGGTACAATGTAATATGAACTATTTCTGGCCTAAGGAAGAGGTACTAGAGAAGCTGGATCAAAAAATGACCCATGCCTTCCATGCCGTTCATAACTTAGCCAAGGAAAAGAATCTCTATACTAGAGATGCTGCCTACGTAATCGCAATTAATCGCGTTGCAGAAGCTGTAAAGCTTCGTGGCTGGATCTAATAGACAAGAATAGGTCTGTTGCAAAAGCTCTTATATCAAACTTTTGCAACAGGCCCTTTTTATGTGATATTGCACAAATATTCCTAGTTTATTTGTAACTTTTCTAAGTTCCTTCCATTGACTTTCATTAGTATAATAACTATAATACAGGTGACAAGACAGCTAACATGTCAGATATTACATAGATAATATAGCTATACATCATATTATCTACGATTATGGGAGGGAATAACATGAAATCTAATGACAAGGTCAAAATCATGACTATATCAGCACTATTAAGTGCATTAGGAATACTTATACCGATGACATTTCCAAGCTTTAGAGCCGAACCTGCATCCTATACCTTAGCAAGCCACGTACCTATTACTATTGCAATGTTTATATCACCTACGGTAGCTACCTTTGTAGCAATTATTACAAGCTTAGGATTTTTAATTTCAGGTTTTCACATTGTAATTGTGGCTCGTGCCATGACTCATATAATCTTTGCATTAACTGGCTCTTTAATACTTAAGAAAAACAAACAGCTCTTATCATCCATAGCAAAAACAAGTTTGTTTTCCTTTTTTATATCCTTTATCCACGGAGCTGCTGAAGTAGGAGTTGTATCATTTTTCTATTTTAGCGGAATGTATAGTGATATGTTCAGTGCATACCGCGAAAAAGGATTCTTGGTTTCTGTTGTTCTCCTTGTAGGACTTGGCACAATAATACATGGAATAGTTGACTTTGCGATTTCTACAATTATATGGCAACCGCTACAAAACATTATAACAATCCCAGTTAGTGCCAGAGTAAAATTGCATAGAAAAACCTCATAAAATTACAAGATATGTTTGGCTTGCGAAATTCTCGCACCAAGCACGGCCAGCTTGCTGGCAAAATACCAAACGCGTAAGTACGCATCCTTAACGGAGCGCATTTTATGTAATAGGACTAACTTTCTTATTACATAAAAACAAGTGGTCCTTCAACTACCATAAGGCAGATGAAGGACCACTTGTTTTTTATCTTCGTTTCCCCTGTAGCAATTTAAAGGCTAAGGTCCCTATTATCATTAGAATTCCTGTAGCAAATAACCAATACTTTTCATTAATATATTTTATTGTAGCAAAGGAATTTATAGTTTATAATGTTCTAATTAAAAACATTAATGCTCTAGGCGAACGTTATAACAATAACTATAATATGCAATAATAATTTATAAGCTAAGGGCCTAACATCTATCTTGTATATTTGGTCAAGACAGACGTTAGGCCCTTTTTTGTATAAAAATCTTCTTATATATTATTATTACTATATGGCACTTATTCTATTATCATATATATAAACATTCCTACAAAACCTGTTCCTAGCATAATATATATAGGACTTACCTTCCACTTTCTTAAAGTAAATAGGCTGGCTAAAAACAAAATTAGAGCTACTATATTTATATCTGAGAGATTAAGCGAAAATCCATTCTCTCCCCAAAATGCTAGGGTTAATATAGATACTCCTGCAGAACCTATTAATGCCACTACTGCAGGACGTAAACCCTCAAGAACTCCACTAATAAAGCTTAGGTTTTTATATCTAAAATATATCCAGGCAAGGCTTAATACGATTACATAAGAAGGAATTACACAACCAAGAGTAGCTACTACTGAACCTAAAATCCCTCCAATCTGATTTCCAACAAAGCTAGCCGCATTAATTGCAATTGGACCAGGTGTCATTTCTGCTATGGTTACTAAGTCTGTAAACTCCTTTAAAGTAAGCCAACCATTGATATCCACAATTTGCTCCTTTATCAGAGGCATAGCCGCATATCCTCCTCCGATACTAAACAATCCTATCTGGAGGAAGCTGATAAAAAGTCTTAAATATATCATTTGCTAGCCCTCCCTTTCCCTTTATTCCTATAAATAAGTACTAGCCCTCCTAATATACCAGAAAACAATATAAGTATTCCTACATTTACATTTAAAAAGAAAACTGCAACAAATACAAATATCATTAAAAGTATAGAAAACAGCTGCTTTTTCTTTATTATATCTCCGGAAAGGCCAATTACCACATCAACAATTACTGCCGCAATGCCCGCCTGCATTCCTTTAAGCATTGCACCGATATACCTGTTATCACTAAAATCCTGATAAAAAAAAGAAACTACAGTAAGTATAATCAAGGGAGGAAGTACCGTACCAAATGTCGTAATAAGGGCTCCCAATATTCCAGCCATCTTATATCCTACCATAATGGCTGCATTAACGGCGATAGCACCTGGTGAGGATTGTGCAATTGCTATCATATTTAGCATCTCCTCTTCCTCTATCCACTTTAGGTCTTCCACATACTTCTTCTTCATCAATGGCACAATAACAAATCCCCCACCAAAGGTAAATGCACTTAAGACAAAAGTGGATGAAAACAAAGTCCAATACAAACTTAGACCTTTACTTGTATTTTTTTTACTGGTCATATTCTTATTCATATTAATTTCTCATTTCCCTTTTGTAATATTTGATTTTAAAACAATTTAACTAATCCATCTATATCATTACTCCATATCATCTTATTCATACCACTTATCTCATAATTCTATCTCTTAATTTAGATTTCTCTTACTATAGCTGTTACGGTAATCACTTGGCGATAAACCAGTTATTTTCTTAAAAGCAATAGAAAAATTATGAACATCATTAAAACCAATATTGTAAGCTACCTGGGATATACTATGATTTGTGTCAGAGAGCTCAGCTTTTGCATACTCCATCTTGGTTTGAAGTATATACTGCTTAACTGTTATACCTGAATGTTTTCTAAAAAATGAGGGCAAGTATTTCTTATTATAACCGAAATAGTCAGCAATTTCACTTACTTTGATATTTTCACTAATGTGTAAATTAATATAATCACATATATCATCATAAAGCTGATACTGTGGATTCATATCCCCATGCCTTCTAAATAAATGACTTTGGTTAGCAAGTTCCGCAATAATAGCCGATGTTAGATAATGGTTTAGACTGGTATCTCCATATCGCTTAGCTGAATCTTGAAGCTGTTTCATAAGAATAATTATTCTCTCTGGCGAGGAGAGAATTTCTTTTTCTGGAATTGTTAAAAAGTTTGAATCCAACTTAATATTATTATCATAGTTATAACGCTGTATGGGATCATTTGCATCCTTGTTATAAGTAAAGTGAAGCCAGTAAAAAGCACAATCTGAAGCTTGGTGGCCATATTGGAGAGGGCTTGGTTTCATTAGAAGATACTCTCCTTTTTTTACAGTGTACTTATCTTCATTGGAAGCAATATATAAAGTACCCTCTGTTACAACCATCAATTCAAAATCTCTTAGTTGCCTAGTAAGATGCATCCACTCTGGTGTAGGTGACTGGAATTTTCCACACCAACGATATGAAAATTGCTTGTTGACATCAAAAGAAAGAATCCTCATTCTAAGACCTCCTTACTATAGTTATATAATATGCCATAAAAGAACACAATAGCTATATGACTTTTTCATACATAATTATACCTTTTACTATTCATGTTGCTAGGTCATTTTGATATAATTAAGACATATTGTTTTAAGATTAATATATAAGGAGAGATTGGCCATGAATGAACTAAAAGGACTTAAGGTTAAGATACATGACAGTGAACTTAGGCGCAGGGAACAAGCCAATAAAGAATACCTGATGAAGTTAAGCTCAGATAATTTGCTGCTAAATTATAGGGTGGAGGCAGGCAGGTTTACCGCTCGAGAAGTTCCAGCAGATGCCCATACAGGCTGGGAATCTCCAGTATGTCAGCTTCGGGGACACTTTCTTGGACATTGGCTATCAGCTGCTGCAATTCACTATTATACTAGCAAAGATAAAGACATAAAGGCAAAAGCAGACCTTATTATTAATGAGCTAGAAGAATGCCAGAAGGATAATGGAGGACAGTGGATTGGGCCTATACCCGAGAAATATCTTCACTGGATAGCAAATGGTAAGCATATATGGGCACCTCAGTACAATCTTCATAAGATCTTTATGGGCCTAGTTGATATGTATATTTATGCTGATAGTAAAAAGGCCTTGGACATAGCAGATAGGTTTGCCGATTGGTTTGTTCAGTGGAGTGGCACATTTACTAGAGAGAAATTTGATGATATTCTAGATTTTGAGACTGGTGGTATGCTTGAGGTCTGGGCTGACCTATTACATATTACAGAAAATGAAAAATATAAAACACTACTCCACCGATATTATCGAGCTAGGTTATTCGAACCCTTGTTGGAGGGTAAGGACCCCTTGACGAATATGCATGCCAATACAACTATACCTGAGGTATTGGGTTGTGCTAGAGCATATGAAGTGACAGGGGACACAAAATGGCTGGATATTGTCCATGTATATTGGAAATGCGCTGTTACAGATAGGGGCTACCTAGCTACAGGGGGACAGACCTCAGGAGAAGTCTGGATGCCTAAGAATAAGATGAAGGCAAGGCTTGGAGATAAAAATCAAGAACATTGTACAGTATATAATATGATGAGATTAGCAGATTTTTTATTCCGTCATACCAGTGAACCAGAATATCTTCAATATATAGAATATAATCTATACAACGGCATCATGGCCCAGGCCTATTATCAGGAATACTGGCTTACAGGCAACAAGCATAATAATCCAAGCACTGGTTTACTAACCTATTTCTTGCCAATGAAGGCAGGCCTGCGAAAAGATTGGAGTAAGGAAACTGACAGCTTCTTCTGCTGTCACGGATCCATGGTTCAGGTCAATGCTGCTCTAAATAGGGGCATATATTATCAAGATAAGGATATTATATATGTGGCCCAATACCTAAGTTCAGAACTAAATACCAGAATTGATGAAGATGATATTACTATTATCCAAAATCAAGATTTTATGAATGGTAATATGCAAGTGGTTAATGATATTGCCTCCAGCCATGAGAATATGCCTAGTTATAGAAAATATGATTTTACTATACAAAAGTCATATTCTAAGAACCTAACACTGGCATTTAGAATACCTGAATGGCTAATGTCGGAAGCTACAATTTACCTTAATGATGAGCTTCATGGCAAGTCTATGGATAGTAGTAGCTTTTATAGGATAAGCCGTATATGGAAAGAAGGCGATAGGGTTAGTGTAATTCTTCCTATAGGTATAAAATTCATACCCCTACCGGATGATAATACTATTGGTGCCTTTCGTTTTGGACCTGAAGTACTTGCAGGCATAAGCGAAGAAGAGAGAATACTTTTTATAGATGGAGATGATATATCATCTGAAATAGTGATGGAAAATGAAAGGGAATGGGGAGCATGGAGGTACTTCTTTAAAACAGAGAATCAAGATCCAGTAATCCAGCTAAGAAGAATAAGAGATATAGGCTATGAGCCATATCAAGTGTATTATAAGGTAAAGAAGAAGTAGATGTTAATAGTGGAGCTGTCCTACTAGATAATAGTGGACAGCTCTTTTTAGCTTAAACAAATAACAAGCTTTAAAAACAAGGTAAATTGTGGTAAAATATTGTTGAGCAAATGCATAACAAAAATCGTTCTATAATTAACCGATAACTTTCTTACTATATAATAATTTATTTACTAAAATCAAAAATTTTTACACAAAATGTATTGACTTTTTCTGTTTTAGGGCATAATATAATGGTGTAACATAAAGTTACACAGTTAATAATGTCCTAGCAGTAAGCCACCCACTATAAGGGTAGTGCCGAACCTAGGACTTTTTTCATTATAAGGAGGAAATCATGAAAACAGCTGTTCTTGTTGATGGTGGCTTTTATCGTAAAAGAGCACAAAGCAAGCTGGGTGACATATCTCCAATCGAAAGAGCCAGAGAATTGAATGGCTACTGTTATAAGCACTTAAGTCAGCCTGATAAACTAGCACTAAGAGAAGGCATCGATTTTATACTTGATCCTTTATACTCTCCAATTAAAGATGACTTATTTGAACACATAGACGGCCTTAAGACCTGCGAAACTCGTTTTAAATAGAAAACCACCCTGTCAGAGAGTGTAAATATTTATGTGTTGTATTTGTTCCTTTGCTAATGAATAAAAAGACATATACTTTTTTACACTACCATTAGATTACAAAAGCCCTACAATCAATAAATTGTAAGGCTTTCTTCTTTTACAGGGGCAGTAGGATTCGAACCCACGACCTGCGGTTTTGGAGACCGTTATTCTACCAGCTGAACTATACCCCTATCTATGTTGCTTATATATACTACTATTAATTGTTGTAATTGTCAAGTCATTTTAGTCAATAATCATCATCTTATTTTGCTCAATATCTTCACAATCTTATATCACATATACTTCTAATATTTAACTCATTAAAATATTTATTCTCTAAAGGAATCCACAGATTTATAAATTGTTCAAGCTTATCCTCGCCATTCCTCTCCCTTATTCTTCTTATCTGCTCCTCTTCATCTAAGTCCATAAAAATAGACAAATCATATGCCTCCCGTAGAAACGGATGCATACTGTAAGACCCTTCTACTATATTTAGCCTCTTAGGCTCTACCATTCTTGAATCACCATAGGTCCAAGAACCACAGATATATGGCCTGTATATGACGGTTTGATTTTTAGAAAGTGGGTCTGTAACCTCTTCCCTAAATCTTTCATAATGTACATTCCCCCCTGCCTGTGCCAACCGTTCCTCTGTCTTCATCTCCAAGGGAAGAAAAAAATCATCTATATGAAATATATTGCAATCATATCTTTCACCTATTAAGTTAGCTAGATATGTTTTTCCCGCACCACACATCCCATCAATTGCTACGATGCAAGGAGAATTCTTTTCAATTAATTTATCTATACCTTTAAATACCCTATCATATATATCTACTCTTCTATCTTCCATCACATTACCTCAGTACCACTAAACTTTTTCCCATAAGCCAGGCCAATATAACCCTGGCTTACCTGTTGTCCTTTATGTAATTTAGTACCTCTCCAACATTCTTTACACCAATAAGCTTTATTCCAGATGGCGCTTTAATCTTGTTCCTATTTGCTTGGGGTAGGATACAGGTTTCAAAGCCCATCTTAGCAGCCTCAGCAACTCGCTGATCAGCCATGTTTACTGCACGAATTTCTCCAGTAAGTCCTACCTCACCAAATAATATGGTTTTACTATTTATAGTTATATTTCTAAAGCTTGATAATATAGCTGTTACAATTGCTAAGTCTATAGCTGGCTCAGTGATTTTCATACCCCCTGCCACATTTACATAAGCATCACAATCTCCTAACTGTATGCCAAGTCGCTTTTCTAGTACAGCCATAAGAAGGTTTACCCTATTGTAGTCAGTACCTGCGGAGGTTCTTCTAGGCATGTTAAAGCTTGTATGACTAATTAGGGCCTGAACCTCTACCAATATGGGTCTCGTTCCCTCTATAGAAGCGGATACCACAGAACCTGGCTCTCCATCAGGCCTACCATTTAACATATACTCAGATGGATTATCTACCTCAACAAGCCCTGTGCTCTGCATCTCAAATACACCGATTTCGTTGGTTGATCCAAAACGGTTCTTAACTGCCCGTAACACTCGGTAGGATGCATAGTTATCTCCTTCAAAATAAAGAACTGTATCTACCATATGCTCCAAGACTCTAGGTCCTGCAACCATGCCTTCCTTAGTCACATGGCCTATAATAAATATAGTTATTCCAGTATCCTTAGCCATTCGCATCAAGGTTCCTGTGGCTTCTCGTACTTGTCCCACGCTACCAGGTGCAGAACCTATATCTTCTTTGTAGATAGTCTGTATAGAGTCAATAATGATTACATCAGGCTTATGCTTATTTATAACCAACTCAATTAAATCAAGATTTGTTTCACAAAGGAGCAGAAGCTCGCCGCTAAAAGCGCCGAGCCTTTCTGCCCTCATCTTTATCTGTCCCTTAGATTCTTCTCCAGATATATATATTACTTTTATTCCTTGATTAACAATCTCCCTGCAGGTTTGTAAAAGAAGTGTGGACTTACCTATTCCCGGATCTCCACCAACCAGTACTAAACTTCCAGGCACAATTCCTCCACCTAGTACACGATCTAGCTCTCCAATACCTGAGCTAACTCTTGTTTCGGTCTCTGACTTTACACCAGATAATAATACCGGTTCCTTAGCATCCTTATAGGCCGATATTGACAGGCCTTTTTTAGCAACAGGCTCCTCTACAAAGGTATCCCAAGCTCGACAGCCTGGACATTGACCAAGCCATTTAGAAGATTCATGTCCGCAATCTTTACAGAAAAATACTGTCTTAGCTTTTGCCATATTAGAGCTTAACCACCTTTATAAAATCACTTTTTTCCTCGTCTAATTCTAGGCTAAATATAAGTTTTCCTCCTAAATTAGTCTTCATCTTACCAAGGAAATTATCATTTTTATATATTTCATATTCTTTTTCAGCTTCTAGTTCGAGGGTAATTTGTGCCGTTTCTATACCAGTGACATCAAAAGTTAATTCATTTTCCTTATATCCTAGATTAAATACAGCGGTTCCAGGAACTGACTCATATACAAACAAGCCATTTCTTTCTAACTTTGTTATCTTTTTATAGGTCTTAACCTTGTATAAATCTCCCTCATGTTTAAAGTCAGCTTGCTTAGATTTGATATCTAATTTATAATTACCAAAACTAAGAGTCCCATCTTCTTCCTTGCGTATTAACTCTTCAACAACAGCCATTATATGACCCTCCTATTAGTATTTGTATGGAACATTATATAAACATTATAAACCATTTTCTTGTAATTTTCCACTACCTATAAGCAATATACTGGTTTTTATCTTTCGGATTTTTGTTATTTATTTTTTAACTCTTTACCTTTTGACCGTGGAAATCATATTGTAGCCTATACTGCCTTTAATACAACTTCATTATCTATATACTCAATACTTACTGTGTCTCCTTCTTTGATGTCACCTGCTAGAATCGCTTCTGCTAATTTATCCTCTACATTGGTTTGTATCGCTCTTCTTAAAGGTCTAGCTCCATATTTTTCATCATATCCCACTTCGGCCAAATGCTCTAGGACTTCACCGCTAGCTTCTAAAGTAATATCCATCTGGGCCTTACTTCTCTTGGCTATATTATTAACCATTATGCCAACAATTTCTTTAATATTATCTCTAGTCAGAGAATGGAATACGATAATCTCATCTATACGGTTAATGAACTCTGGCCTAAATATCCTCTTAACCTCATCCATTACCCCTTCCTTCATCCTCTTATAGTCTTCACCCTCATCTACAGCAGAGGCAAAGCCTAGACGCTTTGGAGAAATTATGTTCTGAGCTCCTGCATTGGATGTCATAATGATTATGGTGTTCTTAAAACTCACCCTTCTTCCCTGGGCATCTGTAATATGTCCATCATCAAGTACCTGAAGTAAGATATTGAACACATCAGGATGTGCCTTTTCAACCTCATCAAACAGTATTACTGAATAAGGGTTCTGTCTTACCTTTTCACTTAATTGACCACCCTCATCGTAACCTACATATCCTGGAGGAGAACCTATAAGCTTACTAACACTATGCTTCTCCATGTATTCTGACATGTCGACCCGTATAATTGCATTCTCAGTACCAAACATAGCCTCTGATAATGCCTTAGATAACTCTGTTTTACCGACTCCTGTAGGTCCAAGGAATAGGAATGACCCAATTGGCCGATCAGGATCCTTAAGTCCAACCCTTCCTCTTCTAATAGCCTTTGAAACTGCTGTTACTGCCTCTTCTTGGCCAATTACTCTTTCATGAAGAATATTCTCAAGATTTTGCAATCTTTGGGATTCTTCCTCTTCAAGCTTCCTAACTGGAATCTTAGTCCAACTAGATACAATATCAGCGATTTCAGAATCATTTACTACAAGCTGGTCCTCAGTTCGTTTCTTTTCTTCAACAAGTTTTTCCTTATCAAGTTCTTCCCTTAGTGCTTCCTGCTGTTTTTTTATTTCTCCAGCCTTTTCATAAGCCTCTTCTTTGATAGCCTGCTCTTTTTGTTGTTCAAGCTTTGAAATTTCTTTCTCCAAGTCCTTTATAACTGGAGAGGGGGTATAAGTGCTTAATCGTACCTTAGAGGCCGCTTCATCCATTAAATCTATTGCCTTGTCTGGAAGGTGCCTATCATTAATATATCGACTTGATAACTTAACTGCAGCCACAAGAGCATCATCTGTGATTCTTACCTTGTGATGTGCCTCATATTTATCACGAAGTCCAAACATTATCTGAATAGCCTCCTCTTCAGAGGGTTCCTCTACAACAACAGGCTGGAACCTTCTCTCAAGAGCAGCATCCTTTTCAATGTATTTACGATATTCCTCTCTAGTAGTTGCACCAATTATCTGAAGCTCACCCCTAGCAAGAGATGGCTTTAGGATATTGGAAGCATCTATTGCTCCCTCTGCACCACCGGCCCCTATAATAGTATGAAGTTCATCAATAAATAGAAGCACATTTCCATCACTGATAACCTCGCCAATTACCTTTTTAATTCTTTCTTCAAATTCACCACGGTATTTCGAACCTGCAACCATGCCTGATAAATCTAGGGTGACAACTCTTTTGTCCTTTATGGTTTCAGGAATATTTCCTTCTATTATTTTAAGAGCAAGTCCCTCCGCAATAGCAGTTTTACCAACTCCCGGTTCACCCACTAGACAAGGATTATTCTTTGTCCTTCTGCTTAATATCTGTATAACTCTTTGAATCTCATCCTCCCTACCAATAACAGGGTCTAACTTACCTTCCTTTGCGTAAATCGTAAGATCCCTACTATATTGATCAAGGGTAGGAGTACTTGACTTTGCCTTAGCCTTATTCTTAGTTGAGGTAAACTCATTCTTAGCAGCAGTGATGTCTACACCTGCTGCCGTTAAAAGGTCAATATAAACCTTCTGTAGATTAACACCAAGAGTACTTAAAAGACGTACAGCAATACAATCTGATTCCTTCATTAATGCAATCAGAATATGTTCAGTCCCTGCCTCCTGTGATTTAAGCTTTGCTGCTTCCCTTTGGCTCTGGTCTAATATTCTTTTTGATCTAGGAGTAAAGCTTCCGCCTTCCATCATCTCAACACCGCTACCCGGTGAAATCAACTGGTTAACCAATTCTATAACCTTATCTGCAGTCACTCCGTTTTCCTTTAGAACTCTAGATGCAACTCCCTCTACCTGCATTAATCCTATAAGAAGATGCTCTGTACCTATATAGTTATGGTTTAGACGAAATGCTGTATCCCTAGCAAGATTAATAGCTCGCTTAGCATTATCTGTAAATTTATCATTCATAAATAGTGTCCTCCTTTACCTGAGTACTTTTATTGCTTTTCTGTTAAATAATTGTGGGCAATTCCTTTCTAATATATTCAGCTCTAGATTGATCTCTGGAATTGCTTCCTACATTCTTACCAAGTGTCCATTGTAAACTTCCGGGCTGTACACCCATCATCATTCTATGGACGTTAAATTCTCTGTCAAACTTTATTAATCCACAATCCGCTCCAAATTTTAATTGCGAAAGAAAGTTCATGGCATCATCTGAGGTAATCTGCCTGGCGTATTTTAAAATCCCATAAGCTCGATATACCTGATCCTCTATTTCTTCTGAATTAAGGGATAACATGTATTCCCTTCTTCTTCTTTCCTGCTTCATAACCTGTTCAACGATTCGTCTCAAATTCTCAATTATTTCTCGCTCAGAATTCCCTAATGTTTTTTGATTAGAAATCTGATATATATTTCCAAGGCTTTTTGTTCCTTCTCCATATATACCACGAATTGTTACACCATATCTGCCAACCTCTTCAATTAATCTCTGTATCATTCTAGCAGAGCTTAATGCAGGCAAAAATACCATACAGGATGCTCTCATTCCTGTCCCCGTATTAGTAGGGCAGGATGTCATATAACCATACTTTTCATCATATGCAAATTTTAATTTTTCATATGCTATATCATCTATACGACTTGCAACCTCATAGGCCTTCTCTAGATTCAAACCACCAATAATAGCCTGTAACCTTACATGGTCTTCCTCATTTATCATGATACTTACTGTCTCATCCTCTGATAGAATAAGTCCAGTGGTTTGGTCCTTTTCTATAAGTAGAGGACTTACTATATGCCTCTCAACCATTGCAATCTTATCAATATCATTTAATGACTTTATATTACAAGCATAGTATTTTCTCTTATCCTGTTGGGCTAAGGATGGGGTTAACTTCTTCACCTCATCTACCAACCTTACAGCTTCTGACTCATCCAGGAGTGGAGAAAACCTATAGTCCTCTAGATTTCTAGCTAGTCTTACCCGGCTGGAGATAACCACATCGCCATCCGGTACAATTTGTTCATACCATTTAAGCATTATTGGTCTCCTCCTTTTTTAACTCCTTTATCAAATCTCTTAACCTAGCCGCCTCTTCATATTCCTCATTTTCAATTGCTTTCTGAAGCTCCAGGGTCAACTTTTCCTCTTTTGTTAAATCCTTTAATAGGCCATCGGTCGCTGACACAAATCCTTTTGGACGTTTTCCTGTATGGGCTTCTGCACCCTGTATACCTCTTAGAGTTTTACCAAGTTCCTTATGGAAGCTTCTATAACACTGGGCACAGCCAAAACGTCCCCTTTGCAAAAAGTCATCATAGCTAGTCTTACATCTCTCACAAACAATAGTCTGCCTACCTTCTCCTGGCCTCTTAGCTGAACTAGTCTGGTATGCTCCTAAGAGATTTGATAGTAGGCTATTCAGCGTCATATCTGAATTTAATAAAGGCTTTTCCATTTGAAAGGATGTATAATCAGTTGCACATTCTTCACATAGGTGTTGCTCTGTCTTAACACCGTTAATAATTTCCGTATATAATATTTTCGCATCTCTTATCTGACATCTATCACATAACATTGGAAATTACCCCCCTTTCAAATTCATTAAATATCTCTTTAACTACCTCAAATACTTCTATACAGCTTACATTTTTACATATAGCCTTTGCAAGTATGACTCTTAACTCATCCTTCATGTCCTCCTTGGCCTGCATCTTATCCACATCAACAGCAATAACCGCGCCCTTTCTTCGGTCCACTTTAATGTATCCTTCTTGTTTTAATATAGTATATGCCTTGTTAACTGTATGCATATTAATTCCTACAAACTCTGCAAGCTCTCTGACAGATGGAAGATTATCGCCTTCCTGTATTTTTGAGGTGGCAATGCCAAATATGATCTGATTTCTCAATTGAATATAAAGGGCCTCATCGCTATTAAAATCAATCTTCACATACATTGTATACACCTCTTTAATAAATTTAAGTGATTAGGTTACATAGCTATAACAAATAATACGTTATGCCTGTTATATACATAATATAACAGGTAAGTCTGTTTGTCAATATTTACTTTCTCTTTTTACGTTTTTTATATCCCTTTGACATTAGAAAGTATCGGATAAAAAGTACTATAAACAAAGCACAAAGCCCACTTAAGATTCCAATAATTATTGCCGCCTTATTTAACTTAGCTCGGTATTCATTAGAGTCCATAAGCTCCTTATCAATATCATCTATTGGACCATAAACAGGTGTAAGGTCTTCTATATATCGTTGCATGGTCCTTTCCACCTTGTCATATCGATAAAAACCAGGCTGACCAAGCTCATTCTCAGCATAAATCAAGAGAAAGTCACTATCAAGCTGATCAGGTGCATAGACAGGTATCGATATGCCCGACACTATAATTTTAGTCTCCTGATATCCGCTTGGTATCTTAACATCAGCAGATGGCTCAAGCAGTTTATATTTGCCATTATAAATCACAAAGGTATTATCTGCATCTTTAACCACCTCAAATTTACCATGCCTTTGGTCAGGAGTAATAGGCTCTATATCAACTTCTCCTAAAGGTGCCGCCTCTCTTACTACATTAATAATATATTCTATGACATTTCCTGATTCTGCAATCACAGAAATAGTAACTTTGTTATCTCCTTCTTCTAACATATCGTTTCCAGATACACGAACGGTTGCCTTTTCATCTTCAGGAAGGGCTTCCACAATTAATTTTGCTGTGTCATAGCCCACACTAGTACTATACTCTAATGTATTCTTATCAAAGTCTGGGCTTAGTTTAGCAGGGCTGATTTTTAATGATTTAAGGTTTGCATTTACAGAAGCAGTTTGTGCTACCTTTACGTCTAGCTCAAGAGATTTTGATGAAATCGACATAGGAAGTCCTGATTCATGGTCATACACCATAATTGAGCCTGTAAATTCAATTTCACATTTTCCAGCCTGCAAGGCCTCAAATTTCATGGCGTATTTTCTATCGTCTGTACTTTCAGACATATTAAAATCATAAAGCCTTAAAAATCCGCTGCCTCCTGTTAATAATCCTTCCTTATATTCTAGGATATTATCATCATATGTTAAATTAGCTTCTACATTATCGAATATAGAATCTGATTTGATATTAATATATACTAAAACAGTATCACCAACACTTATCTGATCACTATCACTTGTAATCTCTATATCTGCACTTGCAGCCCTTGCAGTTTCAACATTGAAACTACCAGATATTATAATAAACAAACAAAATAATATAATGTTAAATTTTCTTCTTTTCATTACCTTTCCCCCTTTTGCTTAATAATAACATAATGATTTTTAGAAACAAGTTCTTTTTTGTTTATAAACTAAATTCCGGCCAGTAGTTTTACACACTACCGGCCGGAGTTTTTTATCTTGTCCGATAATTCCAGCCTCTTAAGCTTTTTTAAATCGGTTCATTATTACTCCCTAACAATATTAATGATGTAGTTTACCGTATCGCCATTCTCAGCAACAACCGGAATAACTATCTCATTATCACCGACACTGAGAGGTATATAGCCTCCTCCAAATACACTAGCCTTTTTACTTACTGTTGTGGCCTTAATCTCCACCGCCTGGGTGTCGTTTCCTACTATCAGATAATAATTGTATTCTGTCTGATTAAAGGTAGGTGTAATTTGAAGTTCAGTATTGTCTATATTAAAGACTTTCAAGCTCTTTAACCTATTATTTGGATTAAACTGTGTCGTTGGCCTTGGGCAAGGTTTAGCAGGCATGTTAAGGTATACAGGAATGGAGAATACTATAGGAGAATCTGCCATGTTACTGTATGCTGCTGCAATCTTTCTAGCTTCTGCCCATGGAGCCTCTACATTTGTCATATATTGGTGGAAGTATGTGGAAGTAGGGGTGACATTGAACTTCTGCAAGTACACTGTATCCTGGCCCCTATTGATATATGTGCTTCCAAGGAAATATGAACCTCCCACTATGGACTTATACGGATTTGTCCATGGAATTAAATAAGTCTTGTTAGTAGCAGCATTCTTAGTTCCATTCTTAGCGTATCTAAGCCCATTAGCAATTGCGCCTCCTCCAGGACTATCATTGGCTCCAATATTATAGAAATTATAATATCCCTCATGGCCCTTATAGGTACCTGATACACTATTACTTAAGCTTGTTGGTCCTGTTACTACCTCTTGCTTTACTCTAGATGCCAGATGATATGGACTTACTCCAGAATACTCCGCTGCTTTTATAAAAGTCTCAGCATATGTATAGGTTTGATTATTACCTATATCATCTATAAATGAATAAGAAGCATTATATAAAGCCGTTCCCTTTAGTATACTTTCCACACCCTGCTTATTCTGATATCGACTTTGATATCTAAGAAGCTCAAATTGGAATATTTCTCTCTCATTAAGGAAATTTCTCGGATCCATATAGTATTCTACAGCCGCCCTTGAAGCTGTAACCCAATATGTACCATCATATATAGTAAACTTATCTGTTTTCCAGTCATATGCTCCCTTATCAAAGGATAACCATTCAGGACTCTTTGAATTAGGAATGGTATTCTTTCCTGGGATACTTTCATTATCTATAACTGTCTTCCAATCAAGTCCTGTATGATATGCCTCAAATACCCAATTGGGGTTTTTCGCATGAAGCTCTCTTAAGGCAATCTTGTAGTCTTCAGGAAAGCCCTCTCTTGCAAGCTGTGCTTCAAAGTCTAGGTCATCACCTGGCTGGGGAGCAGGAGTGGGAGTTACAGAAGGATTTGGTGTTCCTGGCTTCCATGGATTCGTTACACCAGTTGGTAGCTCTGATCCCACATATATATACTCAGCCCTTACATGTCCTGATATATTGTCATGGCTAATATAATACCATGGCTCTCCATTTACCCTAACTGTCTGATTAACCTTAACTTTGGCTCCACTAAGCAAGGTTACTGGCTGTCCGTATGCATCATATAGAAAATTATTGTAGGCTAAGACATTCTCATAAACATTTAGATAGACCGTATTGCAAACATAACCATCAAGAGAATCAACAATATCATAGTGAACTGGATTATCAGCAATCTCAAGAATCTGGTTAGGCTCTGGTATTGGAGTCGGTATTGGAGTGGGTGCTTTCGTAGGAACAGGTGTTGGAGTTACAGTAGGCTCTGCTGGCTTGGTAGGAACCGGACTAGGTGTTGGTGCCTGTGTAGGCTTTGGTGTAGGAGTTGGTTCCGGTGCCTTTGTTGGCTTAGGAGTAGGTTTTGGTGTCGGCGTTGGGGTGGCTGTACTTTCCGTGTTCTCTCCCCTGAATCCCACCTGATGTGCTGGAACATATCCCTTATAGCTTTTTCCACTTACCTTAAAGGATATCCTATACCATTTTACTCCACCAACAATTGTCTGATCTATGATATTAACCGCCTTATCCTTTTTAAGCGAAATTATATTACCCTCTTCATTTTTTAAATAAGCCGCCTTATCTCCAGCAGCCTTGCGAATATTTACTTTTTTAGAACTTATATTTGCCTTTATACTTTTTTCAAGATTCAATTTTATATAAAGACTAGAAACATATCCTTCCTTTGCTAGCTGTCCACTAGGCAAACTTATCTTGTACCATTTGGTATTGTCAACTACTGCTTCACCTATAATTGTCACCTTGTTATTAGCCTTCAAGGATCCTACTACAGAGTTATTGGTACCGGCATCCTTTCGAACATTTAGGGACCCAGCTGTTACAGTAGCCTCATGCTTGTATCCTGTCTCTGTCTTGTTTCCACTTTCAGGCTTTGGCGTAGGAGTAGGCTTTGGTGTTGGCGCCTGAGTTGGCTTTGGAGTAGGACTCTTTGTTACCTTTATATAATCCCCATGAACATAGCCCTTAACCGTCTTACCATTAAAGACTAAGGATACATAATACCAGTCTCCTTCTGTATCCAATATAGTAACAGTTTCATTTTTTCTTAAGAAGACATATGTTCCATCATCAAGCTGTAATCTATTAGCAGATGTAGATGGCTGGGTTCTAACATTAAGTGAATTTGCTGTTACAGTGCCTTTACCAGACGCTAATGCTGTCGAATTATATGTAAAATTAGATAATATTATCCCTATGCAAAGTAGAAATATAATACATTTATGATATAATCGCTTTCTCATTTATTACTCCTTTCAAACAAGCTTGAACATCAATAAATTCTGTCGTATTACGGATTAATATTAAAAAAGAACTATGGCAGTTCTGTGGCATTTACTGTCTTTGGTGTCATATACTGCCTCTTATAAGTGGATATTTTTTGCAAAAATCAACAATTCAAAAAACTACGGTAATCAAATAAACATTCGACATACCGTAGCATTTATAATTAACTTTTATATTAAATTCTAATATTAGTCCTCTACCTGGTCTATAACTCTTCCAATATCTTTTCTCATATATTTATTAGCAAAATTAATCCTATCAACAGCTTCATAAGCCTTAGCTCGAGCTTTTTTAAGGTCACTAGCTATAGCCGTCAAACCAAGGACTCTACCTCCATTAGTTAGGATTTGTCCTCCCTCATTTTTTGTTGCTGCATGAAATACAAAGTAGTCATCAGCCCCACGGAAGGAATCAAGCCCCTCTATAGGAAAGCCCTTCTCATAGTAACCTGGATATCCGTCAGAGGCTAGGATTACACATACAGCCGCATTATCCTCAAAAGATAGGTCAATCTTATCTAGTCTACCATCAATACAGGCTTCCAAAACTTCCACTAAATCATTCTTAAGTCTGGGAAGAACTACCTGGGCCTCAGGGTCTCCAAATCTGGCATTATATTCAAGTACTTTAGGACCTTCCTTTGTAAGCATCAGTCCCACGAACAATATACCAACAAAATCTCTACCCTCAGCCTTCATTGCATCCATTGTAGGCTGATAAATATACTTCTTACAAAATTCATCCACTTCTTCTGTATAAAAAGGAGATGGGGAAAGAGTTCCCATTCCACCAGTATTTGGCCCCTGGTCATTGTCAAAAGCCCTCTTATGATCCTGAGCACTGGTCATAGGTAATATATGGGTTCCATCACAAAATGCTAGAACAGAAACCTCTGGTCCAGTGATGAATTCCTCTATAACCAGTCTATTTCCCGCAGTGCCAAACTGCTTTTCCTCCATAATAGCCCTAACGCCCTTAACAGCTTGATCATAATCCATGCAGATTAGGACACCCTTACCCAGGGCAAGGCCATCCGCCTTAAGGACTATAGGATATTTACTAGTTTTAAGATAATCTATAGCTTCCCCAGCTGATTCAAAAACCTCATATAAAGCTGTTGGAATCTTATATTTCTTCATAAGGTTTTTAGCAAACACCTTAGAACTTTCTATTTCTGCTGCAAGCTTTCTAGGGCCAAAAACCCTAAGTCCTTTTTCCTCAAAGACATCTACTATTCCTGCCGCCAGAGGATCATCAGGGCCTACAACTGTAAGATCAATTCCTTTTGATAAGGCAAAATCAGCAAGAGCCTCATGTTCCATTACCGAGATGTTAACACATTCTGCGTACTGGCCAATACCCGCGTTTCCAGGAGCACAATATAGCTTGTCCAGCTTAGGACTCATAGATATTTTTTGTGCTATGGCATGCTCTCTACCGCCTCCACCTATAATTAAAACCTTCATATAATACCTCCACATGCTTAATAATCCATTGCTTAATCTTCTATAATTACCTTATTGCCCTCAACCCTTACCCGGTCTTCTGATATAAGCCTTACAGCCTCTGGTAGAAGTTCCCACTCAGCCTCTTCCATAACTCTTTTTTGGAGTGTTTCGGCTGTATCACCATATAAGACCGGAACAGCCCTTTGAAGTATAATTGGACCAGTATCTGTCCCCTCATCTACAAAATGAACTGTCGCTCCTGTAAGCTTTACACCACGTGCAAGTGCCTCCTCATGAACCTTAAGACCATAGAACCCCTGGCCGGAAAATGATGGAATTAGGGAGGGATGAACATTAATAATCCTATTATTATAATGCTTAACTATATTAAGAGGAAGTATCATCAAAAAACCTGCCAAAACTATTAGGTCAACCTTATAGCTTTTGAGCAGGCTTAAAAAAGCCTGGTCAAATTCCTCTGTTTTATCATAATCCTTCTTTTTAATTACAGCGTATGGAATGTTATGAGAAATAGCCCTTTGCAAGGCATAGGCCTTATCATTACTACTTATAACGACTTCAATAGATACACCCTTAAGCTTTCCCTGGTCAATCCTATCGAGTAAGGCCTGTAGGTTGGTTCCACCACCAGATACCAGGACTGCCAGTCTTAGCATAAACTTATCCCTCCAGTACCACTACGGATTTCTCCTAGGACGTAGGCCCTCTCTCCTGTTCCATTAATTATTCTCACAGCCTCATCTGCCTTGTCCTGGTCTACGACAATGGCCATACCAATACCCATATTAAAGGTATTATACATAGCCTTATCAGCAATATTACCTTCCTTTTTTAGGATTTGGAATAGGGGAGGAATATCATAGCTGTCCGTACGAACATGTGCTTCCATTCCCTCTGGAAGCATCCTTGGAATATTCTCATAAAAGCCTCCACCTGTTATATGGCCACAAGCCTTTATCCTTACATTACCATCCTTTAAACCCTGCAATGCCTTTACATATATTTTAGTAGGATTAAGCAAAGCCTCTCCCAGACTCATACCTAGCTCATCATAATGGGTATTAAGAGTAGGCCTTTCCATCTTGAAAACTTTGCGAACCAAAGAATAACCATTACTGTGTATGCCAGATGAAGCAATTCCTATTAGGACATCCTTAGGCATTACCTCCTTACCAGTAATCAAGTCTTTCTGGTCGGCAATACCTACCGCAAAACCTGCCAAATCATATTCATCCTCAGGATAAAAGCCTGGCATCTCTGCTGTTTCTCCACCAATTAAGGCGGCCCCAGCCTGGAGACAGCCCTCTGCTATACCCTTAACAATATTTGAAATCTTTTCGGGATTGTTTTTTCCACATGCAATATAATCAAGGAAGAATAGGGGTTCAGCCCCTGAACATGCTATATCATTTACACACATAGCAACACAATCAATACCTATGGTATCATGAATATCCATAAGAAATGCAAGCTTTAGCTTTGTTCCTACACCGTCTGTCCCCGACACAAGGGTAGGATTTTCCATACCCATGAATCTCTTTAAGGAAAACGCTCCGGAAAAGCCTCCTATATCAGACAAAACCTCCTTGCGCATGGTTTTCTTAACATGCTCCTTCATAAGTTCTACTGCCTTATAACCTGCTTCAATATCTACTCCTGCCTGCTTATAATCCATGTCAATCCTCCATTCTAATAATTACCTACTGTATATTACCATCTGCCAACATTTTAGCATATTAGTAGTAATCTTTCAGCAGATATATTCTTATCCTTTATATTAGCCATTCTAATAAATGTTTGGTTATCTATTAGTATTTTTAATCCCACCTATAGGCTTAAGAATCTCTTTTTGCCCTTGTATGATAACCATTTATATAGGACTAATATCAAAACACACAAAAGAATTATGAATAAGATTATGGCTACTAAGGAGTCTTTAGTTAGGCCCCATAGTAAGGCAAGAACTCCTACCATACCCATGCCAGAAAAGACAGATATCAAGGATGCTGTACTTTGCTTAATTATCACTGTTTCATTGGTCCATGTCAGATTGGGAAATATAAGGTTAATCACCAATCCATATAAGGAAATATATAATGAAAATACGACTACCATAAGAAGCAAGACTAGAACATTAATAAAGGGAAGTCCCATTGTAATGCCAAGGACTACTGAAGCAATTAATATCGGAGCAAGAACAGTCAAATTAACCAGTATCTTTGCAGCAAATATCAAATCTATAGAAACAGGTAGGCTTTTTTTAATCCAGAGATTCTTTCCCTCTATAGATATCCCAGCCATTGTTGTAGAGGAAGTGGCCATACAGAAGCCAATAAACATAGGTAAAAAGTCCCTAAGTAGCGTTAGATCAACTTGCCCTGATAGGTTATCGAGATTAATAAAGGGTAGCGAAAGACCAGCTAAAAATGCTATCACTACACCAAAGGCTGTATTCATTACATAAATTGGTGTCACGAAATAACGCTTCAGATCAATTAAGTATAAAGCCTTAAGAGGCGAAGAAGTTTTAAGTTCACCAAGCTTATAATTTCCCTTAGCCACCCCTGACATAAGGGAGCTATTTATTCTTACAAATACCCTGCCAACTAATAGAGAAAATAACCAAAAAGACAAAAGAGAAATAGCCATAAAAATTATAGCCGATACAAATTCTCCCCCAATTATAGCCTTGCTATAAATTCCGGCTAGGGGATAGATCTCCTGAACCTTTTTATTTATCTCCTGACCTAATTCCACCATAGCCTCTGTTGAATCTCCCAAAAAGACTGGCACAATCATAAAGCCTATAAGAAGTATAAAGGAAAATAATATATAGGCTAGATTCTTGAATCTAAAGCCCGAAGATATATAGGCTAAGCCTGTTCCCAAAACAGACGCTATTATTATGGGAATAAGGGGAATAAATAAGACCAATATAATACCATATATATAAAAGTTTAGTCCTGGGCCTGCCAGTATTCCATATGCTATCATCACTGGAACCATAACCACTAATACAAATACAAAATTTATAGAATACAAAAGAATTAGCCTACTGGCAACAACTTGGCTGTTGCTAACTGGCAGAGACATCACCATATCATAATCCTTAAAGGCAAATAATGTACCTTTAACCTTAAACAATGTAGTAAACAGTACCAATACACTTGTCATAGCCATAAATAAGGATGGCATTATTTCAATACTATCAAACATTCTAAGAACTATTCCCATACTATATGCATAAATGAAAGAGACTCCACTCATAAGTACTAGGAATAATACAAAGCCCACATATAATGCCCTGGTCTTTCTCTTTTTATTTTCACCCATTGCAAACATGCTAGCCAGCACCGCCCAAAGTTGAATGCTAACCAAACGTATGACCTTTCTCATATATCCACCAAGCCTTTCCTATAGTCAACCAGTTAATAACAAAAAATCATGAACTTTGATTAGTTCTGCTCCATAAAAACATCCTCAAGGCTCAAATCTCCAGTTACCTCTTCCGTAGGTCCAAAGGCAATAAGTCTTCCATCCTTAATAATGCCTACCTTATTACAGAGCTTTTCTGCCACAAGAAGTACATGGGTTGAAAAGAATATTGAACTACCATTATTACATATGTCTTTCATAATATTTCTTAAAGTAAGGGAGGCCTTTGGATCTAATCCTACAAAGGGCTCATCTAATATCAAAAGCTTAGGTTTGTGTATTAAAGCTGATATAATAGCTGTTTTTTGCTTCATCCCATGGGAATATGTTGAGATAGAATCTCCTAAATTGGCTGTTATCTCCAATGCATCAGCATATTTTCCTATAGCTTCCTCCCTATCTGCCTTGCTTACCTCAAATACATCTCCAATAAAATTAAGATAGCCTATACCGGTCAGATGGTCATACAAATCTGGATTGTCAGGAATATATGCTATGTTTTTTTTACACTTCACAGGGTCACTCTTTATTGAAATATCATCAATGAAGATATCTCCCTCTTCAAAATCCATAACCCCAGCCATAGCACGGATGGTTGTAGTTTTCCCTGCACCATTATGGCCAATAAATCCAAAGATATCACCCTTATCCAAACGTAAATTCAAATTATCCACGGCCTTTTTATTTCCCTTATAAGTTTTTGAAAAATTTTCTATTCTTAACATAGCAACCTCCCTGTATAATATTTAATCCAATTATGTAATTGTAAAACCCACAAAACCCTTGTTTCTTGCTCAAGTTTAGCAATCATCCAATCAATCCAATGGCTCATTCAATAATTCTGTACCCTCTAATACAAATCTTGAATCTTCAATAATTGCTATCCGACTTCCATCATAAAGTACAGCAGATATCTCCTTGATTTCATCATAGGGAAGGGTTATATCTGTATGACAATTAAAATAAGCCTTATCAATATTTGATTTTCTAAGAATACTTATCTCATTGTCCCTTGCAATTATCTCCTTACCATCTGGATTATAGACCTTTAAATCCTCTCTCATAGAATAGCAGGTATCTCCAATAGCAAAATGCGGACCTGTCTTCTCTGCTATAAGTATGGGAAGCTTTGCTGCAATATCATATTTTCTCCCCATCATATAGGCAGTAGTATTAGTACCAATGGCAAACTCCCCAATAGGTAGACTTTCATGATTATAAAAGAGGTTTTCTTTTATAAAACTTCTGTTACTATCAGGATTATCAAAGTTTTTACATGAATAGTCAACTATTCTTCCATCCTCAAAAACCAGTTCCAAATCATGATAAGCCAAATCATTAAGATAAACCAAGGGTGTATGGAGCCTACCATGGGTTCCCTCCAGCATTGGGGAGGTAAACACCTCACCAACCGGAATATTTACATCAGCAACACAATTTTCAAAGTTAGTCTCCCTATCTTTGTCCTTTAGGGGCTGAAGCTTCACCATCATATCTGTATGGTTGTTGCCCTTTCCGAGAATCCTTACATACTCACCTTTATCTAAGACATTGATAATTCTTTGTTGTACAGCTTGATATACTTCATAATCTAGGGTATTAACCTTAACAGTCTCGGCAAATATCTCTTCATAATCCTCTCCAATCTCAGGAATGGGATAAGATATTATTGTAAAAGAACTTTCACTAGGATTAAAATACTCCTTAGACAATACTCTCTCATAATTAGCATAATCAATCGTAAGTTTTTCTTGCCTTTTATTAAGCTTTATGGCTTCAGGCTTATCAATTGGTGAGAACAATTCCTCACCAAACACCTCTAATAAAGCCGGACCAGCATAATGCTTTGTTATACCCTTTATCTGGTCTAAAGCTCGTCTTCGTGCCTCCATTTTTCTTTTCGTAAATTTAGAATCTACAAATAATCCTTTGTCAAATCTATGGTCATAATCATATTGCTTGTTTGGAGATGAACCGTGATATCCAATCTTTAAATGCTGCCTCTTATTTATAGCAATATAGGCAGCGCGATATATGATAGTATCCAGGCCCATATTGTTAAAATTATGTATAGCCTGTCTTATAACTCTCTCAAAACCAATCTGATATCTGATATTCATATTTGTTTTATCACTCAGGTCCAGACCACTTACCTCAAAACCCTTCCTAAAGCCTTCAGTAAAAGTATTTGCCATGGCCATAACTTCTTCTTCTGATAGGCTATTAATAAAGCTAGCAGTCCCCAACTCATTATCTGAAATATATTCTCCATACCTATATAGGTAAGATAAGTCTTTCAAATCCGATTCCATTATAATATCCCTAGCAAATGAATAATCAGGATCAGACATTTCTCTAGTCCTAGTATATATAAGCTCATCACAGTAATCATACATAAAGCTCTTTATTGCATTTCTCATATCTTTAGGAGTAAACTCATCCTCCCACCTAGCCAGTGTATATACTTCTAGGAAAAGCTCAAGATATATAGTTAGATTGTATATACGACTTTCAAAGGCATAGACAATGGTTCCCCTAAGTTCAGTATATAAAAACGATAAAAGCTTACCATATTTTTTACCTAGTATCTTACATGCATAGGTAGGATTTGCATAGCTGCTTTCATAATAGTCTCCTGTTATATCCTGGTACAAGGAACGATTTATCTTTTTAAGCTCATCAAGGGATAGGCTTGAATACGACCCATCTCGTATCATCCTTTCCACCTCTTGCACTAAAGTAAGAAAAGCCGCTAACTTTTGAAAATAATCCCTTAGTGGCTCTTTAACATCTTCTTCTGTTTTTATGTCATAGATACGATTTGTAGCCAACTCGTATCTTTCAAAAATTCCATCCATTTTATCCTTTGATAATTCCATATGATGTCTCCTTTCTTGTGTCCTTAATTCTATATGTATTTATCCCGAAAATCCCATAATATAAAGTAACAAAAGTATAATTAGCATAAGACCATTGATGACTAAGCCAACAATGGGAAACCTATAAAAAATATCATTCTGCTTTACAGCCTTGTATGAAAGGGCAAAGCCAATCCCTGCCAAAACAAAAATTAATATTCCTAAAATACCAATATAAAATCCACCCTGGCCCTTATTAAGACCAGAGATTATACTTAACCCTATAAAAGTAAAAACCACTACAAGCCCTATCGCCGCTGACAATATCCCCAACCTTGGATGGCTTCTACCTGAAAATTGAATTGTCTCCTTCCTCTTAAATAGCTTAAAAATAAAATTGCCCCCTTCCATCATATATTTCAATTCCTACCTTCAATCTTCCTATAAAAAGAATAAACAATTTTAAATACAAAAAATCCAAGAATTCCACCCATAGAATTCATAAGGATGTCATCTACATCAAATACCCCTACCATTAATAACAATTGGGATGTTTCAATTATTAAACTAGTTACAACACTTAAGATAGCTATAGCATAGAACCTACGACAAGTCCTATTTAACATGGGAAGTAAAAAACCATATGGAACAAATGCAAGCACATTACCAAATATATTAACTACAAAACCTTCTATCCCAATCTGGCCCCTATATCTGATAAACCGCTTGATTTCTTTGAATAACTGCAAATTATATTGCTGTGTTATCAAATCCCTTCCATAACGTTCACTAAAAAACAAGAAATATGATAATAGTAAAATATATATATAAAATATAATCCATCCGATTAAAATTATAAGTCTTTTATTTTTTTCTTTCAATTACTTTCTCCATTTATTTTTTATTAGATTTTCCAAAGTCAAAGTGTATATTCATTTGACTTAAATTATATGCCAATTATAAATCATATAAAGACACTAGTAAAGGTTTTATATTGGAATATTACGGGAAGATTTGTTAATAATAACATTGGTAAGACATAATTTCAATTTGAGGTGTTAATATGAAGAGCTTTGAGGATCTTTATTATGAATTACTAAAAGCTACTATAGAAAACAAAGATGAGGAATATATCTCATCTCTTGATTCTTTCGATACTAATCAGCTAGATTGTTTGCTACACCCCAAAAAGCACCCTCTTGTATGGTTTACAGAAAGCTGCGATTGCCCTGATGATGATAGGCACTGCCTTAAGGTATGTCCCTTTCATGCCATACACCCTGATGCTAGTGGTAAGCTACAATTTGATGAAGAGGCTTGCGCAGGATGTTCCTTTTGCATACAGGAATGTAGGGCAAAAAAACTTACAGCAAGTAAGGACGTCATTCCTGCCCTACAGGCAATACGTTCCCATAAGGGCCTAGTCTATGCCCTTATTGCTCCAGCATTTCTCGGACAATTTTCCAATGATGTTACACCAGGTATGCTTAGAAATGCCTTTAAAAAAATAGGCTTTGATGGAATGCTAGAAGTTGCCTTGTTTGCGGATATCCTAACTCTTAAGGAGGCATTGGAATTTGATAAAAACATACAGACTGAAGAAGATTTCCAACTTACTAGTTGCTGTTGCCCTATATGGATAGCCTGGATAAAAAACATCTACAAGAAATTAGTCCCCCATGTTCCCCCTTCTGTTTCCCCAATGATAGCCAGCGGCAGAGCTGTTAAATTCATGCATCCAGATGCACTTACTATATTTATAGGTCCGTGCCTAGCAAAGAAGGCCGAATCAAGGGATAAGGATATAGCTGATGCCATAGATTATGTCTTAACCTTTCAGGAGCTTGAAGATATCTTTCATATTATGAAGATTGATCCCTCAAAAATGGAGGACAGCGAGAAAGATCACTCCTCAAGAGCTGGTAGGATATACGCTCATACTGGAGGGGTAAGTGAAGCTGTAAAGCTTACACTAGAAAGAATAAACCCTGACAGGCAAATAAGCTTAACAACCCAGACGGCTGATGGGGTAAAGGCTTGTAGAAATTTAATTGACGATATATTAGCAGGAAAAACCACAGCCAATTTTTACGAGGGCATGGGTTGCAATGGTGGGTGTGTTGGTGGCCCAAAATCAATTATACCCCAGCAGATAGCAAGACAAAATGTTGAGGAATATGGTAAACAAGCAATCTATCCAACCCCAATCGACAATCCCTATGTAATAGAACTACTAAAACAACTTGGTTACGAGACTATAGAGAGCCTACTAGATAATAGTCATATCTTTACTAGAAACTTTGACCTAAAGAAAGTGTAATTTAATAAAAGAGGCTGTTGTAAAGCCAAGATATAACTTTGCTTTACAACAGCCCTTAATTTTATGTTTTAATTTAGTATCTTGCTACCAAACCAATTTGTGGACTCATAGGTGCAGACTGGTTACCGCTTAAATCCTCTATTTTGTTTTCTAATATATCAATTCTTAAATAAGCATTATTTATCGGTGGAGTATCTAGCTTAATAATTACTTCCCTGCCAGATATATCTACCACATTACCAATCTCATAATTATAAGTTCCACTAATTTGTGTAACCTTAACAGCCATTGAACCTTGTATTTCCTCACTGAAGGTCAGACGAACCTCATTCATCCTGTTCTTGTCAAAGACAGGAGGTTCTATGTAATAAGGCTTCTTATTCTCCTTAAGTAGTATACTTGTAGAATAATCAGATATAGGCGCTAGGGTAGATCCATAGTTTTTAACTCCATTAATCTTAAGAGGTCTTTCTAATGAAACATCTATAGAACCCTCTGCAAGAGTAAGGATCACTGTAGCTCCCTCATTCTTCGTATTCTTTTCAATCTTTGCATTTGTTATTATAACTCCAGGTATAGAGTAGTTTCTAATATCCTGTGCAGAAGTTACATCTAGCATATTAGCAAACTCAATGAATATCTGGCTTGGGTTATTAGTGGACTGAGTAACTGAATAAGGTCCTGGAAGCTCTAAACTCGAGTTACCACTATTATCAATTGTTATTGTCCGCTCTATACTGTAGTTTCTAAAATTATCTCTTGCAAAGAATTTGTCCAATGTAAATGTATATCTACCCAGCAGGGTCAAATTATCAATCTTTAATCTAACTTGCTTAGGATTATCCGATGTTAGCTTAGTATAGGTGATATTGTTGTTTGACCTAATTTCATCTGAAACTGTTACTAATGATGCTGTAAATACACCTGTATTGGAGGATAGGCTTATATCCTTGTTATAGGTAAGTGTAAGAATGCTAGTCTCAGGATCAAATTCATAGCTTACCAAATGTGGACTAGACTTATCAACATCGAAGTTTACTGACCTATTATTTGGCAGATATGAGGATGTATCCTTAGGGTCAACATTATAGCTCTGCCAGTTACTTATGGATACTGACTGAACACCTGTTCTTTGGGCATCTGATTCAGTTATAGAGTAATGAACCTGCTTAGGATTCTTCTCATCAATCACACCCATCATAATTGGTCCGTTGTTGATGCTTGCATAACCGGCAAACTCGATTGAACGGTCAAAAGTTGCTGTTAGGATATTATATCCTGTTCTTTCTACTTTAATAAGCTTTGCCTGTGGCTTAGGTGTATTATCAGTCAATAGGTATACTGGAAGAGTATAATTAGCAGGAACATTACCTGCCATATCCTTTATGCCTGCTATAGTTACAGTCAATGGTTTATTAAAGTCAGAATATGCAATGTTCGATAGGTTAATTGATAGAGTTTTCTTATCCTCACTTAATATATAATTGTTCTTATTCTCAAGTATGCCTACTGTTATAGGATCAGCCGCTTTTGTTGACGAACCAGGAAGTAGACCGCCACCTGTTACCTTAAAATCAGTAATGTCAATTGCTTCATTAAAGATAATTGATGCAATTACACCTGAATCATCTAGCTTGACTTCTGTAACATAAGGAGCCTCATCATCCACATAGCCAATCTGTTTGTAATATTCATCAATTTCAATACCATCAGTTGTCTTTATCTTATTAGTAAAGCTAATACCGTATTCTCCCTCGAACCTATTAGATGCAGTAATAGTAAGCGTCATCTTATCAGAAGAAAGCTTTGCAGTTAATTTACCTGGGTCTTCTGCCATACCTTTAAGATTCTTTTTTAGGGATATAGCTATGCTGTCAAGTAATTCTCCGTTCTTTCCAATAACAGTTGTTTCATTTACAGGACTATCAAATACAACCTTTATCTCTGTACTGTTTATAATTTCAGCAGAACCAACCGTTGCAGAAAGACCTACAACCTCAATAATAATTGCATCATTTACTATACTTAATGCTGCCTCCTCTGGAGTAGCAGTCCTTGCAGCTGTAGCCACAAGAATCACCTTGCCGGGCTTTACTGCCTTTACTATTCCACTAGAGCTATTAGTAACTTCGATACATTCTCTATCTCCTCCACCCAATGACCAGTAGGTCTTATCAGAGGAAGTCTTAGGGAAAATATCCCTATTAAAATTATAGGTTTCTCCTACTTTAAGAATATGTGCACCATTTACCTCTTTTGCATTGTTAATCTTAACCTTTGTAGCAGGAATAATTACTGTGACCTTACAATTAATTGTCTTGGTCTTCTTTGTAGGATAGGTAATAATACACCTGATAGTGGCTGTTCCTTTACCTACTGAAGTAACTAGGCCTTTACTAGAGACCCTTGCCACCTTAGTATTAGATGAGGACCATTTATATGTACTATTTGCCACCTTGTTCTTAATCTCAAGCTGATAGGTTTCATCTTCACCAATAATTTCAAGCTTACTTTCCTTGAAGGACGGTGTCGCTGCTAGTGCAATGGTTTCACTCTGCAGCCATATTATAGGCGTTAGCAGCATAGTAAATACCATTATCAAGGCAAGCCTCTTGCCTAGGTTGTTTTTCATACTTAACTCCTCCTATGTTTATAGCGCTAATTATCAACATTTATACTACATATAGTAGCATATCAACCACTAAATGTCAAAATCTTGTTTAATTCTTATTATTAAAATTAGTCGTTATTCTCTTCTTGTCTTCTACCCTCCATAGACTCAAACTCTCTCTGCTCTGTCTTTATTTCCCAATGAATTAAGAAGGTTAGGGCTGCTCTTAATAAGATTATACCTGCTACCATACCGATTTCTTCCCAACCAGTTACAGCCACAGTCCTAAGAATCTCTCCGCCCATCTTAAACTCAAGACCCAAGGCCATACCCTTAGCCAGCTCTAACCTAGTGTAGGGGTTTTTCTTAATATGATTATAAATACCCACCATACCAGCCACAACAAGAATAAACACTCCAATAAATTCAAACATTAGTATAGCACCATCACATATTATAGTTAACCACATATGCATTTGTTCCATTTTTTTCTCCTTATAATCTCTTGTAATTTAATAATTTTAGTAACAATAATTATCTATAATAATAGAATGTTTTTTAAAAAAAGTAAAGATTGAAACTAAGTATTTTTTTGTCAACTTTCCTACTAATTAAGTAATTTAGGTTTTTTATAAAAACTTTCATATAAAACTATTAATAATATGTGAATTTGCAAGTGTTTTTATTTATAAGTAAAATTTTCACTTCCCTTTTTAGTTTATCAGAATTATAATGATAGCATAGTATATAATTATATATAAAATGAAAGGATGATGAAGATATGAAAAAGTTCCGTAATTTTTTATTTGGTACCCTCTCCTTAGCGTCACTGGCAGCTGGTGCCTATTATGTTTATAAGAACTTTATTAAAAATGATACATCAGATGACTTTGATGATTTTGATGATGAGTTCGAGGATTTTGAGGATGACTTTGATGAATTGGATCAAAGTGAGGAAAGCAACAAAATAAGTGAAAATAGAGAGTACGTTTCTATTCAGCTAAATTTAGACGATTCCAAACAAGATATTGAAGAATCTAATAACACATCGGATCAGAAGGATGAAGCTGACAATGAAGCCGAAGCTGACCAAGAGGCCGACAACGACCAGGAGGCTGACAACGACCAAGAGGCTGACAACGACCAGGAGGCTGACAACGACCAGGAGGCTGACAACGACCAGGAAATATAATAGCTTATAAGTTTAGTTAAAAAAGGGATAAAGAGCAACCTTACTCTTTATCCTTTTTCATTATTTTTTGCTAATTTGCCAAGATTAGTTCTAAATCATTGATTAGCCTATCATGGTCGATTGGAATAAGAATACTATAGGAGGCTGTTTCCTTATTGGTATTTTCCACTGTAACACAGTCCCTTCCAACAGTAATCAGACTCTCTTGATCCTTACCCATAAGTTTTATTGTATATATTCCATCAGTATCACCGGTTCCATAGTGGAAGAAGTGCCCTTCCATTACAGAATAAAACCAATCGATTTGCTCCTGTAAGTCTAAAGTCTTCTCCTCATCCCTTAGACTTGACCTAATAATAATCAGGTTGACTTCAGATGGATCTATCATGCTAATATCTACAAAACCCAATTCTTCCTCTATGCTAGCGTCTGTTCCTTCGCTGGTTAAATCTGCAGTATTGTGACTTTTATTATTACTTCTATCAGTATCGCCCATCTCTCCTGCTACTGACTCTGCAGAATCATATATATCTTGGTGTTCCATAATACTATTTATCTGAATCTCTGATGATGCCTTTCCCATATCGGTTTTCTCATCGTCATATTTATAATCCATAGCAAGATTATTTTCTTCAGCCGCATAATCAGATTCATACATAGAATCATCTTTATACGACTTCTTATCAGCCGGTATAAGTAATCGAATTGTAGCTAGACCAACCACCAATACAAGCACTGCTGCCGCAACCTTAACTAATACACGTGTATGCCTTAAAATAGAGCTGGGCTTTTTCAACTCTAATCTATCACTAACTAGACCATCATCCTCAGGATTTTGCATCCTAATGGCCTCTAGTGTTCTATTAATTAAATCCTCTGAAACACTAATCCCTTCTGCCTCTAAGGAAGTGTTCAGATGGGACCTTATATTCAATTCATCGACTTCAAATATATCTTTTTCATTTGGGTCAAAACTCATCTGATATCCTCCCTTCTAACTTTTCCTTTAGTTTATTCCTTGCCCTAGAAAGTCTACTCTTTGCTGTTCCCTCTGCAATATTTAAAGTATTAGCCGCCTCAGCAATAGTCATCTCCTGATAATATACACACAATACAACATCCCTATATTTTGCAGGTAGTGAAAGTACCGTTTCTTTAATATATTGCTTGGTATCCTGCTTCTCCACCTCGTCATAATCAGACTCACTTATAATTGCGTCCTCCTTATAATCCATCATAGGGACAACTCTTCTATTGTAGGCACTTTTTAAATAGTCCTTGCAAGCATTAATAGTTATTCTGATAATCCATGTCTTAATACTGGAATTACCTTCAAAGGTAGAAAGCTTCTGATTTACCTTTATAAAGACCTCCTGAAATATATCCTCTGCAAGATGAAGATCCTTGACATACATATATGCTGTTCTAAGTACATCGTTGCCATATTCTCTTATTAAATCTTCTATCTCATATGCAGTAGATTGATCGGGATAGTCATTTTGATGTTCACTATGCATCCTTTATCCCCCTATACTAAACCATTATATCTCCTTATAACAACTAGTTATAGTATACATGTACTGCTTTGAGATGTAAATGATAATTTAGATACAGGAACAATGCTAAGAACTTACTTTCTGTATATTAGACGCTATTAAAATCAATACCGTTCCATATTTATATTAACTTATTACATATTTCTTATTTTAATTTTAAAATTATGCAAGACCCAAAGCAAAGCCATTGCTTTATGTAATAAAATACGGTTTTATGTCATCCCTGGCGGAGTGTTTATTATGTATTAGGACAAACTTTTTATTAAATAATAAAGGATGGCTGACCTAAATCTAGGCCTTACCATCCTTTTAAGTCATATTTATTCACTTAGCATTATATCTGCTCACTATAGGCCATACGATAAAGTCCTGCATAAACCCCATTTCTAGAAAGCAATTCCTCATGGCTACCAGACTCCTCAATTCCTTCCTCTGTAAGAACAAGGATTCTTTTTGCATTCTTAATAGTTGACAGTCTATGGGCAATAACAAAGGTTGTACGATTTTTTGCCAAATACTCCAATGATTCCTGAACCACCTTTTCACTTTCATTATCCAAAGATGAAGTTGCTTCATCAAAAATAAGAATCGGTGGATTCTTAAGAAATACCCTGGCTATACTTAGCCTTTGCTTTTGACCTCCTGATAACTTAACACCACGTTGTCCAATATCAGTATGATAACCATCAGGAAGTTCCATAATAAAATCATGGGCATTAGCATTCTTAGCTGCTAATATAATTTCTTCATCACTAGCATTTGTACTACCATAACGAATATTATCAAGAATAGTACCTGCAAAAAGATATACATCCTGCTGTACAATTCCTATATTCTTTCTAAGGGATTTTAGCTTTATATCCCTGACATCTATCCCATCCACTGTGATAGATCCTTCAGAAACCTCGTAAAATCTTGGAATCAGGCTACACATAGTGGTTTTTCCAACCCCAGAAGTTCCCACAAGGGCTATATATTCACCAGCATCCACCTTAAGATTAATGTTTCTAAATACATCTCCTGTTGCATCATTATATTTAAAAGCTACATCCTTAAACTCTATATTTCCCTTTACTTCTTTTAAAGATACTGCTTCTGCCCTATCAACAATATCAGGTTCAATCTCTAGAATCTCATAGAATCGACTAAAGCCTGACATGCCATTTTGAAATTGTTCTGTAAAGTTTATCAGCTTCCTTACTGGTTCAACTAAGGTATTGACATATAACAAAAATGCTAATAAATCTCCAACATTAATAATCTCCTTAGCAATAAATAGTCCTCCGCAGGCTATAACTCCTATATTAATTAATGCTGTAAAAAGGGTTAAGCCAGAATGAAATGATGCCATATTCCAATAGCTATTTCTCTTACTTTCTATAAACCTGCTATTACCCACTTTAAACTTGCCCATTTCCACAGACTCGTTAGCAAAGGACTTAACTACTCTTATACCTGATAGATTATCCTCTATCTGAGCATTTATTTCTGCTATCCTTTCTCTGTTTCTTCTAAAGGCTCGCCTCATTCTCCCTCTCATGAACATAGCAAATATGAACATCATAGGAATAAAAGCGAAAACTATAAGAGTCAAGGGTAGATTTATCTGTATCAATATAAAAAATGCACCGATAAACTTAATTGCCGAAATTATTATATCCTCAGGTCCATGATGGCATAGCTCAGTAACATCGAATAAGTCATTGGTTATCCTAGACATTAGCTGGCCAATCTTTTGATTATCATAAAAACTAAAGGATAGCTTTTGATAATGCTCAAAGATATCATTTCGCATATCATATTCCATCTTTGCACCCATCATATGACCCTTATAGCTAGTAAAAAATGTACTCAAAAATTCTATAGCTGCTAAGCCTAACATTGCAAAAAGCAGCTTTATAATTATTGGTGCAGCCTCTGAGATCTCATAGTTTATCAGTACATCATTAGTAATATATCTTACTATCATTGGATATACCAGGGAAATTGCAGATGCCAAAAATGCAAAGAACATGTCTGCTGCAAACAGTCCCATGTATGGCTTATAATAAGACAAAAACTTCCTGGTCTTCTTACTCATATTAAACTCCTATCTAGAGATCCTTCAAGACATAATATCCGTATTTACATTATTAATACTAAAGTCGTTTTGAAAGATCATACATATATTGGTCTACATCTTTTTTCATAGCCAATGCCTCAGCTATATCATAACTAATAAATTCACCACTCTTATAAGCAACAACACAATTAGTACCTCCAGCTAGAAGTATATCAACCGCCTTTGCACCCATTGTAGTGCCGTATACACGGTCTCTTGCAGTTGGACTTCCTCCTCTTTGTGCGTGACCGATAATGGTTGCCCTGGTTTCCATTCCAGTAGCATCCTCAATTCTTTTTGCCATCGCCTCTGATTCGCCTATGCCTTCTGCATTTATAATAATATAATGCTTCTTACCAGTCTCTCTTCTACGGTTTATTTTCTCGATAATATACTGTTCATCATATTCATCCCGGCGCTCCTTAATCAAGATATCTTCAGCACCGTTTGCAATTCCGCTCCAAAGAGCAATATGTCCAGCCTTTCTACCCATAACCTCTATAATACTACACCTTTCATGAGATGTAGATGTATCCCTTATCCTATCAATGGTCTCCATAGCCGTATTTACAGCTGTGTCAAAGCCAATTGTATAATCTGTACAAGCAATATCAAGGTCAATTGTACCAGGAACACCTACTGTATTAACACCCCTTTTAGCTAGGTCAGCAGCTCCTCGAAAAGAACCATCTCCACCTATAACTACAAGGCCATCTATTCCATGTTTTTTTAGAATCTGGGCTCCCTTATCTTGATTTTCAACTTCTTTAAACTCCGGACAACGGGCTGTATATAGTATTGTACCTCCCCTTTGTATAATATCAGATACTGTCTTGGCCTGCATATCAAATATATCTTCTTCTAGCAGTCCTAAATAACCTCTACGGATTCCTTTAACACGCAGTCCTTTATCAAGTGCTGTTCTTACAACAGCACGGATTGCTGCATTCATTCCAGGTGCATCCCCGCCACTAGTTAATACTCCAATTGTATTTATCTTACTGTTCATTAATTATTTACCTCCACTAAATTTAGATTACATTGTATTTTAAGACATTTATCGCAACGAATCAAGACTCTTTTCAACAATTACTATATTATTGTCTGAGTAAACCTTCTTAAGTCTTGATATTAGGTTCTGACTAACCTTTACATTCCTACTTTTAGGGAGACGCTTCATGGCCTTCTCCTTTTCGCAGTATATGACCACCGAGTCATTTCCATCAAACTCATCTAAAACTTCAAAGAGTTCACCCTCAGTCTCCTGATATGCAGTCATATCACTAAATCTTATCCAAATCTCCCTAGGTACAGCATCAAAAGAAACAATATTCTGACATATAAGCTTGGCATCCTTGTCTTCTTCCATGGTTACCCTACCCTTGATAAACACCTTGTTATCTTCCTCAAGCATATGCTTATTTTTTTCAAAATCTCTTGGAAAAACAATAACCTCAACTGTGCCAAACATATCCTCTAGGACTATAAATGCCATGGTAGAACCCGTCCTTGTTGTCTTAATGGATTTTGAAACAATCATCCCTCCTATGGTTTGATTGCTCCCATCCTCCACCTTAGGAATGTTTTGTTCCTCATCTATTATAAAATCATATGTGTAGCTTGTAACATTTTTACTAATTAAATTCATATAGTCATCTAGAGGGTGACCACTAACATATATACCCATAACCTCTTTTTCAAATGCCAGCAGGTCCTCCTTACTGTATTCTGCTACATCAGGAAGCTTAACCTCATATTCCTGTCTATCCTCATCCGAGGCAAAATCAAATAAATTCATCTGACCTGTAAGTGTTGTCTTTTTTTCTTCAGCTATCTGGTCTAGAATCTGTACATAGGCCATCATAAGCTGTCGTCTGTTACCATGAAGTTTGCTAAAGACCCCTGCCTTAATAAAGCTTTCTACAGTCCTTTTATTGACCTCTTTACCAGAAAGACGGCTAGCAAAATCCTTTAGACTAAGGAAGGGTCCATTAGCCTCTCGCTCCTTAACTAAGGCATCAATAACAGGTCTACCAATCCCCTTTATAGCGGAAAGGGCATACCTAATGGCTCCATCATATACTGTAAATACAGCATCACCCTCATTGATATCCGGTGGTAGTATTGATATATCCATCTGGCGACAATTATAGATATACTGGGCTACCTTACTAGGATTATCAATTACTGAAGTCAATAAGGCTGCCATGAATTCCACAGGATAGTAAGTCTTTAGATAGGCTGTCTGATAACAAATTACAGCATAGGCCGCAGCATGGGATTTGTTAAATGCATACTTGGCAAAATCAAGCATCTCATCAAATATATGGTTGGCCACATCTTCAGGTATGCCATTCTTAATACAACCTGGAACACCCTCTTCCTCATTGCCATAGATAAAGGTCTGTCTTTCCTTTATCATTACATCCTCTTTCTTTTTTGACATGGCCCTTCTAACCAGATCGCTCCTTCCATAGCTATATCCTGCTAGGTCCCTAACAATCTGCATAACCTGTTCCTGATATACAATACATCCATAGGTAGGTGACAATATACGCTCTAACTGTGGACATTCATAACTGATAGAACCTAATTCATTCTTTCCCTTAATGTATTTTGGAATAAAATCCATGGGCCCTGGCCTATATAAGGCTATACCCGCTATAACATCCTCAAGGCTACGGGGTCTTAGTTCCTTCATAAAACTCTTCATTCCACTGCTTTCTAGTTGAAAGACACCCTCAGTCCTTGCAGAACCAATTAAGTCATATACCTTGCTATCATTGTAATCTATATTATCTATATCTAATGCTTCTTCCTGGCTTTGTACCTTATTAATCAAGGCAAGAGCATTTTGGATTACTGTCAGGGTACGTAAGCCTAAAAAGTCCATTTTAAGCAGGCCCAGCTCCTCTAAGGTCACCATGGTAAACTGGGTTGTAACAGAATCATCTGAGGAACAAGCAAGAGGTACATATTCCACTATACTGTCCTTACCAATAACTACTCCAGCTGCATGCATGGAGGTATGCCTTGGAAGACCCTCTAGTCTTTGAGACATATCAATTAATCGTTTTATATCAAGATCGCTATCATAAAGACGTTTAAGGTCAGGATTAATCTTCATAGCTTTTTTGATTGTGATACCAATTTCAGTTGGAATCATCTTTGCGACTGCATCCACCTGTGAATAGGGTAGGTCTAAGGCTCTTCCAACATCTCGGATTACCGCCCTAGCAGCCATGGTTCCAAAAGTTACAATCTGTACTACCTTGTCCTTACCGTATTTATCTGTTACGTAATCAATGACTTCCTGCCGCCTTTCATAGCAAAAATCAATATCTATATCTGGCATGGTCAGCCGTTCTGGATTTAAAAATCTTTCAAAAAGGAGGTTGTATTTGATAGGGTCAATATCTGTTACCCTAAGGCAATAGGATACTAAGGACCCTGCGGCACTTCCCCTCCCTGGACCTACCATAATTCCATTATCTCTGGCATACTTAATAAAGTCCCAAACAATAAGAAAATAATCAACAAATCCCATATCGTCAATGGTCTTTAGTTCAAATTCCAAACGTTCAAGAAGGCTTTGTGTAATGGTTTTGTATCTTTCCTTCAACCCCTCCTGGCAAAGCAATTTTAAGTATTCATATGGACTATAGGGTTGCGGCACTGGATATACTGGTAATTTGTACTCACCAAAGCTTATTGTTACATTACAACGCTTTGCAATTTCATATGTATTTTCAATAGCCTCTTTAGCATAGGGAAAGACCTCTAGCATTTCCTCTGGAGATTTAAGATAATACTGACCACCTTCATACCTCATACGGTTTTCATCAGAAACCTTCTTCTGTGTCTGAATACATAAGAGAATATCATGAGAATCAGCATCTTCTTCATAGGTATAATGAACATCATTGGTAGCTACAAGCTTTATACCTGTCTCATTAGACATTCTAATTAGTCCCTGATTGACTGACTTTTGCTCATATATTCCATGGTCCTGAAGCTCAAGAAAAAAGTTGCCCTCTCCAAATATCTCTTGGTAGCTAAGGGCAGCATTCTTAGCCTCTTCATAAAAACCCCTTCGTATATTACCTGCCACCTCACCACCAAGACAGGCACTTAAAGCAATGATTCCCTCACTATGAAGTGAAAGAACCTCCTTATCAACCCTAGGCTTATAGTAGAAACCCTCTAAAAAACCCTTAGATACAATCTTCATCATATTTTGATAACCTATATTGTTTTCAGCCAAAAGCACAAGGTGATAATAACGGTCTTCCGAAGCTCCTGGCTCCCTATCTCGCCTAGAATTCGGAGCAACATAAACCTCGCATCCAATAATAGGCTTTATATCCTCAGAGATACAGGCCTTATAAAAATCAATTACACCATACATAACGCCATGGTCTGTTATGGCAAGGCTATCCATACCAAGCTCCTTAGCCCGTAGTACCAGCTCCCTAATTTTACTCGACCCATCTAGGAGGCTATATTCAGTATGAAGATGTAAATGTGTGAAATTCATAAAAGTACTCCTCTCCAAACAAGTCCAAACAAGGGACGTTTCAAATGAAACGTCCCTTTACTCTCCTTAGCTCTACCAGTTCATTGGAGGTCTCTCAGGGTCAATAATCTCTTCTAAGATAAATAGATCCTGCAAGCGTTCTGGAAATTGAAGCATTGCCTGTCCATCCAAGGGCCGTCTTGTCATTCTAACATAGTCATCCTTAAGATGCATCCAAGGCTTAGAGTCTACACCGTGAAAATAATTGAAACCGACTTCCTTTAGATAATGATATTTATTACTACTGTAATGTCCCATAGTCCTTTCTATATCAACACCATAAGGGAATATAAGAATATCAGTAGGCCCAATTAAACTTCCAACCTCTTCAAGCCAACGATCAGTATCTTGCTTAATAAATTCAAAAGATTTCTCTCCCATGTTCCTATGACTCCAGCTATGGGACGCAAATTCCCAACCATTTTCCTTAAGAACTCTAGCAACTTCCTTAACAGTTTCCTTGTCCTGCTCATAAGTTGGAGAAGTAGGGTCATTTGTTCTGTATCCCAAAGCTCCCTCATATCCTGTAAGGGCCAGAATTCCCTTAGCTCCCTTATATGAAAAATCAGGATGCTCTTCTACAAATTCATCTAGGATGGGAACTATATCAAATGGTCCCTGGACCACACTTCCATCTTCTAAAATCATCTCACAAGTTGGCTTACCATCCTCTCCAATGACTATTCTAGAGGCAAACCCGTCACCTTCCATATAATCATAATAGTTGACATCATCCTGAGATAATACAAATGGCTTCTTTCCCTCAGGAAGATATATCTCGCCAGGAACAAACTTAGTATTGCCATCTTCATCAGTAATCTGCTTTGCAAGATCATGGACGCTGACAAGTACATACCCATCCTCATACATAGCCTGCATCATCTTCTTAAACTCATATACAGTAGTCATATACATGTTATATCCTACTGAATCATAGTCCCCATCAAAGGCCTTGCTGTTATCTGCAATCAAGGAGTGAAAGAAAATATGGTTAAACTCTGTAACAGACCTATAGGATCCTCCATATAAAAGTAAACTATCCTTTTCTGCCTCCAAGTCTTCAATTGCTTTTAATAGGGCAGGATAAACCTCATAACCGCCCTCCTTGCCCTGATAGGTCTTAATAAGATCTATTGCACCATCATAGTCATAGCTTAAGGTCAGCTTATTTGCCTCTTCAATTATGGCCTCCCTCTCCGCCATTTCCTGCTTTATTCTCTCCTGCTCCTTAAGAGCCTCTTCCTGCTCTGGTGTAAGCTTTTCTCCCTTATTATCTTTGTTATCATTGTCCACATTTTTTTCATCTTGTTTTCCCCCAAGATGCTTATTAGGATCATCACTTTTCCTGTTACTTCTTGTTATAAAATAAAAGGACCCTGCTAATATAACAAGCAGCAAAACTTCAAATAAAAGGATTAAGCCTAGTCTTTTTGGAGACCTCTTTTTTCGTCTTCTTGATCTATTTGATCTATACCTATCTGCCATACTATACCTTCTTTCCTATAATTATTATTGCATTTTTTAATAAAATCATGCTGTTTTTATCTGGTTATGGCGTTTTAGTTAAATTATAACACATAAATATGGCAATATCTTTACAAAATATATGTTTTTTAAAGTTTTTTCATGCTATTTGATTTTATCAAAATAAAAGTAAAAAGAAGCTACCGGGGCAGCCTCTTAATACAAGTTATTTATTAGATAAATACTTTTCAATATCATTAATAGCCTCTTCCTCATCAGAGCCATCCGCTGTTACAAATACCTTTGCTCCGGGTGCAAGACCAAGGCTCATCATACCCATAATACTTTTTGCATTTATTTTCTTCTCGTCACTTTCTACATAAATGCTACATTCATACTGACTTGCTACTTGAACTAGTAATGCAACAGGTCTAGCCTCCAAGCCATTTGGAATATTAATTACTATTTCCTTCCTTATCATTAATGTTTTCCTCCTTATGTTCACGAAAATATTCAGCCATCATGCTTAATTTTCGTAATCTATGATTAACACCGGATTTACCGATTGGCGGTAACAACATTGTACCTAGCTCCTTCAATGAAGCCTCTGGATGTTCAATTCTTAACTTTGCTATTTCATAAAGTCCCTTATCTAAATTTCCAAACCCAACATTATCTCTAATAAATAATATATCTTCAATATGCTTAGATGCTGCAGTAACGGTTTTTGTTATATTGGCCGCCTCACAATTGACTTGACGATTCACTTGGTTACGCATTTCCTTAAGAATACGTACATTCTCCAAGTTCATTAAAGATACATGAGCTTCCATAACATTAAGTATATCTACGATTTGTGAGCCTTCCTTAAGATAGACAACATAATATTTTTTTCTCTTTACAATCTTTGCATCAAGATAAAAGGAAGATATCATCTCTGAAAGTAACTCTGCCTTTTCTTCATCCTCAGTGACAAATTCCAAATGATATGACTTTTTTGGATTACTCATGGAGCCCGACCTAAGAAAGGCACCCCGAATAAAGGCTCTCTTACAGCAGGCACTCCTAGTCACAATTTGATCAGGATGTCCGATTCTGCCATCTGTAATTATCTGCTTAGTCGCCTGCAGAATATTTAATACCATATCCTTATCTTTAACAATAAGTATATATATTTGATTGTCCTTACTATTAATATTACGCCTAACTAAAACATCAATATTTATATTAAATGTTTTTCTCATTAATGTAAAGTACTTTCTTGCTAACCCTATGGTTTCCGTCTGAAGCCTTAGAAATAAATGGTTCTTACTTTCTATTACTTCTGCGCCATATGCCAAAATAGCAGCTAACTCAGCAATCCTACAATGCCTTGCTTGATTGATTTGCAGGGCCAGCTCATCTTTTACATTTTTTGAAAATGACATTCGCATCAGCACCTTTTTTACTAATCTTTATTAATATCCCTATGCTCCGTCTTTATCCCATAGCCTAGGCCCGCTACTCTTTTAGCCAATTCTTTGGCAATTGTTACAGACCGATGCTTTCCGCCTGTACAACCAATACTAACTACCAGCTGATTTTTCCCCTCTGATATATATTGTGGAATCAAGAAAATAAGCATGTCCTCTAATTTATCTATAAAAAGCAAGCTTTCTTCAGCTTTCATAACAAAGTCATTTACCGCAGAATTCATACCTGTCATTGCCTTTAATTCTGGAACATAATATGGATTTGGTAGAAACCTTACATCAAACACTAAATCAGAATCTGATGGTATTCCATACTTAAAACCAAAGGACAAGAACATGACCATAAAGTTATTAAAATTCTTATCCTCTACATATATCTTGTCAATCTGGCTCTTCAGCTCTCGAATAAGCAAATGACTGGTATCTATAATAAGGTCTGCCCTTTTACGAAGAAATTCCAGCCTTTCCCTTTCCATCTCTATACCCTTATCCACTCTTCCTTCTTGGAAAAGAGGATGAAGTCGCCTTGTCTCCTTATATCTCTTAACAAGTACATCTGTTGAACAATCCAAAAACAGAATTTCATAGGTATAGCCAACCCTCTTCATATCATTTAGAACAGAGTCAAGCTCATCTAGGGATTGTCCACTTCTAATATCCAGACCTAATGCTACCTTGTCATTGTTTCCCTGCATAATTAGCTTTACGAATTTTTTGACAAGCTGAATTGGCAGATTGTCTACACAGAAAAACCCCGTATCCTCGAGCATCTTTAGTACGGAGCTTTTTCCAGCTCCGGACATGCCAGTTACTATAACAAATCTCATATAATTTCGGCCTTTCTTTAGCTTATGTCAAATGTTCCCAAAAATTTAACCTCAGGCTCAAGCCTCACACCGAACTTATCTTCTACAATCCGTATAACCTCTTTAATCAAGGTCATAAAGTCCATGGCTGTGGCATTGTTCTTATTTATTAAAAATCCGCAGTGTTTCTCAGACACCGCAGCACCACCTATCTGATATCCCTTTAATCCTGCATCGGCAATAAGCTTGCCTGCAAAGTATCCTTCTGGTCGCTTAAATGTGCTTCCTGCACTATACTTATCAAGAGGTTGCTTTGAAACTCTTTTAGAATTTAAGTCATGAATCTTATCTAAAATCTCCTGCCTATCCCCCTTGACAAATTTCATAGTCGCTTCCAAAAGACATAGGTTTTTACTTTGTAATATACTAGTTCGATATCCTAGCTGCAAATCCTCATTATCTAAGGTATGGACATTTCCATCTTGGTCAATTACAGTAGCTGTAAGCAAAACCTGCTTGATTTCGCCTCCATATGCTCCTGCATTCATAGTAACCGCGCCACCTAGTGTTCCTGGTATGCCTGCAGCAAACTCAAATCCAGCCAAGTCATTCCTTGCTATAACACTTGATAGTTTTGACATAAGTACTCCTGCCTGTGCACGGACAATACCATCCTCATCCAAGCTAATACTAGAGAATTGTTCACAAAGCTTTACTATCAATCCTCTATAACCCAGATCAGATACCAAAAGATTACTGCCATTACCCATAATATAATAGGGCATATCATGATTTTTACATAGTAAAACTACTTTCTTTATCTCATCTATGGATGAGGGCATAACCATATAATCTACCTCTCCTCCAATACGAAGGGATGTATGTTTTGACATTGGTTCCTTAAGCTTTATTTGCTTGGTCCCAATTATTTTATTCAATTCGCATAAGAATAAATCCTCCAATATAACCTCCATTGATATCATACAATACTTCTAGACCTTATTCAACTATCAGACATTTTATGATAGAACAAGTCTGGCACATCCATATATTCCTGCGTCATTACCCAAGGAAGCAATTAGAAACTTCCTATCCTTTAGCGCATTCATAACATTAGGAACATAATGCTTCATAGTATAGTCGACCAATATTTGACCAGCTTTAGAAACTCCGCCACCTAAAACAAATGCCTCAGGATCCACCACCTGTGCTACATGAGCAAGTGCAAGGCCAAGATAAGAGCAAGCCTGATCTACAACTTCTAAGGCTAGGTCATCTCCCTTTTTAGCCATGTCAAATACATCTCTGGCTGATAGAGAATCCAAGCTACGGAGTTCTGACTCCTTAGAGCTTTGCTTTAGAGCCTTCTTTGCAAGCCTAACAATTCCTGTTGCTGATGAATACTGTTCAAGGCATCCCTTCTTACCACAGCCACAGGTCTCTTCTTCATTAATACCTACTGGTAGGTGTCCAATTTCTCCACCTGCACCACCACTTCCTGCTACTATCCTTCCGTTGTGAATAACTCCTCCACCAACTCCAGTTCCCAAAGTTACAAGAACCATATTATTAAAGCCTTTGCCACTTCCCTTCCACTGCTCACCAAGGGCTGCCACATTGGCATCATTACCGGCCTTTACCTTCAAGCCTGTCATCTCAGACATTTCCTCTTCTATATTAAAATATCCCAAACCAAGATTAGGAAGCTCCAGCACATCCCCGTTATCCTTAACAGGTCCAGGTATGCCTACTCCAATTCCTATAATTTGAGCTTTAGTAAGGCCCTTTTCTTTGATTTTACTATCAATTAGATTAGCTGCATCTTTTAAAACATCCTTGCCCTTATCAGTTCTTACTGTAGGAACCACCCATTTATCTAATAATTCTCCTTCAGAACTAAATAATCCGGCCTTAATACCAGTCCCTCCAATATCTACTCCAAAGCAATACTGTTCCATATCTTCCTCCGCTGTACCTATAGACTTACTGATCTATGTTTTTTTGTATTTTATTAGTTACCCGTTTATATAATTCCTGAGCAGCATTATATCCCATCTTTTTCTGTCTGTGATTAACTGCTGCCGATTCACAAATAACTGCCAGGTTTCTACCTGGACGTATAGGTATAGAATGACATACTACCTGATTACCTAAGAATTCAATATATTGCTCATCAAGACCAAATCTGTCGTAATTCTTGTCCTTACTCCATTCCTCAAGCTTAATTACCAAATCTATAGCCTGTGTATTCTTAACACTTTCTACACCAAATAGGGTCTTTACGTCTATTATTCCTATGCCACGGACCTCGATAAAATGTCTTGTAATATCAGGAGAGGTACCAATCAAGGTCTCATCGCTGACTTTTTTTATCTCTACAACATCATCAGAAACAAGACGATGGCCACGCTTAATCAACTCCAATGCAGCCTCGCTTTTTCCTATACCACTTTCACCTGTTATTAAAATACCCTCACCATATACATCAACCAGGCCACCGTGAATAGATATCCTAGGTGCAAGTTCCACATTCAACCATCTAATAATCTCAGCCATAAAAGCTGATGTGGTTTTTGATGATCTTAAAATCGGAACCCCTTTTTCTTCAGCTATTTTTATCAAATCTTCATCAATTTCAAGGTTTCTACAAAAAATTATACAAGGAACCCTGCAGTCCATAAGCTTACTAATAATATCTATGCGTCTTTCCTTGCTTACATTCTTCATATAGGCATGTTCAACATGGCCAATAATCTGTACACGCTCAGAATCAAAATAATCATAAAACCCCGCCAGCTGTAAAGCCGGTCTATTCACATCTGGTTGCGACACCTTAATCTTCTTAATATCGATACTAGGCGTACAGTTCTCCAAATTCATCTTTTCTATTATCTGAACCAAATCAACTGTATACACTCTTTATCCTCTCTTTCTAATAAGTATAGGTTAGTATACTCGCCAACTATAGATGGGAGCATGTACATAATAAGATTTATCCCTAACATTCTATCATAACTTACAGCTTAATGTAAATCCTCTTTAGCCACAATAAAACCATAGTGTTTTAAGTGGTCCATTCATTCAGAATAGTTCATTATAGAATTATAGTATTAATTGGTTTTTGTTTTATTAAAAAAATCATAAACAGCAGTGGCGGCTATCTTATTCATGGAAGGAACCCTCTCAAGTTCCTCTATACTGGCCGCTTTTATATCATCTATAGACTGAAAATGCTTCATGAGCGCTCTTCTTCTGGCTGGACCTATTCCTTTAATATCATCAAGTATAGAATGTACCTGTCTTTTTTTACGTAGACTTCTATGATATTCTATGGCAAACCGATGAGTCTCATCTTGAATCCTTGTAATTAGCTTAAATAACTCACTGGATTTATCAATAGGAAGCTCCCTGTTTCGAAAATAAATTCCTCTAGTACGGTGGTTATCGTCCTTAACCATACCACAAACCTCAATATCAAGTTGTAGATCTTCCAATACCTGCAAAGCTACATTGACCTGACCCTTACCACCATCCATTAAAATCAAATCAGGATATTTGGTAAAACTCCCAAAGTCTTTATCAAGCTTTTTCTCCTTCAACTCTTCCAGTTCTCGCATGCCGTGGGTAAACCTTCTCATCAGCATCTCATGCATAGCTCCATAATCGTCTGGTCCCTGAACGGTTCTTATCTTGAATTTTCTATAATCAGACTTCTTAGGTCTTCCTTGTTCAAATACCACCATAGAACCAACTGTCTGAAAACCTGAAGTATTAGATATGTCAAAGGATTCTATCCTGGATATAGTCGGTATATCAAGATATTCAGCCAGTTCCTTAAGAGCTCCACTTGTCCTTGCCTCTTCTCTTTGTAGCTTATCGGCATCCTTATTAAGTATAAGTAGGGCGTTTTTCTTAGCCAACTCTACAAGCCTTTCCTTATCCCCCTTTTTGGGTACCCTTAGGTAGACCTTTTGCCCTCTTTTATTACTTAACCACTGACTTAGGACTTCTTCATCCTCAGGCTCTTCCTCCAAAAAGATCTCCTTAGGTATATAAGGAGTACCTGCATAAAACTGCTTAATAAAGCTAGATATAATAAGACTGTTAGACTCCTCCTCCACACCGGTAAGGTAAAAATGATCTCTTCCTATAAGCTTTCCGCCACGAATAAAGAAGGTCTGAACTACCGCCTCATCTTCTTTCTTGGCAAATGCAATAATATCCCGGTCAGTTTGATCTGTATTAGTGATTTTTTGCTTGTTCATAATATGTCTAACAGAAGTTAATAAGTCTCTCACAGTAGCAGCTTTCTCAAACTCTAGCTTCTTGGCTGCCTCCTCCATTCTCTCCTCAAGTAGCTTAACTACCAGACCATAATTACCACTTAAAAATTGTATGGCTTGGTCAATATTAGCTCCATACTCCTCCTTTGAGATAAAACCCTGGCAGGGTGCATCACATTGTCCCATATAGTAATAAAGGCATGGCCTTTCTTTTCCTATATCCTTAGGTAGATTTCTATTACAAGTCCTTATCTTATATATCTTCCTAAGAAGTTCTAGTATATCCTTTACTGCAGTTGTGCTGGTATAGGGGCCAAAGTATTTGGATTTGTCCCTCTTCATCTCTCTGGCAAAAAGTACTCTAGGATAGGCTTCATGACTAGTAACTCGAATATAGGGATATGACTTGTCATCCATTAGCATGGTATTATACCTGGGCCTATGCTCCTTAATTAGGTTACACTCTAGCACCAGAGCCTCTAGCTCAGAATCTGTGACTATATATTCAAAATGGTCTATATTTTCTACCATTTTTTTTATCTTGGCAGTATGGTTACGACTATTTTGAAAATACTGTCTCACCCTATTTTTGAGAATAATGGCTTTGCCAACATATATTATATTGTCGGCCTTATCTCTCATGATATAAACTCCCGGCTTTTCCGGTAGTAGCTTTAATTCTTCTTCTATATTAAACATTAAAATTTACACACTCCTTATTTGCATGAAGCTGTGTCTTAGCTCAAATGATAGCAAATAGGCCTACCATATAATATTAGATAGGCCTTAAATCTATTTGTTTTATTCTTCTAATCTAGGTCATCTTCAATAATGTCAGCTTTTACCGCCAGACCATCACTGACCTCAGACTTTACAACATCATTATCCACTTTATCCTGTAAGCTCTCATCCTTATCACCAACATCCTTTGAGGCTATATCAGTCTTACCATCATCCGTATCTTGAGAATGAGTTTCTGTAATATCCTCGCCCTTTACATCACGGTATATCTTCATAAACTCTTCACCAGTAATAGTTTCCTTAGCAATTAAAAACTCTGCAATTTTATCTAATACTTCTCGGTTTTCACCCAGCAACTCAAGAGCTCTATCATAGCATTTCTTTAGGATTCTCATGACCTCTTTATCTACCTCACCGGCAGTTTCATCACTGCAGTTAAGTACGGCCCTTCCATCAAGATATTTGCTTTCTACAGACTCTAGTCCCATAAGCCCAAACCTGTCAGACATGCCATACTGAGTAACCATAGATCTAGCAAGCTCTGTAGCCTTCTCAATATCATTGGAGGCACCAGTAGTAATGGAACCAAATACAAGCTCCTCAGCCGCCCTACCTCCATAAAGAGTAATAATACGAGTTAAAATTTCATCCTTGCTCATAAGGTACTTTTCTTCTTCAGGAACCTGCATAACATAGCCAAGAGATCCCATAGTCCTAGGAACAATAGTAATCTTTTGCACGGGCTCTGCATGCTTTTCAAGAGCAGTGACTAAGGCATGGCCAACCTCATGATAGGCAACAATTCTTTTTTCTTCTTTACTTAATATCCTATCCTTCTTCTCCTTACCGGCTATAACAACCTCAACAGACTCAAATAAATCATCCTGGGTTACCACTGTACGGCCTTGCTTTACAGCCAGTATAGCTGCTTCATTAATCATATTTGCTAGATCAGACCCTACAGCACCACTAGTAGCCCTACCTATTGCCTCTAGGTCAACAGAATCATGCATAAGAACATTCTTAGCATGAACCTTCAATACATCTACTCTTCCCTTAAGGTCTGGCTTATCTACTATAATACGACGGTCAAATCTACCAGGACGAAGAAGTGCCTTATCAAGAACCTCAGGTCGGTTGGTAGCACCAAGCACTACCAAACCTTTTGATGAGTCAAATCCGTCCATATTGGAAAGAAGTTGATTCAAGGTCTGCTCTCTTTCATCATTACCACCCCCATAACGGCTGTCCCTACTCTTTCCAATTGCATCAATCTCATCTATAAATATAATACAGGGAGCCGTCTGCTGGGCCTGCTTAAATAAATCCCTTACTCTAGAGGCTCCTACTCCTACGAACATCTCCACAAAGTCAGATCCTGTTAATGAGAAAAAGGGAACCTTGGCCTCACCTGCTATTGCCTTTGCAAGAAGTGTCTTTCCTGTTCCAGGAGGCCCTACTAGTAATGCCCCCTTAGGAAGCTTAGCACCTATGCGAGTATACTTAGCAGGATTATGAAGGAAGTCTACAATCTCCGTAAGAGATTCCTTGGCCTCCTCTTGGCCTGCAACATCCTTAAATGTAACACCAGTAGATTTTTCCACATAAACCTTGGCATTACTCTTTCCGACACCCATTACACCGCCACTATTCTTAGATACTGCCCTAAATACAAACCACATGATTCCATACAATAATATGAAAGGAAGTAGCATGGATATTATAGTTTCAAATATAGTACTTCGATTATCAACAATCTCCCTCTCATAGACAAGCCCATACTTATCATGGGCCTCCTTTAACTGATTAGGAAGATTTTCATCATATAAATTACCTGTGTAATAGGTTACATCATAAGAATTAGTCTGCTCCTTTGGAACAAATGTAATTTTCTCTCCCCTTACAACAACCTTTTTCAGCTTCTCATTTTCTAGCATAGTAATAAACTCATCATAGGTTTTTTCAATATTTGTGCTTTCATGTATTTGATTTTGTACAAACGAAAATAAGTACCATATAAAAATTGCTGAAATCAAGGTTACGATAATCATTGTTTTATTAGGTATATTATTTTTGTTATTCCTGTTATTCTGCTTATCGTTCTTTTTCTCCATAAATCCTCCATCAATAGTTTTATACATTACATATACATGGTTTATGCATCATGTATATGTGAATTTGCTTTATAAAATAAGTCCCATTTCCCTAAATAGCCAAGAGTTATATTCCCATTATAATGATAGTCTTAATATAATGCAATAAAATACTTATTAAAATTCTGTGTTTAAAATGTGTATTATCTTTACACATAGATAATTATGAATCTAAAGCAAAAAGGGAAGAAATACTATCCCCCTTAAGGTTATACATCCTCCCTTTTACATTTTATACTATTTTATCTTGTCTACATCCTTTCTGTTATCAGACGTAGCAGATATAAACATCGAGAATAAAAAGATAATAAAGCTACCTATAAAAATAAATATATCAGACAAATTAAAAACAATGTTCTCAATAGGCTTTATATTGATTGTAAAATAATCAACCACATATCCTCTCTTAAATCGATCCTTAACATTGCTTGTGGCCCCTCCTAATGAAAGGGCTAATCCCAGCTTAAGCAACCGTTTCCCCTTTTGGGGTAGGATGATAACAAAAACCAAAAACACAAAACCCAATATTGTTCCTGATATTTTCCTTACTACATCTATACGGTCATCTAAGACATTAAGTGAAAACCCACTATTATAGTGCTTTCTTATTGTGATTTTCCCCTTTAATATGTCTTTCTTATCTCCTAGCTTATAATGGTGTTCAATGTAATTCTTTGTTTTATTATCAAGTAAAAACACAAACAAGGCAATAAAGATATATACCATATAGATTCCTCCTTTACCATATTACTACTATAGTCCTAGATTTTATTATCAGATAAATGGCTACTAGGCCAGGATACATAAGTCTCTAGCAATCTTCTTCCTTCTTCATTTCTAATATTCTGATAAGAAGGATAATGGACATAAAAGGCCTCATCCTCTGACAGACTTTCAAGCATATGTATTAATTTATTAAAGTCTGGATCATATATAAGCCTTACCCTAGGATTGTCAAATATATCTTTAAGGTCAGTAAAGGCACATGCCAGCATAATAACTTTCAAATCAGCTTCATATACCATAATCTCATACTGGTCTGAAAGAGAAAGAAGCTCAAGTATATGGTAGCCAAAGCCTAATCCATATATATTATATCTTTTGACATCTTTTCTATACCAATTATTTGCCAAGATAAATGCTTCACTAGGTATACTTGCATTGGTATGAAAATAAAAAGATGCATCTTCATTTTTAGCCGCTAGTGTCATTAAGCCACTGGATGTAAACTCTACCCTAAAGCCCTCATTTAGTAAAACTTGAGGGTCAAAAGCTTGTCCTGATAGCTTTTCAAGACCGCTTCCATTTGATTTAAGTAGCTTAAGGTTTTCCTCAAACCTTTCCTCATCAAAAGCAAGCTCCTCCCTGCCTATAATTAGCTCCTGAACACCACACAGGAAGTTAACTAGCTGAAGCTCCAGAAGGTCTATAAGAAGGATATAATCTTCTGTTTTATAAGCATCCAATATAGAACTTAGCATCTCTAATACTGAATCTGTCGATACCAGATTAAAGTATTCTCTATCAGTAATAATCGCTTCAATTGTATGTCTAATAGACCCCATGGAATCTGCAACAATTCCAAGAGCTATATCATGCAGCTGCCTGCGTCCATAATATATAGCTTTATCCAACTTACTTAGTAAAGCAATATTTTGTTCAAGTATATATTTAATATTATCTGTCACTGACTATTACCTCAATATCTAATTATATGTATCCTACTACCTAATATATGAAGAAGTTATCTCAAAACATTTAAATCTTACAACCTTCTTAGAACCTGAATTAATCTCATAAACCGTCAAGTACTGACCTGGTGTAACCGGAATATCTCCCTGCTGAACAAAAGTAGTCCCACCAGTTACAATATCTTCCGTATTAAGTTTCTCTACCTTTGTAGTGGTTATGGTATATACAAGCTCGTTGCCTGCCCTTGTACTAGTGGTAACCTTTATTGCAGTAGTTCCTGGAGCACTACCCTGCATGGCATTTGCTGTTAAGCTAAGTGCAGGAGTAGGACTCTGTATAGCCAGTCTTATAGATTTCTTATCAGCAGTACCTCTCTCAAAACTTATGTTAAGTACCCTGCTATTGCTATTAGGCAAGCTGTTTAAAACACTTGAATCTAAGGTAACATTTATAATATATTCCTTACTAGGGTCAAGAGGGGTCTCTATATTAGATGAAGTTGTAAATCCAATCTCCCTAGTACCATATTTTATTGATTTTATACCAGTCTCATAAGGTATCTTACCGATTTTATTAAGCTTTATACTAAAGGATATACTATCTGTAACCCCCTTAACAAATGTATAAGACTGTACTTCTATATCTGGTACCGCTGGGTATTCAACTTTATATTTTTTATATGTAGAGGCTAACTTAAAGTCTACTGCTGGTGACGTTTTAGTCTCAGCCTTGGCCTTTATTTCCTTTTGCCTAATATAAATCTCACTACCCTCCACAGCCCTACTTGAGAGTATCCTCACTGCTGAACTTCTTGAAATTGTAGTCCAAGAAATCTTCTTTACATCAAAGTCTGTGCCGGGCTTTACTATAGCATATTGATATGGATTATCATTGGAGGCCGAAGGAATAGTTATTGAAACACTTGCTGAACCATTATAGGACACATAGATATTAGGGTCCTTATCGTCGACATCCTCTGGAATTGGTGTTGTTATTATGTCTCCAGTAAGTATACGTTGCTCATCCAAATGAATTTCTCTTATCTTGGATGCGGCAGCTCTTGCTGTTGCGTAGTCTCTTATCTCTATAATCATACTAGGGAAATTAGTCGTCAGCCCATCTCTAGTATTATTAACTATCTCTTTTAAATCCACATTTTTCTTTGACCTATCCGTAACCTTAACCCAATCTGAGGTGACCCCATCATAGGTAACCCTATATTCTTTACCATGTTTAATATCTGCTGTAAATCTATTACCATCAATACCTACAACAGAGGGAGAAGCCTTTTTTGTAATCCTAAGCCTTACTTCCTTACTAACTCTTCTTCCTTTTGTACCATCAGGATGATTAGTATCATTCGTTACATCATTGACTGCTTTGATTCTAAAATATAAATTAGCGCCCTTGATTTGAAGCTTCTCAAGTTGGGCTACAGTAAGAGTAGAGGTGTCCTGCCAGGAACCATTTTCCCCTTTTCTCCACTCAAGATCAGTAATGTCTATTGGCCGTTCTCCTGTTCCTGCAGAAGACATGATATTTAACAATGTAGCAATTGAATCTGTCTTAGCTAGTCCAGCCATTCTATCATAGCTAATAGATACTTCCAGCTTTTTCGCTCTTTCCCTAAGCACAACCCTACGTACTACATTACCCTCGCCCCTAATCACTAAAGCCTGGTCACTTGTGTGGGGTAGCCAGGAGAAATCTATAGATGTAGTATCACCTGAGTCTGCTGGTATAACCTCCCAAGAGTTTCTAGCAGCATCATTTTCTGTGGCAAAATAAATCTTTGCGTTGCTATTATTATTGACAATGATATTCTCTTCCTTGTAGTCCACTTCATTAATAGTAATTGGCTCCGCCCCATAAGCTAGGCCAGTATTAATAAGCATTAAAAAAGTAAAAAGGATGCTAAATGATAGAAATATTTTGAGTTTACCGGTACTAGTTCTTTGCATATGTATTCCTCCTTCTATTATCACAACAAGTAATTGATACTGATTATTTCATTATTGGTTATTTCACTTATTACCTATATCGGATGATATATCATAAATATTAAGTGTATTTACTAAATTACCCAAAGAACTGTTTTCTTGCATTAAAATCTTTGCAAAAAACTCTATATCTGCTTCATCCGCATATCGAAGGTCCAAAAGGGCATTTTTAATCTCATTTAATTGATACTTTAAGTGTTTGTCATAAAAATCATCCTGATACTTTATTGTATCCTTCTCTAGTGCCCAAGCTTGGTATATTAATTGATCTGTCTTATAGGTATTCACCTCATCATTATCATTTATAGTTATAATATCATCATATAACTTTTTCAACCTTTTGAATATTGTAATATCAATTTCACTAGCTTCGAATTCTTTTTTTGTCTGTAACATTTTAATTGATAATTCACTAGCTATTATACAATCCTTAATAAGGTTAAAGCAGTCTGTAATAGGTACTCTATTAGGACAATCATATAATATGATTCTTCCCTTATAAGCCAGTATATTGTCAATATATTTTAGCCACATAGGAAGATTACTTTCTAGCATTCGATAGGGAAATATCATGATTGTGAATTTCTTTGGAATCTCTTTCTGTAGCATATCTAGATATTCTTTAAGCATGTTAATAAACTCATCCGACCTATAATCCATTGAATCAACTAGTTCTGTTGTCACAAGCATATTGCCTGGCCTTAGCTGTTCTAAATATACAGCAAGTAATTGGCTGGATAATATATCAGACGCCATAAATACAGTTTCATCATATGGAGTTTCAGATAATACAGAATATAGGAGACCATGAAGATTTAACAGCATTTGTTTTTCTTCCGGTTCAATTAACTGCTCATTAATTAATTCTACAAGCATACGAAATTGACGTATTTGCTGCTCTCGGCTAAGATAGGATTTATTAGTATATAGGTTCTGAAAATCAGGTATTATCATCTTCTTTCCTCCCCTCTTCCCCCATAGTCTGCTCCTCAAGCTCCAAAAGATGCATAAGCTTCCTTGCCATTTTTCTATAATTAAAGTACCTTCTGTGATATTCCTGAATTACACGGCAGGATTCCTCCATAACAGACTCAAAGCTATCGTCAAGAACCTCTTGAAACACTTTATTAAGTCCATCTATATCATTAACTTGAAAGCGTTTTCCGCATTTTCCCCAATTAGTTATCTCATCTACTGCATCAATATCACTACTGATTATGTAACACCCATTACGGGCTGCCTCTGAAAAGACATTAGGTGTACCACCTTCAGAGACTGATGTAATAGCAAATATTTTAGCCCTTTTATATTCTTCATTAAGTAGTTGCTTATCCACAATCTTGCCAGTTAATATTACTCTTTCCTTTAAATGAGGGTGCTTTTTATAGAATTCATTCATATATTCAATAAAATCTTGCTCGATACTTCCTATAAGTTTTAACTTCCAATTTGGATACCTGTCTGCACAGCCAGCAAAAGCTTCAACTAATATATGATTAGCTTTTGCCATTGTCCCTATTTTTCCTACAGTTAGAATAACATCCTCTTTGTCCTCATAGGGTGCATAATAAATCGGGCTAATGTCCTCCAAATATCCATTAACAACATAATCAATTCTATAAGGCCATTTCTCTGATAAAAGCTTCTTCATTCTCTTCGATTCACAAGTTATTAAATCACAATTCTCATACATTTCTCTTAACTGAGGAATAGCAAGACTTAATTTATCTGCCCAGCCACTATTAATATCAAGTTTCAGAATAACCTTGCCTTCTGGACGAAGCTCTTTATATAAGGGGATAATCCTTTGATTCGTATCATAACTACCAAAGCAAAACAGAATATCAATCAAATGATAATTCTTCTTAATATAATCACTTGCAAACTCTATCCACTTTTCATGAGTATCAGTTGCAACAGCTATATCTACCTCTAGTCCTGGCAAATACTCTAGATAAGTAAACTCTTCTTTTTGAGCAGTTACGATTACTGTCTGTATATCAAATATCCTTGAAAATGTATAAGGCAATATAACGCAGTCCTTCATAAACTGCTCATTTCGATAATAGGTATATGGACATATGTTGTAAATTCGTTTCATCTTGCATCTTCCTTTTATATTGTCAAGTGTTAAGTATGAAAGTTTCAGTAGTTATATATTTAATTTAATAATTTATAATCATTAACTCTTCATCCAAGTTATCAAGTCTCTATACATGGCCTCCAAACTCTTAGTTGGCCTCCAGCCTAGCTTACGAAGCTTTTCAGATGAAAGCCGAAGCTGGGTATCCTTTGCATAACCATATGAATGGTCCTTTGGAATATCAAAAACAACATTAATCCTGCCATCAGCAATCTTTTCTGCTACCAACTTTGCCATATCACGTATCTGCATGGTATTTTCTTCGTTAACTACATTATAGGCTTCCCCGGCTTGTCCCTTTTCAAGAATAGTAAATAGAGCATTCACTACATCCTTAGACTCACAGTAGTTGCCCATGGATAATCCTTCTGTATGTAATACAATATCTTCACCTAGGATGGCCGCTTTGGCAAACTGGGCAAATACTCGGTTATCATCCTTGTCAACTCCATAGCCGAAGGTTTGGGCTAAGCGGGCAATTTTAACTGGAACACCGTATTCTTTATAATATGTATAACAATAATGCTCTGCTATTCTTTTGCCCATTGGATAACAGCTTCTTGCAGAGAAGATATCCACATTCCCTAGCATATTTTCAGTGATTAATCCACAAGTGCTGTCTATTATACCGTAGACTTCCATGGAGGATAGGTATACCATGGACTTTATTTGCTTTATTCGGGCAAGTTCTAGGATGTTTTTGGTGCCTAGGACTATACCGTCTGCAACTTCTACGGGATTAGATATCATGATTGATGAGGAGGTTGTGGATGCACAATGGAATATATAATCAATGGGCATGTCCAATTTTTCTAACTGAAAATTTTCCAGAGAGGTTTCTATAAGAGTGATAGATTTGTATTGGTCTTTGTCTATGGGATATTTTTCTTTTGCTTTTTTTAGATTACGTACAGGAAGGATTAAGTTTATTCCCGTATTATATAGGTTGTTCATTGAAATTAACTCATCGACAAGTAAGCCACCTATAAAACCGGTGGCACCTGTGATGAGGATTGTGGAGTTGGTGAGAATGTTGAATAAAATATTCATTTGGTTATCATCAACCTTACTTAAGTTTTAGCTGTTTTATTTATTATTTTCATATAATCTTTGTTTAAAGATATGCTCCATCTTTCCATGTACCCAATGTTCCCCATTTGTGGTTTTTCTATCTCGTACATCATAATATGTAGGAGCTTTAAATTCATCAATTACACCTAACGCCAAATAAGAATGGCAATTCCAACAATATGGTAATTTGCATTTATTGCCAACTGCTTCAAATTTGATATCCTTACATATATCATCATAAATATTATCCAAATATGGATTACCTATACACTTAAATAAATCACCCGTTTCTAGATTCATGTGTGCCGATAACTCCCCAGCCTTACAATCCTCAAATCTTTTTATAGATACTTGAGCCATTTTAAATTCGAACAAGGCAGAATCAAAGGTTCCCCAGACATTTTTATATTCTTCCATATTATGTTCTGTTAGTATTCTCACATCATCAGAAGTGTCATCACGAGCAACCGTAAAATGCGGGTAGGCACCAAATTCTTGTACCGAAAATGATTTTATTTCGTCGATATATGGAATTAACTCATCACTAGGTGTAACCTCAATAGATATAGAACACCCTGCTGATCTCATTCTTCTTACATTACTCGTAAATACATCCAATAAATTTAACCGTTTTAATTCTAAAAAATGAAATGAAAACTTTATAAACACGTGCTCCATATTTATTCCAGTTGCAAGTAATTCATCAAAGGCTTTTGTTATAGTACCATTTGTAACTATGGACACAAAATGACCTTCTTTTACAATTTCCTCAATTATCGGAATTAATTCACTACACATTAGTGTCTCCCCAGCTGCACAAAAATTTATTAAAGCCACACCACCTAATCTTTTCTTTGATAATGCAGCTCTGATAAACTTAGGTGAGTGAAAAAAATTCTTCTTATATATAAAATCTTTAATCTGAGTAATATAACAATAACTGCATCTCAAGTTGCAATATGAATAAGGCACATGGCAGGTAATATATTTTTTTAATTTTTTATTATCAAATTGTTGCTCGCTATTATTATTACATTTCTCATATCGATCTAGTTGTTTAGCCTCATATATAGGCCTGTAGGCATGAACCGCCTCAATTATATGGCAATAGTTTATACCCTTTTTATCAAGTTCTGCGGATACAATTTTTATATCCCTTTCAGCTTCAATAGCAATGAAAACAACATCATTAAATTGAATTTCATCTTTAGATTTACAGAGTATATCACTATATTTGCAATCTATTTCTTTAGCCGGATAGGTTTCCCACTTATGTTGATATGTGTCCGCGAAAAAACTTATTTTTAAACCCGGGTCAATCTTGCTAATGTATTTTCTCATTATTTTTCCAGTTCCCCAGATTACTACACTGGGGTTGTTTTTCATTAATTCTTCATAAGTTTTATGCATTTATTCTATTCCCTCTAATATTATCTTGTTTATTCTCTTCCCAATATTATAATTTTCATGTTTATAGTCATCATTTTTCCAGTTTATTCGATTAACTTCTGTACGCCTTACGATATCTATATACTGTTCTAAATTATATTGATTGTTCTCATAAATAGATTGATTAAGGAATTTAAAATTAACTTCTAATAAATATTCTTTTTTTATTAAACCATTACCATTTACTATTATAATTTTATTACCTTGATAAGGTATAACTATATAATTATCTTCATAAGGTAATACATCATATACTGCGTAATTTTTGTGCTGTCTAGGAGTTTTATAATCTGAGACATCTATATCAATAACATCTATCTTATTGGTTTCTATATCTACCATAATAGTACCATATGCTTCATGAGGCATATAGAATAATTTATTTTCAAAAGTTCTAGTATACCAATAGCTATAAAGATATTGATTTTTACTCATCCATACTTTACTTGGAAGTGTTATATTCTCTATAATCTCTTTATCATATAAATCAATAATTTGTATAGATTCGAATTTTTTTACAGGAGCTGTATACAATTTATTATTAATAATAGCACCAAATGAATGGTCATAGCCTTCTTTCCATTCTGTCATTTTTCCGGTTTCAGTAGACATTTTAATACTTATATTACAAGCATCATTAAAAAGGTATAAATTATTTTCATATAAA